>ERZ773229.1-NODE-1-length-649343-cov-21.055030_pt1 | contig 649343 bp, 569 predicted proteins | sample MGYA00580992_ERZ773229 | MGnify/ENA primary metagenome ERZ773229 (study PRJEB29015, sample SAMEA2737795) | human gut metagenome | biome: human gut; feature: human-associated habitat; material: faeces | place: China | collected 2012 ... | reverse complement strand
ACCGCTGACCTCTTGAATGCCATTCAAGCGCTCTCCCAGCTGAGCTATACCCCCAAATATTAAGTTCGTTCGGAACGGTATCTATTATATCAAAAGAAGCGGATTTGTCAATAGTTTTTTCAAAAAAACTCGTACAATACGCATTGCAAAAAACATGACTGCGGTAAATATCTGCCGCAGTCATGTTTTTTGATTTATTTGTCCTCGTAGTCAAGAACTTCTCTTGCAATATATATCGGTCTGTGCTTTGTCTCAATATATGTTCTGGCAAGATACTCGCCAACCATGCCGGTGCAGAAAAGCTGAAGACCGCCGAGCAGAAGAATGAGCACAACGGTTGTGGCGTAGCCGGGAACCTTGATATCAAACGCCAGCTTCTGGATTATGACAACTATCATGTAGATTATGGACGCGGCAGAAGATGTCAAGCCGATATAAGTTGCAATTTTAAGCGGCGTAGTAGTAAAAGCAATAATGCCGTCCATTGCATATTTGAAGAGCTTCGCAAAGTTCCACTTGGAAGTGCCGTTTGCGCGGTCTTCAACGATATAGGGCATATAATATGTGTTGAATCCAACCCACGAGAAAATGCCCTTGGAGAAGCGATGATATTCGCTCATGCTGAGCACGGCATCGACCACACAGCGTCTGAGAAGTCTGAAATCGCTTGCGCCGCTTTTGAACTCGATCTCCGAAGTTTTATTGATTATCTTATAAAAACAATCTTTGAAAGCCGAGAGAACTTTTGATTCGCGTCTGTCCTCCTGATAACATGCCACGGCATCGTAGTTGGGATCCTTGTCGAGTATCGCCATCATATCAAGTACCAGCTCAGGGCGCTGCTGCATATCGGCATCGATAAGGCAGACCATTTCTCCCCTGCTCTCTTTGAGTCCGGCATATATAGCCGACTCTTTGCCGAAGTTGCGCGAAAATCCGACAACTTTCACATTTTCATCGGCTATCTCATAGATGTGGCGGAGCTTGTCCATCGTCTGATCGCGGCTGCCGTCATTGACGAATATGAGCTCATAATCAAAGCCTTTGTCTTTAAAAACTTCAGTTGCGGTGTTATAAAATAATTCAACATTATCCTGCTCGTTATAGCAGGGAATTACTAAAGATAATTTCATCTTTCCCTCCGAAATTGCACAAATATAGCTTCTGAATTGTATCACAAATTTTCATTATTTGCAACAATTATTCACTGATCTCTATGCCGGCTTTCTTTTCAAGTGATTTAACAAAATCATTCAGCTCCTCATAAACATATCCGTTGACAAAAAGGTTCTTCATTTTGAGACGGAGTGTATCGATTTTGAAGACGGTTTTGTTCACCTTTTCAAACGATTCGTATGATTTGAGCTCCCTTTCGCTGAGGCGCTTGACTATTATCTGATCATAGGTTGAAGGATCGCCGTTGAGCTCCGCGCGAACCGTACATTTTTCAAAATCATCGTCAAACACGAGCGTGTTTCCCTCGAGTTTTACGCTGTCGCCTTCGATTATTTTAATTGTGTATCCGGCGTTCGGATTGGACAGATATACGCCGAGATTCAGAGACTTTTCATCGGGAGTGATAAGATAATTATATATATAATCGTCCGTATCGGCATTCTTAAGCTTTATAAGAGAGAAGCCCATATCATAATCGGCATTTTCAAAAGCTTCTATCTCATCTAGTCCCGCCACGCCCTCATACTCGGTCACTTTGAATGTAAAAGAAGTAATATTATGCTTCGGTTCAAACACAACGCGGGTCTCGCTGCCGTCGGCATTGAGAGCGGGAACTTCGACTTTGCTTCCGTCGCTGAAAGTGATTACTCCGCCGAGTATATTTGAATTGAGCCCGAAGTTGTCATACAGAGACACACATGAAACCGTTTTAGGGCTGTCAAATTTCACAGTCACAGTCTTTTGTGCATCATTTTTATCGAATCTCGACACACAGTTTTCAAGCTTGACATGGAGACCGGCAGTCCTGTTTCCGACACCGATGAGTCTGAAATCGTTAAGCAACGAAGCATCGCCGGAGGACACGCTGATATCGGCATTATATGTGAGGCTGTCCGTGCGGCGATTCCAATAGACCGAATCGCCGTTTATTATGCGCTCGGAATAGCAATAAGCATACTGTGAAAGATGCTCGCTGAGCGCTTTATATTCGGAACATCTGAGTATCGAATGGCTGAGAGACTTTTTATCTATCGGCAGTCTGACCCTGTTATTCCATCTGTATTGCGGAACATCGGTCTCATATGACGGATCGTTATTCTTCTCTCTGTCCTGCATCACGGTGCTCTTGATATTAAGTGCATAAAAATCCGGCTTTGATTTCCACGCAAGTGAATAGCCGAAGCACTTGAGCACTTTCGGAGTGTATCCGCTCTCTTTTTTCAGGATACGCTCCATCGCCTTTTCAAACGATATGCTGACTCCGCGGTGATCCGTGTGGGTATCGAAATCTATTGCTAAAATATAATCCGGGCGATATTCGAGAACAACACTTTCGATATCATCGACCATATTTTCGGCTGTATATTTGGCGTGAGTTCCGAAACGGTCGAAGTGATAATCTTTAAATCCCTTTCCCGCATAAGTATGATCCCATCCGGAAGAGAAAGAAAAAGCTTTTTTGCCTACGTAGAGCTGCGTTCCGTCGGGATATCCGAGAAATATTACTTTCTCTCTCGGTATACCGAGTTTTTCAAGCGCATTGCAGGCTTCACTCTGACGGGTATATGCAGAAACTCTTTTATCACCGTTTGTTGCGAACACGACACGGACATCGGCGCCGTTTTTGTACATAGGCGGAAGCACCTGACCGGAGATAAGCAGATCGTCATCTTCATGAGGGACTATAACCATGACTTTTTTGTTCTTAAACTGAGAATCATAGAAGCTGTTATCTACGCCGTCGTTTGAATCCAGCTTATTGAGCTCGGTCTCATATACGCAAACCACAGCAAGAACGGCAAGCACAAGCGCCATGAGAACTATCAGCACCGCTCTTTTCTTCTTTTTCCTTTTCACATTTTCTGCCATGTTGTTACCTTAACCTTTAAACAGAGATTTTTGCTTATTTTTTCGGCTTCTTCACCACGGTAACGCTGTCAACACCGTAGTACACCGCAGTCCAATCATTGAACCATTTGTTGTTCGCGTTATCGTTGGTAATATTTATCATATATGAATTCAGCGACCAATAAGATTTGCGCGGTCGACTGCGCGGTATTTTGACATCCTTTATGCCCGCCGCTTTCTGCTCATATATCGCCTGCTCAGCCTCTTCATAAGCGATGCTGTCGGACTTGAGCGCATAATATTCTCCGACATAGATAACGCTGAAACCAAGGGCAACCAAAACTGAAAGCACAACAGCGGTTTTCTTAATTCCGTCCATTTTGCCGTCAAGAAGCTGAGCCGCCAGGACAAATGCCGCGCATCCGAACATAATATTTGCGCCGAAGAAAGAGCGAGGAGGCGCTTCGGGCGAAACTATCAAAACTCCCGCAGCTGCCGCACCGGTGAGCAGATATATGCACGGCAGGAGCCAGTTGAGCTTTTTCTTTTTGATGCAAACAATTAACAGGACAATTACCAAAACTACAAGCATAAGCAGCACAGCACGCCAGATATTAAAATATATCTGCTCCGCCGACCACAGCAAATGCTTCATTATATTCCGCTCGCGGTGGGTATTATCGATACGCACTCTGTTGCCGGGAGCGAGAAGCAATATTCCGAATCCGGTTATGACTCCGAGAAGTCCGGTAACATGATGTGCTCTGACGGGCATTTTCTTTATCTTGAAGTAGATCAAGAAGAGCATAACAGCTCCCATCGTTGCGCCGCCCATATTCTCATTTGTCCAACCCGCAAAGACGCCGGCGACAAACATGAGAACCGAAAGAATAATTTCTTTTGAAGGCTTCGGCTTTTCGGACTCCGTATCATGGATGCGGTAGAACATAAGAAAAGTCAGTATCCACACGGTTGTCCACAGATAATTGAACGCTGCGCTGTACCAGATATAGGCCGATGCGGGTTTGTTCATTCCAAGCCACTCAAAGGCATAAATAAAGACCAGCAGCGGTATATTTATCGGTCGCTTGTAGTTTGCGTGAAAATATATCAGCAGGCCGAGCAATGTAAAGAACAGGGAGTTCACAACATTGAAGACCGATTTATCGAACAGAGTAAACAGCTGCAGGAGAAAATGCGCCGGTATTCTGCCATTGCAGATCTTGTAATGCGTCACCATGCCCGTAAAAATATCCCTTATTCCCGTCAGGCGTTCCGGCGTGCCTTTGACAACATGTCCAGTGTACTTGAAGAAATAGAGATAATCATCGGCGGCATATCCTATCATGCCGTTAAACACAAGTATAAGGCTGAACATAAGCGCCGCAATAGCAACTACAGCCGTAATTTTTATTACCGTTTCACGATTCACGGTTAGTTTTTGACTGTTCAATACAATTTTCCTCCGATTTTTTCGGTAATAAACCACCGTAGGATATATTACCACAAGTGTAAATATAATGCAATTAATTCCTGTTTACAACATAATGAAAAAACGGTTACATACGATAACAAAACTGTAACAATTGGTATATTACTTCAAAAACAGACAAAAAAGCTGAATAATATGCAATTTTTTCACTTTATCTCAAATATATTGATATTATATACATTATATAGATTTTTCTTATAAATTTTTCAATCCGTTTCTTTTTCATGCATATAAAAATCCCGCCGTATTAAGCGGCGGGATAAAAATATTTAATTTCAGCACTTGATGACAACATCGTTGGGGAAGAACTCGGGAAGATAAGCCTTGTGAGCCCACTTCATCTCCTCGAAGCACTTGTGTGCCTTCTCCCAGTCGCCGACGAGCGGATGCACGAGCAGCGCATTGATAGCTGCTGCCTCGGAACCGGTTGTCGCTGCCTCGACGGTGTACTTCTCATACGCCTTTACAACGCGCATGAGACCGATGATATGTCTGTTATCGACCTTGTCGATAGCGACGGGCTCTGCGCCGTCCTTGCCGATAACGGCGGCTATTTCGAGGATATCGTCATCGTCCATGAAATCGACGGTGCCGTTATTCTTGATATTTACTATCTGAACGTCGCGCTTGTCATTGGCTATTGAGTCGATAAGAGAAACCGCCGCGAGAGAATACTTGTGACCGCCGCGCTGATCGAGGAGGTCGGGCTTTGTGACAAGCGTCTCGTCGGAATACATCTCGAGCAGCTCCTCCTCTATCTCCATGCAGACGCGGGCGCGGCACTTCTCATCCTCTTTCTGATGCTTGAGCTTCGCGTCTCTGCAATAGTAATACTGGAGATAAGACGAGGGTATTCCGCGCACTGCGTTGAGGCAGTCAAGGGAGAAGCCGTCGTCCTTTATATTGGCCATAACCTTCGTTGAAAAGCCCTGCGCGAGCATATCGTCAATGAGCTCCTTGCCGTCCTTTTTGACGGAGGTTATCCAGCTCAGGTGATTAAGACCGACATATGTTATGTCGCAGTCGTCACCCATAGCCTCTTTTGTGTCGTCTATCATATTTATCGGGACATTGCAAAGACCCATGCACTTGACGTTGGTATGGTTGAGCACAAACTCGGTAATTATGCCGGAGGGATTCGTGAAGTTGATAAGCCAGGCGTCGGGGCAAATCGCCTCAATGCGGTCACAGATATGCTGCATGACCGGAATGGTGCGCAGAGCTTTGAAGAAGCCGCCCATGCCGGTGGTCTCCTGACCGATGAGGTCATACTTGAGCGGTATTGTCTCGTCGAGATAGCGGGCATGAAGCATACCCACTCTTATCTGTGTGACGACAAAATCAGCGCCCTGAAGAGCCTCGTCAAGATTGTCGGTGAGAAGCGTTTCGCATTCAATACCGGCCTTTTTGAGCATTCTCAGGCAAAGGTTGCCGACTATTGTCCTTTTGCGCTCGTCGATATCCATAAAGGATATCTTCTTGAGCTTGAGCGAGGACTGAGCCTTTATGAAGCCGTCCACAAGCTCGGGGCAATATGTGCTGCCCGAACCGATGACTGCTACCGTGATTTCTTTCATATGTATTACTCCCTTTTCATTTAAAATCTTATTTATACTGCCTGAATATCCAGTTTATACAGCCGATAACAGGCTCCTTGTCGAGTTTTATGAACCGAAGCTTTCTTCCGCTCATCTGCTGCGCATAGTCGTGAAGCTTCGCGATATAAATATCGTTGGGAAGCTTTGTGTGCATGGAGCCCGAGAGGACGACCTCTATCTCGTCGCCGTCAAACTCCATCTGATTGGCAAGAGCCGCGATGAACTGCGCTCCGCGCTTTGCCATCTCGTCGGTCTTGGCGAGCGCGGGTGCGTCGCCCATAGCCGCCGCCTTGAAGAACGCGCCGATGAGAGTTTTGATATAGAGCGGAGCCTCCTCCGACTCAAGCTTTGCGACGGATCCTACAAACTCCTCGCGCGAGGCGATATTAAAAGCCTCGTAATACAGCTTTGTGATAAGCGTGGGCTCGAGCCCGAGATAGACCTCGTCATATATGAGCCTGAACGCAGTCTGCGCTATCCAGCTGCCGTTGCCCATATCGCCCGTACACTCGCTGAGTCCGCCGATTTGGAGCATATTGCCCCTTGAGTCTATCGCGTTGCAGCAGGTGCCCGTTCCGCAGTTATAGCCTATTGCCGCGCCGCTCTCGGAGCCCGCCTGAACAACGATGAAGCCGTCGTTATAAATTGCAAAATTGCGAAGCCCCTTTTCCGAAAGCTTCTCGCACATAATGTCATGCTGGTACTTATGATCGATACCGGCAACACCCATGAGAGAAAAGGCAACGTCGTCAAGGGATATCCCCGCTTCACCGACAAGCTCGGTTATGCCGTTCCAGATAACGTCGCTCGCCTCGTCGAACGAACCCTCGAGATTCTCATGGTTGCTTCCCGAACCGTAAACTGTTTTGACCGTATTCTTTTCCTCATCGAAAAGAGAGAATGCCGTCTTTGTTCCGCCTCCGTCAACACCGATATAAAAGCTCATTGACCCTTCTCCTCATCACTGAAAAATTCTTCGCAGATCTCCTCCGCATTATATCTGCTGCGCCTTGTCGGCTCTCTGTCTATCCACATACCGTTTGTGAAATCCGGCACCGCGACGGGCATACTGCCCAAAGCTATCGACTGCTCCGAAAGGCAGGTTATCGCCATCCACGCTGCCGTATCATAAACATCTATCGGAGGCTCAAGGTCATACATGGCGCTCTCGACAAAAGCGGAGAAAACAAGGTAATCCATGCCGCCGTGACCGTGCTTCTCGCTCTCGTCGGCATACTTTTTCCAAAGCGGGTGCTCGTACTTCTCAAGATACTTCTCGAAGGGCTCCCAGCTGTGCATCCAGTCGCCTTCCTCGTGCTTTGTTACGCCGTCGATATATATTCCTTTTGCGTCCTCGTTATAGACGGCACGAGTGCCGTGAATATTGTAATTACGGGAGTACGGACGCGGGAGCGTGCAGTTGTGCACGAGCGTTATCGTCTCGCCGTGGGCGCATTTTATCATGGTGGTCACTATATCGCCCTGATTGAATTTGTAATCCGCAAGGTCATAGTCTTCGCCCTGGGTGTTCTTGAGCCAGGTGTTGAGTCCGCACGCCTTGCTTGCCATTGAAGTAAGAGTAAGGAAGCGGTTGCCGCGGTTGATATGCAGCGCCTTAGCTATAGGGCCGAGCTGATGAGTGGGATAAAGCTCACCGTTGCGGTTCTTGAAGTTATGTATTCTGCCGTGTCGGTTTTCGCGTCCGAGACCTATCTCGTCTCTGAGGTCATGCTCATATCCCCCCTGCATATGCACAACTTCGCCGAAAATACCCTCGCGCATCATGCGCAGAAGAGCCATTTCGTTGCGGTCATAGCAGCAGTTTTCAAGAAGCATGCAGAACTTGCCGGTCTCTTCGGAAGCCCTGACGAGCTGCCAGCATTCCTCGATAGACGCTGCTCCGCCGACTTCCATGGCGACATGCTTGCCTGCTCTCATGCAGTCGACCGCTATGCGGGTGTGGGTTATCCAAGTAGTCGCGACCATAACAGCCTTGATATCGTCGCGCTTGAGCAGTTCTTTATAGTCGAGATACATCTCGGGCTCCTCGCCCGTTTTCTCTTTGACTATCTCAACTCCACGGCGTGCTCTGTCCTCGTACTTATCGCAGACGGCAACAACCTTTACGCCGTCAATGCTGATAAGCTCGCCGAGGTTGCCCTGACCGCGTCCGCCGAGACCGATTATTGCAAAGTTGGTCTGTTTTATCTCCATATCCGATTCCTCCGTGGGGATATCTTTTACAACACATTCGCCTTTTCTGTCGAATGTTATTATAATACTTTATTAATGATACTTCAAGTGATTGGCAAAAATAAACAGCTTTTCAGAGAATATTATCGAGTATCTCTATCACATTTGCCACAGCGCCGTCATTATTCGAGCGTACGACATAGTCGGCGTGTTCGAGCGCCTCCGGCGAGCCGTTTTCAGGGACGAATCCCGCTTTTGCCGCGACGAGCATTTCGATATCGTTATATCCGTCGCCCACGGCAAAAGTCCTGTCGTGAGGAACGCCGAGAGCGTCGGCGAGGAAAAGCAGACCTGTGCCCTTGTCTGAGCCTTTCTTCATGACTTCTATATATCCGCCGTTTGTCGGCAAAAACGCGGGATCATCAAAATTCTCGCGCATAAACGCCTGCACTTCCTGCGATATTCCCTCCGCGTCAAACATAGCCTTCGCCCAGGGGAACTCCGTCTCGGACGGATCACTGACAACTTTATAGGGTATACCCTGACTTGTGAAATGACGGTGGGAAGTGTCATCGAGATGTATTGCATAGGTGCTGTCAAACGGATACATCTCTATTGAGACATCCGGAAATTTTTCCATTATAGCCCTGACGAACGGGATTCCGTGTTCGGCATCTATACCGTTTACGAACACAGGCTCGTTTTTTTCATAGTCATACGCCATGGAGCCGTTTGTCAGCAGAACGGGCGCATTTATATACGACGGGTCATAGAGATGAAAGCCCTGATATGTCCTGCCGGTGCAGACCGTAAAATATCCGCCCTCGGATATAAAATAGGCTATTGCCGAACGGACATCATCGGTTATTATTCCGTCATCATTCTTGAGCGTGCCGTCAAAATCGCTCGCTATGAGCACTTTTTCAAACTTTCCCAAAGCACTTCCTCCGCACAATAAATTTTGCGCTAAAATGATAACATTTAAGGATATCAAAGTCAATTGAAACGCCTGTCTTTTTGCTTTTCTTTTTTGCGCGAAGTTGAAAAATCTGATAATAGTGATATACTATATAGTCAGGGACGAAGATAGAAAAATTCTTTGCAAAGGAGAAGTCATATGATAAAGGATATCCTTTCGCCGCACAGGGCGCTACTCAGCGACCACACAGAGCTGCGTGCGCAGAAGAACACCTCGCGCGGAGTGTCTATGCTCGGCGGTAATCTCGTCGGCAACGCACGCACAGAGAAAAGCGGCATCAATGCCAGAGTATATAAAAACGGAGTTTACGGCTTCGCTTCAAGCGCGGAATACTCGGAAGAGAGCATAAAAAGCGTGCTCAAGGCCGCGAGCGACAACGCCGCATTTTTGAGTTCGAGAGTCAGCCACGAGGCGAAAATAATAAGACCTATTCCCGCCGGGATAAAGACGATGAACGGCGACATAAACGACTGCGAGCAGAAAGTATATATTGAATTTGCAAAAGAGATCGACGAATATATTGCAAAGAAATATCCCGATCTCGTCAGCCGCTCGATAAGCATCAGGGCGGATTCGATGGAGAAAAGGCTCTGCGTCAACGACGGATTCGATTCATATTCACTCGTGCCGAGAAGCTTTGTCTATGTTTTTCTGACCGCCGAAGCCAAGGACGGCACAAATGTTGAGCTTTATAAAGTATTCGGCGGGCGCGGATTCTTCACCGAAGTATTTTCCTCCCCCGATGAGCTTTTCGGCGGCATAGATGTGCTTTATGAAAACCTTATGAAAAAAGCGGAGGGCATATATGCTGATGCGGGATACAGAGACGTTGTGATGCATCCTAACCTCGCGGGAATACTCGCGCACGAGGCGGTCGGTCACACGGTTGAAGCCGATTTAGTGCTCGGCGGTTCGGTTGCGGCGCACTGCATGAACAAGCAGGTTGCAAGCGAGCTTATAACCATGGTCGACTTCGCTCACACCCTGCCGGACGGCTCATCCACTCCCCTGCCGGTTCTTGTCGACGATGAGGGCACGCCCGCAGAGGACGCAATTCTCATAAAGGACGGCATTCTCAGAGGATACATGAACAGCCGCGAGAGCGCGGAGCATTTCGGAGTCAAGCCGCAGGGCAACGCGAGAGCTTATGCATTCTCGGACGAGCCGCTTATAAGAATGAGAAACACCGCAATTCTCCCCGGCAAGGACAAGCTTGAAGACATGATAGCTTCGATAGACGACGGATATTTTCTCACTGAAACCAACAACGGTCAGGCAGACACGACCGGAGAGTTCATGTTCGGCGTCTGCATGGGATATGAGATAAAGCACGGCAAACTCGGCAGAGCAATAAGAGACACGACGATATCTGGCATAGCGTTTGACATGCTCAAGACTGTCGATATGCTCTCAGATGACATGGTGTGGACCTGCTCGGGTATGTGCGGCAAGAAACAGCCGATGCCCGTCGGAATGGGCGGCCCTGCAGTCAAATGCAAAGTAAATATCGGCGGACGCTGAGAAAGGAGCGATGAAAATGACTGATATATATGAGATAGCGGAATACACACTCAAGGCGCTAAAAAATTGCGGCGCGGATGCGGCTCAGTGCATCGTCGGCAGAAGCAAAAAAGATGAGCTGAACGTTGACGGCGGAAAATTCAGCCTGATGCGCTCCACATTCAACACGAGCATCTCGATGAAAGCAATAAAGGACGGCAAAAAAGGCGTCACAAGCATAAATCAGGCGACAAAAGAAGCGATTGACGAAGCTGCGGCTCAGTGCATCGCCGCGGCGGAATCTTCCGTTCCCGATGAAGCCGAGCAGATAGCGCCTTTCACTGCAAAAGTCGAATACAAAACCGGAGTTTTTAAGCCCGATCTTAACAAGCTGTTTGACAGAATAGAGGAATTCATGAGCCAAACTAAAAAAGAATATCCGAAAGTCATTCTCGAGCAGCTTATCTCCGACTATGAGCACAGCGAAAAGCTCTACATGAACACCAACGGAACAAGCCTCAGATATGAGCACGGCGAATACTCGTTCAACACGATGTTCTCCGCACATGAGGGTGAAAAAGCCTCGTCATTTAACGGATATTTCTGCGCGCTTGACAATCTCGACAAGCCGTTTATGGACGCAGGTATGCAAAGACAGCTTCTCGAAGAGAGCGAAAAGCAGCTCAACACCGTCTCGCCGAGCGAAAAATTTGTCGGCAGAGTTATATATTCCCCCGACTGCTTCAACGAGCTTTTGCAGACGGCGCTTGAAAATTTTGCATCATCCGGCGTGCTTATTGACGGCACATCTCCCTGGAAAGACGCGCTGAACACAAAAGTCGCGAGCGAAAAGCTGAATCTCAGGAGCGTTCCGCTTGACGGCAGAACAGTGGTCGGTCAGCGCTTTACCTCCGACGGCTACCCTGCCGAGAACATGGACATCATTGTTGACGGCGTTCTCAAGACTTTCATTCTTTCGCAGTACGGAGCGAACAAGACCGGGTTCCCGCGCGCGCTCAACGGCGGCAATAACCTCGAAGTTCTCCCCGGCGACAAGACGCTCGAAGAAATGATATCCGGAATAGGCAGAGGTCTGATAGTCAACCGCTTCTCCGGCGGTCAGCCGTCGTCAAACGGAGATTTTTCCGGCGTCGCGAAGAACAGTTTTCTTATCGAAGACGGAAAAGTCAGCAGTGCAGTCAGCGAGACGATGATAAGCGGTAACATTATCGACATGCTCAACAACATCGTCGCGATATCCAAAGAGCAGACCACGGACGGACTTTCTTTCATGCCGTGGGCTGAATTCGACGGAGTCACGGTATCGGGCAAATAAGAAAAAATTTCCTGCGGCTTTTATGTATTTTAAGCCGCAGGATACACATAATGATACTGGCAGCCGGAGCTGATATTATTTCGGGCGCTTTTAGGTGAAGAAGCTATTGTTTATTGTCTTTTCAACAGCGCATTTCAGCATTTGCTGCCTTTGACGGAGCCGTGGCTCTGCGGGTGTGGTTGACAGCCTGCAGACCCGGCTCTTTCGCGTATATAATAAGAGGAGCTTTAAAAGCTCCTCTTATTTTTGTGCATATTATTTTTGTGCATATTCAGCATCGTTGCTGTTATCGGCAATCGCAGGAATGTTATTTTCCTTTGTGCGTTCGAACGTTATATCTTCCGAAGCATTCGTTATTTTCACAGCATTTTCAGGATTCTTCTCAATATTTGTCAAATCAAGCTTTGATGTTTGTTTTGAATTGAAATTATTTCTGACCTTCTGAATTCTTTCATCGGTCTGTCTTATGGATTTAAAAAACACCAGAGACGCTATTGCGGCGGAGGATTTTATATTTGAGAGCCTTTCAATATCGCGATAAAGCTCCCAATAATATTTTATCAGTTTACTCTTGCGCGTGGATGAAACGGAACCGGCGCGGACGCGGTAGCTTGCGAGAACTTCGTCGAGTCCGTAAGCGCGGTCGCAGTCGTGCATTATTTTAAGCCAAAGTGCAAAATCGTTGCGCTTTTTTATATCGGGGACATAGAATTTTCCGAGCTTTTCTGCGTTATAGACAACAGTCAAATTGCCTATTGGGTCGCCCTGATAAAGCATTGAAGAATAATTTACGCTTTTCGGCGCTGAAATGACGACGCCCATATGCTCGCCGCGCTCGTTTATTTTTTCATATGCGGTGTATGTAAAATCATATCCCATTTGCTCCATGAAGCTTATCTGACGGCTCAGCTTGTCCGGATACCAGATATCGTCGCTGTCAAGAAATGCGATATAATCGCCCTGCGCCGCATTTATCGCCCTGTTGCGCGCCGCCGCGGGGCCGAGATTGATATCGGTTTCAAGCAGGTGTATTCTGTTGTCGTCTGCTGCCACACTGCGCACCGCATCAACTGTACCGTCCGTGGAATTGTCATCGGCAACGATAAGCTCCCAGCTACGGTAAGACTGATTCTGTACAGATTTTATGCTCTCTGATATATAATCCACACAGTTATACGCCGGCATTATAATTGAAACCAGCTTTTCCACCACTCAAATCTCCCTTTTGCGGCTCTGCCGCACGCGCCCGATTTGCGCGTATGTTATGTCTACATTTTATCACATTTTGTCATGCTGTTCAACCGACAAATTCAGGCAAACTGTGGATTATTTGCCACGTTTTTTCCATCAGCTCATGAAGTGCTTAATATAATAGTACAACAAGCCATACGCTTTTTCAACGCGCATAATATACAAAAAAACGCCGCCTGATTTTACATACAGATAAGTGCCCGCACGATATTGAAAAGCTTATGTTCATAGCGTATAATTGAATAAACCTATGTCAACGGAGGAGAAGATATGAAAAATCCGGCAAAGGCAAGCGATTTAAGTCTCATCGAGCCTGTCATAAGTAAATATAAAAACACCTCAGGCTCGCTTATAACCGTCCTGCAGGAGATTCAGGATATTTACGGCTATCTGCCCGAAGACGCGCTGTGCCATGCGGCAATAGAAATGGGCATTGCCCCGGCGACCGTTTTCGGCGTTGCGACATTCTACGCGCAGTTTCGGTTCACACCTGTCGGCAGGTATTTTATAATGCTCTGTCAGGGTACGGCGTGCCATGTCAACGGCTCCGAGATGATAGAAAAAGCCGTGTTTGAAACGCTCGGCATACATAACGGAGAGACAACGCCTGACGGGCTTTTCACACTGAAAACAGTCGCCTGCCTCGGCTGCTGCTCGCTCTCCCCTGTTATGATGATAAATTCCGAGACCTACGGCAGTCTGACTCCGCAGAGGGTCAAAGAAATAATCGCTGAAAAGGCAAAGGAGGCAAACGCCGATGTATAAAATTAAAATCGGAGAAGGCAGCTGCGGTATATCGGCGGGAGCCGGAAAGATACACAAGCTGCTCGACGAGAAGAACAGCGGAAATTATACGGTTCACTCAGTCGGATGCATCGGAATGTGCTTTCTTGAGCCTATTGTTGATATCTATAACGGCGATGCGCTCACAGCAAGGCTCGTTAAAGTAAGTCCTGATGATGTGGATAAAATCATAAGCTTCACGGAAAGCGGCAACATGTCGCAGATAAACTCTCTCGTCATATCCAACGATGACAGAAGCTTTCTCGAAAAGCAGACTAGAATAGCTCTGCGCGGGTGCGGAATAACCGAGCCGGAGAGCATTGAAGATTACGAAAAGTACGGCGGATACACGGCGCTTTCAAAAGTTTTGAAAGCAATGACACCCGAGCAGGTCATTGAAGAGATAAAAACTTCCGGGCTCGCCGGGCGCGGAGGCGCTGGCTTCCCGACATGGTTCAAATGGAACGCCGCAAGGCAGAGCGTAGGAGACGAAAAATATCTGATATGCAACGCCGACGAAGGCGATCCTGGTGCATTTATGGACAGAGCTGTTATTGAGAGCGACCCGCACGCTCTGATAGAAGGTATGCTCATCGCGGCGTATGCTATAGGCGCAAAAGAAGCAATAGTCTATGTCCGTGCCGAATATCCTCTGGCTATAAAAAGGCTTCGCAACGCCATTGAACAGGCTGTGGAAAAAGGCTATATAGGTGAAAATATTCTTTCTTCCGACTTCTCATGCAAATTCAGAATCAAGGCGGGCGCGGGAGCATTCGTCTGCGGCGAAGAGACAGCTCTTATTGAATCCCTTGAGGGTCAGCGCGGTATGCCGCGCCTCAAGCCGCCGTTCCCTGCACAGTCGGGATATATGAACAAGCCGTCAAACATAAACAATGTCGAGACATTCGCGAATGTAACATGGATAATCAACAACGGCGGAGAGGCGTTCGCCGCCATCGGCACTGAGACTAGCAAAGGTACGAAAGTTTTTGCGCTGACAGGCAAGATTAAGCGCGGCGGACTCGTTGAAATACCGATGGGCAAGACGCTCAGAGATGTTATTTTTGATATCGGCGGCGGAATACGCGGCGGCAAAAAGTTCAAGGGCGTTCAGCTCGGCGGTCCGTCCGGCGGATGCATCCCCGCGCGGCTTGCCGACACGGTTATAGACTACAAGGCTCTTTCGGCAACGGGCGCGATAATGGGCTCGGGCGGAATGGTCGTTATGGACGAGAGCACCTGCATGGTGCGCATGGCAAAATTCTTTCTCGATTTCACAACAAACGAGTCGTGCGGGAAGTGCGTCCCCTGCCGCATCGGCACTATGCGCCTGAGAGAAACTCTTGAGCGGATATGCCAAGGCAATGGCAGAGACGGAGATATCGAGCTGCTCGAAGAGCTGTGCGCTCAGATAAAGGACGGCTCGCTCTGCGGACTCGGTCAGACGGCTCCGAATCCCGTTCTCACCACGCTCAGATATTTCCGCGACGAATACGAGGCTCACATAAAAGAACACCGCTGTCCCGCTGGAGAATGTCCGGAGCTTATAAGCTATCACATAGACTCTGACAAATGCCGCGGATGCACGCTGTGCAGCAAGAAATGCCCGGTCGGCGCGATATCCGGAGAAGTAAAAAAGCCGCATAAAATAGACAGCGGCAAGTGCATAAAATGCGGCAGCTGCAAAGTTGCGTGCCGCTTTGACGCGATATTTATAAAATAAGGAGGTGTGACGATGAAAGAGTATATTACATTGACCGTTGACGGGAAAAGCGTAAAAATCGAGAAAGGTTCGACACTGCTCGAAGCCGCAAGAAAAGCGGGCGCGGATATTCCGACTCTCTGCCATGACGAGCGGGTCAAGCCATACGGCGCATGTGGAATGTGCGTTGTAGAGTGCAAGGGCAGTCCGAAGCTGATGCGCTCCTGCGCCATTGAAGCCGCCGACGGAATGGAAATTATAACGGAGTCAGACAGAATAAACAGGGCGAGAAGATTCTCGCTCGAAATGCTGCTTTCGGATCACACCGGAGACTGCAAAGCCCCATGTTCTCTCGCCTGTCCAGCGGGCACCGACTGCCAGGGTTATGTCGGACTTATTGCAAACGGTGAAAACGCACAGGCTCTGTCGGTAATAAAAGGCAGGATTCCCCTGCCCGCATCAATAGGCAGAGTATGTCCGCATCCGTGCGAGAAAAAGTGCAGACGCGGACTCGTTGAAGAGCCTATATCTATAGCCGCGCTCAAGGCTTATGCGGCAGACCGCGACCTTGAAAGCGGAAATATATTCATGCCCGAAGTTGCCGAATCAACGGGCAAAAAGGTCGCGATTATAGGCGGCGGCCCGGGCGGAATATCGGCGGCATATTATCTTGCGATAAAAGGACACGGCGTCACTGTTTTCGACATGATGCCGAAGATGGGCGGCATGCTCCGCTACGGCATACCGCAATACAGACTGCCGAAAGAAGTGCTTGACAAAGAATTGGCGCTTGTTGAAAAACTCGGCGTTGAGTTCAGGAATAATATAAAAATCGGTAGAGATATTTCTCTTGATACGCTTAACCAAGAATACGACGCGGTAATTGCCGCGCCCGGTGCATGGTCGAGCACAAAAATGCGGGTTGACGGCGAGGATGCCGAAGGAGTATTCGGCGGAATAGATTTCCTGCGTTCCGTGATACTTGGCTCACCCGTTGATATCGGAAAGCGCGTAGCCGTATGCGGCGGAGGCAACACGGCGATGGATGCCTGCCGCACGGCAGTCCGCCTAGGCGCGGAGAAAGTTTATATCATATACCGCCGCACCCGCGATGAGATGCCCGCAGATGCACTCGAAATCGATGAGGCACAGGAAGAGGGCGTAGATTTCAGATTTCTCACAAATCCCGATAAAATATTAACGCAGGACAGCAAAGTCTGCGGAATAAAGCTCCAGATAATGGAGCTCGGCGAACCCGACGCGAGCGGCAGAAGAAAGCCGGTTCCGATAGAGGGAAAATTCGAAACTCTTGAAGTTGACAGTGTAATAATGGCTATCGGTCAGAAACCGGAGCTCGGCGGATTTGAAGAGCTTGACAAGACCTCTCGCGGCACGATAAGCGCAGACGAGAGCACATTCAGAACGAATATAAACGGCATTTTTGCAATCGGCGACGCCACAAACAAGGGCGCAGACATAGCCATATCCGCTATAGGTGAAGCGCAGAAGAGCGTAGCGGTTGTTGACAGTTATCTTCGCGGCAATATTATCGGCTACAAAAAACCGATACTTGTCAAGCGCGAAATAAACAAGAGCGACCTTGCGGACAGAGAACATATCGCGCGCGAAAGGATGCGCGTTCTCCCTGCAGAAGAGCGAAAACACAGCTTTGACGAGGTCGCACTCGGACTCACTGACGAGCAGGCGCGACGCGAGGCTTCGCGATGCCTTGAATGCGGCTGTCTCGACTATTACAGGTGCAAGCTCATAAACTATGCGAATAAATACAATGCTGAATTCGAGCGCTTTGCGGGTCAGAAATCGCCTGCGAAGAAAGACACCGGGCACAAATACATCCTGCGCGACTCGGGCAAATGCATTCTCTGCGGACTTTGCGTGCGTGTGTGCTCGCAGGTCATGGGAGTCGGCGCAATCGGTCTTGCCGGCAGAGGCTTCACAACTGTTGTATCGCCGGAATTCTATAAATCGCTCGGGGATTCGCAGTGCATTTCATGCGGACAGTGCGTATCTCTCTGCCCGACGGGCGCACTTGTTGAAAAAGTTCCGTTCAAAAAGAATGTTCCGCTCCGCGAAATTTGCACCATGACGCACTGCACCGGCTGCGCCGCAAAATGCGCGATAAATGTTTTTTCGAGCGGCAGTTCGATAACGCGGTGCGAGCCGGCAAACGGAAATATTATCTGCACATACGGCAAGTTCGGCTTGAGCAAGCTCGCCAATGTGGGCAGGCTGAAGGTCTGCAAATCAGGCGAAGAGACCATTTCTCTTGAACGCGCCGCGGAAATAATATCAGAGAAAACAGCTTGCTTCTCGCCCGCCGAGATTGCCGTCACGGTGTGTGAAAATATGACAGACAACGAGCTTGAAAAAGCCGCAGAACTCAGCCGAAAGCTCGGCTGCGCTCTTGTTGACATGGGCAATATTGACCGAGATATCAGCGCAGATAACTGCGAAAGATTTGAAAAAATCTTCGGCACGGATTTTTATATCGGTGCAAACCGCGAAAAGACTGTTTCTCTCGGCGCAGTTGATTCGGATGCGATTGATTTTTCAAAAATCAAGGCTGTTATCTCATTTGGCGGCAAGACTTCCGAGGGTAATTTTGATTTCGCCGCCGTGCAGTCGGCAAAAGAAACAGGCGATGTTTCTCTACCGTTTGCGTTGTCCGTTGAATGCGTAGGTACAATCGGCGAAGCAGATATTTCACCCGCGCTGAATCCGACATACAGCAACGAAGAGATAATCGACGCTATAACAGCAAAGATAAAATAAACACTGACGGAGCCGCCATATTCAGCGGCTCCGTTTTTGCATAAATACACACATAAATTCATAGGATAACACCGAGGTGATATTATGAAATCATCGCGGCTCAAGCCCTTGATATTCTTGGCTATTCCGCTCGCGGTCGGCGGTCTTGCGGCACTGTTTTCAGCGGGCAGCATGGACAAATTTTCCGCATTGAATCAGCCGCCGCTCTCCCCGCCCGGATGGCTGTTTCCAATCGTCTGGGGCATATTATATATTCTTATCGGCACGGCATCGTATATAATCTACAGCTCGGATGCGCCGGAGATAAGCAAGCAGAAAGCACTCGGACTTTATCTCGTCCAGCTCGGGTTCAATTTTCTTTGGCCGATACTGTTTTTCACTTTCGGGCTCTGTACCGCTGCGGCGGTTCTTATCGTTATTCTCTGGATTCTCATTCTTTTGACGCTTCTGTATTTTTACAGGATATCAAAAACCGCAGGCTATCTGATTATCCCGTATCTTTTATGGGTGACATTCGCGGCGTATCTCAACATCGCGATATGCATTATAAACTAAAAACAAACCTCCCGCAGACTTTTGTAAGTCACGCGGGAGGTGTTGATTTTATCAGAAATATTTCGGCAGATAATCACCGTGAGCCTCGATGAGATCATCGCACAGGTGAACGATTTCATCTATTGACAGCTCGGACGAAGTATGTGGGTCGAGCATGGCCGCCTGATAGATATAATCTTTCTTCTGAGTCACAGCCGCCTCGATAGTAAGAAGCTGGACATTTATCATCAGATTGTTCATTGCGGCGAGCTGAAGCGGCAGCGGCTCCTGACGGCAAGGCTGGATTCCGCATTTGTTCACGAGGCACGCGACCTCGACGCAGGCATCGTCAGGAAGATTGGGAATGAGTCCCCTGTTTATGACATTGCCGCCTATTTTATAGGGATTGTCTGTAACAATGGCTTCCATAATATAAGATGCATATTCCTTTGTGCGCTCATGTGAAACCTTGTCGTGAATATAATTATCTTTCTCGTTCTTCCAGTTCTTTATCTGCTCGACACAGCGTCTCGGATACTCATCAAGCGGAATATTATATCTCTCGATAAGCTCGGGATACTTTGCCTTTATAAAGAAGTTGTTATATTCGGCGTTGTGCTCGCTCGACTCGGTGCAGTAATAGCCGAAGCGCTTTATGTATTCGAATCTCACGAGGTCGTTATGGTTCGTAACGCCGCTTTCGAGCACTTCTGTAGCTCTTTTTCTTATCTCGGGATAGAGATCCGTGCCGTTCGCATCCTCTATTTCAAGCAGCCAACCCATATGATTTATTCCCGCGATGCGCTCGCGGATAGGCTCGCTGTATTTGATATCAAGCTTATCGAGAAGTCCTCTCGAACAGGCCTGCACGGAATGGCAAAGTCCGACCGACTTCACGCCGGAATACCTGCCGAGCCAGCCTGCAAGCTGAGCCATGGGATTGGTATAGTTAAGGAAATATGCGTTCGGACAGACTTCTTTCATATCGTCGGTGAAATCCTTGAGGACGGGAATAGTGCGCAGAGCTCTGAAAATTCCGCCGATGCCGTTCGAATCCGCGATAGTCTGGCGAAGTCCGTATTTTTTCGGCACTTCGAAGTCGATTATCGTGCACGGATCGTAGAGACCGACCTGGATGGCGTTTATAACAAAATCAGCCCCGCGAAGTGCGTCCTTGCGCTCCTCGACGCCGAGATATTTGCTGACCGACGCGCGGTTCTCGTTTATATTCCTATTGAGCGCCGTGACCATTAGATAGGACTCTTCGAGTCTCTCGGGGTCGATGTCATACAGCGCGATATCGCACTCACGCAAAGCGGGAGTAAGCATAATATCGCCAAGGACATTCTTTGCGAACACGGTGCTTCCGGCACCCATAAAAGTTACTTTCATAAAGGACCTCTTTTCTGTTGTTTTTTATCCGCTTTTATTATAACTGCTGTTTTTCCCGATGTCTACATATATTTAAACTCCGCCGCAAATTTGCACGATCTGCGGCGGAGTTTCTGTTCAGTTGAAAATCACCTTGCGATTTTATTTGTCATCGTAAGGACTGCCTTTTGTTACGCCCGTTGTTCCGAACACAACGAGTACGACCGCCAGAGTCACGGTTATCACCCACGGTCTGATATCGCCGCCGTCGAAAGCCATAACAAAGAAAGCCACTATCGCCGCGACACCTATCAAAAGCTGAACGGCAGACGCTATCTTGTACCAGTTAATTTTCATAATTATCCCCCAATTGAATTTCTGGGGTTTAGTATAGCATACCAATGAAGCGGTTTCAATGAGTTAAAAGGCAAAAGCGGCAAAAAAATTTAAAAAATGATGATTTATTCATCAATATATGTATTTCCGGTCATTAAAATTATCTACAATATATCTTACCACTGCATCGTGAAACTCGTCCGGTGCGGACTTATTTTTCCATATGTTTTTATTCGCTTTATTGACACTTTCATACATCTGCTCAAGCTGCTCATCGTTTAGAGGTAGTTGAACTCCCGAAAAATACTTTTCAATGATATCAGAAATAACATCCGCTATCTTATCGGAGCCGATTTCGCGCAGGGAATCGATTATCTTATATACTCGTTCAGATGCAAGAAGCTCCTGAACATCATCAACAATGTCGTTCCAAAATTCGAGGCAAAGCGCCAATGTCTGTTCATTGTGGGGCAACCGTTCAATATTTTCATTAAAAATCGCGTCAAAAAGCTTGTCAAAATGAAATGACGGCAACTGCTGCATTTGAGCATCTGCGCAAATATAAAATTCGCAATGCGCTTCTGTTCTCCAACCGCCTCGAGTTCTTAACACAAGATTATATTCTGCTTTGTTTTCGTTGCGAATAACTGCATTTTGTTCAAAAGATCCACCGTCTATATAATATATCTCAGCCCTCGGAACTTCTGCTGAAATGGTCCTGCCGTTTTTTTAACGCACCTACATACTGACCGTTGATATAAATTTTATATGGCAAAAGACTATCTGCAAGGGCGGGTTTTCTTTGTATGTTGAAACGCACAGTTTTTTCTAAAAAATTTTTTGCCATTTTATTCTCTCCATTTGTTTTTTCACTAATGAGGAAAAATTGTGATAGTTTCTTTTCGGAGTTTACACGATTCACTCCGCCATAACATTTCATGATTTCCATTTTTTGAGGTTTACATGATTTCCATTTATTTTCCTTTCTCTAATTTGATTGGAGAAAAAGAAAAGCCGAAAGCCCTTATGTATCAAGGCTTTCGGCTTTGGCGGAGAGCAAGGGATTCGAACCCTCGAAACGCTTTTGACGTTTACACGATTTCCAATCGTGCTCCTTCGACCAGCTCGGACAACTCTCCGTATCTGCAATCAAATGCTCGTATATTATATATGACCGCGCCGCAAAAATCAAGTCTTTTTTCAAAAATCCTGAACTTTTTATTTTTGCACTCCCCGCTTATCGAATAAACCTGTGTTTGCGTGGAATCAATATAATATGTAAATCAGCAAATTTTACCTGTTTTTTACTCTACTGTATTGAACCCGGAGATGAAATATAATATAATGGATTTGATTAATATAAAATGGAATGAAGGGATATCCATGAGAAAGACGAAGATTGTATGCACGATAGGACCCGCCAGCAGCGACCCGAAAGTATTCACCAAGATGTGCAAAGCGGGTCTTAATGTTGCGAGGCTCAACTTCTCCCACGGCACCCATTCGGAGCAGCTCGAAAAGCTCAATATGGTAAAAAAAGTCCGCGAGGAGCTCGATCTCCCGATAGCGATAATGCTCGACACAAAGGGTCCGGAATACAGAATCAAAACTTTTGAAAACGGCAAGATAATGCTCAACGATGGCGATGAGTTCTCGTTCACCACAGAAGACATAGTCGGCGATCAGAGCCGCGTCAGCGTGACCTATGCGGGACTTGTCGACGATATTTCAATCGGCGACCGCATACTCGTCAACAATGGACTTGTGATTTTCGAGGTAATCGGAAAGACCGATACAGATGTAAAGTGCAAAGTAATAGCCGGCGGCGAGCTTTCAAACAGAAAGAGCATGAGTTTCCCGAACAAGGTGCTCAATCAGGTTTATCTCAGCGAGCAGGACAAGGACGATCTGCTGTTCGGCATTCAGAACAATGTCGACTACATCGCGGCATCGTTTGTCTCCTGCAGGCAGGATCTCATAGACCTCAAGGAGTTTCTCCACGCAAACGGCGGCGACGGCATAGACATAATCGCAAAAATCGAGAACCGCACGGGAATAGACAACATCGAAGATATATGTGAAGAGTGCGACGGGATAATGATAGGCCGCGGCGATCTCGGCGTCGAAGTCCCCTTCACTGAGCTTCCCGCGCTGCAGAAATATATAATCACAAAGTGCCGCCTGCTCGGCAAGCGTGTTATCACGGCTACCGAGATGCTCGAATCAATGATAACCAATCCCCGCCCGACGAGAGCGGAAATTTCCGACGTTGCGAATGCTGTCTACGACGGCACGAGCGCGGTCATGCTCTCCGGCGAATCAGCCGCAGGTAAATATCCCGTTGAGACAGTCCGCACAATGGCAGAGATAGTCGAAGAAACGGAGAAGCACATCCATTACGCCAAGCGTTTCCGCAACAATGATTTCAAGATAAAGAACCGCGTCGATGCAATATCACACGCGACTTGCGGAATGGCTATCGACATAAACGCAAAAGCGATAGTTGTTGCATCTATCTCCGGAATGACGGTACGCATGGTGTCGCGCTTCAGAGCACCTACAGATATAATCGGAATGGCGACGAACAGAGCCGTTTGGTATAAGCTCGCGCTCTCCTGGGGCGTTATGCCCGTACTCAGCGAGAAGTTCGACTCGACCGATGTTCTGTTCTATCACGCGCAGAAAGTTGCAAAAGACGCGCTCAACCTCAAGCCCGGCGACAATATCATAATGACCGGCGGCGCGATAAACGGGAAGTCAGGCAACACCAATCTGATAAAGATAGAGACAATAGAATAAAGACAAAAAAAATCTCCCCTGCTTCGGCAAGGGAGATTTTTTACTGCAAAAAGCACCTGTACCAATTACGATACAGGTGCTTCTGTATTTTTTTAGAAATCCGCAGAACCGGTAGTTCTCGGGAACGGGAGCACGTCACGGATGTTCGAGATACCCGTGAGGTACATGACCAGTCTCTCGAAGCCGAGGCCGAAGCCGCTGTGCTTGACTCCACCGTAGCGGCGAAGGTCGAGATACCACCAATAATCCTTGGGGTCGAGTCCGAGTTCTTCGATACGCTCGGTGAGCACATCCAGTCTCTCTTCACGCTGGCTGCCGCCGATTATCTCGCCGATGCCCATAACAAGCAGGTCGACTGCCGCAACGGTCTTTCCGTCATCGTTCAGGCGCATATAGAAAGCCTTAATCTCCTTGGGATAATCTGTAACGAAAACGGGGCGCTTGAAGATACGCTCGGTCAGGCAGCGCTCGTGCTCTGTCTGGAGGTCGCAGCCCCAATAGACTTTGTAGTCGAACTCGTCGTTGTACTTCTCAAGCTCCTTGACGGCGTCGGTATAAGTGACGCGCGCGAAATCAGAACTGACAACGGAATGGAGTCTCTCAAGCAGACCCTTATCAACGAACTTGTTAAGGAACTCAAGCTCAGACTTGCAGCTCTCCATAACATAGGAGATGACATACTTTATCATCGCCTCTGCGAGCTCCATATCGTCCTCAAGATCGGCAAAAGCAATCTCGGGCTCGATCATCCAGAACTCCGCAGCGTGGCGCTGAGTATAGGACTTCTCGGCTCTGAAAGTAGGACCGAAAGTATATATTTTGCCGAAAGCAAGAGCCATCGCCTCGCCCTCAAGCTGACCGGAGACGGTAAGATAAGCGGGCTTCTCAAAGAAATCCTGCTTGAAATCGACTGTGCCGTCCTCGTTCTTCGGCGGGTTTGCGATATCAAGAGTCGTCACCTTGAACATCTCGCCTGCGCCCTCACAGTCGCTGCACGAAATGAGCGGAGTGTGGGCATAGATGAATCCGCGCTCATTGAAGAACTTGTGGATAGCATAAGCGGCGGTCGAGCGAACGCGGAAAGCCGCGGAATAAATATTCGCTCTCGGGCGCAGATGCGCTATCGTTCTCATATATTCGAGCGTGTGGCGCTTTTTCTGAAGCGGATAATCGGGAGTCGACTGACCCTCGACCTCAACTGAAGAAGCGTTGAGCTCGAACGGCTGATTCGCCTGAGGAGTCAGGATAAAAGTACCAGTAACTCTGACAGCCGCGCCGACATTCAGCTTGACTATATCCTTGTAGTTTTCGACCTTTGCACTCTCGAAAACGACCTGCAGGCTCTTGAAGCAGCTGCCGTCATTTATCTCCATAAAGCCTATCGCCTTTGAGTCACGGAGGGTCTTGATCCATCCGCAGACTGTTATCTCCTTGCCGCCGAGCTCTTCGTATGAGCTGAACAGCTTTGAAATTTCAAGCCTTTCCATTTATATGTCTCCTTTGCTTATGACTCATAATTATAAATGATATCAAAAGCGGAATTGAAAATCAATAGCGAAGGCTCTATTTATTCAAAATTTTCCGGCGCGGGGTCGGGTTCGATGTCTATGGGATCCGCCGAACCCCTGTCTTTATCTATATTATAGACAAATTGCGTGATAATAACTGTCAACGCAACGCCGACGGTCATGACTATGAGATACATATTTTTGATGTTCAAAGCCGTCTGTGCAGTCTGGTCTGCGCCGAGGGTTTCAACATATCCGCAGGCTGCGAGCATAACTGCGGAGAACGCCGAGCCGAGACCCTGAGCGAGCTTGCGGAAGAACGAGAACAGCGCATAGAGAGAACCCTCATCGCGGCTTCCGGTCTTTTCATACTGATAGTCGATGCAGTCAACAACCATAGCCCAAAGGATAATTGTGAACACAGCGTTGCTCGTATAGAGAAGCATAAGCGCACCTATATAGAGAAACAGTGAACTCTTTGCCTCGGGTGCCATGGGAAGTAGACATGAAACTATACCCGCGACAACGCTTATCGATGAAGATATGACGACCAGCTTTTTCTTGCCTATCTTTTTTGTTATTCTGCCGATGAAAGGCATGATGACAACAAGAGGCAGATAGGAAACGATATTGACAGCCGCCAATATCTGAGTGTTATGGAAATAGGACTGGAATATAATGCTGTTGACCGAAGTCATTGACATGAAGCAGATGACCTGGACGAACGAAACAGCGGTTATTGCGAGCAGCGGACGGTTTGTGAAGAAGCCCTTGACTGCCTTGAGATAGCTCATCTTCTCTGTCTTGTCGTGTGCTTCGACAACGACACGCTCGGTCACGAGCAGACGCACGAGCATGAAGCCGATGAAGCCTATTGCCGAGCAGACGAGCGCAACATAAACCATTCTCGAGCCGATGAGGTTATTGTCCTTATCATAGACGATAAGAGGCAGGAGCATGGAGAGCACCTGCGCAAGACCCGCACCTATTGATCTGAAGGTAGAGAGATTCGTGCGCTTCGAAGGGTCATTGGTAATGCACGAATGGAGCGCGCCGTAAGGCACGTTTGCCATTGTATAAGCGACCGACCAGACGCAATAAATCGCAAGGCAGTAGATGACCTTGAAGATATAGCTCATAGAGGCTATCGGCATAAACGAGAGCGTGGTAAAAATTATCAGCGCGCTGCCGCCTATGGTTATCCACGGCATGAACTTGCTGCCCTTGCCTATGCGGACATTATCGACCATTCCGCCTATCAGCGGATCGTTTATAGCGTCCCATACTTTGCCGACAACGATTATCCAAGCCCAGTCGCTGAGCCTGAGTCCGATATACTGGGTATAGAACAGCATGAGATAGTTTGTTATCAGCGCAAAGCTCATATTGCAGCCGAAATCGCCCATCGCATAGCCGAAATAATCCCGCATACCGAATGGTCTTGTTTTGTTTTGTGCAGCCATGATACAAATATCCTTTCGCAAGATATATTTTTAGTCAATTATAATATAAGAGCATATCGAAAATCAATATTCAAAATATATTTTACCGTAAAATTTTGAAAAAATACTGCGGCAGGCATTGACTTTTAAACGGCGGCATAGTAGAATTATTGACTGTTAAAGGCTATGAAGAGGAAAAGTAGGTTTTTATGCCGGCAGAGAGATGAGACGGTTGGTGCAAGTCTCAGCGGCAGAGACTCCGAACCCGCCCCGGAGCCGCAGTGTCAAATGCGCTGACGCATTCCGGCGTTATCGGAAAAGACGGTTTTCGTCGCTTTGAGAGCGGACAATATTTGTCCGAACTTGGGTGGTACCGCAGACTTTATAGTTTGTCCCAGGCTTTTTGAGCCCGGGACTTATTTTTTTGAAAGGATGAAAAGAAAGATGAAACTTGACAAGCTTGTCGGCGAAAGATTCAAAGAGAAGCCCTCCGACTGCGTTATCGACAGCCACGCGCTCATGCTGCGCGGCGGCTATATGAAAAACGTTGCCAACGGTATCTATTCGCAGTTCATGCCCCTGCGCCGCATAACAAAGAAAATCGAGGATATAATCCGCGACGAGATGGACAAGATCGGCGGACAGGAGGTGCTGTTCCCGGTAGCTCTCCCCGCTTCACTCTGGGATGAGTCGGGCAGATACGAGAGCGTCGGCAGCGAGCTTCTTCGCTTCACCGACCGAAACAATGCGCGCATGGTGCTCGGCATGACCCACGAGGAAGCGGCGGTTCAGCTCGTGCGCGACTACGCCAACAGCTACACCAAGTATCCGTTCATGATATATCAGATTCAGACGAAGTTCCGCGACGAGGGACGCCCGCGCGGCGGACTTATCCGCGTTCGTGAATTCACGATGAAGGACGCATATTCGTTCCACACCTCGCAGGAGGATCTTGAAAAGTACTATCAGGAGTGCTACGACGCATACAACCGCATATTTGCTCGCGCAGGCATTCCCGAGGTCATAACGGTCAAGTCCGACTCCGGCATGATGGGCGGCAGCATCTCCCACGAGTATATGCTTCTGACCCCCGTCGGCGAGGATTCGATAGCCGTCTGCTCCGAGTGCGACTACCGCGCGAACATGGAAGCGGCGCAGAGCATTGTCGAAAATAAAGCTGACGATGTACTCGAAGAGCTCAAGAAAGAATACACGCCGAATATTCACACCATCGAGGACATCTGCGAGTTCCTTCACTCCCCGCTTGAAAAGTCCTGCAAGGCTGTTGTGTATCAGAAGAACGCGACGGACGAATATGTTGTTATCTTTGTCCGCGGCGATCTTGACATAAACGAGACGAAGCTCACAAACCTGCTCGGCGAGGCGGTTCATCCCGCAGTTATCACCGAGGAATGCGGACTTCACGCGGGCTTTATAGGCCCTGTCGGTCTGCCTGAGAACATGACAGTTCTGTTCGACAACTCTCTCAAGGGTGCCACTAACCTCTCCTGCGGCGCGAACGAAGAGAACCACCACTATGTCGGTCTCAACATTCCACGCGATGTCGGCGAGGTTGAATACAACGACCTTGCGAAGATAGTTGACGGCGGTATCTGCCCGCAGTGCGGCAAGCACACGATAAAGATATCCCGCGGCATCGAGGTCGGCAACATATTCCAGCTCGGCACGAAATACACAAAGTCGATGCACATGACCTATCTTGACAAGGATGGCAACGAGCAGTACCCGATAATGGGCTGCTACGGCATCGGCGTCGGCAGACTCGCTGCCTCCGTCTGCGAAGTTCGCCACGACGATTACGGTCCGATCTGGCCGATAACGATAGCTCCGTGGCAGGTACATCTGTGCTGCCTGAGAGCGGACGATGCAGAGGCGAAAGCGCTCGCGGACAAGCTCTATGACGAGATGCAGAAAGACGGCATCGAGGTTATTTACGACGACAGAAATGTGCGCCCGGGCGTTATGTTCTCAGACGCAGACCTGCTCGGCTGCCCGGTCAGAGTTGTTGTCAGCCCGAGAAACCTTGCCGAAGGCTGCTGCGAGGTCATGACCCGCACAAAGAGCATCAACGAAAAGGTCGCCATTGATGACGTTATCCCGCAGGTCAAGAAGATGATCAAGGATATGTTCGATGAGCTGAACAAGTAAGATAAAATGAAGCAAATCCCCGAAAGCCGTTGTGGTTTCCGGGGATTGTTGTTTTTTTCAGATCAGAACGCGAAGTACTTTTTGAGCATCTTTTTCATTCTGCCGTTCATTACGGTCAGGGTGTTTATGGCATCCTGCCTTTCATCTTCGGTGCCGTATATCGCCTGTTTCATGAGTCTGCCCTCTTCAAAGCAGGCATCGTCATGGATGGGGAAATAATTCTTGAGCAGGAAACAGCCGTAGCGGACATATCTCATCTCGCCGACGAGTCTGAACTCCTTACTTATCGTGTCGACGGCAACGCTTCTGAAATTCCTTGTCGAATCGATAAGTGCTTTTCGCTCGTTTTCTGGCGAGAACACTATTGTCGAGCAGATATATGCGCCCTTGTTTTCGGGAGTGCAGGAGTGGCTGTCCGTGCTGCCGACAACGGGATATTTGAATCCGCGTGCTCTGTCCTCATAATATCTCACGGTCTGATAGCCGTTTTGTTCAAAATATCGCTCGCCGCCGAGCACCTCAAAGGCATCGAAAATCTTATTTTCGACGAGCCAGTCGTTGAGCGCATCTGACACATGGAACGCTTCGCCGGTTATCCATGTCGGATGCGGGAATATTCCGAGTCCGCCCGCCTTTCTTATCTCGTCATAGAGCCATTTGAGCACCGCCGCCGTCATTGCATCGACATTGTCGGGAACTTTTATATCCTTGGCGAGTGCGGTCATCTTAGCGGCGAACTCCTCCTGAGTCATGACATCGGGGCAGTCGTCTCTTATTGCACGGACTTTTTTATCCTTGCCGACTTCTTTGACCGCCACATCCTCGACAAGCGAGTTGATGCTGTATTCGCCGCCGAAATTTATTGTATGCGGGTCTACTCTGAAGCCGTTTATCGCGGGAAGATGCACTTCCTCACCGGGCACAAGATTGAACTCTGTCGGGATATTTTTAAATGCCTCTATAGCTCTGAGCGACGGATAATAGCGGTGGTGGTCGGTTATGGCAAGAAAATCATAGCCGCAGGAGCGATAGGTTGCGGCAACATTCTCGGGGTCATGCGCTCCGTCGGAAAAATTCGTGTGCATATGCAGATCGCCGATAAACGGATACATACCGACGAGATCACCGGAGACGGCATAAACGCAGAACGTAAAGCGCTTTCTGTCCCCGTCGGGAGTCTCGCCCTCAATGCGGATGCGATATTCGCCCTCATGCGGGAATGTTATAGAAATATCAAGTCCGTTTTCTTCGTTTGCGGTCACATCGAGTTCTTTTCTGAAAGCGGACGCCGGGGCGTGTTCGATATGTCCGCCGTCGAGCCATGTTATCGCTGCCTCATGCACGCTGCCTGCGGGGAAAAAGTTATCGCCGCCGAAGGGGCGGATATGTATAGTGCTCTCCTTTTCGGTCCCGATGACCTTTGGGAACACATCGTAAGTCCAAAGTTCGCTTCTTCTAACAAAATCTGCCATTTCATCTTCTCCTTTGCGGAAAAATTTCATCAACTCATAATAGCATAAAGCAGCCGAAAAAACAATCAAAAGAACAGAAAATATTAAAAGGGTCTGTCACATCCGAACAGACCCTTTTCTTTAATATCCGCTGTCATCGTAGACATAGCCCTTTGATTCGAAATACGAAATCGATTCGTTGCCGTCCTTAATTGTGAATACATATGTGCAGTCGCCCGCAAAATATATATTTTCCGCCCCGAAAAGTGAGGTCAGATACCGTATATTATCGCAGAACCTGGTCATTACGGTAAATCTGCCCTGTGGCGCCAAGAGCTTCTCGGCTCGGATGTTGGCATAGATGCTTCTGTCATCGTTTATCAGATGGTGCGCGCCCTGCAGATACTTGCAAGAGAGCAGATTCTTTCCGTAGAGTGCTATAAGCGCCTCGCCGTTGGATTCCTCCGCATCGCCGAGAAAAATCACGGACGCGTCGTCGAATATTATCTGAAACACGGTGGTGGTCTCGTTCATGCCGCGATATGCGCCGCCGTCCCTTGCCCGGATAGACAGCGGGAGTATATCCTCGTGCGTTGTAAGCACCTCAAGATACGAGTCCGGAAAATGTACCGTCTGCCCCGTATGCAGCTTCAGATATTTTGCGTTAGGCGCATATTTCTTGAGTCTCTCGCGGAGCCTGTCCGTGCAGCCGCTGCTATAATCCAAAAGCGTTCTTGACGGGAAGTTGAACATAACCCTCTCGACGCAGAGAACGTCCTTCTCGCGCTTGAGCAGCTTCGTAAACACATCCATATGGTCATCGTGGTTATGGGTGCAGATCCATGCGGCAACGCGGATTTTCCCGCCCTTTTCGGTATTTGTTAAATCCTCAAGGCGGCGCATAAACTCGTCGCAGGCCTCCTCTGTCGCCTGTTCTATCTCGCCGCCGTCGATTATTATAACCGAGTTGTCGCGCAGTCTCAGCACATAGAGCATTCCGCAGTCGCAGCTGTGATAGCGAACCATTGAGCCGTATTTTAGCGAAAACTGCATGAGCGCCGTATCTCCGCGCACATCCGGCTCGTTGTCGTTCATCTCGGAAAGCGGACAGCTTGCGTTATCGATTATCACCCTCGCCTGCTCCGCTTCGCGGGTAAAATAGGTGTATATGATTCTGTTTTCTTCGGCAAACTCCGAAAAGATATTGCCGTTTACTTCGCGGTGGAATGTCTCCTTGCGGCCGCTTGATGCCAGAGACGCGAGAAAATCGCGAAACATTTTCGGCGTGACATCGCCGATGACGACCATATATGAATCGTCCGCGCCGCCGCTTATTCCGTCCTCAATCGCAAGTCCCGCGCCGCAGTTTACGGGCTCGCACACCTTTGTTCCGAACGCCGGAACACCGATAGATTCAAAAAATTCGCTGAAATTCATCTTATCCTCCTCATGATAAAATTTATCCGATGACAATTATATATGCCTGAAGACGCAGTGTCAAACATTATTGAAAAAAAGCCGAAAATGACTGTAAAAAGAGAGAAATATATGATAATATAAAGGCGTATTAATCCGGCTCGGACGCCGGAAATATTGAGCCGGAGGTAAATAAAAATGCTGAAAGTCGCACTCGTCGGCGTTGGCGGAATAAGCGGAGCGCACATCCCCGCATGGGAAAGCATGGACGACGCCGAGCTTGTCGCAATATGCGACATCCGTCCCGAGAGAATGGAAAACTATCCAGACAAACGCCATTACACCGATTTTGATGAAATGCTTGAAAAAGAGGATGTTGATATTCTCGACATCTGCCTGCCTACGTTCCTGCACGCTGATTTTGCGGTCAAGGCGATGGAGAAAGGCATCAATGTCATATGCGAGAAGCCCATATCGCTCAAGCGCGAGGATGTTCAGAGGGTATATTCGACCGCTAAAAAGAACAATGTCTGCTTCATGATAGCACAGGTGCTCAGATTCTGGCCGGAATACGAAGTTGTCAAAAGCATATACGACAGCGGCAAATACGGAAAATTGCTTTCTGCATCGATGCGCAGGCTCGGCGGGATACCCAAATGGAGCTGGGACGATTGGATGAGAGACGAGAAGCGCAGCGGTCTCGTGCCGTTTGATCTTCATATACACGATCTCGACTTCATTGTATACGCTTTCGGCAAGCCGGAGAAGTGCACCACGAGAAGAATAAAGAGACCCGAGCAGGACTACATAACCGCGACATATGATTTCGGTGATTTCTTCATTTCGACCGAAGCAGCGTGGTTTGCGGGACGCTACCCGTTCTCGGCGCGCTTCATGTTCCAGTTCGAGGATGCCGTTGTGACATGGGAGAACGACGAGATGACAATATATGAGTCCGACGGCGCGGAACTTCACCCAGTGACACAAGACGGAGAGGACACCGGAGACATTGGACTGCCCAAAAGCAACGCATATACAAACGAGATTCGATACTTTGCGGACTGCGTAAAGAGCGGCGTTTTCCCGGACAAAGTCAAGCCTGAAGAGCTCGAAACGGTAATTGACATACTCAAAGCTATTTAAATTAAGCTGAAAGCCGCCGGATAAACCGACGGCTTTTCAGTGTGTTATACGTGGCGACAAAAATTAAAAAGTTGACAACTGCATTAAATATTGAAGTTCTCGCAGACTATGGAATTCAACTGTTCCGCTATTTTTTCAAACGGCTGATTCAAATCGAGCGTTTTAACGCTTATCCGGTTTCCGCTCATCATATACGAGTTGTCGGGTTGGATATCCTCATCGGTCGCGGCATACAAAAGCATACCGGAAACGCTGTGCTCTTTATCGCCGAACTCGGCATCTTTGTTCTTCACATAAGTGAATATCTGATACAAATTGCCGGAATGCAGAGTGTGAACATCATACTGCACCTGCGTGGTGTGAGTATAATATTTGGCATCGATTATCAGAACATCGCTGCCTTTTGTCAGCATAATATCGCTCTGCATTGAAGGAAGCATCGTTCCGATTCCGTCATCCAATATCCACCGTATCTGCGATGCCGTTGCCTTGACTTGCGGACACTCTTTTGTATAATATTCGAGTATAAACTTTTCATACAGACGATTCATGCGCTGTTCGTCAACAAACGAAGCTAATTTATACTCGCCAGAGTCCGTTGTCAGCAGCATTCCCTCAAGAATAAGCCGGCAAAGACTGATAAGCATACGATAGGTATTGTTGTTTCTTTGAAAATAAATTGAAGACCAGCGAACAGAGACGGGATCAACAGTATCGACTCCGGAGAAGAAAAGCATTTCTTTTTTCAGCTCGTCTTTGTACTTCTGTTCCACTTTTGCATGGCGGAGCAGGAGCATGACCGTTGTTTTCAGAATCTGATTCAGCAGATTGTTTTCGGATAGCTCGTCATATTCACAGGTCAGCACTCGCTTTCTCGCAAGGCGATCCCGTATCGTTCCGGGCATATCAATCTTCCCACGGACAACGGCAATATCCTCTTTTTTATCAATATATTCCCGATAAAGCCCTTGTTTCAGCTGCCTTCCGATACCTTTTGCGAGAATCGCCGCAAAGAGATTATGTATATTCTCAAACTCTTCGACAGCTATATCTTCATATCCGCCCTGATTCAGAATCTCAAAGGCATACGCGAGCATATAATATATGTTTTTTATGAAGATGCTCTTATCTTTGATCATTGAAACACACCCTGCAAAATGTTCTTCCAACGCTGGAATTCGTTCTCGTCATCAAACCAGTATTCGCTGAGCATAGGCAGGATATCGTAATCGACGACCGAATGGAGCCATTCATCCGTGCAGACATCTCTGCCGCAAAAATAGCTGTGTCCGATGCAGAATCCCCTGCCCAGAGATTTATCTGCGGCTATTTTGCGGTTGAGTTCTTTTACTTTTGATATGAGTTCATCCAAAGTTTCGCTGTTCAGACCGTTCTGATAGCTAATAAATCCCTGAGAATCAAAGCCCGGCTCAATTTCAAAGAAACTGAAGCGGCGGCGCAGCGCATAATCAATCATAGCAAGGCTTCGGTCGGCGGTATTCATCATGCCGATAATATAAAGATTTTTCGGTACAGAAAAGGGCAATCCGTTATATGCCAACGTCATTTTTGTACCTCGGTAATCTTTTTCAATCAGCATCAGCAGCTCGCCGAATATCTTGCTCATATTGCCGCGGTTTATCTCATCTATAATAAAGAAAAATTCTTTATCCGGCTGATTTGCGGCCTTCTGACAGAAACGATAAAAAATACCATATTTCAGTTCAAAGCCGTCCTCGACAGGCTTATATCCCATCATAAAGTCCTCGTACGAGTAGTTCTGGTGGAACTGGACAAACTCGATTCTGCTGTCGTCTTTTTCGCCCATCACCGACCACACCAAACGCCTCGCGGCAAAAGTTTTTCCGACTCCGGGCGCGCCCTGCAAAATTATATTCTTTTTGTTGCGAAGAACATTGACGAGTGTTTCGTAGCGTTCTTCGGTCATATATACTTCGTTTAGGAAATTGTCCTTTGTGTAAGCATCGGAAGATGAGGCTGTGACAATGGGGTTTTCTTCACGAATTATATCGAGAATAAACTCATATTCGCTTCGGGTCAGTTTAAAGAGGCTACCCTGCGGATTTCTGAAATACTCCATATTCTCCAATTCCGGGCATTCTTTGAGCACGGCGTAATCAATTGGAGAGGATAATGTTTCAACTTTCTCAAAAAACAATTTTTCGCCATCCTGTTCTGCACTGACACGACCAATCGCCACAATTTGCCTTACCGGATTGGACTCGTACCCAATAACCACATCTCCGACTTTTGCATCAAGAAAATTCTGAAAAATCCGACGTTTATTTCCGTTTTCGTTGTAAAGAGTGTATGCCTGTGTCTCCCCAACCGCAATATCGAAAAAGCTCCAAATTTTAGGATTCGCGTTAAGCCACCAGTAGTTACACTTCTCATTATCGTGAAGAGGGAGATTGGCTTCTTCCACGCTTGGTACCGCATAATTGAGAGACGGCCGAGTAGGTGCATCAATATTTTTTTGCAAGAAAACTCTGCTGATATAAAATCCCACATCGATTGTCAGTGTTTTTAATTCAGGATCTGGATAGCAGTCATCCGTCAAATGGGAGTGCAGAAGATTTACAAGCTCCGCATCCTCCTTGAGAGCGGCACTGATCTCATCATAGAGATTCAAAAAATTACGAATGTTTTCCGCATAAGCGCCTTTTCTGAATTGATAATCAGATTCAAGCTCGCTCGCGACGGTTTTAACTTCGCTGAATTTATAGATATAGTACTTGTCCGGATAGCGCAGCCAAAGGTATGTGCTGATAGCATTTTCATACTGGTAGTGCTGCGCCGCTCCGTTTCCGTATTTTTCCAGTAGCACTGATGACTGATGTTTGAATTCGTCCATGCGCTCAAAAACATCCCTGCTTTCGTCAAATAGGGCGATGAACATGGCTCGTACTTCCTCAGGCGCGGCTTTTGCGAACTCTGACATCATACCTTTGGGAAAATTATTTGCCGAAGCCAGCAGATTATATGTTTTTTCAAGAGAACGGCTCAGCATCTCCGAAAAATCGGAAGCGTTCACATCCCAATTATCCTGAAACTGCTTTACGGCTTTCCATTTGTAATTTTCATTTTTCCACTGGGTCAGTACAAAGTCCTGCTTATACTGTGCGAGGACTTTTTCAAGAATCGATTTATTGAACATATCCGCACCTCCGAGAATAAATCATCAAGGAGATTATACTACACCCAACTTTTTCTTACAATAAAAATTTCCGATTCACAGTTTGCAGAGCAATAAAACGGACAGCAAACAAGCCGCATGAAATCATGCGGCTTGGTGAATCAATTTTGAGTTACGGGTTCTTCCTCGCGGGTTGGCAATTTATTTGCAAATCTGTGTGACGGACGATAAATAAGGAGCGCTATGAATATCAACAGCGCCGTTGCGGCGAGGCTTATGGGATAAACCGTCATTATCGTTTCGAAGTTGTGATTTTTCGGGAACACAAGCTCTATCCAGGCTATTCTTATTCCGCAGACGCCGATCATTGTCAGCACAGCCGGGACGAGTGAGACGCCGAATCCGCGCAGATAACCTGACATTATCTCATAGAGCATACTGAAAGTATACGCCGAGAAGACTATCACGAGGCGCGTATAGCCGATTTCTATAACCTGCGGGTCGCTGTTGAATACCGAGAGCAGGAATCGGCCGACAAGAAGGACTATTCCGATTGCTACACCGGAGGCTATCGTATCTTCTATCAGCGTCAGCCACAGCGTGCGCTTGCAGCGTTTTATCTGACCCGCGCCGTAATTCTGCCCGACGAATGTCGTGCATGCCTGGCTGAACGAGTTCATGACATCGTAAGCTATAACTTCAATATTGAACGCCGCGCTCGACGCCGCTATAACGACGGTTCCGAGGCTGTTTATCGCCGACTGGATGACAATATTTGACACGGCGAAAACAGCGCTCTGGATTCCTGCGGGAAGTCCTATTTTCATTATCACTCTGAAGCTGTTCCAGCTGAACCTCATCTTTTTCGGCTCGACTTTTATATATTTATCCGACTTTACGAGGCGTATAAAAAGTATTATCGAGCTGACTGCATTCGAGATAACTGTCGCGGTTGCAACGCCGCTGACGGTCATTTTGAGAACTATAACAAAGAAAAGATTGAGAATAACATTGAGAACGCCTGACACGGCAAGCGCTATAAGCGGCACTTTTGTGTCTCCAATGCTTCTGAAAATCGCCGCTTCGAAGTTATATAGCAATATGACGGGCAGACCGATTAGATATATTCTGAAATATATAACCGCAAGGGGCAGGACATCATCCGGGACATTGAGGGAGCTGAGCATCCTGCCGACAAAAAATTCGGCTATCACTACGACTATTGTTCCGCCGACGAGTGCGAATATTATCGAAGTATGTACGGCACGCTGAACGGATTCTTTATTGTTCCTGCCCATGGCGTTTGCGATAACGACATTTGCGCCGAGTGAGATGCCGATAAGAAAGTTCACTATAAGTCCTATAACGGGACCGTTTGCGCCGACCGCAGCGACTGCCGCAGTGCTCTTGTCGCCCGCAAAGTTGCCGACGACGGCGAGATCGGACGCATTGAAAAGCTGTTCGAGTATCGCCGTTGCCGCAACCGGGAGCGCGAACAGCGGCAGCTTGTTCCAGATAGAGCCGTTGAGCATATCTATTTTCTTTGCGCCTGAGCGTTTCATTTCGTTCCCCGCTTTCTTTGAGAGATTTCATGTGTTAGAAAAGTGTTAGAAAACACCTGTTTTGCAAAGGTTGGAGCACAAAAAGAGAAAGACTCGACAATCACGAAAACCATTGATTATCAAGCCTTCTGCGCTGGTGCGGATAACAGGAGTTGAACCTGCACCGAGTTGCCCCGACTAGAACCTGAATCTAGCGCGTCTGCCAATTCCGCCATATCCGCATTTGTACTTCCTAAATTTTACACGGCGGAAGCTACCGAGGGTGAAGCTGAACGCTTTAATCACCGATAAGTTTGGCGGGCACCCTAAGGAACCCGCCATGGTGCGAGAGACGGGACTTGAACCCGTACGGGATTACCACACGCCCCTCAAACGTGCGCGTCTGCCGATTCCGCCACTCTCGCAGATCTGTTCTGAATCGTTGTCTTTGTTCCCTCAGAACGTTGACTATTATAGCAAAAGGGGTTGTTTATGTCAAGCCTTTTTTCAAAGTTTTTTCAATATTTTTTCCTTTATTTTTGAGCGACATTTGACGCCTGATTATTCGCTTTCTAAAGCCGTTATTTTGTCGGCGATAGCCTTGAACACCGGGGCGCAGTCCGACGCGCCTCCGCTTCCCCTCTCTTTAAAAACAGTTATGACATAGCGAGGATTTTCAGCCGGGAACCAGCCCGAAAACCATGTGTTATATAATTCCTCTCCGTTTTCAAACTTCCCGGTCTGCGCGGTTGCTGTTTTGCCGGCGGCGGTGGTGTTTTTAGGCTTTGCTCCCCTGCCGTTTCCGTTTTCAACTGCGCTTTTGAGATATTTTGAAAGTATCGAGGCAGTATTACCGCTCATAACATACTCGCCCGCACGCTTTTCATGTTCAAAGACAATGCTTGTCCCGTCAACAGCTTTTTCGACAAGGTACGGGGTGTTGTATGCGCCGCCGTTTGCTATGCAGGACATGTAGGCGCAGACGGTGAGCGGAGATGCGGTAAGTGTGCCCTGACCGAACGCAAGATTGGCAACAGCTGCCTTTGAGTCGAGCTCGGAGACTTTCGGCAGATATCCCGATACAGAAGTTATGCCGTCGCACAAGTCTATAGATTTGCCAAAACCGAGATCGGAGAGAGTCGATATCATCTTTTCTCTGTCGAGCTTCTGCGCAATGTGGATAAAATAGGCGTTGCAGGAACGCTCAAGTGCGCCGCACATATCAACGATTCCGTGAGCCTTATGCTCATAGCAGCCGAACTCAACACCGCCGACTTCCGTCACGCCCGTGCAGTCATATTTTATTGACGGAGATATCCCCTGTTCGAGCGCGGCAGCGGCGACGGCAGGTTTGAACACGGAGCCTACCGCAAAAGCGCAAAAAGCGCGGTTGATAAACGGAGAATTGCTGTCCGAAAGGCTCTTCGCCGGGTCGTTTGAATCGAACACTGGTCGGCTCGCGCAGGCTCTTATCGCCCCGTTTTTCGGGTCGAGGACAACAACTGCGCCGATGTCCACTCCGCACTCGTCCATGCAATCTTCGACTATCTGCTGAATTTCAAGATCGAGCGTTAAATATACGCCCGACTCGCCGTATTTTCCGTCTGTGCGAGCGGTTATGTCCGCACCTGATATAACACGTCCGTAGGCATCAACCGGAAACACCGCGCTGATACTCCGGCGGTTGTTTTTAAATATGCTTTCAAATGACTTTTCTATCCCGCAGACTCCGCCGCCGTCGGAGTTCGTATAGCCGACGATATGCGCCGCAGGCTGGCGCGGAAAATATCGCCTTTCGACACCGATTATTTTCACATCTTCGCATCCGCTCTCGCCGGACGACACCCTGGCAGCCACAGGACGGCCTTTTGAGAGCTTTTCGCGAACCTGTTCAAAATCATCGTCATCAAGCATTTTGCGAAGCTCGGAAAGAGCTGCGGCAGTCGGTCTCGCGGCGGCAAAATATTCTGTATAACCGTTTGTTATGAGCCGACCGTTGCAGTCATATATCGGCGCGCCCAAATCCGACAACTCGATGCTGCGGGTATTTTTCACCGTTCCTGCGGCAGTGTCGAGCCCGGTTGAAACGCTTATCAGTTGGAGACAGACCACGCCCATGAGCAGGCAGAATATAAAAAACACAACGACTGCGCGTTTGGGCATAATATCATCTCCGACGGTTGATAAATTTATCATTGACCGTTCGGCGCGATAAAATGCAGGCGCACAGCCGCTAAAAATCAAGTTTTATTTTTCGTCGGTGCTTCGGCGGATAAACGCGCCCGCCGGAACATCGGCATCGCAGTCAAAAGTGAACTCTGCCATGGGATTCGGGGCATTGTCGACGCTTTCGCCGAGAGAATTTCTGAGATTCCTGACGGTGATAACCGTCGGTTCTTTTCCCCTGTTCATTATTTCAAGCTTATCGCCCTCAAAAAATCTGTTGCGCTGGCTGACGGTAAGAGTTCCGTTTTCGCTCTTCACGGCAATCGCCGCCACTTCCCAGCTGCGGACATAGCCGCCTTTATAATATATCTGGGCATCGTCGCGCGGAGAGCCGAAAAAGAAGCCTGTGCAGTAGTCTCTGTGACTTATTTTATAGACTTCGTCCACCATCCACTGTGCGGGTTTGAAATCATTTGAGGGCGCGGCGAGATAGGCATCGACAGCGCTTCTGTATGCGTTAGTCACAACGGCGGTGTAATATTCCGTCTTTGCTCTGCCCTCGATTTTGAAGCTTGAAACGCCGGCTTCGATGAGCTCCGGGATATGCTCGATCATGCACATATCCTTTGAGTTCATTATATATGTGCCGCTCGCAGTTTCTTCAACGGGGAAATATTCGCCCTGACGGGTGCGCTCCATGAGGCTGTATTCCCAGCGGCATGGCTGAGAGCATTCGCCTTTATTTGAGTGCCTGTCGGTAAGATAGTTCGAGAGCAGACAGCGTCCTGAATATGAGACGCACATTGCGCCGTGGACGAAACATTCGAGCTCCATTTCTTTGGGCATTCCGGCTCGGAGGTCGGCGAGCTCATCGAGCGTGAGTTCACGCGCAGATACCACTCTTTCCGCACCAAGGTCAAAGAGCATACGCGCGCTCTCGGCATTGGCGACACCTGTCTGCGTGGATATATGAATCGGCACTTTGGGCGCGTACTTTTTTGCATAAGAGAGCACGCCGAGGTCGGTTATTATCAGCGCATCGACTCCGGCAGCCGAAGCGGATTCAAGAAATCCCGGCAGTTCTTTGAGCTGAGCGGTATTGGGAATAATATTGCAGGTAAGATAAACTTTAACGCCGTTTTCATGGGCAAATGACACGGCTTTTGCAAGCTCATCGTCCGAAAAATTCTTCGGCGCGGCACGCATGCCGAAGCGCGTTCCGCCCATATAGACCGCATCCGCGCCGTAATATACGGCGGCTTTCAGGCGCTCCGCATCTCCTGCGGGCGCAAGAACTTCGGGTCTTATTATATCCATTGCGGCACTCCTTTTCATAGATAAGGGAGCAAGCGTTTTGCCTGCTCCCTGTGATTCAGTTCTGGCTGAAAGCCTTGAGCACATTGGCGTCGTGCTCACTCTTCGTCCTCGCCATATAGATATTTCCGAACTTATCGTGGCAGAAATAATAGTATCTGGTATTTGACGGATAGAGCGCCGCCTTTATTGCCGCCGCGCCGGGGTTGCATATTGGTCCGGGCGGAAGTCCCTGCGCCGAATAGGTGTTGTATGCATCGGCATACTTGTTGACGAGATTGACATCGGTTATGGGCGTGACATACTTCTTGATATAATCTTTAGTAGAATCGCACTCGAGTCTGCCGGCAGTCTGGGACGGGTTCTTCAGACGGTTGTGAATAACAGAAGAGATAAGCTTCATCTGCGTATCGTCCGCCGCCTCGCGCTGGATTATCGAGGCTATAGTCAGAATCTCATCGACAGAATAGCCGAGCTCCTTGGCGCGCTTGTCATAAGCGTCAGTCCAGACATCCGAGAAAGCGTCAAGGAATCTGCGAATTGCTATATTTGCGCTCTCGCCCTGGAAGAAATCATAAGTGGACGGGAAGAGGTAGCCCTCAAGGCGATAAGTTCTGTTTTCGCTGTTCTTTATCGATGAGAGGAACGAATAATCGAACTGCGACTCGCTGATGGCCTTGATGAAATAAGCGGAAGTACAAACGCCGTATTCCTCAAGTCTCGCGGCTATCTGCGGGATAGACCAGCCCTCGGGGAACAACAGAGTAACAGTATTGGGTCCCGCCTGAACGGCGCGGCACTCATAGAGCATTCCCTCAACGCCCATACTCGGCTGAAGATAATAGACACCGCTTATATATTCCGGCTCGGGAGGGCCGACAAAGAGAACTTTTATCTTATATCCGAGCTTCTGAATTTTATTGAGTCCGCTCTTCATTCCCGTGCCCTTGACTGCGGAAGATACTTTGTAGAACATCTTGCAGAAAGTTTTGTTAGAAATGAGATCGTTATCGTCAAGAATATCGATTATCTGATTTGTAGTAGCGTTCTGCGGGATATTGACCGTGACTATATCATTGCCGCGGTTTATCGCGAGAACATCGTTTATGCACGAGATGGCTATAAACGAAAGCACGACGGATATGGCGACAATAACAAGTATAAAAGCGGTCAGTACAAGTGCGTCCGCGGTCTTATCGGTCTTTGCCTTAGTCTTTGCTGACGCTCCGCCGGAGGATGAGCGAGAACCTGCCGAGCGTTTTTTAGCGGGGCGGCTCGAGAAATATACTTCACCCTTATAGACGGGCACATCGTCCTGCGGCTGAGTCGATGCATTGTCGTCCTCATCGATATGGACAACGAAGTTCTTGACTTTTTCGCGTCTGTCAGGCGTGCCAGGCGTTCCACCCTGGTCGCCGCTGTAAAGTTTAAGCGTTCTTTTCATATGTAGCTCCTCTCAGCCGTTTGAAATTACCCTTTTTTCCGTCACTACGACATCGGCGCATCTGTCAAATCTTCCGCGCGGAAGCCGATTGCTCATACAGCATTCGTAACATATCCCCGCCGTATCCCCTTTGAAGCGGGACAGGAATCTGTCATAGTATCCCTTGCCGAAGCCGAGGCGATAGCCCTGTTCATCAAATGTGAGTGCTGGTATAATGCACAGTCCCTCGTTAAGATCGATGAGCTTCTCACATTTTGACTTTATCGGTTCGAGTATCCCGTAGGCGCCCTTTTGCAGGTCGTCAAACGAGGTTATATAATAAAACTCCATCTCATGAAGTCCCGGTATACAGCGCGGAACGGCGACTCGCTTCGAGCGCTTCAGCGCGTCTTCGATAAGGGCGTGAGTATCGACTTCTATATCATTCGAGACATAGGTCAGAAGCGTACCGCATTCCCTGTACCGCCAGAGATTCGTCAGGCGGTTGAAAATACGCGCGTCGAGGCTTTTCTTCTCCTCTGCGGTGAACTGCGAGCGCAGAAGCCTGCATTTGCTTCTGATAGCCGTCTTTTCTTCGCGTATATCTCTCAGGAGCATTGGAGCGACTCCTCGATTTTCTTCATCTTCGCTTCGCCGACAAAAGCCGCGCCTATTGCGATTCCGAATTTCACGGCGCTGCCCATGCCTTTGGCTGTTATTATATTGCCGTCCGTCACAACAAACGAATCTGAAAGCTTTGCGCCTTCAAGTTCGCTTTCAAAGCCCGGGAAGCAGACTGCCTTTTTGCCTTTGAGCATACCTTTGTGGCCGAGTATCGACGGGGCGGCGCATATAGCACAGACAAGCTTTTGGTTTTCATAGGCATAGTCAACAAAGGCGTTGACTTTAGCAGAACGTTCGAGATTCAGCGTACCGGGCATTCCACCGGGCAGAATAACGGCTTCTATATCGTCGCCGGGTGTCAAGTCGCTGTCCACAGCGTCGCACACGGCGCTTATTCCGTGCGCTCCGGTTATGACGTCGGAACCGACGCCGACTATTTTCACTTTCAGATCGGCTCTGCGCAGAACGTCAACCGTCGCGAGAGCTTCGACCTCTTCAAAGCCGTTTGCAAGAAATATATATATCATATCTTTTCCCTCCGTTTAACCGAGAGTAAGTCCCATATAGGCGTTTTTTATATCTCCGAGCGCCGACTCCGAATCTGCATTAAGCGGCAGGAGCATGGCGTTGTTGCGGGTCGTGAATGAATCCGCAGAGAGCGGAAAATCAAGCGGAAGTCTGAACGAAAACTCGCTGCATTTGCTCACCGAGAGCAATGCATGCGTGAGCAAGGGAATGCATCCGCGCCTTGCGGCACATTCTCTGATTATCGCTGTTTCGCCTTCTTCGTCAAATAGTGCATAGGCAGAGCTCCTGCCTGATGAAGATGCGGCAACGCTCTTGCAGCCGGCGTTGGCGTTTTCGTCTACTGCGTATTGCAGAGCATCGATATCCCAAACAAAGCAATCAATGCCACAGAGGCAGGCGTTTCTGACCGTCTGCATATTTTCGGCGGTGAGCTCTTCAATCTCAGCGTTGCCGTCCGCGATAAGTTCAAGATGGCTTCGGTCGATTTTCAGAAGTTTTTCTTCAAAAGCCGGGCGGTAGCCGAAGCGGAAATAGTAATCAAACAGGCTGTCCTCCGCCGGAACGAGGCAGATATAATCAAGTCCCGAATCGCGGCACAGCGACTCGGCGGAGCGAAGCAGCTCGCCCATATATCCGCGCGAGCGAAAATCCGGATGGGTGCAGGCGGCATATAAATACGCCGCGTCAAACGCCTCCCCTGCTATTCTCACTTTACCGTCAAGCAGATAGAGCGCCGAACATATCTTCCCGTCCTCGCGCCCGATGAGCGTGCGTTCTGGGACGAAGCGGCTACGCATAAACGCACCGATATAATCATCGTCATCGCCAAAGCAAGTCTGCCACAGGTCGGTAAGTTCGCCGATATCATCTTTTGAAGCAGTTAAAATGATCATTTCTTGACCCTTGCCATATATTTTTCGAGCAGAATATCCGGGCAATATGAGAGCTTTGCCTTGCGCAATCCCTCGGAACCGGTATCGTCCTCGCGGTTGATGTATTTATACTGCGAGAGAGCGTTCGCGGCAAACTCGCGGTTTATCATCGGATATGCTCCGCGAACATCGGCATAGGCTTTTTCAATATGGGTGCAGAAAACCTCGGGGTTCATCTCCTCGCCGAAGGTGAACGCGACTACTTCGCCGTTCGCTCTGAGCAGTCCGCCGACAAAGCCCAAATCAAAGTAGTTTTCAAAGCTTATATTTATCGCATCGAGCTCGTCGTCCATCGCCTCGGGGTCTTTTTCCCTGTTTCTGCGCTCCCACTCGGCGTTCATCGCTCGGCACTCATCAAGGTTGTCCGCGGTTATGGGCTCATAGCTCCACTCATTTTCGCGCATAAATGCGGCGATATGATTTCTCTTGCCGTGGAACTTCTTGCCTGGCAGGTTGATAAGATTCTCGGTAAGATATATATAATCAAAGCTGTCTCTAAGCGGCTCAAAATCGAACTTGCCGGGGAACAGCTCCTCGACCTTTTTCACACACTCGTTGTTGAGACCGAACATCTCGAGTCCGTAGCCTCTTTTGGCGGAATCTTCTTCAATGAGTTCAATCGCTTCTTTCAGATTCCCATCGCCGACGGGAAAACCGTAAGTCGGTCTTTTGACGCCGTTGTCGTCATCGGTGCCGTTGATTGAAAAGAGAAAGCCGTCATGCGACGCGATTCTGATATTATAGACATGCTGCCAGATGAACATATCGCCGAAGCTGTAGTCACAGCCAAAGCGTTTTGCGTGGCTGATAATGGGGGCCACCCACTTTCTGTCCTCGGTTACCGGAGGGCGGAAATCCAACATAAATAACAATCTCCCTGTTTTCAGTCTGCGCTGAGCAAACTTCCCGAATTTAGGATTCAAATAATTATAACAAAATCATACAAATTTTTCAAGAGTCCGAAACGCCAACTGAAAATTGCATTGAAGAGCATTTTTAGTACGAAATGCAGAGAACAAAGATATTCTTGGCAGACCTGCGAACTTTATACTTCGCCAAAAGCCAAAAGGGAGCATACCACATTTCATATAACACCAAAATTTTCAGGCGTTACAGAATACGAAGTACGCTCCCATATATCAAACCGCGGACGGAGCAAGCAGCAGAGGTTCAAGCTGCACGCCCGAGAGCGCGGTAACGGCTGCATCGTAAGTTTTTGAAAAATCGGCGACAATGGAATTCGGCTTTTTTATATGATCGTCCTGGCGCATCGGGACGAAATATATATGCTTTGTGTTGAGCAGTCTGCCTATATTGGCGGCCGCCGCGCCGAGTGCGTCGTTTGTGGAGACGGCGAGCAGCACCGCTCCACCGTTTCTGATATGCGATTTTGCCGCAAGAGTCACCGGGGTATCGTTTATTCCGTTTGCAAGCTTTGCAAGGGTGTTCCCTGTACACGGCTCAATGATAAGAATATCTATCATTTTTTTAGGTCCTATCGGCTCAGCATCGGTTATGGTATGGATAACGGGTTTTCCGCAGATATTTTCTATCTCGCGAACAATTTCCTCCGCTTTTCCGAATCGGGTATCAACAGAATATGCGTTTTCAGACATTATCGGAAGAATATCCACGCCCCTTGCTTTTAGCTCCCGCATCTCGGCTATCGCCTTTGAAAGCGTGCAGAACGAGCCGCAAAGGGCAAAGCCCACGCGCAACTGTTTCATCAACTCCCCTCCTTTATAATATTGAGTATAGCATCCGCTATTATTTCTCCCGCCGTTTTGGGCGCCGTCTTGCCCGGCAGAGAACCGGGAACTATAACATTGAGCCCGAGTTCACGCGCGCAGGCAAAGTCGGTTCCGTAAGGGGCTGAGGCGATATCTATCACAAGGCAGTCGCGGCGGAGCGCGGAGAGCGTTTTGCAATCAAGCACGAGGCTCGGAACAGTATTGACAAGCAAATCGAGCTCCGGCGCCGTTTTCATGAGTTCGGAGATATTCACGGCATCGAGCCCGCCGGTTCTCGCCCAGGCAAGATCGCTGCACTTTCTCGCCGCGACCGTCACGCGGGCGCCCAAAGCCGCGAGCATATCGGCAAGCACTTTAGCTGTTCTGCCGTAGCCCGTGACGGCGCACCGCGCGCCGTGCAGGGTTATCTTCATATTTTCCATGGCTATTTTTATAACGCCCTGCGCCGTCGGCACGGCGTTGTTGACGGCAAGTTCCTCGCGCTCAAAATAATCAAACACGCGGATACCTTTTTTGAAAAAGCTCGATTTGAGCGCGCCGTCCATCATTCCTGCAAACACGGTCTGACCGCGTTCGAGGGTGTCGGAGAGCTCGTTCAATGTAAGCGGGCTTGAGTTGAGGTGAACGCCGTCGCGGCTGACGGGCAGAGGCAGAATGACCGCATCGGCACGCGCGGCAGCCGAATCTATACTTTTATCACCCGTCGGGCGCATATGTTCAAAGCCTGCGGGCGGCGAAGGCGCGAATATTTCAACATCGAACCCTTTTTCCGCAAGGCTCTGAGAGGTATAGAGCATACGCTCATCCCCGCCGACGGTCAGAAGTTTTCTGATATTCATCATAGGCTTTCCTCCTTTGCCTCATCCCAGTATATGAACCGCCGCTCGGCTATGTCATAGCTTTGTAACAAAATATTTATAAAAATATATTATATTTTTCTTGTCAGCGTATTATAATACAAATCGAGCATTTATAATTTATGTGTATGTATATCATGAAGCGTATTCTGATTTTGGCTCGTTTTTGAATATGCTGACAAATTCGGAGGCTTGTTAATTATGAAAGAAATAGACGAAGTGCTCAAGAAGGTAAAGAGGGTTCATTTCATCGGCATCGGCGGCTCGGGAATGTGTCCGCTCGTTGAGATACTTCATTCAAAAGGATATGAAATAACCGGCTCGGACAACAACGAGAGCGACACGCTCAACCGCGTCCGTGCGCTCGGTATACCCGTAACACTAGGACAGAGAGCCGAGAATATTGAGGGCGCGGAGATGATAGTCTACACCGCCGCTCTTCTCCCCGACAATCCGGAGCTCTGCGCGGCAAAGGCATCGGGAATCCCGACCTTTGAGCGCAAGGAGATGCTCGGCGCGATAACGAGAATGTTTGACGACTGCATCTGCGTCTGCGGCACTCACGGCAAGACCACGACAACATCGATGCTCACCCAGATATTCATCCAGGCGGGCGAAGATCCGTCGGCTGTTATCGGCGGAAAGCTTCCGCTCACAGGCACAAACGGTCTTGTCGGCAAGAGCGAGCATATGCTCTGCGAGGCGTGCGAATTTGTTGACACGTTTCTTTCACTCTCGCCCGACGTCTGCGTTCTGCTTAATATAGACGAGGATCACCTCGACTACTTCAAGACGCTCGACAACCTCATCGCTTCGTTCACGAAGTTTGCTTCGATGACCCGCAAAGAGGTCATATATAACGGCGACGACGCAAACACGCTGCGTGCCATCGCGGGGGTCAAGGACAAAAAGTTCATCACCTTCGGCCTCAAAGAAGGCAACGACTTCAGAGCCGACAACATCGTGCTTGAGCACGAGTTTGCAAGTTTTGACATAATCAAATACGGCGAGAATGTCGGCAGAATAAGCCTCGGCATCCCCGGCGAACACAATGTATACAACGCTCTTGCGGCTATTGCCGCGGCGGACAATGCGGGCATACCGATGGATAAGATAATCGCGTGCGCCGAAGCTTTCCACGGCGCGGGCAGACGTTTTGAGATACTCAAGAGAATCAACGGCATAACCATTGCGGACGACTATGCCCACCATCCGAGAGAACTTGAAGCGACACTCACGACCGCTATGGGCATGGGCTTCAACAGAGTCTGGGCAGTGTTTCAGCCGTTCACATATTCGCGCACGGCAATGCTCTTCGACGATTTCTGCCGCGTTCTGAGCATTCCGGACAAAACGGTTCTGACCGAGATAATGGGCTCACGCGAGAGGAACACATATAATATCTACACCTCGCAGCTCGCCGAGAAGATTCCCGGAAGCGTATGGTTCAACACCTTTGAAGAGGTTGCTGACTATGTTGTCAAGAATGTCGAAAAGGGCGATCTTGTGATAACGCTCGGCTGCGGCGACATATATAAAGCCGCCAAGCTGATGATAAAGAAACTCGAAAAGCAGGGATAACATGGGTTCTCCGTTCAAAAGACTCAAGGAAGTATATGCGCGGACATACTCGCTCGACACAGGGCGCGACGCAGATTTTTTTGACTGCGTCAACGACATATATTTTTCGCCAGAGGTGCAGAGTCTGAAAAAATATCCGCAGCACGACAAAATGGACAGACTCCAGCACATAACGAGCGTTGCATATCTGACATTCCGCGTTTGCAGACATTTCGGGCTCGACTACCGCAAGGCGGCAAGAGCCGCGACGATGCACGATCTTTTCTACTATGACTGGCACGAAAACGACTGGAGCCACCGGCCACACGGCTACAGGCACCCGAAGTTCGCCGCCGCGAATGCGAAATTACTCTGCGGCGGACTTGACAGAAAAAGTGAAATGATGATAATCCGGCACATGTGGCCTCTGACGCCGCTGCCGCCGACAAGCCCCGAGGGAATGGTTCTTTCGCTCGCGGACAAATACTGCGCATCGAGAGAGATGAAAATAGCCAAGCAGAACGCGAAAGGCTGATATCCGGCGCAGGCATGAACCGATCAACGAAAGAGAGAGAAGCTTTATGAAAATTTTTATGACGATAGTTACATATGTGCTGTATTTCTTCTTTTACAGTGCAGTCGGCTGGCTCGGCGAATCGATATACTGCTCGGTCGGCGCGCGCAAATGGGTTAATCGCGGATTCTTAAAAGGTCCGATGTGCCCGATATACGGCACAGGTGCGCTCGCGATGGCGATAACCCTGACACCAGTCAAAAATCTCGACATCAGGGTTCCTATGTTCGGTCACGATGTTCTGATAACTCCCCTGCTCGTCTTTATTGCGGGCATGGTAGTCTGCGACATTGTCGAATTCATAACGAGCGTGCTTATGGAAAAGCTCTTCCACGCGAGATGGTGGGACTACTCGAACAAGAAGTTCAACATTCAGGGACGCATCTGCCTCGGGCACACGTTCTACTGGGGCATAGCCTCGCTGCTCTTCCTTTATCTCGTGCACCCGATAGTTGTATATTGTTTCTCACAACTGCTCGATTCGGCCGCGATAGCTATCTTCGCCTGCGTGCTTGCGGTGTTTCTTGTTGACCTCGTGTTCGCCGTATACAGAGCGCTCGACGTTAGAAAGGTCATGGATAAAATCAAGGGATTTTCCGATACTTTGAGCAATTTTGCCGGCACGATAAAGAACGACGTTTCAGACAAAGTTCCGTCGCTTGACGAGACAAAGGCAAAGCTTGAGAGCTTCAGAAGAGACGCAACGGCACAGCTCAAAGATGCTTTTCATTTCACTCCCTCGTCCGACAAAACCGATGACGAGAGCACAGAGAAAGAGAGCGGCAGAAGCAAGCTGAAGGTAAAACTCAACCGCCACTTCACAAGCTCTTCAAACCTCCTGCCCTATGCTCAAAAACAGATAAAGAGGCTTGAAGAGATGTATGACGAAATCAGAAGGGCGTTTTATGACGACGATGACGACGACCTTTACTGATAAATAAAATAACAGCCGCAAAAGAGCGTCTCGGTCAAGGGATAAATCCTTTTCCGGGGCGCCGTTTTTGCGGCTTTTTTAAGCTTATGCTATGTGTTAATTTTGAGATTAGGCTTATTTTTCGCCCTGGCTCTTTGCCGCAGCCTTTTTCATCATCGCTTTCTTATAGAGAGCGAGCAGTCCGCTGCAGCCGAGGTTGAGGAAGATACTTCCGAGAAGAAGCGAAAGAAGATATACGGGAAGCTTTTCAACCGCCGCTTTAGCGTTTATAAGCGAGATAATGAAATAGCAGAATCCGACATTGTTGAAGAAAACGGGAAGATAGGGATTAAGCAGAATCAATGCGGCAATGCAAACCGTGAGCGGAATCATTACAGCTGCAAGATGGGGAACTCCGCTTTTCACGAGCAGAACATCAACAGTAACGAGGCCGGCTGCAAGAAGAAGTCCGACGGCTCCGCCTATAAGCGTGTGCCAGAAACGGGCTTTATAGGTAAGCTCCTCCTGCATGAAGAAAATTGTTACGCTGATGAAGAAAGCCCAGTTTGCAATCGGCATATCGTGCCAAGCGCCGTGAACAGCCTGATAGATAAAGTTCCAAAGAATGATCCATGCGAAAACGATAAGCAGGCCTTTCATCTTTCCCTTGGGCGGTTTTGCGAAGAATTTCAAATCGTGTAGTTTTTCCATAAAAGTCTCCTTTATTTTGGTTTTTCCAACGCAGTGTTGCCCGTGTATGGTATCATAGCACCCTACGCCCGTCAACATTTCTAAAACACATTTTATAATGCTAAATGTTTTGTTAGATATATAATATAACCGTTGATAACCGGTGATTTTAACGCATTATATATTTTGGGCAAATTGCAATATGCATCACAAGCTCGCCCTGATAAATCAAATATGGTTTTATATAGCAAAAAGCCGCCGCAAACCGAAGCTTGCGGCGGCAACTCTGTTAATTTGATTATTTGTCCCAATTGAATCTGACGACTGCGCCGTCGACCCAATAGTTCTGACCGAGGACATAGCCGTTATCCTCAAGTCCTCCGGCGAAAGCCTTTGCCATCTCTTCGCTCTTGCAGGTGATGGATGCTCTCATCTCGAAATCGGAAGCCGAAGTAGCGGTCAGCGGAGCAAAGCCCGTCAGCCACCAATGGCTCTCGTCCTCGCGGTGGAAGAAGAGTTCACCCTTCTTATAGAGGTCGAAAGACATCTTCAGGCAATCCTCATCAGATGCGCAGGCATAGAACTCAACGGGATTCTTGGGAGACTTGGTGTAAACGCCGATCTCCGCACCGCTGGTGATGCCGTACTGACCCTTCCAGACCTGAATCATCCAATTCTTGCCCTCGTAATCGAACTTGTAGCGCTGGGTGTTGTAGAACATCATGGTCGCCGGAGCGCACTTGTCGTATATCTCGCAGAAACCGAAATATCTCTGCCAGGGATACTTGGGGTTATAGAATATACCCTGCTTCGAATCGAAATCGAAGCCGATATAGAGAAGTCCGTGTCCGTCAACGCCGTAAAGGAGTCCGGTGTTCGGGTCATAAGCAATACCCGCGCCGATATCCTTTATCTCAGCCGCCTCTGCGGGCAGCTCTTCCTTCGGGATGAAGACTACTTCGCCGTCGCTGACGGTGATGTTCTCATCCTTGATTTTCTTCTCGGCGATCTCGGTGAGTGTTTTTGTATCCTCCTCCGAGAGAACCTTGACATTGTTCGCGGTGTCCGCGACATCGTTGGGAGCTATCGACTCCGTCACCGGCTTCATCGAGGTCATTCCCGATGCGTCAGACCCATCTGCACTCTGGGTGACTTTGACAACAGTCGTTTTGTTCTCGGGCTTTGCGTCCATGACCTGGCGGGTCACGCCTGCCTCAACACTGTCCGCAGCGTCGGAAGTGCCGAGCTTGACAGCGGTAAAAGCGAACGCCTGAACCGCGAGAACAAGGGCGAGCACAGCCGCAAGAACAGCAATACTCTTCTTTCCTGATCTCATAAAAAATTGCCTCCGTTTCTTTTTTCGTGCTGGCACAAGTGTTATTATTACACATTCAGAAACAAAAGTCAACGATTTGTTTAGAATTTGTTTAAAAATATTTTTGCATATATAATTTTATGCAAACAATATACACCTGTGCATGACTACAAAAAATAGTATTATACAAACGGAGGCAATTTTATTCCGAAAATTTACAATTTTTTTGCCGATTACATACTTCTAAGCGCGTCGATGGGTTGCATCTTTGCGGCTCTGCGTGCGGGATATATTCCGAAGAACACGCCTATTGCGGTAGAGAATCCAACTGCGATAACTATAGTTGAGAATTTCATCTCAATCGGTATATTCATATAGCTCGCCACGGCGAACGCGCCGACAGATCCCAATATAAGCCCTATCAATCCGCCAAGCAGGCACAATATGACCGACTCGGTCAGGAATTGGAACAGTATTGTGGAGGTCTTTGCGCCGAGCGCTTTTCTGATACCGATTTCGCGCGTTCGTTCCGTTACGGTGACGAGCATTATATTCATAACGCCGATACCGCCGACGAGCAGCGATATCGCGCTGACCGCCGCGATGAAGGTTGTGAACACGTTGATAACAGTATCAAGAAGGTCGATATAAGTTGCCATATTTATGAGCGAATAGGCGTTTTTGCCGAAATTGCCGTGGCGGGTATAGAGCAGGTTCATTGCAGCGCTGCCCGCGGCGTCAAGCTCGGAATCGGATTTCGCCATGATATAGCACATCTCGTATCTACCCGCCGAGTTGCCGTTGAGGGCATCTGCGAGGGTTGCTGGGATTATTATGCTGCAGCCTGTCTGCGCATCACTCATATAAGACGACATTGTCTCAGACATATTCGAGCTTGAGCTCGAGAGCATAGATGCATCTATTATACCGATGACTTTTATCTGCACCGTCTGGTCGCTGACTGTGAAGCTCAGCTTCTCCCCCACCGGATCGGAATAACCGAACAGGAGCTTTGCGCTGATAGAATCAAGCACGGCGACGCGCGCGCCGGACTCATATTCCTCCTCCGTGAAGAAGCGTCCGCTGAGCATTCCGGCGGACATCATATTGCCGAGATCGGAGTTGCCGGCTATCGCGAGTCCGAGGCTCTCGTTATGCTTAGTAGTGACATTGCCGACGGACATCGTGACCTGTGAGACATATGCGACGCTGTCAAGATTCTTGATAGCTTTTATATCCTCTGCGGTTATATAATCGGAGGCGTTGGTCTCCTTGCTGTTGATTGAGATATTGATAACGCTCGAACCCATATTTTTTATCATGCCGACGATATAATCGCGGCCGCCGTTGCCGAGCGTTATAATAGCGATAACCGCCGCGACGCCGATGATTATACCTAGCATAGTCAGGAGCGAGCGCATGAGATTCGTCTTTATCGAAAATATCGCTATTCTGATGTTTTCTTTTATATTCATCCCTGACCTCCGGCAATTATTTCGACGTTACCACTTTTACCTTATCGCCGTCGGCAAGAGTTGTTCCTGTCGGCACGGAGGTTATGACTATATCGCCCTCGTTGCATCCGGAAACTATTTCATATCTAGTGTCATCGGAGATACCGAGCTCGACCTTTGAGAAGGTTATTCTCTTCGTCTTCGGATTGTAGATATACACATATGTTCCGGTGCTGTCGTTCTTGACAGCCTCGCTGGGCACGACAAGGACATTGTTCTTTGAATCGACGTCAATTGATATATCGACATCGAGACCGATTATAACGCTCGAAGTGGGATTATCTACAGTCACCTTTGCATCGACGCCGTTCGCGGAGCCCGAGCCGATGAGAGAAGAGATATCGACTCCGCTCGACTGCGTGGCGACGGGGCTTATATAAGTAACTACGCCGTCAACAACTGTGTCGTCCGCCGCAGTGACGCGGCACGGCATATCGAGGCTGACTTTGAAGATATCCGCCTTTCCGAGGACGAAATCGACCACGAACGGATAATATTCAACGGTTATGCCGCTCTGTGTCTGACCGAGAAGAGCGTTGACAATATCGGCGACATTTGTGTTGCCGCTCGCGAGGTCGATTATCGAAGAGATATCAATATTCGCGCTCGCCGCCGAACGGCAGGTCTCGCCGGAAGTTATATTGACCTCGCTGACGATGCCGTCATATTCTGCTATCCAGCCCTTTTTGAGCGAAGATATAGAGGCTGTGAGCGAATCAAGCTCTTTCTTAGAAGCTTCCATAATCGTCTTATATGTGCTCTGGGTTATCGTGCCGGACTGAGCTTCGAGAGTGACTTTTTTGAGCTCGAGCTGCATTTTTTCCATCTGAAGCTCGGAGACGCCGGAGCCGAAGATATTGGAATTGCCGCTGTTGAGCAGCTCGTCGAGCTTCTTGAGCGCAGCGTTTATATCGTCCATGCCGAGAGCCTTGGAGACAAGCTCCCAGAACTTATTTGACGCATCGCTGTCAGTCTTGTTCTGGTCATTTTTATTCTGATTGTTGTTCTTGTTTTGCTCCTGTTCCTGCTTTTCGAGCTCTTTGTTTATCTCGGCAAGGCGAGCATTTATCTCTTTGAGCTGAGCAGACGAACTCACGGCGGTATTCTTCGCGTTGTTATAGTTTTCAACGGCGGTCAGATACGCCTGCTGCTTCTCCGCAAGGACGGAGTTGAGCGACGATGTGTCAAACGTTGCAAGCACATCACCCTTTTTGACATACTCGCCGACCTTGACATTGACAGTCAGGACTTTTGTGCCGTCTATCGGGACAAAGTTCCCCTTCTGCGACGATGAGACCTTGCCGGACATATCAAGAGTCTGGGTTATCGAACCCTTTGTCACCTTTGCGGTCGAGACCTGCGGCAGCGGATCGGGTTTGAAGAACATATACAGCACGCCCGCGATAATAGCGGCGCACAGGATCACAAGGATCGACACGAGCACTTTCTTTTTTGTTGACCACTTCTTTGTTTCCATGCGTATCCTCCGTCTCAAAGTTTTGAAAAAGCGCAAAGCGCATACATATAATAGAGAAATTGTACAGGCAAAATATAGACCTGTTGCTATATAAATTGTAAATATTTTTTGAATTTTAATCAGTATAAACTTTTTTTGATATTTTTTCAAGAACCCCGGAGGCGTTTCAGTCTGATAAAAGCAAGTTTTACATATAGATATATAACGCCCGGAATGCGTATACCGTTTCTTGGTGAAAATCACAGCGATATCGGAGGAACGAAAATGAAAAGGATCGCAGCAATTCTGCTCGCCGTTCTCGCCCTACTGTTCGGCGCGTGCTCGGTGCAGAGATATTCCGACGCGGCGATGTTCTGCAGGCGGTTCAACAGAGAATACAAAGAATCACTGCTCGATATTGAAACGGTGACGGTCACAGAGACGGACGGATGCACCGTGTTTAGTCTGACACCGGACGAAAACATTCTGATATCTCTGTATACGGACAGCGACGGAGTGCGAATAAAACGAATAAGCATAACGGCGCACGGAAATGTCGAGGAGATGCAAAACGGACTTTTTGCGCGTTTTTTGGCATTCTGCAAATGCGCAGTCCCCGCCTATTCAAACAGCGAGGACACATATGAAGATATTTCGACAAAGCTCAACATACCGAACGAAAATGAATATGCAACCGCGATAACACAATATACGCAGGGTGAAGCGGTGAGATACGCTTACTCCGCCGATGTCGCAGGTGCATTTTTTTGCATGGAAAACAAAAGTCTGTGCCGCACGGACGAAGAGCACCTGACTCTCCGCGACGACGGCACAGACCTCAAAAGCTGACTTGCGGTCTTATTCTTTTATTATCTTATATACAATATCCGGCGTGTCGCTGATTATTGCATCGGCTCCGATATCGTTGAGACGCTCTATCTCTTCGGGGTCATTTATCGTCCAGTACTGCACGGCGATATTATAACGGTGAGCGTAATCTACTATTTTCTTCGTTCCGAGACGGACGACACGGTACTGATTGGCGGGAATCTGGAGCGCGCTGTATTTAATCGAATCCTCATCGAGGTTGAGATTGAGAAGCGCCGCGCCGTAGAACTTGAGCACTTCGGATACACCCGCGGAACGGAGCATATCGGGGTGCTTTTCATCGACATATTCGGTAACCTCGCCCTTGAAGGTGCCGAAGATAACGCGGTCGAGAAGTCCGCGCTCCTTGAGCACATCATAGAGAATATCAACGCCGCGCATACCGTTCTCGCCGCCGTCTTTTATCTCAATAATATAGCTGTATTTGCCGTGGGATTCGAGCTTGTCGAGCACATCCTCGAGCAGCACCGCGCGCAGATCACCGGGGATTTTATCGCCGCGCAGACCTCTGTAGGGATAGCTGCCGTCCTCCGCCTGGAAGTTTTCACCGAAGTTTAGCTCGCGCAGCTCGGCATATGTATGGTCAATGGGCTTGACATCCTCATAGCCGAAATATTCGACTGCGTTGGTGGTTCTGTCAAGCGTATCGTCGTGCAGGAGGATAAGCTTGTTATCCTTTGTAATATGCAGATCAAATTCAAAGATATCTGTATTGAAATCCTTGCTGTTCATGCATGACTCGAACGCGAGCATCGTGTTTTCGGGCATGATTCCGCCGCCCGAGCGATGTGCGGAAACGAGCGCGGCATCAGCAGTGATATAAGGATTGATCTCGCCGCTGTAAGTCGTTGCCGCAGGCGTCCACGCCATGAGCGCGGCATACACGCCGACAAAGACGACTACAACAGCTAAAATAACACCAATAACTTTTAGCGCGGTTTTCTTTCCACTCTTCTTTTTCTTTGACATTTCAGTTCTCCTTTTTCGGCAAAAGCAATGCCTGTTGTGATTGTGTATAAAAACATACCACAACAGGCAGAAAAATGCAATGAATTTTACATAATTTGTCTATTTGTTTTCTTCTTTCATGCTTTTGTACTTCTCGCGGGTAGCAAGTCCGCCGCGGATATGGCGCTGAGCCTTGTTTATATCGAGTATCTCGCGCACCTCGCTGTAAAGCTGGGGATTAAGGCTGCGGAGTCTGCGCGCGACATCCATATGTACGGTTGACTTTGAAACTCCGAACTGTTTTGCCGCCGCCCTGACAGTTGTCTTGTTCTCAACTATATACTCAGCAAGCTCAACGGCTCTCTCCTCTACTATTCCTTTCAAAACGAACCCTCCCGTTTTTCAATCTCGCTAATAGATATGCAAAACGGGAGGGCTTTATTCACTTATTGCAGGGCTTGTTTTAAAGAATAAGTACAAAAGTGCCGGCGGTTATCAGCGCGCCGCCGAGAACGGTAGTCCAGGTTACCTTTTCGTGCAGTATAACAAATGCGAGCACGATGCTTATAACGACGCTGAACTTGTCTATCGGCACGACCTTTGACGCTTCGCCGAGCTGGAGGGCATGATAATAGAACAGCCACGAAAGCCCTGTTGCAACGCCGGAGAGGATAAGAAAAATCCAGCTGCGTGTGCCGATGCTGCTGATACCGTGATGTGCGCCTGTGGCGAAGACTATGCCCCAAGCGAGAACGAGCACGACGGCGGTTCTTATTGCCGTGGCAAGATTGGAATTAACTCCTTCTATGCCTATTTTGGCGAGAATCGATGTCAGCGCGGCGAATACTGCCGAAAGCAGCGCGAAAGTTACCCACATAAATGCTCCTCCTTTTTTTCCGGACTTTTTTTCCAAGGCATATCACCTCTTCGCAGCCGTAGAAGGGCGGTCGCTGTATTTTATTTTATATCCTCGTGTCGAGAAGATCCGTGTATTTTTCCTTGAATTCGATAAAAGTACCGTCCTCAAGGCTCTGGCGTATCTTCTCCATGAGGGTATTGTAGAACCAGAGATTGTGCATGACGCACAGGCGCATGGCGAGCATCTCGCCGGACTTGAACAGGTGTCTGATATATGCTCTCGAATGTCTGCGGCAGGTCGGGCAGGAGCACTCGGGATCGATCGGGCGCAGGTCGCGCTCATACTTTGCGTTGTTGAGATTGATTATACCGCCCATGGTGAAAAGATGTCCGTGGCGGGCATTGCGGCTGGGCATAACGCAATCGAAAAGGTCGACACCGCGCGAAACACCCTCGAGAATATTTCCCGGAGTGCCGACGCCCATAAGATAGCGCGGCTTATCGGCAGGCATATAAGGCTCAACTGCCGAAATTATGCGATACATATCCTCTTTCGGCTCGCCGACGGCAAGTCCGCCTATGGCGTAGCCGTCGAGATCGAGAGCGGCTATACGCTTCATATGCTCTATGCGCAGGTCATCGAAAGTGCAGCCCTGATTTATGCCGAATAGAAGCTGATCTTTATTTATCGTATCGGGCAGAGAATTGAGGCGTTCCATCTCCGCCTTGCAGCGCTCAAGCCAACGCGCCGTGCGTGCGCAGGACTGCTCGGAATACTCATATTTTGCGGGATTCTCGACGCACTCGTCAAATGCCATAGCGATAGTCGAGCCGAGGTTCGACTGGATTCTCATGCTCTCCTCGGGGCCCATAAAAATCTTGCGTCCGTCGATATGCGAGGAGAAATAGACACCCTCCTCTTTTATCTTGCGAAGCTTTGCGAGCGAAAAGACCTGGAATCCGCCGCTGTCCGTGAGTATGGGCCCGTCCCATCCCGTAAACTTGTGCAGTCCGCCGAACTCCTTTACAAGCTCGTCGCCCGGGCGCAGATGCAGATGATATGTGTTGCAAAGCTGAACCTGACAGTGGATATCCTTGAGGTCATACGACGAGACCGCGCCTTTTATCGCGCCGCAGGTTGCAACATTCATAAAAGCCGGAGTCTGCACAGTTCCGTGGACGGTCTCGAACACGCCGCGGCGGGCTGTTCCCTCTTTTTTTATAACGGTAAACTTCATTTTTATTCCTTTCGGTTGAGTTATTCGATAAGCATGGCATCGCCAAAACTGAAAAATCTATATTTTTCCTGAACCGCAATTCTATATGCATTCATCGTGTTTTCATATCCGCAGAAGGCGGAGACGAGCATTATAAGCGTGCTCTCGGGGAGATGGAAATTCGTTATAAGCGCGTCGATGCACTTATACTGATATCCGGGATAGATGAATATATCCGTCCAGTCATCGTCGGCACGTATCTCGCCGCATTTAGTCGCGACGCTTTCGAGCGTGCGGCAGCAGGTAGTTCCGACGGCAAAAACACGTCCGCCGTTTTTCTTCGTATCGTTTATGAGTTTCGCCGTAGCCTCCGGCAGCATATAATGCTCGGAGTGCATATGGTGATCCTCGACATTCTCCGCCTTGACGGGTCGGAATGTTCCGAGACCGACATGGAGTGTGACGAATCCGACGCCGACGCCCTTTTCGCGCAGGGAATCAAGGAGTTCGGGAGTAAAATGCAGCCCTGCTGTCGGTGCGGCGGCACTGCCGCGCTCGCGGGCATAGACAGTCTGATATCTGTCGTTGTCTTCGAGCTTCTCTGTTATATAATGCGGCAGAGGCATCTCGCCTATCTTATCGAGTAGCTCAAAGAATACGCCGTCATATGTAAACTTAGCAAGGCGGTTGCCGTCCGGCAGAACGTCAACAATCTCGGCAAAGAGCATATCATGAAAGGTGAACCTATGACCCTTGCGTGCCTTTTTACCGGGACCTGTGATAACCTCCCAGATGTCGTCGCCCTTGTTGTTAAGAAGAAGGAACTCGACCACAGAACCGGTGTCTACCCTTGTGCCGTAAAGGCGCGCGGGAAGAACCTTGGTGTCGTTGAGAATAAGGCAGTCACCGGGCTCGATATACTGCGCGATATTATGGAAGATATCATGCTTGACGGCTCCCGTTTTTTTGTCGAGCACCATGAGTCTCGAACTGTCGCGCGGCTCGGCGGGATGTTGTGCAATGAGTTCCTGCGGCAGGTCGTAAAAGAAATCGCTTTTTTTCATTATTTTTCCTCAGCTTTCGTGTCCTGAGACTAAAAAAGTATTTGACTTGCAATATCCGTTGGTGGTATTATTTTAATGTTATATCCTGACGGAGCTTCTTTTCAAGGTCACACACTATTATATTGCAAAATCTCTGTCAATACAACAATTTTTTCACTCAAAAACGTTTTTCGGAGGAACTTTATCATGAAGCATTTCAAAGTAGGTATCATAGGCGCAACAGGTATGGTCGGTCAGAGGTTCGCCACCCTGCTTGAGGATCACCCCTGGTTCGAGGTCTGCGCGCTCGCCGCTAGCTCGCGCTCTGCGGGCAAGACATACGAAGAGGCTCTCGGAACCAAATGGTGCATGAAAAAGCCCATTCCCGAAAAGTTCAGGAACATGATAATCATGGACGCGGAGAAAGATGTTGAAAAAATCGCATCGATGGTCGACTTCGTCTTCTGCGCTGTCAACATGAACAAGGATGAAATAAAGGCGCTCGAGCTCAAATATGCAAAAGCCGAATGCCCCGTTGTTTCAAACAACAGCGCAAACCGCTTCACTCCCGATGTTCCGATGATAATCCCCGAGCTCAACCCCGATCACGCTGACATAATCAAGGCGCAGAGGGAGAGGCTCGGCACAAAGCGCGGATTCATCTCCGTCAAATCGAACTGCTCGCTTCAGAGCTACGTTCCGGCGCTGTTCCCGCTTTCCGAGTTCGGAGTCAAGGATGTTCTCGTCTGCACATATCAGGCTATCTCCGGCGCGGGCAAGACTTTTGAGACATGGCCCGAGATGATAGACAACGTCATCCCCTACATCGGCGGCGAGGAAGAGAAGTCTGAGAGAGAGCCGCTCAAGATATGGGGCAAGATAGAGGGCGGCGAGATAGTCCCCGCGAAGAACCCGAACTTCACCGCACAGTGCCTGCGCGTTCCCGTATCGGACGGTCACATGGCGGCGGTATTCGTAAGATTCGAAAACAAGCCCACAAAAGAACAGATACTTAAAATCTGGAAGGATTTCAAGGGATATCCTCAGCAGGTCGGGCTGCCCAGCGCGCCCAAGCAGTTCCTCAACTACTTTGAAGAGGACAATATGCCTCAGACTCGCCTCAACAGAGAGCTTGAGGGCGGCATGGCGATTTCGGTCGGCCGTCTGCGCGAAGATACTCAGTATGATTACAAATTTGTCTGCCTTTCACACAATACGCTCAGAGGCGCCGCCGGCGGAGCCGTGCTCATGGCGGAGCTGCTTTGCGAAAAGGGATATATGGACAGATAACATAAAAGCCGCCCGGCTGTCTGTCCGGGCGGTTTCCGTTTTTTAGGAGGCCGGCTTTATGAAGAAAGCTGTTTTCACGGGAGCGGCGGTCGCACTCGTCACGCCGTTTCATAAAGACGGAAGTATAAACTACGGAAAGTTAGAAGAACTTATAGATTATCAGATCGAAAACTCCACGGACGCCATAGTTGTATGTGCAACGACCGGCGAGAGCCCGACATTGAGCTACGAAGAGCACGAGCAAATCGTGCGGTGTTGTGTTGAACATGTTGCCGGAAGAGTTCCCGTCATTGCGGGAACGGGCAGCAACGACACAAAAAATGCGCTAAAGCTTTCAAACGACGCGGAAAGAGCCGGAGCCGACGGTCTGCTTATGGTCACGCCGTACTACAACAAGACATCGCAGGCAGGACTGATAGAGCATTTCAATTTCATTGCGGACAGGGTCAGCACACCGATAATCCTCTACAATGTGCCAAGCCGCACGGGGCTGAACATAAAACCCGAGACCTATTATGAACTTTCGAAGCATAAGAATATAGTGGCGGCAAAGGAAGCAAACGGCGACATTTCCGCGCTCGCGCAGACTGTAAAGCTCTGCGGCGACGAACTGACGATATACAGCGGAAACGATGACCAGATAACGGCGTTCATGTCGCTCGGCGCAAAGGGAGTTATCTCAGTGCTCTCAAATATCGCGCCGAGGGCGGTACACGACATGGTCAAAATGTATCTTGATGGCGACACCGCCGCGAGCACCGAGCTTCAATTAAAATATCTCGACCTTTGCAGCAGCCTGTTTTCCGATGTGAATCCCATACCTGTAAAAGAAGCGATGAACATGATGGGCATGGAGGTCGGCTCATGCAGGCTGCCGTTGGCGCAGATACAGCCGCAGGCGAAGGAGAAGCTCAGGAGGAGCCTCTTCGCCCTCGGAATGATATAAGCTCGAAAGGAACGGCGCATGGGTGCCGTAAGGGAAATAATGCTGAATATTATGCTCAGCGGATGCTGCGGAAGCATGGGCAGAGCCGTCACCGCTTTTGCCGACAACCGCGACGATATTAAAATAACAGCGGGAATAGACCGCGAGGGGCGCGAATGCAGATTTCCGACATTTGTCTCGCCTTTCAGCTTCAACGGAAAGGTCGATGTTATAATCGACTTTTCATCCCCTGCCGCCCTGCCGGGTCTGCTCGAATATGCGGTCAGCGCAAAAACTCCGACAGTCATTGCGACAACGGGTTTGAACGAGGCGCACACAGCGCTTATCTATAAAGCGGCAAAAGAGATACCGATATTTTTCAGCGCGAACATGTCGCTCGGAATAAATCTGCTCTGCGAGCTTGCGAAAACTGCGGCGAGAGTGCTGGGCGGCACATATGACATAGAGATAGTTGAGACTCACCACGCGCAAAAAACAGATGCGCCGAGCGGAACGGCACTGATGCTCGCGGACGCGATATCATCGGAGCTTGAGCGCAAGCCGTACTACGAATATGACCGCCATTTGCGGCGCACAAAACGACCGCACGATGAAATAGGCATACACTCGATACGCGGCGGAACGGCAGTCGGCGAGCACGAGATTATATTTGCAGGCTACAACGAGACGATAAAGCTCAGCCACTGCGCGCAGAGTAAAGAGTTATTCGTAGCGGGAGCCGTGAACGCCGCGAAATTCATACAAAACAAAGAACCGGGACTCTACGGCATGAGCGACATGATAGACAGAAAGGATGCGAAGAAGTGAAGATAATCGAATCGATAAGAGTGAGCGAAAACGCGACTCTTTTTTCGCTCAGTGACTCCCCCGCCGACATAAGCTTCATTGCGGGCATCTTTGAAAAAATTGCCGAAGCGGGAATAGACGTTGACATGATCTCGCAGTTTCTGCCGAACAGTTCTCATGCGGGGCTTTCGTTTACGGTCAGCGACGACGATTTCGGCGGCGTGCTCGAGATAGCGACTCAGCTCAGAGCCGAAAACAAAAAGATAAAAATAAGCGTTAGCTCCGGTAACTGCAAGATATCCGTTAGCGGAGCCGAAATGGAGGGACGTCCGGGCGTTGCGGCGCGGGTATTCAAAGCCGCCGCGGATGCGGGGTGCGACATAAGAATGATAAACACATCGGAGACCGAGATATCTCTGCTCGTTGTCAAAGCCGATGTTGACGCGACGGTTGCGGCAATAAAAAAAGAGTTTGAATAAAAATAACAAGCATAGAAAAAAGCTGCATCTTACGATGCAGCTTTTTAAAATTCAAATCACACGCTCAGGAGCCCTGCGTCGAGCACGAACTGAGAGCCGGTCACATAGCGCGCCTTGTCGCTTGCGATATAGAGAACCATATTCGTGACATCCTCGGGTTCGATCCACGGCACGGGCAGAAGGTTGCCTGCGGAACGCTCGGCAATTTCAAGCGGAGTCGAATGCTCGAGAGCCGCAAGACCGTCGTTCATGGGAGTGTTAACTCCCGTCGGGTGGATGCTGACAACGCGGATATTATAGGGTGCAAGCTCGATAGCCCACGCTTTTGTCAGACCCGTGAGTCCCCATTTCGAAGCGGTATAGTGTGCGAAAGCCTGTTGCCGCCGCGCAGACCCATGACGGACGAGTTATTGATGATAACGCCGCTCTTTGCCTCCATCATGTGGGGAACGACTCTGCGGGTAACTATAAACGGACCTTTGAGGTTGATATCTATCATCGCGTCCCACTCTTCGTCGGTCATCTTGTCGACCGTAGCATAGGCGCAGATACCTGCGTTATTGAAAAGTATATCTATCTTGCCGAACTCGGCGATAGCTCTGTCAACGGCATCGGTGACGGCTTTATCATCTCTGACATCGCCGGCAGCGATAAGGCATCTCCTACCGAGGGCTTCCACTTCCTCTTTCAGGCTCTTGAGCTCGTCGCTCGTGCCGAACGAGTATGCGGGATATTCAATCTTCTTCGCCACATCAAATGCAACGATATCGGCACCCTCTTTGGCGAGAGCGAGAGCGGTGGCTCTGCCTGACCGTGTGCTGCGCCGGTTATAAACGCAACTTTGTTTTCAAAATCAGACATTACGGGTATCTCCATCTTTGCGATATTTGTAGAGCACTTCGTCGAGCGGAACTTTTGCAACGGTATTGAACAGATTCGTTGCGTACATTATACCGGCAAAAGCGATGAGAAGAACTATCTCTTCAGTTGAAAAACGCTCAGAAAGCTTATTGTATATCTCGTCGGGTATGTTGTGCGGATCTTTGCAGATAGCGCCGCCGAAATCGACGAGCAGCTTTTCGGTATCCGACAGATGCGGATTGTCTGGATCGTCGCCGGAGTCAATAAGTATTTTTCTGAAAAAGATTGAACATATCAGGCACTCGTTGCCCTCGGATATAGCGTGGGAAAACAGCGATATTGCGCGGTCGCCGATGACCGGCACGAGCTGATCATAGAGCGTGTACCACTCCATATACGCTTTGAATGCAGGGACATTGTGAAGCAGAGTACGCTTCATATTGGTGATGCGTCCGTGCTTTGCTATCTGATCTTCGTACTCCCTCTTGACCTCTTCCGATGAACTTTCATACTCTGTCATAGGTAAAAAGCTCATGAAATTTTCCTCCTTTAAACCATTAAAGCTTTTATTCAAACAAAAACCGGCACAATGATGTGCCGTCTTTTTGTTATGCTGTTTTTTATGTCTGCGCAGATACAGACTTTTTCTTAGAGCGACGGAGATTTTTCTCCGCCTTTCCCGTAAGCCTTATCTCCTCGGGGTCGTCCTTTATCTTATCCATAATGACAAACAGCAGCGTCATCATCAGAAGATACGGAACGGGGCTGAACAAGCCCGGATTGACAAGTGACATCAGCTGCATGCCGATATATGCGATAAAAATAAACTTGTTTGTCAGAGTGTTGCGGCGCGCAAAATAGACAATACGCGCGACGAATATATATCCGTAAGCCGCGATGCCGACTATGCCAAAGCTGCCGATAACCTGGAACGGCGAGGAATGATACCAACACAGGGCGCCTTTTGCGGAATGATGGACATCCCTGTTGCCGAAATATCCGAGTCCCCTACCGAAGACGGGATTTGAAAGGAAATCCTCAACGGCGCGGTGCATGAGCCTGACTCTTATCTCGTTATCGTCTATCTGGAGAAGTCTCAGGAGCATATCGCGGAAGAAATAGATGAGATCCCAGAAGAACACGAAGAACATCACAATACCGACAGAGATTATAATGATATTATGTACCCTGTGGCGTTTGTCGAAGCAGAGAAGCGCTATCATGCACATCATGACTTCCGCAGTGCCGACAATTGCGCCGCCGCGCGAGCCGGTTATCATCATACAGCCGTAGAACAACATACCGACCCAGAACCAGCCGTGATTTCCCTTTATCGAACGCAGGAATGCAAACGGCAGAGCGAAGATAAGAAAAGTTGAGGCGTTGTTGCGCCACTGGAAAGCGAGAAGCCCGTGAGTCGAGAGCACCTTATCGAGATGTTCACCGTAATATTCGAGGATCATGAAGCAGCAGAACAGCCCCATGATTATCATTATTTTTGATATCTTATCCGGCAGAGAATAGTTTTCCCTCAGGCGGATGTGCGAGTTCATGAGATTATAGAACAGCAGCATACCGAAGCCGAGACCGAGAGTGAAGAATATCGGCATCAGGCTGAAATATTCTTTGGCGGTTATCTTGCCGAGACCGCCGAGGGTAACTGCGACGGAGACTGCAAGCATCGGCCAGAACAGCTCGCCGTGAGGCAGTTTGCGCTGATAATAATTGAAATGGAAGATTATAGCCGCCGCTGCCGGGACGGCAAGCCAGACCATTTTGATGAACTCATCGTAAGAATTGTTGCACTTTATAAGGCAGAGGCAGAGCAAAAGAAACGGTTCAAGCGCAATTATAACATCCTCGCAGAAAACAAGTATGGCGCAAATGATCGCTGCAAAGATAAGAAGCCCTATAGCCTCTACACGCAAGACGGTGATAAAACAGGCTATAAGGAAGCAAACCCACATGAACCAATCAGTGGAAAGATAGTGTTCTATGCTTTTTCTGACGCTTTCAAATTTCGCGTTTTTTGTCAAGTTCATGCTCCTCGTTGACTCTCCGATCGTCTGAAATATTTTCACAATACATCAAACGAGCCGGCTGTCAAAAATACTGCCGAAATCCGCAGGTACAGTCCCAATGTTTAGCAGTTTATTTTATCACAAATTCATCAAAAAATCAAGAAATAACAATTAATCGAGCTGCATTATTTCCTCCGCCAAGGCACTTGCCGCGTCAAATAATTCTTGGCGGCAGGAAAGCTGCAATTCGTCCATACTGTGAGTTCCGTCAGACGACACAAAGAGTTTCTCTATTCCGAGCGCGGCAGGGTCGGCATCGTTTGACGCACACCCGCATACGGCGTAAACTTTTGCCCCCTCTTTGGCAGCTCTTCTGCAGACTCCGCTCATCACTTTTCCGTTGACGCTTTGAGAATCAAATCTCCCCTCGCCCGTTATAACTATATCGGCATTTGCGGCAAGTTTGTCAAATCCGGATTCATCCAAAACTATATCTATGCCGCTTCTGAGCTCGGCATTCAGAAAAGCTGACGCGCCCGCGCCGAGACCGCCTGCGGCACCTGCGCCGGGAAGATTTTCAGAATTGAAGTTGAGGTCTCTTTTGAGTATATCGGCCATATGGTGCAGCCCTCGGTCTAGCAATCCGACCTGCTCTGCATTCGCGCCCTTTTGCGGCGCAAAAACATAAGCTGCACCGTCAACACCAAAAAGCGGATTTGTGACATCGCACGCGGCGACTACGGGAATATCAACCGGCTTTTCGGGCGGGATAATATGTTCGACATCTATCAGCGTTCCACCGACAGGAACAAATGAATTATTATTTTTATCGAGAAAACGAAAGTCGAGCTCCGACGCCATACCCGCGCCGCAGTCGTTGGTTGCGCTGCCGCCGAGACCCAAAACAATACGCTTCGCGCCGCGATTTACGGCATCGCGTATAAGCATACCGACGCCCGCAGTAGTCGTAACGGTCGGGTCGGCTCTGTCGCCCGCAAGCGGCAGCCCGGCACAGGAGGCGGTTTCAATAACGGCAGCGCCGCTTTTGAGCATATAATACTCCGCGCGCAAGGATAAACCGAACGGGTCTTTTGCATCGGCAGATATCCATTCTCCCTCGTTTGAATTTGCAAAACTCGAACAAAGCCCCTCGCCGCCATCGGCAGCGGGGAGCTTTATAACATTGCAATCGGGTATTCTGTTTCTGAGCGCCGATTCGATTATATCGCAGACCTCGGACGAAGTCAGCGTGCCTTTGAAAGAATCGGGTGACAGCAGAATATTCATATCATCAGTCTTTTGTAAGCATTCTTATGTATCTCTTGAAGAAAGACACGCCTTCGTCGAGAACCGCAACGGGGCAGCGCTCATCGGTAGCATGGGTGCAGAGAAGGAGCTTCGTGCGCACATGGAACGGAGCAAAGCGATAAATATTATCGCATATAGGCTCATAGAAGCAGGCATCGGTACCGCCCATAACAAGATAGGGCGCAACGATAACCTCAGGATCGGCTCTGACGCAGATCTCCTCAATGACCTTGAAAGCTCTGGAATCGGTCGAAGAGAACTTGGACGCCTCTTTATGCTTGAGGCACTTTATCTCAACATCCTTATTCTTTATGACCTTGCGCAGATGCTTCTCGACATCTTCTGTGGTTGTGCCGGGCATCATTCTGAAGTTTGCCGTAACAGATGCTTCCTGCGGAAGAACGTTGGCGACAGGGCTGCCCTCAGCCATAGTAACGCCGGTAGTGGTTCTTATGAGCGAAGCCGTCGGCGGAATCTGCTCCATGATAAACTTCGCAAGGGGCTTAAGCAGCCAGAGGTTGCAGGCGACGACTCTGACGGGATATGTGGTTCTTCTGCCGAGATTGGAGAAGAGTTTGAGAACAAACGGCTCGAGTTTTGACTTGAACTGATGGTTTTCAACGTCTTTGACGACATCCGCTATTTTGCCTATGGCGCTGTGCTTCGGAGGCTGAGAAGAATGTCCGCCCTTAGCTCTGACGCTCATAGAGAAATCGGCATAGCCCTTCTCCGCGATTCCTACGCCCGCAAGATTGCCCTTGAGAACATGCTTGACATTGACGGGCAGTATGGCTCCGCCCTCATCTATGACGCTGTCGAGGTGAATACCGCGTGACTTGAGGGTTTCCATGATAGCCTTTGCGCCGGCATCCTTTGCAGCGACGACTTCCTCATCGTGACCGAAGCAGAGATAGACATCTCTCTCGGGTTCATATCCCTCTTCAAGAAGAGTCTCAACGGCTTCCATGACGCAGATAAGGTGGTTCTTCATATCAAGAGCGCCTCTGCCCCAGATGAACTCGCCGTCGTTATAGCCGCTGAACGGCTCATGAGTCCAATCACCCTCGGTGCCGGGCTCGATCGGGACGACATCCTGATGCGAAAGCAGAGCTATAGGCTCGAGATCGGGATTCTTGCCCTTCCAGCGATAGAGCAGGCTCGCCTCGGCGATATCCTCGCGCTCGAGAGTCTTATGCAGCAGAGGATACGACTCCTCAAGGAATTTGTGGAATTTTTCAAACTGCGACCAGTCGACCTTATCTTTTTCAGGATAAGATACGGTGGGAATCTGAATAGCACCGCTCAGATGCTTTGCAACACGCTCAACATCAACATTCTCTTTTTCAAGAGGCTTTGTCTCCCTCTTCTTGGGGACAAAGAATATGGCTCTGATAAGAGTTATGACGATAAAAATACCGAGAGCTATCAGAATGCCGTAAAGTATTTTGAGTCCCATTGTTTTTCTCCTTTCACGCCACGCGGCGAAATAAATTAATATACACTTTGACGCGGTAAAGCCCGAAGTCAAATATCTACATAATAATATCAGAAAATCGCTGTTCAGACAATAGCCGAAATGCAAAAATTTGCCCCAAAAAACATAGAAATTTTATATGATTACATGTCAAAAAGGCTTATCTGCGTGGTTTTCGGAATATCCTCAAGCGCACCCGCCGCTTCGAGAGCCTCGATAACAGTCTTGGAAACACTCGCGCGTCTGCGCAAATCTTCGACGGATAAGTACTTGCCCTCGCCGTCATCGCGCGCCGCAGCAAGCTGCTCCGCGGCAACGCCGCCGCATCCGCCGAGAGCGGAGAACGGAAGCCTTATCTTGCCGTCTTCGATATGATAGACCTTGGCATCGGAATTATAGACATCGACCGGAAGGAATTTCACTCCGCGCGCCATCATCTCATTGACGACCTGGAGAGAAGTGAACATATTCTCCTCCTTGGCGGTAGCTTCCTTCATATTCATCTTTGTCTTGAGATATTTCATCTTATTCTTGACGGCTTCCTGACCTGCCATAATGGACACGGTATCAAGGTCTTCGCCGCGGACTGTCATATATGTCGCGTAGTACTCGACAGGATAGTAGAGCTTATACCACGCAAGGCGCATGGCAGCAATAACATATGCTGCGGCGTGAGCCTTCGGGAACATATATTTTATTTTAAGACAGCTGTCGATATACCACTCGGGAACATTATTTGCGCGCATCGCAGCCTTGTGTTCATCGGTAAGGAGCTTTTTCGCTTTACCCTTACGGGTTATCTCCATTATCTTGAACGCCATGCTCGGCTCGACACCCTTATGTATGAGATAGGTCATGATGCTGTCTCGTGTTCCGATAACATCGGAAATGGTGCAGGTGCCGTTATCTATAAGGTCTTTTGCGTTGCCGAGCCAGACATCGGTACCGTGGGAAAGTCCGGATATCTGGAGCATATCGGAAAAGTTCTTAGGTCTTGAGTCAAGAAGCATCTGACGCACGAACGGCGTTCCGAGCTCGGGAAGAGATAATGTACCTGTATTGCAGTCGATATCCTCTTCCGTTACGCCCATGGGCTCGGGAGACAGAAGCATCTCGTAGAGCTTCGGGTCGCAGACATCTGCATCCATGACAGAAGTTCCGGTCAGATTTTCAAGATGCTTATAGAACGTCGGCACATCGTGGCCGAGAATATCAAGCTTGAGTATCGTATCATGGAGCGCATGGAAGTCGAAATGCGTTGTTCGAGTGCCCTTGTCGGGATCGTCCGCAGGGTGCTGGATAGGTGTGAAGTCCTCCGCCTCTTTATAGTCCGGCACAACGACCATTCCGCCGGGGTGCTGGCCGGTTGTGCGCTTTATTCCGACGCAGCCCTGGACGAGTCTGTCTTCCTCCGCACGCTGAACGGTCATGCCTTTTTCATCGAGCCACTTCTTGACGAAGCCATAGGCGGTCTTATCGGCGAGAGTACCGATTGTACCTGCCTTGAAAACGTTCTTGGCGCCGAAAAGGGTCTCGGTATACTTATGCGCCTGCGACTGGAAATCACCCGAGAAGTTGAGGTCGATATCGGGCTGTTTATCGCCGTGGAAACCGAGGAAAGTTTCGAACGGGATATCGTGACCGTCGCGGACGAGCGGTTCGCCGCAAATTTCACAGTTCTTCGGCGGCAGGTCGAAGCCCGAGCCTATCGAGCCGTCCATGAAGAAGGTGCTCTTTTTGCAGTGCTTGCACAGATAGTGCGGCATAAGCGGGTTGACCTCGGATATCTCCGCCGCGAAGGCGACAAACGACGAGCCGACCGATCCTCGCGAGCCGACATAATAGCCGTGATCCATGGAGAACTTGACGAGTCGCTGGGCGATGATATAAAGCACGGCGTAGCCATGTTCGATAATTGAGCTGAGCTCCTTTTCAAGGCGCTTTTCGACATATTCCGGCAGAGGATCACCGTAGATATCTTTCACATGCTTATAGCATATCTCGCGCAGTTCTTCATCGGAGCCCGGAATTCGCGGAGGATATGTACCGTCCGGTATGGGCTGGATAACCTCGCACATATCGGCTATCTTATTGGTATTTTCAATGACAACCTCGCATGCGGTCTCCTCGCCGAGATAAGCGAACTCATCGAGCATCTCCTGCGTTGTTCTGAAATAGAGCGGAGCCTGCTGAGCGGCATCGGTAAAGCCCTGACCGGTCATGATAATCTCTCTGAAAACGCTGTCGCTCTTGTCCATGAAATGGACATCGCAGGTGGCGACAGTGAGCTTGCCGAGCTTGTCGGCAGTGGCGATTATCTTTTTGTTTATATCCTCAAGCCCCTGAACATCCTTGACTCTGCCCTCTCTGACAAGGAAAGCGTTGTTGCCGTTGGGCTGTATCTCCAGGTAATCGTAAAACGAGGCGATTTCAAGCACTTCATCGTCGGATTTTCCGTCGAGTATAGCTCTGTAAACTTCGCCCTGTTCGCACGCGCTGCCGACGATTATACCCTCGCGGAACTCTTCAATTACCGAGCGCGGGACGCCGGGCTTGCGGCTGAAATATTCGAGGTTAGATTTTGTGATTATTTTATAGAGGTTTTTAAGTCCTACATAATTCTTTGCAAGGAAGATTATGTGGTTATATTTCTTTTTCTTCTCGGCAGGATCGACGACGCGGTCGTCAAAATAATAGCCCTCCATGCCGTAGAGTATCTTTATCTTGCCCTTTGCCGCGGCGCAGGCTTCGGGGAACGCCTGAACAACGCCGTGGTCGGTTATGGCTATTGCCTTATGTCCCCACGCTATAGCGCGTTCAACGAGCTTTGTGGCACTCGAAACGGCGTCCATGGCAGACATTGTGGTATGCAAATGGAGTTCGACGCGTTTTTCGGGTGCATCGTCCTTCTTTTCGATAAGGTCGATCGTCGTTATGGCTCGCGCGTTTATGCAGTCGCACTTCATATAGGAGTCGTAGTTGACAACGCCCCTGACCATAACGGCGACACCGTCTTTGATATTCTTGAGCAGGCTTTCGCAGTTCTCAGCGAGCTCGAATATCTTGACGGAATATGAATTCGTTTTATCTGTAATGCAGAAATTGATTATCTTTCTCTTGCCGTCGCGTGTGTCGCGCGACTCGAAAGAAAATACGGTTCCCCAGACAACGACCGAGCCTGAGTCGGAAGCTATCTCGCTCAACGGAATGGGCTTGGTTTTTATTATAGGTCCGTAGATCGGGACGGAATATTTCGTTGAAAACGGGTATTCGTCATATGTTCTTGTGAGATTGCTGAGGTCTTTTTCCTGCGAGACTTTGTCGGCGAACGCGTTGCGTATGCCGCTGTCAAGTTCTTCCTGATACTGCATCACTTCGCCGTCATCGACAGGTGCGCCGCTGTCAGTGAACTCAACGCCGACATCCTCGCCGAAGCGTTCGAATATCATCTGAGCGAAGCGCTTGGGTGCGCCGAGATTGTTTATGACATCCGCGCCGCTCTTGAGCTGGACAGACACCATATCGCCGAGCATGAAGCACTTTGCATCGTTTAAAAATCCGTTCGCGGCGGGGAACTCCTTGCGCAGAGAAACGAGCAGTTTGGCAAGCCCGAGTTCACTCATCGGCTCTTTCGGAGCATCTTCGCGTTTTTCTTCTTTGACCGAGCAGTTTATCACTGCGGCATTGAGAGTGAACGCTTTTATGAGCGAAGTTTCGACAGCCCTCAAAATAAGCTTGCCCGGCGCAGCAGCCGCCGAGCAAAGCAGTTCGAGCTCCCTGCGCTCGACATTCAGCCTGATATCGTCAAGCTGAATGTTTTCAAGCTCAGAGAGCAATTCGGAATCATCAATATATTCTTTTACAAAATCAACTAACTTCTTGCCGGACATCATTGTCTCCATTAAAGTTTATCTATCTCTTCCATAAGGCTGTCAAGCACCTCTGACTCAGGTACTTTTTTGATTATTTGACCCTTTTTGAATATCAGCGCGCAGCCGTCGCCGCCTGCGATACCGATATCGGCTTCTCTCGCTTCGCCGGGTCCGTTGACGGCACAGCCCATGACCGCGACCTTTATCGGCTTGTTGCACGACGCGAGCCGCTCTTCGACTGCGTTTGCGAGGGATATCAAATCTATCTTTGTTCTGCCGCAGGTCGGGCACGAAACTATCTGGACGCAGTCTTTTTTTGCGCCCGTTGCGCGCAGGATATCATAGCCCGCCGCAACTTCTTTGACCGGATCATCGGTCATTGAGACACGGATAGTGTCGCCGATTCCGTGCAGGAGCAGGGAACCGATACCGACGCTCGACTTGACAAGGCTCATTTTCCATGTGCCCGCCTCGGTTATGCCTACATGGAGCGGATAATCGCAAATCTGCGAGATAAGCTCATATGCTTCGACAGTCATCGGGACATCGGAGGACTTGAGCGAAATAACAATATTATCAAAATCGCACTCCTCGAGCAGGCGCACATGACCCATTGCGCTGTCCACAAGAGCCTGTGCGGTTGGAGCGCCGTATTTGGCGAGAATATCCTTCTCGATAGAGCCGCTGTTGACGCCAACCCTTATCGGGATACCGTTATTGGCGCAGGCATCGGCAACAGCCTTGACTCTGTCTTTCGAACCGATGTTGCCGGGATTGATGCGTATTTTATCAACGCCCGCAGAGATGCTTTCAAGCGCGAGTCTGTAATCGAAATGTATATCCGCGACTATCGGCACTTTTACTGCCTCTTTGAGAGCCGGGATAAGCTTCACCGCATCCATATCGGGTATTGCGGCGCGGATTATCTGGCATCCGGCTTTTTCAAGAGCCTTTGCCTGCCTCACGCTGCCCTCAATATCATGCGCGGGGATATTGAGCATCGACTGGACGGCTATCGGAGAATTGCCGCCGATAGTCAAATTGCCTATTCTGACTTCTTTGCTTTTTCTGCGTTCAAATGCCATAATTCTAACCCCTTATCAAACTGACAATATCTTTGAATGAAATCACAGCCATAAATGCGAGCAGAAGTATCATGCCGACCGCATGAACCCACTTTTCGAATTTCTGCGGGATGGGTCTGCGGATAATAAGCTCGATGAACATGAAGAACAGTCTGCCGCCGTCAAGCGCCGGGATGGGCAGGAGATTGAACAGACCGACATTAATAGCTATCAGCGCCATAATAGTCAGAAGCGGAGTCCAATCCATTGAAGTCGACGAAGCCGACGCCGCATCCGCAACATAGTTTATAATGCCTATCGGCCCCGAGACCTCGTTTAGTCCGTATCGTCCGGTTATCAGGTCAAAAAGGCTTATCCAGGCCATGCGGCCTATTGATATACTCTCAAGAAAAGCGTTCTTTGTGACGCTCAAAAATGTCGGTTTAACTCCGACGATAACAAAATCGTAGTGAATGCTTATCAGATTCTCCTGACCCTCTATGGGGCTGGTTTGAAACTTAACATCCTTGAGCTCGACTTTTTTTCCGTCTCTTTTGACGACGAAGTCCATGACGCCGTCATCGTCGCGCATCATGAGAAATGTTATATCATACTGGGAATAGACGCGTTTGCCGTTTATTTTGACTATCTTATCCCCTGCCTCGAGTCCGCTCGCGGCACTTGTTGCGTTGTCATAAAACGAGCGAATCTGAGTGGTACCGATAAGATCGGACTGACAGAGCATAATTGCAACGATTATAACGCCCATGATAAGATTGACCGTCGCTCCGGCGACAACGACTATCATTCGCTGCCACAGGGGCTTGTTGTTGAAGGCGTGCTGATCCTCGCTGTCCTCGTCCTCGCCCTCCATGCTGACGTATCCGCCTATCGGCAGGATTCTCACGGCATAGTTTGTATCGCCCTTCTTCTTTTTGAAGATGGCGGGACCCATGCCGATAGAGAACTCGTTGACCTTGACCTTGAAAAGCTTTGCAAAAAGGAAATGACCGAGTTCATGGAGCATTATGACGATGCCGAAGAAAAGTATAGCCACAAGAAACGGCCAGACCTTGCTCCAAACTGTCGAAAACGACAGCGCGGTATTCAAAAACATAAAAAATATCCTTTCAGCCCGTGAAATCAGCAGCCGAACATCTCATGCACTTTTTCTCTTGCGCGGGAATCGGCGAGGAGAATGTTTTCAAGGCTGTCGCACGGTAAAAATTCGGTTGAATCGAGCACACCCGACACTGCGTCGGCGATATCGAGGAACTTTATCTTTCCCTCTCTGAACAGCTTATTGGCTGCCTCATTGGCACCGTTCGCCGCGGCGGGATAGACACCGCCCTTTGTTATCGCCTGCCTGCAAAGATTGATGCAGGAAAAAGTATCATAGTCTGGCTGCTCAAAGGTGAGCGTTTTCCACTCCTCGAGGCGGAGCTGCTTTGCGGGGCTCTCGTAACGCTCGGGGTAAGTCAGTGCATACTGTATCGGCACGCGCATATCAGGCACACCGAGCTGAGCTATAACTGAGTTGTCGACATATTCGACGAGCGAATGAACCACGCTCTGGCGGTGAACAAGAATGTCTATTTTATCGGCGGGCATATCAAAGAGCCACGCCGCTTCGATAAGCTCCAGTCCCTTGTTCATCATTGTAGCAGAATCGATGGTAATTTTTGCGCCCATGCTCCAGTTCGGATGCTTGAGCGCCTGCTCAACGGTTACGTCTTTCAGGTCATCACGTGTTCTGCCGAAGAACGGACCGCCGGAAGCGGTCAGAATAAGGCGTTTGACGCTCTGCTTTCCGGGGCTTCCCTGAAGCGACTGGAATATTGCGGAATGTTCGCTGTCGACCGGGAGAATCGCCACGCCCTTTTCTTTGGCGCGTGTCGTTACAAGCTCGCCGCCGGCGACAAGGGTCTCCTTATTGGCGAGGGCGATATCATTGCCCGCCTCGATAGCGGCAAGGGTCGGCTTGAGACCGGCTATGCCGACAATACTGTTGAGCACCTTATCGGCATCAAGCTGAGCTGCAGCACATATGCCTTCTTCGCCGCCGAGCACTTTTGTATCGGTATCGGCGACTTTTATTCTGAGCTCAGCCGCTCTGCTTTCATCGGCAACAGCCGCTATCTCGGGCTTAAACTCCCTTATCTGCTTTTCGAGCAGGTCGATATTTGAATTCGAGGTCAGCGCTTTGACCGTAAAATTCCGAAGTCTTGCGACATCGAGTGCCTGGGTGCCTATAGAACCGGTAGAGCCGAGAATGACCATGCTTTTCATAGGATCACGCTCCCACGCTGAGAATCAGCGAAATAATGGCGTAGAGCATCGGCATAACGAAGCTGTAGCTGTCGAATCTGTCCATGATGCCGCCGTGACCGGGGAAGATGGTTCCGAAATCCTTTTCGCCGAAGTTCCTCTTGATAACGGACGCCGAAAGGTCGCCGCCGATGCTGATAGCGGAGAGGAACATCGATGTTGCGGGAATCATCCACCACTTTATTGTGTCGTTCTTGAAGAAGAAATAATCAAAAATGAAGAAGAAAGCGAGGTTGAAGAGCATAGTTATAACTATTCCGCCGATTGCGCCCTCAACACTCTTTTTCGGGCTGATATTCGGAGCGAGCTTATGCTTGCCGAACTTTCTGCCGACAAAATACGCAAATGTGTCGTTGAGCCATGCGGACAGCAGCGCCGTAAAGATAATAAAGAACACATGCGACTGCTGGAACAGATCCGGACGGCTCAGGCAGAGATTTCTGAGCAGGGTTATTGTCGACATAACATACGGCACGATAACGCCGCAGAACATCGACATAACGACATCTTCAAACTTTGTTTTCTTATAGTTGCCGAGCATGATGAACATCATGATTATGACATAGACAATTGCAATGACATATGTCGGGAACGGCAGCTTCGAAAAGAGCTTATATTCATAGGCAAAGGGCATAAATGCGGCGAGAACTATGTTGATTATCATGAGAAGCTTGTTCTCGATCTTCGCAACATGCTGTATCTCATAGGATGCGATCAGCGATACGACTGCTATAACTATGCCAAGAACGGGAGTGAACATAAAGGCAAGGACTGTAAGTCCGAAAAGAGCGCCTAAAACTCCGGTAATAACGCGCTGTTTCATCTTTCTCTCATCTCACTATAAAAATTATTTTCAGACTCCTCCGAAGCGTCTGCTGCGATGTGCGTATTCCTCAAGAGCGGCATCAAAATCCTGCTCGGTATAATCGGGCCAGAGGATATCGGAATAGATAAACTCCGAATATGCCGCCTGCCAGATGAGGAAGTTGGAAAGTCTGAATTCTCCGCTCGGGCGGATTATAAGATCGGGGTCGGGCTGACCCGCCGTATAGAGATTGTCCGATATATCCTGCTCGGTCAGGCTCTCGGGTGTGCGCTCCCCTCTTGCGCACTGCTCGGCAAGCCGCTTGCAGGCGGACAGTATCTCATTTCTGCCGCCGTAGTTTATCGCGATGTTTACAGTCGTTCTGACCTTGTCTGCGGAACCGCGCTCAAGCTCGTCAACAAGCTCGAGAATGTCGTCCGCAAGACCTTCGCGCTCTCCTATATATCTTATTCTGAGACCTTTCTGTGCATTCTCCTGCTCGCGCTCCTCAGCCTCGCGCAGGTACTCACGGAAAAGATCCATTATGCCGCTGACTTCCTCGGGCGGTCTGCGCCAGTTTTCCGTGGAAAAGGCGTAGAACGTCACATAGCGTATACCTCTGTCTGCGGCGTATTCGCATATTCTTTTGAACACCTTCGCGCCCTGCTTGTGACCCTCGCCGCGCGGGAGACCGCGCTGCTTCGCCCAGCGGCCGTTGCCGTCCATGATTATGGCGACATGCTTCGGAAGATGTTCGTTTTCAGGTGACTTTGTCATAGCAAAAATCCCTTTCTGTATTTAGGCAAAAAGGCATGACCGCCCGAAGCGCCCAGCCTTTTTGCTTCAAGGATCCGAAACAAATCAGATCGCCATTATTTCCTTTTCTTTCTCTGCAGCTACCGAGTCCGCTTCTTTGACGAACTTATCGGTTATATCCTGCATTTCTTTCTCGCCGTACTTGAGATCGTCCTCGGTTATCTCACCGTTCTTCTGCATCTTCTTGAGCTTATCCATGCAGTCTCTGCGGATAGAGCGGATGGCGACCTTGCAGTCTTCGGCAAGCTTCTTGACGTCCTTGACTATCTCGCGGCGCTTATCCTCGGTCAGAGGCGGGAAGGTCAGTCTGATAACCTTGCCGTCATTCTGCGGGTTGATGCCGAGATCGGAGGTCTGGATAGCCTTCTCGATGGGGTGAAGGGTCGAAGCGTCCCAGGGCTGGATGCAGAGGATTCTCGCCTCGACCACGGAGATAGCCGCAAGCTGATTTATCGGAGTGGCGGTGCCGTAATAATCAACGGTTATCCTATCGAGAACCGCCGCGGTAGCTCTGTTTGCTCTTATTGCAGCATACTCGCCCTTGAGGGAGCTGATGCTCTTACCCATTTTATCGCGTGCTGTTTGAAATACTGTTTCCATAATTTCAATCCTTTCTTGAAGAGAAGATCATATTTTCATCGGTCTTTCGCCGATCATTTTACAACTGTTCCGACATTTTCGCCTTTTATCGCCTTAACGATATTCTGAGGATCGTCGAGGTTGAAAACGAGAATCGGGATAGAATTGTCTCTGCAGAGAGAAGCCGCGGTGCCGTCCATGACCTTGAGGTCGTGGCTGAGAATCTCGTCGAACGAGAGAGTGTCGTACTTCTTCGCATCCTCGAACTTGTGGGGATCCTTATCATAGACGCCGTCGACATTCGTTGCCTTGAACATGATATCGGCATCTATCTCGAGCGCGCGCAGAGCGGCGGCAGTGTCGGTGGTGAAGAACGGATTGCCGGTGCCGCAGCCGAAGATAACGACTCTGCCCTTTTCAAGGTGGCGAACCGCCTTGTTGCGGATATAGGGCTCGGCTATCTGCTGCATGGCGATAGCGGTCTGGACTCTGACGGGCACCTTGAGATGCTCAAGGGCATCGGCGAGAGCGAGGGAGTTCATGACGGTGGCGAGCATACCCATATGGTCGGCTCTGGTTCTGTCCATATCACCGCTCGAACGTCCGCGCCAGAAGTTGCCGCCACCGACGACAAGACCGACCTGAACGCCCATATCGACACATTCCTTGACTGCGGAGCAGATATTGAGAACGGTATCGTAGTCAATACCCATACCCTTTCCGCCGGCGAGCACCTCGCCGCTTATTTTCAGAAGTATACGTTTATACGTAAGCTCCATGTTATTGCCTCCATTCAAAAAAACATAATTTTCCGCTACTATTTTACTTTATTTTACGCAAGCTGTAAAGACAAAAAGACAAATTCACAGCAATTTAACAAAAAAAGAACACGGGAGACAAGATTCGTTTTTGTCTCCCGTGTTTAAGTTCGCGTTACTGCCTGCCGAGCGCCGCCTGAGCCTCGGATGTAAGCTTCGAAGTCTGGCGCTGAGCCATGACAAGATTGTAATAAATGCCGCGCTTTTTAAGAAGCTCGGTATGCGTGCCGACCTCGGCGATTCTGCCGTTTTCGAGCACAACGAGCCTGTCCGCATGGCGCAGGGTCGAAAGCCTGTGGGCAATGGCTATTGTTGTTCTGTTCTGAACCAATCTGCCGAGCGCTTCCTGAATATGGCTCTCGGTCTCGGGGTCGAGCGCGCTTGTCGCCTCGTCGAGAATGAGTATCTTCGGGTCGCGCAGTATCGCTCTCGCTATCGCCACGCGCTGTCGCTCGCCGCCCGAAAGATTATAGCCGTTTTCGCCGACGACGGTATTATACCCGTCTTTGAGCTCCATTATGAAGCCGTGGGCGTTTGCCGCCTTTGCTGCAGAGAACACCTCTTCCGGGGATGCGTCCGGCTTTGCATAAGCGATATTGTCATAGACGGTGCCGGAGAAAAGGTACGTCTCCTGGAACACGACGCCCATATTCTCTCGCAGATAATACTGGTCATAATCGCGGATATCCCTGCCGTCTATTCTGAGCGTTCCGCTGTCGACATCATAGAGGCGCATGACAAGGTTTATCATAGTGGACTTGCCCGCTCCCGAATGGCCGACAAGACCTATCATCTCACCCGGTTTTATCTTCAGATTTATATCCTTGAGAACCGGCTCATAGCTCTTATAGCCAAAGCCGACGGAATCGAACTCAACTTCGCCCGTTATCGGATATTTGCCGGCGTTTCTAGAATCGCCGACCTGCGGCTTTTCATCGAGAACCTCATAAATTTTTATAAGGCTCGTTGTGACCTCCGCTATCCAACGCGGCATATTGGCAAGCCAGTCGAGCGGCTTATAGATATACGAGAGCAGAAGCACAAAGCTCCACAGCTCGCCCGCGGTCATCGTGCCGTTTATAACCATTCTTCCGCCGAAATAGAGCACGAGGAAGTTGCCGGAATTCATAAAGAAGCCTATTACAGGAAAGATAATCGCCCACATTCGCTCGTTGCTCACGGAGATATCTGCAAGAGCCTTGCTCGCGGAAGAAAACTTTGCAACCTCGCGCTTTTCGCTGCCAAAGGTTTTGACAACACGGATGCCCTTGATTATATCGTGAAGAATCGAGTTCGCGCGGCTGTCATACCGCCACTGCTTATCGTAGCGCAGATGGATATAGCGCTTGAAGCCGTTGAGTGCGATAATGCAAAGCGGCGCGGGCAGGACTGCGAGAAGAGTCAGCAGCGGGCTCATGCGCAGCATGAATATGCCAACGACGATAAAAAGTATAATCTGTTCGAGCGCATAACGACCTTTATCGACAAAGAAGTTCTGCACCGTGTTTGTATCGCGCGTGACGCGTTTTATAAGATCTCCCGCAGTTTTGCGCGACATGGACGAAACGGACATACGCTGGACTTTATCATAGACAACGGATCGCAGATATTTTGAGAATCCGAGTCCGACGCTGTTCGCGGTGCGTCCCGAGAATATCTGGAAAATGTTTTCGAGCAGATAAGTCAGCGCCATGGCGACGCCGATAATAATAACATTCTGCTTTGCGGAGAGTCCGCCGGACGAAAACGCCGACGAGAAGCTGTCAACAAGCCTGCCCTGGAGCACAGGCTGCGCCGCAGACATAAGATTTGCAAAAGTGACGAGCACGCTCGACACGATAAGAGTCGGCATAAACTGCCGAAGCATTTTAAATGTTCTGCGCCATATGTAGCTCTTATCAACGCAGAACATACAGACATCGGTGCCTTTTGGATAGCGTCTGCCGCAGACCGGGCATCGGTCGGCATTGTCGGCGCTGAGCTGCGGCTCTTCGCCTGTTTTTATATAGTGGTTGACTGCCTTGCAGAATTCACCTATATCATCAGCGGCACTCATGGAGAAGCGACAGACGGTGATATTCTCGGCACTGTCATAATCAGAGCCGAGCTCGTCCGCAAACGGCGATATCTCGAGACTTCCGCAGCCGACATCGGTATACTGCACAAGCTCGCCGACATTTTCAAGCGAATGCGAAAACACCTCTTTGCCGTCCTCGAGCGCATAGACTGCGCCGTTCTCATACCGCAGGACACCGCGGCACGGCTTTGAATTCAAATCAAGGTCATATTTTACCTCGGTCATATTTTAAACCATACGGCGCACAGCCGCTCCTTTCTTCAAAATTCATGCAAAAAAATCAATACAGAAACGGCTCGATTTTCCTGCGCGTCCTCGGTTTGAGAGCATTGATATCCGGAATTATAAAACGGTTGCCGTCGGCATCAGTGAGCATGACCGCGCCTGAATCGAGCATCTTGATGTTGCGGCTGATATCCTTGACGCCGAAGGTCTTTTTGAAGCCGTCTATCGACACATCGAAATAAAACGAGCCCATCTTCTCATCTATCGAATATATCTCGGATATCTGCGGGCAATAATAGCGCGCGGCGAGATCCTTTTCGATTATTTCTCTGCTCTCCGGCGGAAAATCGGCGGCGTTTCTTATTATGCCTATCTCATTCTTGTCCATATCGCTGACGCTGATATATTCAAACGGTCTGTGCAGAGGCAGAGTGCGCAGAAGGCGTACACGGCGATAGTCTTTGTCCTCGGTTTTGAGGGCAGTAAAGCCGTTCGGATTTATATAGAATCTGCACTTTTCGGGGTCGAGGAAGTTTATTGACATAGTATTGAGTTCTCCCATTTTAACCCTCCTCAATCGATTATGCCGACAGCCTTGAGGGCTTCGGCCTGTATTTTATAGAGCTTATAGAACTCGCCGCGCTTTTTGAGAAGCTCGGCATAGCTGCCGTATTCGACCACTTCGCCCTCGCTTATGACCGCGAGCATATCGGCATCGCGGAGAGTCGAGAGACGGTGGGCTATGGCGACAGTTGTTCTGCCCTGCATAAGCTTTGTGAGAGAATACTGGATATTGCGCTCCGTTTCGGTATCCATTGCCGCGGTAGCTTCATCGAGAATAAGGATACGCGGATTCTGGATTATCGTTCTGGCTATCGATATTCTCTGGCGTTCGCCGCCGGAGAGGTCGTGGCCGCCCGCTCCGACGCGCGTCTCATAGGCATCGGGCAGTTTCATAATAAAATCATGCGCGCTCGCCGCCTTTGCCGCGGCGATTATCTCGTCCATTGTGGCATCCGGCTTTGCGTAGCGGATATTATCGGCTATTGTGCCGATAAAGAGATAGATATCCTGCGAGACCAGACCGACATTCTTTCTGATAGTATCGAGCGGCAGGTCGCGCACATCGACTCCGTCGATTTTGACGCACCCGGCTTTCGGATCATAGAGACGCGCTATAAGATTCGCTATTGTCGTTTTGCCCGCTCCGGTTTTGCCGACTATTCCGAGCATCTGACCTGCGTTTACTTTGAGGTCGAGATTCTTTATAACAGGCTGTGCGGGTTCATACTCGAACTCAAGTTTTGATATTTCAATATCTCCGCGCACCTCGCCTATTTCTATCGGGTGCTCTTTTTCGACTATCTCGGGCTTTGCGTCAACTATCTCAAACACGCGCTGAGCCGAGTCAACACAACGCGCCCACCAGTTGGACACCCACGAGAGGAAATCCAATGGTCCGACGAGCATGGTAAGATAGACGGTGAAATTGAGAAGCGTACCGACGGTCATCTCGCCGTTTGCAACCATAAGTCCGCCAAAAGTCAGCATAACCACGGCAAGCATGGAGAGCAATATGGTGAGTACCGGGAAGAGAGTCGCTTCGGAATTGTTGAGCTTCAAATCAGCTTCATAGAGATCGCTGCTGACCGTGTCGAAGCGGTCGAGTTCTTCATCTTCTTTTGAGAAAGCCTTTATTATACGCTGGCCGTTGATATTGTCGCTGACCATGGAAGTGAGTCTCGCGTTGCGTGCCCAGCTTCTGTGGTGCAAAGTTCTGAAAAATCTGCCGCCGAAGACGAGCAGCACAAGAAATATCGGGGCTGCGGCGCAGCAGAGAAGCGCCAGTTTCCACGACATGACGAACATTATTATCAGAACTCCTATAACGGTTATAACATTCGTTATGACATACGGCAGACCGTCGACAAAGAACCAATAGATGTTATTGGAGTCCCTTGTCACGCGCTCCATGAGCGAACCCGTCTGTTTGGACGAATAGAAGCCGACGGACAGTCGCTGCATGGCGGCGAAAATCTTGACTTTTATATCATATATGACTCGCGGCATTATACTGCCCATAAGGAACTGGAAAGACACGGTCATAAGCAGTCCCAGAAGCTTCATGCCGACAACTGCGCCGATAAGATATCCGAGCGTGACGAGCAGCTGCTGCGTGGGCGTTGAGCCGACTTTGCTCAGCACATCGTCAAAGAGCGTCTTTGTGCTTATCTGCGGCATTGCCATATTCATGGCGGTGCTTATAAGTATTGCTGTGACGATAAGCGCCATCTGGAGCTTATAGCCGCCGAAAAAAGAAAACAGGCGTTTGACGGTCGAGCCGTTTTTATCACATTTAGGGCAGGAACTGCGCCCGGGCGGATACGGTCTTTTGCACTTCGGGCATACTCCGCCGCTCGGCTTTTCACTGCTCTGCGGCATCGGCTCGCCGGTCTTGAGGCTGTTGAACGCCTTGCATAATTCATCATAGCCGCCGAGAAAATTGAGGCTGAATTTTATCAGACCGATATCGTCGCCGTCCTTTTCGGCTATAAGGCGTCCTGTTGAGACATACTGCTCGCATTTGAGAGAATCAAAATCCGAGAGCGGATAAGAGCGTATCTCCCTGAGTTCATACTCGGATTTGATTTTTTTGTTTCCGCGCTTTTTTGTGACTTTCTCGTCTCCGAGGATAAAGTATATGCCCTTGTCGTCAAGGGCTGTCCACGCAGTGAGATAACAGCCGTCGAAGTCCATATCGCTTTCAACAACTCTTATAAAGCCGTCGGTCTCAAGACCGTTTTTTCTGACCGCCGCATCAATATCGTCGGGCAGTCTGTTTGGAGCCTTTCGCATCGGCGGTTCGGGTCTGCCGAGCATACGGCGCAATTTTCTTTTTATTTTTTTCTTGAAGTTGTTCATAATCACTCCGAAAAAATAATCAAAAAGCGGACAGCCGGCGGCCGTCCGCGAATCACCTTATAAAAGAATACACGGGGCGCAGCAAATATGATAATTTATTTTACGCTCTGTCATAAGATGCGCTCCCCTTTCTTTGATATAGCTTTTAAATGATAGCATGATAAAAAACGGATGTCAACCGAAATATCAGTCGATATAATCGAGTATCATCGGCTGCTCCGCAGGCTTCTTATCGCCGATTGAAACAGCGGAAAGATAGCGCGACTCGGCACCGTCGAGGCGGCTCTCGTCGTCCGCAAAAAGCGTTGCGAGCAGTTCGCCGCGCTTCACAAAATCGCCCGTCTTTGCGGCTATTATAATACCTGTCGCGTGGTTTATATCATCATCTTTTTTCTCTCTGCCCGCTCCGAGCAGAACGGCGGTCAAGCCTATCTTCTCGGAATCCATGTGGGTTATATATCCGTCCGCCGGTGCATACACCACGCGGCTGAAAGAAGCTTTTCTGAATTTTGAAGTATCTTCGATATACGAGACATCGCCGCCCTGCAATTTGACCATCATTTCAAAGTGTTTGAGCGCTTCGCCGCTTTCGACGGCTTCATCAACGAGCCTACCGCACTCATCTTTGTCGCCTATTCCAGCGAGCATCAGCATCCTGCACGAAAGCTCGCGGCAGACAGTCCAGAGATTGCCCGATGTTTTGCCCTTGAGTATCTCAACGGACTCAATGACCTCAAGCGAGTTGCCGACCGCACTTCCGAGCGGTGAATCCATATTTGTTATCAGAGCGGCAGTCCTGACGCCCGCTCCCCTGCCGATATCGACCATCGTGCGCGCAAGCAGACGGGAATCGTCGAGCGTTTTCATAAAAGACCCGCTCCCGGTTTTGACATCGAGGAGGATACAGTCCGAGCCGTCGGCGAGCTTCTTGCTCATGATGCTCGAGGCTATGAGCGGTATGCTGTCAACGGTTGCGGTGACATCGCGCAGGGCATAAAGCTTTTTGTCGGCGGGGCACATATTCCCGCTCTGTCCCGTGACGCTCAAGCCGCAGGTTTCAACGGTCTCACGCATCTCCTGCGGAGATATCGAAGTACGGAAGCCCGGTATAGATTCAAGCTTATCGACCGTTCCGCCCGTGTGACCGAGTCCTCTGCCGGACATTTTCGCAACCTTCACGCCGCACGCCGCGACTATCGGAGCGATTATAAGCGTGGTTTTATCGCCCACGCCGCCTGTCGAATGTTTATCGACCTTGACGCCGCTTATCCCGCTGAGATCGGCTTTGTCGCCCGAATCGCGCATTGCAAGAGTCAGCGCGACCGTCTCGGCATTTGTCATCCCGCGGAAAAACACCGCCATGGCGAACGCCGAAAGCTGATAATCCGGCACTTCGCCCGAGACGCAGCCGTTGATTATATAAGATATCTCTTCGGCGGTCAGCTCGCCGCCGTCACGCTTTTTGCGGATAAGTTCGGGCATATACATAAAAGCACCTCAGTTCGTGAAGATAAGTACATGGTTGAGTGAGAATATAGACGACAATTCCTGATCATCGCCGAGGACTATGTTCTTGGCATCGTCGGCAGTGACGAGCGACGATATCATTGTCGGATCAGCTTTGACGCGCTCGATTATGGCGTCGTAATCCGACTGAGTGAACAGAGAGAACAGCGAACGCTGAAGATCGAGCCGCACACCGTCGTCGGCTATGCCGTAAGTTACCGAGCGTCCGCCTTTGAAGCTACCGCCTTTTACTTCGGCGAGAGCCCTGTAGACGCTCGTTGAAACCGACTTTTCCGCGCTGGTCAGGACGGAATCGGAGGCATAGGACTTATCCGTATCGGCACCGATAACCCAGCTTCCGACATTACGCTCCGCAACGCTCGCGACGGTTACAAATGTCTTTGTCCCGCAGGCAAATATGACCTGCGTACCGGTTGAGAACCACGACTTTGCACGTGCTTCGACATCATCCTCATTCTCGTCGGTCTTGAGGAAATTCACTTTTATCTCGACCGACATAACTTCGAGCATCAAATCTTCGGCGGCGCGCTCGGCACCCTGAATGAAGCCGAAGCAGTAATTGACATAATCATCAGATGGGCTGCTGCCTTGAAATCCGAGGCGCTGAAAACCGTTCGACACCGAGGCATATCCGGCAAGATATCCCGCATCGAGGGTGGAATAGCCGACAGCGAGCACATTTGAGGGCAGATTTTTCTCCTTGCAGTCGATGATGATAAACTTCACATCATCCCAGCGCTCAGCCGCCTTTATAACGGCATCGCAGAATTCGTCGCCGTGGCAGACTATTGCTCTCGCGCCGTGGTTTATTGCTTTCTTAATCGCTTTGGAGAAATATTTTGTGCCGCGCTGAGACGGTCTGTAATATTTGCAGTTAACGCCGTAATCGGCGGCGTAGCTCCTGACGCCGTTCCACACGGCGGAATTATATGATCTGTCATAGATATCGCCGACATCGGTGATGAACACCGCGTCATACTTTTCGCGCTTCGAGCAGGCGCAGAGGCTCAAAAGCATCGCCGCCGCACAAAGGACAGATATTATACGCCGAAAGTTTTTCAAGGCTGTTTCTCCTGTTTCAGATTTGCCGGACCGAACGAGCCCGGCAGAAGCTCTTTGAGCCTGAACGAATGAAGTCCATGCTCTGTGTTGCAGATTATTTCAAAATTTTCACAGTCGCAGAACTCCGCCATCACCTGGCGGCAGACTCCGCAAGGCGTACACGCATCGACTCCGTCTTTTCCGCCCGCGACGGCTATTGCGCAAAAATCACGCTTACCGTCCGACACGGCTTTGAAAAAGGCTGTGCGCTCGGCGCAGACGGTCGGAGTATATGCGGCATTTTCGATGTTGCACCCGGTATATATCAATCCGTCGGAGCAGAGAAGCGCCGCACCGACGCTGTAGCCGGAATAGGGCGAATATGATTTGAGACGGGCTTCGGCGGCTTTTTTGAAGAGTTCGCCGCGCTCGTTATCGGTCATATATCCGACACCTCCCGCAGAAAGCTCTCGCCGCTTTGAAGCGCGGGCAAACCGAAGCAATCGAGCACAGATGCCGAGATATCGGCAAAAGTCGCGCGCGTTCCGATATTCACCCCGGCTTTTATCCCATCGCCGCAGACAATTATCGGAATATATTCGCGCGAGTGATCGGTGCTCGGGGTTGACGGATCGCAGCCATGATCGGCGGTTATTATGAGCACATCGTCAATGCGCATATTTTCGAGAAATCTGCCGAGATATCCGTCGAACTCGGTCAGGGCTTTTGCGTAGCCGTCAACATCGTTCCTGTGTCCAAAGAGCATATCGAAATCGACGAGATTGACAAAGCAAAGACCGCTGAAATCCTCTTTTTGGAGTTCGAGCGTTTTTTTCATGCCGTCGGCGTTATTTTTGTTGATACCTCTGTGATCCGTAACGCCACGGGAGGCAAAAATATCATTTATCTTGCCGACGGATATGACATCGAAGCCCGAAGCTTTCAGACGGTCGAGCATTGTCTCCCCTGTCGGTTCGAGAGAAAAATCGTGTCTGCCGGAGGTTCTGTAAAAGTTTGGATATTCGCCCTTAAACGGGCGGGCTATGACCCTGCCTACGGCGAGCTCGTCTTTGAGCATACCGCGCGCCTTGCGGCAGATACCATAGAGCTCTTCGAGAGGAACTATATCCTCGTGGGCGGCTATCTGAAAGACGCTGTCCGCGGAGGTATAGACGATGAGGTCGCCGGTCTCCATATGCTGCCTGCCGTAGTCGAGAATGACCTGCGTGCCCGAATAGGGCTTGTTGCAGAGCACGCCGCGTCCGGTAAGGCGCGAAAACTCGTCGATAGCATACTGTGGGAAGCCGTCCGGGAAAGTCGGCATAGGCTTTTCGGACACAACTCCGGCTATCTCCCAATGACCTGTAGTTGTATCCTTTCCGGCAGAACGCTCGGCGGCTCTGCCGAATGCGCCGCGCGGCGACTCAACTGCACCTTTTGGCGAGACTCCATCGATATTGAAAAGGCCGAGGGAGCGCATATTCGGCACGTCAAGATATTCGGAGCGGCTGACCGCACCGAAAGTGTCACTGCCGCAGTCGCCGTATTTCGCGGCATCGGGCAGTTCGCCGACGCCGAAGGAATCGAGAACTATAAGAAAAACTCGCTTTGTTTTCAAAAATATCACTCCGTTTAAAGAGTATTGAGGGCTATTTTTATCATTTCATCAAAGCTCTGCTCACGCTCTGCAGGCGAGCACTCGCCGCTCGTCGGATCCATGGGCAGGTCGGATATGGTGCAGATGCACAGTGCGTTCTTGCCGGAGCGTGCGGCGTTCATATAGAGCGCGGCAGCCTCCATTTCAACTGCCAGAACGCCCATTTTCTGCCACAGTTCAAAGCTCGGGATATCCTCATAGAAGGTATCGGACGAGACTATATTGCCGACTACGGGCTCCTTGCCCGTTTTTCTCGCGGCGGCCACCGCCTTTTCGAGCAGGGAGAACGACGCTATCGGCGAAAATACGCCGGGCAGACCGTACTGGTGGGCAAAATTCGAGTTTGTGCACGCGCCCGCTCCTATGACCACGTCGCGCAGCTTCAGAGAGGGAGCTATGCCGCCCGCCGAGCCTACGCGGATAATATTGTCCACATCGTAGAAATTGAAAAGCTCATAGGAGTAAATGCCCATCGACGGCATACCCATACCGGAAGCCATAACCGAGACGGGCTTGCCGTGATATGTTCCGGTATAGCCCTGAATGCCTCTGACATTGTTTACGAGGCGGGCGTCGTCGAGAAAAGTTTCGGCGATATACTTTGCTCTTAAAGGATCGCCGGGCATGATGACTGTTTTGGCGAAGTCGCCTTTGTTAGCGGTATTGTGTGCTGTTGACATATTGACTCTCCTTTCAATATCCGGACGCATCAAGACCCTTGGCGAGCTTGACTATTCTGCTCGTGCCGAGCCTGTCGCAGCCGAGGGATATGAATCTCTCGGCGTCGTCAAGGCTGCTGATGCCGCCTGCGGCTTTCATTTTTACATTACTTCCTATATGCTCCGAAAAGAGCTTTATATCATCGAAAGTTGCGCCGCCCGTCGAGAAGCCGGTCGAAGTCTTTATATAGTCGGCACCGGAGCGCGTGACTATATCGCACATTGCTATCTTCTCGTTCTCGGTAAGCAGGCAGGTTTCGATAATGACCTTCAGAATTTTTCCCTCGCACGCGGCGCGAACCGCCTTTATCTCATTTTCGACATAGACGGTGTTGCCAGATTTGAGTTCGCCGACATTTATGACCATGTCTATCTCGTCCGCGCCGTTTTCCACTGCGTCCTTTGTCTCAAAGACCTTTGCGGCGGTGGTGTTATAGCCGTTGGGGAAGCCTATAACGGTGCATATCTTCACCCTGTCCCCTACATATTCTTTCGCTCTTTTTACAAACGCGGGCGGGATACACGCGCTCGCCGTGCCGAATTTTTCGGCATCGATAAGTATCTGTTCGATATCGCTCCACCCGGCAGTGACCCCGAGCAGGGTGTGGTCGACTTTTTTGAGAATTTCTCTGATGTCCATTTTCTGTTCCTCCGTTGTGTTTTCTGCGGTAAAAAACAAAGCCTGCGCTTTGTCAAAAATCCGTACAAATCATATGATGTACAGAGGGATGCCTCATAAAAAGCAAGATAAAGGAGTAATGTTCCGATATGAATTACAACAACCGAAGCGCCGGGAGCTGCTCCTGCTCCGTGCGCGAGGCGATGACTCCGTTCCCCGAGGACTACAGCGTCGCCATGGCATATGTTCCGATACAGACGGATATAAGCGTATACGACGAGATGAAAGCCCTTGAAGTCGGCACGCTCTTCCCCGTCCTTAACAAGCCGTTCAATCCTGCGAGGTGTTCGAGATGACAAAGCGCGAAACTATGCTCAGGCGGCTGAGCGCCGCGCAGTTCACTCAGTGGGAACTGCATCTCTATCTTGACACCCACCCGTCCGATCTCCAGGCGCTCGCGCTGTTTCGCAAATGCGACGCGCGGTACAGGGCGCTCAGGAGCGAATACGAGGCTCAGTTCGGCGCGCTCACGGCGCTCGACGCGACCGGTGCGGAGTGGCTCAAAGACCCGTGGCCGTGGGATACAGAGGAGTGTGGCTGCTGATGTTTGTATATGAAAAGAAGCTTCAATATCCCGTTAAAATAGCAAATCCGAACCCGAAATACGCAAAAATAATACTCGACCAATACGGCGGACCCGACGGAGAATTGGGCGCGTCGCTGCGCTATCTCAGTCAGCGTTTCACCATGCCCTACGCTCAGCTCAAGGGACTGCTCACCGATATCGGCACGGAGGAGCTCGGACACCTCGAAATGATAGGCGCGATAGTCCACCAGCTCACAAGAAATCTCACGCCGGAGGAGATAAAGAAGGGCGGATTCGACGCATATTTCGTCACCCACACCGCCGGAGTATATCCCGCAGGGGCAAACGGAATGCCCTACAGCGCAGGTTCGATGCAGTGCAAGGGCGACACAATAGCCGATCTGATGGAGGACATGGCTGCCGAGCAGAAGGCGCGGGTAACCTACGACAATATTCTGCGCCTTGTTGACGACCCGGATGTCCGCGACCCGATAAAATTCCTGCGTGAGCGCGAAATAGTCCACTTCCAGCGCTTCGGCGAGGGACTGCGCACAGTCACCGACCGGCTCAACTCGAAGAACTACTATTCTTTCAACCCGTCGTTTGACAAATGCTGAAAATATAAACTCAAGGGAGCCTCAACGTTCAACGCGCCGAGGCTCCCAAAAAAACTGCTTATTTTACGAAGCTGACGGCGACATTTTCAAAAGTCTCCCCGCCCGCAAGGAAAGCGGAAAAATCGTTCTTCACCTCAAGCGTTCCGCCGCTCTTCATAGAATTGACGAGCTTGACATAATCGCCCTCGGTGAACTTTTCGAACTTAGAGGTTGCAAAAGGCAGGCCGACGGCATTGTCGTCAACGCCGAGGTTTGAAGAGAGTCCGCCGACGAGCACCCACTTGCCCGCATAGAACGAGGTAAGTATCTTCTGCACGCCCGAGCTGAGTCCTTTCATTGCCGAAGTTATAACAGTATCGGATACAGATGACTGATCGACATCGACGCCAATAGACTTGCCGTTATTTGCCAATGCCGCCTCAAAGACGGAATCGCACATCTCACCGCCACAGGAGAAGATGCACTCCGTGCCGGACTTGTACCACTCGTTGACCATATTCTGAAGTTCGGTCGAAGCCGAGAAATTATCGCCGTAGCGGTAGCTGTACTTCATCTCGACGACAACGCCGGTAACTTTTGCCGCGTCGTTCGCACCCTGGACAAAGCCGTAGCCGAATCTGTTGACGGACGGGTTATTGCCCGCTCCGCCGCCGACAAAGCCGAGCTTTGTATTGCCCTCGGTAACTGCGGCGTATCCCGCAAGATAGCCGCACTGCTCCTCTTTAAATGCAACTGCCGCGACATTCGAGAGAGCCTGTCCGTCGCCGTTGGTGAGGACATAGCCGTCGACAAAGATAAACTTTGTGTCGGGATTTTCCACTGCGGCTCGTTTGAGAGCATTCTCCTGCTCATAGCCGGTGGCGACAATTATATTCGCGCCGCCTTTTATTGCCTCGATAAACGCATTGTATCTGTCGTCATCCGAAGCTTTGTTGCCGTTTCTGGGCTGATAATATTTATACGACTTGCCGTTTTTATAGGCAAAGAGCTTGACTCCGTCCCAGGTTCCCTGGTTGAAGGATTTATCTTTGAGCCTGCCGACATTCGTGACCATTGCTATTTCATATTTTCCGTCTTTCGAGGTCATGGTATCGGCAATTTCATCTGCCGAAATTATTTGGCTGTCTCCCGCCTCGGTCGAGAGACGCTTTTTGCTGCATGCGGTAAGGGCGGCGCAGCCGAATATCATAAGCACCGCGAGAAGCACCGCAAGGGTCCTCTTCATGGTAAAACCTCCTATATATCTCCTATATATGACTCACGCGTCCGTTTCGATTGTTTATTATATCATTTAAGCGCCTTTAAATCAACAAAGCTTTGTGAAAAATTTATATGATATATATAGTTATAACCACAGGAGAAAAATATATTACATTTTACAAATCGGGATTTTAAAGGCGTGAAAGATTGATTTTAGGGCTCGCAGATGATATAATCAAGAAAAATATCAAGCGAGGTTTTCATCAGATGCACCCTATAGCCGCTTTTTGCAGACGCAATTTGAACGCACTCGGGCTCGAACTCTACAGCATCGCATATCCTCTGCTCCCGAAGGACAGGCGCGACTGGCTGTTTGAGAAAAACGTTAATATAGTTTCCGCCGAGACGGGCGTGAAGATAATAGACAAAGACGAAGAGAGCGTCACAATAGGCAAATTCAACAAGGACGGCACATATTCGGACAAGCCGTTCCGCATACTCACGACAACCGACATTCATCTCGGCGACACGCCATCTCTGCGCCGCAAGGCGATGCAGATGCTCGCAAATCATATTGCGCAGGCAAAGCCCGATCTTGTGATATTTACGGGAGATATAATCCTCTCGAAGTTCCAGCAGCTTGATGCGGTTCAGTTCGCGCGCTTCATGGAAAAGGCGGGAGTGTACTGGGCGATTGTCTTCGGCAATCACGAAGTTCACGAGGAAAAGGGCTTCTACAAATGGCTTATGCTCGACTCAATGCGCCGCTATCCGCACTGCCTCGCGCTCCACGGCGACGACAGTCTCTACGGCTACGGCAACTACAGAATAGACATCAAAAACGGTGAAAACTCTCTGCTCCAGAGCCTGTATCTCTTCGACTCCGGGCGCGACATACGCGAGAGATATTACAAAGACTACGGAGTGCCCGAGGGCATGAAGGGCTACGACTTCTTGAAGCCGGAGCAGATAGAATGGTACAAAAACTGCGTGCGCAGGACGGAAGAGAAATACGGAAAAGTAAAATCGATGATGTATTTTCACATTCCCCTGCCGGAGTTCGAGCATGTTATGAAGCTCGACGAAAACGGACAGTATGTCCCGACGGGCGAAGCGAAGATTTTCTACGGCGGGATGTATGAATCCGTCGGCTGTTCACCGTTCAACAGCGGAATGTTTGACGTCATATGCGAGCTTGGCAGCACTCAGGCGGTATACTGCGGACACGACCATATCAACGACTTCTGCGCGAACTACAAAGGGGTCTGCTTCATATACAGCCAGTGCGGCGGATACGAGACATACACCATGGGCACAAACTTCGGCTGGCCGGAGGAAAAGTGGATGCAGGGCGTGACGATAACCGAGATTCTGCCCGACGGCAGCATAACGGTCGGCAGACGCTTCAACCGCGATTATCTCAAGCGTCCCGAGCAGTTCAACGCCGAAAAACAGGCATACGAAGAAAGCAAGAGAAAATAATATGGCATCAAGCAAAGATTATCTCGAATATGTGCTCGAACAGCTGAGCGAGACAGGCGACGTGACAAGCCGCGCTATGATGGGCGAATACATACTGTATTTTCGCGGAAAAATAATAGGCGGAATGTATGACAACAGGCTTCTCGTAAAGCCTGTCGAGGCGGCGCGCAGGATGATGCCCGACGCTTCGGAGGAGCTGCCTTATGACGGCGCGAAGCCGATGCTGATGGTTGAAAACATCGAGGACAGAGAGTTTTTGAAAGAACTCTTTGAGGCGATGTATGACGAGCTGCCCGCACCGAAGCCGAAAAAGAAGAAATAAAGAAATGCTCCCGACCTGCAAAAGCGGATCGGGAGTTGATTTTTGCCGAAAAGAAAATTTGCCGATTATGTAATTTGCGCAAAAAAATCCCTGCCCGAACGAGCGGACAGGGACAATATTTGCTATTCTTTTCAGGCTTTTGACTCGACGGCGATATACTTGTCGATAAAGCTCTTGACTTTTGCCTCGTATGCGGCGGAGTCGGTCGGGTAGCTCTCGGCATGACCGGCGCCCTCAACGAGGAGCAGGTCTTTGTCGGTGCTACAAGCGTCATAGAGCTCATGCACCATATAAGTGGGGACGAAATCGTCCTTTGTGCCGTGGATAAAGAGCATCGGCACCTGTGCGTGGCTGACGCTCTCGACCGCGTCGACCTTTTTGAAATCGTATTTTGCGATATGTTTATTGAAGAAGTTCGCGCCGTCGAGCAGCGGAGAAGTCGGAACATGGGCGTTTTTGAGCTGATAATCGAACTCTGCCCACGGGCTGGTATAGCCGCAGTCGGCAACGGTGAATTTGACATTCTTCGGCAGGTCGGGGTTGCCGCTCATCATCATAACTGTGGCGCAGCCCATTGAAACGCCGTGCAGGATTATCTGGATATCGCTTCCGAAAGTATCGGTCATAAATTTGAGCCACTGCATGGCATCGCGCGACTCATGCGAGCCGAAGCCGATATATTTGCCCTCGCTCTCGCCGTGCGCCTGATGGTCGACGATAAAGACGTTGAAGCCAAGATCGTGATAGAACTTCGCCATGAGTCTGAACTCGCGCTTGCCCCAGCAGCGATATCCGTGGCTGCCGAAGACATAGACATCGGAGGGCTTGTCGGCTTTGAGAAGATAGCCTTTGAGCTTGTTTCCGTCAACATTAGTTATGGAGTAATTCTCAAAAGTCTGCTCATTCAGCCACTCCTCGCGCGGGTCGAGGAGGAACTTCTCGGGGTTGGTCTCCATCATTTTCTTTTTGGCGTTGGCGTCTATCTTCCCGGGTATCTTCGAGTTGCGCGCTATTACTTCATAGAAGACAAGATAGCTCACCACACCAAAGAGTATACCGCAGAGCAGAAGAACCGCCGCGACGACTATTATGGTTATTTCAACAGCATTCATGATTATCACCTTTCTTGAATTTGCGTGCAACGGCACGGCTTTAGTCCAACAATATTATAACGATATGTATGAAATAAGTAAAGAAAAACTTTTATGCCAAATAAGCATTGAACGAGCCGCTTTTTTGTGATAAACTTTGCTTGTGTTAAAGACAAAAGGAGGAAAAAAATGAGCAGATACGAAAGCGCAAGAGAGATATATGGGTCTCTCGGCGTGGACACGGAAAAAGCCATAGAGACACTTCGCAGCACGGCTGTTTCAGTTCACTGCTGGCAGGGCGACGATGTTACGGGCTTCGACTCGAAGCAGGCTCTCTCCGGCGGAATACAGACCACCGGCAACTACCCCGGCAAGGCGCGCACACCCGAAGAGCTGATGCAGGACTTCGACTTTGCGGCGAGCCTCATGCCCGGCAAAAAGAAGCTCAATCTTCACGCAAGCTACGCCATATTTGAAAGCGGAGAGTTCGCCGACCGCGACAAGATCGAGCCGCGCCATTTTGAAAAATGGGTCAAGTTCGCAAAGGAACGCGGCATGGGAATCGATTTCAATCCCACATTCTTCTCGCACCCGATGGTGAAGGACAATCTCACCCTCTCGTCGCCCGACGAAGAGGTGCGCCGCTTCTGGATAGAGCACGGCAAGAGATGCATTGAAATATCCGAATATTTCGCGAACGAGACGGGCGTACCATGCCTGATGAACATCTGGATCCCCGACGGATATAAGAATATCCCCGCCGACAGACTCGGTCCGCGCAAGAGATTCAAGGCTTCTCTTGACGAGATACTCTCCGTGCCTTATGATAAGTCAAAGGTTTTCGTCTGCCTTGAATCGAAGGTTTTCGGAATCGGGCTTGAGTCATACACAGTAGGCTCCGCCGAGTTCTGCATGAACTACGTTGCCTCAAAGGGCATCACTCCCCTGATGGACAACGGTCACTATCACCCGACAGAAGTTGTGTCGGACAAGATATCCTCCATGCTCCTGTTCAACGACCGCATCGCGCTGCACATCACACGCGGAGTCAGATGGGACAGCGACCATGTCGTTATTCTCGACGACGAGACGAAAGAGATAGCAAAAGAGATAGTCCGAAACGACGCACTCGACAGAGTGTTTATAGCGACCGACTATTTTGACGCTTCGATAAACAGGATATCCGCATGGGTCACGGGAATCAGGAGCGTTCACAAGGCTCTGCTTCTCGCACTGCTCGAGCCTAATGAGAAGATGAAAAAGCTTCAGGACGAGAGCCGCTTCACGGAGCTCATGGTACTGCAGGAGGACATGAAAACGGCGCCGTTCGGCGACATTTGGGACGAATATCTCAGGCGCGAGAATAATATCCCAGGCGACTATATATCAGCCATACTTGACTACGAAAAGAAGACACTGGAGGCAAGAAAATGAAAGACATTCTGACTGCGCCCTTTGTGCAGGAAATGATGCAGACCACCGCAAATATGTACCGTCTCGGCTGGGACGAGAGAAACGGCGGCAACATAAGCTATATGCTCGACGAAATGGAAGTCGGCGAATATCTCGACCTCACAAAAGTTATCAGAACTATCCCGACCGGATTTGACGCGAAGCCGCTTATCGGCAAGATATTCATCGTCACTGGAACGGGCAAATACTTCAAGAACGTTCAGTTCGACCCCGAAAACAATCTCGGCATCATAAGAATCGCCGAGGACGGCACGACCGCCGAGCTGCTCTGGGGCTACTCCGACGGCGGCAGATTCACAAGCGAGCTGCCCGCTCACCTGATGAGCCACATGGCAAGGCTCAGCGTTGACCCGGAGAACAGAATCGTCATGCACTGCCACCCGACGAACACGCTCGCGATGAACTATATACATGAGCTTGACGAGAAGAAGATAACCCACACGCTTTGGGAGATGTGCACCGAGTGCATCGTCGTTTTCCCGGACGGGGTCGGCGTTCTGCCGTGGATGCTCTGCGGCACGAACAGCATCGGCGAAGCGACTGCGGAAAAGATGAAGGAATTCCGCCTCGTTATTTGGGGAATGCACGGAATCTACGGCGCAGGCAAGACTATGGACGAGACTTTCGGTCTTATTGAGACAGTCGAAAAGGCGGCGCAGATATACATGCTCACCGCGCACATGCCGAGGATAAATACTATAAAAGACAGCGAGATGCAGGAGCTCGCCGAGTTTTTCGGAGTCAAATACAGAAAAGATTTCCTGAATCTGTAATATAAATACAAGTGCAAGCCGCATTCTACAGTGCGGCTTGCTTCTATAAACGGAGTGAATATCCTGCTGATTCTTTGCGAGTCTGCGCTTTGCATTATTGCAACAATACTGATAAGCAGAAAGATAAAACGCAAAAGCTGAATGAATGAATAAATAAAACAAGCGACCGTCAGGATTTGTCCCGGCGGTCGTTTTTGTTATTTAATCATCAGGTCGGCTATTGTTATGCCGTCGAAAAAATCGTTGATGAGTTTATCGAGCTTCGTCCACATCGCGCGGGTGCGGCACGAGCCGGCATTCTCGCATGGATCGCAGCCGCCCTCGACGCACGAGACGGGAGCGAGCGAGCCCTCAGTGAGCTTCAGAATCTCACTGACTTTGTACTCCTCCGGCTTTCTTTTGAGTCGGTAGCCGCCGCCTTTTCCGTGCGCGCCCTCGACAAGCCCCGCTTTCGAGAGCGTTGTCATAATACTTTCGAGATATTTGAGCGAGAGCTCTTCGCGCTCGGCAATCTCCTTGAGCGGGATAAAAGCGCCGTTCTTTTCATTTTCGGCAAGATCCGCCATGACGCGCAGGGCGTATCTGCCGCGGCTTGATACCATCATAGTTTTACACCATGCGGCAGCCGCAGCTCTCGCAGTCCTCGCACTCGGGGAACTTGCTGTGGTCATACTCGATGCCGTTCTTGTCGTAATAATCCTTGACGGCGGACTTTATAGCCTCTTCGGCGAGCACGGAGCAGTGCAGCTTGTGCGCCGGGAGTCCGTCAAGCTCATCGACGACCTGCTTGTTTGTGACGGCAAGCGCCTCGTCAATAGTCTTGCCCTTTATAAGCTCGGTAGCCATGGAGGACGAAGCTATTGCGCTCGCGCAGCCGAAAGTCTCGAACTTGACATCGTCGATTTTTCCGTCTTTTATCTTGAGATACATCTTCATTATATCGCCGCACTTCGCGTTGCCGACCTCGCCGACACCGTCCGCATCGGCGATCTCGCCGACATTGCGCGGATTCATGAAATGATCCATAACCTTATCGCTGTATAATGCCATTTTGAATTACTCCTCTCAGAAAGTGAATTTTCTCTCGCCGCTCAGAAGCTCTTTCCACACGGGCGAAAGATCTCTGAGATATTTGACAACCTTGGTGGTCTCTTCGATTATATAATCAACCTCTTCCTGCGTGTTCTCCTCGCTGAGCGTCAGGCGCAGAGAGCCATGGGCAACCTCATGCGGGCGGCCGATAGCGAGAAGCACATGGCTCGGATCGAGCGAGCCCGAGGTACAGGCGGAGCCGGAGGAAGCGCATATGCCCTTTGCATCGAGCAGAAGCAGGAGAGACTCGCCCTCGATACCCTCGAAGCAAAAGCTGACATTGCCGGGCAGACGTTTTGTGCGGTCGCCGTTCAATGCGCTGTGCGGTATCTTTTCAAGACCTTCTATAAGTCTGTCGCGCAGAGCGGACACTTTCTCGGCGTTGGCATCGATATTGGCGTTCGCCTCTTTGAGAGCCGCGACCATGCCGACGATACCGGGGATATTCTCGGTGCCCGCACGCTTGCCGCGCTCCTGTGCGCCGCCTTCGATGATATTCGTCAGTCTGACACCCTTGCGGGCATAGAGAAGTCCGACACCCTTGGGGCCGTGGAACTTATGAGCCGAGAGGGAGAGCATATCGATATTCTCTTCCTTGACGTTTATATGGACATGACCGACAGCCTGAACGGCATCGGTATGGAAGATAACGCCCTTTTCTTTACATACAGCACCTATCTCGGCGATGGGCTGGATGCTGCCGATCTCGTTGTTTGCGTACATAACGGACACAAGGCAAGTGTCCTCGCGGATAGCGTCGGCGACCTGCTGAGCCGAGACCATGCCGTTTTCGTGCACATCGAGGAGAGTCACTTCAAAGCCCTCTTTTTCGAGCTTCTTGAGCGTATGCAGAATCGCATGATGCTCGAACGCGGTGGAGATTATATGCTTCTTGCCCTTTCTTGCGCCGATAGCCGCCGCGGAAACGAGCGCCTGATTATCTGCCTCGCTGCCGCCGGAGGTAAAGGTTATTTCGTTGGGCTCGCAGCCGAGAACCTCAGCCGCCTCTTCGCGCGCCTTTCTCAGCGCGTCCGCCGCAGCCTGTCCGACGGAATGGAGGCTCGACGGATTGCCGTAGATCTTGTCCATATACGGCAGCATCGCTTCTATTGCTGTGCGGCTCGTCTTTGTTGTGGCCGCGTTATCAACATAGATAGTGGTCATTTATATCAGAACTCCTCTCAATAATCAAGTATGTTCACAGGAAAACAAATCATTCGACCCGTTCCCCCGATTCCGCAACGATTATATACCCATTTACATACTATGTCAATAGGTTGAATAAAAAAGATACAGAGCAGAGGACAACTCCCCCGCTCTGTGAATTAAAATTTTTATTCTGCTTTCTTTGCACCGTTTTCGAGAGCCGCATCAGCCCACGCGGCGATATAATCCTCGACCTCGTCGCGGTTTGTCTCGTTGAGAATCTCATGTCTGTCGCCGTCAAAGAGCTTGAGGGTAACATCGTGGCCTGTAGCCTTGAGATCCTCGGCGACCTGAGTCACGCCCTTTGAATAATCGCCGACGGGATCCATTGAACCGGAGACGACGAGAACCGGGATATCGGTAGAGAGCTGCTCATACCAGTCCTTGCCGGAGACGGAATTGAGGACAGAGAACAGGTCTTTATAGCCTGCCGCGCTGAAGAGGAAGCCGCAATATTTATCGTCGATATACTTCTGAACCTCGGCCTCGTCTCGGGTGAGCCAATCAAACTCGGTCTTGACATTGTCGAACTTCTTGTTGTAGTTGCCGAAAGCAAGATTGTTGATGAACTCGCTCTTATGACGGCTGCCGCGGCTCTTGCCGACGAAGCTTGCAAGCTTTATGGCGATAGGTGCGGCGGGATTCTTTCCGCTTGTGCCGCAGAAGATAGCCGCCTGAACATCGTTATATTTAGCGGTATAGTTTCTTGCGATGAACGAGCCCATGCTGTGACCGAAGAATACGACGGGCTTGCCGGGATACTCCTCGCGGGCGATATCGGTAAGCGAGCGGCAGTCGATGACAAAATCTCTCCAGCCGTCCTTCTCGCCGAAATAGCCGAGGTCATCGTCGGACGCGACGGACTTGCCGTGACCGATATGATCCTGCGCAAAAACAGCATAGCCGTGCTCGCAGAGCTTCTTTGCAAAGCGGGCGTAACGCTCGCCGTGCTCCGCCATGCCGTGGGTTATCTGGAATATAGCCTTGACGCTGTCCTTATCCGCGGGCGCCCAGCTGCGCGCGTAGATATCGCAAAGACCAGTTGCGGATTTAAATGAATATTCTTTTCTTACGATTTCCATGATAAATTAAGCCTCCGATTTTACGGTGATCTTTAATACAAGACCGAAACGATCTCCTATATGTGATATTATAACATACTATAAACAAATTGTAATCCTTTTGTAAGGAAATAAGCGAAAAGTCTACATATCTTACAAATATATCGTGCCGCATTTGGATATATTCAACAAATATATATGTACGTGGCAGTCTATATTCTACAATAGTCGAACATAAAATCTTGCCAAACGGCGGGAATAAAAGTATACTGTTATTATAGTCTATACCGTACAGGGAGGGAAAGCTATGATCTGGTGCGTTGAGGACGACGCGAGCATACGCGACATTGAGGTTTATGCACTGCAATCGACAGGGATAGAAGCCAGGGGCTTCGAGGACGGAACTTCGTTCTGGGAGGCTTTAAACGGCGGCGAGAAGCCGGAGCTTGCGGTTATCGATGTTATGCTGCCCGGCATCAGCGGCATCGATCTTCTGCGCAGGATGAAAGCGTCTTCGGAGCTCTGCGACATTCCCGTTGTTATGGCGACGGCAAAGGACACCGAATACGACAAGATAACCGGGCTCGACCTCGGCGCGGACTACTATCTGACAAAGCCGTTCGGCGTGATGGAGCTTGTCTCCTGCGTCAAGGCGGTTCTGCGCCGCTGCAAGCCCAAGGCGCAGGAGCATATTCTGAAAGCGGACGGGCTCGAAGTGAACCTCGACGAGCACACGGTCACGGGCGACGGCGAAAAGATAGTTCTGACATACAAAGAATTTGAGCTTCTCAAACTCTTTCTTTCGAACCCGGGCACGGCATTCACGCGCGACAAGCTGATGGAGGAAGTCTGGAGCACTGACTACTGCGGCGAGACGCGCACGGTTGATATGCACATACGCACGCTGCGCCAGAAGCTCGGCAGATTCGGCGAGATGATAAAGACGGTTCGCGGAGTCGGCTACCGTCTGGAGGCCGACAAATGACAAAGCGGATTTTCAGATCGATTTTCTTCGCGGCGTTCTGCGTGCTCTTAGCGTCGCTCGCCATAATCACTGGATGCCTGTACGAATACTACAGCAATGCATTTGAAAATCAGATGAGAGACGAGCTCAATCTCGCCGCCGCGGCGGTAGACATGAGCGGGAGCGGATATCTCGAATCCATAAAAACCGACAGATTCCGTCTGTCGCTGATAAGCGCGGACGGCAAGGTGATATACGACACCCGAGAGGATGCGGACACGCTCGCAAACCACGCAGACAGAGAAGAGATAAAGGAAGCACTTGAAATGGGCAAGGGATACAGCACGCGCTACTCCTCCACCCTGCTCCAAAAGACGACATATATCGCGAAGAAGCTCGCCGACGGCAGCGTACTGCGGATATCATCGAGCCGTGAGACTATAGGCGTGCTCGTATTTGAGGCGATGCAGCCGATACTTATAGTGATAGTCGCCGCGCTGATAATCTCGGCGGTCATTGCGGCGCGGCTTTCAAAAAAGATAGTTGAGCCGCTCAACTCGCTCGACCTCGAGCACCCGCTCGAAAACAAAACATATGACGAAATCGCTCCCCTGCTCAGCAGGATTAACCGCCAGCACGAGCAGATAAAAGAACAAATAAAGGCTCTGCAGAAAAAGACGGACGAGTTCACGCAGATAACGGACAACATGAAAGAGGGGCTTGTGCTCCTCGACAACGACGGAAAGATACTGAGCATAAACCCCGCCGCGTGCAGACTGTTTGAAGCGGACGAAGAATGCATCGGCAAGGATTTTGTTTCGATTGACCGCAGCTGCGAGATATCCGCCGCGATAAAGCGCGCCGAAGAGAGCGGACACAGCGAGACGCGCACAAAATACAGCGGCAGAATATATCAGTTCGACATCAGCCGCATAGAATCTGACGGCTCGGCGCGCGGGTCGGTTATTTTGTTCTTCGACATGACGGAACAGCAGAACGCCGAAAAGATGCGGCGCGAGTTCACAGCGAATGTCTCGCACGAGCTGAAAACTCCGCTTCAGGGCATAATCGGGAGCGCGGAGCTTATTGAAAACGGAATGGTCAGGGACGAGGATATGCCGCGCTTTGTCGGTCACATACGCTCTGAGGCGCAGAGGCTCGTCAATCTTATAAATGATATAATCAGGCTCTCCCAGCTCGACGAGGGCGACGAGATGCCGCACGAAAGAATCGGACTTCTCTCGCTGTCGCAGGAAATCGCCGAAGACCTCGGAGACGCGGCAAAGAAGAAAAATGTAACGCTTAGCGTCGGCGGAAACGAAGCATATGTTTTCGGCGTTTCAAGACTGCTCTACGAAGTGATATACAACCTCTGCGACAACGCGATAAAATATAACCGCGAGGGCGGACAGGTTGACATAAATATAGATAGTGTCGGCGGCGCGGCGAAGCTCACTGTTTCGGACACGGGAATAGGCATAGCGCCGAAGCATCAGGCAAGGATTTTCGAGCGGTTTTACCGGGTCGACAAGAGCCATTCAAAGGCGACCGGCGGCACGGGGCTCGGACTGTCGATAGTCAAGCACGCAGTGCAGTATCACGGCGGCACGGTCTCTATAGAGAGCGAGGAGAACAAGGGCACGCGCATAACGGTTACACTGCCGTTGAGTGAATAGGAAAAAGCATCTGCGATGAAAAAATCACGGATGCTTTAAATTTTATTATATTATTCCGACTTTTCGCGCATATCCGCGAGGCGTTCGGCTTTCTTTCTGACCTTGCGGCGGCGGTCGAAGCAATAGATGAGTGCGCCTATCGAGACTATATCGATAACAACGACCATATCCCAGAAGATACCCACCACGACCATTGCGGCGAAGAGCAATATGGCAAACGCCTTTTTGCTGCTCTTGAACGCTGTTTTGATAACTTTGAAGCGGACTTTCTTCCACGCAGTGCAGATGATTATAACGGCGAGAGTCGCAGTCGGCACACGCATTATCACGGGATGGGCAATAATCGAGAGCACAATCATGATAACTGCGGCAAAGATTCCGGTCATTCGGGTCTCGCCCTCGGAGCTTTCATCGCCGACCGTCATTCCGTCGCACACCGGGCAGATTATCGATCTTAAACCCTTGAACGCGAGCGAGTTGCGAACAACCGAGAGCTGATTTTCTTTCATCAGCGTATCGGCGACAAGGACGACCACAAGCGCCCACGCATATATAAACGACGGGAGAAGCTTCTCGGGAGTAACATCAAAAATGCTGATATCGCCGACAAGCAGAAAGCTCGGTGTAGAAGCAAAACTGCCGACCTCGTCTATGGCGGTACGCTCCGCAACAGGATTGAGGAAGAGGTTGAGCACGGTTGTCAGCACAAGTGCGACAGCGGGTGCGGGCACTTTGCGGCTGAGTTTTTTGAACTTTATCGGATAGGTTATCATTATGACGAGGGTTATCGTGCCGTAGAGCACGCCGCGCCAATTTGAGTGGAAGCCGTATGAGCGATAAGCGACGAGGGTCTCAAAAGCGGAACCCGCCGGGACGCCTATGCCGAAATAATAGTTGACCTGGATTATGCACAGCACGGCGGCGACAATAAAAGTTACCGCGCCGAGAGCCGCGGGAGGTATCTTGAAGAAAGATTTATTAAACTGAATAGTTGCGACAAAGAGCAGGAGCATACCCGCGATAATGCAGGAGAGCATCGCGCCGGGGACGCCGATCGTATTTGCCGCATAGATAAGTATCGCGAACACCTCGACATGGGGAGTCGGGATCCTGTTCGGGCTGCCCGAGCCTATAATGCACGCCGCTATTGCGCCGACAAGTCCTGCCGCCGCGCCGAACGGCGAATTGCTGCCGAAAGCGAGCGCGAGCGGGAATATCCAGCCAACCGCGGTCAGCGAGCCGAGGGCATCCTTTTTCAGTTTCTGCAAATCGTATTTTCCGCTTTTTTTCAAAGACCTCACTCCGTTCCTCCGATATTATATTATATCGCTCCGCTTTTTTCAAGACGGATTCAAAAGCGAGGTAAATTATCATTATAATATTGATTTGAAGCCGCGCAGGATATATAATAAGAAGAAAGGACAGGAGGAAAAGAACCATGATGAACATATGGCACGACATAGCTCCGGAGAGAATAAAGAGCGACGACTTTGTCGCCTGCATTGAGATATCCAAGGGCGGCAAGAACAAATACGAGATGGACAAGGAGACCGGCATGCTCAAGCTTGACCGCGTCCTCTACACCTCGACCCACTACCCCGCCAACTACGGCTTCATCCCGCGCACATACGCCGACGACAACGACCCGCTCGATGTGCTCGTGCTGTGCAGCGAGGCGATTCTGCCGATGACGCTCGTAAAATGCTATCCGATAGGCGTTATCAAGATGATCGACAGCCAGTCTATCGACGAGAAGATAATCGCCATCCCCGACCGCGACCCGAACTACAACGCATACAGAGATGTCAACAGCCTGCCGAGACACATTCTCGACGAGATAATGCACTTCTTCAGCGTATATAAAATGCTCGAGGGCAAGGAGACGATAGTCAAGGAGCTCTGCGGGCGCGACGTTGCGATAGATATAGTCAGCAAGTGCATCAAGGCATATGAGGACAAGTTCGGAGACGAACAGAACTGAAAATAAAACGAAGCCTCCCGGAGATTTTACCGGGAGGCTTGCTTTTTATTCAACCGTCAATCGGCTTTTGTGACGCTCTTTGTGACAAAGCTGTCAACGCGCCATTTGCCGTTTTCTTTTTTCATCACCACATGGCCGATTCGTTCTTTTACATCGGAATCGTCATCGAAAACCGCCGTATACTGGAACGATGCGGTATCGCCTGTGGCTTTGTCTATGGGCGAGAACTTTATGCTCTCTACCTTTGCGGGAGTTGCGCCGTAATACAGCGCGCACGCCGCTATCATGCCTTCGGTGCATTTATCGGGAACAGCACCGTCGCACCGCTCGCGCATATATGTGTCAAAGGTCCTGTTGTCAATGGCTTCTCTGCGCCTTTGAATTTCCGCGTCGTCCACAGTATACACGGCAGTCAGAACTTTCTCCGCCGTTCTCTCGGGGCGCGAATAATAATAGCCGACACCCGCACCAACGGCTATGGCTGCGGCAGCAATGACGCACACAACAATGATAATAATTTTTCGCTTGTTTTTCATAATAAATCACCTGTTCGGAATATGTCGGATTTTCAGCTGACAAATATTACCTGAACATCGGAATCACGCCTTTCTGTAAAAATAAGATTGGTCGAGTGATTATCCCCTAAAGCGATTGTGATATAAAAACTTATTTCAATATTATACTATCAAAAATTCAATCGCTTATAATTCCAACTATTAAATTTATTTATTTTTGTTTATTGTCACAAAAAGCCACTGCGTTTCTTGTGAATATTGCACAGCAGAAAAATCGCAGATATAAATACCAAAAGCTGCCGGGAAAACCGACAGCTTTTGTTGTTATATCAGTATTTTAAAAAGTTATCTTGACATTGACAGTGCCGGAAACGGGCTTGACAACAAGCTTTGCCGCGCCGTTTTCGCCGACAGATTCGAGCTCATACTCGCAGCCCTCAACGGTCTTTGCGGGCTTATGTATATAAATCTCCGTCGGAGCGGCGCACTCGCCGTCGCCCTCGTAGCTGAGGTTGAACTCCTGAGTCGACTGATCGAAGCCGTATGAAACGAGTCTGCCGCTGACAGCGACGGGATAAGGACGGCTGAGAACTTTCATCAGCGGGCTGTTGAACATATTGTCAACATAGTGCCAATAAGTGAAGCCCCACTTGTGCTGCTCGAAGAAGTTGACAAGGAACTCGATATGCGGGAGCCAATCCTCGCCCTCGCCGCCGAAGCCGCCCCACTCGCCTACAAGCACGGGTGCATCGAGTCTGTCCTGAGTTCTGACATGCTCCTCAAATATGGCTCTGACTCTATCGTTGCTCGCATACTTATACTGCGGGGTATCGACCATGAAATCATAGCCGTGAGGGGTGAAGCAGAAATTCTTCTCGCGCTTGCCGTTGACCTCTATTGCGGGAGTCGAGCAAGGAATGCAGGTATTCGACCAATAGCAGTTCTCCATGACGAGTATGCCCTTGTCGGTAACCTCGCGGATAGCGGTTGAAACTTTGTTGATAAACGGAGAATACTTCTCGATATCGAACTTTCTGACATATTCATATCCGGCCTTGCGCGTGACATCCTTGAGGACATCGCCGGTTATCTGCTCGAGATATTTGACCTCGTCGCGTCTCTGTTTGTTGAGGAAATCGCCGATGAGCTTGAAGCACTTGACGCGCTTGTCGCCGATAACGGTGCCGACAGCGGTGGAGATAAGCTTCTTAAAGAGCTTGCCGCCGTCCGAGCCGAGGAAAGGCTCATTGAGCATATCGAATCCGAAGAGTGCAGGATGATCCGCAAAGCGAGCCGCGACGTGCTGCCACATGGCGGCAAAATAATCGATAAGACCCCTGCCGTTATATTCGCGGTTGTTCCAGAAATTATCGAACGCGCGCTGAGTCGCCTTGCCCCAGAAATAGCCGGCCGCCCAGACAAGCTTGGGCTCTTTTGGATCGTACTGGTCGGTTATAGTCGCCCAATCGGGTGCTCCGTCTCCGTAGCAGCGCGGAGAATAAAGATCCTGATGCATATCAAAGAGTATATAGACACCGTGAGCGGCGCAGAGATCGAAGATGCGGTACATATCGTCGAGATACTCATCGTTGTAGCTGCCGGGCTCGGGCTCGATCATGCTCCAGGTGGTGCCGAGGCGGATAAGATTGAGTCCGCGCGAGGTCATCTCGTCGAGCAGTTTATCGTCGATATTGAAGCCGAACTTGTTGTCCTCGCTGTTTTTGCGCTTATCTACGATATTGACGCCGTAGAAGATACGCTCTCTGCCGTATTCATCGACAAAGCTTCTTTTTTCGGTAACTATACGCTCCATAATGCTCTCCTTTTAATTACTAACTTTACTTTAGTATATACAAACAGCCGAAATAAGGCAAGGCTTTTGAGGAAATTCGGCGTTTTCATCAATGTTCTCGGATTTTTTTGTTAACAATGCCTTGCAAATACAATATATAAACAATATATAAACTTGAAAGTATTTATTGTAAAATACGCTAAAAAATGCTATTATAAATTCGCGGATAGTTCATTTTTTCAGGAGGATAAGAAAATGAAAAAGCATAATTTTTCAAGAGTTTTAAGCATGGTTCTTTGCCTTGTGCTCGCACTTAGCGCAATCTGTCTGCCGGCATATGCCGAAAAAGGCGGAGAGGCAACCGAGAGGCGCGGCGCGATAACCGACGAAGATATGCTGCACACAAAGGGAAAGAAAATCTACAATAAGCGCGGCGAAGAGGTCATTCTCCGCGGAGTTAATCTCGGCACATGGCTCATCCAAGAGTCCTGGATGACCCCCATCGAGAACTCCGACGACAATATTTCGACCCTCAACACCCTCACGGAGCGTTTCGGCGTTGAGAAAGCGTATGAGCTCATCAACATCTACGAGGACAACTGGATAACCGAATACGACCTCGACAAGATAGTTGAGCTCGGCTTCAACTGCGTGCGCGTTCCGTTCTGGTTCCGCAACTTCTACTATGACGACAAGGGTACGAAAATCCTTGACAAAAACGGCGAGTGGGATTTCAGCCGTCTCGACTGGGTCGTTTCCGAATGCTCTAAGCGCGGACTCTATGTTATTCTCGATCTCCACGGCGCACCCGGATATCAGAACAACAAGGATCACTGCGGCAAAATCGGCGACAGCGGCCTTTTCAAGCTGACTAAGCAGGCCGAGGAATGGAGAAAGCTCACAATTGAGCTTTGGGTTGCAATAGCCGAGCGCTTCAGCGGCAATCCCGCAGTCGCTATGTACGACCTGCTCAACGAGCCCAACTGCGACGTAAACTCATATCTTCAGAAGAACAACCTTGTCACAATCTCCGTCTACAACCGCCTCTACAAGGCCATACGCGAGGTTGACAAGGATCACATAATGACCATGGAGGGCATCTGGAGACTTTATAATCTCCCCGCGCCGTGGTTCATCGGCTGGACTAACGTTGTCTATCAGCTTCACTTCTATGACACAAGCAACTTCATGTACAGCCTTCTCGTCTTCTTTGCAAAGCTCTATCCCTACAATGTTCCGCTCTATGTCGGCGAGTTCAAGCCCATGGGCAGCGCCACATGGGATCACGTGCTCACGCTGTTCAACAGCTCAAACTTCAGCTGGACTATCTGGTCATATAAGGGCTGCGGCCACGGAGCAGACACCTCCGACTGGTATATCATCGGCAGCAAGCCGGGCTTCGAGCGCGCAGACATAAAGAACGACGATTTCGACACAATAGCCCGCAAATGGGGCGCGGCCGTCAGGAGCGAGGGCAACTACGTTGACACCGGTCTCTATGACATAGTCAAGGATTACATCTGATATCCGATATAACAGAATAATTACGGCAGCCGTTTCAAAAGCGAAGCGGCTGCTGTTTTTTGTTTTCTGCGGTGAAATCGGGGATATTAAATTGAGATTTGCAGGCGTAAATGCCGACAATAAACAGCTGTTTCAATATTACAAATCAGCAGAATTGTGTAGGAGCAGATGATTTCCGCCCCCGAATTCTGCATAAATTTATTTACATACACTTTGTAGGGACATCCCTTGCGGCTGTCCAATATCGGCAATATCCGATGCAAAGCTTCAACCGATATAGCTTACCCTCTACCGTCGCGTCCTACTACAATCAAACTTTTATACTTCCCGCATTTCAGCATTTTCTTTTTATTCAAAAAAGTAAACGCCTGCAAAAGAAAAGCAAACTGTGCCCACAAAAAGGCAAGCAAGCATCGCTTAAAAGTAAGTCTTTTTGCGCCATGCTGCGAAAAAAGCGCTTGAAATGCGGGCGCATTCCTGCGCGCCTTTTTCTTGCCTGTCATCAAAAATCCAATACTTTTAAGTGCAAGCAGTTTTGCTGCGCAAAACCGATGTGTGCCTGCCTTTTTATGGGCTGCGCCCCGAGACCCCACAACGCCACGCCGCAGTATAAAGTTTGCGGCTAGCTCGGCACATTCGCCTGTAAACTCGCTTCCACTCAAACAATACGGGCTCGTGCGTCTTGCTTCGCAAGCCGTCCCCTCGCCTCTCAAAAGAGCTTTTAAACACTGCGGCGCGGCTATTGGAAGCTTAATTATCAAGATTAGTCGAGTCGCTAACTTTTATTTTGCAAAGGTTTGTTCTAATAAGACATACAAGCTCTGATTTATCGATGTTTTTTTATATACCGATACATAAAACCCTGACCACGGAAAGCCATGGGCAGGGTTGCTGTTATATTATACGGCGGAAAATCGGGCGACATTTATTCTATGATTTTCAGCTTGCCCACTTGCTCAGGTGCTGATCAGTGCCCGAGAGCATGAACTGCGGATAATCCTCGTTCACGCCGGCATAGAAATCACCGTCGCAGGTCGCGAGCCAAAGGAAGAAGTTGCTGTAATCCGTGCCGTAAGATGCGGAGACATGGGGCGCGCCCTTTATTATATAAGTATACTTCGGGAAGAGCGCGGTCGAGAGGTCGACACATCTGTCGGGCGACAGATACTCAGCCTTTGCGGGAACGTAATCATCGCCGAGGGTCTCGCCGTACTTCGCGACAGTTGCATAGCCGGACATCTCATATGTCTCAAGCACGCCGTCGCCCGTGAAATCCGCGCTCTCATAGAGCGGAGCCATCGGCTTATCATAATGGGAAATAATCGCAACCTTGACGCCGTCGCGTATCATGTTTTCAATGAGTGCGGTGCGGTTTGACATCATCTTCTGCAGGCGCTCACCGTAAGCGAGGAAATCCTTGTGCTCTGCCGCGCTGTCGCCGAAAACGAAGTCGACTGCATTATTATAGTCCTGCGGCTGAACGAGTCCCCAAAGAACCGGCATATAGGCAAAATCCGGAATGAGCACGCGCTCATAGACCTCGTCTTTATAATTATCGACAATGTAGTCGGTAACCTTCTGAAGCAGCTTGAATGCGCCGACGCTGTTGAGCGTCTTCATGAATGCCGCCGCAGCAGCGTTCGAGCCTGTAGCATCGGCGAGCAGGCCGGAGAAATAGTTATACATCGTATCTGCCTTGAGCTCGATCTTACCTGTCAGAACATCGGAAGCGACCTGCGCACCGCAGAATGTCGAGGACATAAAGACGCAGCGGTCGACCTTGCTGTAGCCGTACTTTGTCAGATAAGCGACGGTCATTATGCCGCCCATGCTCGCGCAGAATATCGAGACTTTATCGTGACCCGACTCGGCTATGGCTCTGTCAACTGTCGCGGCGATATCATCGGCGACTTTGTAAGGGTCGAGACGCCAGTCGTATGTAAACAGATATGTGTGGTTGGCGGGAAGATTCTCGGCACAGGCGCGGGTCATTCCGCGCTCGCTGTTAGAATCGAAGTTTTCCCAAATCTCAGGATAATTCTCCGCGCTCCCGGGATATTTCGCAACGCTGACATTGTACTTCGACTCGCCGTTTTCTTTCATCGCATAGCCGTCAAGCAGGTTTGCCGCATAATCGATAACAGCCTGGAAGAAAGGATCGATATCCTTGGCTTTGACTGCACCGGAGATGCCCTTGTAAAGCATGGAGAGCAAATCGCCCAAATCAAACTCGAATGCGTTGCGCTCATTCTCGGTGCCCTTGTCGATATAAAGCCCCATCATATCCATTCCCCTGACTATGACCACGGGGCAGTCGGTGCAGGTCGCGGGATCGTGCGCTTTCTCTGCCTGCGCTGCTGTGTCTGCGGTTTTCGCGCCCTGATACGCAAATGCCGGCGTCACAAAGCTCAGCAGAAGTGCAAAGGCGAGGAAAGCACTCAGAAGTTTTTTCATTGTTTTCATCCTTCGTTTCTTTTATATTTTCCCGAGGTCCCTGAAAACCGACCACGAGACTAATTCGATATTGTTCCTGCGCGCGGCTTCGAGAAGATCGCCGCTTTGAAGAAGTCTCAATTCATAGACGCGCTTCGTCCACTCGCCGGGCTTGTCGTCTATCGGATACGCAGGGTGCATGAAAATCTCAGTCACGCCGTCGATGCAGTTTTCGACAGCGTCAAGATAATATTTGCGCAAGGTGTCGTAATCTTTTATGCGATCCATCGACCACGGATTCGACACAAGGTCATCGAGCAGGCCGACTCCGCGCCGCTCACCCGCTCCAACAATAATTTTCTGGAAGCATTTTATCACACCGGGAGCTTCCCTGTCAATCTGTCTGGACAAAAATCCCGGAGTTTTCGGAAATCTGTAGGGCAAGGAATGTTCCGCGCAGAAATTATATGCATCAATATAGAAACGCCTGCCGTTTATGCCGTAGAGCGTGGCGCAATGGTTATCGGCATGGTCGACTTCAACGCCCCTTGAGCTGATAAAATTATACTGCGCCTCAAGCTCCGCGCGGACATCGCGGCGGCGGGCGTGCAGGGCGAGCCCGACCTGACTCTCATAGAGTCCCATCCCCTTTTCACTGAGCGAGGGCGCGCCGCTGTTGCTCTGCCAGCGGTTCTTGCTGTCATCGGTGTTTATAGTCAGATGCACGCCGACGGGATAGCCTCCGAGCCTTGCGAGCTCAGCGGCGTTGGCGGCATCCGGCGCGACGGTCATGAGCGAGGTCGAGGTTATCAGTTTGCCTCGCATGAGCTCGTCTATCGCCTTTGTCTGCTGCGGATTATAGCCGAAATCATCGGCGTTGATTATAAGATACTTAGACATTTGCTTTTAACTCTTTCCTCCTTTTAAAATTGCACCAGTCGTTTGACTCATCTTTGAAATGCAGGAACAGGGTGAATATTGTTGCCACAGCCATGGCTATGAACGGGAACACGCAGAGCAGGAACCGCGACGCCATATCGGGATTCGAGCCGGGGTTCGCTCCGCTCTCGAAGCCGAACGTCACGCTGATAACTTTATAGCCGAGCGAGACATAAAGTCCATTCAGGCGGTTCATGACGCCGACGAGACTTGTGAGCATTCCCTCGCGCTTGACTCCGTGGCGGGAATAGTCATCGTCGATTATCTTCGCGCCGATGCAGTCGATAGTGACGAGGCACCCGGCGACACCCATACCCATAACGCACATTATGGCGACCGCGACGGGCATTGTGTTTGCAAAGAACAGCGGGATGAATCCGACTGTCAGCACGGCGAATCCGAGCCTCCAGACATTCATGATACCCGCGCGTTTTACGACATTCGACCAGACTACTATACCGACAAGCGCGACGCCGAACACCACGCCAAGCATGACGGTTGTCATGGAGCTTTCAAGCTTCAGAGTATACTGAACATAGAACGGGATTGCCTGAGAAATGAGCGAGAACGCGGCGGAATAGAGCGCGTTTGCAAAGCCGAATATCCAGAATTTGCTGTTGGTGATGAGGGCGAATATCGCCTTGAAGAGATCGGGCTTCTCGTCGTTTGCCGCTTCCGCTTCCTCTTCTTCGATATTCTCGTGGCAGCCGAAGGTCATGAACATAATGACCGCAAGGGCGATAACGCCGTAAATGATCGCAGTGAGATTATAGCCTATCTTTGAAGTGACAACGGGAGTGAGCACGATTGAAATAACCATAGCGACAAGCTGGCAGACCTGTCTTATAGCATTGGTCTTTGCTCTGAGCTCGTCGGTCTTGAAAAGAGTCGGGAACAGAGCACCGTAGTTTGCGTTCATGAGCGAGTCGAGCGTGCCGGTGAGTATGTACATCAGCAGAATATAGAGATAAGCCTGACCGGAGTTCGACTGCACGCGCGCGGGCATATTATAAAACAGCACGAAGCAAAGAATCATCAGCGGAGTGCCGATAACGAGCCACGGTCTGCGCTTGCCCCACTTTGTATGCGTTCTGTCCGAAAGGAAGCCGTAGACGGGGTTATCGATGGCATCGACAAAGGTGTAAATAAACAGTATCTTCGCCATTTGATCTGTCGTGATGAGTCCGAGCTTCAAGACATAATATGCGGCGGCATAAGACTTCAGCATATTTATCGGAATCGATGTGCCGAGCATGCCGAAGCCGTAGCGGAACGGGGAAGTGCGTTTTCGGTTCAAAGTGTTTGAAGGTTCCATCAGTTATCCTCCTCTTCCTCTTTCTGAAAATATATCGGATTTGTGAGCGCGCGAACTGCGCCGAGTTTTCCACACCCTCTGATTGCCTTGACATAAGCGAAATTATCGTTTTTCGGCTCTATATCAATATCAAGATTTCCTCGCGCGAAGTGCTTTATCACGCGCTCTCCGCTGCCGGTGACAAGAACAAGCGTTTCGCCGCAGAGCTGTTCCGCGTGAAGATGGAGTTTTTTGTTTTTGTCATAGCGAACAGCGTCGCCCATCATTGCATCGCCGCAGGTCAGAGTCAGGCGCGCGCCGTCAACTCCGCTTGAAACGAAGGAGTGCCCTGCGCGGATATTTTTCAGTATATCCTCGCGGCGACGCGACGGCGAATAGACTGCCGTTATCGGATTGCCGAGCTTCGCGAAATCCTTAGGACGATGGAAATCACTGCCGCCGACGGCGGGTATGCACCTGCCCTCGCGCAGAAGCTGAGTCCACCACTTTATGCCGCGGATATTCGTCCCGCGCATCGGTCCGTTCCAGACCTCGATCATATCAAAATTCATGCTGTTCCATTTATACGGACAGAACGGGCATTTCGGATGGTTTACCGATATGACCGCGCCGAGCGAACGGGCATCATTGATTATCTTTTCCATCTCTTCGGGTGTGTTTGCTATGAAGCTGTTTTCAAAGGGTGCTTTGGCTCCGAAGAAATTCATATGCCCTTTATAGTGCGTCCATTCGACCGCGTAAACAAAAGTCAGCCCCGGGATATCCGGCAGGCAGAAATTATCGGCATAGTTATTGTGGTTCGCAAGCCCGACAAAATCGAGACCGGTATCGCGGGCGAGCTTCCCTACGGCTTCGGAATCGAGCGCGCCGTCGGAGGCTATGGTATGTATATGCAGGTCGCCGAAGAGCAGTTCGGGTTCGGCGTTCGTGTTATCAGAAGATATATTTTCGGGCGCATCCTGTTTATGATGCTTCGGTTCGGGGTCGCCGGGTTTGTGATATTCAAACTCAATATCATATGTGACCTCGACACCTGCGGGCACGACATGATACGCACCGACGATTATCGACCACTCGCCCGACTCGGGCCTTTGCACAAGATAGCCGTTCGTGGACTTATCTTCGCCGACAAATATGCTCGGATGCGCGCTACCCGACCAGCCGAGGAATCTCCTCTTTTCGTCCATGAGACCGAGGTCGATTATATTCTGCGGGTGTATCTCTCTGAGCAGACCTTTGGTGCCCTGCCAATAGGAATACGATACCGTGACGCGCGAGACGTTTTCGGGCACGGTGAACGGTATTGTATAATAGGTTCCCTCGCGGGACTTTTCAACGAAATGTTTAAGCCGAGGCATTTTGTGCAAACTCCATAAAAATTATGTTGTATTTATTATAAAACAGTATATATTGTTTTTCTTGCTATTTTTTAATGTTAATGAGCGTTTTTTTAAATTTTATATCTTTACAGTCAATATAAGTTCTTGAAATCAGCGATAAAGTGTGTTATTTTTAAGAAAGCACCAATCAAAGGAGTGAAAATATACGGACAGGCTGAACATTATCGACTACAGGACGAATCCGATTATAAGCAAATATTCCGTGTCTTTTCACCTTTGGGGCTCGGAGGGCACGACGGAGCACGGACACAACTACTACGAGATTTTTCTTGTAACGGACGGGCGCGTCTGCCACGAGATAAACGGCAAGATTTCCGAGATAAGCAAAGGCACTTTATGCATGATATGCCCCGGCGACATTCATCAGCTGCGCCGCATCGAGAATTTTTCGAGCATACACATGAACATCTGCATCTCGCCGAAAAAATTTGAAGAAATCTGCTCGGCTCTCGGGATAGATCCCGAAGCGTTCGAGTCGCAGAAACCGCTGACGGCTACGCTCTCGACCGAGGAGCAGGCATACTTTGCCTCGCGGGCAAGTCTCATAAACAGGCTCATCGGCGACGGATACGAAAAAGCGGCGAGCGTAATATGCTCGACCGCATCGGATTTTATCTCGATAATAAACAGCTCGAAGCTCACGCAGAAAATCGACTGCCCCGAGTGGTTTGAAAACATGCTCGAAAAGATACGCTCTCCGGAATACATGACCTGCAGCGCGGCGGACGTATATGAAATGAGCAACTTCTCGCCGCCCGTTGTTATCGAAGCGTTCAGAAAATACACGGGCAAGACGGTTTCGGCATATCTTAGGGACACGAAATGCGAATACGCCTGCCTGCTGCTAAGCGGAACCAAGATGACAACGCTTGAAATATCCATGCAGCTCGGCTACTACAGCCTGAGCCACTTCAATCGTGTTTTCAAGAGCTACTCCGGCTTCTCCCCCGCCGCATACAGGCGCGAATATCAAAAATAAAGCATCCGCACGAAAAGTACGGATGCTTAAATTTATTCCCGACCTGCCATTTTCAGCAGATCGTCCTGAGTTATGACCGGGATGCCGAGGTCGGTCGCTTTTTGCAGTTTGCTTCCGGCTTCCTCGCCTGCGACGACATACGAAGTCTTTTTCGAGACGGATGCCGACGCTTTGCCGCCGAGGTTTTCGATTATCTCCGTCGCTTCTTTTCTCGAAAGCGTCGGCAGAGTACCCGTAAGGACGAAAGTCAGACCTGCGAAGCGCTGATCGTCGCTCTTCTCTTTGAGCGACTTCATATTGACTCCCGCCGCTTTGAGTCGTTCTATTAAATCGGCGGTCTGAGTCATGGAGAAAAATTCCGCCGCGCTCTTTGCCATTATTCCGCCGAAGCCGTCTATTTCGGCTATCTCCTCTTCGGACGCGGCGATTATAGAATCAATATCGCCGAAATGCTCGGAGAGAAGCTTCGCCGCTTTCTGCCCGATATGGCGTATGCCCAGAGCAAACAGCAGGCGCGAAAGGTCGTTTTGCTTCGATCGTTCGATAGCCTCGACGAGATTCTTTGCCGACTTTTCCTGATGCCCTTCAAGCATCATTATCTCGCCTGCGGTTATGTCATAGATATCGGCGACATTTGATATCAGATTTTCAGAGATAAACTTTTCAACGAGTGCATCGCCGAGTCCTTCAATATCCATGGCATCGCGCGAACAGAAGTGGATAACATTGCGCAGCAGCTGAGCCGGGCACTCGGGATTGACACAGCGGACAGCCGCCTCGCCCTCTTCGCGGATAACGGGAGCGGAGCAGGACGGGCAGATCGACGGCAGGATATACGGCACGGAATTTTCCGCGTGCGACACGACGCGCACGACCTCGGGAATTATATCGCCCGCTTTTCTTACGGCGACTTCATCGCCGATGCGGATATCCTTTTCTGTTATGAAATCCTGATTATGAAGCGTTGCGCGGCTGACGGTTGAACCCGCGAGAAGAACAGGTTCAAACACGGCAGTCGGAGTGAGCACGCCCGTGCGCCCGACACCGATTTCTATATCAACGAGCTTCGTTGTCTTTTCTTCGGGCGGATATTTGAAAGCCACCGCCCACTTCGGGAATTTTGATGTACTGCCGAGGCGTTCGCGCTGGGCAAAATCATCGACTTTTATAACCGCGCCGTCAATATCATATTCGAGTCCCGAGCGTATCTCGCCAATGCGCTTGAGCTCGGAAATAACATCGGTTATATTATCAAACCGAGTATAGAACGGAATGGTATGAAAACCCTGTTCGCGCAGGAAATCGAGCGACTGCTTATGCGAGCTGAGTTCTGCGTCCTCTATCTGCTGGACATTGAAAACGAAGATATCGAGTCCCCTGCCTGCGGTCACTTTTGAATCTTTCTGTCTGAGCGAGCCTGCGGCGGCGTTGCGCGGGTTTTTAAAGGGCTTTTCGCCGTCGAGCTCCTGCCTTGTGACGAGAGAGGCGAAGACCGACTTCGGCATATACACCTCGCCTCTGACTTCGAGAAAAGGCAGCGGCGTTTTTATTTTCAGCGGAATCGAGCGCACGGTGCGCAGGTTTGCGGTAACATCCTCACCGACATCGCCGTCGCCGCGGGTCGAGCCGCGGGTCAGCACGCCGTTTGTATATTCGAGCGAGACGGAAAGTCCGTCGATCTTCGGCTCGACGACATAGTGAACATCCCGCTCGGTCTCTCTGACCCGGCGGTCGAATTCCTCTATCTCCGCGAAGCTGAACGCATCCTGCAGGCTCTCCATACGCACGCGGTGTTCGACCTTTGAGAACAGATTTTCCGCGCTGCCGCCGACGCGCACGGTCGGGGAATCCGGGGTCACAAGATCCGGATATTTATCCTCTATCGCCTTGAGCTCACGCTGGAGCATATCATATTCGTAGTCCTCTATCTCGGGGTCGTCGTCGACATAATATTTTCTGCTGTAATAATTGAGCTTATCTCTGAGCTCCTGCGCGCGTTTTGCGCTCTGCTCTTTGTCGTTCAAAAGGGATTCCTCCTTTTAAGCTTCCTTTTTCTCTGCGGTTATTATACCACAACTTGAATACATCTAACAACAATTTATTTCACTGCCGCTGCGGAATATCTATTGTCACGGCGGTCTGCGGGACAGTGCCGACGACGATATTCTCGGCTATGCAATATTCATCCGAAAAATTCGCCGTGCCCTCGTTACCGCCGAGAAAGACATAGACGGAACATTCGACTTTCAGCATAACTCTGTGGCGGGTCTGGTTTATGCCCGCAGAAGTAAATTTGTCAGTTATCTGCGCCTCTGCGCCGCCCGTCATGCGGACGGTTACGGGTATCTCGGGTCCCATACCCGCAAAAACTTCGGAGCCGGTTACAGCGCCGAGCGGTATTTTCACAACAAATTTTGCATTTTCTTCGAGCGCTTCATCAACGGCGCGGACAAGGCGGGACTTAAATAAATTGACGGAGGCAGCGTTGAGGGACATTGAGCCTATTTTTCCGTCGTTCGAGCCGGCGCTGATAAGAGCGGAGCACTCCTCCGGGTTTTCGGATATAAATTTTTCTATGCTCTCGCCGACCGTGCGCACGGCAAGGCTCTTTGCGCGGGTCATAGCGATATTGCGAACCGCCGGGCGAAGCCGCGCATCGACAACGAGCACAAGGCAGACAGCAAGAGTAAAAGCGCACAGAGCCCTGAACGCCCCGCGCGGCAGAGTGCGAATATTGAATCGGCGCATCCGGCGCATAAAAACACCCCCGCAACAGTTTATGCGGGGGCGACCGAATTTGTTATTGTTTTATTTTGAAGCCCTGACAACGGACACGCCGGTATCTATAGATTCGGGACCCGTTGAATTGCCTTTGAGAGCCGCGAGCGCCTGCGCCATGCCGAGATAGCCCATGGTATAGGGGTTCTGCACCATGACCGCTTTAAGACTTCCGTCGTTTATCAGCGACTCGATAGTGTTCGAAGTATCGAAGCCGATGCCGATTATCTTCTTGCCGGAATCTTTGATAGCGTTGCCCACGCCGACGGTCGAACCCTCGTTGGTGCCGTAAAGTCCGACAAGGTCGGAGTTGCCGGTTATAAAGCCGGTTGCCGCCTCCTGCGAGGATGCGAAGTTGCCGTCTTTATATTCGGTAGTGAGCAGAGTAAACTTGCCGTCTTTGGTTATCGCCTCGCGGAAGCCCTTTTCGCGGTTCATGCTCGAATTTGTCGCGGTGTTGACGCCGATTATGCCTATCTTGCCGCTCGTTATGCCCGCGTTTTTGAGCTCTTCGAGCATGGTCTCGCCCGCTATCATGCCTGCGTTATAATTATCGGTCGAGAGAGTTGTGACCGCAGGCTCATTTGCGGGAGAATCGACATAGATTATCTTGACTCCCTTGTCCTTCGCGTTTTTGACGGTCTGCGAAATTGCCGAGGGGTCGTTTGCGGCGAGCATTATCAGGCTCGCGCCGTCGGCGATGGCATTGTTGACCGCCTCGATCTGCTTGGCGTTGTCTTTGACATCGGGGGCATCCCACTTATAAGTGATGCCGAGCTGTTTTGCCATATCAGACGCGCCCTTGTCGACCGAGACCCAGTGCTGATCCATCTTGTCGATAGTGATGAGATATACTTTGTACTTGGCGTTGGCGGCGCTCTCGGTCATGCCCTGCGCCGTGTTGTTGCCCTCGCCGCTTCTGCTGCACGCCGCAAAGGCGGTCAGAATCAGCAGCGCCGACATAATAACTGCGAGTATCTTTTTCATACTGTCCTCCGTTTATTCTCTTTTTTCTCTGCCGCCGCCGAGCTTGAGCCCTTTGGCGGCATTTGTGTTGAGCCGCTTGCCTCCGTGGACGATTCTGTCTATAAGCACGGAGATTATGACGACTATGCCGATGACTATATTTCTAAGCGCAAGAGGCGCGCCTGCGAACTGGAGACCGTTATTGAGCACGCCCCAGATAAACGCACCTATGACGGTGCCGAGGAGCATACCCTGTCCGCCCATGGTGCTGACTCCGCCGATAACGGACGCGGCGACGGCGTTGAGCTCATAGTTAGAGCCCGCGTCCATGCTGCCCATGCCGCTCTGCGCGGTGAGTATCAAGCCGACAACGCCGGCGAGGAAAGAAGAAATGACATAAACTTTCGTCTGCGCCGCGGCGACATTGACTCCGGACAGGCGCGCCGCCTCATAGTTCGAGCCAAGGGCATAGACATGCCTGCCGAGTGCCGTCTTTGAAAGAATGAACGCGAAGAAAGCAAAGAGCACTATTGCTATCCAGATCGGGGTATATATCCCGAGGAAGCGGCCGTAATAGAAGAAATTCTTGAAAGCGTCGGAATATATGCCGTTGGTGTTCATGTTGCCGTTGACTATCTGCGCGACACCGCGGGCGATTATCATAGTACCGAGGGTAGCTATAAACGCCGGGAGCTTTGCGACGGAGATAAGAAGTCCGTTTACAAGACCGATTGCAAGACAGCAAACAATAGTTATGAGCACGGTTAAAATCGGGTTCATATTAAATTTTGTCATCAGCGTCGCGCTTATCATGCACGACATTCCCGCGACCGAGCCTATTGAGAGGTCGATTCCGGCAGTTATGAGGACGAACGACTGACCGACGCCGATTATCAATATCGGCGCCACCTGGCGCAGAAGGTTCGTTATATTGGTTGCGGAGAAGAACAGCGGATTTATCAGCGCAAAGACGATTATCATAACTATCAGCGCCGCAAAGACCGAGAGCACCTGTCCCATTCCCCTTGCGGAAAGTATTTTTTTGAACATTCATCTCACCTCCGTGCGGAACTTTGTTGCAAGCTCCATTATTTTTTCCTGCGTGGCTTCATCGCGGCTGAGTTCGCCCGTGATGCGCCCGGAACACATGACGATTATCCTGTCGCTCATGCCGAGCACCTCGGGCAGCTCAGACGAGACGAACATAACGCCGATACCGCTCCTTTTGAGCTTGTTCATCAGGTTATATATCTCGACCTTGGCGGCGACATCGATACCGCGCGTCGGCTCGTCGAAAATTATTACTTTGGCGTCGCGCATGAGCCATTTGCCGACGACTATCTTCTGCTGGTTGCCGCCCGAAAGATTTTTGACCTCGCTTTTTATTGACGGCGTTTTTATTTTCAGCTCTTTTACGGCGCGATTCGCCATATCCCGCTCGCGCTTTGCGCTGAGCACTCCGACGGGGTTCGAGAGCGTATCGAGATTCGCTATAGCGATATTCTCGCTGACATCGAGCTCGACCAAAAGGCCGTCCTTTTTTCTGTCCTCCGGCGCGCAGACTATGCCCGCCTTGACAGCATCGCGCGGACTTTTGAGCTTCACGCTCTTGTCGTAGACGACAACTTCGCCCGCCGTTATTTTATCTGCGCCGAACAGCGCTCTGACGAGTTCCGTGCGCCCCGCGCCGACAAGACCCGCGAAGCCGAGTATCTCGCCGGAATAAAGATCGAACGAAATATTCTGAACCTCGGAGGTGGATATTCCCTTGACCTCCATGATTTTTTTGCCGCGCTCAGTCTGCTCGTGCGGATATTTTTCGGTTATCTCGCGTCCGACCATGAGGGCGATTATCTCTCCAATTGAAAGATCTTTGAAGTCGGCGGTCTTTATATATTTTCCGTCGCGCATGACAGTGACTCTGTCGACGATATTTTCGAGCTCTTCAAGGCGGTGGGAGATATAGATTATGCCCTTGCCCATATTTTTGAGCTCGTTTATTATTCTGAAAAGCTCCTGCGTCTCGCGCTCGGTCAGCGCCGAGCTCGGCTCGTCCATGATTATAATATCGGCGTTTGTCGAGAGAGCCTTTGCAATCTCGACCATCTGCTGTTTTGACACGGAGAGCTTGCCGACTTCGGTATCGGGTTCGATATTGAGGCTCAGCTCTTTGAGAAGCTTTGACGCGCGGGCGTTCTGTTCTTTGAAATCGACCATGCCGCCCTTTTTGAGCTCCCTGCCGAGAAAGATGTTCTCCGCCACGGTCAGGTGGCGGCACATATTGAGCTCCTGATGGATAACGGCGATGCCGAGTTCAGATGCCTGGGCGACGGTAGAATACTCCTGCGTTTTGCCGCGTATCTTCACTTCTCCCTCGTCTTTTTGATATATTCCGCCGATTATTTTCATCAGCGTGGATTTTCCCGCTCCGTTTTCGCCGAGCAGTGCATGCACCTCGCCCGCCCGAAGCTCGAAATCGACTTTGTCGAGTGCAACGACTCCGGGAAAGAACTTCGAGATTCCCTTCATCTGCACAAGATATTCTTCCATTTTTCTTCCTCCCGTGCGGATCTAAAATCCGCAAATAAGGTAAAGTCGGTGTTTATTGTTGCCTGTGCGAGCGCAATTATTAAAGCAGGCGCAAAATTTTCAGAATAATTAAATTGTCATAAATTGAGAGCAAATATAACGACAAAAATATAGATTATGGCGCTTTATATACTTGTCTGCAGGCAAAAAGAGTGGTATAATAATTACGTCTGTAAAACCAGCCATACTATTTCCGTCTGGAGGTAAAAATATGTCATACGATGTAGCAATTATCGGTGCAGGCGTCAGCGGCGCAATGGTCGCGAGAGAGCTGAGCCGATATAACATCAAAGTCGCATTGGTTGAAAAATGCAGCGACATGGCGATGGGCACAACAAAGGCCAACAGCGCTATTGTCCACGCAGGCTTCGACGCAATGCCCGGCACCCTCAAAGCGAGACTCAACGTTGAGGGCACTGCCGCAATGCCCGGTCTGTGCGAGACACTTCATGTCCCGTTCAAGCCCATCGGCTCATATGTCGTCGCTTTCTCGAACGAGGAAGTTGAGACTCTTGAAGAGCTCAAGGCAAGAGGCGAAGAGAACGGGGTTCCCGGACTCGAGATTCTCGACAAAGAGGCTATTCACCGCGAAGAGCCGAACCTCAGCGACGAGGCAGTCGCCGCGCTCTATGCTCCGACCGCCGGAATCGTCTGCCCCTATGAGTTGACGATAGCGACAGTTGAGAACGCAGTCATGAACGGTGTCGAGTTCTTCCGCAATTTTGATGTTACGGCTATTGAAAAGAACGCGCAGGGCAACTTTGTCCTCAAGTCCGACGCAGGCGAGATCGAAGCCGAATATGTCGTCAACGCCGCCGGCGTTTTCTGCGACAAGGTAGCTTCTCTCATCGGCGATGATTCAATAACCATTATTCCCCGTAAGGGCGAATATATGCTCATGGACAGAGCAGTCGGCGACAAGGTAAAGCACACGATATTCCAGTGTCCTTCAAAGATGGGCAAGGGTGTTCTCGTCACCCCGACCGTTGACGGCAACCTGCTCGTCGGTCCGAGCGCAGTCGATATAGACGAAAAGGACGACTGCTCGACCACCGCAGACGGCACAAACGGCGTTTTCAAGACCGCTCTGAGATCAGTCCCGTCGCTCTCGACCCGCGACGTCATCACTTCGTTTGCAGGCATCCGCGCCCACAGCACCGGCGAAGATTTCATCATCGCCCCCAGCGAGAAGGACGCAAAGTTCATAAATGTCGCCGGCATCGAGTCGCCCGGTCTTTCCTCCGCTCCCGCTATCGGTCTTTATGTCTGCGACATGATCCTGCAGGACAAGGGCAAAGTCAGCGAGAAGGCGGACTTCATCCCCGGCAGACCCGCTCCCGTGCGTTTCCGCCACATGAGCTCGGAAGAGCGCAAAGCACTTGTTGAAAAGAACAGCGCATACGGCAGAGTTATCTGCCGCTGCGAGACTATAACCGAGGGCGAGATTCTCGACGCTATCCACGCGCCCGCAGGCGCCATCGACGTTGACGGCGTAAAGCGCCGCACGAGAGCCGGAATGGGTCGCTGCCAGGGCGGCTTCTGCGGTTCAAAGGTAGTCGAGATACTTGCAAGAGAGCTTGGTCAGGAGCTTGATGAAATAACAAAATGCGGCGGAGAGTCAAAGATCCTCTTCGGCAGGACTAAGTGATTTGCGAACTTTCGCAGCATGAAAGGATGAATACTAATGCTTAAATATGATCTTGCCGTTATCGGCGGAGGCCCCGCAGGCATGGCCGCTGCGCTCAAGGCGCGCGAAAGCGGCGTCGAAAAGATAATCATACTCGAGCGCGCAGAGACTCTCGGCGGTATCCTTGAGCAGTGCATACATACCGGCTTCGGTCTGCACTACTTCGGCGAGGAGCTTTCGGGTCCCGAATACGCCGCGCGTTTCATCGAGCTTGTTGAGGACACCGACATTGTCGTAAAGACAGACACGATGGTGCTCTCCATTTCCGACGACAACGTTGTCACCGCAGTCAACAAAGAGGACGGTCTTATTGAGATCGACGCTACCGCAGTTATCCTTGCAATGGGCTGCCGCGAGCGTCCGAGAGGTGCGCTCAACATCGCGGGCACCCGCTGCGCCGGAGTTCTCTCCGCAGGCACTGCGCAGAAATATGTCAACATTGACGGCTATATGCCCGGCAAAGAAGTCGTTATCCTCGGCTCGGGCGATATCGGTCTCATCATGGCGCGCCGCATGACCCTTGAGGGTGCGCACGTCAAGATGGTCTGCGAGCTCATGCCCTATTCGAGCGGACTGACGAGAAACATCGTCCAGTGCCTCAACGACTTCGACATCCCGCTCAAATTGAGCACCACGGTTATCGACATTCACGGCAAGGAGCGCCTTGAGGGCGTCACCATTGCAAAGGTCGACGAGAACCGCCGCCCGATTCCCGGCACGGAGGAATATGTCCCCTGCGACACGCTCATGCTTTCCGTCGGTCTTATCCCCGAGAACGAGCTGAGCAAGAACATGGGCATAGAATTTGACCGCGTCACCGGCGGCCCGATAGTCGACGAATACAGAGAGACCACCCACCCCGGCGTTTTCGCCTGCGGCAACGTGCTGCATGTTCACGACCTTGTTGACTTCGTTACCCTTGAGAGCCAGACGGCCGGCGAGGGCGCAGCGAGATACATAAAGAACGGTGGAAACAAGGAGAAGAAATACGTCAAGACCAGAGGCATCAACGGCGTGCGCTACATCGTACCGCAGAAGATAGCCCTCGGCGAGGACGAGGATGTCAAGCTCTTCTTCAGAGTCGGCGACGTTCACAAAAATGCCAAGGTCGTTGTCACCTACAACGGCGAGACGCTCATCAGTAAGAAGCGCCCGAGACTCGCTCCCGGCGAGATGGAGAACGTCATCATCAAGAGCGATATGCTCAAGAACTTTGATGAGAACGGCATAATCGAAATTCAGGTGGAGGAATAATCATGGTAAAAGATATTGTTTGTGTCGCCTGCCCCATGGGCTGCCAGATCTCCGTTGAGCTCAACGACGACGGAGAGATCCTCAGCGTTACCGGCAACACCTGCAAGCGCGGCGACGCCTATGCGAGAACCGAGTGCACCCACCCCGAGAGAAGTCTGACGACAACTGTCAAGGTCAGCGGCGGCGTTCACCCCGTTGTTCCCGTCAAGTCCGCAAAGGCTGTTCCGAAGGACAAGGTCAAGGACTGCGTCAAGGAGATAGCAAAGCTTGAGATCAAGGCTCCGGTCAAGATCGGCGATGTTGTCTGTGCGAACATACTCGGCACCGGCGTTGATATCGTTGCAACGAACATCTGCCCCGAGGCGTAAAAGACATAGAAAATAAATCGAGCATCCGCAGAACGAAAATTTCTGCGGATGCTTTTTTGCGGATGTTTTTAAAATTATATGCTGTCAGCTTTTGAAATAGCTTTCAAGGACATCGGACGGATGCTGCCCTCCCGCGAGCTTTTCGAGCACAGCATCGGAATAAATATAAGACCTTTTCGCCGACTTTTCAGAATCGAGGGCAATTTCATTGCCGCTGATTTCAAAATAATATTTATCCCTGCCGTTGTCGTCGCTGAGAACAAGGCGGTTGTCCTTTTCTTCGTAAGTGCCGGTCGAGCAGTCGCTCATGCCGCTCCTGTACATGGAATAACTGCCGTCCGCGGGCGACAGGACGATTTCGACATAGTCTTTTTGACCGTCGTGCTCGTTCTTGCCGATGTAAGTTATAACATCGGTACGGATAGACTCGGGCGTGAAAAGAGCCTTATTTTTTAAGCACTTATCAGTCTTTTCGGAATCCGCCGAATAGCAGAACTCCCGCACGGAATCGGACTTTTTGACGAGAAATTCGAGACCGTCTTTTTGTTTTTTGAATGTAAATTTGCTCTGCGAGCCGGAATTTTTCGCGGTAAGTATCAGATATTCGTCATTTTCTTCATAAGTGCCGCTCAGAGCGGCTGAGAACCGATATGACTGCATGAAATTGAACGTCTTGTCCTTTCTGTTGAGCACAAGACCTGCATAGTCGTTATCCGACTTGCAGCCGAAGGACGCCACGCCGTTTTCGTCGACAGAGACTCTGACTATATCCGCAGAGCCGTCCGCGCTGTTTCCTGGGAAAAAGTGCGCCAAGAGTGCCGCGCACACGGCGACAACAGCAACAACGCCTATGCAGATAATGCGTTTGGCCGAGCTTTTCATACTGCATCTCCTCTCATGTTAAAATAAAAAATACCGCAGAGAGCCTGCGGTACTTTAAATTACTCCTCGAACAAATCGAGTATCATCTCTTTCGGGCGCGCTCCGACGGCGCGGTTGACCAACTCGCCGTCCTCAAACACGAGCAGAGTGGGTATACTCATAACATCGAACTTTGACGCGAGTTCCGGCTCTTCGTCGACATTGACCTTTCCGACCTTTTTGTCGGGATTCTCGGCGGCTATCTCGTCAACTATCGGCGAGACCATGCGGCACGGACCGCACCACGACGCCCAAAAATCGAGCAGGACGGGTTTATCGCTCTGAAGTACTTCTTTATCAAAATTATCTTTTGTAACAGTTATAACTGACATTTCATATTCTTCCTTTCTCTTCACTTCGCCGGATATCTTCCGGCATTATTTAGAATAACAGATTTTCAAAAAATATTCAAGCAAAGTGATGATTCGTTCACACAAGTTTAAAATATTGGGTGTATTATATAACCTGTGAAAGGTCGATCAATTGACTTTCAATGTGTATTCTGTTAATATCAGTATATAATAAGATCATCTTACGGGAGGTCATAAAATGAGAAATGTTATAAGGATAAACGACGGCTGGCTCTTCACGCTCGACGGGAAGACCGAGACCGTCAATCTGCCGCACACATGGAACGCCTTTGACGGTCAGGACGGCACAAACGGATATCTTCGCACAAAGGCGACATATTCCAAAGAGCTGCCGAAATCGGACAAGAAAACGTTCCTCGAATGCCGAGGAGTCAACTCAAAGGCGGAAGTCAGAGTCAACAACGAGCTTGTCGCAGTCCACGAGGGCGGATATTCCGCATTCAGAGTCGATATCTCCGACTACATCAGATACGGCTGCCGCGTTGACATAACCGCCGACAACTCGCCGGACGAGTCCGTTTACCCGACGATGGCGGACTTCACATTCTACGGCGGCGTTTATCGCGATGTCAATCTTATCGAAGTCCCAGACTGCAGATTCACCATGAACGACTACGGCTCGGACGGAATATACATCACCCCGCGCCGCGTCGGCGAGGACGGCTGGGAGCTGAGCATAAAGGCGCTTATTGACAACGCCGACTGCTCGCACAAGGCTCGCTTCACGCTCATCGACGCCGACGGCAACGAGAAGGCTTCAACAATAGCGGATCTTCGCCCGATAATCAGCGCGAAGCTGCCCGTTGAAGACCCGGTGCTCTGGAACGGCAGGAAGAATCCGTATCTCTACACCGTCAGATGCGAGATTTTTGACAGCACAACAGAAGAAGTCACGGACAACATCGACATCAGAACCGGACTCAGAGAATATCATATCGACAGCCACAAGGGCTTCTTCTTAAACGGCGAGCACATCAAGCTCCAGGGCGTCTCCCGTCACCAGGACAGAGAGAACATGGGCAACGCCATAACAGAGAAGCAGCACGCGGAGGATGTCAAGATAATCCTCGATGTCGGCGCGAATTCGGTGCGCCTCGCCCACTATCAGCAGAACAGCTATTTCTATGATCTCTGCGACGAGAGCGGACTGCTCGTCTGGGCAGAAGTGCCGGTTATCTCCCGTTTCAGCCCCAAGCGCAATGAAAACGCGGAGCAGCAGCTCGTTGAGCTCATCAAGCAGAACTACAACCACCCGTCGATATTCTGCTGGGGCATCGAGAACGAAATCACAATAGCCGGAAGCGCAAGCAAGAAGCTTATAACATTCCTCAAGCATATGCACAAGGTCGCAAGACACCTTGACCCGACGAGATACACGACATGCGCCCAGCTGACCATGTGCCCGGTGAACTCACCGCTCAACCACATCACCGATATCATCGGCTACAACCACTACTACGGCTGGTACATGGGCTCGTGCGACGAGATAAACAACTGGCTCGACGAGTGGCACAGAGAGAACCCCGAGGGCAAGCTCTGCCTTTCGGAATACGGCGCGGAGGGCATCACGAAATACCACTCCGACTCCCCTGTCCAGGGCGACTACAGCGAGGACTATCAGGCTATCTACCATGAGCACTATATCAAATCGATAAACGAGCGCGACTGGCTCTGGGGCTCATATGTCTGGAACATGTTCGACTTCGGCTCCGCATCGAGAAACGAGGGCGGCGTCAGAGGCAGAAACAACAAGGGTCTTGTGACATTCGACCGCAAGACGAAGAAAGACGCGTTCTGGCTCTACAAGGCATACTGGAGCGACAAGAAGTTCGTTCACATCACTGGCGAAAGATATGTCAACAGACCCGCCGGAAAGAGCACGATAAAAGTCTACTCCAACTGCCCGGAGGTAACGCTCGAAGTAAACGGCAAGACCTACACGAAGAAAGCGGACAGAGTGTTCGTCTTCGACGATGTTGAGCTTAAACTCGGCGAAAATGTTATCAAAGCGCGCGGCGGCAAGGTTCGCCCGTCGCACACGATAACGGTAAACGGCATCGAAAAAGCCACCGACGAATACAAGATGCCCACAGAATACTCCTCATTCGTGCGCAACTGGTTCGTTGCGACGGACGGCGAGGGCGACCCGAACAAGCTCTCGGTTGAGGACAGCATGGGTGAAGTTCTCAGCAACGGCGAGGTCAACAAGATAATCAAAAACGCCGCCGGAGACTTTGCGGCAAAGGCTGTTTCAAGTCCCCTGCTCAAACCCATCTACCCGGTGAAGGTCAAGACTATGATCAAGCTTGCCGGAAAGCTCGGCGTCGATGAAAAGATGCTCTCGCTCGCGGGCGGATTCCTGCAGACGATAGACAAGAACTGATAAGGCGCAAAAATACCGCTGAAGATAAAACTTCAGCGGTATTTTTATTTTGTTCAGTTATATTTGTCGGTGTCCTCGTTAAGATCCTCGTCGTCGGGATCGTCGGGGTCAATCGGCTTTGAGGCTTCGTCATCAGGATTGTCAGAATTCGGCTTTCCCTTTCCCGAGACGCCGAATGCAGTTCCGCAGCAGAGCCCGATGCTGATGCCGAGGCACATCCACATGGGGATATTATCCGTCGCCACGCCCATCGTAAGCCCGATTGCAATACCCAATGCAAGACCTATGCCGACGCTGCCTCCGCTTTTGCCGTCAAATGTTTTCTTGTCTTTGCTCTCTTTCATCAGACGGTCGCCGCCTCTTTTGCCGGAGCTTTTTCGGCTTTCTTCACGGGGAAGATGTTGGTGAAGTTGAGCAGGAAGAGCAGGACATATGCCGCCTGCATCGGGATGTTCTCAATGATAGCGCTCTTGCCGACAGTCAGCAGGAGAACGAGCATCGTGAGAAGTATCGCGCAGAAAACGATAAGACCGACCAGGAAGCGACCCTTGAGCTCTCTCGCTTTATTTATAAGCAGGAGCACCATGGGAGCGGCGCAGCAGAACGCGAACAGGAGCGCGCCCGTCCAATGCGCCATGCAGCGCGGAGAATCGAGGTGCATCTCCTCGCCCATCGACGGGCAGTTGATGGTGACATAAATTGCGGCACTGCCGATCGAGCCGAGAATAACGCCGACGCGGCTATGATAGCCGAACTTGCGATAGGCATAGAGCGTGTTGCTGAACACGGTCGCCGAAGCGATAACGCCCCAGCCTCTGAAATGCCACGGAAAGTCGAGACCTATCATGCTCGCAGTTATGAACTTCACCTTTTCGATGAAAGGCTGATCGCCGAAGAAGCCGTACCATGTGACATAGACGCAGCCGAAGATAACACCGAAGAGGCAGAATATTTTCAGCGCCTTGCCGGGCTCCTTGCCGTAGAGCAGGACTTTTATGTAGACGATGAACATTGCAAGGCAGATGCACGAGACTGCGACCCAGATGGGATAGAGCCACTCGTGACCCATCATACCGCTGATGTTGGCATGGGTGATGCCGTCAACGGTACGCTCCTCTACCGTTGCGTAGTTGACGAGCACTATCTTGCGCATGAACGCTATCATCCACACCGCATAGGCGGCGATGATGGCGATCCACATTGCGGCATACGCCTTAAAGCTCGGCTGTTTTTTCACTTTTGACATTGTTACACCCCTTGTTACCCTGCAACACCTAAAACTTTACAAGCCTTGCATCGTCTGATTGCGTTTAACTGCGTTCTCAAACTTGACAGGCGGCAGCCTGCCTGCGTTTTCATCCTTGTTTAACACAATCATACTTGCAACCAGATGTAAACTTTTAGATGTTGCAGGGTACTTCGATAAATTTTTATCGTTTTAATTATAACTGCTTTGGGGAATGTTTGTCAACAGTTTATTCTTTGTCTAAAATATAAGAGACTTCTTTATAGGGTTTTCCGTCTTTGAAATAGATTCTCGGCACACGGCGGGCAACGCCGCAGACGAACTCATAGTTGAAGCTCGCCGACATATCGCCTATCTCCTCGGCGCTAATCGTGCAGCCGTTATCGCTGCCCATGAGAATGACCTCGTCCTCGATATTCAGCTCGCCCTCGATATCGGTCACATCTATCATGAACTGATCCATGCACACTCTGCCGATTATCGGCGCGAACTGACCGTTGACTATCACTCTGCCCTTTGAAGAAAGGGCGCGCGGATAACCGTCGGCATAGCCCACGGGGATAGTCGCGATACGGGTCTCCCTGTGAGTCACAAAAGTGTGGCCGTAGCTGACTCCGCAGCCGGCAGGGACAGTTTTGAGATTGACTATCTTTGTGCGAAGCTCCATTGCGGGTATGAGATCAACGCTCGATTTGTCGACCTCTTCCGAGGGATAAAGCCCGTAGAGAGAGATTCCGAAGCGCACCATATCATAGTGCTTTTCGAGTTCTTCGACTGCCGCCGAGTTGCTCAGATGCTTTATCGGTATATTTATACCAGCCTTTTCGAGCTTATCTATAAACAGGTCGAAGCGCTCCGACTGGAGAAACGCCGTTGTTTTCACGAGCTCATCGGCGCGGGCGTAGTGGCTGAAAATACCCTCAAGGACGAGATTCGGGAGCTTGACTATCTTCTTTATCTGCTCGACGCTCTCGTCGTTATCCTGAAATCCGACACGCGACATACCGGTGTCGAGTCCGATATGGAACCGAACGGTCTTTCCGAGGGCAACCGCCCTATCCGACAGGCGCTTTGCCATATCATAGGTATAGATATTCTGCGTTATATCATAGTTTATCAGCAAATCGTCCTGCGAGGGCGAAGTATAACCGAGAATGAGGATCGGCTTTTTTATACCTGCGCGGCGAAGCTCGACCGCCTCTTCAATGACGGCGACGCCGAAATAATCGACCTCGCTCTCAAGCTGATGCGCAAGCTCGACCGCGCCGTGGCCGTAGCCGTCCGCTTTGATAACCGCGAGAACCTTCGTGCCCTCGGGTATACGGCGCTTGCACTCGCCGAGATTGTGAAGAATCGCATCTATATCTATCCTTGCATATATACGATGATACTGCATCGTTATCGCTTCCTTTGTCAGATTATTTGGGCAAGCGGAGCGGTCTCAATACCGTTTGCGTTGAGCTCCGCTTTTATACGCTTTGCAAATTCGACCGCCTTGACTCCGTCGCCGTGCAGGCATATCGAATCGGGCTTCAATTCGATTATTTTGCCGTTTATCGATTCGACCGTGCCGTTTTTAACCATGCCGATAACGCGGCTGACCGCCTCGTCCTCGTCGGTTATGACTGCGCCCGGCTTGCCTCTTGCGACAAGCGAGCCGTCATCCTCGTAGGCTCTGTCCGCAAAAACCTCGCTTGCGGCTCGGAGTCCGATTTTCTTTGCCGCGCTCATCATCTTGCTGCCCGAGAGGCAGAGTAGAATGAGCTCGGGGTCAAATTCATAGACAGCCTCGCAAATGGCGGCAGCAAGAGTCTCGTCCTTGCCCGCCATATTATAGAGCGCACCGTGGGGCTTTACATGTGCAAGGCGGCATCCGGCAGCCTTGCAGAACGCGGAGAGCGCACCTATCTGGTACTGGACGAACGCCTTTGCCTCGGCGGGCGAAACACTCATATTTCTTCTGCCGAATCCGACGAGATCGGGAAAGCCCGGATGCGCGCCGACCGCGACGCCGTTATCGCGCGCGAGGGCGACGGTCTTCTGCATCACGAGCGGATCGGACGCATGGAAACCGCAGGCTATGTTGGCGGACGAAATATATTTTATGACCTCATCGTCGAGCCCCAGCTTATAGTTGCCGAAGCTCTCGCCGAGATCGCAGTTAAGATCTATTTTGTGCATATCTGTGCCCCCCTGTCAATATTTAAGCTCGACATTTTTGACATCGGTTATGAGCATATGCCCAGGCGAATGAGTTATCGCGATGGGCGGTTTCGTGCTCATCAGAGCCGACTGCGGAGTGACGCCGCACGGCCAGAACACCGGCACCTCGCCGGGATTTATAGTAACCGCATCGCCGAAATCGGGCTTCGAGATATCTTTGATACCGATAACGGACGGGTCGCCGATATGAATCGGAGCGCCGTGGACTTTCGGCATGGCGGCGGTCGCCGCGACGGCGGTGACTATCTTGTCATAGGGCAGAGGGCGCATGCTGACGACCATTTTTCCGTGGAAAATTCCGGCTGGCTCACACTCGATATTTGTAAGATACATCGGAACATTCCTGCCCTCTTCGATATGCCTGATCGGCACATTTGCGGCTATCAGCTCCGACTCGAAAGAGAAGCTGCACCCGATAAGAAAGCTCACAAAATCATCACGCCAAAGATGCTCGACGCTCGTATATTCGCCGGTCATGACGCCGTTTTCATAGACCCTGTATTTCGGAATATCATTTGCGATATCCGCACCGGGGGCTATTTTTTTCAAAAAGCGCGAGCCGACATCGCTGACTTCGAGTATCGGGCACGGACGCGGGTTGCGCTGGGCGAAAAGCAGGAAGTCATAGGCAAGATCCTTTGGCAGAACGCAGAGGTTCGCCTGAGCATATCCCGCACACATTCCCGAAGTGTTACAGGTTATTTTGCCCTCTCTTATAAGCTGTCTTACATCGCGCGGACTCATCGAAGAATAGTCCATTTTATCTGCCTCCAATCAGGAGCCGGATATAGAGGTATCCGCTCTGAGAATCTTATACTGTAGTTTTTTGAGAAGCTTGTTGTCTTGTTTTATACGCTTGACGGCATATTGGAGATCGACCTTTTCAAAGCGCAGGCTGCCACCCGGACGAAGCTGGGCGAGCAGGGGCAAATCAGAAGTGATGACCGTGGCTATCTTTGCATAGCCGCCGGTAGTCTGTCTGTCCGCCATCATGATTATCGGCTTGCCGGAGGACGGAATCTGAACCGAGCCTGCGACGATGCCGTCCGAAATAATGTCGACGCCGTCAACGCTCTCGACCGGCGTGCCGTCGAGCTTTATGCCCATTCTGTCGGAGTCGCCGGTGACGGAATAAGTTTCGGAATAAAAGATATTTTTGCCCTTGTCGGAGAAATAATCATCCTGCGGGCCGGGTATAACATGGACGGTAACTGTGCCGTCTTTTTGTTTCTCGGGTTCGAAAACTCGGGAAGTCATACCGTAGAGATCACTCTGCGGATATCTGAGCGGCAGAACATCGCCGGATTTCAGCTTTCTGCCCTCGAAGCCGCCGACTTTGCATTTCAGATTCGTTGACATGCTGCCCATAACGGGCGCGATATCAAAGCCGCCCGCCACGGCGAGATAGCCGCGAAGTCCGCTCCTGGCGCTCCCGCAATCGAGCACATCGCCTTTTTTGACGCGCACGGCGCGGTTCATCGGAAGCTCGGTAACTTCGCCCGTCTCGGAATCGGTCACGGTGGGAGCAAACTCGGCTCCGGTTATCGCAATCACATTGTCCTCATCAAAATAAGCTTTAACGCCGAGCAGGGTCATTTCGAGCACGCCGTCCGACTCGCTGTTATCGAGCAGGATATTGGCGGCTCGGGCGGCAAACTGATCCATTGCGCCGCCCTGCTGGAATCCCGACGCCATATAGCCGCGGCGTCCGAGATCCTGAACGGTGGTTAGCATACCGGGAGAGATTATATGCATACTCATATCATTTGCCCTCCCCGGTCGTTATTCTGCACTCGTATTCGTTGCGGCTGACGAGCTCTTCAATGCGGCGATACTCCTGTTCATCGACGGCGAAGAAGCGTATATAGTCGCCTGCGCGATAGAGTATCGGCTCCGCGCGGGTCGGGTCGTAAGGCTTAACGGGCGTTCTGCCGATAAGCTGCCAGCCGCCCGGAGACGCGAGCGGATATATTCCGGTCTGCTCGCCGCCTATGCCGACCGAGCCCGCGGGAATACTCGTTCGCGGGTTTGACAGGCGCGGAGTGTGCAGGCGTTTGTCCATATCGCCGAGATAGGCAAAGCCAGGCAGGAATCCGAGCATGAAGATAAGATAATCTCTGCCCGTGTGTATATCTATGACCTCCTGCTCGGTGAGCCCGGCATGGGACGCGACAAAGGCTATATCCTCGCCGAACTCGCCGCCGTAGCAGACGGGGATATTGAAAACTCTCTTCTCCCCGCCCGACACCTGATCGAGCGATTTTATACGCTTTTTGAGCTTCTTTATCAAAGCCTCGCAGCCCGTCTGCAAGGGATCGTAGCAGACGAGCAGGGAGCGGAATGTAGGAATACATTCCGTCACCCCACGTATCGGCTTACGGGACAGCGAGTCAGACAGGCCGCGTATTTTTTTATTTATCTCGGGGTCTATAGTCCTGCCGAATTCAACATTGACCGCCGAATCTCCGGCCGGAAGAAACAGCGTTTCGTTCATAGCTTTTTACCCCTTTTTGGTTATTCGCCGAAAAAGCCCTTGTCAATGACCTTTTCGAACCAGGTCTTGCAGGTGTCCTCAAGTCTCAGCGCGTAGCTGACGCACTCGCGCATGAGGTTGACTATCGTCATGTTCATGCTCTTGCCGAAGCCGTCGATAGCCGGGATGCACCAGCCGTACATATCGATCATGCCGTTGCGTGCGGCGGCGGTTATCGCCTCGCCCTCGAGCTCGGCGGTGTGCATGATATCAATATCTTTTTTAAGATAAGCTATCGCCGCTATCATCGCGTAGCAGCCCCAATCGGAGACGGTCGCGGTGATTATATTATCGGTGATGCTCCGAACGGCTATTCCGCCGCCGCATCCGCAGCGGCACTCGCCCTCGTTGGCATAGGGAATATGCTTATGCAGATGGGGCGCGATAGTACCCATGCCTATCTCGTTGCCGAGGTCGCCAATCGCGATATTGAGCACGCCCATGGCGCGGAGCTTATCGAAGAGGATATCCATCTTCGCCTCAAGGTCGGTCACATCAAGTCCTGTGGCGTTATGGTACTTACCGATTTTATTTTCGCCGGGCGCTTCGATGCTGATAACAGCGGCGGGCTTGCCGTGGGAGATTATCTCATCGGCACAGCTCTCTGCCTTTGATTTATCTTTTGTAAAGGGCACGACAGCCATGGATATCGGATATTTTTTCAGCTCGTCTATCGACTCATAGAGATGAAGTCCGACAACTGCCGTCATAGCCTTGACGGCGGGGACATTCTCCTCCTGGCAGACGATAACGGGCTTTGCGCCGAACGCGATAACGAGCGAACGCGCGAGCAGGACGGAGCTGATAACGCCGTCCGTCTCAGCACTGCCGAACGGAGGCAGGACAAAGCCGGTCATTATATAGACGAGGTCATCCTGCTTCAGAGTGTCGCAGAGTTTCCCCGCCGCGTTCATACAGAGGGGACCGCCCGTGTATTCGCGCGAAGCGGGATAGAGGATATGACACACGCCGTATCCTCTGGGATCGATGTTGGAGATGTTGTCAAGGCTGTCGCCTAAATTGAGAAGAGTGAGCTCTTTTTGCGTCATACCGCTCCCCTCCCTCAGACAGTTGTAGCGTCAATAAACTCTTTGACGAGGTATTTCTGGAGGGTGTCGATAAGCTCGGGCGCTTTGCCACCGACGGGCTTGCCGTCTATCTCGTTTGCGACAAGGCAGAACGAACCGGACGAAGATACAATGACTTCATCGGCATCCATAAGCTCGGCGACAGTAAACGGAGTCTCGTCAACAGGGATATTGTTCGCCTTGCACGCTCTAATAAGATGCGCGCGGGCGATGCCGGGCAGGATATAATGATCGGTCGGATGGGTCTTGAATACACCGTTCTTTATGATATGTACATTGCTGTGAGCGCACTCGGTGACTCTGTCGCCGCGATGGAAAACGCTCTCGTCGCAGCCTGCCTCGGCGGTCTTCTGAGCCGCCATAACGCTCGGGATGAGGTTGAGGGTCTTAATATTGCAATGAAGGAATCTTGTGTCCTCAAGGGTTATGAGCTTAATGCGCTGAGAAAGATCCTTGACCTCTGCGGGCTTGATTGTGACCCAAATGTTGGCCTTGCCCTCTTTGGGGAACGCATGGTTGCGGATTCCGGTTCCGCGGGTCGCCTGCCAATAAACAAAGTTATTGCCGCTGTCAACCTTGCTGACCATATCGTTGAGGATGTCTTTCATCTCGTCCTTTGTGCAGGGAAGCTCGATGCGGAGCAGTCCCGCGCTGTTGAAGAAACGGTCGATGTGCTCGTCAAGAGCGAAGATAACGCCGTTGCGGCTGTAAGTCGCGTCATAGACGCCGTCGCCGAAATAGCACACTCTGTCGTTCATAGGAACCATCATTTCTTCAAGAGGACCGAATTTGCCGTTGTAATACCCCAGATTTTCCATTTATATATCATTCCTTTCCCTGCAAAAATGCAGGATATAATTAACAATTATTCAAAAATCCGCATCGGGCAAAGGCACAAAAGCGAGCCTTGTTTTCCCGCGATTTTCAGCATATTCATTATACACACTATTAAATATAAATGTAAATAGTACCATTTAGATTCAATATTTTTTGTGGAAAAGCGGAGTTTTTATGAAAATTTTTCGGAAATTCGTCAGAGAGCAGAGATAAAAATTCTGAAATGCAACAGAAATCAAAAAAGCGTCCCGCAAGCGGGACGCCCTGTTTATTTTTGATATATCAGCGTGTTATTTATTTTCCGCCGAGCGGTCGCGCGCATCCTCGCTGACGGAGAGCGCATTCGCCAAAATGGCCGACGCGACGCCGCCGACTGCAGAAAATGTCAGAATATCGCCGTCGAGCGCGGAGAGAATCAGAATAACGACGGAAGTAAACATATAGACTGCGCAGCCTGCCGAACGAAAAACTTTCGAAAGATTTCCGAGGATAAACGCGAGCAGCTTCAGGAAGATGAACGCCGCGGGCAGGATATAGACAATAAAGCCGAGAATACCGTAGTTGAGTGCGACGGTTATGGGATCGGAATGGACCTTTGTCGCGGTCTTTATCGAATCCGTCTGATCGAACAGCGCGGCGAATTTCAAGCCGAAGAGCTTTGTCTGGATATCGCCCTCGCCGAACATCTTTGAGTAATAAACCGTTCTGTCGATATTTATCGCGCCGGCATTCGGAAGCGCGGGACTTCTGAGCGAGCCGAAGCCTATCGCGGCGGCGGGAGCGTTGTTCTCCGGAGCTGCTGTGCCGGGTTCCTCCGTATCGGGCGGAGCGGTGGGTTCCGGTTTCGTCTCAACGGGCGGCATCGTGCTCTCCTCCGGGCGGGTGACACGGTTGCTGATATCGGTAAGGAAGCTCTCGATATCGGATCTGTCCGGCATCGTGGGCTTCGTCTGCCACCATCTTGTGGTCTCGGTGCTTATCTCCGTTGTCTCTTCGGAGGTGTCATCAGTGCTGTCGCCGGCGGGTTCTTTTGTGGATTCGCCTGCTGTAGAAGCCGAGCTTTTTTCGGTGGTCTTTTTGTCATCGCCTTTTGTTGTGTCATCGTCTTTTTTATCGCTGCCGGGCACATAGCCGGAATCGAGGTTCGGGACATAATCGCTGTCGTCGTCCTCGTCCTCATCGCCGAATATCGGGTTATCGCCGTTCGGGTTGACGGTCGGCGACTGCTGACCGTTATATGTATAGAACATACCCTTGAAGCTGAACGTGCCGTCGAAGCTGCTCTTTACGGGAGATATCGGCAGGAGTGCGAGAATGAGCACGCAGAAAAGTGCGCTCGAAAGGAACGCGCGCATCATGGGCGGACGGTTCTCTTTTCTGCCGTCCCGCCAGGATGAAAACGTCCACATAAAGAGGATAGCCGAGAATATGACGGAGACGAAGAGCACGGGCTTTGAATTTGAAAGCACTGCGCCGACGAGAAGCAAGATAATACCTGGCGCCGGGACTATCCACGAGAGCGCCGCATCGGCGGGCTTTGTGCTCTCCGCTTTCTTCCTGCCGAGATGGGAAACGAAGAAAACGAGAGCTGTCGGGATAAGCAGAGCGAGTGCCACGGCGAACGAGGTCGAATAATGGAACGTGCCCTTCTTTGAAAGATAATTTATAACAAGTGTCAGCGCGTAGATGAGCGACGTCGCCGCTATAACGGCGGGGTGAACTCTGCGTCCGACGGTCTGCGCGGTCTCGAATATGAGCAGGAACATGAACGCGAAGAAGAAAGTATCAGCCATGAGTCCGAGCATATAGAAAAACGCGACATGGTCTCCGCGGGTCGCGCTCATAAGGCACATCAGTGCGATATATGCGGCGGCGATACCGTTATAGACTTTGAACAGGGTGCTGTATTTACCCTTGTAGAAGCCGAGGGTGAACACGGTCACGGCGACGATGATAACCGCCCTGACAGCACCCGAGACGCTGATATAATTCGCCTTGCCGAGATTGATAACAATAGACGAAAGTATATCGAGCAGCGGCTGAATGACGACCAGCGCGCAGGTCACGATATAGAGCACTGCGCCCTTTTCGCTGTTTGCACTTTTGACAGTTTTCTGATTATTCATAATTCACTGTCCTTCCCGAAAAATCATTTTTATTTTCCGCTATTTTTCCTGCTTTGATTATACCACAAACCGTAAAAAATATCAATCCGAGTCAGAGCGTAGTGACTTCCATGCCACGGCTCTCCTTGAACTCGACAAAATCGTCGTAGTTGCCCGAATGGTCGATAACTCCGTCGTCGCAAATCTCGATTATTCTGTTGGCGACGGTGTTGACTATCTCATAGTCGTGCGAGCAAAACAGCACGTTGCCCTTGAAATCCGAAAGTCCGTTGTTGACGGCGGTTATGGACTCGAGGTCGAGGTGGTTCGTCGGCTGATCGAGAATGAGAACATTCGAGCCGAAGAGCATCATGCGCGAGAGCATACATCTGACCTTTTCGCCGCCGGAGAGGACATTGACGGGCTTCAGGACTGCGTCGCCCGAGAACAGCATTCTGCCGAGGAAGCCGCGGATATAAGTCTCCGTCTGATCCTTTGAATACTGGCGCATCCAATCGATAAGATTGAGATCGGAGTTGAAGAACGCGGAGTTGTCCGCCGGGAAATAGGAGCGCGAGGTGCTCAGACCCCACTTGAAGCTGCCGCTGTCGGGAGTTTCCTCTTCCATGAGAATTTTGAAGAGCATTGTTATCGCCTGCTCGCTTTTTCCGACAAAGGCTATTTTGTCGTTCTTGCGCACGGTAAAGCTGACATTGTTGAGAAGCTTCACTCCGTCAACTTCCTTGGTCAGTCCCTCAACTGTAAGGATATCCTTGCCGACCTCTCTGTCCATATCGAAGCCGACGAACGGATAGCGGCGGCTCGACGCAGGAAGCTCTTCGATAGTGAGCTTATCGAGCAACTTCTTTCTCGAAGTCGCCTGGCGGGACTTCGATTTATTCGCGGAGAATCTTGCGATGAAAGCCTGAAGCTCCTTCGCCTTTTCTTCGTTTTTCTTGTTCTGCTGTTTTATGAGCTTCTGAATGAGCTGGCTCGACTCATACCAGAACTCATAGTTACCGACATACATCTTTATCTCGGAATAATCGATATCGACTATTCGCGTGCAGACATTATTGAGGAAATGGCGGTCATGCGAAACGACTATGACCGTTCCGAAATACTCGCTCAGGAAATCCTCGAGCCACTTGACAGCGGCTATATCGAGGTCGTTCGTAGGCTCGTCGAGCAGGATTATATCGGGGTTGCCGAAAAGAGCCTGCGCAAGCAGAACTTTGACCTTCTGCGAACCGGAGAGCGACGCCATCTGCTCATAGAGCAGGCTCTCTTCAAGGCCGAGACCCTGAATCAGCTTTGACGCGTCTGACTCCGCCTCCCAGCCGTCGAGCTCAGCGAACTCCTCCTCGAGCACTGCGGCGCGCATTCCGTCCTCCTCGCTGAAGTCCGGCTTCTCATAGAGCGCGTCCTTTTCTTTCATTATATCGTAGAGGCGGCGGTTGCCCATAATAACGGTGTCGAGCACGGTGTATTCGTCAAAAGCGTAGTGATCCTGACGGAGCACGGACATTCTGACGGTCGGCGGGATTATAACCGAGCCGTGCGAGGGCTCGAGCTCACCGCAGAGTATTTTCAGGAATGTAGACTTGCCCGCGCCGTTTGCGCCGATTATACCGTAGCAGTTGCCGGGCGTAAATTTGAGATCGACGCCCTTGAACAGGGTCTGGGTGCCGAAATTGAAGCTGAGATCTGATACTGTTATCATCTTGTTCTCCCATTTTTTTGCAATAAATATCTGCGGGCAAACGCATTCGCCCGCAGTATAATATAATAGCACATATAAGGATTTTCTTCAAGTGGCGGAAAAAATCAATTTTCCTCCACGAAGCTTTTCAGCGTATCTTCAACGCGCACGCCGGCACTCTCAAGGCGGGCTCGGTCATGGTGTCCGCTCGTTATAAGCAGGCACTGCGAGCCGATCGCTTTTGCGACATCGCAGTCGTGCAGAAGATCGCCGACAACGACGGCTTTTGACGCATCGACGCCGTGCTCCTCTATGAATTTTTCCGCGCGCTCGACCTTGCTGCCGGCAAGGAGGTTGTCCGCGCCGAGGACAGAGTCAAAATATCCGTCGATTTCATAGTGCTTCAAAAGCCGTTCGAGCTGGCTCTGCTCGCTCGACGAGAGTACAACCTGCGGAATGCCGAGGCGCTTTGCCTCTTCGAGAGCCGCAGAGACGAAGCGAGTCAGTCCGCAGTTTTTGACATGAGCTTCATAGCCCTGCTGGAACTCGTTGAGTATCAAATCGTAGTCCTCGTTTTCGAGGTCGAGCACCTGCTCATAGAAATGGCGGATAGGTACATCTATATATTCACGGTACTCATCGAGCGTTATCGGCTCTTTTGAGCGGCGGGCAAGCATATCGTTGACGGAGCCGAGCGCGGCGCCGACATCGTCGAGCAGAGTGCCGTTAAAATCCCAGATAATAAGCGAATAGTTTTTCATAAATTCTCCAAAATTCAAAAAATAATTGCGAAAACATTGAGATCGGAGTATAATACTCACGACAAAACGAGAAAGAGTGAGACGGATGAAAGAATATCTTTTTGAAATGCACGCGCACACCTCGCAGACAAGCAGGTGCGGCGAAGTTCCTGCGGAGCAGGTTGTGAATACTTTCAAAAATCTCGGCTACGACGGAATAGTCATAACCGACCACATGCATACGGGCACGATGGAAAAGATAGCAAACGAGCCATGGGAGAAGAAAGCGGATCATTTCTTCGAGGGTTACAGAGCTGCAAAGGCACTTGAGACCGAGGATTTCACGGTTCTTCTCGGCATGGAGCTGAGATTTCTCGAAAACGACAACGACTATCTTGTCTACGGCTTCAACGAGGACTTTGTCTATTCGCATCCCGACCTCGACAGGATTGAGTGCCTCGAGGACTTCAGACCGATAGCGGACGAGAATAATCTCATCGTTTTTCAGGCGCACCCATTCAGAGTCGGCATGACGGTCACAGACGACAAGCTGCTCGACGGAGTTGAGATATACAACGCCCATCCCGGTCACGAATCGAACAACGAGATTGCCGAAGCGTGGGCGAAGAAATACAGCCACCTGCGCGTAACATCAGGCTCGGATTATCACGGCAAATTAAATGTTCACCCCGGCGGGCTCTTCTTCCCCGAGCGTCCCGCCTGCCCGCACTGCCTTGAGAAGCTGCTCAGAGACCGCAGATACAGGCTGCGCACGGACAAGGTTACTGAATAAAACTCATATTTCAAAGCACTGCCCGGCTTTCGTCAGGCAGTGCTTTTTTGTTTTATTTTCTCGCCGCTTCGCGCTCGGTTCTGCCCTTGTGGAACTCGGAGAACTGAGGCACGACGAACTTGATTCCCTTGGGAACAAGCTCAAACACGACATCGTTGACATATTCGCACTCGCCGTCGATATTGACAGCCGCGGGAACATCGCTGTGGATAGTCAGCTTTGTGCCGTTGATATACTGGGTCATCGGCAGACCGAGGTGCTGACCTTTCTTATACTTCTGAAGAAGCGGGAACAGGCGCAAACGGCCTCTGTCGTGGCGGATGATAACAAAGTCAAGCTTACCGTCATCCGGCCATGCGAGCGGAGCCGCCTTGAAGCCGCCGCCGTACCAACGGGAATTCGCCGCGACGCAGAGCAGGACATCCTGCTTTATCGGCTCGCCGTCGTCGATAGTTATGGTGAACTCATGACCTATTTTCTTGCAGAGCGCCTGGAGAGCCGCCGCGACATACGCGGTCTCACCCGTCATAAGCGGCATCTTCTTGAAATAGGACTGCTTCGCGCAAACCTCGGCGTCCATGCCCATCGAGCACTGGTTGATGGCTATCTTGTCGCCGCACTTGATAACATCAAGCTCGACGGGTATACCCGTGACCTGAGCCTCGACATTGCAGAACTGCTCCTTTGTGCCGAACAGGCGGACAAAATCGTTGCCCGAGCCCAGCGGGATAACTGCGACCTCGCAGTTGGGATAGCCGTAAGCGCCGTTGACCACCTCATAGAGAGTTCCGTCGCCGCCGCAGGCATAGAAGCGGAGCGCTTCGCCGGATTTTGCGTGTTCCCTGCAGTAGTTCTGGGCGTCGCCCTGACATTTTGTGACATAGATCTCATAGTCGAGACCCGCTTTGCCGCAATAGTCCTCAATTTGGGGGCGGATAATGCTCTCGGCATTGCCCTTCTTTCCTGCTGCCGGATTGATGAGGAAAATATGTTTCACAAATAATACCTCCTGTTTTACCTCTTTCGCCTTATTTAAAATACATAAATAACTGACACTTTATCATGCCGTTATATAATTTTCTGCGTTTATCAGCTTTGCGCCCGAACTCCTGCTCAAAAGTATCGCACGGAGTTATGATGCTATATGACCAGCCGTGGCGACGCTCAAACACGCGACCCATATCACGATAAAGCGCGTTTGCCTGCTCGATATCGAGCATACGCTCGCCATAAGGCGGGTTGCATATAAGAGTTCCGCGCTCGGTCTGCGGAACGAATTTTTTCAATTCACAGCAGCGCACGCTGACGAGGTCGTCAACGCCGGCAGCTTCGGCGTTTGCGGCGGTAAGAGCCGCAGCTTCACGGCTGATATCGGAGCCGTAAGCAAAGAAGTCATGAGCCTCGCGCTCAAGGTCGCGCGCACGCTCGCGCTCGGTATACCACACATCGCGCGGGATATTGCTCCAGCGCTCGGCGGCAAAGTTGCGGTTGACTCCGGGGGCGATATTGCGCGCCATCATCGCGCCCTCGATAAGTATCGTACCCGATCCGCACATGGGGTCATAGAGCGAATGATACGGGCGCAGACGCGAGAACCAGCACAGCGACGCGGCAAGAGTCTCTTTTATCGGGGCGTCGTTCGCGTTCTGGCGGTATCCCCTCTTATGGAGTCCCGCGCCGGAGGTGTCGAGCATGAGCGAAACTTTGTTTTTCATTATAGAGAACTGAATCTGATAGACAGGTCCGCTCTCTTCAAACCACTCGATAGAATATTTTTGTTTGAGGCGTTCAACGACCGCTTTTTTGATTATCGCCTGGCAGTCGCGCACGCTGAAAAGGTCGGAATCGATGGAATAGCCCTTGACGGGGAACGCATCGTCTGCGCCGATCCATTGCTCCCATGGGAGGGCGCGTGTGCCCTGAAAAAGCTCCTCAAAGCTATGCGCCTCGAACGAGCCGAGAAGCACAAGCACGCGCTCGGAAAAGCGCGAGCAGATATTTGCGCGGGCAAGAATATTTTCGTCGCCGCTGAAAAGCACGCGGCCGTTTTCGGCGCGGACATCCGACGCCTCCATATTTCTGAGTTCTTCGGCTATCGGCGCCTCAAGACCCAGCAGACAGGGTACTGCGAAATTTATATCCATCAAAACTACCTTTCAAAACTACTTTCGTTTTCACATAGTACAAGGGGCGCACCAGGGCGCGCCCCTTGTTCAGAAAAGCAAATTCAAATCATTCGGCGCTGGGCTCAAGCAGACCGTAACCGCCGTCGATACGGCAATATACTACGCTGACAAGACCTGTTGCCTCATTTATAAACATATAGAACTCGTGGCCGAGCATATTCATCTGAAGAATAGCCTCATCGACCGTCTGCGGCTTGACTGCAACGTGCTTTGTTCTGACGAGGTCATACTCTTTCTCGTCCGCAACATCCGCGTCGTCATTGAGTTCATCAAATGCGGCGGAGCGCATGCGCTTTTCAAGCTTTGTTTTATTCTTGCGAATCTGGCGAACGAGCGAATCGACGCATTTATCGAGCGCATCGTTCATATTTTCCGCCCGCTCCTGCGCACGGAATATCATACCGTTGTTGATAACGGTTATCTCAACTGTCTGACCTGATTTCTCGACAGTGGCGGTGATCTTTGCCTCCGCCTCGTCGCCGAAGAAACGCTCTACCTTGGCAAGCTTTTTCTCCGCTCTCTCCTTGAATGATTCTCTCGGCGAACACTTGCGTCCAGTAATAACTATTTTCATAATGTCAGCCCCTTAGAATTATTGGAGACTTCTGTCTCTGATTGTATTGTAGCACATATGACTAAAAAAATAAAGAGCAAAGAGCTGCATTTCTAAAAAATTTACAAATTTTCTATAATAGGGCAAGATATCAGACAACGACGGTCACATGGCGGGTAACGTGGCAGCCGATATTGACCGCGACGGGCAATCCCGCGATATGAGTCGGGGCAAATTCGACGGCGGCGCTCAGCGCGGTCGTCTTGCCGCCGAAGCCCTGAGGGCCTATATTGAGGACATTTGCCTTTTTGAGTATCTCCGATTCCATCGCGGCGTAATACTCATCGGCATTCGGCTCGCTGACCGGGCGGCAGAGAGCCTTTTTGGCGAGCAGCGCGCACTGCTCAAAATCGCCGCCGATACCGACGCCTATAACCATCGGCGGGCAGGGGTTGCTCCCAGCGCGGCGAACGACATCGACAACATAATCTATAATATCCTCGCGCGAGGCGGAGGGAGTGAACATTTTAAGCGCGCTCATATTCTCGCTGCCGAAGCCCTTGGGCGCAACGGTCAGTTCGACTTTATCGCCCTCGACAAGCTCGATATGCAGAACAGCCGGGGTGTTGTCGCCGGTATTGATGCGCCTGAGAGGATCGGCAACGACCGACTTTCTGAGATAGCCCTCGGTGTAGCCTTTTGCGACTCCGGCGTTGACGGCGTCTTTAAAGCTGCCGCCGACAAAGTGGACATCCTGGCCGACCTTTGCAAAGATAACGGTCATTCCGGTGTCCTGACAGATGGGGATATCCAGCTCCTTTGCAGCGCAGAGATTATCGCACAGGCGGCACATTATATCTTTGGGCACATCGTCGGTTTCTGCATCGGCGCTCTTTTTGATAAGCTCTGCGAGGTCATCAGGCAGAACTTTGTTGGCGCTGATGCACGCTCGGCTGACCGCTTCGGTTATGAGACTGACATCTATCTCACGCATTGGGCTTTCCCTCCATGAGAATCTCGCCGTCGCCGACAACGAGCAGCGGCTTTGCGAAGAGGGTCAGCGGATCGGAATCGAACAGGCTCATATCGGCATCCTTGCCGACTTCGAGCGAGCCGACGCGGTCGGCGATTCCGCACATCTCGGCGGGATTTATGGTTATGGCTCTCAGCGCATCATCATGAGTCATGCCCTCGCGCACGGCAAGTCCCGCGCACAGCGGCAGATACTGGATAGGGATAACGGGATGGTCGGTGACTATAGCGGTCTTTACGCCCGCTTTGCTAAGCACGCCGGGGGTTGCGGGGGTGGAATCTTTGAGCTCGGGCTTGCAGCGGTCGCTGATGAGAGGTCCGCTGAACGCCTTGACCCCGGCTTTCGCGAGTCTGTCGGCAATAAGATGACCCTGAGTGCAGTGGACAACGCAATAATCGAGCCCGAACTCCTCGGCGATACGCACGGCGGTGAAGATATCATCGGCGCGGTGGGCGTGAATATGCATCTGCATATGCTCCTCAAACAGCGGAGCGAGAGCTTCGAGCTTCGCGTCGAACTCGCGGCTCGCCTTATCTTTTTTGATATATTCGCGAGTCTTTGTCAGCTGTTCTCTGATTATCGCGGCGGTCGCCATTCTCGTGCTGGGCGCCATCTTTTTCTCGTTATAGACGGTCTTGGGATTCTCGCCGAGGGCGAATTTCATCGCGGCGGGAGCCTTGACAACCATATCATCTATGCACACGCCGTGGGTCTTTATCGCCGCTATCTGACCGGCTACGGGATTCGCGCTGCCCGGGCAGGTCAGCACGCAGGTAACGCCCGCCTCTCTCGCCTCTTCAAAGCATCTGTCGAGAGCGTTGACGGCATCGAGAGCTCTGAGGTTCGGCGTGACGGGATCAGTCATCTCGTTGCAGTCCTCGCCCTCAAAGGTCAGCGAATCCTCGGTGATGCCGATATGGGTATGGGCATCGATAAAACCGGGATAGAGCGCCGCGCCCTTGGCGTCATAAGCCTCGCCCTGCGGGCAGTCTTTCATATCGCCCAGGGAGATTATTTTTTCATCAAACTCGATATATCCGTTTTCGATAGTACCGTTCGTTACCGTATGTATAACGGCGTTTTTGATAATCACAAGATCGCTCCTTTTTCTTAAATCAAAAAAGCGGGCTGAACGCCCGCCTGATAATGCATTTTTTACTGTCTGCCGCCGCCGCGCCTCGAATAGCCTCCGCTGCGCTTGGAATCGGAAGATCTTTTCAGATCGGTCATTTTTTCATCGCTGATCTGCTTGAACTTTGCCATCATATCCTCAAAGGACTGGTTGCCGGAAGTCTCCTGATTGACGGCTTCGACCTGTCTGCCCTGCTGAGGCGGTCTGCGCTGGCCGGAGGACTGCTGATGCGGTCTGTTCTGCTGACCCTGTCTGTCGCCCGAGGGACGTGGTCTGCGCTGAGGACGGTCGCCGCCGTTATTGTCGGCATTGAGCTTCTTTATCGAAAGGGCTATCTTGCCTTCGGGGCTAATCGAAATGACCTTCGCCGTAACTTCCTGGTTTAGCTGCAAATGCTCTCTGATATCCTTGACATAAGACGTTGAGACCTCGGAAATATGGATCATGCCCGTTTTTCCGCCCTCAAGTTCAACAAATGCACCAAAATCGGTAAGACCGGTCACCTTACCCTTAACAACACTTCCCTGCTCGATCTGCATAATAGTACGCTGCTCCCTTTTTTTACTTGTCCGCCAACTGCTGTTCGTTGTAATATACCCTTTCATCCGGGAAAACATAGCCGAGTTCACGCCTTGCTATCTGCTCGACATAATCATCGAGATCCGAACTCTTGACAAGCTTTTCAAGCTCCTCATTCTCGGCTTTCTTATCGGCAAGCTGAGTTCTGAGCTGAGCATTGTACTTCTCCTGAGATTTGATATCGGACTGCATGACAATAAAGGATATAAGGAAATAACACACTGCGACCGCGAACACGATCATCAGTATGGTACTATGCCTTTTTTTGAGTCTGCGCTTTTTTTCCGACATTCTTACGTTTCCCTTTGACCTTCTGTTTTCTTGCTTTGGGGCATATTTGCCTATTCAAAGTATACAACATATTGCGCCCCTTTTTCAAGAGGTAATTCATATTTTTTTCATTTTTATTTGACATTATTCCGTCTTTTTCCCCGGGCGGCGTTAATTTCTGTGATATTTTTTCTTTTAAGCTGCAAAGCGGCTTGCTGACGGCGTCTTTTATCCGCCAGAAAAGCTTTCTGAGCTTTGACGAAATAAGCAGACCGAGGTGTTTTGCCGCCGCGCCGAGACTCAGGCGTTCGGCTGCAAAGCCGAGCAGCTGCGCCGCGAGGATATAGAGCAGGGTGCGCCCGTCATTGAGCACGAGTATAAAACAAAACGAAGCAAAGGCGCAGACTATTACATAGAGAATATCGGTCACGAATATGACTTTGCGCCCGCCCGGCAGAACGGCGCGGATGGCGCACACGGCATCATAGAACACTCCGAGCAGAAAGCCGATGCCGAGCGAATGCAGAAAGACGGATATCTGGCCGTCCAGCCCCTGGATATACTCCATCAGCGGAACACGCGGCTGAAGAATCCGCCTTTTCCGGGCTGTTCATCGGAATAGGTCAGCGAATTGACCGTGCCCTCAAGGCTCAGCTCGCCGCTGTCAACATTGAGATTGATTATATGCAGATCGCTGCCGCGCACGGTCAGCTCACCCATCTGCGTGAATATCACGACCGTCTGCTCGTCAAAGCTGTCCACATCGGACACGCCGGAGACGGTCAGGCGATTTCTGTTTTCCATTATAAGATTGTGTGGCAATGCCTGAACTTTGTTTTCTTCCGTCATAAATAAAACCTCCCGTCCGTTAATAATACGGCGGGAGGCTCTCGATTATGACCGATTTACAGAATTTCGTACATCGCGGCGGCGTCCTCTTTGCGGACAGTCTCGGCAACATTGAGAACACGCGCACGGGTCACATTCTGACCCATGGATATTTCAATGACATCGCCGACCTTCACATCATAAGACGCGCGGGCTATTTTGCCGTTTACCGTGACGTGCTTTGCGTCGCAGACCTCGTTTGCGACGGTGCGGCGCTTTATCAGGCGCGACACCTTAAGATACTTATCAAGTCTCATAACATTCCGCGGCAAAAGCCGCATCCTTTCAGAACATTAGAACGTTAAAAAAATCAGGGGCATCTCTGCCCCTGAAAAATCAGTTGATTACTCTGCAACCTTGTCTTTAAGACCTTTGCCGGCCTTGAAAGCGGGAACCTTGCATGCGGGGACATCGATGGTCTCGCCGGTTCTGGGGTTACGGGCAGTCTTAGCTGCGCGCTCTCTGACCTCGAAAGTGCCGAAGCCTGCGATCTGAATCTTGTCGCCCGATGCGAGAGCATCGCCGATGCAAGCGATAACAGCGTTGACAGCCTTCTCGGCGGTCTTCTTCTCAAGTCCCTCTTTTGCTGCAACGGCAGCGATAAACTCTGTCTTATTCATTACGTGTTTCTCCTTTTATTTTTTCTTTTCTTTTTTATGCAATGTCCGTTGGACACAGTCATCGTTATTATTTTCCGCTCTCTGCCTTGGCTTCATCCCAGAGTTCGTCGAGCTTTTCGAGCGGAGCGGACTCCATATCGATGCCGTGCTCGCGCGCAAGCTGTTCGACGCGGATAAAACGGGCTATAAACTTATCGGAAGCCGCAGTCAGCGCCTCCTCGGCATCGCACTTGACAAAGCGCGAAACATTGACGGCGGAGAAAAGCAAATCGCCGAGCTCCTCGGAAATATGCTCCTTGTCGCCCGATTCGATAGCCTCGGAAAGCTCCTTCGCCTCCTCGAGCACTTTCTGCTGAGCGCCGGAGACATCGTCCCAGTCAAAGCCGACTGCCGCCGCTTTCTGCTGAATCTTGGTCGCCCTCATAAGCGCGGGAAGCTCACGCGGGATGCTGAGCATAGGCTCGCTCCCCTTTTTCTGTCCCTTTGAGCGGCGTTTTATGGCGTCCCAGTTATTGAGCACATCGCCGACACCGGAGACCTCGACCTCGCCGAAAACATGAGGGTGGCGCTCGATGAGCTTTTTGCACACGCCGTCGGTGACATCGCCGAAATCGAAGTTGCCCGCCTCCTGCTCCATCTGAGCGTGGAACACAACCTGCATGAGCAGATCGCCGAGTTCTTCGGTCATCAGCTCCTTATCGTCCTTGTCGATAGCTTCGATAACTTCGTAGGTCTCTTCGATAAGGTTCTTTCGGATGCTCATATGAGTCTGCTGTGCATCCCAAGGGCAGCCGCCCGGAGCACGGAGCAGACGCATGATCTCAAGGAGATCGTTTATATCGTATTTTTCTTTCTGCTTAAAGTCTACCATATGATCCCCTGTCTGATTTTATCGGCAAGAAATATTCTAACCCAAAAGTTCATATTTTTCAAGTACTTTTGCAATTTTTTCGCCTGCGGGCAAAGATTCTATATCCTCGCGCACGATGCCCTTGAAGACGATGATAGCTATCGCATACACCATAACGGCGATTATGATGGCGGCGAGCAGTGCGATATCCGCGCCGTGGCTGACGCTCTTGAGCACATAGTTGCCGAGCAGACCGTAAGCCGCCCACGCCGCGAGACCGCACATGGCGGCGGAGATAAGCGGTTTTATCAAATCGGACATTATATCAATGCGGACTTTAGTGACTTTTATAACGGCGATGACATTGAGAATGACATTTATAACATAGAACAATACTGTTCCGATAACCGCGCCGTTGAAGTTGATACCCGGTATGCCGACGAGGGCGAAGTTGCAGATTATTTTGACGACGGCGGAGACGAGCATTGTTTTTACGGGGATATCCGTTCTGCCGACCGCCTGAAGGAGGTTCGTAAGCGGGGTCGAAATGGACATGAACGCAGTCGTGAAGCCGAAGACGGCGACCATGGGCGCTATCATCGGGATATCGGCAGCCATTCTGCCGCGGCCGTAGATAAGAGTAAGTATAGGCTCGGCGAGCACGCCCATGCCGATACCGGCGGGCAGAGCTATGAGCATGGAGACTCTTATAACAGTATTGACGGCGCTCTTGACAGCCGCCTTGTCTTTCATCGTCCACGCCTCAGCGAGGGCGGGAAGCGCGCTGACGCCGAGGGAGACGGTTATCATCGGGACGAGGTTCTTGAAGTCCACGGCGGTGTTATATGCGCCGTAGAGATAGCTCATGAAGCCCTTGCTGTCTGAAAGATTCAAGGTACCGCTCGCGACATCGGCATCGATGCACTGCTTATATAAATTGTATATTGTATCCTGACCGCTCTCGATAGCGTGGAGCAGGCGGTTCTGGATGGTCACGGCGTCGATAAGGTTCGTGGCGTTGAGAACGAGCGAGCTCAAAAGAATCGGCACCGCTATGGTTATCATGTTCTTGGCTATGGCATGATTTGCGGGCGGCTTCGGGGAATTGACGAGCTCAAGGCGGGTTATACCGTCGCCCTTTGCTCTGTGGCGGATGCCGAGATAGATAAGGCTCAGAAGCGAACCGAGAGTAACGCCGAGTATTGCGCCGGCGGCAGCCCACGGGTATGTTACGCTGAAAGCCTCATTAAGAGACGAGACCTCTTTGCCGAACACTGTAGCGGTAGCCGAACCTGCGGCAACGGCGCTGTTATAGGCGCTCTCGCCGTAGGACATGATGAGCTTTGCAAAAACAAGTCCGATAACAAGCTTGCCGAGAGCCTCGATGACCTGCGATATGGCGGTCGGGATCATGTTGCGCAGACCCTCGTAATATCCTCTGTAAGCCGAGACATAGCAGCAGAAGAATATCGACGGGGCGACGGCTATCATCGCGGGCAGGTTTCTTATATCCGAGATGAACGCGGCATATGGAATGGAGATAATGACCATGAGCAGCGTGCCCGCAGTTCCGACGAGAAGGAATATCTTGCGCGCAGTTTTTAGCGTCATGCGCGCCTCGCGGTAATGATTTAATGCAACATCCTCCGCGACCATGCGCGACACCGCTATCGGCAGACCCGCCATGGAAATTGAATAGATGGGAGTATAGATGGCATAGACCGAGGTGAAATATCCGTATCCCACGAGGCCGAGCATACTGCCCAGCGGCATCTTGAAGCAGAGACCTATCACCTTGACCACGAGGGTCGAGATGACAAGGATTATTGCGCCGTTCAAGAGCGACTGTTTCTTTCTTTCTGCCAAGGGTAAACCTCCTTGCTGTTCGTTTCTTTCTTAAAACCGTTCCTAATTATATCGTTTGAGGGCGATATTATCAACAATATGCTGAAAAATTTAACAATTGTTTAATCCATAAACTCACGAAGCAGCGAGTTTTCGGGAATAACGTCGACCGGCAGAGGTTCAAATCTCTCAAGGCGTTCTATCATCATCTGCGCCTCGTCATACCACTCGCTGCCGCTCCCGACGGAGCCAAGCATCGGCACGGCAAGGGCACGGAACACGCACGGCTCATAGGCATGGAGCGAGTCTATCTTCTCCGCCGCCAAGTGGCTGTAAGGGAAGATATACTTATCCTCGCCGCGCTGAACGCTCCCCCAGAGGTCATATGTCCGCTCGACACTGCTCGCGCGGTGGTAATAATCCCGAACGAGGCGGCGGACAAAGCGCAGATCGCGCTTCGACATAAGCACATCCCCGTCATCATCGGCGATACGGGACGAGACGCTGACATAGAGTTTCATCAGGTTTTCGCTCGGCAGAGAGTCGGTTATAACCGGGTTCAGGGCGTGGATGCCCTCGACTATCAGCACATCGTCCTTGCCGAGCGTTATAGGGTCGGAGAAGCCGTTCCGTCTGCCGCTGACGAAATCGAAATGCGGCAGTCTCGTTGTGCCGTTTTTGATGATATCCTCAAGGCACGAGTCAATGAGCGCGATATCGAGGGCGTTGACAGTCTCATAGTCGGGCTTGCCGCTTTCATCGAGAATGGCATCGCGCTGATCGTGATAAAAATCATCGAGCGAGACAGTGAAAGCCTTTGCACCGCGCGATTCGAGCCGCGAGGCTATAAGCCCGGCGGTGGTCGTTTTACCGGACGCGCTGGGACCCGCGAGCATGACTATACGCTTTTCGCGGTCGGAGAATATACGCTCGGCTATTTCATCGAGCCTGTCTGAATACCGCTCCTCGGCTTTTGAGACGAGAAATGCGGGGTCATTTGCCGCCATTGAGTTTATTTTTACGAGAGATTTCAACCTATCACCTTATTTATCCGCAGACGACTGCGAACCGAATATTTCCGAATAGAACTCCGATATGCGTTTCTTGCGCTCCATCAGAGTGTCAAACCGGGCATTATATTCATATGGATATTTGTAGTTAAAAATACGCTCGATATAGTTGCTGTCGGGCTTTTTGAGCTTTGTTACGGCGCCCGCTCCGGCGGCGAGGACAGTATGCGTCTCCTCCATCATGAATACATTATATCTGCACTCCGTACCGGGTTTGCACCAGCCGACATTTTCGAGGTTGCCGACGCAGCGGCTCTGGCGATACATATAATAAGGAATATAGCCGTTGTCGAAGAGAACGGAGTGGGAATAATCAATCATCTTCCCCGCCGTCTCCCCTTCGCTGACCGCGTGACCGTGTTCTCTGAGAGTGGATGCGGATTTCAGTGCAAGGGCATGGACGGTTATATTCGCAGGCGCGAGCGAGACGACTCCGTCAACGGATTTTTTGAAGCTCTCGAGCGTATCACCGGGGAGTCCCGCGATAAGATCGACATTTATATTTTCAAACCCGCTCTTCTCGGCGAGGGCATAAGAAGAAAAGAAATCCGCCGCGGTATGCTTTCTGCCGACCGCTTCGAGCACGGAATCATTGAGGGTCTGGGTATTTATGCTTATTCTGTCAACCGAGTGGGAGCGCAGGACATCGAGCTTCTCCTGCGTCACGGTATCGGGTCTGCCGAGTTCGACGGTATATTCGCGTATAGCGGACAGATCGAAGCTGTTTTCTACTGCCGAGCAGACCTTTTCCATCTGCTCCGCGCTGAGAATACCGGGTGTTCCGCCGCCGATATATATACTCTCAAGCCGCAGTCCGATATCGCGGACGATTTTTCCCGTTATTTCAAGCTCTCTGCACAGGTCGTCAACATAGACGGGCAGAAGCTTTGCGGCGTTGGCGTTGGTTATCGAATGGGAGACGAACGAGCAATAGCTGCACCTTGACGGGCAGAACGGTATCGCAATATAGAGGCTGAACGAGCGCTCGTCGCCGAGGGCGGCTATCTCCTGCTCCGTGCCCGCGACGCTCTGCGCAAGGCGCGCTTTAGGCTCGCTGACAAGAAGTTTTTTTGTAAAATAGTCATACGCGCCCTTTTCGTCGAGAGATTCAATGAGCTTCAGCATAAGCTTGGACGGGCGCACGCCGGTGAGTATACCCCAGGGCGGGACATAGCCCGTGACGGCGCTCAGAGCCGAGAAAAGCTCGCGAGCCATGGTGCGCTCGCACTCGTCCTTTTCGGGTTCGTCCGTCTTCGGGACTTCTGCCGAGCGAGTCTCGGTCTTATCCCCGACATTGACGCGCACGCGCACGGAATATCCGCCGCTCGCGCCGTCGAGATATGTTTCGACCTCGGGCGCTCCGCTTTCGGGCAGAGTGTCCGAGACTGTTATCTTTTCGTTCGGGAAGAACACGCGGCAAAGATTCTCCATCTCATAATGGAAATCGTGACCGCAGATATATAGAATCATAGGCGTTTCCTTAAAGCTCTCCTCTGGGTATTTTTCTTAAATATCTGTTTCTGACCCGCTCCTCGGAGAGCGTTGTGGAGCGGTTATGTCCGGTATAGACGGTATATTCGCCGTCAAGGGCGGCAAGGCGTTTGAGGCTTTCGACCATAGCCTGCCAGTCCCCGCCGGGGAGGTCGGTTCTGCCGACAGTGCGGCAAAAAAGAGTATCGCCCGAGAACATCACGCGCTCGGTCCCTTCGAGATAGCACACGCCGCCGAGTGTGTGGCCGGGAGTGTGGATAGTATGGAGAGTGATATCTCCTATCTTCGCTTCAAAGCCCTCTTCCGCGAGCAAGTCGTAATCGACATATTTCTGGATGCCGTGATCAACATGGGTCGCGAGACTGATATCCTCGCACTTGAGGCAGGCGCTGTCATAGGGGTGGATGGCTATTTTCGCATCCGGGTAGTCATCTTTTATATGCGCGACGCCGAGAATGTGGTCATAGTGACCGTGGGTGAGAAGAATATACTTGAGATTTTTCACCTCGTCGCGAAGGACTGATTTCAATTCGTCCGTGTAGTCGCCGGGATCGATAACCGCCGCCTCGCCGCTGTGTTCGTCTATAACGACATAGCAGTTCGCCTGGACGGGTCCCATGGGCAGAGTGTGTATCTTCATCATTTGTCTTTCCTCCATATATCGGTATCGAGCATTATAGTGACGGGGCCGTCGTTTGCTATATCGACCGCCATATCCGCGCCGAAGATGCCTTTTTCGACATTCCTGACTCCGTTCGCGGAGAGCTCGGAGCAGAACAGCTCATATAATCTGTTCGCTTCATCGGGCGCGGCGGAGAGCGTGAAGGACGGTCTGTTGCCCTTTTTGCAATCGGCACAGAGAGTGAACTGCGAGATAGCGAGAATCTCGCCGCCGACATCGTTGACGCTGAGATTCATTTTTCCGTTTTCGTCCTCGAACACGCGCAAACGCGCTATTTTGCCGGCGAGCAATATTGCCTGCTCATCGGTGTCGCCCTCGACAACGCCGAGCAGGACATTGAAGCCCTTGCCTATCTCGCCGACGGTCTTCCCGTCAACGGAAACTTTTGACGATGTGACGCGCTGAACAACAGCTCTCACGGTGATTCCCCCTTGGACTTGCGATATCTAAAAATATAATTGGCATCAGGTTGCGGCTCTCTCGACGCTTAGCACGCCGTCGATTCGCTCGATTTTGGCGGCAACGCTCTTGAGATGCTCGATTCCCGAGACGGTTATGGTCATAGAGAACGTGCTTCTGCCGTCTTTGAAATTCCTTGTGTTTATATCATTTATCATAACGTGCATATTGGCGAGCTGGACGGAGATATCCGCGAGCATACCGACCCTGTTGAGGCAGGATATCATGAGCGTTGCGCGGAAATCCTCTTTTATGGCGCTGTCCCAATATGCGTTTATCCATCTGTCTTTGTCGCCGCAATGCTCGAGATCCTTCGGGACGTTGCTGCAGTCGCGCGTATGAATCGACACGCCGTGGCCGCGGGTAATAAAGCCGATTATACTGTCGCCCGGGAGCGGATTGCAGCAGCGCGAGAACTTGACAAGGCAGTTGTCGATGCCCTCGACTATAACGCCCTCGCTGCTCTTGACGCGCTTTTTCGGCTGGGTGAGCACTATTTCCGGCGGAGCGGACGCCTTGACTATCTTGTTATACTCATCTTTTATATGAGGCATCATGCGGATGAGCGACACGCCGCCGTAGCCGATAGCAGCATAGAAATCCTCGACCGTGTCGAAATGCTGGCGCTCCGCGATGCGCTGGAGGAACGACTTCATCTCGTCATCCGGCAGGCGGATAAAGCTGCGTCTGAACTCGCGCTCAACCTCCGCCTTGCCCTCGGCGATATTCTCGTCGCGGCGCTCTTTCTTGAACCAGTTGCGTATCTTGCTGCGCGCCTCGCTCGTCTTGACTATCTTGAGCCAATCCCTGCTCGGCCCCTTGCCGGGCTGGGACGACGTTAAAACTTCGACTATCTCGCCGGTCTTGACCTGATAATCTATAGGCACTATGCGCCCGTCTACCTTTGCGCCGGTCATGCGGTTGCCGATAGCGGAGTGAATGGCATAGGCGAAGTCGATAACCGTCGCGCCTATGGGCAGGTTTATAACATCGCCCTTGGGAGTGAACACAAACACCTCTTCAGGGACGAGGTCGCTCTTTATCGTTCTGACGATATCCTCGACATCTTCGGAATCGCTCTGGCTCTCGAGCATCTGGCGAATCCACGCGAGGCGCTTATCGAAGTTGCCGCTCGCGGTGCCGCCGCCGAGCTTATACTTCCAGTGCGCGGCGATACCGTATTCAGCCGTCTGATGCATTTCCCAGGTTCTTATCTGAACCTCGAATGGTATTCCCTCTTTGCCGATAACGGTGGTATGCAGGGACTGATACATATTCGGCTTCGGGGTCGAGATATAATCTTTGAAGCGGTTCGGGATCGGGCGGAACATATCGTGGATAACGCCGAGGCAGTTATAGCAATCGATAACAGACTCGACTATTATTCTGACGGCGTAGATATCATAAATCTCATCAAAGGTCTTGCCGCCGATATACATTTTGCGGTAGATTCCGTGGACGCTCTTGATTCTGCCCTCGACCTTGCAGCCGGAGACGAGCGGATCGATGCGCTCCTTTATTTTCTCGATTATGCTGTCGAGGAATTCCTTGCGCGACGCGCTCTGAGAGTTGAGATAGTCCTCGATCTCTTTATACGCGACGGGGTCGAGGCAGATAATGGCTCTGTCCTCAAGCTCCTCTTTTATCGTTCTGATACCTAAGCGGTGAGCGATGGGGGCATATATCTCGAGAGTTTCAAGGGCTGTTTCGCGGCGCTTCTCTTCGCGGACATAGCCGATGGTTCTCATATTATGCAGTCTGTCGGCGAGTTTTATAATAATAACTCTGATATCATTCGACATCGCGAGGAGCATCTTGCGGATATTTTCCGCCTGCGCCTCTGCCTTTGTCTCGGTCGGCACTTTAGCGAGCTTTGTCACGCCGTCGACTAATTGAGCTATCTCGTCGCCGAACTCGCGCTCGATATCCGCCTTTGTAACATCGGTATCCTCGACAGTATCGTGCAGGAGAGCCGCCGCTACCGACTGGCTGTCCATGCCGAGGTCTGCGAGAATCGAGGCTACGGCTATCGGGTGGATTATATACGGTTCGCCGGACTGACGGAGCTGGTTCTTATGATGTTCCTTCGCCACATCATAGGCGTGCTTCACCGTTTCAAGCTCGTCGTCGCGGTACATGGTCTTTATTTTTTCGTAGAGCTTGTCGAAGCCGTCGTCAAAGGAAGAGCTGCCGTCGGTGAAATCCGCCTGACGGTTCATCTTCTTCTCCTCGGTCTCGCCGTTTATTTTTTCTTCCCACGATCTCATCGGATCACTCCTCATTATCTTGCCGCTGTTTATAAAAAGCTTCTTATATGTTTCATCAATTGTGCGTCCTCAAGGTTCACCTTGGGGCTCTGTTCGTTGACAACGATACTGCCCGCGGGCGAGCGGTTGAGAACGCCGGTCTGTACCATAACTTCGACAGCGCCCGCGACGGCGCATATTCTATCCGCCCCGAAGCCCGAGCGCAGGCAGAGCATCTCATACTCGGCGCTCCATGAGCCGCGCCGTTTTATCTGGGTATACACCGCGCCGCAGAGGCTTCTGTCCGGCAGAGCGGCTCTCGCCTGCTCCACTGTCAGCTCCTCGCCGTGCATGACGCGGTCAAAGAGCCGAAGCCCCTCAAGCACTTTTATATCGTCGCTGCCCGACGGGCGCATATTCCTGATATATACACCAATGCGGACACTCCCCTGATACTCGTTTCTGTCGAGATTGACGGCGAGGTCAACTGTATCGCCGACGCTGTAAAAGAACGAGCGCTCGGTCATGCCGAAATACATGGCGAAGATGCGCGTATCGCCCTTTGAGACGGTTATCCGCATATGCTTGCCGTTGCCGACGGGAGAAAAGCCCTCTATCTTCATGCCGTAAAGTCCGAAGACCGGCTGGGAGTTGCCCGCGCCGAAAGGCTCAAGGGACGAGACGGCATCGAGAATATCCAAAGATATATGCGCGGGATTGATTTTGAGATCTATATTCTGAACCGGAAACGGCATCTCGGTATTAAGCGAATATTCCGTTATCTCCGAGCGCAGCTGTTCGATATCCTTCGCCATGAGCGAGAGTCCCGCCGCCTGAGTGTGACCGCCGAAATGGGTCAGCAGATGCTTTGAGTTTTTTATCGCATCATAGAGCGAGAAGCCCTCGATGCTGCGTCCCGAGCCACGCGCCGTGCCGTCCTCTGTATTGCGCGAAATTATTATGCACGGTTTTGAATATTTTTCCTGAATCCTCGCGGCGACAATGCCGATAACGCCGTTATGCCAATCGTCGCCGTCAACGACAATGACGGGGGCATAGCGTATCTCCGGATGCTCAAACAGCTTCTGTTCGACCTCGGCGAAAATCTCGCTTTCAATCGCCTGGCGCGTTCTGTTCGCCTCGTTTATCTCCTGCGCGAGCCCGTTTGCGGTCTCGGGGTCGTCGCTGAGCAGAAGCTCGAGCGCGCGGTTGGCGGAGCCCATTCTGCCCGCCGCATTGATGCGCGGCGAAATCGTAAACGCCACTGAAGTTGCGTTGACATATTTATTACCCGCTCCGGCAACATCGAGAAGTTCGTTTATTCCGGCGCGCGAGCGGTTGTTGATGCTGCGGAGTCCCGCCTTGACTATCGCGCGGTTTTCGCCGGTAAGATTGACAACATCGCTTATAGTACCTATTGCGGCGAGGTCTGCGAAGTCTTCGATAACGGCTGTATCGTCCTCGAGCTCCATGGCACAAGCCAGCTTGAACGCGACACCCGCTCCGCACAGCTCCTTAAACGGGCTGGTGCAATCCGCACGCTGAAGATCGACTATCGCCTCGGCGCGGGGCAGAACATCGGGAACTTTGTGGTGGTCGGTTATAACGACCTCCATGCCGAGCTCATATGCGCGCTCTGCAGCGCCCGCGGCGCTGACACCGTTATCGACCGTCACTATCAGCTGAGTGCCCATATCTTTGAGCTTTTCGACCGCGCCGACGCTCAGACCGTAGCCCTCGGTCAGCCTGTCCGGGATATACCACAGGACATTCGCGCCCTTTGACTCAAGATATGTATAGAGAAGAGCGGTCGAGGTCACTCCGTCGGCGTCGAAATCGCCGAATATTGCTATGCACTCGAAATTATCTATCGCGCGGTTTATGCGCTCGACCGCCTTGTCCATATCCGGCAGGGCGAACGGATCGAGAGTAAAGAACGGGTTCGGGTCGAAGAAATCTTCTATCTCTTCGTTGTCGCGAAGTCCGCGTATAACGGCAAGCAGCGCGGCGATAGGATTGAGGCTGTGTTCCTCTGCTATCTGAGCCGCGAGATCCTTGTCATATGAAGCTGCAAGCCATCTTTTACGCATAGGGTTACCATTCCTTTCGATAATAGTTAATTATACCATGTATATAGCGGTTTTATCAAGAGTTTCGGCAGAAAGTTCGGCTTTTCGGCACGGGACATAAAAAGAGCAGGCCGGCTGACCGGTCTGCTCCGTGAATTGATATTTGTTGTTTTATGCCTTTGCCGCCGCAGACTTTCTCGCGGTCAAAATAAGATTCAGCGCGGCTATGAGCGTGAAAGCGATTAGCACGGAATAGAAAACGCTGTAATCGCTCATGATATAGCTCAGCCCACAGAACGCGGTAAGCGGCGGGACGACCACCAACGCCAACGTGTCGGAAATGATGCCTTTCACGGCGAGCAGCCCGGCTGTTGAAGCAATCGCCGAGAATGCGGCGTAGCACGCCGAGACAACAGCGAAAGCCCTATTCTTCGCGACAACGGGCAGGACAAAGAGACACGCGCAGAAGACGAGGGAGAAAACGAAGCCCAAGACGGACGGGGTGCCGCCCCAAATCATGTTCTGAATGTTCAACGCAGTTGCAAGGACAAACGCAGCTGCGGTCGATACGATGCAAATAACTGTTTTTTTCATTTAAGTCACCTCCGGGTGCTTTTTCTATACGCGGCACATAAAGCCGATGTTGTTACGAAGCATTTTCTGCGCCCAAAAGCGTAAGAACCTTTTCGGCATCGGCTTCATTTATACGGAAAATAACTGCGGGGCTATTGAACTTTTCGCCTTTTAAATACGTCTCGGAAAAGCTGAGATAACAGCCGCTGTCAATGACAAAGCAGGACATAACTCTGCGCTCTGTACCCTCATCATTTTTGAGCTGAATATACACGGATTTTTTAAGCTCCTTGTTCGGATACTTATCTTCCTCGGCTGTTACCGTCATGCCTTTAAGAGCCGAAGTCAGCGCTTCAAGATCTGATTTTTTCAAATCCTTTGTCACATTGCGGACTTCACTGCCCTGAAAATGCGCCGCAGCGGAATCGACGGAAGATATCAGCGACAAATCGGCTATATCGTCGAGCTTATACTCCTTGTTCATATCGTCCGCGTTTACCGTATAGCTCGGGTACGAATCGGACTCGCCGTCGGGCTTCTTTTCTTCATGCGAGCAGGCTGTGAAAACCGTCATACTGGGCACGACCATCATTACTGTAAGAATGCAGCATATTAAAACTTTCATTTTATTTTTTATATTTGTCAAAGCTCATCAACTCCTTGCTTTTGATTATTGTGTTTTCTGCGTAATAAAAAGGGTGTCGGTGTCTGTATCGAAAACAATATACAAAGCGTTTTCATACAGTTCCATCTGTTTCCAGATATAGTTGTCATTCCAATTGGGAAGATTTTCATCTGAAAGCTTCAAACCTGAAATGTTTTCTTGAAAATGTTCTTCAAACGCAGGAGACTTTTTTGATGAAAAATCATTGAAAAACTCGCTTTGCTCTTTAACTTCAAATACAGTGTAACGAACACCGTCATTATGCGAGCTGTTTCCATCCTTTATATCAAACTTTACTTTCATCTTGTCAGGAAGTTCAATATTCCAGTTTTGCTCATAGATTCTTTTTGCCGAGTAATATAAATTTCCAGCAACATAAAGTCCAATTGGAATGGCAATTGCTAAGACGAGGACAAGAGCGATAATGTATTTCTTATTTTTGGTAATAACAACTCACCTTCTTGTATAATAAAGTATTAGTTATTAGAGTCCCTCTCTAAGAACAATATACTACACTCTAAAGGGTAATGTGGATTGGTTTTAATCCCCTACCGCGATGACGGTTACAGATTTAATCCAGCAACAATAATAAGAATGTGTGATTCGTGTTATAAAATACTTTAAAAAATACCACATTTTGAAATATTGTTATCTCCCGACGAAAAAATTTTCCGCCGGGCTCAACTGTCTCCGTTCTTATACCTATGGATACTCATGCTGTTCATAATTATCCTCCGATAAATACTTTTTGAGTTTGGCGTCAATATAAATTCGGTTAAATCGCTCGGAAAATTCTTTCCTACAACGACATATTATTACATCCGGGCATTATTGTCAATTCTTTTCATAAAAGTTTTTCTTTTAGACACAGAACAGACATAAACGTATAATTGCAGAAAATCGCAAAAGCAAAACTTCCGCAGAATGCAAATAACATTCTGCGGAAGTTCGGGTTTATTTATTTTTCAGATATCCTGCTCCTCGAACAGGGCGGCTGAACGCTTATAGGCGGCGAAGGTCAGCGCGAGCCAAATCACAACGCCAAGCGCGAGGGTGACGAGCTTTGCCGCCAAAAACTGCGGGTCGGGCGTATCGAGCTTGTTTTTAAAGAGCGGCAGCGCATGGCAGAGCACTATTTCAACGCCGATAAAGACGAACACGGCGACACTGCCGAGCGCGAACGGCACACCGATGCGCTTGACATTTTTATAATAAGCCGGGAAAAATATAATATTGAACACGCCGAATATAATAAAGAAGAACGCGAAGAGCGTGATGTTTACATCGAGGTCGGCGGCGTTGACGGGGGTCATAATTTTAGCGCGCAAGAGTGCTATCGGCACGCAGACCGCTATCTCGAGCAGTTCGAGCAGGCTCACGGAGATTATGCGGGCGAGCACTGTTTTATGTTTTTCGACGGGCAGCATCATGGTGAAAAACACATCGTTATTCTCCCTGCCGAACTGGCACATGAAGAACACGCCGAGACAGGTGTAGAACATAATAACGAGATAGGGATAGTTCGGGATAAAGAGCATGAACGCGAGGGGAATAAACAGGATATTCGTCGGATGAAGGACGAGCTTCAGTTCTTTGTTGAACAGTTCTTTCATTTTGTCTCCCCCTCCCTCTCGATATGCACCATTATATCCTCAAGCCCGGCGGGTGCGGATTCGACGCCTGCGGGCAGTTCGGAATTTCTGACAAGCGCGCTCATGCCGTCTTTTTCGCGGCGCGCGCCGATAAGTTCAATATTCTTAGGCGCGTTATCGGCAGAAAACTGAACTATACTGTATTTTTGGAGCAGAGTGCAAAGAGGTTCATTCTCCGCGATGCGTCCCTGCTTGAGATAGATTATGTTATCGGCGCAGCGGTCGAGGTCGCTCGTGATATGGGTCGAGCAGAAAACGGTCTTGCCCTCGTCCTGCGAAAGGCTGATGAAGATATCAAGAATCTCATCGCGCGAGACGGGGTCGAGTCCGCTCGTCGGCTCGTCGAGGATAAGCAGATCCGCCGAATGAGAGAGCGCGAGGGCGAGCGAAAATTTGACTTTCATGCCGGCAGAGAGCTCGGATATGCGTTTGCTTTCATCAAGAGAGAAAAGCTGCATATATTTTCTGTAGAGCGAGTCGTCCCACTCGGGATAAAAGCGCGAAGTGACTGCCGCGACGGTGCCGAGGCGCTTTTGCGGATAGTAATTCACGCCGCCGAGCACGACGCCCAATCTGCTCTTGATTTTCATCTCATTTTCGGCGAAAGGCATTGAAAAAAAACGGATATCGCCCGCATCGGGATGGACGAAACCGAGCAGGGATTTTATAGTCGTCGTCTTTCCCGCGCCGTTTCTGCCGATGAATCCGGTTATCTTACCCTCTTCGAGCGCGAAGCTGACATTGAGGGAGAATCCGGCATAATTTTTCTTCAATCCGGCAACTTCAAGAGCGTTCATTCCTCCGCCTCCTCGGGCGCGCGGCGCTGAGCCTCAAACAGAGCGTCGGCAAAATTCATATAGACATCGTTCTGGACTATCGCGATGCCCTGATTCTTGTCGGCGAGCATCAGAAGCGTGTCCCCGGGGTTTATATCGAATATATCGCGCACGCCCTTCGGGATTACTATCTGACCCTTTTCGCCGACCTTCACGGTAGCGATAAATTTGCCCTCCGGCATCTTCATATCGGTCACTCACCTTTCTGAAATCCAAGTGATATTTGTTATACTTTTCCTACCAGTTATACTTATACCACTTCTTCACAGCTTTGTAAAGAGTTTTTCGCCCAAAACGGTGTAAATATTTTTTGATTTTTGTACTTCGGTGCAATAATATTTTTGTTTTAACGGTACCGCAGGACAAAAATTAAATAAATTTTAGAAAATGCACTCTCAGATATTGATTTATTGTTTTTATTGTGATAATCTTACGATAGAGCAATAATTTATGCACAAGATACAAAAACGACACGAAAGGGTGGAAAATTATGAGTAAAAAAGCAAATCCTTATGAAAACTTTCTGAACGTGCTCGACAGCGCCGCTGCGCTTGACGGCATCGATCAGAACGACTATGCGTCGTTCCGTTATCCAGAGCAGGAGCTGAAGGTCAACTTCCCCGTGCGCATGGACAACGGCGAACTGAAAATGTTCACAGGCTACCGCATCCAGCACTCGAGCACCCGCGGTCCGTGCAAGGGCGGCATAAGATTTCATCCTAATGTAGATATGGACGAAGTCCGCGCGCTCGCCGCATGGATGACCTTCAAATGCGCAGTTGCCAACATCCCCTACGGCGGCGCAAAGGGCGGCATAACCTGCGACCCGTCGCAGATGTCCAAGGGCGAGCTTGAGAGAATGACCAGACGCTACGCAGCAATGATAGCGCCTATCATCGGCCCCCACAAGGACATTCCCGCTCCCGACGTCAACACCAACGCCGAAGTCATGGGCTGGGTCATGGATACATATTCGATGAAATACGGCTATCCTATCCCCGGCGTCGTCACCGGCAAGGCGTTTGAAATCGGCGGTTCGCTCGGCAGACCCGAGGCGACCGGACGCGGCGTCATGCTCTGCTGCCGCGCGCTGACCGAGAAGCTCGGACTTGACATAAAAGACTGCACATTCGCCGTTCAGGGCTTCGGCAACGTCGGCTCGACCGCCGCTTACCTCATAGCCGACCTCGGCGCAAAGGTAGTCGCAGTCAGCGACCACACCGCAGCGTTCTACTGCGCAGACGGTCTCGATGTTCACGATATGCTCGACTATGCAGCCGGCAACGGCCGCGTGCTCCAGGGCTACAAGGCTGACGGCGTGACCGAGATAGCGAAAGAGGATCTCCTCTACACCGATGCCGACTTCCTTATCCCCGCAGCGCTCGAAGGTCAGATTACTGCCGACAACGCCGACAGAGTAAAGGCGAAGTACATCGTCGAGGGCGCAAACGGTCCGACAAGCTACGAGGCGGATCAGATACTCAACGCCAAGGGCAAGATAGTTGTTCCCGACATTCTCGCAAACGCGGGCGGCGTTATCGTCTCCTACTTTGAGTGGGTGCAGAACCTGCAGTCCCTCTCCTGGTCGCTTGAAGAGGTCAACAACAAGCTTGCAGATATCCTCCTCAAGGCATTCGACGAGGTCTACGGACTGACCGAGGAGCGTGGATATCCGATGAGAACCTCCGCTTACATCATCGCTCTTCGCAGACTTGTCAAGACCAAGAAGATCAGAGGCATTTTCCCGTAAGCTATACAATAATAAATATGAGCCGTGTCGAAAGATGCGGCTCTTTTCATTTTGACAACAGTTTAAATAAAAATGTTGTAATCCGGAAGATTTTAGTGTATAATTTCCGTGACAAAGAAAAAGCAGAATCGGGGGCTCTGGTCAAACGGTCACTCCCCCTCATATAAAACAGAAGGAGTTTATTCAATGGATAAGTATCTCATTATCAACGCAGACGATTTCGGAATGTGCAGAGCGGCAAACCTCGCCGTTATGGATCTGCTCAAGTCCGGCTCGATCACCTCTTCGACTATCATGGCTCCCTGCCCGTGGGCATATGAAGCATGCCAGTTCGCAAAGAAGAATCCGCAGTTCGCCATCGGCGTGCATCTGACCTTCACGAGCGAGTGGGCTACATACCGCTGGTCGCCCGTCGGCACGAGCAACACCGACAGTCTGCGCGATGAGCTCGGCTTCATGCATCCCGAAAGCATCGACGTTGAGAAGAACGCCGATATAAAAGAAGTTGCTGCTGAGATCCACGCTCAGATAAACCGCCTCAAGGCTCTTGGCCTCACTCCCTCTCACCTTGACAACCACATGGGCTCGCTCTACGGCATCGAGACAGGCCGTTTCGAGCTGCTTCAGCTCGTGCTCAGCATCGCCGGCGAATACGGTCTTCCGTTCCGCTTCCCCGGCACTTTCACTGACGCTCAGATGAGCAACACCATGCTCGACATAAAAATCGACAAGGAGCAGATCATGGGTCTCGTCGGTCAGCTCAACGCCTATGCGCACAGCGTCGGCGTAGCGAACCCCGACTTCCTGCTTCCCGGCGAGTGGACAGGTCCGCAGAACGACAGCTACGACAACTACCGCGACTACATCTACGAGCTCTACAAGACCTTCCCCGAGGGCGTGACCGAGACTTACATCCATCCCGCGCTCGAGTGCGACGAGCTCAAGGGCATCACAAATTCCTGGCACCGCAGAGTCTGGGAATACAAGCTCTTCTCCGACCCCAAGACGAAGCAGCACATCGACAGCCTGGGCATCAAGCTCATCAACTATCGCGATCTCGCCGAGATGAAGAAATAAAAAAATTCAGAGCAGTTCCTTTTGGGGCTGCTCTTTGCTTATCGATAAATCTGGTTTTTGGGGGCTTCATAGGATTCAGAATCTATGCCTCTCTTGTGCAAACGAGGCAGCGCGAAGCCCGGAGGAATTGTTTTGAACAAGCTGCATTTTTTTAAATTGCCGGGTATTTTGAACTTTCACGCGGCAACCCCTCAGTCGCGGCTTTGCCGTGACAGCTCCCCTTACACAGTGGAGCCTTGAGACCGTGCAATGACGGACTTTTTCAACAGACTCAGAGCAGTTCCTTTTGAAACTGCTCTTTTTATATGCACACGAAAAAAACAGCACCGCCGACACGGTGCTGTAATTTTACTATTCACTTTTCTGCATTCAGACGATCGGTTTTTCTTTCTGACATTTATATTATTTCCGATCTATATAAAACGGTAAGCGTAAATTATCTGTTCTTCTGCTGCGCCGAACTACCGTTGATGCGACGCAATTCGGACATCTTACGGTTGTTATCGTTTTCGTCTGAAATGCCGCGGCCGTTGCCGCTCGATACACCCATCACCTTTCAGCGTTCAAGTCCGCCTGACGAAAAGCTCCGAGTACAGAAAAAATTCTGATATTCTGCTCTGCTGAGCTTTCAGATAAGCTGTGACGGGCGGTCGGAGTACTGATTTTCGCTTTCGCTGTACATCGGACTCGCCTCCAATCATTTTTTGAGTGTACCCCTCAGGTACAGCGCCGACCCGGCGCCGGGAGCCTTCTCCCTCTTTGCATCTTCATTATAACCCATGTTTTGGATAAAGTCAACATATTTTTTCAACATTTCTAATATTTTATATTAAGTTAGCTTTACAGACACAAGATGTGAGCCCCGCGTCACAACGCCCATCATCAAAGACGAAAATACCAAAAAGTTTTCGGGCAATTTGTTTTCGTCTTCCCTTTTTCTATTGACTATTGGGCGCAATACGGGTAAAATAAATACATAAAAATAAATTGTATCGGTCGGCGCGCATTATACGGTGCGCCGCCGTATGAGAGGTTATTATTATGGCAAAGGATTATAATCCCGACATCGTCAGCGTTGTTGACGAGGAAGGCAAGGAGCACATTTTTGAAGAGCTCGACCGCATCGAGACAGACCGCGGATGCTATGTCGCGCTGCTGCCCGTATATGACGACAGCGAAGAAGTTCTCGAAGGCGAGGACGAGGTTCTCCCCCTCAAGGTCATTGAGGAGGACGGCGAAACATATCTGACAATGATCGAGGACGACGATGAATTTGAAGAAGTCTATCAGGCTTTTGAAGAGCGTCTGAGCGATCTCTTCTTCGACGACGAGCGCACCGACTCGGAGAGCGAAGAGGACGGAGAATAAAATAAAGCCACCCTGCCCTGTGCGATAAATACGGTTCATATTAACCCAACACGTTTTAATCGGGAGCTTAGTCTCCGGCGGCGGATTGCAGACCTCCCGGCTTTTGCCGGAAGAAGGGAGCGCGAACCCGCCGGGCGGCACCCACCTGCTTTGGTATGCAGGTTACTATTGCCGTATCCGGCTCGGCGGGGCTTATTTTTTTGATTGCTTTTTTATTATTTTATATAGCATATAAGCGGCCGCAAGCCGCATTTTTTGCGGGCTGAGAGCCGCCGGAAACGGAGGAAAAGCTGTTGCAGCGCATACTTAACGCCGACATTGTCGACATCACCCCTATCGACGGGGGTTTTATATATGCAGAAAAGAAGACGCTTGAAAACGGATCGTGCAGGGTCTCGTTCTATTCATATGACTGCGAGACAAGCATATCAACACCGATAACAAGGGGCGAATATGTCTCCTGCAAATTCGGTCAGAACGGTTCGCGCATAGCGGACGAGCTCGGTCAGAAGGGCGAATTTATCTTCGCTCAGCCGACAAGGTTCTTCAACAACTGCACTGTCACTCTCGACAGAGCCGGGACATTCTCGCTCTTCACGCCCGAGGGTTCATGCGTGAGGCGATATGAATTTACATATCAGGGCGCGCCGGCGTGCAACCCCGTTGCATATGAAAAATCGCTCTGGTGCGTTGTGCCGGAGCGCGACGCGATAATAAACTATTCGATAGACGAAGCCCGCGTTCTGCTCAGAATCGGCGGCGGAGCGCAGAGCGCGTTTTCGTATCCGACGAGCATAACTCTTATTCGCGGGAACATCTATGTCTGCAACCGCGACTCGCACAAGATACGCACGGTGCAAATCGGCAACAACACCTATGCCATCGACGACTACCGCACATTCAACGAGCCTGTATACAAATATTTCAGAGTCGGGAGCAGAGAATACGCTCTGCTCGACTCGGGAGTATACGAAATATAAAAAAGCCCCCTTGAGGCAATACAGGAGGTAAATATGGCAAACGTATTCAGAACGGTTATCAGGATAATCACCTGCATCGCACTGTTCATATGCCCGATGCCCACAGAGAAGAAATGCGAAGCCGAGTTCAACGGCACATTTATCCAGTCCTGGATGAGTTCATACTGGGACGACGAGCGCTGGCAGGATGAGATAGGCGCGATGAAGGAGGCCGGAATAAAGTACCTCATCATTCAGGATGTGGCGCACAAGGCTTCCGACGGCACATGGACTGTCTACTACAACTCGAACCTCGACACATTCACCAGTGCGACTTTCGGTGCTGCGGATGTTGTTGAATCCGCGCTGAGAAACTGCGAGGGTTCGGGCATCAAGGTCATGGTCGGACTCGGGCTCTATGACGAGTGGTGGACTAAATCCGGCTTCGGCAAGGACTACAGCGAGCTGTGCAATGTCTCCGCCGACATGATTGAAGAGATATATAACAAATATGTTTCAAAATATCCCGACGCTTTCTACGGCTGGTACTTCACGCCCGAGATGAGCAACGGTCCGCTTGTCAAGCTGTCGTCACCGTTTATTGCAAAGGGCGTCAATGTGATAATCGACGCTATCGAGCGCACGGACGCGGACGCTCCCCTGCTTTTAAGCCCGTTCTTCTCTCAGTACGGCGCGAACCCCGGCATCGAGAGTGCGAAGCTCTTCTGGGCATCGTTTATAAAATCAGTGAACTTCCGCGAGCACGATATCTTCTGTCCGCAGGACGCAGTCGGTGCAGGCTGGACGATTGAAGAGAATCTCGTCAATGTCTGGAGAATGTACTCAGATGCGGTGAAGCTCAGTGGAAAGAGCATACGCCTTTGGGCGAATGTCGAGAACTTCACAAGCGCTGTTGCAAAGAGCAATACTACCGGCATAACTACTCCGCTCGTGACAGAGAACACGCAGGATGTGACTGCGACGCTCGACAGGCTCGTCAAGCAGATGGACATAGCCTCGCGCTATGCTGAAAATATCATAACGTTCTCGTACAACCACTATTACAGCCCCGTGTATGTCGACCCGATGTTCCACAACACCTATATTGACTACTTAAAGCACGGTCATGTGCTCGAGAGCGAAGCGCCGACTGCGCCGACTGATCTCAGCTTCTCGGTTGACGGAGACGGGAACACCGTGCTCAGCTGGCAGGCATCGACCGACAACTTCGGCGTAGCATATTACAGAATATGCGCCGACGGCAAGTTCCTCACAAGATGCGAATACAACGAGGACACTGCGGCAGTTATCGAAAATGCGCAGAGCGGCACGGTATACAGCATCACCGCATATGACGCCGCAGGCAACGCCTCGCAGGCGGCGGAGATAGTGTATCAGTAAACGCCAATCTACGAAAAATCCGCCGGACATTACAAGAAACAGATAAATACACCTTTAATGTTGACGAAAGCTGAATGAAAAAATGCCGTTGACCTGGTTCGGTTGACGGCATTTTTATATTCCGAATCGTGCAAGAACACAAGCAGAAAAGCTATTCAGCTGTCACGACGGGCGCGTATCCGGAAGCACATTTTTAATAGTAAAACGGAGTTCGCTATATGGTCGGCATAATAAGCTTTTAAGAAGATTTAGCGCCGCTTGCGCGGCATCGGTGCATCGAGTCACCGCACCCTACAAGTTGCTCGCCAATTAAATTGTGCAAACTTCGCGGGGTTGATGGTATCCCCATATCGCGGACTTATTCACTATTCACTTTGCGGGCGGATGATATCCGCCCTGCTTACTTTGAGCGAAGCGAAACCAACCCCTCAGTCTCGGCTTACGCCGAGCCAGCTCCCCTACAGGAGCGCCTGAATGGATTATGCGGCAAATTCAAATTTATCAGGCAATTACAACGGCTCAAATATTGCGTTATATAAAAGCGGCAGGAACTGCAAAAAGTTCCTGCCGTTTTTGTTTATACATATTCTGCTGTCATCTGAACTGTTCCGGTGAAGCGGTCGAAATCTATCATTATATAATTGCCGCCGTTTTGGAAATTGAACTCGCGTTCGAATCTGCCGTCGGTGTCGGGCGTATATTCGAGCACTTTTCCGTTCATTCTCAGGCGTATTACCGCGCTGCCGGACTCGGTTTTGATATAAGCTTTCACTTTTATCAGCTTGTCGCGCGCCGACGCGCCGCCGAACACGGTATCGCGCCCGGTCTCGTTCTCGCACTGCGCGGTGTAGCTGCCGGTGAACCAATCCTTGCCGTTGTTCTCGCGCTTGCCGATAAGCCTGGCGCTGTTCGTGACATCGGACATTTTGAACGCACCGCGCAGATCGTCAAAGTATCTGTCCGCGCGTTTGAGCTGCATACTGCCGCGGCTCATGCACGCCGTGAGCGAGAGCATTAGAGCAAGAGTCAGCAGAACAGCCGCTGCTCTTTTCATTATTCTCTCTCCTTTGCGCCGCTGACTATCTTATAATAGGCGTTGGAGGTGACGCGGTAAATAAGAGTATAGAACAGCGCGAACACGACGAAGCACACAAGAATTGTCACGGCGAAGAGGACGGGGTTGTTGAAGTTGAAGGCGAGCAATATTCTGCGGATTATTATAGACGCGAATATCATATGCAGACCCGCTCCCGCAAGAGGCAGGAAGAATACCGTGAGCAACTGGGAATTGATGCTCTTTCTTATCTCTTTCTTCGTCATGCCGACCTTCTGCATTATTTCAAAGCGCGACTGATCTTCGTAACCCTCAGAAACCTGCTTATAGTAGATTATCAGCACAGCCGCGAAGATGAACACGACCGAGAGCATGACTCCGAGATAGAACAGCGAGCCGAAGGCAGAATAATAATCATCCCTGCCGGCATTGCGGCTGTCTATCGAGAAAGACATCATATTGCCGTAAGACGACATTGCCGGTTTTGTCGCGTCGATATAGTCATTGCACAGCGCTCTCTCGCCGGCGGTATCGAGATCGGTATCGAAAAATCTGAAATACTTATAGTTGACGGTGCGCACCCCGTTGTGGTTTTCGGGCTTTGCAAAATCCGTGACTGCACTTTTGAAGTCGGGCACGAAAATATATATCGAGGACGCGATATTTACGGCGGAGTCGCCGTCAATGAGGAAGCTGTCGACTGTCTTTTTGACTTTGTAGGTCTTGCCGTCGCCGAGAGTCACGGTGTCATATTTATACTTCATTCTGTAGCCATAGACTATGACCTCATCGGGCGCGAGAGTTTCGTTCGTGCCCATGACGGCGTTGTAGTCCTCTATCGGCACGACATCGAAGCAGATATACGCATTCGAGTTTGAACCGATTGTTACGCCCGTGCCGCCTGCGATCAGCTTGCCGCCGTCGGAAATCGTGCCGACAGTCACAACGGATCTGTAGGATGCAAAATTTGAGGCGTTCGCCTTATGCGAAGCGGCAAGGGAATCAACGCCTGCGGCGACTTTTTCGATATTGCCGTCATCGAGTCCGTCGATAGTATCAAAGCCTGTCGAGAGCACGATATCGCGCGGATAGCGGGTGTTGATGCTGTCCTCAGTGCCGAAGAGCAGGCAGGTGGTCGAGGATATCATGACGAGCACCATTGTTGCGAGCACGCAGACGGACGCGAGTCCCGCGCCGTTTCTCTTCATTCTGTAGGTCATTGAAGAGACGGAGATGAAATGATTCGGCTTATAATAGTAGTTCTTGCGCTTTTGCAGGAAGCGGCAGAGAAGCACCGAGCCGAATATCATCAGAAGATAAGTGCCGATGATGACCATTATGACCGCGATGAAAAACACAAGTATCGCGCTCAGAGGCTCTGTTATCACAACGGCGGTAATATATGCGCCGATGAGCAAAACTGCGCCGATGATGCCGAGAAGCGGGTTAGCTTTCGGCGGCTTCTCGCCGAGGTTTTCACTCCTTATCAAAGTCACCGCGCTCGCGCCCATTATCTGGCGCACGGAGTTGATGAAGAGGAGCAGGAAGATAACGGCGAAAACGCCGACGGTCAGCAATATTGCAGTCGGAGAGACATGGAAAACATAGCTGATATCAGTGCCGCCTATCGCCTTGACGAGTCCGAGTTCGGCAAGCTTCGAGAGCGCGACGCCGAGCACAAGGCCGCAGAAGAGCGATATGGCAGAAGTTATCAGGCTCTCCCAAAAGAGCAGGATGCTGATATTCTTTTTGTCCATGCCGAGGATGTTATAGAGTCCGAACTCTTTCTTCCTGCGTCGGATAAGAAACGAATTTGTATAGAAAAGAAAGATGCAGGCGAATATGGCGATGACCCAGCCGCCGAGCATGAGCACGATGCTGACCGTACCCTCGCCGAATGTGCCCTTGAGCGACTCGCCGTAGCGCAGGAAAATAACGATATAATACATCATTATCATGCCTATCTGCGTTAAAATATACGGCAGATAGAGGCGCTTGTTCTTTCTTATCCCATCAAACGCGAGGCGCGGATAGAAAAACTTTTTCATTTGCGCTCACCGCCTGTCGCAAGCAGAGTCAGGGTCTCGGATATCTTCTGATAGAGCTGGCTGTCGGTATCGGCGCCGCGATAGATCTGATGGAACACCTCGCCGTCCTTTATGAAGAGCACGCGCTTTGCGGAGGAAGCCGCCTTGACGGAGTGCGTGACCATAAGAATGGTCTGTCCGAGGGCGTTGACCTCGGTGAACAGGCGCAGCAGTTCATCGGTGGACTTTGAATCGAGCGCGCCGGTCGGCTCATCGGCGAGAATCATGCGCGGCTCGGTTATCAGCGCGCGGGCAACAGCCGCCCTCTGCTTCTGGCCGCCGGATATCTCATAGGGATATTTTTTGAGCAGTTCCGTTATGCCGAGACGCTTTGCTATCGGTTCGAGGCGGGAATGCATCTCATCGTAGCTCTTGCCCGCGAGGACGAGCGGAAGATAGATATTATCTTCGACCGTGAAAGTATCGAGAAGATTGAAATCCTGGAACACGAAACCGAGGTTGTCTCTGCGGAAAGCGCAGACAGCGGAGTCCTTTATCTTTGAAAGATCCCTGCCGTCAATCATAATGCTGCCGGAAGTGGGTCTGTCAAGAGCCGCAAGAATATTGAGCAGAGTGGTCTTGCCGGAGCCGGATTCGCCCATTATAGCGACATACTCGCCCTCTGACACGCTGAAGTTCACGTTTTTAAGAGCCTCAACCTTATTGCCGCCGAGACGGGTTGAATAGACTTTTTTGAGTCCGTTGACTTCCAAAATACTCACTGTAGTTGACCTCCTGTCATTTTGTGACTCTATTATAGCCGAAAAGGGAAATGCGCCTCCATAGAAAAGGCTTACATTTCCCCTTTCAAATCTTACGTTTTTGTAAGAAGTTATTCTTTTCCCAGTTTATACTGCCCGAGATCGAGGCGAACCGTTGTCCCCTCGCCTACTGTTGAAGAAATCGAGATATCAATACCGAGGTTTTGACATATGCGGCGGCAGAGATAAAGCCCGAGCCCGCTCGCACGGCGGTCGGTTCTGCCGTTGCATCCGGTATAGCCTTTATCAAACACGCGCGGCAGATCCTCCGGCGCGATGCCTATTCCGGTGTCTTTGATACAAAGGACTTTTCCCTCGGAATAAATCTTTATGCTCCCCTCGCGGGTATATTTGAGCGCGTTTGAGAGCAGCTGCTCGACGACGAACGCGAACCATTTTTCGTCCGTAACGGCTTGAATATCAACGCTGTCATATTCGAGGCGAATCCTGCGGTCTATAAATTCCGAGGCGAATTTTTTCACCGAGCTTCTGATTATTTCATCTATATCCTGCTGAGTAAAAACATAGTCGCTGTAATCCGAGCCAAGGCGCACAAAGACGAGCACCATCTCGACATACTGCTCTATACGCGACAGTTCGGATGCGAGTCTGCGCGCTTCGGGCACATCTTCTTTCTGAAGAGTCAGGCGCATCGCCGCTATCGGCGTTTTTATCTGGTGCGCCCAGACGGTGTAGTAATCGACGGTGTCGCGTATGCGGCTGTCCGTCTGCGCCGTTATCTCCGCTATTTTTTTCTTGAGCACGGATATCAGTTGCTGATAGTCGGAATCAACTATCCCCTCCGGCTCGGGCAAAGCAGATATTAATTCGGTATTCCTGCGGTGAAGCTCTTCAAAAAACTTATGGCGACGATACGCTTTTGTAATATCATAGGCGGCGAACACCGCGCCGAAAAGCAGACACAGGGCGCACGGATACATCACGGCGCGCACGGGCAGACGGTAGAACCAAAACGAAACCGCGAATATGCAGACGAAAAGCAGAAGCATCAAAAGCCGCTTCCACCGCTCCTTGAGATAACCCTTAAAAAAGCTCATAACCCCTCCGAAATCAAGCTATTATATACCCTACGCCGAACTTTGTGGCGATAAAATCCTTGAGCCCCGCCGCGTCAAGCTTTTTTCGCAGGCGGTTGACATTGACGGTCAGCGTGTTTTCATCGACAAACGAGTCCGTCTCCCAAAGGCGCTCCATCAGCTTTTCGCGGCTGACTACCTTGCCTTTATTTTCCATCAGGCAGAGCAGAATGCGATATTCATTTTTGGTCAGCGTTATCTTTTCATCGCCGAAAACGAGAGAATTTTCGCCCGTATCGAGCAGTGCGCCGCGATGCTCGAGCACCGGAACATTGGCGCCGAAATCGTAAGTACGGCGCAGAAGAGCCTGAATTTTCGCCATGAGGACGCTGCCGTCAAACGGCTTCGAGATAAAATCATCCGCTCCGAGATTCATCGCCATGACGATATTCATATTGTCCGCCGCCGAGGATATAAAAATTATCGGCACCTTCGAGACGCGGCGAATCTCACTGCACCAGTGATAGCCGTCAAAGAACGGCAGCATGATATCGAGCAGGACTATATGCGGCGAAAACTCGGCGAACTCGTGCATGACATTGCTGAAATCCTGCACGATATGCGTCTGAAGATTCCACGCCTGTGCCTGCGCCGCGACGGCGTTCGCTATCCCCGGGTCATCCTCAACGATAAAGAGCCTGTACATACCGCACCTCCGAAAACTGTTTCATAAAAATCAACGGACGAATTCGACCGAAAACTTCGGCTGTATACAAAATAATTATACGGCATCTGCCGCCGCGTTTCAAGAAAAACAGTATCGCAAATGAACTTCGGCGCATAGAATATACAGAAAAAACTTTGGAGGTGCCAAATGAACAACAATCAAAACCGCTGCGGCTGCGGCGGACAGCCGACAGTCATTGACATTGACCGCGAGACGAAAGAGAACACAAATTTCCGAAAAGAGGCATGGACGGGCGAGCATCTGCAGGTAACGCTGATGTGCATACCCACAAACTGCGACATCGGCGCGGAGATCCACGAGGACACAGATCAGCTCGTCTGCATCGTGCAGGGCTGCGCGACAATAAGCTTCGGCGCAACGAAATGTTCCATGTGCGACGGTCAGAGGGCAAACGGCGGCGACGCCTGCCTCATCCCCGCCGGAACCTGGCACAATATAACAAACAGCGGAAGCATCCCGCTCAAGGTATATTCCGTATACGCTCCGCCGCACCACGCGGCAGGAACAGTCCAGCGCACCAAGACCTGCGACTGCTGAAAATAAAATAGACACAGGCGCCGTGACTCTGGTGGATCACGGCGCCCGTATCGTTGAGGAAGTGGAGATAAAAAAGATAATATGGAAATTCCAAAACGCAGGTTGGGGGTTCTGCGTTTTGCGTGGATGGTGAAATCAGCTAAGCATTACTTTCTGCTTATTCTCGCCCGGCAGTCTAAATCATCCGACCTCGACTGCCGAAAAGTCATAGTACAGATCCATCGGGCGATTATCGTCGAGCAGGAGAATGCTGTTATCCTCGAGCAGGAGGTTATCTCCCGCATACTTCATGATGAAGTCTATACCGTAGTTGACAGCCTGTTCTTCATTCTCGGCATAAATAAATCCGCTGACGGGGTTGACGGTATCATCGCATGCGCCTATCTCGCTGCCGTCCTCTCCGATTTTCTTGCATCGGCATTCGAGCACATAGCGCGAGCCGACATCCGGAAGTCCGTCGTATTCTTTTAGCATTACTATCCGTCCCTTGAATTTATCTGCAGGTGCGTTTTGCCGCCTGCCGTATGCCTCCGCGCTTCCGGCGGTCAGGCAGCAGACGGAAAAACCCGCCCGCTTCCCGCCGTATAGGAGTATAGGAGGTAGTTGACTTCATTTATGTACTTCGCTTGAGTACGTCATAATTTTAACGCATTGCAAGCAAAAAGTGTTGATTTTTCAAAAAGTGATGTAAAAATGGACAAAAACGATATATTTTGAGCAGTTATTTTTCTATGTAGCGAATATACGACATATTTTGACAAATTGTCGCGTGCCATTTTAGGCACATGAACGACATTTTGTTTGTACAGTGTAATAAGATAATTTACAAAAAATGTAAGAACATACTTTACAATAAATATAAGTCCGCCGCGGTGTGAGGTTATATGAAAATATCCGCGCGGTCTGTTGAAATATTTTTTATGCTCAGACACTGTCATTATAAATAAAGAAAGCAGGCAAGGTGTGTACCCTGCCTGCTTTCTTTTATATAGGAGTTATGTAGGAGATAGATTTCAAATTCATGCTCTTTTCAGAGGTCAACACTATTTTAGCGCATTTGCCGCCGGAAGTGTGAATTTTTGCAAAAGTGATGCGATTTTGGGCGAAAACGATGTTTTTCGTGAGTTTAATTTGCCGAGGTCGCAAAACTCAATTCAGGCGGTGACCGGCAAACAGTAAAAAATAATCGCTGATGACATTTTTTATTTTTCTGTTTGCTTTTTCGACAAAATGTGGTATAATATTTGCGGGAGCGTGATTCTTTTGATAGATATACTTGTCTGCGACGACAGCGCGGAAATAGTTGAACAGGTTAAAAAACTGCTGTGCGCATGGGAAAAAGTGAACACTGTCAGCTTCAATATAGACTGCCGTCAGTCGGGAAAATTCATTCTCGAAAACAAGCACAAATATGACATTGCTTTTATTGATATCGAGATGCCCGAAATGAGCGGACTCGAGCTCGCCGTTGAGCTCAAGAAGCAGAATCCCGATGTGCTGATTATCGTTCTGACCTCGTTTCAGCGATATCTCGACGACGCGATGCGCATCCATGTTTTCAGATATCTCTCGAAGCCTGTTGATGTCAATCGCTTCAACAAGAATCTCTTTGACGCTGTTCAGGAATACCGCACGCTGAGCAAGACGATAATTCTCGAAACACACGACATTGTCAAAAAGATAAAGACAAAAGACATTCTCTATATCGAAAACAGGCGCTACGGCGCACTGCTCGTGACGAAAGATGCCGAATATGCGACGGGAGTCAGGCTAAAGGACTGGATAGCAAAGACCGGTCAGCCGGACTGCTTTGTCTATTCCCACGCGAGCTACATAGTCAATCTGCAAAACGTCATCGACTTTTCAAAAGACAGCGTCACGCTCAGAAAAGGCGACGGCGAAACGGTAAGCGTATATATGTCCCAGCGCAAATACCCCGCCTTCAGAAAGGCATTTTTTAACTTCGCGGGAGGCATATGATGGACACTGTGTGTAAATTGATTGCCTGCGCTTTCGGACAATTTGCCGCGTACTGCTATTTTTCAAGGCGGTTTGAAACAAAATGTCCGATTGCCGCAGTCTGTGGATTCTTTGCGGCGGCTGCTGCCGTCCAATTCGCCGTAAGCTTCGCGGGGCTTGCCGCGCTCAATATAGCCTTGCTTTTTATAAACAATCTCTGCGCTGCGTTCATAATATACCGAGCGGGCATAAAGCAGTCGCTGATCCATTGCTTACTGCTCGAAGTGCTCGCCGCGATGTCGGCGTTTATAATAATGTTCGGTCTGCCGAAAATCATCGGCCACGAGCCGCCCGGAAACGGAATGATATTGCTCGGAATTTCTTCGAGCGCGCTGTATTTTACATTTTCATATGCAGTGTCAAGGCACAAAGACGACATGATCGTCTATTCGGTGCTGGTGTCCATGCTCTCTTTGGTCTGCGCCGCAATGATTGCAGGCTTCGCATTTTTCCCGGGGAGCAACCTGGTTTTGACACTGATATCGGTCATTCTTCCGCTGGCGATATCCGCAGTTTGCATGGCGCACAGAAAATTGGTCTGCAAAATCTCGAACTCCACCGAATCGCTTCTCGAAGAACAGCGGCAGAAGCTGAACGCGGAATACTATGCGGAGCTTGAGCATCAATACGACCTGCGCGACATTATTATCCACGACATAAAGGGGCATCTCCGCACGATAAAGCAGCTCTCGCAAAACGGAGAAAACGACCGCATAAACAGCTACATCGACTCGATATACAACAGCGGCGCGATGGGCGCGGTGAAGCAGTTCAGCAGCAACAAGCTCGCGAATGTCATAATCAGCAGATACGCGCATCTGTGCGCAAATTCGGAGATAAAATTCAACTGCGATGTGCGCAGCATTGATTTTTCTTTTCTTTCGGACAGCGACCTCACAATATTACTCGACAACATCCTCAACGGGGCATACAAATCCGCCGAAAAATCAGAAGAGCGCTTTATCGACATGAGCATCGGCAGCTTCAACGAGGCATATGTCGTGCTCAACGTCCGCCACAGCGTGGACGGCTCGCCGGACATAAAGAACAGCGAGAGGGCGGCGCGCATAAGCAAGATAATTCAAAAATACGGCGGACAGGCATCGTTCGACTGCGCGGACGAGAGAATATTCACGGCGAAGATAATGTTCAAGTCGTCGGTTGTCAAAAAATAAGGCTGCTCGCATTCAACACTCGCATGAGTACCTATAAAAAAGAGAACCCCGGTCGGTGCAAAATCAAATGCACTGACCGGGGTTTATTATAATTTTTATACTTTTTCAAGCTTGGCGTAGTTCGCCATTATCTTTTTTGTGCCGACCTTTTCAAAAGCTATTTCGAGCATAGTATCATTCGCCATTTTCTGCATACTGAGTATCACGCCCGTTCCATATGCCTTATGCTTGACTGTCTCGCCGACGGAATAGCTCTGCGCCGCGACGGCGGGCTTTTTCGCGCCCGCGCCGGAGAAGCCGGACGAAGCGGAGAAGCTGTAAGCGGGCTTCGACGGGATTGAATTCGACGCTCTTGCGGGTGACTGCGACGAGGGTTTTGAGAATCCTCTCGACGAGCTCCCCTGCCCTGCGGAACGCTGCTGCGGGATGCCGTGGGTCTGATAAGACATCGGTCTTGCGCCCTTCTTGTCGAGCAGCTCCTCGGGTATCTCTTCAACGAATCTCGACGGGCGGTTGCGGTTCGTCATGCCGTAGAGCATTCGCGTTGATGCGCTGGAGATATATAGCTTTTTCTTCGCGCGCGTTATCGCGACATAGGCGAGTCTGCGCTCCTCTTCGATATTCTCCGGCTCATAGAGTATTGTCTGCATTCCGGGGAAAATTCCCTCCTCCATGCCGACGATAAACACATTCGGGAATTCGAGTCCCTTAGCGGAGTGTATCGTCATCATAACGACCGCCTGGGTCTGGGCGTTGTAGTTATCTATATCCGTGAGCAGCGCGGTCTCCTGCAGGAAGCCGTTGAGGTCGCCCTCGGGGTTTTCCTCACAGTAGCGGCGTATGTTGTTTCCGAGCTCCGCCAGGTTTGCCACGCGCTCCTGATATTTCTCGGGCTCGTTGGCGAGCGAGAGCGTATAGCCCGTCTCGTCGAGTATCGCGCCGAGCAGATCGGCGAGGGGCATAATCTCCATTTTCTCGCGGAACGAGTCGATGAGCTTGCCGAATGCCATGAGCTTTGAAGCAGCACGCGAAAGCTTCGCATACTGATCCGCCGAGCGTATGACCTCAAACGGCTCAACGCCGAGTCCGTTCGCTATCTCAAAAACAGCATTGAGCGAAGTCTCGCCGATTCCGCGTTTGGGCTCGTTGATTATTCTTCTGAGCCTTATCTCGTCCGCCGTGTTGTTGACGACATAGAGATACGCCATGGCGTCTTTTATCTCTTTGCGGTCATAGAATCTGTGGCCGCCGATCATTCTGTACGGTATACCGCTTCTGATAAACGACTGCTCGATAAGGTTCGACTGCGCGTTCATTCTGTAGAGCACCGCGTGGTCGTTCCACTCCTCGCCGTCGGCGACATTGGAGACAATCGTATCGGCAACATGGCGGCTCTCCGCCATCTCGTCCTCGGCGACATAGAACTCGATTTTCGCGCCCTGTCCGTTATCCGTCCAGAGATTTTTGCCCTTTCGCTGTTCGTTGTTCGCGATAACGGCGTTGGCGGCATCGAGTATCGTCTGGGTCGAGCGATAGTTCTGCTCGAGGCGGATAACCTTCGCATTTTTATACTGCTTTTCAAAGCTCAGGATGTTTTCGATAGTTGCGCCACGGAAGCGGTAGATACTCTGATCGTCATCGCCGACGACGCATATATTCTCGTGCCCCGCCGCGAGAAGTGCAGTGAGCACATACTGCGCGTGGTTCGTATCCTGATACTCATCGACCATTATGTATTTGAAGCGGTTCTGATAGTATTCGCGGGTCTCCTTGTTCGTTTTGAGGAGCTTCACCATGTTGACTATCAGATCGTCAAAATCCATGGCGTCCGCCGCCTTGAGGAACTTCTGATATTCCTCGTAGACCTCGCCTATCTTCTTCAGTCGTATATCCGCCTGGTTCGTCGAAATGAACTCGGCGGGGGTAATCAGCTCGTCCTTGGCGCGGCTTATCTCGGCAAGCACGGACTTGACGGGAATCATCTTCTCGTCATATCCGAGGCGCTTTATGCACTCCTTGGCGGCGCGTTTGGAGTCGTCGGAGTCGTAGATAGTGAAATTATGCGTATACCCTATCTCGTCAGCGTGGCGGCGCAGAATCTTGGCGCAGGTCGAGTGGAATGTGCTCGCCCAGACATCGTTGCCGTCTTCGCCGAGAGCCTTGCAGATACGCTCCTTGAGCTCGCCTGCGGCTTTATTTGTGAAGGTTATCGCGAGAATCTGCCACGGCTTCGCGGGACGGACGCTCAAAAGATCCTCCGCCTCGAAAAGGCTCGTGTCGCCTGCGAGATAATTTTCAAGCAACGCCTCGTCGCCCTCGCGTATCGGGCGGGAAAAGTCAGAGGAATAATAAGCCTCGCCGTATTTGACGAGGTTTACGATACGGTTGACGAGCACGGTGGTTTTTCCGCTGCCCGCTCCCGCAAGTACCAAAAGCGGTCCTTTGGTAGAAAGGACCGCTTCAAGCTGCATATCATTCATCCGACTGAAGTCTTTTTTGATTATCTGCTGTCTTAAAGAAATCAGTTTTTCTATGCTCATATTACACCTTTATATGGAGATTTCGTGCGCAAGCTCATAGTCTTTCATATCTATGGTCTTGGTCATTTTGAGAGCCTCGAAGATATCGAAATCGACTATCTTGTTGTCTCTTATGCCAATAACTCTGTTGCCTATGCCCTGAGTGAGCAGGTCAACGGCGCGCGAGCCCATCTGGCTTGCCATTATCCTGTCTCTCGCAGTCGGCGAGCCGCCGCGCTGGACATGGCCGAGAATGGTTGCTCTCGACTCGACGCCGGTCTCGGCTTCGATTTTCTTTGCTATCTCAGCGGTTCCGCCGACGCCCTCGGCAACGATAACTATAAAGTGCTTCTTGCCGGTCTTCTGGAACTCGCGGATGCGCGCGATAACATCGCGCTCGATATCGTACTCGACCTCGGGCACGATTATCGACGTTGCGCCGACAGCGATGCCCGCTTCAAGTGCGAGATAACCTGCGCCGCGTCCCATGACCTCGACGACCGTGCAGCGGTCGTGAGACTCGGAAGTGTCGCGGATGCGGTCGACCATCTGAACGATGGTGTTAAGGCAGGTGTCATAACCTATTGTATAATCGGTGCAGGAGATATCGTTGTCGATAGTTCCGGGCAGTCCGATGCACGGAATGCCGCGCAGAGAAAGATCCCTTGCGCCTCTGAACGAGCCGTCGCCACCGATGATGACCATGCCGTCGATGCCGAACTTTTTGCAGGTTGCAACGGCTTTCTGAAGTCCCTCTTCGGTCTTGAACTCGGGGCATCTTGCAGAATAGAGAATCGTGCCGCCTCTCGTGATTATATCGGACACGGAGCGGAGGTTCATCTCATGTATATCGCCGTTTATAAGTCCGGTGTATCCTCTGTCAACACCGTAAACTTTGATACCTCTCTGACAGGCCGTACGCACGACTGCGCGTACAGCGGGATTCATACCCGGCGCGTCTCCGCCGCTTGTAAGCACTGCTATGCTCTTCATCGTCATTCCTCCGTCGTTGTTTATGATCTTATTCCTGTTAATTAGTAAACACTGTTTTTATATAATACACTTTTATCGAATCAAAGTCAAATAAAAATACACTTTTTCTGCAAAATTAAGCTTTTTCTTTGCATTTTACCGCATTTTTTCGTTTTATGAGGTCGCAAATTGCAATATATGCAAAAGCGATCGCCGTTGTTATCAGGGCAACTATTAAAAATGCCCGTTTTCCGCTGTGCAGTCCGAAGCGCAGCACGAGAATCATATAGACATAAAGATGCATGAAATATATTATCATGCTCGCGCGTCTGAGTATTTTTCTGTCCGAAACATACGGCACTTTCACGGATATTATTATTCCGAAAAGTCCGACGGCGCAGAGAATAACAAAAAATCCGGTATATTTATTGAACGCCACGCACCCGGCGAAGCCGCAGAGAGTGATCAAAACATCCGCCCACACGGGTATTTTTATCTTCGTGAGCAGCATGCCGAACGAAATATAGAACAGACCGCGGAACACCTTTCCGTTGCCGGTAGTCGCCCACATGAGCTTTCTGATAAAGTTTATCGCGGGCGAGATATCGTTCGTCGTGCCGGAGAGCATATCGAGAGCCGCTCCGCAGAGAATGAACACAAGTCCGAGCGCGGTTATTGCCCAGGGGTTGACTTTTATTTTTAAGAGAAGATAAATAATCCCGAGCGCATATATTGCCGAGATCATATACCAGAGCATCCACGAACCGTAATGTTCGCCGCTGAAAACGAGTCCTTTTATATATCTTATCGCCGCTTCGCGAACGCCGAAACCCGAGCGCCTGTAATCGAATATCGCAAGGGGCAGATAAGCGAGCGACCAAAGCAGATAGAGCTTGAGCATTTTGAAAAACGCATGGGCAACCTTCGGAAGATTATCCTTTGCCGTAAGCGGCCATTCCATACGCCCGGCGAGCAGATAGCCCGACGCCATGAAGAAACAGGGCACGGCGCAGTAGATAAAATTCAGATACACCGTATTGAACGCTCCGGTGCCAAAAAGATTCCACGGCGTCGTATGTATCGCGACGACCATATACGCCCCGAGGAACTTGCAGATGTCTATTGTCAGGCTGTTGCTTTTCTGCGGGTTTATATTCTTCATTTTCACTGTCCTCCCTGCCTGTCATCGATATAAATAACATTCTCTTCGCCGAGGATCCGCCTGAGCTCCTTGAGCATCGGCGCGTTGACATCCGCGCTGTGAGAATATGGCTGACGGATATATTTTTTCGTGTCGCAATAGTAAAAATACACTGTATTATTGCCGTCAAAGAAGTCGAGAACTCTCTGAGCCCGCTCGATCTCGGGACAATTTTCACCCGCAAAGCGCAGGAAGAGTCCGGGCGTTTTTGCGGCCTTTTTCTGCGGCTGAGTGACAGCATTTGAAGCCTGTCTCACCTGCTCGGAGACTTTTCTCTTCGCGTCCGCGGGCGGACACGGCTCTGCCGACTCGCAGACGAGCTTTGCTTCCTCGTCCTCGCGCACGCTGAGTCTGCCGTGGATAAGAATTACATTGCCCTCGGTAAAGAGCTGAGTCTGGCGCTCATATATTTTCGGGAACACTATGACTTCTATTGAGCCGAACACATCCTCCGCCGTTATAAAAGCCATTGTGGTGTTATTTTTTGTTATCTTTTTTCTGACATTCGTTATTATGCAGAGAAGATCAACGCGCGACTCATCTTTATATATGCCGCCGACCTCATCGGCGTTACGGAGATCCGCCGTATTGGCGCAGCCGAGGCGCTCGGCGAGCTGTTCGTATTCCGCCATGGGGTGACCCATGAGGTAGAGCCCAGTCATCTCTTTTTCGAGTCTTAGCAATTCGCGCTTGTCCATCTCTTCGAGGGTCGGCATTCTATATTCGCCCTGCGGCGCTTCGCTCGGGGCGGCATCGAAGAAGCCGAGCTGACCGTCGATATTGCGGCGGCGGTCGTTCTCGAGCTGAGCCGATATCTCCGGGAAAGCGTAGAGCATCTGGCGGCGGTTCGCGCCGAGTCCGTCGAGCGCGCCGCATTTTATGAGGCTCTCGACCGCGCGTTTGTTGAACTCCTTATCCTGCATACGCTTGCAGAACGAATAGAAGGATTTGAACTCCCCGCCTGTTTCGCGCTCGCGTTCAATCTCTCTTATAAAGCCCGCGCCGACATTTCTCACGGCGAGCAGACCGAAATATATCTTTCCGTCCTTTGGAGTGAAACGCTCGGAGCTGACATTGACATGGGGCGGCACAACCTCGATACCGAGGCGCGAGCACTCCGCGATATATTCGGCAACTTTCGGCGTATCATCGAGCACGCTGCTGATGAGAGCCGCCATGAACTCGCAGGGATAATGGCACTTGAGCCACGCCGTTGTATAGGCAACAAAGGCATAGGCGGCGGCGTGGGATTTGTTGAACGCATAGGACGCGAATGAGGACATATCATTAAAGATATCATTCGCGGTCTTTTCGTCAACTCCGCGCTTCACCGCGCCCTCGCACTCGACCGTACCGTCCTCATTGACGAGTCCGTATATGAAATTATGGCGTTCGCGCTCCATGACATCGTGCTTCTTTTTCGACATGGCGCGGCGGACGATATCGGCGCGGCCGTAGGAATAGCCCGCGAGGGTGCGGAATATCTCCATGACCTGCTCCTGATAAATCATACAGCCGTAGGTGACCTTGAGTATACCCTCGAGCATCGGGGTCTTGTAGCGTATTTTCGACGGGTCGTGGCGGTTCGCGATATATGTAGGTATCGAGTCCATGGGACCGGGTCTATAGAGCGAGATAACAGCTATCAGATCTTCTATGCTCTGCGGCTTGAGACCCATGAGCACACTGCGCATACCCGCGGATTCAAACTGAAACACGCCCTCCGTTTTGCCGGACGAGAGCATTTTGAACACTTCTTCGTCCTCGTAATCTATCATATCCTCGGAGAAATCAGGGATGCGTTTTTTTATGCTGCGCTTTGCATAATCTATAACTGTCAAAGTGCGCAAACCGAGAAAATCTATCTTAAGAAGTCCGAGTTCCTCGAGGGTGGTCATGGTAAACTGCGTGACTATCGACTCGTCGTTTCGCGCGAGGGGCACATAGCTCTCGACCGTGTCGCGGGTTATAACTACGCCCGCCGCATGAGTCGAGGCGTGGCGCGGCATACCCTCGACTTTGCGCGAGAGGTCAATAAGTCTGCGGACATTCTCGTCGTTTTCATAGAGGGCGCGGAGATCCGACGATTTGAGTGCCTTGTCTATCGTTATGCCGAGTTCGCGCGGGATGAGCTTTGCGACGGTATCGACATCGTTATAAGGCATACCGAGCACTCTGCCGACATCGCGCACCGCGGCGCGCGCAGCCATGGTGCCGAAAGTCACTATCTGCGCGACATGGTCGGAGCCGTATTTTTCAATAACATAGTCTATAACTTCGCTTCGGCGTTCGTAGCAGAAATCGACATCGAAATCGGGCATACTGACGCGCTCGGGATTGAGGAATCGCTCGAACAGCAGGCTGTATTTCATCGGGTCGATGCCGGTTATACCGATAGCATAGGCGGTTATACTGCCCGCTCCCGAACCTCTGCCGGGGCCGACGGGTATATTGCGGCTTCGCGCATGATTTATGAAATCGTGGACTATCAGATAATAGTCGACATAGCCCATGCGGCTGATGACCGAGAGCTCATAGTCGAGGCGCTTCTGATACTCCTCCGGGATATTCTCGCCGTAGCGGCGGTGCATCCCTTCCTGCGCCATATTTTTAAGATACTCAAAATGGTCCTGATTCCCGGGCACTTCAAAATGCGGCAGCTTCGTTTTACCGAACTCGAACTCGACATTGCAGCGTTCTGCTATCTCCGAAGTCCGCTCGACCGCATCGGGGTACTCTGGGAAGAGTGAGAGCATCTCCTGCTCGCTTTTCAAATAGAACTCCTGAGTCTGGAACTCCATGCCCGTATCCTCGCCGAGGGTATGGTTCGTCTGGATGCAGATGAGCACCTGCTGCATCTCGGCATCCTCTTTGGAGATATAGTGGACATCGTTCGTGGCGACGAGCGGAATCCCCGTCTCCCTCGACAGCTGGGCGAGCATCGGGATTATACGCCTCTGCTCGGGCAGGCCGTGATCCTGAATCTCGAGGAAGAAGTTGTTTTCGCCCATGACGGAGCGATACCAGAGGGCTTTTTTCTTCGCGCCCTCGTAGTCGCCGCTGAGCAGGGCGCGCGGGATTTCGCCCGCGAGGCACGCAGAAAGTGCAATAAGACCCTCGTGATATTTTTCGAGGAGCTCACGGTCTATTCGCGGTTTTGTGTAAAAGCCCGTGACGAATCCCTCCGACACAAGCTTTATCAGATTCTTATATCCTGTTTCATTTTCGCAGAGCAGTATCAGATGATAGCGCTCGGAGTCGAGGGCGTGGACTTTGTCAAAGCGGGTGCGCGCCGCCATATACACCTCGCAGCCGATTATCGGCTTTATCCCGCGCTTTTTCGCCGCGCGGTAAAAGTCGATGACGCCGTACATAACGCCGTGGTCGGTCACGGCAACGCTCGTCTGACCGAGGCGCTGCACTTCGTCCATAAGCTGCTCGATGCGGCACGCGCCGTCAAGCAGGCTGTATTCGGTATGAAGATGAAGGTGTGTAAATGACATGGCTCTTCTCCGCGGGGTCAGCCCCCTATGCCGCCGGCGATTTCAACGAGGCGTTTGAGCCTGTGATTGACACCCGAGCGCGTTAGCGGCGGATCAGTCATATCCGCAAGCTCGCTCAGACTCACTTCGGGGTTGTCCCGCCTCAGCTTCGCCATTTCGGCGAGCGGCACGGGCAGACTCTCGAGTCCGACGGTTCTTTCTATTTTTTCTATCGCTTCAACCTGCACTATCGCGGCATCGACAGTGCGGCTCAAATTGGCATTTTCAAAATTGACGCGCCTGTTGACATGGTTGACCATATCTTTATGCATCTTGATTCCCATAAGCTCGAGCGTCGAGTTCATCGCGCCGACGAGGGTCAAGAACTCCTCTATCTTCTCGCTGACTTTGAAATAGACGATATGACTCGACTTTCTCCTGACATATTTCGGGGCAAAGCCGACCTCGTCAAGCAGCTGAATCAAATCGTTGCAGAGCTTTTTATACGAGACGGAAAACTCAAGATGATAGTTTTTCTCGGGCGAGCTTATTGTTCCGCAGGCGATGAAAACGCCGCGCAAAAACGCGCCGAAGCAGCAATCTTCGGGGAGGTTCGCCCTGTTGATGCGCAAAGAAATGTCGCTTTCGCTGTGGCCGAAAAATTCGAGGATTCGTTTTCTGTCCGCTTCGTCGGCAACAGAAACCGTGTATTTTGACACGCCCGACGAGACGGACGGAGTAATATCAAAAAGCTCTTTTATAACATCGCAGTAGAGCTTCGCGATATTCTCGTTCTCGGTGACAAAGGATATCTCGGAGACGGAAAACATTCTGCCGAAGAGCAGCATTCCGTAGGCTCTTGCCTGCGCGCAGCAATCCGAAAGCACAGGCACCTGCGCGAGTTCCTGCTTGACATCCGATGAGAACGACACGGTTTTTCCTCCTATTTTTTCATATCGCGGTGCTGAACGGTCGCGATGCAACCGATTTTTTCAAGATGAGCTTTCAATAATTCCGCAAAGACTACCGAGCGGTGTCTGCCGCCGGTGCAGCCGACGGAAATGACCAACTGGCTCTTGCCCTCTTTGCGATAAAGCGGGATAAGATAATCGAGCAGGTCGCAGAGCTTCGCTTCGAGTCCCCTCGCCTCGTCCCACTTGAGCACATAGTCTCTGACCGGATCTTCAAGCCCGGTATGCTGCTTGAGCTCGGCAACATAAAAAGGATTCGGCAAACAGCGCACATCGAACATCAGATCGGAATCGTTCGGGATACCGTATTTGAAGCCGAAAGACACGCAGTGAACTTTGAGAGCGTTGCCGGGATTGTCAAGAAACATCTCGCAGATGCGGTTCTTGCAATCTGTCGGGGTCATATGCGAGCTGTCGATAACATAGTCGGCGATGCTCTTCGCAGGTTCGAGAATGCTGCGCTCTGCAGCGAGGGCATCGTTTATCGAGCCGTTATATTTATCGAGCAGAGGGTGCTTGCGCCTTGTCTCTTTATAGCGGCGGATAAGCACATCATCGGAGGCATCGATAAACAGAAGCTTTGTGTCGCACTTGAGCTCCTTGAGCTCGACGATGGCGTTGAACAAATCGCCGAACGACGCGCCGACGCGGATATCGGTAACAATGGCGACCTTTTCTCTTTTTTCGCGGGAATTGAGCAGAAGCTGCGCGAAGGTCGGCATAAGCTTCGGCGGCATATTATCCACGCAGAAATAGCCTATGTCTTCAAGCGCGTCAACAACTCTTGATTTTCCTGCACCGGACAGTCCGGTGACGATGGTAATCTCCATTTTGTTTTCTCCTATAAAATCAGCCGATGAGTCTGATCTCCGTTTCGAGCGTTACGCCGGTCTGAGCCTTGACGCGCGCCTGGACGTGCTTGATAAGGCTGAGAATATCGGACGCGGTAGCGCCGCCGCGGTTGATTATGAATCCCGCGTGCTTCTCGCTGACCTGCGCGCCGCCGACGCTGACACCCTTGAGTCCGCACTGTTCAATGAGTGCGCCCGCAAAATGACCCTCGGGGCGCTTGAATGTGCTGCCCGCGCTGGGATATTCAAGCGGCTGCTTATCCCTGCGGCGGGAAATGATATCGTGCATGGTATTTTTTATCTGCTCCGGGTCGCCGGGAGTCAAGCGAACGGAGGCGGCGGTTATGACAAGGCCGCTGTCCTCATATGCGCTGTGGCGATAAGAGAGCTGCATAGCCTCATTGTCAAGCTCGCCGGAAGTTCCGTCGGGCGAAACATATTCGCTGTTTATGAGCACATCCTTCATCTCGCCGCCGTAAGCTCCTGCGTTCATGAACACCGCGCCGCCGACGGTTCCGGGTATGCCATAGGCAAACTCGAGACCCGAGAGCGAATTTTCGAGCGCAAAGGAGCAAAGCTGAGCGAGGCTCGCGCCGCTCTGGGCGCGAACGGTGTTTTCATCGGTCAGGGTTATTCCGCACTGCTTGCCGGTGAATATAACGGCGCCTTTTATGCCCTTGTCGCTGACGAGGACATTGCTGCCCTTACCGAGGACGAACACCGGGATATCCTCTTTTTCGCAGAAACGGACAAGCTTGGCAGTCTGCCCGGCGTCCTCGGGAGAGAGGAACAGCTCGGCGGGGCCGCCGACTTTAAAGCTCGTATAATTTTTCATTGACACTCCGCGCTCGGCACTGCATTCGAGCGAGAGGGCGTATTTTTCCAACGCTTCGATATTATTCATAATATCTCCAATATGTCGGCCGCACTGGCGGCGTTTATTTATCTGTCGAGCAGAGCGGCGCCGATGAGTCCGGCGTCGTTGCCGAGTTCGGCAGAGATTATCTGAGTCTGAACCTTTGCATGGATGCTGTATCTCTCACGCTCGACCATCTTTCTCAGCGGAACGAGCAGGTTCTCTTTTTCATGGCCGATGCCGCCGCCGATGCAGATCATATCGGGCTGAAGGGCATTGACGACATTCGTTATGCCGGTTGCGAGATAGAAAATATACTGATTGACGACTTTTTTAGCAGTCTCGTCGCCCGCACGCATGGCATCAAAAGAAGTTCTGCCGTTGACGCGGCTGATATTGTTACCGACGAGATCCCACATGGCGGTATAGGGATCGTGGCGCATGGCATCTTTAGTCTGGCGGATAAGCGCGGTGGCGGAAGAATAGCTCTCCCAGCAGCCTCTGCGTCCGCAGGTGCAGGCTTCGCCGTCCGAGACGATGACCATATGACCCATCTCTCCCGCGGCATCGTTGACACCGGTGACGAGCTTGCCGTCTATGACAATACCGCTGCCAACTCCGGTTCCGAGGGTGATGGCGACAAAGCTGTTGACTCCCTTGCCTGCGCCCGCCTTTGCTTCGCCGAGCGCGGCGCAGTTCGCGTCGTTGTCGAGATAGATAGTCTTCTTGAGTCTCGACTCAAGAATATCGCGCGCGGGAACATTATCGAAAGCGAGGTTATTCGCATATTCGATAACGCCGTTCTTCTTGTTGACCGAACCGGGGGTTCCGATACCTACGCTGACAACATCGTTCATGGTGATGCCCGCATCTATAACAGCAGCCTCGACAGCCTTGGCAACATCTTCAAGAATGGCTTCCGCCGCGCGGGGGCAATTTGTCTTGAGCTTGCCTCTGCCGATGATTTTCATTTCTTCATTGATGACGCCGGCAACGATATTCGTGCCGCCGAGATCGACTCCTACTCTGTACATTTTTTTACCTCCATACAGACAGTTTCTCTTTCCCTGTCTTTTTATATCAGAAATCATGCCAGACTTCAAGTTCCTTCTTCTCGGGAACTATATCATCCGTCATGCCGAGCGAATGCAGCAGCTCGCGCGCCGCATTATAGCCCATTTTCTTTTGCCTGTTATTCATCGCCGCCGCTTCGATTATTATCGAAAGGTTTCGTCCGGGTTTGACGGGGACGACGGTCAGCGGAATATTTATGCCGAGTATCTCGACATACTCGTTATCGAGGCCGAGGCGGTCATAGACCTTTTCGTTATCCCACGGCTCGAGCTGAACGACCATATCGATTTTCTCGGTCATTTTGACAGCGCCCATACCGAATATCCTGCGGGCGTTTATTATGCCGACGCCGCGCAGCTCGATAAAGTGGCGTATATTATCCGGTGCACTGCCGACGAGCGTTCTCGAAGAGACGCGGCGAATCTCGACCGCGTCATCCGCTATCAGTCGGTGACCGCGCTTTATAAGCTCAAGGGCAGTCTCGCTCTTGCCGACGCCGCTGTCACCGAGGATCAGGACACCCTCGCCGCTGACTTCGACAAGCACGCCGTGGCGCGTGATGCGCTGGGCGAGCTCGACGCCCAGATATGATATAAGAGTTGACATACAGCCGGAAGTGGAATCCGGGCTTGTCAGGATCGGCACAGAATATTTCTGCGCATATTCGCGCAGCTTATCCGGGCACTCGAGCGAACGGGTGATAACGACGGCGACGGGCTCGGTCGCCATCAGCCGCTCCATGCTCGCCGCGGCGGCATCCTCATCGAGGCTCGAAATATAGTTCATCTCAGCGAGGCCGAGGAACTGGATACGCTCGGCATCGAAATACGCGCTGTAGCCTGCGAGCATAAGCCCGGGGCGGTTGACATCCTGCGATGTGACATAGACATCCTCGACGGGCTTGGGCGCATAAAGTATCCCGAGTGAATTATCTTCCACTACTTTTTTGAGTGAAACGGAATATTTACCCATACTTCTCTCCTGTAGTTCTCCAATTGAAGAAATGATAGTGCATACGAATTATATTATAATAGATTTGGGCAAAAGTTCCAATACCTTTTTGACTTTTTTTGAAGTTTTGGGAAGCTTTTTTTAATATTTTCAGCGGGACGGCAGAAGGATTTGAAGAACGGGAAAAATGGAGCGGAGCAGAAGCGATATTGAAAAGATTTTGTTCCGCTCATGCGGCATCGGGTCATCGAGGTCGCCGCGCCATACAAAGGCTGATTAATTTGTTGGTTCACAGAGAAAGCGAGCCGGAAGAGAAGCTCTCTCCCGGCCGATATCCGTTTCTATGTTAGACGTCCGTTTCTCTGATTCCGAGGCTGACGGAAAGAGCCTGATCCACCCTGCCCATATCCGCACCGCCGAGCGCGCCCATTTTTTCCTTAAGACGCTTTTTGTCGAGCGTGCGCACCTGCTCGAGCAGGACTATCGAATCCTTGGCAAGTCCGCAGCCGTCCGCATTGACTCTTATATGAGTGGGAAGGTTGGTCTTATACTTCTGGCTGGTTATCGCCGCGGCTATGACCGTCGGGCTGAAGCGATTGCCGACATCGTTCTGAACTATCAGCACGGGTCTTATCCCGCCCTGCTCGGAGCCGACGACGGGACTCAGATCAGCGTAGTATATATCTCCCCGTTTTACTGTCATTTTTAATCACTCTCCGTTTTTATTGTCCGGCAAGAGTATTTTTGCCTGACAAAAGCGCGATTAAACATTAACTTGTTATTCGGGGAGCAAAAATTTCAAGTCAGTCCATTATATGTCCTGTTTTTATTTGGGTGAGACATTGCGAAACTCCGCAGTCAGCAGGGCTTTCGGTATTTCGAGGCTCTGCGGCAAGCCATTATCGCCGCGTCGCAGAGTGAAATCCACACCCGAGACGGTGCCTTTCGTCTCCCACGCGTCGCCCATATGTACGGTATGTGTATTCGCCGTGTCGGACGAAGTTTTGAGCGTTTTTGTTATCAGCTCGCCCACCCCGCTCTGCGGCAGGGATGAGAGATCCGCAGAAAAAGTCAGATTGCCGTAGCTGAACGTGCAGATCGAGCCGCTGAGCTTCACTTTCAATCCACGAACGGTTGCCGGGGATGTGAACTCAAGCTGAGCTTCGGTGAGCGAAGTCTGATCGTACTTTGCCTCATACTCGCGCTCGCCGTTTATGATATACAAATCGGCTGTGAACGCAGTCGGGATATCCGGCGGCTGATCTTTGCTGTTTTTCAAAGGTGTGTTTTTGCATCCGAGAAGAGACAAAACAAGCAGCAAGCTTAAGATAAACGGAAAAATTCGTTTCAAGCTATCACTCCAATTGCCCGTTACCTCTCCAGGGTTCGCAGCACGCGCGGCAGAGCGGCTATGCAGTCGGAGGCGAGCATCGACGAGAGCGACAGTTCGCGCGCCGCTGCGTCTCCTGCGGCACCGTGGATATATGCGCCGAGCACCGCCGCATCAAACGGATACACGCCCTGAGCGAGGAGCGCTAAAATAATGCCCGAGAGCATATCTCCGCTGCCGCCCTTTGCCATGCCCTGATTGCCGGTGACGTTGATATATGCGTCACGCCTGCCCGCGTCGGCTATCACCGTGCTCGCGCCCTTGAGCAGGAGCACAACGCCGTATTCATCGGCGAAGCGGCGGGCGACATTCACCCGGTCGCGCTCGATATCGGCGATACTCATGCCGGTAAGGCGGGACATCTCGCCGGGGTGCGGAGTGAGAATAACGGGAGCTTTGATATTTTTCAGTATATCTATATTTGCGGCGAGCGCATTTATGCCGTCGGCATCTATAATCATGGGCTTTGTGCAGTTCTGCACGAGCGCCGAGACGAGTTCTTTCGTATGGAGATTGAGTCCGAGACCGCATCCGACAAGCACAGCCGAAGATTTTTCAGCCTGTTCGAGCAGCGCGGGTATCGCGCCGGACGAGAAAGTGCCCGCCTCGTTTGACGGCAGGGGCAAAAGCAATGATTCCGTGAGCTTCGGGGCTATTGCGTTATAGGCGGCATCGGGAAACGCGGCAGTTACAAGACCCGCTCCGCATCTAAGCGCCGACGAGGCGGCAAGCACCGCCGCACCCTGCATATTGCGGCTGCCGCAGATACTCAGAGCGCGCCCGAATGTGCCTTTATTCGCCATAAGGTCACGGCGCGGGAATATCTTTTTCGCCTGGGCGGGAGTCAGCACGGCGAGGGTATCGTCCTCAATGCCGTCGATTATATCGTCATCGATGCCTATTGCGACGGTTATTATTTCGCCGCAGAGCACGCGCGCGGGTTTTAATATGTGGACGGGCTTCATGCACGACACGGCTATTGTGATATCCGCTTTTATGCAGCTGCCCGGCACATCGCCGTTGTTGCTTTCGAGTCCGCTCGGTACATCGATTGAAACGACTTTTGCAGGCGAAGCGTTGACAGCCTCAAAGACCGCTCTCACCCGCTCGTCCTCTCTGTATTTATAGCCCGTGCCGAACACGGCATCGACTATCACGGCAGCAGATTCGATTGAATTTTTAGCGTTTTCCTCTCCCCAGAAGAACTCCGGGACGAGCCCTGTTTCGACAGCCTTTTCGCGCATGAGTATAGAGTCCTCGGCGGTAGGCTCGCCAAACGCCTCGACAACAGCAACATTGAAGCCTGCGAGTGCGAGCTTGCGGGCGATAACAAAGCCGTCGCCGCCGTTCTTGCCCTTTCCGCAGAGCACGCACACAAGTCCGCGCGACTGCTCAAGAGAGGCAAAGCGCTCTCTTATCTCCCTTGCGCAAGCGCTGCCGGCGTTTTCCATAAGGCGGGTGAAGCTCATTCCCCTGTTGACCTGTGCCTGTTCGGCAGAGAACATCTGCGATGAAGTCAGAACTTTCATTTTGCCGCCTCCACATATGCTTTTTCATAACGCTCACTGCGGGTATTCCGCGCGAAGATAAAACAAATATCCATAATATTCCTCACTTTTATAAAACAAGGGACTGCCGCGCGGACAGTCCCCGATTATCATTTTGCGTCGATAACTACTTTTCCGTCCTCGACAAGAGCGCGGACTTCGCTCAGCGGAGACGAAGCGTGGTCAACAATAGCGTTGGCTATCTTATCCTCAACCTGCCGCCTGATATTGTTCCTCAGGTCGCGCGCTCCGCGCAGACCGCCCTCGGACATCGAGGCGATAAGCTTCGGCACGCTTTCATCCCAGGTGAACTCTATGCCCTTGTCGCGCAGAGGCTCGACAAGCTCGGTGAGCATGAGATTCGATATCTGCTCAAGATTTTCCGGGGTCAGGTCGTTGAAGACGACTATCTCGTCAACTCTGCCGATAAACTCCGGGCGCAGGAACTCTCTGAGTGCCTTGAGCGCTTTTTCTTTATTGGCATCGCTCTGATTCTTCGCAAAGCCCATGACACCCTCGCGGCGTTCGCTGCCGGCGTTGGAGGTCATGATGATTATCGTGTTTTCAAAGCTCACTGTTCTGCCCTGCGCATCGGTTATTCTGCCCTCGTCAAGTATCTGGAGCAGGATATTCATAACATCGGGATGCGCTTTCTCTATCTCGTCGAAGAGTATAACTGAATAGGGCTTTCTGCGGACTTTTTCGGTCAGCTGACCCGCCTCGTCATAGCCGACATAGCCGGGCGGCGAACCTATTATGCGCGAGACGGAGTGCTTCTCCATGAACTCAGACATATCAAGGCGGATAAGCGTCTCGGGAGTGTTGAACAGCTCCTGAGAGAGCAGTTTTACAAGCTCGGTCTTGCCGACTCCGGTCGGTCCGACGAAGATAAACGACGACGGGCGGCGGCGCGGATTAATCTGCACTCTGCCGCGCTTTATCGCGGCGCAGACGAGTTCAACTGCCTCATCCTGACCGATAAGCTTCGCTTTGAGATGCTGTTCCATATCGGCAAGGCGGGTAAGGTCGCTCTCCATTATCTTATTTGCGGGTATGCCTGTCCAGAGCTGGATAACTCTGGCGATGTCGCTCTCCGTCACCGCATTGTCGGCGGCGAGAGGCTTCAGCGCTTCGATATCTTTCTCTTTGGCGGCGATACTGCTCTTGACTTTGAGCAGACCCTCGTAGTCGGTATTCTCGGTCTCCTCCATCATCGCCTGCTGGCGGTCGTTGAGGAGCTTGAGGTCGTCCTCGGCGGTCTCAAGGTCGCTTATGCTCTTGTTTCTGAGGTTCGCGCAAGTGCAGGCCTCATCAAGCAGGTCGATAGCCTTATCGGGCAGGAAGCGGTCGTTTATATAGCGCTCGGAGAGCACAACCGCTCTGTGGACGAGCGAGTCGCTTATAGTGACCTTGTGGAAATTTTCGTAATAGTCCTTGATGCCGACGAGCATCTGATAGGTCTCCTCTATCGACGGCTCCTCGACTTTTATCGGCTGAAGGCGGCGCTCAAGGGCGGCATCCTTCTCGATATATTTTCTGTATTCGGTGAAGGTCGTTGCGCCGATTATCTGTATCTCGCCTCTCGAAAGGGCGGGCTTCAGGATATTCGCGGCGTTCATCGAGCCCTCCGCATCGCCTGTGCCGACGAGGTTATGCACCTCATCGATAAACAGGATTATATTGCCCTCTTTTTTGACCTCGTCTATAAGACCCTTTATACGGCTCTCAAACTGACCTCTGAACTGAGTGCCGGCGACAAGAGCGGTGAGGTCGAGCAGGTGTATTTCCTTTTTGGCGAGCTTCGCGGGAACTTCGCCGTTTGCTATGCGCAGGGCAAGTCCCTCGGCTATAGCGGTCTTGCCGACGCCGGGTTCGCCGATAAGGCAGGGGTTGTTCTTCGAGCGGCGGCAGAGGATCTGCACCGCGCGGTAAATCTCGTTATCGCGTCCGATGATGCGGTCTATTTTACCCTCGCGGGCTTTTTCGGTAAGATCCGTGCAATAGAGCGAGAGGAACTTTCTCCCCTTTTTCTTCTTGCCCTTTTTCTTTTCGCCCGGACCCTTGGCGTTAATAACAGGGATGCCGAACGGACCGACCTGGGGTTTGTTATCGTCGCTGTCGCCCTCGTCGATTTCATCCTCGCCGTCGGAGTCCTCATCCTCTTCATCGTCGTCCTGCTCGGACTGGTTCATGAAAGGAAGAGTTCCCGCGCCGCCGGGCATGAAGCCTGTTCCGTCCTCGCCGAACAGCTCATCGAACTGGTCGCTGACGGAATCTACCTCGTCCTCCGAGATGCCCATGCTCTCCATTATCTGCTTTATGGGACCTATATTCATTTCCATGGCGCATTTCATGCAGAGTCCTTCCTGCTTGGTCTCGTTGCCCTCGACCTTGGTTATGAAGAACATTGCAGGGCGTTTGCCGCACCTGGAACACATCATCTTTTTCATTTAAATAATCTCCGGGATTCTGATTTGACTTTTATCGGAACGCATATGATTAAACACCGCTGACACGGTTCATTTGCGGATTCCGATTGTTTATTTTTTGCCCTTTGCTTCCATTCTGCTTTGGTGCTTTTCCTTCACCTGTCTGTAGGTCGCGGGCATATAGCTTGCGAAAGCAACTATAGTAAGTATTGCCGAAATTATGACAAGTACCATGAGAACGGGGTCGGGCAGAGTCCAATAATTTCTGAACGCGCCTATCTCGGGGCCGAAGCCGATTATGACGAGCATAACAAGATAGAACACGAAGGTTGCGACCTTGCCGTATATCTCGGCCGCGCCGGGCTTGATGCCGCAGGCTATCATTATGGCTCCGCCGATAACCATGACCGCCTCTTTGGCGAGGAACACGAGGAATACCCAGCTGAAAGCGACCATCAGCTGATCGTTGCAGCTGCGGAAAGCTATGTAGAGCATGACTGCGATTGTTATCTGAGTCAGCTTATCTGCGACGGGATCGAGTATCTTGCCGAGCTCGCTGACCTGATTGAAGCGGCGGGCGATTTTTCCGTCAAGGAAATCGCTGATGCCGGAAAGCGCGAGCATGAGCACTGCCCAGCCGATATGACCTTTATAATAGAGCACGGCGAATGCGGGTATAAGAAAGATTCTTATAAGCGAGAGCAGATTCGGGACAGTCAGACAGCCCTTAAACAGATTTTTTACCATAGTTATCCTCCTCAAATATGTTCCTCCCTGTGCGGGGACGGAAATATCAAACCGTTATCAGCCGCGAAAATATATCGGTTGAAACGATCAAACTCACGAGTTTGGATGCGCCGACTGCCGAGGCGAACTGCGTGCCGGGCGCAAAGGACGCGGCGACATCGAGCAGCAGGCAGGCAAACACGGCGACGAACACGCCCTTCAAAGCTCCGAAAACACCGCCGAGAGTGCGGTTGACGGAGCGGATAACGGGCAGTTCAAACAGCTTGCAGACAGCCTTTGTGGCAATCTGAAGAAAGAAATCACAGACAAAGAAAATGACGGCGAAGCTCAAAACTTTGAGCACGGCGACAGCGATAGGCTTCGCGACGCTGTCGCAGATTTCGGCGGCGATATTCGACGCGCTCAGATCGACAGAGCCCGCCTTTTCGGATATCGCGGCGATGTCAACGCCCATGCTCTGAGCCGCTTTGACAATGGCGGCGGGCAGAGAAGATATAACTTCCTGCACATTCTGCGAGGTAAGCTTCACCGAGGACATATCGGGCAGCTGAGCCGCCACGGCAGTTTCAAGGCTCTTTTTTATGAACAGGTCATATATACCGCTTGCGACGGGTTCACTCAGCCATACGGCGAGCGCAGCCGCCGCAGCGACCACGACAAGTCCTATAATAGAGCGGATAAGCCCGTTTTTGACGCCGACGAAAATGCACAGCGCAAACACTGCGACTATTAAAAAATCGACTATAAAATCCAAGACTTATCCCCCCTGTTCGCTGTTTTTTCAATTATATCACACGCTATGCACAGTGGCAAACCTTTTATTATTAAGCGGTTGTTAATTTTTTGTGATATTTGACGCATATTGTACATACACGTCGCTGCCCGCGCAGATGACCCTTTTGCCGTTTTTGCCGGCGGAGACGGTCTTTGCGGTCTCGCCGCTTGAAGATATCAGTTCAACACCGTCGTCAAACAGCACGGCGACATATTTATCGGTGCATGTGAGCGCATAAATTTTCTTGTCAAAGCTGCGCTCGAACAGAAGCTTTGAGCGCCTGTCGAAAGCCACGACCTTCGGCTTCTCCTCGTTGGCGTATTCATAGAGCACGACGGCGCTTCTGCCCGAATCCGACGCGGACTCGTGAGCCAGAGTGTTGCTGCCGAAAGAGTAATCCTCTTTGTGACCTTTTTTTGTCACGGTCGTTTTGAAATCGGTCGAATAGGCTATTATGCTGGTGCTCGAATTATATATGACATCGAAGAGCAATGTGTTGTCATATTTTATGTCGGTGACTACCGGATTATCTTTTTTGAAGCTCAGCACGACAAGGCGCGAATATGTAACGGCGTTTTCGGAGCCGACGAGTATCAGCGCGGCGCTCTTGCCGTTGGGGGCTATCGAGATATCAAATATCTTCTCCTGCGCACACTCCCATGCAAATATCTTTTCTAACTTGTGATTATATACGCACAGCTCGCTCTGGGCTGCGGAGGTTTTGAGCGAGAATGCTATTGTGCCGTCCTTGCCCATGGCGGCGGTATAAATTGGCGAGCCTGTGTTGCCGTCGCCCAGAATCTTGCTCGAATTCATCAAAGTGAAATCGCCGGATGTGCGGTCATAGACCAGCGCTCTGCCTTTATAGACCGCCATATCCGGGTCGGAATAGTTATGTTCAAGGCGCGCGACTTCCTTGGCGGAGGAATTGAGCACGACCACGGAATCGCGGGTCAGCAGGGCGATATTCGACTTGAACGGCGTCATATCGAGCACATCAGCCGAGCTTATTTTATATGGATATCCCGCTCCCGTGCCGGACGCTGATATCAGCTGCTTTGCCGAATCCTCGACATCGTTATACTTCATGCCGCCAAACGAACGCGCGGCGAAGAACACGACCGCGCCAACCGCAAGCAGAGTCAATATAACAATTATTATCGTCTCGCGCTTTGAATTTTTTGTTTTCTTCCTGCCGTTTTGTGTGGGTTTATTCGTATTTTTCTTCGCAAAGAGTCCGCTTATGAGCTTCTTTGCGCTGTTTTTCTTCTTGCCCTTTTTCTCTGCCAACTTGCCGCACCCCCGTTTTTTTAGTCTTTGCCGTTATAGAAAACCTGCTCAAGGCAGAGTCCGCAGGCGGGCGCAGTTGCCCCCGCTCTGTCTCTGCTGAGCGATGAAATTATATCCGGCAGCGAATCTGCCGCTATCCTGCCCCTCGAAATATCAAGGAGCGTACCGACCATTATTCTGACCATATTGTAGAGAAAGCCGTCCGCCTCGAAGTACATCAGCACTTCGTCGCCTCGGCGCACGACCTCGGCGCGGGTCAATGTGCGGACATTGTCGACCGTGCTGGCACCCGCCGCGCAGAACGCCGAAAAATCGTGGGTTCCGAGCATCTGCGACGCCTGACGGTTCAGAAAATCCGCATCGAGCGGATATTTATAGTGATAAGAATATCTCGAGATAAAAGGATTGCGCTCCTGCGCGTTCCAGATTCTGTAGACATATCGCTTACCGGAGCAGTCATAGCGCGCGTGAAACTCAAACGGTACTTCGCGGCAGTCGGTCACAGCGATATCGTGCGGCAGAACTCCGTTCATCGCGCTCTTCCACTTCTCGGGCGAAAGAGACGATTCGGTGCGCATATTGCAGCAATACATATCGGCATGGACTCCGGAATCCGTGCGCGAACAGCCTGTGACATTGTCGCGGACTCCGCAGATACGCTCGGCGGCATCCTGAAAGGTCTGCTGAACCGTATTCGCATTTTCCTGCACCTGCCAGCCGTGATAATCCGTGCCGTCATAGCGCAGGGTAAAGAGCAGATTCTTCAAAGCCTTCACTCCGATCAGATAAGATGCCCGAGATAATGATTGAGGACTATTACAGCCGCGAGCAGAGCGGCAGTGACACCGAGGGCGACAAAATCGCGCGCGGCGAGCTTCATCTGCTTCATGCGTGTTCTGCCCTCGCCGCCAGTGTAACAGCGGCACTCCATGGCGAATGCCAGCTCATATGCGCGGCGGAACGACGAGATAAACAGCGGAATGAGTATCGGTATGAGCGCCTTGGCGCGCTTTATAAGTCCGCCTGTTTCAAGATCCGCTCCGCGCGCTTTCTGCGCGTTCATTATGCGCTCGATTTCCTCGATAAGCACGGGGATAAAGCGCAGGGCGAGCGTCATTATCATGGCGAGAGTATGCACCGGCACTTTTATCACTTTCAAAGGCGAGAGCAGACGCTCCAAAGCGTCGGTGAGCATGGTGGGCGTGGTTGTATAAGTCAGCAGCGAGCTGACGACAACGAGCAGGATTATACGCACGGTAGTGAATATCGCGGTATAAACGCCTGTGGTCGTTATGGTTATTTTCCAGAATGAGACGAGTGTCTCGCCGCCGCGATTATAAAAGACATTGATGACGGCGGTGAAGAGCATGAGAATAACGAGCGGCTTTATGCTGCGCCACATCATCTTCATCGGGACTTTTGAAAGCAGTAGAGTTGCCACGACGAAAATGAGTCCGAGAGCGAGGGAATAGAAATTTCTGCACACGAAAAGAATGACTATAAGCGCCATTGTGAGCACAAATTTCATACGCGCATCCATGCGGTGGATGACGGAGGTGCCGGAATAATACTGGCCTATGGTGATATCGCTTATCATATTATTCCCCTCCCCTCAAAATAGCGAATAAGCTCGTCCGCGCCCTGAGAGACGGTGAACACGGACGGAGAGACATCAAAGCCCCTGTCATGCAGCGCTCTGAATATTTTTGTTATCTGCGGAACGGTAAGTCCCATCTCCTCAAGCTCGTCCGTGCGGGAATAGACCTCGGGCACAGTGCCGAACATCGCGACATGGGAATGGTTGAGCACCAGGACTTTGTCGGCAGTCTTGGCGACATCCTCCATGCTGTGGGAAACGAGGATAACAGTGCTCCCCGTCTGATCGCGATAAGTGCGGACAAGCGAGAGAATGACCTCTCTGCCGCGCGGATCGAGTCCCGCGGTAGGCTCATCGAGAATGAGCACTTCGGGTTCCATCGCCATAACGCCAGCTATTGCGGCGCGGCGTTTTTCGCCGCCCGAAAGATCGAACGGAGATTTTTTCAGATGCTCTTCGCTAAGTCCGACAAATTCGGCGGCGCGGCGCACGCGGCGGTCAATCTCCGCGCTGTCGAGTCCCATATTTTTCGGTCCGAACGAGATATCTTTATAGACGGTCTCTTCAAAGAGCTGATACTCAGGATACTGGAAGCAAAGCCCAACCCTGAACCTTGCGGCGCGCAGGGTGCGCTTATCTTTGTTGATATCCTCGCCGCAGAGCAGAACTCTGCCGGAATCGGGCTTCAGAAGTCCGTTGAGATGCTGAAGAAGGGTGCTCTTGCCGGAGCCGGTATGACCGATTATTCCGACTATTTCGCCCTTTTCAAACTTTACGTTTATATTCTCGATAGCGGCGACGGCTCCCGCCATGCCGTTTTCATAATAGTGGGTGAGATTTTCTGTTTCAAGCACTGTCATCGGCTCACCTCCATTATTTTTGAAAGCGCCTCGACGCACTCGTCGGCGTCAAGGATATCGCCGGGCAGGTCTATCCCCTTTTCGATGAGGCGGTGGCACAGCTCGGTACTCTGCGGCACATCGAGTCCGCAGCGGCGCAGGACATCGGTCTGCGAAAACACCTCGCGCGGCGCGCCGTCGAGGCAAAGTCGCCCGGAATCTATAATTATGACGCGGTCAGCCTTGACTGCCTCGTCCATGAAATGCGTAACAAAAAGGACGGTTATGCCCATCTCGCGGTTCAGGCGGCGGACTGTATCAAATACTTCGCGCCTGCCGCGCGGGTCGAGCATCGCCGTAGGTTCATCGAGCACGATACAACCGGTCTGCATAGCGATTATGCCGGCGATAGCCACGCGCTGTTTCTGACCGCCGGAAAGCTTATGCGGCTCACGCAGGCGGTAATCGTACATTCCGACCGCCTTTAGCGCATCGTCGACCCTGCGGCGTATCTCATCGGGGGCTACGCCGAGATTTTCGGGTCCGAACGCCACATCGTCCTCGACAATAGTCGCAACTATCTGGTTATCGGGATTCTGGAACACCATGCCGACCTTGCGGCGGATATCCGTGAGCCTGTCCTCATCCGAAGTGTCGATGCCGTCAACGGTAACTGTGCCGCTCTCGGGCACTAAAATAGCATTCGTCAGCTTTGCAAGGGTGCTCTTGCCGGAGCCGTTATGGCCGAGAACCGCGACAAATTCGCCGCGGTTGACGGTGAGGTCTATATTGCAAAGTGCCGGAGAGGGCTTGGCTTCGCCTTGCTCCTCCGGCTCATAGGTATAAGTTACATTTTTAAATTCAATAAACTTCTCGCTCATTTTATCTTCTCCACACTGCGCTTGCGCCGCAGGGCAGGACGAGCCCCGAGGCTGTGACGGGCAGACCTATCTCGTCGGAAGTCACCTTGCCACCGAACAGCGGCGACACTGTACTGCCGAGTATATACTGCATGACGGACGCGGAAAGTCCCGTTGTGTAAGAGTTGATGAGCACCATAACGGGATCGTCCGACAGCACGGCGGTACACAGCGACGCAAAGTCATAAACCGCATCCTCAAGCTTCCAGACCTCGCCGCCCGGTCCTCTTCCGTAAGACGGCGGGTCCATGATAATAATATCGTATTTGTTGCCGCGGCGTATCTCGCGCTCGACAAACTTCATGCAGTCGTCAACGAGCCAGCGCACGGGCTCATTTGCAAGGCCGCTGACTGCGGCGTTCTCCTTCGCCCAGGCGACCATGCCCTTTGAGGCATCGACATGGGTAACATGCGCGCCGGCGTTGAGAGCCGAAATCGTCGCAGCGCCCGTATAGGCGAAAAGATTCAGCACGCGCAGAGGTCTGCGTTCTTTTCTGATTATCTCGGCGGTCATATCCCAGTTAACTGCCTGCTCCGGGAAAACGCCCGTATGCTTGAAGCCCATGGGTTTGACCATAAACGAGAGATCGCCGTATTTTATCTTCCACGCATCGGGAATCTTTCTTCTGATATCCCACTTTCCGCCGCCCGAAGATGAACGGTTATAGACTGCGTGCGCCTTATACCAGAGCGGATGGGTCTTTTCTGTTTTCCAGATGACCTGGGGATCGGGTCTTATAAGTATGACATCTCCCCAGCGTTCGAGCCTCTGACCCGAAGAGCAGTCGAGCAGCTCATAATCCTTCCATTTATCGGCAACGCGCATATCTTTTCCTCTCCGGCGCGGGGTCCGCGCTCCTGTTATATAAGCCTCTCTCTGACGACCTCGGCAATCTCGTCGCAGAGCTTTTCGATAAGTTTTTCGTCCTTGCCCTCGAGCATGACTCTGACGAGCGGCTCGGTGCCGGACACCCTGACGAGCACGCGTCCGTCCTCGCCGAGCTCAGCCTCAGCCTTGGCTATGGCTTTCTTTATCTCCTCATCGCTTGAAAAACGCACCTTGCCGATGTTGGAGACTCTGACGTTCTTGAGCACCTGCGGATAGACCTCCATGCACTTTGCAAGCTCGGAGAGCGACTTTCCGGTGCGCTTCATGGTCTGGAGCACCTGAGCGGCGGTCACTTCGCCGTCGCCGGTGGTCGAATGATGCAGGAAAATGACATGTCCGGACTGCTCGCCGCCTATCGCATAGCCCTTTTCGAGCATACGCTCGAGGACATAGCGGTCGCCGACCTTTGTTATCTCACAGTGAATATCATTGTCGGCGCAGAACTTGTGGAAGCCCATGTTGCTCATGACGGTGACAACTGCCGCGTCACCGTCGAGCTCGCCGCGCTCTTTCATATCCTTGGCGCAGATGGCGATTATCTTATCGCCGTCAACGACATCGCCGTTTTCATCGACTGCAAGGAGTCTGTCGGCGTCGCCGTCGAATGCGAAGCCTGCCATAAGTCCGTGCTCAACGACATATTTTCGAAGATTTTCAAGGTGAGTCGAGCCGCAGTTGTCATTGATATTGACGCCGTCCGGCTTGTTTGAGAGCACATCGCACTCAGCGCCCATCTGCATGAAGAACTCGGGAGCGGTTATGCTCGAAGAGCCGTTGGCGCAGTCGAGGGCTATCTTCATGTTGTTGAACCTGTAATCAACGGTCGAGCACAGGTGGGTTATATAATCAAAAATCGGCATTTCGGAAGTTGTGATTCTGCCGACATCGCCGCCTATTTTGACTGGCGGAACGACGGTCTCATCGAGGATTATCGCCTCGATTTCCTCCTCGAGCGCGTCGGGGAGCTTATATCCGTCGGACTTGAATATCTTTATGCCGTTATATTCGCAGGGGTTGTGCGAGGCGGAAATCATTATGCCCGCATCGTACTGATATTTCTGAACAAGGAACGCCACTGCCGGGGTCGGCACGACGCCGAGGAGCAGAACATCTGCGCCGACGGAGCAAAGACCTGCGCTGATGGCGGCCTCAAGCATCTCCGATGATGCGCGGGTATCCATGCCTATAAGCACGCGGGGTCTTTTATGCGTGCTGTCGGTGAGCACCATGGCGGTAGCTCTGCCGATTTTCATGGCGAGTTCGCAAGTAAGCTCGCTGTTTGCAACGCCTCTTGCGCCGTCTGTTCCAAAAAGTCTTCCCATAACTAAACCTCCAATTATCAGATATCGAACTGCTGTTGACCCGGCATTGCTATGCCGAGATGCCTGTAAGCGGCGGGAGTGACCATGCGTCCGCGCGGAGTTCTGCTGAGAAAGCCGATCTGCATGAGGTAAGGTTCATAGACATCCTCAATCGTTATCGCCTCTTCGCCGACTGCCGCGGCTATCGTCTCGAGTCCCACGGGACCGCCGTTGTAGTTTCTTATCATCGTAGTGAGGACAAGTCTGTCTATCGAATCAAGCCCGAGGGCATCGACCTCCATGCGGTCGAGCGCCATTGAGGCTGTTTCGCGGGTTATTACGCCGTCGCCCATGACCTGGGCGAAGTCGCGCACGCGCTTCAAGAATCTGTTTGCGATTCGCGGAGTGCCGCGCGAGCGCGAGGCTATCTCACCAGCACCGCTCGGATCCATCTCGATACCGAGGATTCCTGCGGAGCGCGTGACTATCTGCGAGAGCTGTTCGGGCGTATACATCTCAAGGCGGAGAATAACGCCGAAGCGGTCGCGCAGGGGCGCGCTGAGCTGACCCGCTCTCGTTGTTGCTCCAACAAGAGTAAAATGCGGCAGATCGAGCCTTATCGAACGCGCCGAAGGGCCTTTGCCGATAATTATATCTATCGCGCTGTCCTCCATGGCGGGATAGAGCACCTCTTCGACCGAGCGCGACAGACGGTGTATCTCATCGACGAAGAGCACATCTCCGTCATTGAGGTTCGTCAGCAGTGCGGCGAGGTCGCCGGGCTTCTCTATCGCGGGGCCTGAGGTCACGCGGAGATTGACATTCATTTCATTCGCTATTATGCCCGCGAGGGTCGTTTTGCCGAGTCCGGGAGGGCCGTAAAGCAGCACATGGTCGAGGCAGTCGCCTCTGCGACGGGCGGCCTCGATATAGACCGAGAGGTTCTCTTTCGCCTTATCCTGGCCGATATAATCGGTCAGCTGGCGCGGGCGCAGGGAAAACTCAAGGTCGGTATCCTCGGGCGAGAGATCGGGGGTAACTATGCGGTTTTCAGTATCCATATCCATAGAGCCGTCTCCTTTCTCTCATTATATATTCTTTGAAATAAGTCTCAGAGCCTGTTTTATCAGTTCTTCGGACGAGAACGACTGATCGAGCCTGCCGACCGCCGAAGCCGCTTCGGTCTTTGTATAGCCGAGCATAACGAGAGCGTCAACCGCCTCCTCGCCTGCGCTCGACGACGCGGCGGCGTTTATCGCGGCGAGCTCCTCGCGGTTCTCGGAAGATATATATGATTTTAATTTATCTTTGAGTTCAAGCACAACTCTCTGAGCGAGCTTTGCGCCCACGCCCTGAGCCGCGGTTATCGCCTTTGTATCACCCGAGGCGACACAGACGGCGAGCCTGTTCGGAGTCAGCTGAGAGAGTATCGCAAGGGCGGCTTTCGGGCCGACGCCGGTAACATTTATGAGCAGTTTGAAGCAATCAAGCTCATCCTTATCATAGAAGCCGAACATATCGAGCGCATCTTCGCGGACATTGAGATAGGTATAGAGCGTGACCGTATCGCCTATAGTGCCTATATTTTTCAAGGTATTGGCAGTGGCACTGCAATTGAACGCAACGCCGCCGCAGCTGACCGCGACGCTCGTGGCATCGGTATAGACCACTTGACCGGTGATACTGTAAAACATACTGCTCTCCTTTATCTGTACTGGCTGAGTCTGCCCATGACGGAGCCGCTGCAATGGCAGTGGCAGACCGCCATAGCGAGCGCGTCGGCGGCGTCATCGGGCTTCGGGATTTTTTCGAGATTGAGGATTATCCTCGTCATCTCCTGCACCTGCTTCTTTTCGGCGCGTCCGTAGCCGACGACGCTCTGTTTGACCTGCAGGGGCGTATACTCAAAAATCGGGATACGGTGCTTCTGCGCGGCGAGGACGAGGACTCCCCTCGCCTGGCTGACATCGATAACCGTTTTCGCGTTGTTGTTATAAAAAAGTTTTTCTATCGACATCGCTTCGGGCTTATACTTCTCCATAAGCTCCGACACGCCGTCATATATGCGCTCGAGGCGAATGTTGAACGGCATCCCTGCGGGCGTTGTCACCGCGCCGTAATCGAGCATGGTGAAGTGGTTGTTTTTATATTCCACAACGCCGCAGCCGACGATTGCATATCCGGGATCGATACCGAGAACTATCATTTCTTGTTTGATTCCCTTTCTCTGATTATCATGCGCGTCGGGGTGCCCTCAAGACCGAATACGGAGCGAATCTGATTGTCGATATATCGCTGGTAGCTGTAATGGAACAGATCCTTGCGGTTGACGAAGCAGACGAATGTCGGCGGGCGGGTCGAAGCCTGAGTCATATAGAATATCTTGAGTCTTCTACCCTTATCCGTAGGCGGCTGGACGCGCGCCGTGGCATCGGCGAGCAGGTCGTTGAGGCGGCCGGTCGAGATACGCATGGCGTTCTGATCGTCAACATATTTGATGAGCTCAAACAGTCTGTCGAGCCTGAGTCCCGTTTTTGCCGAGATAAAGATTATCGGGGCGTAGGACATAAACGAGAAGTCGTTCATCAGCTTCTTGCGGTAAGAGTCCATGGTCTTGCCGTCCTTTTCAACGGCATCCCACTTGTTGACTGCGATTATGCAAGCCTTGCCGAGCTCGTGCGCGATACCTGCGACTTTGGAATCCTGCTCGGTGAAGCCCTCCACCGCATCTATCATTATAACACATACCTGCGCGCGTTCAACAGCCATTCTTGCTCTTATGACGGAATATTTTTCGATAGCGTCATAGACGCGGCTCTTTCTGCGCAGACCTGCGGTATCTATAAAGACAAACTTGCCGTATTCATTTTCCACATAAGAATCCGTTGCGTCACGGGTAGTGCCTGCGATATCGGAGACTATCATTCTGTCCTCGCCCAAAATGGCGTTGACGAGCGACGACTTGCCGACATTGGGCTTGCCGATAACGGCGACCTTGATGGTGTCGTCCTCTTCTTTCTCTTCGTCGGCGGGCGGCAGATGCTCGCAGACGGCGTCGAGCAGATCACCCGTGCCCATTCCGTGGACGGACGAAACGGCTATAGGATCGCCGAGACCGAGATTATAAAATTCATAGTACTCCGCGGGAGGTTCGCCGACGGTGTCGCACTTGTTGACACAGAGAACTATCGGCTTGCCGCTCTTCTGGAGCATGGACGCGACCTCGCTGTCGGTCGAGACAACGCCGGAGCGCACATCAGTGACGAGAATTATAACATCCGCGCTGTCGATAGCCAGCTGAGCCTGGCGGCGCATCTGCTTTAAAATTATATCGTCCGAATAGGGCTCAATGCCGCCCGTATCGACGAGCAGCAGCGTTCTGCTGCCCCACTCGCAGTCTCCGTAGATTCTGTCGCGGGTGACGCCGGGGGTATCGTCGACTATGCTCAGACGCGCTCCGACGAGCTTGTTGAACAGCGTCGATTTGCCGACATTGGGTCTGCCGACGATTGCAACAACCGGTTTTGACATATTTATGACCGCGCGGCAAACGGCTATTGCCGATACCGCTTCCTTTCAAAGTTTTGGGATTATTATAAGCAGCATTTACGCTTATAAAAATCAAAAAGGCAGAGAAGGCTCATCCTCCTCTACCTCTCCGCATTCATGACTTGTACGAAGCACAGCCGAGGCGGAACCTCAGCTTAGCAGTTAACGCTTTAAGCCGCCGATACCGGCCGCTTTACGAGTCATATTTGACTTGCGTGTGTTTCAAAGGGCTCACGCGTCCTTCTTAATCACTTGCTTGCCGTTGTAATAGCCGCACTCGGGGCATATTCTGTGGGGTCTCTTGTACTCCCCGCACTGCGGGCACTTAACGAGCTCGGGAGCGTCCATCTTCCAAACGTTGGAACGTCTCTTGTCTCGTCTTGCGCTTGATACTCTTCTCTTGGGTACCGCCATGTTGAGCACCTCCTTAATACTAGTGCATTGAATGTGGAAAAAATCCTTTTAATTATCCAAAAGCTGTTTGAGAGCCTCGAGACGCGGGTCTACGGGCTTTTTGCAGCTGCATTGGCCTTCATTGAGGTTGGCGCCGCAGAACTGGCAGACGCCTTTGCAATCCTCTTTGCACAGAATCTTGCTGGGCAGGGTGAGGAAAATATCCTCCCGCACAAGAGGATCAAGCTCAAAATGCATATCCTCAACAAGAATCAGCTCGTCGTTCTCCTCATCGTTGAGCGAGGTCACGAGAGTATGCGAAACGGGAATGTCGAAAACGCGGTCTATCGATGAAGCGCAGCGATCGCAGTCCGTAAACACTTCAACCGTCGCCTGAGCCTCGATGCAGACTATGCCGGCGCGGTTGACCGCCTCGCCTTTGACGCGCACTGCCTTCTGAAAAGGCTTGCCCGCCCAGAACTCCTCATCGGACATGTCCATCTCATAATCAAACGGAACGGACGCGCCGATATTATTGAAAATGGGTTCTAACTCAATAAACATAGCATTCACCTTGCGGTTACTTAAATCCGCGCAGAAAGTATTATATCTTCCTGCGCGGGTTTTGTCAATAAAAACTTCAGTTTTTTAGACTTTTTTCTCTTAAAGTTTCTGGCAGAAGTCAAAAATCTTCTCGGGAAGCTCCTCATCGTCAGCCGAAACGGTGAAGACGAAGTTCTTCTCGGTGATATCGCTCAGCTCCTTGACCTTCTCAAGGAAAACTGCAAGCTCATCATAATCTCTGCTGCCGATGCGCAGAGTTGCGTCGATGAGGATATCGGTTATATCGTGGTCACCTGCGCAGATACCGCTGAGGAAGCCGTAAAACGCCTTGTAGCCGCTGACCTTGTAGAAATCAGTCTCGATGAGTCTTGCACGATAGTTGATATCGTAAGTCAGAAGCCTTTCTTTCTCAACGCAGACAACGTTGCCGCTGGAAGCTTCAACAGCCTTGTTGACCTGCTCGATGAGACGTTTTGTCTTGCCCGATCCTTTGCGTCCTGTAATCAAAGAAACCATTTAAGAATTCCTCCTAAAAATTTATTCTGTTCTCAAGCTCAGCACGGCGCTCCTCATATCCGGGCTTGCCCATGAGTGCGAACATATTGAGCTTATAACTTTCAACGCCGGGCTGGTCGAACGGATTGACTCCGAGGACATAGCCGGAAATTCCGCATGCCTTCTCGAGGAAGTAGATGAGCCAGCCGAGATTGTACTCATCCATCTTGTCGACATCGAGGAGGATGTTGGGCACGCCGCCGTCGGTATGCGCAAGAACCGTTCCCTCGAACGCCTTGCGGTTGACCTCGGACATATGCTTGCCTGCGAGGAAGTTGAGTCCGTCCTCATTGTCAGCGGTAGCCTCGATAACAAGATCGCGCTTAGGCTGAGCAAAGGTGACAACGGTCTCGAACAGCGAGCGTTCGCCCTGCTGTATGTACTGGCCGAGAGAGTGGAGGTCGGTCGAGAATATCGCCGAAGCCGGGAAGATTCCCTTGTGCTCCTTGCCCTCGCTCTCGCCGAAGAGCTGCTTGAACCACTCACACATCATGGTGTAGTCCGGCTCATAGGCGGCCATCATTTCGATCTTCTTGCCGCTTCTGTAGAGAATGTTGCGGATAGCGGCATAACGATAGCAGTCGTTCTTGTCAAGTTCGGGCGACATATACTGCTCTCTCGCGTCTGCGGCGCCCTTCATAAGTGCGTCGATATCGATTCCGGCGACCGCTATCGGAAGCAGGCCGACTGCGGTGAGCACAGAATATCTGCCGCCGACATTATCGGGAACTACGAAAGTCTCATAGCCCTCTTCGTCGGACATATTGCGAAGTGCGCCCTTTGATTTATCGGTAGTGGCATAGATGCGGCCCTTTGCGCCGTCCTTGCCGTACTTCTTGATGAGCAGGTCTCTGAAAATACGGAACGCGAGCGCGGGCTCGGTGGTCGTTCCGGACTTCGAGATAACATTAACGGAGAAGTCCTTATCCTTGCAGATATCGATAAGCTCGGCAAGGGTCGAGGAGCTTATTGTGTTGCCGGCGAAGTAAATCTTCGGAGTATCGGCAGCGACATCGTTATATTTCTGGGACTTCACGAACTCGATAGCGGCTCTTGCACCGAGGTAAGATCCGCCGATGCCGATAACTATAAGTATCTCGGAATCCTTCTTTATCTTCTCTGCGGCTGCCTTTATTCTGGCGAACTCCTCCTTGTCATAGTTGACCGGAAGGTCGATCCAGCCGAGGAACGCATTGCCTGCGCCCGTGCCGTTATGAAGCTTTTCATGAGCGGCGGTTATCTCCGGCTGAATAGCCGAGAGCTTAGCGGCATCTGCCGCCTCGCCGACAAACGAGGTGTTAAGTCTGACTGACATTCTTTTTCCCCCATATCTATTGAGAGACCACACGGCCTCCGGCTCTTCTGAGCTCTTTTTATTTGTTAATATTTTAACTTATTTGAGTAGGTATTTCAAGCTTTACGGGCAATATTTCACGAAAAATTAAAACAGATTTCACTTTGCCGCCTCAAATGCGTTTTTTCAGCCGTTCTGCGAGCTTCTGTAGGCTTCAACTTCCCAATTTGTGATGAAATCCGTGAGCTCTTCCGTCATGTGCGACGCACCGCCGAACGAGCGCGAATACACGGCGATATCCGCCGCGTCTTCAAAGAGCATCTCGGCAGTCGCTGCGCGCTTCTCGCTCTCGCCGAAGCAGAACGCTCCCCTGCTCCGGAGCAGAATAACGCGCGGCATGAAGCCATGATTTTTATTATATGCGCTTATTTTTTCATCCGCTTCACCGACGCTGTCAAGCCAGAGCGGATAGGCGCGGCAATAGACGATATGGTCGGGAGTGAACGGACGCATAAGCTCCTTTGCGGCATCTGCGGAGCCGACAAAGCTCTTTGACACGCCGAACGGGACTTCGCGGCAGACGGTATCCTGCGGGAATGCAGAGAGCAGAGCCTGCTGAGCTTCCGTATCAAAAGTCGGAGTTTTATCGAAATCGGGCTTTTCCGAAAGGCTGCGGTCAATCGAATCGAGCACGAAACTCAGCTTTTCGCCGAGGGCATCGACCGTATCGGCGGCGACGAATATGCCGTGATTTTCGAGCAGGAGCATATCGCAGTCTTTGCCCGTGCGAGCCTTAAATTCAAGCATCTTGTCGCGGCAGAGCTTCGCCAGCACATAGCCCGGGCGGCACTGCTCGATCCAGATGAAATCGCGGTCTATCACCCGGCGCGCGGCGCTCTCCCCGCCCTTTGAGCAGGTGATGCCGTTCACCTTTGCCGGGTGCAGGTGCAGGACATAGGTCTGCGGGAACAGCGCATGGAGCGTTGTCTCGACGCTCGGTCGCTTCGTCTCGCCCGGAACGCGCGACGCCATAAGGTCTTGGAGGACGAGAGCCTCTCGCTCTGAATCGGAATCCGGATAGCTCTTTTCAAATATTTCGCCGAGCTTCAAAAGATCGATTTCAACAAAGCCCTGCGCCGTTATGGTCGCAAGAGCTGTGCCCGAGCCCTTGACCCACATCCTGCCGTCCGCCTTTGCGGAGGTGTTTCCGCCGCCGGCGAGGACAAGAGACGAGTCGGAGCCATAAAAATTCGAAAAGCCGACAAGTTCATCTATAAGCATGAATATTACCCTTTCTTACAGAAATTCCGGGGCACGGCAGTCCGCACCCCGGCTATTATTGTTATGATTTGATTTCTTTCCAAGAAGCGCTGTAATAAGCGTCGAGATCGGCTCCGAGGTCGTGATAAACCTCGCCTCTGTCGATAACCTCGCGGGACGGGAAGATATCCTCATCCTGCTGAACCTCGGGATCAAGCTCGTTGTAGAGAGCCTGGTTCGGAGTCGAATAATAGATATACTCGAAGTTCTTCTTCGCCGCTTCGACTCCGCAGAGGTAGTTGATGAACGCCTCGGCGTCAGCCTTGTTCGAGCTGTAAGTCGGGACGACCCACGAATCGATCCAGAAGTTCGTGCCCTCCTCGGGAATTGTGAACTTCAGATCGGGGTTGCCGCTGATGTTCTGCTCCTCGTCGCCCTCAATAGCGAGATAAGCTTCGCCGTTATAGACAAGAGCCATCGCAGCCTCGCCGCTTATCATCGCGTCGCGAGCCTCGGTCTCGACAAGATACGCCTTGAGCATCGGCTTTTGCTTGATAAGCAGCTGCTTCGCCTCGTCTATCTGAGCCTTGTCGGTGGTGTTGAGCGAATAGCCGAGAGCCTCAAGCGCAACAAGGAAGGAGTCGCGGATGCTGTTGGACATGATTATCTTTCCGGAATACTTCTCGTTGAAGAACATCTTCCAGCTCTTCGCATCCTCTTCGGAGACCATCTTGGTGTTATAGATAACGCCGACGGTGCCCCAGAAATGCGGGACGGAATACTTGTTCTCGGGGTCGAAAGATTTTGACTTCTCGAGATAAACTTCGCCGATATTCTTGATATTCGGAATGTTGTCGAAGTTGAGCTCGGAGAGTCTGTTCTCCTTGATAAAACGCTCGATTATATAATCCGAGGTGCAGATGAGATCATACGACTGGTCGCCGTTGACCGCTTTGTTATAAAGCTCCTCGGGAGTGTCGCACTCATCGACATTGACTTTGATGCCGTTCTCTTTTTTGAAGTTCGAGATAACATCGAGGTCGATATACTGGCCGTAGACGAGCACATTTATGCTGCGGGTCTTGGTGCAGCCCGCGAGCGCGCCCATGGAGCAGAGGCAGAGCACAATCGCCATAACTGCCGCCGCAATTCTTACAAAAACTGATTTTTTCATTTTTCGTCCCCCATCAATAGTTTTTTCCCTTTGCCGCGCTTCTCTCCTTATTGATGCTGATTCGGTTGACGACGAACAGCACGATAAGCACGATGAGGAAGATTATAGTTGACAGAGCATAGAGCTCCGGCTGGTTGCCGAGCTTACGCTCGGTATAGATTATTATCGAGAGCGTCTTTATTCCCGCGCCCTTGGTGAAATAAGTGATGGTGAAATCATCGAGCGACATGGTGAACGCCATAAGGAAGCCCGAGAGGATACCCGGGAAAATATCCGGGACTATCACCTTGAAAAACGCCTGAACCGGCGTTGCGCCGAGGTCGACCGCCGCCTCGTATGTGTTTCTGTCGCGCTGACGGAGCTTCGGCAGTACATTGAGGACGACATAGGGAATATTGAAGCTGATATGCGCTATGAGCATGGTCGTAAAATTGAGATTGCCGAACATGCGCACGAAGAGCAGCATCAGCGCGATGCCCGTTACAATATCGGCATTGAGAAGCGGGATGCTGTTGACGCTCATTATTGCGGACTGGCTGCGCTTTTTCATATATAGTATGCCCACGCAGGCGAGAGTGCCGACGACCGTCGCTATCAGAGCGGAGAGCACGGCGAGCAAAAGCGTGTTGCGCAGAGCCTCCATAATAGGTCCGCTCGTGAACAGGTCTTCGTACCATCTGAGGGTGAAGCCGCCCCATTTCATATAGCGCGAATTGTTGAACGACATGACCGTCAGAACGGCTATCGGCAGATAGAGCAGGACGAAGATTATCGCCACATAAAACTTTTCGAGGAAGTGCCTGAACTTTACCACAGCGACGCCTCCTCTCCCGAGCCTTTCATCTCGCCGATCATCATGCTCACGAAGATAAATATCATGAGCACTATCGAGATGCCGGAGCCGAGATGCCAGTTATTGCCCTGGTTGAACTCCTGCTCGATAATATTGCCTATGAGCAGAACCTTGCCGCCGCCGAGGATATCGGCGATAACGAACTCCGAGATGCTCGGCACGAACACCATAGTGATGCCGCTTATAACGCCGGGCACGGAGAGCGGAAAGATTATCTTGCGAAAAGTCCTCGCCGGGGTCGCGCCTAGGTCGCCCGCGGCGTCGAGAAGGTTGCGATCAATTTTTATAAGGGCATTGTAAATCGGCAGAACCATGAACGGGAAATAGTCATAGACCATACCGATAACTATCGCCGCCGGAGTATACATGATGCTGAAATTCGGCAGATTCAGCGCCGAGAGGATATAGTTGAGAATACCGTTATCCGAGAGCAGCATCCTTATAGCTATTATCCTGAGCAGGAAGTTTATCCACATGGGCAGGATGAAAATAAATATAACGAAGCTGCGGTTTTTCGCGGCGCTTTTGCTTAGTATCAGTGCGAGCGGATAAGCGAACAGCAGGCACACCGCCGTTGTTATCACTGCGAGCAGCAGGGACAGCCCGAGCGCCTGAATATGAATCTTTTCAAAAATCGCTGTTATGTTTGAAAAAGTGAACGTGCCGTCCGAAGAAGTGAAGCCGTAATAAAAAACGAACAGCAGCGGCACTATCGTAAAGACCAGCATCCACAGAAGATACGGCCCTGCCATAAGTTTTTTACGCATCGGCGTTGAACACCTCCTCGTCCTCGGACTCGGGTTTGTTCATGATCTGGATGTTCGAGGGTTCAACGCTGAGGCCCACCTCCGCTCCGATGGGAGTGGAGACGGTGCTGTGGACGAGCCACTCGTATCCGTTCACCATAACGTGCATCTCATAGTGCACGCCCTTGAATATTATATCGGTGACAACGCCCTTGAGCTCGCCCTGCGAAGGCGGAGTCAGGACGACATCCTCGGGTCTTATGACGACATCGACGGGCATATTCTCGCCGAAGCCCTCATCGACGCAGACGAACTCCGCACCGAGGATACGCACGAGGCGGTCTCTTATCATAACGCCGTCTATGATATTGCTCTCGCCTATGAAGTCGGCGACGAAAGCGTTAGTGGGCTCGTTATAAATGTCAACGGGAGTGCCGATCTGCTGGATATAGCCCTGGTTGAGCACGACGACGGTATCCGACATCGTGAGAGCCTCCTCCTGATCGTGTGTGACATATATAAATGTTATGCCCATCTGCTGCTGAATCTTCTTGAGCTCGACCTGCATCTCGCGTCTCAATTTGAGATCGAGCGCGCCGAGCGGCTCATCGAGCAGAAGCACACGCGGCTTGACCGCAAGGGCGCGGGCTATCGCCACCCTCTGCTGCTGACCGCCCGAGAGTGAATTTATGTTGCGCTTTTCAAAGCCGCTGAGGTTGACTATGGAGAGCATCTCGCTCACCGTCTTTTCAATCTCGCTCTCCGACACTTTTCTTATGCGCAGACCGAACGCCACATTTTCATAGACGTTCAGGTGTGGGAAAAGCGCGTAACGCTGAAAAATGGTGTTAACCTGCCTCTTATGAGGCGGCACACCATTGATTTTTTTATCCTCAAATATGACATCCCCCTCATCGGGTTCGAGGAAACCGGCAATGACACGCAGAATAGTAGTCTTTCCGCAGCCAGACGGACCCAACAGCGTGATAAACTCCCTGTCCCTTATATAAAGGCTCAGATCATCGAGCACCTGATTATCACCCAGTTTGACGGAGATGTGTTTCAGATCGATAATGACATTTTTTTTCAATTATGCAGCCCCTCTCTCAAAAGAATACGATGCAAACCGCACATCAAAAATATAGTAAGTATTAATATAGAGCTAATCCGCAAAAAAGTCAACAGATTTGACAAAAAAAGACGCACTCGGCAAAAATTTTGCGGCTTACCTTTGGAATTGGCGAGCCGCAAAGAAAATTTTCAGTTTTCGGGCGAGGTTTTTTCTCTGAGTTCTTCTATTATCTCGACTATTTTAAAACGCGGCTCGTATCTGCCGGAGCTTTCGACGACCTTGAGCTCGTAGCCGTCGAGGAACGCATCGATATTGCCTCCCCTGTCCTGCGCGGCAGGCAGGCACAGCGGCGGGAACATCACGCACCACCAGTTATGCCCCGCGCCCTCGCCTATCACGACTTTGACGGCGGTATAGCGTCCGGCGGGCATAGTCAGATCGCCGTAACAGCGCGTTGCGAAATACTCGTTGACGACATTGACGCTCACGGGATAGTCATAGCCCTCGCGCTCTATCACCTCGCGCGCGGCAGCTTCGAGCTCCGCTTTCTGCGGCTCTATTTTCGCCTTTGCCTCGTCCGCTGTCACAGTGCCGTCGAAAAGCTCCGCGCCGCGTTCGAGCACGGCATCGCGAACTTTTAGCTTGAGCGCCTGATCCCCGTCGGAATCGGAGTTTGCAATGACATGCATTCGCAGCACATCGGAGCGCACACGCGAGCAGTTATAGGCAAACGCCCCGACGCTGCACACGCCCACAGCAATAATGACCGCGAACACAACGGCCTGTATTTTGAGCAGCTTTGATAATTTTTTTGACTTCATGATAAGTAAAAACCGTCCTTTCTTTCGGATGCAACCGAATTATGGACGGTTTTTAATGGGTTTATACGGAAAAGTTTGGAAACTGAATTAATCTTTGAATCCCGTTATTTCCTCGCGGGTCTTGAAGATTCCGCCGTTGTTTTCGAGGATATCCATATGCTCGATGGCGTAGCCCGTGCCAAGCGCGACGCACTCGAGCGGATCGTCGGGAATAATGACATGGACGCCGGTTCTCTTCTCTATGAGCTTATCCATGCCGTCGAGCAGAGCGCCGCCGCCGGTTAAAAGTATACCCGTCTCGGAGATGTCACCCGCGAGCTCGGGCGGTGTCACCTCGAGCACGCTGCGCACGCCCTCGGCTATCGCTTCGAGGTGCTCACGCATGGCAAGATAGATTTCCGTGGTGTTGACTTCATCAGTTATCGGCATTCCGGTTATATAGTGCTTGCCCTTTATGCCGATTGCAAGCTCGGTGTCGCGCAGATAAGCGCAGCCGATGCGCTTTTTTATGCTCTCGGCGGTCTTTTCGCCGATGACTATATTGCGCTCGCGGCGCAGGTAGCGGATTATATCCTCGTCGAGGATATTGCCGGCGATTTTAACTGATTTTGAAATCGAGATGCTACCCATGGTGACGACCGCAATATCCGCAGTTCCGCCGCCGATATCGACGACCATCGTGCCCATCGGGCGTCTGATATCAAGCCCCGCGCCGAGTGCCGCGGCGAGCGGCTCTTCTATAAGGCACGCCCTGCCCGCTCCTGCGGCGGTGACGAGATCGAGGATAGTTCTCTTCTCAAGGTTCGTGACGGTCGAGGGCATACAGACGACTATATTGGGCTTAAACACCATGTTTTTGCAAACTTTATAGAGCAGGACGCGGACTATCGCCTTTGTGGCGGTGAAATCCGAGATGACTCCGCTTCGCATGGGCTTGACGACGGTTATGGAATCGGGGTTGCGTCCAATCATATCCGCCGCTTTCTGACCGACTGCCAGGAGTCTGCCCGTATCAGTATCGAATGCAACGGCGCTCGGCTCGGAGACGACTATTCCCTTGCCCTCAACGAAGATGAGTATGGAAGTTGTGCCGAGGTCTATTCCGATGTTTGTTCCGAGCATTTTCCGTCCTCCTTTTTGGTTATCGCCGCGCTGACGCAATATACTTTATCCGCACCGCACAGAAGCAGGAGCTTTGCGCACTCGTTGAGCGTCGCTCCCGTTGTTGATATATCGTCGCAGAGCAGAACTGCAGCGCTTTCTATAATTTTGTTTTCGGCGCAGTCGAACGCGCCGATGACTCCGCCGAAGCGTTCGATACCGCCCAACGTTTTCTGCTCCTTTCCCTGAAACGGTCGGGAGAGCAGTTTTTCTTCAAACGGCACGCCGAGCTCTTTTGCAATCTCTTTTGCGAGCAGTGCGCTCTGGTTATATCCGCGCCTTTTGAGCGAAGATTTCGACAGGGGCACACAGCAGACGAAATCAAACTTCACGTCCGCGAAATTCTTTTTCACGCTGTCCGACATAAACCGGGCGAGTCCCTCGGCGTTCTGAACACAGCCGTCAAATTTCAGGGCATGAACCGAACGCTTTGCGGCACCGGAATAATAAAACGGCGCGGTCTGCGATTCGAAAAAGCGTCGGTGAGACGAGCATGAGCAATACTTTTTCTCCCTGCCGCAGTGCGGGCACAGTTCGCCTTTTACATATTCGAGATCGGCTTCGCACCTGTCGCACACGGGCATATCCGGCGGCACGACTTTGCCGCACAGGGCGCATCGGCGCGGGAAGAGAGCATATGAGATATATTCAAACGTCGACATCTTCATTCTTCATTCACCAGAAGGAAATGCTTGAGCGCGGAATAGCGTCTGGCTTTTTTGTCGTTCGCCGCCATAGCGTAAATCTGACTCTGGCTGCCGACGAGGACAAGTATTTTTTTCGCGCGAGTGACGCCCGTATAGAGCAGGTTTCTGTATGCAAGGCGCGGCGGCACGCCGATTATCGGCATTATGACCGCGGGAAACTCGTTGCCCTGGCTCTTATGAACGGTCACGGCGTAGGCAAGCTCGAGCTCCTGCAAAGCTTCAAACGGGATAACCGCCTTGCGCTCGTCAAACATTATCTCCGCCATGCGCGAGCGAAGGTCGACATTTCTGAGAATGCCGATATCGCCGTTGAAAATCCCCGTTCCGTCGCCGTCGGGGCCTGTCCACTCGATATCATAGTTGTTGCGCGTCTGCATGACCTTGTCGCCCGTGCGGAACACTGTCGCGCCGACTGTAGTTTCGGGCTTCGAGGCATCCGGCGGATTAAGAGAAGCCTGCATGACGCGGTTGATATTGTTCGTTCCGCACTCACCCATTCTCGACGGGCAGATGACCTGGATATCATCGAGCGGTGAATATCCATAGGCACGGGGCAGGCGCGTGGCGCACAGATCCGAGACGGTCTTGGCCGCGATAAACGGCGAATCAGTCCGCATGAAGAAAAAGTCTTTGTCGCGCACGCCGAGCTTCGGCGGCTCGCCCTTGACTATTCTATGGGCGTTTTCGACTATCAGACTCTCCATCGCCTGGCGGAAAACCTCGGTCAGCTCAACGACCGGGATAATCCCGGAGGCTATCATATCGTGCAGGACATTGCCTGCGCCGACGGGCGGCAGCTGATCCGAATCGCCGACCATAACAAGGCGGCAGCCTATCGGGAGCGCCTCGAGAAAGCTTGAAAAAAGAGTTATATCTACCATCGACAGCTCGTCGAGGATAACCGCCTGAGCGTCGAGAGGATTGCGTGCGTTGCGCGAGAACTGCGGGCGATCGTGCTTGTCCCACTCGACCTCGAGCAGCCGGTGGATGGTCTTGGCGGGTCTGTCCGTGACCTCGCTCATGCGCTTTGCGGCGCGTCCCGTCGGTGCGGCGAGCGCGACCTTGAGCCCGTCATCCTCAAACAGCTGAAGGATCCCGTTCAGGGTCGTTGTTTTTCCCGTTCCGGGGCCGCCGGTCAGGATAAGCAGACCGCGCTCGATGGCGGTGACTATCGCCTTTCGCTGGAGATCGCCGTATTTTATGCCGTTCTTTTTCTCTATTCTGTCAATTTCCCTGTCCGCCGCTTTTCTGCCTGCGGGAGGGAATCGGAGTATCTGTTTCATGCGCTCCGCCGAGGACTTTTCCGCCTTGTAGATATTCGGCAAGAATAAGAACTCGCGGTTATCGATAAACTCGCTGACAAGCCTGCCCGAGCCTATCAATTCGTCGATTGTTATATCGACCGTGTCCTCGTTCGTTGAGAGCAGCTCGGCACATGGGGCGAACATCTTCTCGCGCGGGATGCAGGTGTGCCCGTTCGAGAGGTTGTGGCTCATGACATGCAAAACGCCCGCCTGTAGGCGATACCCGTTATCGGGCGGGTCGGGAAGCTGATCTGCGATGAACTCGGCTCGCTCGAAGCTGAAGCCGACTCCCTCGCCGCACAGCGCATAGGGGTTTCGCTTGATTATATCTGCGGCGCGCACGCCGAACGCATTGAAAGCTTTGACACATTCGGCGGTCGTCATGCCGTATTTTTCGAGCGATATCATAATTTCGCGCACGGCGAACTGGCGCTTGAAATCCGCGCTGATCTGCTTCGCCTTTTCGGGTGATATGCCGCGAATCTGCGCAAGACGCTCGGGGTCGTTTTCGATTATATCAAGAGTATTCTCGCCGAACTTGTCAACTATTTTGACCGCGAGCTTCGAGCCGATGCCCTTGACTCCGCCTGCTGCGAGATATCGGAGGATATCGCCGGCGGACGCGGGCATTTTATGCTCGCACAGCTCGACCCTGAACTGGCGGCCGAAGGAGGCATGAAAATCCCAATAGCCGGAGAGTTCAAGCAACTCACCGGCTTTGAGCTCGGGCATGACGCCGACTGCGGTTATCAGCTCATCGCCGCTTTCGAGTTCGAGAACCGTGAATCCGTTTTCGGGATTCGCAAAGGTCACATCGTTTATCACGCCGCTTATGCGTATCCTCTCATGTTCCTCCATTTATATATCCTTTCGGGAAACGAACTTTTCAAATTCGCCGGGGGAGCAGAGATAAAGCCCCTCGCAGCTTCTGCACATTCTCTCGCACTCTTTCAGCTGAGCTTCGTCCATACCGAGATCGAGAATCACAACGGCTTCTTTATCGCCGAGCATTCCGCTGCGAATCCGCTGGGCATAACCCTTCCCCGCGACATCGGTCATTCCCGCCCTCGCGGGGATAACGACGATATATCTGCCGTTTGAGCGCGGATGCAGAATTTTCAGCAGTATGTAATACGATATGCTGACCACGCCGATGAGCACGAACGACGCAAAGATGCCGAGAAGCACTCCGTCCGACATTGATATCACCTCAGCACATCATATGCCGGGGACACACGGCGGGTTACATATAGAATAAACCGGATAAGCGAGCAGGCCTGTAAGCCGAGTTTTGTCTTTTAAGGCAACTATCTGTCTAGGCGCACCGTTGCCGATACGCTCAAGCCACCTGTCGGAGAGAATTACGCCGAGCAAGCGCGGAGCTTTCGCTCCTCTCCGGTCGGTGTTGCTCCGGATAGGGTTTGCAGGGCAATGCGGTTCCCCGCACGCCGGTGAGCTCTTACCTCGCCTTTCCACCCTTACCCGCAAAGCGGGCGGTATATCTCTGTTGCACTTTCCCTAAGGTCACCCTCGGCGGCCGTTAGCCGTTATCCTGCTCTGTGAAGCTCGGACTTTCCTCATTGATCTTATAAAAAGATCCCCGCAGCTGCCCAGCCTGCTCGCTATCTATTTATTGTAATTCAAAATGAGCCGCATGTCAAACAAATGATGAAAACAAAGTGTAAATTCAGAGAGACCCAAAGCGTGTATTTTTGTGCGCGGCAGACAAATGGGTGGCGGTAGAGAAAAAACGAAGCAGTCACAACGGATGATGTGTTGTGACTGCCGGTTATTTTGTTTGTGCGGTGGGAAATGGTGCGTTATTGATTTCAGTCAATTCTGTGCTGCAATCCCTCAGTCTCGGCTTCGCCGAGCCGGTTCACTTTACATAAGGGAGCCGAAATAAGATTATATATTGTGATAAAAATTTGCTTGCAAAATTAGTAGTGACAGGCTTTTGTGCCGCTTACGCGGCAGCGGTGCGTCGAGGTCGCCGCACCCTACAAGTGTGTTGCAATAAAATTGTGCAGATTCTGTTATTTCAACTTCTTCTCGCGGCGAATGCCTTTATACGGTCCGTCGATGCAGGTTCCGGCAGGAACGAAGCCCAGGTTTTCGTAATATTTTGCGAGCGGTTCGTTATCTTCGGACGAGTCGAGGCGGAGATATTCTTTGTTTATACTCAGGGCGTACTCCCCTGCGCGGCGCAGAAATTCCGCGCCCGCATCGCCCGCGCCGACCTTTGAGACAAGATTATGGACATAGATTGCGGGGGCGTCGTCGCTCCAACGGCTGTCGTTTTCAAGAAGTACGGCGGCGCAGAGTATCGCTCCGTCTTTATTTTCAAGCGCAAAGGCTCGACCCTCGCTGCATTTTTGCTCGTAGTAGGACAGCGGATAAACTTCGTCATAGCCCATGACATTCCACTGCTCTATCCCCTTTTCGTCCATCCACTTCATCCGTTCGAGAACAAGATCAAACATCTGTGGGGCTTTTTCGGGCGGCAGTTTTATGAATTTGCGTTCTTTCATCTTTTCACCATATAAAACACGCCCGGAAATAATTATCCGGGCGCGAAATCATTTATGCGTTTTTATGGACTCTTGTCATAACATCAGTGCCGCCGAGGACATTGAAATGCTTAATATGGACGAGCGGCTGAGACAGGTCGTTGTTCGCGGGCATCTTGTTGTCGATGCCGCCGAGCAGGCTCGCGCCGTCCGAGCACTCAACTCTGACATTCTCGGGCAGATAGATATCGACTCCGCCGAGAATCGAGGTGACGCTTATCGTTATCTCTTCGTTTATCTGCGCCTCGCTCAGATCAACTTCAAGACCGCCGAGGATTGCGAAGCAATGAGCGCCGAGCAGGTTGCCGGTCGTGTTCTTATAAACGCCGCCCGAGCAGACCGCTGTATAAGTGGGCTTACTCTCCTGCGAAATAGGTCCGCTGTTGTCATCGAGATGCTTTTTAAGCTTCTTTGTTTTGACAGTGCTGAATATCAGCCAGAAGCCGACCGTGACAAGCGCGATAGCGATAGCGAAATGGTTCATGCGCTCTGCGGGTACCCACTGGGGGTTGCACTTGATCAGCAGCCACACGCCGACCGCGAAAGCCGCGACATTGAGCAGGTCAAGACCCGAGGCTATCATGCTGCCGATAGCGGGGACAATAATAAACACAGTCCACCAGCCGCTCAGCTCGCTAATCTCCCAGAAGCCGAACGCCGAGCCGAGGAATATGATTCCCGCGGCAACGACCGCTATTCCGAAAAACATCTTACTCAGATTCTTTCTCATTTCCGTCTGCCTCCTCATTGTTCTGAGCGTCGGACTGCTCCGGCACTTCAGCAGGTTTGCTGTCATCACTCTGTGCACTGAGCGGATCAAGAGTGCCGCCGTGCATTATCGTCTCAAACTCCTCGCCGCTTATCTTCTCGCGCTCAATAAGCGCGCCTGCGACTGCATGGAGCCTGTCGATATGCTCTTTGAGGATATCCTCGGTTCTACCGTAAGCCGTGGTGATAATGCGGTTGATTTCCTCATCGATCTCTGCGGCGGTCTCCTCGGAATAGTTCTTCAGATGCGAATAATCTCTGCCGAGGAACACTTCGTCGTTGCCCGAGCCGAAGGTTATCGGGCCGAGCTTCTCGCTCATGCCGTACTTCGTGACCATCTTGCGCGCTATATCCGTAGCGCGCTCGATATCGTTCGACGCGCCGGTCGAGACATCGCCGATTATCAGCGCTTCGGCAACTCTGCCGCCGAGCAGGCTGACAAGATTATCGAGCATCTCGTTCTTTGAATGATAGCTCTTATCCTCGGTCGGGAGATACATTGTGTATCCGCCCATCTGCCCTCTCGGGACAATCGAGACCTGATGAACCGGATCGTTATACTCGAGATAATAGGCGGAGACTGCGTGGCCTGCCTCGTGATAAGCAGTCAGGCGCTTCTCCTTGTCGGTCATCTTGTGGCTCTTCTTCTCGGTGCCCGCGACGACCTTTATCATCGCCTCTTCTATCTCGGTCATGGTGATGGCTTTTTTATCGCGGCGCGCGGCGAGAAGAGCCGCTTCGTTGAGCAGATTCTCGAGGTCTGCGCCGGTGAAGCCTATAGTTGTCTTTGCAATAGTCGAAAGATCGACATCGGGGCCGAGGGGCTTGCCCTTGGCGTGGACTTTGAGGATAGCCTCGCGTCCTTTGAGGTCGGGATAGCCGACTGTTACCTGGCGGTCAAATCTTCCGGGACGCAGAAGCGCGGGGTCGAGGATATCGGGGCGGTTGGTCGCCGCGATGATTATAACGCCCTCGTTTGCACCGAAGCCGTCCATCTCGACGAGCAGCTGGTTCAAAGTCTGCTCGCGCTCGTCATGTCCGCCGCCCATGCCTGCGCCTCTGTGGCGTCCGACGGCGTCTATCTCATCGATAAAGATTATCGAAGGTGAATTTTTCTTCGCTTCATTGAAAAGGTCACGCACACGGGAAGCGCCGACACCGACATACATCTCGACGAAATCCGAGCCGGAAATCGAGAAGAAAGGCACGTTAGCTTCGCCCGCGACAGCCCTTGCAAGCAATGTTTTACCTGTACCGGGAGGGCCGACGAGCAGAACGCCGCGTGGTATTCTCGCGCCGAGCTTATTGAAATGCGAGGGATCTTTGAGGAAATCGACTATCTCGCTGAGCTCCTCTTTCTCTTCGTCAGCGCCCGCGACATCATCAAACGTCGTCTTGCGGCTCTCGTCCTTTGCGCGCTTGACGCGTGCCTTGCCGAACGAAAGGGTGCGGTTGTTCTCGTTGTTCATGGCGTTGTTCATCTTGCGGAACATATAGAACAGAAGTACGCCGAGAATGACGAGCATGAGAAGCGTCGGGACGATATTGAGAAGCAGTGCGCCGGTTGAGCCGGTCTCGTACTGCGCCTTTATCGGGGCATCCGGATGCGCTCTGTTATATGCGATAACACCGTTGTGTATATCCTCCTGGAACATACTGACGTTCGGGACGGTGTAGGTATACACCTTGTTGTCGCCCTTGAGCTTGAACTCAAGCGCGCCGCTCGACATATTCAGATCGTATTCCGTGACCTTCTTGTCGTCGAAATACTGCACGACCTGATAATACTCAAGCTTTTCCTTCTTCTGCTGTCTTGCATAGAGGGAAACACCGGAGATTATAAGGACGGGTATAAGAATATACGGTATCCATGCCAGCGCTTTTCTTGCGCCGCTGTTGGTGTCTTTCTTGTTATTTTTCAAACGTCAAATCACTCCTATGACTGCCGAAGTTTTCTTGAATGAGCCGCTCTTACTTCTCATAGACCGAACGGCTGAGCACGCCGAGGAAAGGCACGTTGCGGTACTTCTCGGCATAGTCGAGACCGTAGCCGACAACGAACTCGTCGGGCACTTCCGTTCCCGCATAGTCCGCCTTGAGATCCTTTATCATGCGGCGCTCGGGTTTATCGAGGAAGGTGCATATCTTTATGCTCGCGGGTCTGCGCGCTCTGAGCATCTCGGATATGTAATGGAGGGTCTTGCCGGAATCGAGGATATCCTCGACCAGAAGCAGATCGTAGCCCTCTATAGGTCTGTCAAGGTCTTTGATTATCTTGACTTCGCCGGAGCTTTCGGTTCCCGAGCCGTAGCTCGAAACCGCCATAAAGTCTATCTCGCAGGGTATCGTTATCGCTCTCATGAGATCCGCCATGAAAACGACCGAGCCTTTAAGGACGCTGACCATGAGCAGCTTTTTGTCCTTGTAGTCCTCACTTATCTGCCTGCCAAGGCGGGAGACTATCTCATGTATCTGCTCTTCGCTGAGCAATACTCTCTCTATATCCTCTATCATTGCTTTTCCCTCCGTATTATAAGCACATTTTCAGTGTTTTTTCCGACGCGGCATCGTCTGTCCGCGCCGAATCCCTCAACCCACAGCACACCCGACTCGTCGCGCAGCACTGCGACATCGCAGCGGCTCTCCGGCGGGACATGTGCTTCATTAAAAAGTTTTTTCAGGCTTTTTGTGCATCCGCGCTTTGCAAGGGTCAGTTTATCGCCCGCGCGGCGGCTCCCGACTTGAACTTTTCCATTTATTCTATCACAATCAATGCAATAATCCAACATATCTTTGTGAATTTTTTGTGTATCAAAGAAAACTTTTTTGTTAACCCGACAAATTGAAACGCGCCCATTATGGCATACGGAACCATTTATGCACTCGGGTTCGACATCTTCGGACCACTCTTCGCTCATCTTCGCGGGAGTTTCAAAGCGAATAATATCGCCGTTTGAAACAGCAAAAATATCGGGCGACAGCTGAATTTTTCCGCCGCCTTGGAGAATATTTTCAACGACGTTTACAGTCTTGAAGTCCGCCGACTTCGGGCATACATTTTTAACAGCGCCGAGCAGAGCGCGGCGGCGTATCGCCGGATGAGCCGAAAGCAGGGCTTCGCATGAGAAACCGCCGTCCTTTTTAGCGGACGCCAGAAGCGACTTCGTTTCGCACTCAAGAAAATCCTCATCAAGTGCTGCATTCTGAGAAAAATGCGAGGCGTTCTCTTCAAAAGCGGAGTTTATCTCCTTGAGCGCCGGGACTGCGATATGGCGAATTTTATTGCGGCTGTAATCGAGAGTCAGATTGGTGCTGTCCGTCACGAAATCGAGAGAATTTTCGCGGCAGAACACTTCTATATCCTCTCTCGTGCAGAATATCAGCGGTCTTATAATATTCCCGCGAACGGGCGGTATGCCGCACAGACCTTTCAGCGACGAGCCGCGCGCGAGATTGAAGAGCATCGTTTCGGCGTTGTCGCTCGCGGTATGGGCGGTTGCGATCTTCGCGTTTTTGTCTATCGATTCAAAAAACTCATAGCGCACTCTGCGCCCGCACTCTTCGCAGGTCTCCCCGCTCTGTTTTGCAAGGGCTGCAACATCGGCGTGAAGTACTTCAAAACGAAGAGAGTTCTTTTCGCAGAAGGAACGCACATATTCCTCGTCGCGCCGCGCCTCCTCACCGCGCAGCCCGTGGTTGACATGGGCGACGGTCAGGGACAGCGAATACTGCTCGCTTATTTTCATAAGAAAGAGCAGCATTGCCATTGAATCGGCACCGCCCGAGACCGCGGCTATGACCGCAGCTCCCGGGCTGAGCATATTATATTTTTCCACGGCGCTGAGCGCTTTATCAAGCATTCTGAATCTTCTCCACGCCCATGAACAGAGTGTGATCCGCATCCCAGATGAAATCGACGGTCTTTGTCGGACCGTGTCTGTTCTTGGCAACAATGACCTCGACCTCGTTGGCAACGGGCGCGGTGGGCGCGGGCTCATCGTCGCCGTCCGGGTCGTCTTTTTCGTTCTTGTAATATTCCTCACGGTAGAGCATGAGGACTATATCCGCATCCTGCTCGATGGAGCCCGATTCACGCAGATCGGACAGCTGAGGACGGTGGGATTTTCCTCTGCCCTCGGTGCCTCTGGAGAGCTGGGCGCAGCAGATGACGGGGATATTCAGATCCTTCGCCATGAGCTTGAGGCTTCGGGTTATCTCGGTGACCTCCTGCACGCGGCTTTCGACCTTTGTGCCGGAGCGGATGAGTCCGAGGTAATCTATAATAATACAATCGACATTCTTGAGTCTGCGTGCGCGCGCTTTCATCTCGGCGACGGTTATCGTGCTCGTATCGTCAAAATACAGCTCGCAGTCGTTGAGCGAAGCGGTAGCAAGTCCGAGGCGGGTCCAGTCATCGGTATCGAGCTGACCTGTTCTCATCTTTGTGCTGAGCACGCGCGCTTCGGTGGAGAGCACTCTCTGCGCAAGCTGCTCTTTCGTCATTTCGAGCGAGAAGAAGAGTATCTTTTTCTTCGCTTTAACGGCGACATTCCTCGCGAGGTTCAGAGCGAAGCTCGTTTTACCCATTGCAGGGCGCGCGCCGATAAGTATGAGGTCTGATTTGTTGAGTCCGGCGATAACGTCGTCAAGATCCCTGTAGCCGGTTGAGATGCCCTTGAACGCTTCTGCGCCCTCGGAGCTCAATTTTTGCAGGGTGTCATAGACCTGATTGACTATTATATCGCTGAGCTTCGACGGACCTGTGCTCGTCTTGCCCTGACGGATATCGTATATCCTCTGCTCCGCCGCGTCGAGGAGCATATCCGCGCTATCGGTCTGGGCGACAGCGTTGTCGATAGTCTCCTGCGAGACGGTGATGAGGGTGCGCATAAAATATTTTTCGCGCACTATCTTGGCATATGACTCGACATTCGAAGTGGTCGGCACGCTCTGAGCGAGCTGGAACAGATAGTTCTTGCCTGCCGCCTCGTCATATGTTCCGTTATTCTTGAGAGTTTCGAGAATAATGAGCGGATCGATCTTGTTGCCGAGCGCATCGAGACTCACCATGACGGAGAAAATCTCTTTGTGCTGCGGGAGATAGAAATACTCCGGGCGAAGATAGATCAGCACCTGCGGCATACAGTTCGGATCCATCAGCACGCATCCGAGCACCGCCTGCTCCGCCTCAAGGCTGAAGGGCATCTGATACCCCTCGGGCAGGGTTAGGTTATTCACATCCACTTTTGTTAGATCCTCCGGTTTTCAGCAATTATTCCTCGCCCACGCTGACATAGACGGTTGCGTTGACGCCGTTATATACCTTCACTTCGGCGCTGAATGTGCCGAAAGACTTGATATCCTCCATGGACACCTTTCTCTTATCGACCGAAACGCCGAACTGACGGCTTATCGACTCGGCGACTTCCTTTGCGGTGACGGAGCCGAAGATTTTTCCGCCCTGACCCGCTTTTGCGGTGAGTTTGACGGTCTTGCCGTTTATCTTCGCGGCAACTTCCTTGGCGTTCTTGAGCTCGGTTTCGAGCCTGTATTTCTCCGCGGACTCGCGGTTTTTCAGCTCGTTCATCGCCTGAGCGTTTGCTTCAACGGCGAGCTTTCTCGGGAAGAGGAAGTTTCTCGCGTAGCCGTCGGAAGCGTTGACGAGCTCGCCCTTCTTGCCGAGGCTTTTTACATCCTGAGTGAGAATAACTTTCATTTATATCAATTCCTTTCGGGTTATTTACGGGTGTGATTTTGTGGCGAATTGCAGCATATTGTGATTGGCTCGTGCGAAATTTCATGCCGCTCAGGCGGCATCGGTGCGTCGAAGTCGCCGCACCTTACAAGCCGCACGCCAATAAATTCGCGTTAATTTAAGGAATATCACGAAATCGGGCTTTGCTCTTCGCCGTCGGTGCGGGGATATTTGGCGTCGATCGCTTCGCAGAGCTTCGACTTTGCCTCCTCCATATTCACACCGGTGAGCTGAGCCGCCGCCATGGTGCGGTGGCCGCCGCCACCGAGATATTCCATGATTATCTGGACATTCAGATCGCCGTAGGAACGCGCCGAGATATTGACGCTGTCCTTTCCGCTGTCGAAGATAACAAACGAGGCTTTTACGCCGCTGACTTCAAGCAGTTCGTCCGCCGCCTGGGCGCTGAGCAGTCTCGCGTTCTCCATGCCGGGTGCGGTGCAGGCTATGGCACAGCCCCTGTAGATATGCGCGGCGGAGATTATCTCGCTGCGCTTGCGGTTGCTCTCGATCGAATTCGAGAACAGGCGCTTTACCGCGACGGTATCTGCACCCTTGCCCTTGAGGAAAGCCGCCGCTTCGAAGGTGCGCACACCTGTTGAGAGGACGAACTCCTTTGTGTCGAGCATTATGCCCGCGAGCATCGCCTGAGCTTCCACTGGAGACAGCGTCGGCGCGGGGGTTATATAGCGCATGAGCTCCGTGACCATTTCGCAGGTCGACGAGGCGTTGGGGTCATGGAAGAAAATGAGCGCGTCTTTGATATGATCAACCGACTTTCTGTGATGGTCGATAACGACCGTGGCGGACGCCTTTTCATAGAGAGTCGGGAAATCGACAAAGCTGCTCTTATGGGTATCGACAACGACGAGCAGGGTCTTTCTCGTCATGAGCGCGAGCGCTTCGTTGACATCGATTATCTTGCCGTCCCAGCCGTCAGCTCGGAGCATATCGACAGCGGCGCCGGCAAAGCTGCGGTTTTCATCGAGGGCGATATACGCGTCGATGCCGAGGGCGCGGGTTATCGACGACACGCCGACTGCCGCGCCGAAAGCGTCCATATCCGGGAACGAATGACCCATTATCATCACGCGGTCGCTCGCGCTGATAAGACTCGAAAGAGACGAAGCCGCGACGCGGGTCTGGAATTTTGTGACCTTTTCGACGCTCTTGGAAACGCCGCCGAAGAACTCATACTCGTCCTTCGTCTTGACCGCCGCCTGATCGCCGCCGCGTCCGAGCGCCATATCGAGCGCCTGCTCTGCGGACTTTTCGCAATCGGTTATGGCGACTCCGGTACCGACGCCTATCGAGAGGGTCAGGCCGAGCACTCTTTCTTTATATTTATATTCGCGTATCTTGTCGAGAACGCTGAAACGGTCGGCGCGCATCTTCTCGAGCACATCGCTCTGGGCGATTATCATGAACCGCTCCTCGGAGATTTTGCGCATGATGCAGTCATACTGCCCTGTCCAGTTCTCTATCACCTCTTCGACTCCGCCGCGTATCGCCGCGCGCTCGCTGTCCCTGTAGTCCGCCTTGATATCCGCGATATCGTCGGTCTGCAGAAGCATTATGATGGGTCTGTTCTTTATGTAAGCGAGCTGAGCGCGCTTCATCTCGCTTACATCGGTGAAATAGAAAACATATTCTTTCCCGCCCTTGAACTCGAACGAGGACGGGGTGACTATATAATAGGAATCTTTGATTTTGACTATGGCTGCGCCGTTCGACTCCGCCTGCTCGGGATCGCAGCCGCCGATAAACGGCTGGGCGAGCTTGCGGTCGATGACCGACTCATCCATAAAAGTATGGAAAAAGCTTCTGTTGAAAAGCTCGATTATCCCGTCGCCATCGCACACGAGCATAGGCATGGGAAAATCGTTGACGGAACCGGCGTCGGTCGCGTCGAGGCTGTGCGACGCCATGTCCCTTAGCTGGCGTTCACGGTTGCGGATGTTAAAGAACTTGACTATCTTATAGACCGAGAACGCGATGAGAAGGACACTACCCACAAGCGCCGCCCACCCGCTGTAGCGGACAGCGACAACAACAATGAACGCAGCCGCCGCAACAAAGGCAGCTATTTCCACTGCGAGCTCTCGCAGGAAATCCTTAAAACTCATTCATCAGACCTCCATAATAACGGGAAGAATCATCGGGCTGCGCTTGGTGCGCTCATACATCAGGTGAGATATCTCGTCCCTGAGGCTTGCCTTGATGCTGTTCCAATCGAAATATCCGCCGTCCGTCTGAGCTTCGATAGCCTCAACGGCGACTTCACGCGCGGCGTTTATCAGCTCCTCGGACTCCTTGACATAGACGAAGCCTCTCGTCACGACATCGGGACCGGAAACTATCATGCCACTCTCGCGGTCAATGCAGACGGCGACGATAACGAGACCGTCCTGCGCGAGATGCTTTCTGTCTCGAAGCACGACCGAGCCGACATCGCCGACGCCGTAACCGTCGACAAACACTCTGCCTGCGGGCACGGTGGACGTACATCTGAGCGCCTTTTTGCTGATCTCGGCGACCCTGCCGTTATCGGCGATGAGTATATTCTCCTTGGGGATACCCATACTCAGCGCGAGACCCGCGTGTTTTCTCAGGTGTTTGAGCTCGCCGTGAACCGGAATGAAATATTTCGGCTTGACGATGCCCATTATCATTTTCAGCTCCTCCTGACAGGCGTGGCCGGAGACATGGACTTCGTACATCTTCTCATATACGACATCCGCGCCGAGCTTCATCAGCTCGTTGACGACACGGCTGACGGTCTTTTCGTTGCCGGGAATCGGAGTTGCGGAAATTATAACATAATCGTTTGGATGAATTTCGACCTTACGGTGATCCGAGAACGCCATGCGGGTCAGGGCGCTCATAGGCTCGCCCTGGCTACCCGTGGTGATGATAACGAGCTTATCGGCGGGATAGCGGTTTATCATATTGATATCGATAACTATCCCCTCGGGTATATTGAGATAGCCGAGCTCCGCCGAGATGCTCACGACATTTTCGAGGCTTCTGCCGACGAGCGCGACCTTGCGTCCGAGGCTCGCCGCAACATTCATTATCTGCTGCACGCGGTGGATATTGGAAGAGAATGTTGCAACTATTATGCGGTTGTTGCCCGCCTTGCGGAAGAGGGTCTCGAACGATTCGCCGACCTTTCTCTCGCTCTCGGTGAAGCCGGGACGCTCGGCGTTGGTGGAGTCGGACATAAGGCAGAGGACTCCCTCCTGCCCTATCTCGGCGAGTCTGCCGAGATCCATCATGCCGCCGTCGATAGGCGTTGTGTCGATTTTGAAGTCGCCCGTGTGGACGATAGTGCCGCCCTCGCAGCGGATAGCGAGTCCGAGTGCGTCGGGTATGGAATGGTTGACATGGATAGCCTCAACGGTAAAGCCGCCGAGGGTTATCACATCGCCGGGCTTGATGACATTGAGTGATGCGGAATTGAGCAGTCCGTGCTCACGCAGCTTCCCCTGAATGAGTCCGATGGTGAGCTTCGTGCCGTAGACGGGCACATTGAGAACCTTGAGAAGATAAGGCAGACCGCCGATATGATCCTCATGTCCGTGGGTTATGACTATTCCGCGTATCCTGTCCGCGTTGCGCTCGACATAGGTGAAATCGGGAAGCACGAGATCGACTCCGAGCATATCCTGATCCGGGAATGCAAGTCCGCAATCGACAAGGAACATATCCTCGCCGTATTCAAACAGTGTCATATTCTTGCCCACTTCATTCAGGCCGCCTAAAAACGACACTTTTATAGGCTTGGGCTCAGCCTTCGATTTGCCCGGTGCGGGCTTAATTTTGCCGTAACTGCGGTAGCTGCGCCTGCCCGCAGTCTTCTTTGCGGGCGCAGACGCTGCGCCGGTTTCTTTTGCTTTTGGCATAGAAATCTCCTTTTCTGTTAAAATTTTGATGTAAGTAGAACCCCGACCGGTCAAGGTGCGGGAATTAAAGCCTTGTCTGTTAAAAACGCGATGATATTTTCAGCATGGATACAAGACAAATTTCGGGTAGTTAAGACATATGCGTGCAGTCATAATACAAAAATATCCCTATTGTTAATTTTACTATGATTGGATAAAACTGTCAAGTGTGTTGCACCCGATAGGGACAAATCGGTAAATACAATTTAAGCCACACGCGATGCAATAAAATTATGCGCAGCCTACAGAAAGACACATCGGCAAAAGGTGTTGCAATCACTTTGCGCCGGATGAGATGAACGCCTGCGCTTCGGCGCAGAGCTCGCGCGCGGTCTCCTCGTCAAAGCTCTGCGCAGTCAGGCGGAATCGCCCGTTTCCGAGCGGTGAAATATGCGTTTTTCCGCGCTTTTCGACAAGCACGAAGCCGTTCGCCCCGTCGCGTCCGAATGAGAAGTTCTCACCCTCGAACTCGTCGAGATAGTCGGGCGGCAGCTCGAGCTGCGCCGTGGTGCTGTAGACAAACAGCGGCGGCAGAAGAGAATAGAGCTCGGGGAAGGTCATATTCTTCTCTTCTAAAATACAGGAGAGCTTCGCCGCGGTGAACAGCGCGTCGCGCGACCAGAACTGACGCGCTGCGAGACGGCGTGCAACATTGTCCGAGCCGTCCGACGGGGCGGAGAGATAGCGATAAGCCGTCCTGCCGTAGCTGCGCGCGAGGTCATCGAGAAATGCGGGAGAATCATAAGGGACGGAGATATCCCGCCCGCTCTCGAGCTCGTACATTCCGCAGATGGCGATTAGCTTGACAAACGGCACAACTCCGGTCTTTTCAGTATATGCGCTAAGACTCGTTCCCCTGCGGTTTATTCTGAGGGTCAGCGCGCGCTCGTTCGAGGTGGTGCGCATGCAGTCGTTTATGAGCGCGGATATCATTGGGTCCGAGCTGAGTATCGCGCAGTCGGATACGCCGTAAGGCACATGGCGCATCAGCTCGTCGCGGTAGAGCATACCCATGGCGGACATATCAAAGAGTCGCCCGCACGACGGCGCGGGAGATAAATCGGTCTCCATGAAATCCGCCGCCTTTCTGCCGAGCGCCGCGGACACGCTCAACCCGTTTTCGCCGAAGATGCTGACCGTCCCCTCCCCGGCACAGACGAACACGCCCGCATTGAGCGACGAGAACGGAACTAAAAAAGATAGCTGGGATTCAAAGGACGCGCCGAACGACCACGCATTGACGCCGGAAACACGCAGTCCCGCGCACACGGCATCGGCGCAGGCGCGGGAATACTCGTCGTTTCGGCAGGCGACGCCTACTCTGCCGCGCCCAAAAGCCGCACCGACTGCCGCGCCCGCTCTCGCGCAGTCGGACGCAGTGAGCCCCTGCGCACGTTTTATAAAAGCCGCCGAGTCCGCATCGTAGCTGTACATGATGACCCCTCCGAAGATATGATATTCCTATTATTGCCTGCCGGGAGCGGTTTTAAGCCGAAGTTTCACACATTTATAAATGTGCGGCGGGGCGGCAAAATCACCTTGTTTTTGACCCGACTTAGTGATAGAATTAATTAAAATAACACAACGGAGTGAAATATGAGCGAACTGAAAAAAGTTGAGATATTCACCGACGGCGCGTGTTCGGGCAATCCCGGACCCGGCGGCTGGGGCGCCGTTCTGCGCTATGGCGAGCACGAGGCGGAAATGTCCGGCGGCGACGCGAACACGACGAACAACCGCATGGAGCTCACGGCGGTCATAAGCGCGGTCGAGAGGCTCAAGGAGCCCTGCGATATAAAAATATACACCGACTCGCAGTATGTTGCGAACGCGTTTTTAAAAGGCTGGATATGGAACTGGAAGAGGAACGGGTGGAAAAAATCCGACAAGAAGCCTGTTTTGAATCCCGAGCTGTGGGAGCGGCTGCTCAAGGCGCTTTCAAAGCACGAATATGAGTTCATATGGGTCAAAGGACACGCGGGGCACCCCGAGAACGAGCGGTGCGACAGGCTCGCGGTAGCCCAGAGCGAAAAATATGCAAAGAAGTGAACTGAAAATGAAAAATGTAGCAATAATACTTCAGGATCTGCGAAGCGGCGGAAGCGAGCGGTTTGCGAGCAGGCTGTCGCATCTGCTGAGCGAAAAATTCAATGTCTATGTCCTGGTCTTTGACGCGAGCGAAAAGCGATTCGACTGCGCGGGCAAATTCGTTGATCTAAAATTACCCGCAGGCAAAGGCACGGCACAGCGTGCTGTTATTATGCTCAAGCGCGCCGCGGCGATAAAAAAATTCGTCAAAGAGCATGATATATGCACTGCGTATTCGTTCACTCACGCGCCGAACGAAGCGCTCGCGCTCTCGGGCGCGAAGTGCGTGAAATATATCTCCTGCCGCGACTATGTGCGGCTCATAAAGAGCTCGAAGCTCTATTCATTCGCGCTGCGGCACGGATGCAATGTTCTCTTCAATGCCCTCGAAATGCAGAAAAAATGCGAAGAGATGTTCCCGGGAAACGAAGATAAGCTTTTCACGGCATATAATATCATCGACTGCGAAAAAGCCCGCGAGGACGCAAAAGAAGAACTCGACGAAGAATACAAAGAATTCTATGACACGCACAGAGTTATAGCTTTCTCTTCGAGATTCGTTGATCAGAAATGCCAGTGGGATATGCTAAAAAGCTTTGAGCTGCTGAAAAAAGATATCCCCGATGCGGGGCTGATATTCCTCGGGTGCCGCGGCGAATACGAAAACGCTGTTCGTGAAATGGCGAAAAAGAGCGAATATTCAGGCGACATAGTCTTTGCGGGATTTCAAAAGAATGTGTTCAAATTTGTATCCCGCGCGGATGTTTTTGCGATGACATCTTATTACGAAGGCTTCCCGAATGTCATTGTTGAGGCGTTGGCGGTCGGCACTCCGGCGGTCAGCACGGACTGCACATCGGGACCTGCCGAGGTTCTCGCGCCCGGTCGCCCGTTTCTGCCGCACTGCGACAAGATGACAAAAGTCGATTGCGGAATCCTCTGCCCTGTCATGTCCGAGAGCCCGGACTTTGACTACGGCAACATAAACGACGCCCACCGCGAATACGCGAAGGCGCTCAAAACACTGCTGACGGACGGCGAACTTCGCGCCCGCCTGTCCGAGAACGGAAAAAAGCGCGCAGACGAGCTGAGCGCAGAAAATATGAAGCAGGTCTATTTCGACCTGACCGACAACTGATTCGGAGGTAACAACAATGAGCAGATATCTTATAGTCGGCGCGGGACGCAGCGGCATAAACGCGGCGCAGCTGCTTATCAAAGTCGGCGAGGATTTTATAATCTACGACGGCAACGAGAATTTCGACACTGCGGCGGCGTGCGAAAAAATAGGCAGGGATAATATAGAATTTATCCTCGGCGATTTTTCGGGCTTCGATTTTTCGCGCGTTGACATTTGCGTAGTAAGCCCCGGCGTATCGCTTGAGACGCCGATAATGAAAGCCGTCAAAGAGCATAATATACCGATCTGGGGCGAGGTCGAGCTTGCCTACAGACACGACAAGGGCACGGTTATCGGCATAACAGGCACAAACGGCAAGACCACGACAACTTCGCTCACCTATGACATAATGAAGCGCCACGCGAAAAAGGCTCTGCTCGTCGGCAACATCGAGATTCCCTACACCGGATACGCGCTCGAGAGCGACAAGGACAGCGTGACGGTCGCGGAGATAAGCAGCTTTCAGCTTGAAACTATGGTGACCTTCAAGCCGCATGTCACGGCTATTCTCAACATTACGCCCGACCATCTCGACAGGCACAAGACGCTCGAAAACTACATCGCGATAAAAGAATCGATAACCAAGAATCAGGACGAGAACGACTTCTGCGTGCTCAACTACAACGACCCGGTTCTGCGCGAATTCGGCAAGACCCCGCGCTGCAAAGTAATATTCTTCAGCTCTTCGGAAGAGCTCGAGAGCGGAGTGTTCCTGCGCGGCGATACGATTATAATAAAAGAAAACGGCGTTGAAACGCCCGTCTGCACGACGAAAGACACGAGTCTTGTCGGCATGCACAACTATGAAAATATCATGGCGGCTATCGCGATGACCCATGCTATGGGCGTGCCGCTCGACACCATCCGCCAAGGCATAAAAGAGTTCACGGCGGTCGAGCACAGGATAGAATTCGTCACCGAGAAGAACGGAGTCAAATACTACAACGACTCAAAGGGCACGAACCCCGATGCGGCGATAAAGGCGGTCTACGCCATGCCCTCGCCGACGATCCTCATCGGCGGAGGCTACGACAAAAAGTCAAGCTATGACGAGTGGGTAGCGACATTTGAGGGCAGGGTAAAAGAACTTCTGCTCATAGGCAAGACGAAATACGACATTGCCGCCGCCTGTGACAGAGCCGGCTTCAAGGCTTACAAATTCGTTGATACGCTCGAAGAGGCGGTCAGCATAGCGGCCGCCGACGCAGAGAGCGGCGACTGCGTACTGCTCTCCCCCGCATGCGCGAGCTGGGATATGTTCAAATGCTATCAGCAGCGCGGCGAGATATTCAAGGACTGCGTAAGAGCGTTATAAAAGCCATAAAATAAAGCGAGCCGCCGCGGGATATCTGCGGCGGTTTTGTGTTGGAGTGCTCGGCATGTGAAATAACTCGGCGGTAGATGCGGCAGTGATGCATCAAGTCGCCGCGCAAAAGAGGTTCGCACCAATAAAATCGTGCAAACTTCGCGGGCGGATGATAATCCCTACTGCGCACTTTTTCACTATTCACTTTTACCTTTTACTTTGAGCGTCAGCGAAACAATCCCTCAGTTTTGGCTTCGCCGAGCCGACTCCCCTGCAGGGGAGCATATGGCGGTGCTGATTTTGTGCTTCCAGTGTGAGGTCGGTTTGTAGGGGTCGGCAACCTCGACGACCCTTTGACGCGCAAGCGTCACGGTGTTTTGAAGTAAGTGCAAGTGTAACAATCCCTCAGTAGCTTTATCCACTATATAGATTTCAAGGGCAGGCGAACGAAGTTCGCCCCTACGGTCGGTAGGATAAATCTTTGCGAAGATTTCATGCCGCTGTCGCGGCAACGATGCGTCGAGTCGCCGCACCATACAAACTGAGCATCAGCAAACAGCAAAAATACCGCAGGGCTTTTGCTCTGCGGTACTTTGATTTCAGGCTTTATTTATGCTCGGCGAGGTATCTGTCCACGACGGACTCGACATAATCGGGGCGGTCGGTGATGATACCGTCAACGCCGTTTTCGAGCATCTGGATAACATCCTTTTCCTCGTCGACGGTCCATGCGTTGACCTTAATGCCGGCGGCATGGGCGCGGCGGACAAGCGCTTTTGTCGCAAACGCCTTATGCGGATGCAGTGCGTCGCAGCCGATTTTCTGCGCGAGGTGCAGAGGCTGGAAGAACCATCTTCTGACTACCTGTCCGTAAATCGGATAGAGATACGCCGTCTTGCACTTGGGATCGTACTTCTTCGCCTCAACAAGCATCTTATAGTCAAAGCTCGAAATGAGAAGCTCATCGAAAAGTCCGTAGTCCTTGACTGCCTCTATCGTCTTGCGCACTATGTCCTCGCGCTCGGACTTGTTGGGCTTTATCTCGATATTCATAACGCTCAGCTTGTCGCTCTTCTTCATGCACTCGAGGTACTCCTCGACGGTGGGTAGAGTGACGCCGGCGAAGTCCTTTGAGAACTTGCTGCCGAAATCGAGCTTGCGGATATCATCAAACATATAGTCGCCGATAGCGCCGGTGCCGTTGGACATCTCGTCAACGGTGTCGTTATGGCAGATGACTATATGCCCGTCCTTGGTGATATGGACGTCGGTCTCGGTTCCGTCCGCCCCGAGCTCGACTGCTTTTTCAAATGCGGGTATCGTGTTCTGGGGAGCATAGCGGTTAGCACCGCGGTGTGCGATTATCTTTGGCTTATTCAACACTGTTCACCTCTGAAAAATTTCTGAGGACATTATAGCACTTCGCCGCTGAAAATTCAACAGGAATGTGATAACGCTGAAATAATTATTAAATTTCTGCTTTTATTGTACTTAAGTCCAAAACGCTGTTGCAAGCTATTAATATTTTTGCTATAATGATAAGAGCTTTTATGCAAATTGTCGATGCTTCCCGATTGAATTTTCTCATATCGGGGGGCTAAAACAACTGTCTGCGGGCGTATTTTCCCTGCTTCGCCGCAGACCTGAAGGAGTGTTGAAATGGGAAAGAGTAATCTCAAGGAAAAGGTCAGCACGACATGGAACAATGTTGTGCTGCACTGGAAAACACCCGCCTTGGGCAAATATGTCTCCTACAAAGAGATAATTGCCTACGGCGTCGGAGGAATGGGCGTTCAGTTCGTCATGTTCTTCTGCTCGCTCATCGCGCTTTCCGCAACGAGCTTCCTTGTCGGAAACACGATAGGCATCAAGCCAATGCACTTGCAGTATATGGCGGTCGCATCGACTATCATCGGCTTCGGAATCACTATCGGACGCTCTTACATAATCGACAGCGCCCGCTTCAAATCCGGAAAATTCCGTCCCTGGCTTGCGATAACCGGTATTCCCACCGTTATTATAGCGGTCGTGTTCGTCTGGCTGCCATATGAGACGATGTCGTATATGCAGAAAGTCATTGCGGTTTTCCTCTGCTATAACCTTCTGCAGTGCTTCTATCCGTTCTTCCAGCAGGCATACACAGACCTTGCAAACGTCATATCGCCCAACTCCCATGAGCGTACCGATATCGTTTCGGTCTCGTCGATCATCTACTCCATGGCGCCGTCCCTCACTGGTCTTTTCGTGCCGATGCTCTCGACGCTCACCGGCGGTCTGAACTCCATCACCACCTACCGTATAATCCATCCCCTCGTCGCCGTTGTCGGACTTCTTCTGTCCTATGTGGCATACGCGGGAACGAGAGAGAGAATAATCGTGGCGGAGAGCCATGTTACCCAGTTCAAGTTCTCCGACGCATTCCGCGCCGTTGCAAAGAACAAATATTTCTGGATAACCTCCCTTGCAGGCTGGCTCGGCTTCCTTGAGGGCGCAGTCGGCGTTATCATCGGCTGGACATTTATATATGCCTACCCCGACAGAATGGGTCTTTACGGAGTCGCAACGACGCTCATCGGCAATGCGGCGCTCTGGGCAATGCTCATCTGTCCGATAGCGATAAGAGTCCTCGGCAAGAGAAATCTGCTCATCTGGTGCAATGTTACAAACGTCGTGCTCATCGGACTGCTCTATCCCCTTTACAACAACATTCCCGCGCTTATAATCCTCTACTATCTCAACGGATTCATCAACTCTTTCTCGATAGTCTACAACCCCGGCATCAACGCCGACATGCGTGACTATCAGCAGTATTTCACCGGCGAGCGCATAGACGGAATGTTCGGCGCGGTCGGCATAATCGGCTCGTTCATCGGAATGTTCACCGGCATGGTGCTCCCGACCATCTATCAGATGCTCGGCCTTGAGGACAACTACGACGTGCTCGAAGTCGCTTCGTTCAGAGAGGATATGTTCGACGTGCTCATCATCGCCGCAGTTATCGGCGCGGCGCTCAACTTCGTCCCCTACCTCTTCTACGATCTGACCGAGACCAAGCAGCGCGGCATAGTCAAAGTGCTCAAGATACGCGCGATGTTCGAGGACTACGGCAACGGTATTCTCCGCGACGAGAGCATCGTTGAAGCCATAGACATAATCGACGAAGCAAATCTCCTCTACAAAGACAGAACCCTCATGACCACAAAGGACGACATCAAGAAGGCAGAGAGACTGCCCGCGAGAACGCCCGAGGAAAAAGAGTTCAAAAAGAACGAAATCAAGCGACTGAAAGCCGCTTACAAAGAATTCAACACTCAGAACCGCGGCATAAAGAAAGACCGCATAAATCAGGCAAAGGCCATGCCCAAGAGCACCGACGCCGAGAAGGCGGCGAGAAAAGCCGCGATAAAGGCCGCGAAGAAAGAGAACAGAGAGCTCAACAAGCTCAACGCGGACATCTCCGTGTGCGATTTCATCATCGACGAGATGAACAAATACGACACCCTGCGCATCAAGAAGCAGGTCGAGCGTTCCCGAGCGCTTGAGGCTGCCGGATATGCCGGAATATTCAACTACAGCAAAGAGGACATGGCTGAAGCCAAGGCTCTGCCGAAGTCCACTCACGAGGAGCGCGAGATTCGCAGCGACGCCATAACCCGCGCCCGCGCGCTCAAGAACGCCAGAAAGGCAATGATAAAGTTCTACGGCTCGCCCGAAAATATCGTCGAGCCTTCAGACGATGCGTTCAAGGCCGCAGAGGCTCTGCCGGACGACACCTTCGCGCATCAGCTTGAAAAGAAGAGAACCGTCAAGAAGCTCGTCAACGAGAAGTCGAAGTACATCAGAAGCGTCAAGCCTCTTCTCGACGCAAGACGCCAGCTGACGGAAAAAGAAAACTACGCGCATCTTGACGATATCCGCGCAAGATACGCTGACGCAAAAGCGAACACCGACGCCGAGTACGAGGCGCGCAGAGTCGAGATCGAGAGACTCGAAGAGGCGCGCAAGGCAGACCTCGAGCGCAGGAAGCAGGAGCGTCTGGCAAAGAAGAACGGAAAGTGAGGAACAGACGATGAAAAAATTCAGTAAAATAGCAGCCGTTGTTGCGCTGATGCTCGTTGTCTGCCTCTCTTTCACAGGCTGCGGCAATCTCGGCAACGCGATAATCTCCGCCCTCTCCCTCGATGTCACGGTCGACGACCCGGCGCTCGTCAAGGTTGAGGATATACTCAACAAGACCGTCAAGACGGAATCCGTCAAGAGCGGCGACTTCACCTATACATTATATACCGACAACACCGCCTGCATCACGGGCTACACAGGGAGCAACCCCGTTGTTTCCATTCCCGCGGAGATAGACGGCGCAAAGGTAGTCGGTCTCGAGAACAAGGCTCTCAAGAGCAGCAGCACGCTCAAGGAGCTCATACTCCCCGACTCTGTCGAGGCAATCGGCAACTATGCCGCGATGTACTGCGACAGTCTTGAGAAAGTAACCATCGGCAAGAACATCAAGCACATCGGCATCAGCGCGTTCGAGGGCTCGCAGGAGAACGCCTACACCGGAAAGAGCAAGCTTACGACCGTTGTTTTCAACGGCGCGCCCAAGACCATATCCGAAAAGGCTTTCTACTTCTGCTCCGCGCTGACCGAAATAGTCCTGCCCGAGGGCGTTGAGACCATCGGCGACTGGGCGTTCGCGAAGTGCTTCAGCGCAAAGAAGATAATTATCCCCGAGGGCGTCACTCAAATTGACGACCACGCGTTCCTCAAGTGCACCGGAGCGGTCGAGATATCGATTCCCGGCACGGTTGAGAGCATTGCGGTGAGCACATTCTACCGCTGCTCCTCTCTCGAAAAGCTCACTCTCGGCGAGGGAGTCAAAAAGCTCGAAAAGGGCGCGTTTGAAGAGTGCAAATCGCTCAAAACAGTCGTCCTGCCCGAGAGCATGGAAGAGCTCGGCAAATATGCGTTCTACAACTGCACCGGACTCGACGAGATAACCATTCACTCCGGAGTCACCGTGTTCGGCGGCGAGATATTCAAGGATGTCGGCAAGCTCACGATTTCGACCGAGAGCGGAAGCGACGCCGAGAAATACGCGCAGGACAACGGCTTTGATGTTGCCGTTATCGGCTGACGGAGGACGAATGGGAACGATAATCGCACTCGGCGGCGGCCGTTATGACGACGGCGAGGTCATGCCGATATTTGAAAGAATAGTCCGCGAATCGGGCAAAGAAAATCCTCATGTCGTGTTCCTGCCGACTGCCGGGCACGACGACACCGAGGGCGACGAGCCCATATGGGAGAGCTTCAAAAAGCTCGGATGCACGGTTGAGACGCTCAAGCTCACCGACCCCGCTAACTCCCGCGAGCACATATATGATACGCTCGTAAACACGGACATTGTCTACGCCGGCGGTGGAAACCTCGAGTTCATGATGAACACATTCAAGGCGACCGGCGCGGACGAGGCGCTCAGAGAAGCGTATAAACGCGGAAAAGTCCTTTCGGGGCTCAGCTCCGGCGCGATGTGCTGGTTCGACATGGGATATGACGACTGCGGCGAAAACGGCAGCTTCATGTTCATCGACTGCATCGGACTTCTCCCCTACTGCTACTGCCCGCACTTCATCAGCGAACGCTGGCAGAGTTTCGGAACAGCCGTAATAGGCTGCCGAGTCTCGGGCATCGGAGCCGAGGACGGCGCGGCGCTCATATTCAAAGACGGTCATTTCTCCGCCATGTGCGGAAACGACGGCGGAAGTGTGTTCTATTTTGACAGGGACAACGGCTTTGAAAAGAGCGACATAACCGAGGACGCCTCGGCGCTGGATATATAAAATTCATGCAGGGAAAACGGATGATATCTGTTTCCCCTGTTTTTTATTGGGGTATCTATAAGCCTGTAATTCCGACACACGGTTTAATAACGAACTTGCCTAAATCTGCTGAATATGCTATATTTAGACTAACGACCATAGAGAAACAAATCAGCAAAATAAAACGGAGAAATAAAATGAAAAACGACCATACATTTGTCTATAAATTCTTTTTGTTTTCTTTAGCCATGCCCGAACGAATGGCGAAATATTTGGAGAAAATGCGCAAAAAGGGTTACAAGCTTGTTGAAATAAGGTATAGTTGTATATTCGTTTTCAAAAAGCAGGAAATCAGAGAAGATTTAAAATATGTGATTCTGACAGAACATTATAGATACAATTTGGAATACAAGAAACGGAAATGGGATGATGTCGCATTTTTGGAAAGAAGAAATCCGCAGTTTCATGGCGGCAACGGAGAGCAATGCGATTATCTTGCCGTTGATGTTTGGTATCATGTTTATTTAACTCGCTTTTTGACGGATGAAGATCTTTTAGCTTTGCATGAATATAGAAAGCGTTACATGATCAGAGGACAAATACATATAATTATTTTTCTGCTTTCCGCGATCTTTGTTTTAATATATTTGATTTTTCTTAGATAAATAATCGGCAAACCGAGCCATTAATCAACAGCACCGCACAGCAATTTGGTGGGATTTATTGTATTACGATAAGTTTGTTAGAGCTTTTGTGCCGCTCGCGCGGCAGCGGTGCGTCGCGGGGTCGTCGTACCCTACCAAATCCGGTTTTATGCTTATAGGCGCAAGCGAGGCAATTAACCAACAGCACTCCCTTCGCATATTCTTATAGTAAATGAATATGCGGAGGTATTTTTATGCCCGATGTCTATCTCAGTCCTTCAACTCAGGACTATAACCCCTACATAATCGGCGGGAGCGAGAAATACTACATGAATCTCCTCGTCGACGCAATGGAGCCGTATCTCTCTTCAAGCGGGATAAGCTACGGCAGGAACGACCCGAACGGCAACGCCGCGGCGGCTGTTGCACGCGGAAACAGAGGAAACTATCGGCTCTATCTCGCCCTGCACTCAAACGCCGCGCCCGCCATATATGAGGGCACTCTGCGCGGACCGGACGTCTACTACTATCCGACGAGCACACAGGGAAAGCGCGCTGCCGATATAATCGCAAACGGACTGCGCGAGATTTACCCCGAGCCCGAGCTTGTGAACACACGCACCTCAACAACACTGCTCGAGCTAAAACGTTCGAAGGCTCCCGCGGTTTACCTTGAGCTTGCCTACCACGACAACGAGCAGGACGCGCGGTGGATAGCCGACAACATTGACGCGATAGCCGAAAACCTTGTTATAAGCATCGCGGACTTTCTCGGCGTGCAGTACTATCCGCCCGCTTTTCCCGCCACGGGTACCGTTAGCACGCAGGGCGGAGTGCTCAACGTCCGGCGCGCGCCGAATATGACCTCCGCCGTTATCGGCACTCTCCCCAACGGACGCACCGTAAAAATAATCGGCGCACTCAACGGGTGGTATGCCATCGACTTCGGAAACACAACAGGTTATGTTTCGGCGGGAAACATCAGCAGAAACTGACACAGTTTGTACACAAAATTGACATATTCATACACTTATACGCTTTTTTACGACGGCGTTTGTATAAAATGCAGATTTTTAAACTTTTCCTTGCTTTTACCCCCAAAAAGCCCTATACTATTATTGTATTTTCACCGAACTTTTCTTTAGGGGGAACGAGGATTTGAAGCTGCTTGAGGAGCGCATAATTGCTGACGGCAAAGTGATCGGGGACGATATTCTCAAGGTGGATATGTTTCTCAATCACCAGATCGACGTGCACCTTCTTCAGGAGATCGGCAAGGAGTTCAAGCGCCGTTTTGACGGGTGTAATATAAATAAAATTCTGACTATCGAAGCATCGGGCATAGGGATCGCGTGCATAACTGCGCAATATTTCTCTGTGCCTGTTGTTTTTGCCAAAAAGGGCGCGCACAAAAATGTGGGCAGCAATGTCTACTCCTCCGTTGTCCACTCCTTCACAAAGGGCACGGACAGCCTTGTTACAGTGTCGAAAGACTACATAAACAAGGGCGACAAGATACTCATCATCGACGATTTCCTTGCAAACGGCGCCGCCGTTTCGGGACTTATCGATATAATCAACCAGGCGGGTGCCGAGCTTGAGGGCGTCGGCATCGTCATTGAAAAAGGCTTCCAGCCCGGCAGAAAGGTTCTCGAAGAGAAGGGCGCGAGAGTCGAATCCCTCGCCATCATCGAGAAGATGGGCAACGGAACAATAACATTCAAAGAACAGGACGACTGAGTTATTTTTTCCCGTGCAGGACTGCGGGATAAATATAAAAAAATTTTTTGGAGGTAAGTCAAAAAATGAAGAAATTCACAAGAATCCTCGCGATCGTTCTTGCGCTCGCCACCATTTTCAGCTTTGCAGCTTGCAGCAGCAAGGACGGCGGCGAGAAGAAGATGAAGGTTGGTTTTATCTTCCTTCACGACGAGAACTCGACTTATGACAAGAACTTCATCACCGCAGCTGAGGAAGCTTGCAAGGAGCTTGGCGTTGAGATAGTCAAGAAGACCGGCATCGGCGAAACTCAGGCTTGCTACGATGCAGCAGCTGACCTTGCTGATCAGGGCTGCTCAATCGTTTTCGCTGACAGCTTCGGCCATGAGAGCTTCATGATCCAGGCTGCCGAGAAGTATCCGGACGTTCAGTTCTGCCATGCTACCGGCACCCAGGCTCACACCAAGGGTCTCAAGAACTTCCACAACGCTTTCGCTTCCATCTACGAGGGCCGTTACCTTGCAGGTATTGCCGCAGGTATGAAGCTCAACGCTATGATCAAGGAAGGCAAGTTCGAAGCTAAGGACGCTAAGATCGGCTATGTCGGCGCATTCCCCTATGCAGAGGTTAAGTCCGGCTACACCGCATTCTTCCTCGGCGTAAGATCCGTCTGCAAAGAGGCTACCATGGAAGTCCAGTTCACCGGTTCCTGGTACGACGAGGCCAAGGAGAAGGAAGCTGCTACCCTGCTTATCGGCAGAGGCTGCAAGCTCATCAGCCAGCACGCTGACTCCATGGGCGCTCCCACCGCTTGCGAGAACGCAGGTGTCCCCAACGTTTCTTACAACGGCTCCACTCTTGACGCTTGCCCGAACACCTTCATCGTTTCGTCCAGAATCAACTGGGTTCCCTACATGAAGTACATGATCGAGTGCGTCAGAGACGGCAAAGAGATCGACACCGACTGGTGCAAGGGCATCAACGAGGGCGCTGTTGAGCTGACCGCTATCAACGATAAGGTCGCAGCCCCCGGCACTGCCGAGGCTATCAAGGCTGCCGAAGAGCAGTTCAAGGCCGGCACTCTTCATGTTTTTGACACCTCCACTTTCACTGTTGGCGGCAAGGTTCTCACCAGCTACAAGGCTGACGTCGACACCGACGAGAACTACACCCCCGACACCGAGGTTGTTTCCAACGGTTACTTCCACGAGTCTGAGAAGCGTTCTGCTCCTTACTTCGATGTTGACATCGACGGCATCACTCTTCTCAACAAATAATTAAGCTATAACTTTCATTCAGACGGGGCGACGAAAGCCGCTCCGTCTGAAGCAGTTCAAAAAACAAGATTTTTAAGTTTGAAAAGCCGATTATCCTTCCTGTTTTAATCGGCTTTTGAGATTTAAAATAGGAGGATAAGTGGGCTTGAACGCAGCAATTGAACTGAAAAATATTTCAAAAAGCTTCGGAAGCATCATCGCCAACAAGGATGTATGTCTGACCGTCAACCGCGGTGAGATACTCTCCATTCTCGGCGAGAACGGCTCCGGAAAAACAACGCTGATGAACATGATCGCCGGAATCTACTATCCGGATCACGGTCAGATTTTCATCGACGGCAAAGAGGTAGTCATCCGCTCCCCCAAGGACGCGCTCGACTACAAAATAGGCATGGTCCATCAGCATTTCAAGCTCGTGGACGTGTTCTCTGCAACGGAGAACATCATTCTCGGACTTGACGAGGGCAAATTCAACGTCAAGAAGTCCGCCGAGCGCATCAAAAAGATAAGCGAGCAGTACGGTTTCGACATTGACCCGAACAAGAAGATATACGAAATGTCCGTCTCGGAGAAGCAGACCGTTGAGATAATCAAGGTGCTTTACAGAGGCGCGGACATCCTTATTCTTGACGAGCCCACCGCCGTTCTCACCCCGCAGGAGACGCTCAAGCTCTTTGACATCCTGCGCCGCATGCGCGACGACGGCAAGGCTATCATAATCATCACCCATAAGCTCCACGAGGTGCTCTCCCTCTCTGACCGCGTATCGGTTCTCAGAAAGGGCGAATACATCGGCACGGTCAACACCGCAGAGACGAACGAATCAGAGCTTACAGAGATGATGGTCGGCAAGAAGATAAGCCTCAACATCGACCGCAGCGATCCGGTTGACCCTGTGGACAGGCTCATTGTCAAGGACATCAGCTGCATCAACCGCGACGGAGTCAAGCTTCTTGACGACATCTCGTTCACCGCGCGTTCGGGCGAGATTCTCGGCATCGCGGGCATCGCCGGAAGCGGTCAGCGCGAGCTGCTCGAATCCATCGCAGGACTTCAGCATCTCAACAGCGGCGAGATTATGTACAACAACCCCAAGACCGGCGGCCAGGACAACCTGCGCGACAAGACGCCTATGCAGATCCGCGAGCTCGGCGTGCGCCTGTCGTTCGTCCCCGAGGACAGACTCGGCATGGGACTCGTCGGCAACATGGATATAGTCGACAACATGATGCTGCGAAGCTACCGCAAGGGCAAGGGCGCGTTCCTTGAGCGCAAGAAGCCCAAGACGCTCGCAGAAAAAGTTATAAGCGACCTCGAAGTTGTAACCCCGAGCGCGAATACGCCCGTCCGCCGTCTCTCCGGCGGCAACGTGCAGAAGGTGCTCGTCGGCCGTGAGATTGCTTCCTCCCCCACGGTCTTTATGGCGGCTTACCCCGTGCGCGGACTCGACATCAACTCATCTTATCTTATATACAACCTGCTCAACGAACAGAAAGAAAAGGGCGTCGCCGTTATCTTCGTCGGCGAGGATCTTGACGTTCTGCTCGAGCTGTGCGACCGAATCCTCGTCATAAACTCCGGCAAAATAACCGGACTCGTTGACGCGAGGACTTCCACCAAGGAAGAGCTCGGTCTGCTTATGACCAAAACCGACGGAGGTGAAACCCATGAGTAAGTCAAACGGACAGAAGCGCGAGCCTCTTTTCCACATAGTCAAGCGCAGCGCCGTTCCCTCATGGGCGGCATGGCTCATCAGAATCGGCGCGGTCGTGCTTGCGCTGCTCGTCTGCGCGGTCGTGACCGTCGTCATCACCGGACAGAACCCCGCGGAGGTCTATTCCGCGATAATCTTCGGCGCGGTCGGCTCGCCGAGGCGTATATGGAGCCTGCTCCAGAATCTTGCAATGCTCCTGTGCGTTTCGCTCGCAGTCACCCCCGCATTCAAGATGAAATTCTGGAACATCGGCGCAGAGGGACAGGCTCTCATGGGCGGCTTCGCGACAGCGGCGTGCATGATCCTCTTCGGCGACAAGCTCCCGTCCTATCTCCTCTTCCCCGTTATGATTATAACGAGCATTGTTGCGGGCGCGATATGGGCTTTCATCCCCGCGTTCTTCAAGGCGAAGTGGAACACCAACGAGACGCTCTTCACGCTGATGATGAACTACATCGCAACGCAGATCGTCGCTTACTTCTGCTACAAGTGGTCGAACCCCAAGGGCTCGGGTCACATCGGAGTCATCAACAGCGTAAGCCACAACGGCTGGCTTCCGAGCCTAGGCGGTCAGGACTACCTGCTCAACATACTTATCGTTGCGGCGCTGACCGTTTTCATGTACATCTATCTCAAATACAGCAAGCACGGCTATGAGCTCTCCGTCGTCGGTGAGAGCGAAAACACCGCGCGCTACATAGGCATCAACGTCAAGAAGGTTATCATGCGCACGATGCTCCTCTCCGGCGCGCTCTGCGGCGTCACCGGACTTCTGCTCGTCAGCGGCACCGACCACACCATCGCGACAAACACAGTCGGCGGACGCGGATTCACCGCGATAATGGTATCGTGGCTCGCGAAGTTCAACCCCGCTTACATGATCCTCACCTCACTGCTCATCGTCTTCTTCCAGAAGGGCGCAATTCAGATATCGACGAGCCTCGGACTCAACGACTCGTTTGCCGATATCATCACAGGAATCATAATCTTCTTCATTATCGGCAGTGAGTTCTTCATCAACTACTCTGTCAAGTTCCGCAGCAAGGAGGCGAAGGCATAATGATAATCACATTCATTCAGCGTGCTATAATGCAGAGCATTCCTCTGCTCTTCGGCTCAACGGGCGAGACGATAACCGAAAAGGGCGGCAACCTGAACCTCGGTATCCCCGGCATCATGTATGTCGGCGGCATCTCCGGCGTTATCGGCGCGTTCTTCTATGAGAAGAGCGTCGAGACGGTGAACCCGTTCCTCGCAGTGCTCATTCCCCTGCTCTCGAGCATTTTGGGCTCGGCGCTCATGGGTCTGCTCTACTGCTTCCTGACCGTCACTCTGCGTGCAAACCAGAACGTCACTGGTCTTGCGATGACAACTTTCGGCGTCGGCTTCGGCAACTTCTTCGGCGGCTCGCTGATAAAGATAACCGGCAGCGACATTCCCTCGATAGCGCTGAGCGCAACGAGCAACTGCTTCAAGACAACGCTCCCGTTCGCCGCAAAGCTCGGAAAGGTCGGAGATATATTCTTCTCCTATAGCTTCCTCGCTTACGCCGCGATAATCATCGCGCTCATCACCGCCTATTTCTTCAAGCACACGCGCACAGGACTTCAGCTGCGCGCGGTTGGCGAGAATCCCGCAACAAGTGACGCGGCGGGCATCAACGTCGGCAGATACAAATATGTCTCGACAATCGTCGGCAGCGTTATAGCGGGTCTCGGCGGTCTCTACTACGTCATGGACTACGCGAACGGCGTCTGGTCGAACAACGGCTTCGGCGACCGCGGTTGGCTTGCAATCGCGCTCGTTATCTTCGCCGTCTGGAAGCCCGATCTCGGCATCCTCGGCTCGTTCCTCTTCGGCGGTCTCATGGTCGTTCACAACTACATCCCGAACCTCAGCTTCGGCGCGCAGGAGCTGTTCATGATGACTCCCTATGTTGTTACGATAATCGTCCTTGTCGCGGTCAGCATGCGCCGCAAGCGCGAGAACCTGCCTCCCGCGAGCCTCGGACTTTCTTACTTCCGAGAGGATCGATAATATTGATTTTTTGAAACTCATGGTGTATAATAAAGCCATAAAACTTAGGAGGTTTTACTATGTTAGTTTCCGCAGCAAAAATGCTCAAAGATGCAAAGGCCGGCAAGTACGCGGTCGGTCACTTCAATATCAACAACCTTGAGTGGACAAAGGCAATCCTTCTCACCGCTCAGGAGCTCAACTCGCCCGTTATCCTTGGCGTGTCCGAGGGCGCAGGCAAATATATGTGCGGTTTCAAGACCGTCACCGCCATGGTTGACGCTATGGTCAACGAGCTTGGAATCACCGTTCCCGTTGCGCTTCACCTTGATCACGGCTCCTATGAGGGCGCGCTCAAGTGCATCGAGGCGGGCTTCTCCTCCGTCATGTTCGACGGCTCTCACTACGGCATTGAGGAGAACATCGAGAAGACCAAGGAGATAATCGCTCTCGCTCACTCGAAGGGCATTTCCGTTGAGGCTGAAGTCGGCGCCATCGGCGGCGAAGAGGACGGCGTTATCGGCGGCGGCGAAGTTGCTGACCCCAACGAATGCAAGATGATCGCTGATCTCGGCGTCGATATGCTCGCAGCGGGCATCGGCAACATTCACGGCAAGTATCCCGCAAATTGGAAGGGTCTGAGATTTGACGTTCTCGCCAACATCCAGGAGCTCACCGGCGAGATGCCCCTCGTTCTCCACGGCGGCACAGGCATCCCCGCAGACATGATAAAGGAAGCTATCTCCCTCGGCGTTTCCAAGATCAACGTCAACACCGAGTGCCAGCTCGCTTTCGCTGACGCTACCAGAAAGTACATCGAGGCAGGCAAGGATCTCGAGGGCAAGGGCTTCGACCCCAGAAAGCTTCTCGCACCCGGCTTCGAGGCTATCAAGGCTACCGTCAAAGATAAGATGGAGCTGTTCGGATCGGTCAACAAGGCATAAGAAAAGCTTCAAAAAAAAACAATTTACCGGCAGAGTAAAATCTGCCGGTTTTTTTATTTGGGGAGATGATAAAAAATTACCGCCGGCGGAGATAGTCGGCGGTATTTGCATACACAGATAAAATTATTAAAGCTTTTCCAACAGCTTCTGACGCTGTTCGTCATACTGCTCCTTATCGAGAGTCCCCGCGGAGAACTCGGCGTTCAGTTTCTTGAGCTGTTCTTCGATGCTTGGCTCCGGACTGAATACCTTGAATAATAAAAGTGCATGTGCGGCAACGGCGATTACGGGGAGAACTAAAGCTGCAATTCTCAACCACATTCTGTTTATATCTTCGAACCCTGACAAATCTTCTATGATATATGTAATTTCCTCTATAAAATCGGCATTACTCTGTATCCATACAATGCACGGAAATACTAAGAATATAACACACGCCACTTTAAACAACTTATATTTACCAATTTTAAGAACATATAAACCTGCAGGTAAAGCGGCAATTGGCAACAGCAAAAACAGGAAAGCCATAAAATCCTCTATATCCGGAGAGCTAAAGGAAAAAACTTCACTGCGAATCAGCTGATATATTTCCAGCACTACTTCAGTTAACACAAAAATTTTAAAGAGTTTATACGGATCTGCCTTTTCGTCTTTTCCTTTCACATATATGTATATGCTCACCCCGAGAGGCAATCCATAAGCAATAATCGAATTTATTACACCTTCCATTACATTTTGTGTAATATCATATATGTCATCTGCTTTATAATAAGGGTCTTCATAATATTCGGAGTATTTTGCAACTGCCGAGCCAATTTGACTAATCAAAACTATAGCTGCCGCAACCGCAAGCAAAAAGCAAACCCATTTCATTTTATCCGCATGATAGTTTAATCTTTTATTCACTTCTTATTCCCCTCTCCTGATTTCTCTAAGATACTCCTCTTCTGTTATGAGTCCATGATCTTTTAACCGTTTAAGCTCTGTCTTTCTATTACTTTTATCCGTTCCTTTATTATTTCCTGCACCTAAATCACTTTCCGGTTTTGTGCTCACGGAATCAGAATTTGCCTTTTTCCGATATTCTTCTTCGGTTATAAGCCCCTGTTCTTTTAAGCGGTTGAGCTCGGCTTTCTTCCTGTCTGTATCACTACTTTCTTTCATTTTTGTCCATAAGCTTTGCTTTTTATTGCCACTGTTTACACCAAAAATCACCTCTGAAGCACCAACTGTTCCTGCACTCTCCAGAGAAATCTTTCCTGCTGTGATAGTACTGTTTTCCACAAGCTCACCAAAGGCATATATCGGAAGATTCGTCACATATGCCACGAACGGAGCAAGTAATGCCGTAAACAAGCTGCCAATACAAAGCCCCCACAAATCTTCACTATATATAATTCCGGCAAAAAACATAACAATTCCGCCTATAAATAAAACAACGGTATCAAACCACATAAAATTTTGAGCTATTCTTTTTATTTGCCCTCCAATATTCTTTTCACTGCTGTACCTAAAAATTTTTTCTTTCAACACCCAAAATCCTCCTCTGCGTATTTCTAACCATATAAGGTTAGTTTTATTTTATAATAAACCACATATGGTTAATTGTCAAGGATATACTAATCACATATGATACAATTCAGCAAAACTTACAAAAGAGGGCTGCTGTAATTATGCAAAAATACTATTATCAGAGACTGCGCGACATTCGTGAGGACAGAGAAAAAACGCAAAAGGAAATTGCGGAAGTGCTCAACACGACCTACCAGTATTACAGCGCATACGAGCGCGGTGTGCGGGACATACCGAGTCACCATATAAAAACTCTTGCGCTCTACTACAATATCTCCGCAGACTACCTTTTGGGACTTACGGACGAGCCGAGAAGAATCAAATGACCGCCGCACGGGCGGTTATTTTTTTGCGTATGCCGATTGAAAAAATCCGATTGATATTTGCGCACCGCAATAGTATCATTCGATATTACAGCTTTAATATAACACCGTTTGGTGTTAAAGTCAATAGTATCGTTTGATATTATGATAGGATTGTGACAGTATACAAAACGAAGGAGGCTTTTTCGTGAAACTGTCACAAAGAATACGGGCAATGCGTGAGGATCACGACCTGACCCAGACGGACATAGCAAAACTGCTCAACACCTCGCAGACGGTATATTCACGCTATGAGCGCGACGAACGAACTCTGCCGACCGAGATGCTTTATACTCTTGCGCTCTACTACAATATCTCCGCAGACTACCTTTTGGGACTTACGGACGAGCCGAAAGCGCTGAAATAAAAGTTTAACGCCCGAGTGCGGATATCTCTATTGACTGCACTCGGGCGTTATTGTATAATCAACTAAAAATCTTAGGGGGAACGGATAAATGCTCACTATAAAAGACGGCGAGTTCAAAATGGACGGCAAGAGCTTCCGCATATATTCCGGCTCGATGCACTATTTCCGCATCATGCCCGAATACTGGGAGGACAGGCTCAGGAAGCTCAAGGCGGCGGGTTTCAACACGGTCGAAACCTATGTCTGCTGGAACATGCATGAGCCGCGGAAGGGCGAATTTGACTTCACCGGCAGGTTCGACATCAGGCGTTTTATCAAGACGGCGCAGGAGGTCGGGCTCTATGCGATAGTCAGACCGGGTCCATATATCTGCGCGGAGTGGGACTTCGGCGGACTGCCCGCATGGCTGCTCAAGGACAGAAACATGCGTCTGCGCTGCGCCTATCCCGAATATTTGCAGCATGTTTCGGACTTCTATCACAGGCTGTTTGAGGAGATCGGCGATCTTCAGCAGAGCGAAGGCGGAAATATAATCGCGATGCAGATCGAGAACGAATACGGCAGCTACGGCAACGACAAGGAATATCTCAGATATATTGAAAAGCTGATGCTCGACTGCGGCACAAAGGTTATGCTCTTCACCTCCGACGGCGACGACAACAGCATGCTCTCCGGCGGCACGCTCCCCGATGTGTTCAAGACGCTGAACTTCGGTTCGCGCGCGTCCGAGATATTCAACGCCATGGACAGATTCCATGAGAACACCCCGAAGATGTGCACCGAGTTCTGGTGCGGCTGGTTCGATCACTGGGGCGAGGAACATCACACTCGCGGCTCAGACAGCGTTGCGGGCGAGATTAAAGATTTTCTTGACATCGACGCGAGCTTCAATTTCTACATGTTCCACGGTGGCACGAACTTCGGCTTCACTGCCGGAGCGAACTGCTACGAAGAATATCAGCCGACGGTCACGAGCTACGACTACTGCGCACTGCTGACCGAATGGGGCGACTACACGCCCGCATATTATGCAGTCAGAGAGCTTCTGCTCAAGGCTCAGAACCTGCCCGAGACCGAGCTTCCCGCATCGCCAGAGCTCCAGACGATAGGCAAAGTTGAGCTTGACGAGATCACGTCGCTGATGAGCAACTTCGACAATCTCGGCGAGCGCCACCGCGTTCCCCTGCCCGAGAGCATGGAATATTTCGGTCAGAACAGCGGCATGATCTATTACGAGACAAAGCTCGAACAGATATATGACCCGCGCGAGCTGCGCGTTGCGAATGTCCACGACACTGCGTATGTCTATATAGACGGCGAGCACAAGGCGACTATTGACCGCCGCGACGAGAACAAAGTCAAGGGCTACGATACATTCAAATTCGACGGCTGCACGGACGGCTGCACCATAGGCGTATTGGTTGACGCGATGGGACGAGTGAACTACGGCGAGCACCTCTACGACCGCAAGGGCATTGACGCCATCCGCTACGGCAATCAGAATCTCATGGGCTACGACGTTGTCACGCTCCCGCTCGACAATCCCGAGAAGATAGACTTTTCGCTCGAGGGCGGCAAGTATCCCCTCTTCATGCGCGGACATTTCAAGGCGCAGAGCCAAAATGACTGCTTCGTTCACCTTGACTGGTTCAAGAAGGGCTGCGTATACATAAACGGCTTCAACATCGGCCGCTACTGGGAGATAGGTCCCCAGCGCGCGCTGTACATTCCCGGAGTTCTGCTCAAGGACGAGAATGAGATAATCATACTCGAACTTGAGGGCTGCAAGAAGGCGGAGGTCGAGATAACCGCCGAGCCGGACTTGGGATAAAAAAATATATAAAAGACAAAACCCCGGGCTGTAAAATACAGTCCGGGGTGAGCTTATTTAAGATAAAATTTACTGCTTTGCGCCGTTATCGAACATCTCGAGCGCCTTGACGCTGATTGCAAAGCAATCGGCGAGACCCTGCTCGTTCATATTGTCATAGGTGTCTCTTCTGGTGTGATAGTAGTCCTCAAGCTTATGGTTGAGTCCGGTAACGCCGGTCGCTCTGAAGCCCGCCTGCGCGAACGCTGCGGAGTCGGTAGCGCCGCCGAGAGGCGGAACCCAGCCCTTCTTACAGGAGATATCAAGCTCTTTAGCAGCCTCCATGAACAGATCGGAGACATCTTTATCCGCCTTGACCGTGCCGTTGAGGTCGCGGTAGTTGGTCATGAGGTACTTGGGATCGTGAATCGTATCATAAGAGAAGATGAAAGTCGGGACATCGTCGAACTCGCCCTTATGAGCCGCGCACCACGCCTTTGCGCCGCGCAGACCCGCTTCCTCGGAGCCGGTGAGGATAACGCCGACTTCGGTGTTTTCAAACTCGATGCCCTCTTCCTTGAGAGCCTTGAGGATGGCTATGCCCATATAGCAGCCGGAAAGGTTGTCGTTCGCGCCGTCAACAACGCGGTTCTCGTTCCACATCCAATAAAGGCCGATAAGGAACGGGACGAACACGAGACCAATGAGGCGGAGAAGTCCGAGGGTCTCGTCTGCGTCAAACGAGACATACTCAAGTCCGTTCTTTGCTACGAGCATTATGGAAATGACAAGATAATAGACAGCGCCGATGCCGCAGATAACCGCGTGACCCTCAAAGCCGACACCGCCGAGCTTATAGTTGACAGGCCACTCCCATGCGGCATCCGGATGGCCGTTGAAGAATATGCGGCGCTTGACTTCGCCCTTGCAGCTCTTGACTGCGGTGACATTATGTCCGGTCTTTTCGGGGAAGAAGCGATCGATGAATTTCTTATAGAGTCCGAACTGCATAAAGACTATAAGCAGACCGATGACGATAAGAATTATCGAGACGAGCGGATAGAAGAACGAAATAGCTACCGCCGCGAGAACGAAGGTAATTGTGAAATATATCCAGCCGAAGAACGAACCTGGGTTCTCTTTGAACGACTCGACGTCGGCTCTCTCGCATCCGCACTCGTTTTTCAGTACGTCCGCCATATACTCACATGCCTGCTGCTCGCCCTTGGAGCCGGGATCGCGTTTTTCGAAGTCCTTGCATATGTGGGTTATCTCGCTCACCATATACTCGGCCGCTTCTTTCTTCTTGTCAATGATTGACTGAAGATTCATTTTTATTACCTCCTTAAATATAAGTCAAGCGGCCGCCTGAAACCGCAAATACGGGTCGCGGCAGCCGCTCAAAACAGTCTTTTATCTGCGGGGACCGGTAAAGCCGTTCGCCTGCTGGAACTTGTCGATCTTGTCGATAACGCCGAGGACAACATCGAAGCCGTCGCCGACGGTGTCAACGCTGAAGCGCTCGGGCATATCGCGCCAGGTGTGATAATAATAGGTCAGGGTCGGATCCTGAGCCGCAAATGTAACGGACTTCATGCCCGCCTTGGTCATTGGGGTGCTGTCGCAGCCGCCGACGGGGTTATGTATGCAGCTGTTGGACTTGCTCTGAATACCGAGCTCCGAGAAAGTATCCTTGAACATTGTCTCAAGATCCTTGTCGAAGCGGCAGAACTGCCAATCGTCCTTGATAACAACCTCGAAATAGTCCTTATCGGCGACGGAGTCGATATTTATGTTCCATGCGTTTTCAAGAATGACCTCGCCCTTATGAGCGCGGGTGAACGCGATAGAGCCGCGCAGACCCGCCTCCTCGGAGCCGCAGTTGAAGTCGATGATGCGGCAGTTCTTGGGCATCTTGTCGGGATTCTCTTTGAAATACTTTGTAACAGCATAGCTGATAGCGCAGCCGGAGGCGTTATCCATAGCGCCGCGGGATGCGTTGCGTGGATCGGGATCAGCCCACATGACAAGGAACGCGCAGCCGATAGCGGTGACGAGGGGCAGGAAGCGCATAGCGAACATGAAGTTCACAAATGCGGGAGAAGCGAAAGCTTCCGCTGCCCAGCTTGCGCCGAAATAATAACCGGTGTAGAGGGTCGCGACGGCAATCGAAGTGCCTGCAAGGAAGAAGAAGCAGAGAGCGCCGAAGCCGACCTTACCGAAGGTGGCAACGAGGCCGAGTGCGGGGTTTGTCTTAGCGAACTTCGAAGCGTGCTCGGAATGACGCCAGTTCCAGCTGGTGTCGGTATGGCCGGAGAGGATGATGGTGTAGTCATACTTGCCGTCCTCCGGGAGCAGCTCGCCATAGGTGTTCTGCGATACTTCCTGCTTGAAGAACATATCGAACCAGGTCTTATAAAGGAAAACGCTGCAGACAAGCCAGACGATGCATGCCGCCGAAGCGAGAGCCATGCCGTACCAGACTGCGGGGATGCCCATTGCGATATAGACAAGGGCGCTCAGCGCGAGACCGAGCCAGCCTGCATAGGGGATTCCGCCGATGGACGCACGCGGGGAAACCGCAAACTCTTCGCGAACGGGCTCGATGCCGATCTCTCTGAGCTTATCGCCCATATAGGCAGCAAACTTTTTTTCGCCGTCCGAACCCGGCAATCTTGCGCCGATGTTCTTCGCGGCATGATTGATTATGTCGTATACCTCTTCGGCATACTTTCTGTGTTCTTCTTTCATGAAAAAGCGACACTCCTTTTGAAAATGTGCCATAATTATACAATAATTAGACGCAAAATTGCAATAGGGTTTAAAGAGAATATAAAAATTTCTTTAAATCTTTGTGAACGAGTAAATTTTTTCGGCGTCGGGCGGAAACGATAATAAATGCAAAGGCGCTTTTTTCTATCAGAAAGGATAAAATTAAAATGAATAAAGAAAACGACAAAAAATTCGACGGCAGCCACTGCCCCACCCCGAGCTCCGAACCCGTCATGGGCGAACCCGAGGACTCATTCGACATGGTGAACAAATACGGAACCTACAACATTCAGCCGACCTCGCAGACGGAAAATTCTTTTCCGCATATTGCGCAGGGACTGCCGAAAAAGCGCAAAAACGGGAAGGAGAATTAAAAGGCTACCCCCTCGGTACGAACATGACTTTTTTCGGTATTAACTAAAATTTTTTGGGCAAAGCACCCAAATTCATTGACAGAAATTGTTTAAAGTATTAAAATGCAGTAGGAAGTTTTTTTGTTCTTTTTTGGGGGTAGATTATATTGAGGATTGCGGTATGTGACGACGATTTGCGGGAACTTCGGGAGATAATGTCGCTCATTGAAGAATATCCGCGAAAGGCAGCCTACGGAATAAGTGCTACGGCCTTTTCAAACTCCGAGGAGTTGGCGGAGAGAATCGGTGAATTCGATGTTTTTCTTCTCGATTACCGAATGCCGGATATAGACGGGTTCGAGCTTGCAAAGCGTATCAGAGAAGAATATATGACAACGAAGACTATTATATTCATCTCGCAATACGACGACATCGTCTACGACGCTTTTGAGGTTCATGCGCATCGCTATCTCACAAAGCCCGTTGAGAAAGAGAAGCTCTACCGTGCGCTCAACGAGCTGGACAAGGACGCATATTCATTCCGCCGCCTGCTCGTCAGAAACGGCGGGGATTCAAAGCTCATCGACATAGACAGCATATATTTTATAAAAGTCGAGCGTAAGGACGCATATATCCACTACGACAGCGGCGGCGAAGAGAAAGTGTTCGTCTGCAAAAGGTCTCTCGACAGCCTTGAAAAGGAGCTTACGCCTTTTCACTTTTTCCGCACGCACCGCAGCTATCTGACGAATCTGTCGATGATAGATTACCTTAATACGGATGGTATATACATAAAGAACCGTGAGGAGTGCATTCCGATCAGAGCGAAAAGCTTAAACAAGATATCCAGAAAGCTTCGCGAGCTGGCACGGCAGCGCAACGCACTTTAAAGTATAGGGGTAACAGAAGATGAACAATGTTAAGGTGCTAAACGCCGTTTGCCCGCCGCTGAACCTCATCAGCTGCGTGTGCTGTATACTGCTTGTGCACACATTTCTGCATTCGGTCGGTTACGAAACGAAAACGAGGAAAATCCCGCTCGACGTTTTCTGCCTCGGCCTCGCCGCACTGAGCTTCGCTCCGGCATTTTTGCCGAAATACCTCGATGTAGCCGACACCGTTGACATGACATCGACTCTGTGCCACATCGTCTATCCCTATCTGATGTTCAAGTCGCGCAAAAAGACGGCCTTTTTATGGATAGGAATAGCCATGGTATCGAGCCTTGACTACCTGGCGTTCATATTGAACTATGCCATGAGGCTCGGCGTCATAGGTCAGCTGATAACCCGTATTGTCATATATCTAATTATATTCGCCGCCACCGCGCTGATCGTCAGAAGGCGCGGACGGGCAGACCTCACGGAAGCCTTCGACAAATTCCCGCCGGTCGCAAGCTTGATGATATTCGCGGCATTTCTCGCCGCATATTACAGCGTCACTGTGTCGCTCAACGCGGATTATTCCAAAGAGACGGCAAACGCGCTGACGATGTTTTCTTCGCTGCTTATCGTCGGCTGCATAGCGTATCTGGTTACAAAATATCTTATCGCTTCGCAGAGAAAGCGCGCGACGGAGAAGCAGCTTGAGCTCGAGCTCAACCACTACAATAATATGGTTCAGAAGAACCGCGATATGCGTGTGTTTCGCCACGATTTCAAGAACAATCTCACCTCCGTCAGGGCGTTGATATCCGACGGGCAGTACGGCGAGGCGGAAAAATACATAGACGAGCTTTACGGCAGGCTCGACGCGACGAAAAATGCATTTTCGACAGGCAACCACTTTGCCGACGCCATACTCGCCGAGAAGAGCGCCGCTGCGGCAATTTGGCAGACTAAGCTTGATTTCGACGGAATAATACCCGCCGACGGGATTGAAAACATCGACCTCTGCACTATTCTTGCGAACGCGCTGGACAACGCTGTTGAGGCAAGCAAGCTTGTTGGTAACGCGGTCATCAGCGTTCACGCCGTTCAGGATTCGGCGGTGTTCATGCTGACCGTCAGCAACCCCACTCTCCACCCGGTCGAGATAAAGAACAACACTGTCAAAACGACGAAGCTCGACAGCGTGAACCACGGGCTCGGCATCGGCAGCATAAGAAGCGCCGCAAAGAAGTACAACGGCGAGGTCAATCTCAAATATGAAAACGGATATTTCACTGTTGAAGTGATGATGATAATGAGAAAGGGTGCAAGAAACGATGAACAGTAAAATCAAAGCAACGCTCAGGAAATTTTTGAGCGTTGTGCTCGCGGCACTGACCGTGTTCGGCTGCGCCGGAGCGGCTTTTGCCGCAGGCTCGGACGCAAGCGGCACAGTCAACGGAGTCGATTGGGTCTACACCTCGGCCGACAAAACGCTCGTTTTGAGCGGCAGCGGCACACTCGGCGAAGATGTTGCCGACTTCGGGCTTTTCGGCGGCTCATGGGTCGCCGAGCATGTAAAGATCGGGGCGGATGTAAATATCACAACTGGTCGCGTCTTTGAGAACTTTGACTTTGTAGATGAATATGAGGTAGACGCGAACAATAAATATCTCTGCAACCCCGACGGCGTGCTTATGGACAAAGATAAGACTGTGCTCATAAAATACCCAGCTGGGAGCAAAGAATTTTCGTTTTACACCGTTCCCGATACCGTGAAAACCATTTCTTACCGTGCTTTTGAGTTTTCTTCCGCTCTCAAAACAATATTCCTTAACGACGGTCTTGAGACAATAGAAAACTTTGCGTTTGACAACTGCGGCAATTTGCTCTATATCACAATACCCGGCACGGTGACCTCGATGGGCAAAGGCGTTCTGGCTCAGTGCAATCTGCTCAACAAGGTAACCATTGAAGAGGGCGTTACCGCGATACCCGAAGACGCATTTGACAGATGCAGAAGTCTCGAAACAGTAAATCTTCCCGATTCACTGACAACTATAGGCGACATCGCATTCTTTGGCTGCACCAAGCTTAAAACCCTGAAGCTGCCGAAAAATCTTCAGACATTTACCGACTCCCCCGGAAGAAATTTCGGCGGACTCAATATTGCCCTGACAGTCGACCCCGAAAATCAGTATTTCAGCACGGACGATCTCGGTGTGCTCTACAACAAGGACAAGACCCTGCTCTACTACTGCCCGAATCTTCCGTATACTTTTGACTACACCGTCAGATGTGATCTCAATAAATATGCATTCAAGGGGTGCGAAAATCTCAGAAACGTTGACATTGCATATAACCTGCGCGCCATACCGACATATGCTTTCAACGGCTGCAAAAATCTCAATACCGTAACTCTCCCCGCGACGCTTCAGAGAGTTGACGGCGCTGCGTTCGATTCATCGCTGAATACGGTAAATTACCGCGGCACAGAGGAACTCTGGAAGCTCATAACTATAGACAGCTACGACAACAGCGCCATTAAATCGGCAAATGTTGTTTATAATTACAGCGAAGAGGAAGAGCCGGAGGAGATAACCTTCACCTTCGACAGATCCAAAAGTACTGTAACCATAACAGGAAGCGGCACTTTGACGGTCAATGACATAAAGAAATGGGACACCTCGGAAATAAACACATACGCTCTCAAGGTTAAAATCGGCAAGAACATAAACGTAACCGATGCGAGAGTGTTCTGCGACTCGATACAGCCGTTCTATTACATGAAATCGTTCGAGGTCGATTCCGGCAACCCGTATCTCAGCTCGCTCAACGGAATTCTCTACAACAAGGACAAGACAAAGCTCATCAGGTTCCCTGCCCAAAATACAACGGCTGACTACGATGTTGTCGAGTGCACGGTTGCATCTACTGTAAAAGAAATCGCGCCATATGCGTTCGCGAACACGGGAGTTACAGATGTCAATCTCCCGAGCGGACTTGAAACCATCGGCGATTACGCTTTTTACAGTGCGACAAAGCTTGTTGACATCACTATCCCGGGCTCCGTAAAGACAATAGGCGTCGGCGCATTCCGTGACTGTTGGAAAATGACAAAGGCAACTCTGCCCGAGGGTCTTGAAACTATTCCACGGGAATGCTTTATTGGCTGCAGAAAGCTTGAAAGCGTAAATATTCCGGATTCTGTCACAACGATAGGCAATATGGCTTTCACAGGCTGTGCGCTCAAAGAGATAAATATATCGAAAAATCTTACAGAGATATCAATTCCCGGATACACTTTCAGCGGCTGCCCTGCGGCAATTACGGTAGACGCCGCCAACCCGAACTACAGCGCAGACGAGCGCGGAGTGCTCTATAACAAGGACAAGTCGCTCCTGCTCCACTGCCCGAACTTCGAGAAAGCTTTCACATTCGATATAAACTGCAACATAGATCAATATGCTTTCTACAACTGCGCGAATCTTACTGATGTAACTTTCTCATATGCTATCAAGAAAATTCCGTATGCCGCGTTCAGGAACTGCGGCTCGCTCAAGATAACCACAGTCCCCGACACAGTCAGAATGATAGACCAGGTAGCATTCGACGGATGCGGAATGACAGAGTTCTATCTCCCCGACTCGGTTGAATATGTAGGAACTCAAGCATTCAGCAGCACACCGCTGACACATTTTGAGTTCAATGACAAAGTAGACACTTTCAAAAATATATTCTCTATATGCCCGAAGCTCAGAACCGTCGTTGTCGGAAAGGGCATAAAGAAGATAGAAATCGGTGCGCTCGGCGGCACGAACAGGATAGATACTATATACTATCGCGGCACAAAGAGCGACTGGGACAAGATAAATGTTGTTGACGTTGCATCTGCGCTCAAGAACATCAAGATTGTCTACAACTACGGTCAGACGAGCGGCGTATGCGGCGACAACCTCACATGGAGCTTCCAGCCCGACCTCTATCAGATAACGGTCGAGGGCAGCGGCGACATGTATTCCTACGACAACGCTGAGGACTTCACCTGGAGCAGCAACGCCGATCTGGTCACGGGAGTTGTATTCGGCAACGGAGTGACCTCCGTCGGCAAGAATGCGTTCAACGGCTTCCCCTATCTCAACGAGGTACTGCTCGGAAGCGATGTAAAAAATATAAACTCCCTCGCATTCGCAAACTGCGGCGACCTCATGACCGTTGCGATAACAACGGAGGGCGACACGGAAATAGAGTACGATGCGTTTGACGGTCACAACGAAAAATTCCTGCTCATCTGCGACGAGAAAAACACCGCCGCGCAGGCTTTCGCCCTTGATAATGAGATGCCGCTTGTGACAGTAAGCTACGACGAGGAGAAGAAGGTTATAAACTTCAAGGGCACGCTCACCGTTTTTGACGGCGTCGCCGGAAGATACCTCGCCTACTACGCATCGAGATACCCCGACGCCATGTATCTCCACTTCGACGTTCTGACCTTCGACGGAATCAAGACGGCAGACTCTACGGACGGCAAGAGATTCGAGTGCGTCGATCCCGACTCCGAATATCTCACCTTCAAGGACATCTATGTGAAGATAAGCGTTATGAAGGACGGCGAGGAAAAGGACGTCACCTTCGGCGAAATGCTTGAAAGATACGAAAACGGCGACTATGACGCTTTCTATGCCGAAATAGAGAACGACAACGGCACGGATAAATCGCTCGTTGTCAAGGCTTTCCAAGCAATCTTCAAGCCGATTCTTAAAATCACGTCATCTATAATTAATTTTATAAAGAAGCTGTTTAAATAACACAGACGAGCCGCTCTGCAAAACTCGCAGGGCGGCTCTTTTTGCGTTTCGTTCGCGCTTATTATTGATTTTCTTCCCACGAAATGATATTATAAAGGGCAACAGATTTTCGGAGATGAGTTTTGTGTTTATTCTGACGCTCGGCAGCACCGACCCGTTTTTCAACCTGTCGGCTGAGGAATACTTTCTCTGCGAAAAGGACGAAAATTTTTTCCTGCTCTGGCAAAACGAGCCGTGCATTGTAATCGGCAGAAATCAGAATGCGGCGGACGAGATAAACGGTGATTATGTCCGCACTCGCTCCCTGCCCGTTGTCAGGCGGATGACCGGCGGCGGGGCTGTCTATCACGACCGCGGCAACCTCAATTTTTCGTTCATTATAAACAGCGAAGCGGACAGAGTTGAACTGTGCCGACCCGTTATAGATGTTCTTCGCTCCATCGGCGTTGTGGCGGAGATATCCGGGCGAAACGACATTCTTGTCGGCGGCAGAAAAGTTTCGGGCACCGCGATGTGCTCGCGCGGCGGCAGGTCGCTGTTTCACGGCACGCTGCTGATAAGCGCCGACCTTGAGGCTATGTCCGAGGTGCTGAAGCCGGACGAAACCAAGCTGATCGGGCACGGAGTGAAGTCAGTCAGAAGCCGCGTTGCGAATCTGTCGGAATACACGAAAGAAGAAGTCAGCCCCGACATTATCGGCGCGATGCTGGCTGGATATATGACGGAGCGCGGCGGAGAAATATATGAACTCGACGAAAGCGATATAGAAGCCATTGAGAAGCTTCGGGACAGCAAATATTCGACCGACGAATGGAACTGCGGTGCCGAGCAGCTCCAAAAACCCGAGCGATCCCGTCTTAGCTGCGGAACGGTTTATATAAAAAAGAAAAATGTCTGCGGGCGGATAGAAGATATACGCATTTTCGGCGATTTCATGAACATCGGAGATATTTCAAAGCTCGAAGCGCGGCTTCGCGGGGCGGAGTTCCGGCGCGAAGAAATAATATCGGCGCTCGAAGAAGCCCGGGTTGAAAAATATATTCCGAATCTGACCGCAGACGAGCTTGCGGACATCATAATGAAAAGCGAGTGATACACATGGAGAGACTCAAAAGGGCTGCTGCCATACATGATATTTCGGGCTTCGGCAAATGCTCGCTGACAGTTGCCCTGCCGATAATCTCTGCCATGGGCATTGAGGTTTCGGTCATACCGACCGCCGTGCTATCGACGCACACTGGCGGATTCACGGGCTTCACCTACCGCGACCTCACGGGCGACATGCGCCCGATCGCGGAGCATTGGAAGAGCCTCGGAATAAAATTTGACGCGATATACAGCGGCTTTCTCGGCTCAGTCGAGCAGATAGATATAGTGACCGATTTTATAGATGATTTCAAAGAAAAAGACACTGTTGTGCTCGTCGACCCCGCGATGGCGGACGGCGGGAAGATGTACACGGTGTTTGACATGGACTTTGCAAAGCAAATGACGCGCCTTTGCGCCAAGGCGGACATAATCGTTCCGAACTTCACGGAGGCGGCGTTCATGCTTGGCGAGGAATACCGCCCTGCCCCCTACTCAAAAGAATATGTTGAATCGACGCTTCGCAGGCTCTCTTGTCTCGGACCGTCAAAGGTGGTTCTGACGGGAGTTGCATTCGACGGCAGACAGGTCGGCTCGGCATCATATGACCGCTCGACAGACGAGATAAGCTACGCCCTCTCGGACACGGTGGACGGATATTTTCACGGCACGGGCGATGTGTTCGCGAGCGCGCTGCTCGGCGCATACATGAACGGATTGAGCCTCGCCGAGAGCGCGAGGATAGCCGTTGACTATACCCACGGCTGCATCGTGAGGACAAAAGAAGCGGGCACGGATCTTCGCTACGGCGTTGATTTTGAGCACGGAATACCCGATCTGCTCCGGCAGACGGGGATAATATAAAAAAGAAAAGGCAAAGAGGAGAGGAAGAAATGAGCTACGCAGACGAGGTATTTATCGCCAACTGCAAGGATATACTCGAAAACGGCACATGGGACACGGACTACAACGTCCGCCCGCACTGGGAGGACGGCACGAGTGCGCACACGATAAAGAAATTCGGCATCGTCAACCGCTACGACCTTTCAAAGGAGTTCCCGGCGATGACGCTCAGAAAGACCTTTATCAAGAGCGCAACGGACGAGCTGCTTTGGATATGGCAGAAGAAATCGAACAATGTCAACGACTTCAAGGGGCACGTCTGGGACGCTTGGGCCAATGAAGACGGCAGCATCGGCAAGGCATACGGCTATCAGCTCGGAGTCAAGCACCACTATCCCGAAGGCGATTTCGACCAGGTTGACAGAGTTCTCTATGACCTCAAGCACAACCCGCTCAGCCGCCGCATACTGACAAATATATATGTCCACGCAGACCTGAGCGAGATGAACCTCTACCCCTGCGCCTACAGCATGACTTTCAATGTCACTGGCAAGAAGCTCAACGCGATACTCAACCAGCGCTCGCAGGATATGCTCACGGCAAACAGCTGGAACGTCTGCCAATATGCGACGCTCGTTCACATGATAGCGCAGGTCTCGGGACTTGAGCCGGGCGAGTTTGTTCATGTCATTGCGGACGCGCACATATATGACAGGCACGTTCCGATAGTTGAGGAGCTTATAAAGCGCGAGCCATACGACGCGCCGAAATTCGTCCTCGACAAGTCGATAACCGACTTCTACAAATTCACGCCCGACAGCGTGCATTTCGAGGACTACAAATATCACGAGTTCACCGAGAAGATACCCGTTGCGATATAAGGAGCCAAGATGAAAGCAATAGTTTGCGCCGACATAAACTGGGGCATCGGCAAGGGCACGGGAATGCTCTTCCATATCCCCGCCGACCTCAAGTTTTTAAAAGAGAAGACCATGGGCAGCACCGTTATCATGGGACGCACGACATTTCTCTCCCTGCCGGGGCAGAAGGCTCTGCCGGGCAGGAAGAATATAGTGCTGACGCGAGACGAAAATTGGAGCGCCGAGAATGTCACGGTGTGTCACGGCATTGACGAGCTCGCGGACATTATTGAAAATGGCGAAAATGTATTCCTCATGGGTGGAGAGGCGGTCTACCACGAGCTGATCGACTCATGCGATGAAGCGTATGTAACGCACGTAAATGCGGACGGAAAGGCGGAGAAGTTCTTCCCCGACCTCGACGCCCGCGCAGGCTGGAGGCTCGTCGAGCGCTCCGCCGCGCAGGAGAGCAACGGATATATTTTCACATTCGACAGATATGTAAAAAAATAAGCTATACGAAACGGGATTGACGGACTGACCGCCAATCCCGTTTTTTTGTTTTATTCGGTCGGGTCGGACTTTTTCGGCTCTTTAATCAAAGATTTATTTTTGCGCTACCGCCGTTCTTGCCGCAATATGCACAAACAAAGCGCCCGACATTTGGAAATATTGACGAGAGAAAAATAAAGTTTTTCCGTTGACAAACGCCGAAAAGGATGATAATATACAACTGAGCTATTTGAGATAGCTCAGTTAGCTAACTTTTTAATACGGAGGACAAATCGTGATTATACTCGATTTCCACTCAAAAATACCTATCTACGAACAGATCGAGGAGCAGGTGATGCTCATGGTCAGGCGCGGCGTGTACAAGCCGCACGACCGTCTGCCCTCCACCCGCTCTTTAGCTTCCGAGCTCAAGCTCAATGTGAACACCGTAAAGCGCGCGTTTCAGGAGCTTGAGGCAAAGGGCGTGACCTATTCCCAACCCGGGCGCGGAGTCTTTATCAGCGAAAACGCGGCGGACAACAGCCGCGTGCGTGAGCAGGCTCTTTCGGCGCTCTCGGCCGCTCTGCGCTCGGCGAAGGCAAACGGGCTGAGCGAAGCGGATATTGAGGAGCTTCTAAAGCAGGTCTACGCCGAAAACAAATGAAAGGAGCAAAGAGGCAAACGCCATGATTGAATTCAGAAACGTCACCAAAAGCTACGGCGATTTTACCGCCGTTGAGGACATATCCTTCTCCGCCTGTGACTCGTCCGTCTGCGGTCTGATCGGCTACAACGGCGCGGGCAAAACAACGCTTATAAAATGCGCCGCAGGGCTCTATAAGCCGGACTCCGGCAAGGTGCTTATAGACGGCGAATCCACCTACAATTCCGATGAGGTGCGCTCGCGGCTGTTCTTCGTGCCGGACGATCTCTTCTTCCCCGTCGGCTCGACCCCGAACAGCGCGGCTCGATTCTACAAAGACTACTACCCGGAGTTTTCATTCGGCAACTTCGAGCGTATGCTAAAGCTCTTTGAGCTTGACGGCGACGCGAAAATACGCGGATTTTCAAAAGGAATGCAGCGCCAGACGGAGATAGCGTTAGCGCTCGCCTCGTCGCCGAAGGTCCTACTGCTCGACGAATGCCTCGACGGGCTTGACATCGCAAAAAAGGACATCTGCAAACAGCTTTTCATGGACTACATGGCTCAGAGCGGCTGCACCATGCTCATCTCGTCTCACGCGATAGCAGATCTTCAAAACCTCTGCGACAGGATAGTGCTGATATCCGGCAAGCGTATGCAGATGAACTGCTGCACGGACGATATCCCCTCTACCTGGCGCAAATTCAGGCTTCAGTTTGACTTTGAGCCGACGCGCTCGATATTCGGGAATATCGACATCAAAAAGCTCGACATCGACGGCCGAAGTGCCGTTGTGACCGTCTGCGGACACATCGACGACGCAAGGGCAAAGCTCGACGCATTGGAGCCGCTGTTTATCGACGAGTTCCCGATGGAGCTTGAAGAAATATTCTTACAGGAAACGGAGGATAAGAGCGATGAAATCTCAAAAGTCTTTGAATAATATTGCTTCCGCCGACTTAAAGCGCAGCTTTGCTTCAAATCTCGTCATACCCGCGCTGACCTTTCTCGCATTCACTGTGCAGGCGGCAGTATGCACATATTTTCAGTTCAAACAGAAAGAAAAGGTCTTTTTCACATGGTTCAGGGACTCGCCCGATGCGCTTGTTTTCATCTCATTCTGCATTGTGCTCGTCGGCGCGATACAGGCGGCATATACCCTGCGGTTCATCAACATAAAGAATCAGTCAAATGTGTGGTTCAGCTTCAATCTCAGCCGCTCGACGCTCTTTAAAAACCGCTGTGTTTCTTCGCTGACGCTCCTCGGCGCGGCGATAATAATACCCGGAATAATCAGCGCGATAATATGCTGCGCGTCCGGCTGCTCCGCCGCAAAAGTTCTCCCGGTAATATTCTATCAGTATTCCGGATTTTTGACGATGATGTTCGCGGGCTTTGCGATAGGCGCGCTGACGGCGTCGCTCACGGGCAGCGTTGCGGAGAGCATATTCTATTCTGTAGTGCTCATTCTCGCCCTGCCGCTTCTCTCGACTGCTTGGGACGCCCTTTCTTCGGTATTTCTGCGCGGCAGGACGGCAGTCTCCGGCGTGAATTACACCGGCGACATGGATATGCAGCATTACTATTTCAGTTTCTCCATCCAACGGGGCGGACGCGGGATAATGGCATTCTGCCCGTTCACGCTGTTCCGCGTTCCCGGGACAAGCAGAGCGGATGTGATGAGCTTGAAGCTGCGCGGATTCGGTCCTATCGACTTCGGTTACTGCAAGGACGGCTCGTCCCTGCCCGGGATAGGCGCATGGCTTCCGATACTGCTTTGGATAGTTTTGACCGCCGTATTGGTCGTGCTCGCGCAGCGGATGTTCGGCAAAAAGAAGCTTGAAGAGCTCGGAGTTCCGGCGGCGAGCCGTGTGCTCACAGCGCTTACCTCGGCGATAATAGTGTTCTGCGGATTTTCCGTTCCCGCATGGGTTTTGAAAACGGCTCTCCCCTCCGTTAATACTGCGCTCACCGCGCTTTTGGGTATCGCCGTCATGCTCGCGGCATATTTTGCCTACACATTCATTGCGCGCAGGAATTTGAAGGCGGTTCGCAAGAATCTCTGGCAGTTTGCAATGCCGGTCGGCGCAGCGGCGATAATCACCGCAATATTCCTGACCGGCGGATTCGGCTACACCGCGCGCGTTCCCGAGGAGGAAGAGATAGAGTATGTCACGGTGTCGATGCCGTTCAGCTTTGAGAGCGGAATGGCGCAAAACGGCAGTATACTCCGCACCGTCAAGGGCACTGCAACGGTTCTCAAGCCCTATTCCAACTGCATAACTCTCTCGACAGAAAAGGACATAAACACGGTGCTCTCCATCCACAAGCTCATAACGAACGAGAAGAAGAGCGACGAAAAGACAAACACCCAGTTCTCCGTCAAGTATTATTTCAAGAACGGGAAGAGCATGGAGCGCACTTTCACGAACATAAGCGAAAAAGACCTCAACTCATATTTTGCCGTTGCCGACACGGACGGGGTAAAGGAACAGCAATATCTTTTCCTCGCCGCCTCCGACACAGAGCGCGAAAAGCTCAAAAGCGAAGACGTAAAAGCTCCGAATATGTCGAACCTGCAAGGCTATTTCTTATTTCGAAACTACGGCAATCCGCTGCGCAATACGGATGGCGTTCTAATAGCGAGCAAGGACGGCAGCTTCTGCCGCGAGCTGAGCTCGGATGAGCTTGATAAGCTCGGCAAATGCATATGGAGCGACATATCGAAGAAAAAATATACGGATATTCTTCGCGGCAGCGAAAAGGAAGTAGCATATATTTATCTCAACGACAATGCCACATACTACGGCGGTCGATATGAAGAAAATGTTGCAGGCAGATCTGTTCTTGCGGCTGTCACGGACGACATGACCGAGACGCTGAAGTTTATCAAAGAACACGGCATGGCGGACGCGCTCGGGCAAAAGCGTGAAGTGAAGAGCGTCAATATTTACGACTGCCGCCGCATCATTTTGCAGGCGCAGGAGATAAACAAAAGCGGAAAATACGGCGGCACCGCGATAAACCCGATTTTTATTATGAGCACGATGTTCAACACGAAAGAAATAAAGTTGGTGACCAAAGCTTTCGGCGACATGGATGACTGCTTCATAAAGAGCATCACAAATCAAAAGCAGTCAGACGAGCTGTTCGCTCTCGCTCAAGGACAGTGTTACACCTCTCTCGGCGGCTATATCGCGCAGATAACATTCACCGACGGCTACAATCAGACGATGTACATTCCCGAAAGCGATGCACCGGGATATATAAAATAAGAGAAAACGGCAGGAACTTTTTTACGGTTCCTGCCGTTTTTGTTATACATATTCTGCTGTCATCTGAACTGTTCCGGTGAAGCGGTCGAAGTCTATCATGATGTAGTTGCCGCCGTTTTGGAAATTGAACTCATGTTCGAATCTGCCGTCGGCGTCGGGCGTATATTCGAGCACTTTTCCGTTCATTCTCAGGCGTATTACCGCGCTGCCGGACTCGGTTTTGATATAAGCTTTCACTTTTATCAGCTTGTCGCGCGCCGATGCGCAGGAGAGCAACGGATACGTTTTCACGTTTGACAGATATGTAAAAGAATAAGAGATAAAAAGAACCGGGATTGGTATTTCGCCAACCCCGGTTTTGTTTTATTCCGCCGGTTCGAGCTCCGGCTCGTTTTCTTCTATATCGCCCGCGAGACCTAATTTCTGTTCGAGCTTCGACTTTTTCTTATATGTCTCATTCCACTCCTGCTGAGTGAACTCATAGCCGTATGCAAGGAAGAGATCCTCGCCGCGCTTCTCCTGCTTTGAATAGCGCGCTTTCTTGAGCAGGACTACAATCCCCACGCCGAGCAGCGAACCGACGAGCGCCGCCGCGAACGAGAGCAGAATAACTTTCGCTCCCCCGCCGGCATAGAGCGGAGGCAGCAGCCCCGCAAAGGCGTCGTATTTATCGGTGACGACGATTGTGGAAGTGCGGAGAAGCCCGTATTTCCGGGCGTAGTCAGTCAGGAACGACTCGTTGCAGATGCCGAACGCCGCGGCGAGCACGCCTGTGAGCGTTGTTCCGCCGATGAGCGCGAAAGGCGTTGTCTGCGGTTCTCTGACGCAATAGACCATCGGCGACATCGCCATGAGCCTGACATTCTGGAACACCTCGTTAATGAAGCCCGTGTTGAGCAGGTTTTCATCATAGACGACCATCGGCCAGGACTTGAACTTCTTGCCGACGAAGAGATAAATCATGCATATCCACGACGGGGTTATCATCGCCGCGGAGAACACTGTGAGCAGTCTTGCGCTCTCCATTGAGCCCGCCAGCACGCCCTTGAATATCTCATCGAACACCGCGAGCGAGAGCGGACCGCCGACATCGAAACCGAGCGCGAAGCCTATCACGGCGCCTTTGAGAATGATATTTGCGGAGGAGGCGACTATTCCGGCGAGCTTATGCGCGAGCAGGGTCATCGGCAGAGCGTAGGCATAGTTCATAACGAAGAACACCGCGAACGCAGAGAGCCCGATAACAACGAGCGAATCGCCGAGCAGGGTCATATTTTTAAGCTGCGGGCGGAATGTGCATATCAGCTCCTCGCGCTTTGCTTCGTCTTTTATCTTTGAATGGGCAAGCTTCAACAGCAGACCGAACGCCCATTCTATAACGACGACACAGACCTTGTGCAGGAAGGTCACGCACACGGTGCTCAGCAGGGCTATCACATAATAGCCCATGAAGCCGATAACAGACGAGCCGCCCACTGTTTCAACGCCCGCGACCTGGGTGCAGAAGAGACCGAAATATACGGCGAGAACGCCCGAGACAAGCGCGGAGAAAAATCCGCCCGCATAATACGCCATACATATCGACATACCTATGCCGAAAAGCTGGACGGACATATACGAGACCCAATAGAGTCCGTCGAGCAGGGACGGAAAAACTTTTCCGAGAATAAGTATTATAAACGCGAATATCGCGGCGAAGAGCATGAACGGGAACAGCGCGGTCGAGGTCTTGACCGCGGCGCGTCTGAGCTGATATTTTTCAAACAGCGGCGCTTTCAGATACTCCCCCGCGCTTTTGTACGGATTTTCTGTGTTATACATCTTTACCCTCCTGCTTGTTTTTTCTAATCATAGCATTATATTAGCGATATTGCAACATATTCACTTATTTTATCGCATCTTTTTGTATATATTTTAAAAATTTCTTGCAATATGCACAATTTAAGCTCAGGACATTTGGAGATATTGACAGTCGGCAGAATTACTCTTTGCTGAAATTTCATTCCGTTCGCGCGGCAGCGATGTGTTGAGTCGCCGAGGCGATTATCAAGCAAAAAATCCTACCCAAGGGAAAACCGTGGGTAGGATTTCTGTTTTTCGCTCCCATGCAAGACACGGGGAAAATTATATTACAGCTCGTTTATCATCGAGAGCAGGTCGACATAGAACACGCGGACATTGTGGTTGACAAACAGACCGCCGTTTATCGAGAGGTGGTCGCCGCTGAATGTCGGCATGATGTTCCATATGCCCGTTGCGACTTCGCCGCCGCTGTAAACGGCAGAGGGCGCATTGAACGGAGCGAGAGCGGAGATTTTGTTGACGAGTCCGTCGTTCTCGAACCACTTCTCGTCGACGACATAGCCGCCCTTGGTGGTGCAGGTGAACTTGCCCATTCTGACTGCGCACGCTCTGAAGAGCCTATCTATATTGCCGTCGACCGGGCTGTAAGTGCCGTCCGCATTGCGCTCGGTCGCGCTGCACGGATAGGAGAAATAATAGACATTTTTGAGCGTCGAGATATTCTCATTTATCGCGAGAGCATGGTCGATATCCATGTCGTACTCTGCGCTGTCCGAAAGCGCTCTGTCGAGATGCGGAGCGGTGGCAACGGTGAGCATGGCGACAACCGCGCGTTCTTCGGCGGTGGCGTTGACATCCTTTATTATAGCGTCGCGCACGAGATAGGCGGTCGTGCCGTTATGCGGAGCGGCGAGCGCTGTGACGGAATATATCCAATCTGCCTTTCCGCCCGTGAACAGGTCGGAGACATCGCTGCCAGAAGCCTCGCGCTCGGCCTCGCTGCCGTTTGCCATAAGCTCAGCCAGAAGTCTGACGGTCACGCCGCCGAATGAATGACCGAGAAGATTTATCTTATCCTCGGCGCTCCACTCATCGACAAGCGGATCGGAGGAATAATCCTCGCCGTATCTGTCGTGGCGGCAGCGCTTTGAATGCTCCTCGCCGTAGTCGGTGACGGTGCCGGTCAGCTGGGCGTAGAGCTCGCAGGCTCTGTCCCATGCGCTTCCCGTGGGGTCGACCGACGCAGAATAGCACTCAAAGCCGCGGGCGTTGAGATATTGCATCAGATCGCCGCCGAACATACCCCAATAGGGCAGGAAATCGTTATACCAAGTGTAGCTGCCCCAGCCCGCGAGACCGTGAACGAAAACGTTGGCATACTCGGTGTTGAACTTCGTATCGTCAACCTTGACGTGCGGAATGTTGAGCGCGGGGAAGCAGAACATAATTACAGATACAATAAATGAAATTATTTTTGCCACACGACCATCCCTTTTTCATTGTTTTTGTCGGCGGTTATTCTCCGAACGCGCCATTTACAAGACAATTATATATGGAATTTATTCCCGTTGTCAATCGGTTTTCAAAAATAAAAACGGCTGCGGTCGGAGCAAATATATTGCCCGATCACAGCCGTCTTTTCACCATTTTTCGCGCATGAGGCGTAGATTTAAAACTCTCAGCTCCTCTTTGCGTTTTTCATAATCCGGGCACCGCGAACCGACAAGCCGCCAGAACGCCGCCGAATGATCCATGTGTTTAAGATGCGAAAGCTCATGGATAATGCAATAATCAACCGCGCCCTCGGGCGCCATAACGAGAAACAGCGAGAGATTTATATTCCCCTTTGAGGTGCATGAACCCCAGCGCGTTCTCGCGGAATTTATCTTGACCGAAGCGACCGTTTCGCCGAACTGATCGGCAAGCTCATATGTCCTGCGGACGAGATAATTCTTGGCGAGCGAGCGGTAGACTTCCTTGAGCGCTGCCGCCGTATCCTCCGCCGAGAGCCCGTCGGTGACAAAGAAATTGCTGCCGTCAAAACCTGCGCGTTGCCCGGGAACTTTTATCAGCGGATACTCGCGCCCGAGCAGGAGAAGTCCCGACTCCCCTCCCGGGACGAACGAATCGGAAATGTCTTTTCGCTCCTGCACCTTTGCGAGATTTTTGAGCACCCATTCGCGCTTTTCAAAGAGAAAATCTTCGATATGCTTGAGGCTCATGCGGCGCGGCGCATAGACCAGAACCTTTGCGTCGCGCGATATTTTTATGCTCAGCGTCCTGCGGTCGGAGCGCGTTAATTCATACTGAAAACCGAGTTCGGGCATTATTCTATACCCATATCTGCCTTGAACTGTTCGGTCAGCTCGCGCATCTGATCTATCTCCATACGGCGGCTGAGCGTGAACGCCGAAGCGTCCTTCGAGCGGCAGTCATAGCCCATGGGCACGCCCTCGAGGGACAGATAATATTTGGCGTTGACGGGATAGAGCTGGCACTCGGCGAGAGAGGCAAAGCCGAGGAAAGCCTGGATTTTCTTCGCCTTTTCCGGCTCTTTTTCAAAGTTTTTGCACAGCCACGAATATATCTCCGGGTGGAAATTCGCCATAACGCCCGAGAATCCGGCGCAGCCCATTTTCAGCGTTTCGAGCAGGCTCGCGGAGTTGGCGTTGAATATCTTGAGTCCCATGCCGTCAACGGCTCTGAGCTTTTCGTTTATCATGCCGGGGTCGCAGCAGGTGTCTTTGAGAAAAGTGAATCTGCCGAACTCGGCGAGCTTTTTGAGCACTGCAGGGGTCATAATGCGCTTATAGGGATAGGGGCACTCGTAGATGCCGAAATTGACATCACCGACGGATTCGACAGCCCTGTCGATATTTTTAAGAAACACGCTGTCGTCCTCATCGTCTGAGGCGAATCTGTTTGAGATAAACACATAGGCGTCTATCCCCTCGTCTATGAAAGCCTTTGCCTCTTCTATCTGAGTGCCGAGATCATCCGCGACATGACCGGACGCGACTATTGAGATATTTTTCGGCGTATGCTGCATGACAAAATGCAGGAGCTCGAGTCGCTCTTCAAATGAGAGAAAGAATATCTCGCTCGACTGGCAGATGGCGAAAATTCCGTCGACTTTCTTCCCGGCGTACCAGTTTATGAGCGCTTCGACAGCCGCATAATCTATCTTATTGTCCTTTGTGAACGGCGTTATCATGGTCGGATAGACGCCGTTGGGAATCATCTTTTTCATTTTTTGTCCCTCCAATATGATCTCAGTTAAGTTTATCACATCGGCGGGAATTGTCAAGAAAATCAGGCGGACAGGTTGCGCCGCAGGAGCGCGAGCACGGCTTTTTCGCGCCGCGACACCTGCACCTGCGACATACCGAGCAGCTCGGCAGTTCGGCTCTGGGTCATGCCGCGATAATAGCGCAGGCTTATCATCTCGCGGTCGCGGTCATCGAGCAGAGCGATAACTTCGCGCAGGGCGATAAGCTCCGAGGCGGCGTTCTCGGGCGACTCAACGGGCAGGTCGATCTGTCCCTCGCCGTCGTCCGTGCAGGCGGTCAGCGACACGGCGGGCATTGCCGCATTGAGCAGTTGCGCCGTCTGGGCGACATCGCTGCCGAGGCGTTCGGCGAGCTGACCTACAGTCGGTTCGCACCCGAGCTCGGCGGTCAGCGCGTCCTTTTCGCGCATCGCGGCGCGCGCTTTTTCTTTCAGTGCGCGTCCGACTTTGACGCTGCCGCCGTCGCGGAAAATGCGCTTTATCTCGCCGAGAATGACGGGCACGGCATAGGTCGAAAACGAGAATCCGCGCTCCGGGTCGAAGTTTTCGGCGGCTTTTATAATCCCGACGCACCCCGCCTGAAACAGGTCGTCATACTCCGCGCCCTTGCCGCGGAATTTGTTGGCGCAGGCATGGACAAGACCGATATTCTTTTCAACGAGTTCATTGCGTTCAGCCCTGTCCATCGCCGCGTCCTTTTATAAATTTATCCATGGTGACGCTCGTCCCCTTGCCCTGGACGGAGCGCACGCGCACTTTGTCCATAAAGCTCTCCATGACGGCGAATCCCAAGCCTGCGCGCTCGCCGCCGAGGGTCGTGAACAGCGGCTCCATCGCCTGACGCACATCGATTATGCCGCACCCACGATCCCTTATTCTGATGCGGACGAGTCCGTCGTCGAACAGCCCGACCCATATGTATATCTCCCCCACGCTCGCGGGATAGGCATGGACGATGCAGTTTGTGACCGCCTCGCTGACGGCGGTTTTGATATCCGATATTTCTTCGACCGTCGGGTCCTGCTGAGCCGCAAACGCCGAGACTGCGACGCGCGCGAAGCTCTCGTTGACGGAGCGGCTCTCTATTTTCAGGCTCATCTGATCGACAGGCTTTTTTCTACTCATGTTTATCCTCCTTGTTCCTTTTCTGCGACAGAGTGCACAGCGCCTGCATACCCGCAAGGCGCATCATTTTATAATTGCGCTCGCTGAGATTCGTGACCTCGAGCTTCCCCTGCCAGCCCTGCAGAAGCCTATAGCGACCCATGACAAGACCGACGGCGGAGCTGTCCATAAAAGTGACATCGGCGAAGTCGAGGCGCAGTATTTTCGGCTGCTGAGCCGCGGCGGCGGCATCGATATCCGCGCGCATTGCGGCGGCGGTATGGTGGTCTATCTCGCCTGAGAGCAGCACGCTGACGCTGAGCGGATTTGAGATTATTTCAACACCCATGTTTTTTCCTCCTTTGGGGTGATTATCAATTAACAGTTTGTCCGGGATGAATGGGATTATTCTCGGATTTGTTTGAATTTTTTGTTGACGATATCAGTACATTTAAAATTTTGTATCGGCTGCCGCCGATATCGGACAGCCGCAAGGGCTGTCCCTACGAACCGTGCACAATTTTTAATTGCAGCAAATCTTATGAAAAATCTGTGCCGCCGCTGGCTGACTCTGAGTGGAGAGCCGTTTTTGATATGAGCAAAAAGTTGAACACAGCTTGTACAAAACAAAAAACGGGATGGATTATCATCAAAGATAATAATCCATCCCGTTTGAAAATCCTGCCGAAATGCGGCGAGTTAAATATTTTTATTTTCCAAAAGATAACCGCGAACCTCGCCCGCGAGATAGAACGAACCGCAAGTAACGAGCGTTCCGCCGTTTTGCTTTATGTCATTTATCGCCATGCGGCAGGCTTCTGTCGGGTCGGACACAGGCGTGCAGTCGGCGCAATATTTATTGGCAAGCTTGCTCAGGGCTTCGGGATTCATGCTGCGCGGATTGTCCGGAGCTGTCAGATACATTTTTTCAAACAGCGGCGCGGTCAGGCGCAGATATGTGTCGCAGTCCTTATCGCCCATGAGCGCGCACACGGCAACGCGTCTGCCGCTTGTGAAGCGCTCCAAAAAGGCTTTAAGCGCCGAGGCGCAGCCCTCGTTGTGACCGCCGTCAAGAATAATATTTTCGCCGATAAGCTCCATTCGCGCGGGCATCACGGCGTTTTTCATTCCCTGCTCTATCGCTTCGCCGCTGACATTCAATCCGCATTCGCGAACGGCGGTGACGGCTGTCAGCGCATTTTTTATCATATGGTCGCCCGCGAACGGTATGCGGAGATTCAGCGAGCCGTAGACTATATCTGTGCCGCGTATCGTCTCATCAACAACACGGCAGGCGGTCATATCCGGCACTGCGAGCCTATTTTTCTCGCGCCGAGCGGTTTCTTCTATAACACGGCGTGCATCAACAGACTGCTCGGGATACATGACCGTCACGCCGCGCAGCTTGATTATTCCGCATTTCTGCGCGGCTATTTCAGCGATTGTATTGCCGAGTATCGCGGTGTGATCCATGGAAATCGAGGTTATGACGGAGACGAGCGGAGTTTTTATAATATTCGTTGAATCGAGCAGCCCGCCGAGCCCGACTTCGAGCACGACGACATCGCATTTGCGCTCTTTGTACCAGAGAAACGCGGCGGCGGTCAGGGTCTCGAACTCAGTCGCGACAATTCCGCGCTTATCGAGTTCGTCGCACGCTAATTTGACGTGCTCAACGGTCGAGGCGAGCTCCTCCGGCGTAATCATCTCGCCGTCAATTTGCATGCGCTCGCGGAAATCGATGACATAGGGCGAAGTGAACAGCCCGGTTCTGTACCCGGCGGCAGAGAGCATACAGGATATCATGGTGCTCGTCGAGCCTTTGCCGTTCGTCCCGGCGACATGGATGAAGCGAAGCTCATCCTGCGGGTTGTCGAGCGCGGCGCAGAGCGCCCTGATACGCTCCATGCCGGGGTGTATGCCAAAGGTTAGGCGCGAATGGATATATTCGATTGCTTCGGTTGGGGTCATCGTTTTTCCTCCGTAAAGCGTCAAAGGACGGGACACGCCCGTCCTTTGCAGGTTGGTTTTTATGTGCGGGAGAACATACGCAAATGCGAACGAATACCGATTTACGGGCGGATGATATCCGCCCCTACAACGATAACCGAACGGGCATGGTTCTCACAACGCAGTATCACGCGAAATTACGCATTGGCGCCAAAATTACGCACAGGCAAGCCAATAGCGGAATTTTGGGTGAGACAAGGCGTGGGGTTCTGCGAACGATGGAGCGCACGCGGGTGCGTGACTGAGTTCGCATGGTTCCCACAACGCAGTATCACGCGGAATTACGCATTGGCGATCTTAGAGAGGCTGTCGTTAAGCATAGCTATCTTCTCGTTCAGCTTTCTCGCCGCTTCGCGCTGAGCCTCAACGACCGGCGCGGGAGCTTTGGCGACGAAGTTCTCGTTGGAGAGCTTGGCGTTGATGCCGTCGAGCTGCTTCTGAGCGGAGGCGAGCTCTTTGTTGAGTCTTGCGCGCTCGGCCTCGAAATCGACGAGGTCGCCCATGGGGATATATATCTTTGCGGCGTCGGTGACGATGCAGACTGCGCCGTCTATCTCGATGCCGTCCTCAACCTCGACCTCGGACGCTCCCGCGAGCTTCTGCATGAACTCGCCGGAAAGTCTGAAGGTATCGACATAGGAGGTGCTGATATATATTTTCGCTCTCTTTGAATGAGGAACATTCATCTCGGCGCGGCGGTTTCTTATCGCCCTGACCGCGTCCATGATCATGTTCATCTGCTCTTCCTCTGCGCTGAAGTTCAGAGCGTCGGAATACTGCGGCCAATCGGAGACCATTATGCTCGCGCCCTCATGCGGCAGGGACTGCCAAATCTCCTCAGTCACGAACGGCATGAACGGATGGAGAAGCTTCAAAACGTTGGACATGACATATATGAGCACGCGCTTTGCGCACTGCGCGGGCTCGCCGCCCTTTTGCAGACGAATCTTCGCAAGCTCGATATACCAGTCGCAGAAAACATCCCAGATGAAATCATAGAGCTTCTGAACTGCGATGCCGAGCTCGAATCTCTCGAGATTGTCCGTAACCTCTTTGACGAGGTCGTTATAGAGGCTGAGCACCCACTTATCCTCGAGCGCAAGCTCATCGGGCAGACCCGCTTCTTCGGAGCCGTCGAGGTTCATGAGGATAAAGCGCGCGGCGTTCCAGAGCTTGTTCGCAAAGTTGCGGCTCGCTTCGACCTTTTTGTCGGAATATCTCATGTCGTTTCCGGGGCTGTTGCCGTTGGCAAGAGTGAAGCGCAGGGCATCTGCGCCGTACTTGTCAATGACCTCGAGCGGATCGATGCCGTTGCCGAGCGACTTCGACATTTTTCTGCCCAGCTCATCGCGGACGAGTCCGTGGATGAGGACGGTATCGAACGGAACCTGACCGGTCTGCTCGATGCCGGAGAACATCATTCTCATGACCCAGAACGGGATTATATCGTAACCTGTGACAAGGGTGTTGGTGGGATAATAGCGCTTGAAATCCTCGCTGTCGGTATTCGGCCAGCCGAGGGTCGAGAACGGCCAGAGAGCCGAGGAGAACCATGTATCAAGCGTATCGGGATCCTGATGAATATGGGTGCTGCCGCACTTCGAGCACTTGTCGGGAGCGGTTCTTGCAACGGTTATCTCGCCGCAGTCGTCGCAATACCACGCGGGGATACGGTGACCCCACCAGAGCTGGCGGGAGATGCACCAGTCGCGGATATTCTCGAGCCAATGGAAATAGACTTTCTCGAAACGCTTCGGGACGAACTTTGTCTCGCCGTTCTTGACAGCGTCGATAGCGGGACCCGCGAGGGGCTTCATGCTGACGAACCACTGCTTTGAAACGCGGGGCTCAACGGTAGTCGAGCAGCGGTAGCAGGTGCCGACATTGTGGTTATAATCCTCGACCTTGACGAGAGCGCCCTCAGCCTCAAGATCCTTGACGATAGCTTTTCTCGCCTCGTATCTGTCCATGCCGGCGTATTTCGGATAGTCGTCGACTATCTTTGCGTCATCGGTCAGGACATTGATAACGGGCAGGTTATGGCGCAGACCGACCTCGAAGTCGTTCGGGTCATGCGCGGGGGTTATCTTAACGACACCGGTACCGAAGTCTATCTCGACATAATCATCGGCGACAACGGGTATCTCGCGGTGGACTATGGGCAGGATGAGCGTCTTGCCGACGATATCCTTATATCTTTCATCATTGGGGTTGACGGCGACTGCGGTATCGCCGAGCAGGGTCTCGGGTCGGGTCGTTGCAAGCTCAAGATAGCCGCTTCCGTCCTTGAAAGGATAGCGAAGATGCCAGAAGTGACCCGCCTGATCCTCATATTCGACCTCGGCGTCGGAGATCGAGGTCAGGCAATGGGGGCACCAGTTGATTATTCTCTCGCCCCTGTAAATGAGTCCCTTTTCATAGAGGTTGCAAAAGACCTCGTTGACAGCCTCATTGCAGCCCTCGTCGAGGGTGAAGCGCTCGCGCTCCCAGTCGCAGGACGAGCCCATCTTCTTGAGCTGTTCGATTATTCTGCCGCCGAACTTCTCTTTCCACGCCCATGCGCGCTCGAGGAAGCCTTCACGGCCGACATCGTCCTTTGTAAGGCCTTCCTTTGCCATAGCCTCGACTATCTTCGCCTCGGTGGCGATAGAAGCGTGGTCGGTGCCGGGCAGCCAGAGGGTATCATAACCCTGCATGCGGTGATAGCGGATAAGTATATCCTGAAGAGTATTGTCAAGAGCATGACCCATATGGAGCTGACCCGTGATGTTCGGAGGGGGAATAACTATAGTATAGGGTTTCTTCTCCGGGTCGGGTACGGCGTGGAAGAAATTGCCGTCGAGCCAGAATTTATAGGTTCTGTCCTCCACTTCCTTCGGATCATACTGTTTTGCGAGTTCCTTTGCCATAACATAATCCATTTCTCCGGCGAATAGATTTTACATGAACGCTGATTGCTCCGCGCCGGAGGAGCAGCGTTGATTTTACATTTCAGAAATCGGCGGCGATGCGGTACTCGGCACTGCATACGCCTTTTTGGGGGATTCCCTCTTTTCCGATGAATTACTCTATATTATCACATTCAGAAGCGTTTTTGTCAAGAGATTTAACGCTTTTTGACTTCTCCGGAGGCAAAAATGAAGAACACGAAACGGCTTCTCATAAACACGCTGACGCTCGCCGCGACATCGTTTCTCATGCGCACGGTCGGCGTTGCGTTCAATGTATATCTGACCGGGCGGCTGGGCGCGGCGGGAATAGGACTTTTTTCGCTCGTCACGGACGTGTACGCAATGGCGCTTACATTTTCGTTTGCGGGTCTGCCGCTCGCATCGACGCGGCTCACGGTTGAAGATTCCGGGAAAAATGCCGGTCAGGGAGCATGGATAATGCGGCGGTGCGCGCTCTACGGGCTGACGGTCGGGTGCATGATGCTCGCCGCCGTATGGTTCGGCGCGGAGCTGATAGCAAAATTGTGGCTCGGCGACATACGCACGGCGTCGTCGCTTCGCATACTCGCGCTGAGTCTCCCCGCGGCATCGGTCGGCTGCGCGTTCAGCGGATATTTCACGGCGCGGCGCACAGTGCTCAAATATGCGGCGGTGCAGATATTCGAGCAGGCGGTAAAAATAGCGGTCTCTGTTCTGATGCTTCGATTCTGGGCGGCAAAGGGCGCAGAATATGCCTGCGACGCGGTGGCGCTCGGCATAACGATATCGCAGATAAGCTCGCTGCTATGCGCCTTTTTGCTCTACAAGTCAACAAAGCACCAAAAGCCGAAAGAAAAAACGCCCGGCGGGCTTCGGGCTCTGCTGCGCATTGCGCTCCCGGACGCCGCCGGATCGTGCGCGCGCTCGGTGCTGCTGACGATAGAACACCTGCTGATTCCCGTGGGCTTTCGCAAATCCGGACAGAGCGCGGGCGGCGCGATGACGCTCTACGGAGTCATTCACGGCATGGCTCTGCCGGTTATCCTCTACCCCGCCGCCATAATGACAGCTCTCGCGAGCATGCTCGTGCCTGAATTTGCCGAATGTGCGGCGCGCGGCAACAGAAACAGGATAGACAGCATGGCTGCGCGGGCAATAAAAATAACCGTGCTGTTTTCGATGGGCACGGCGGGAATAATGTTCATTTTTTCCGAGGGGCTGTCGCAGTGCATCTACGGGGACGGGCAATGCGCGGAATATCTGCGCGTGCTCGCGCCGCTTCTGCCGATAATGTACACAGACACGACAGTTGACGGAATACTCAAAGGGCTCGACCAGCAGGTATATTCAATGAGATATAATATAATCGACTCCGCGATGTGCGTCGTGCTCGTGCTGATACTCATCCCGAAATATTCCGTAAAGGGCTATGTCGCGATACTTTTTATCAGCGAGATAGTAAACTTTTCGCTGAGCATACACAGGCTTTCAAAAGTTTGCACGCTCGAAATAAATATCATGGATTCGATAATAAAGCCCGCCGTCTGCGTGACGGCTTCGTTTCTCGCGGGGCTGCTGCTCTCCTCGGCGCAGGGCAGCGGAAAAGCCGCGCTGACAATCATAATAACTATCAACGCGGCGGTGTATATTCTTCTGCTGATGCTCACGGGCAGCATCTCGGTGCAGGATATTATTTGGTTCAAAAATATCTTTTCGCGCGGCTCAAAATCTGAAAAAAGAGGGCTCTGCGCTGCTCGGATAAACGACCGTCAGCGTTCCATGAGCCACTGATATTTCGCTCATTTTACCGACAAATTCATTGCTGACGCCGAGGGCGTATGTGTTCTTCAAGGTGCCGTTTTTGAGCTCATATTTGAGCCCGCTTATAGTGACACCCGATGAGATATCCGAATGGGAAAACACGGAGACCATGCCCTTTGCGTTCTCGTCAAAAATAATTCTGCCGTTTGTTATCGAAGTGAACGAAGTTTCGCGCGCGTCGATAATCGCAGTCATTCCGCGCCTCGACAGAGACGAGATGAGCTGGATATTCGCAAGAGTATGGTCGGCTCTGCCGCCCGATGCGCCGTAGAGAATGAAATTTTTATATCCGCGCATCACGCCCTCTGCGACCGCCGCGCCCATATCGGTATCGTTCTTTTCGCAGGGCAGGACGATAATATTCCGCCCGTTCGGAGTGTGTCCGAGGGAATCGAAATCGCCTATAACTAAATTCGGAGTTATGCCGAGATTCTGAAGATACAGCAGACCTTTATCGGCAGCGATGATGAAATCGCCCTCCCCTGTCGGGCGGATTCCGAAGAAGTCGCCGCCGCCGACTATATGACAAACTTTGCTCATAATATCACCGTCCGTTTGTTTCTCTGACAATTATATATCATCAATCATAATTTTTCAATCATATACGAAAAGCCGCCCCGGAATATATCCGGAGCGGTAATTTTATGCTGCATCTTCGTCTTCCGCCGGCGAAGTTGAGCCGAAATCGGGAAGAGTGAACGGAAAGCGGCGGGTCGTGCTCTCTGCCTCGGTGAGCTCGCTCACCGCCTCGGAAGTATGCTCATGAGTTACAGGCTCTTCGCTCTCCGCCACAGTACCGACATCGGTGTGCGGACGGGTCGACGCAGAATATGAGTCTGAGCCGCTGTTGTTGCTGCTCGGGACTGCGCCCTTTTTCAGCAGATCGACAGCGGAGACATGGTTATCGCCAATCTTTATATTCGTGTCGCCGTAGAGAGCGAGCTGGAGCTCACGCGCAACGACGGGATAATCGACGACCCAGACCGAAAGGCGCTGGTTGATTATCTTGCCGTAGTAGGTATAGAGCTGAGCGGAAGTGTAGTTGCCCTCGGTCGGCATGACTATCTGCTTTATCTCGTAGTTCATCCAGCCCTGAGAGAGCGCCTGGGTCATGAGAGAGAGAATCTCACTGCGCTTGTAGTTCGTCACGACATTGGGAAGGACGATATCGAGCGCGTTGTTGAGCTGACCCGCAGAGGCGTTCTGCGCGCTCTTGATGAGAGCCATGATAACGGTACGCTGTCTCGCAGTTCTGCCGACATCGCCCTCGTTGTCAACGTGGCGGATACGGCTATAGACCAGCGCCTGTCTGCCGCTGAGCTTGACGGAATCGCCGGAGGTTATCTTCTTTATCTTCGTTGTGGTGCGGTTGATATAATCCGCCTCATAGGGCTCAATCGGAACGGACACGCCGCCGAGAGAGTCAATAAGCTTCGGGAAGCTCTTGAAATCGACGCTGATATAATGATCGATCTCAATCTTGTAGTTATTCTCAAGCGTCTCGATAAGTGCCGCGGGACCGCCCCAGAAATAGGCATGGTTAGTCTTGCAGCAGCGCTCGGAGCCGTTGATGTTCATATAGGTATAGCAGTCTCTGAGGAAGGACACGAGCGTTATCGTCTTGGTCTTTTTGTTAAGCGAGAGCAGGATGATGGCATCCGAACGTCCGCCCTCTGCCTTGCCGGTCTCGCTGTCAACGCCGAGGAGCAGAACATTGATTATATTCTTGCTCGAATACTTCGCGCCGCCGTTCTTCGCCCACGCAGTTATGAGGCTGTCGATGCTCGAAGCGTCGCTGACATCGTACATTGCATCAAACTGCTCCTCGGGCGCAAAGGTGCCCTCGGGATCACCGTTGCTGCCGTGGTCGATGGTAATAAGTCCGAGCTTATTGCCGATATAGATGCCGCCGCCGATTATAGCAAGGGCGAGCACCACGCAGACAACGGTAATCGTAATTTTTAGATTACGTTTGTTGTTGTCCATAAAAAACTGTTTAAATGTTCTTTTTTCTTTCTTTTCCATAAAGCAGCTCACTTTCAACAGTATTTAGCATATTGTATCACTTTTTGCGTCAAAAAGCTATACCAATCCCACAAATTTATTGTTTCTTTATTTTTGGCTGTTTACACAAAGCGTGCAAAATATAAAACGCACGGATTTGAGATTTTACTGCACGGCGGCGGAAACTTTTTTCGGTGGATGATATCGCCGCCGAAAAAGTCCAATTGATATAACGCTGAGCATACATAGAACAGATTGACAAATTGGGATTTGTCGCAGAATCTATTTTGGCTCCCCTGTAGGGGAGCTGGATACGCGAAGCGTAGACTGAGGGGTTAGTTTTGTTTTGCTCAAAGCAATAAATAAAACATATACAATGCGGACGGATATTATTCGCCCGCGAATTTGCGTGATTTATTGGCGCGCAGTTTGTAGGGTGCGGCGACCCCGACGCACCGCTGCTGCGTAAGCGGCACGAATTTCCTGAAATATCCACTGCCGACCATTCGTAGGGACAGCCCTTGCGGCTGTCCGTTATCGTTGTAGCCGATACAGGGGCATATAATTAGCTCCCGCCTTCGCTACGCACTCTAACCGGATGATATATATATCCCGCGTTTCGGCATTTTCTTTTTATTTGAAAAAGAAAACGCCTGCAAAAGAAAAGCAAACTCAGGGCTTCGCCCCGAGACCACGCGAACGCCGCGCCGCCGCACATAGCCCGCGGCTCTCATTTAGTTGCTCGGCACATTCGCCCGTAAACTCGCTTCGCTCAAACAATACGGGCTCGTGCGTCTTGCTTCGCAAGCCGTTCCCTCGCTCTCCTAAGAAAGCTTTCAAACACTGCGGCGCGGCTATTGAATGTATGATTATAAAATTTAGCTGAGTCGCTTGTCTTTACTCTGCTATGACTCAAGTGATAAATAAATCCAAGTTTGCCGAATTGATAAGCGACGCACTTTTATACACCTTACAGAAACAAAAACGACCTATGAGCCATAGATCGTTTTTCATATCTTACAAGCACCCCGCTAAAATCAATGGAGAAAATTTATTCATCAAACAGACCGTCCATGAGTTCGAGAGCTGCTTTGCGGCGGCGTTCTTCTTCCTCGCGGTCGAGCACGAACGAGCCGTCCGGCAGGCGGCGCAGGACATTGCCCTCGCCCGCTCCGTCGGGGAGCAGAGCGCGGCTGATATTGACCATTGTTTCGCCGTCTTTTTCGCAGACTGCGTAATTTTCTTCGATACGGTCGATGGCGTAATATTCCATTATTCCGCCTCCTTTTTTTACTTCTCAGCGGTCTTGTTATCCGGGAAAGCCGTTGAAAGATGCTCGCCGTCCGAGCCGACAACTATCGTGCCTTTTATATCCGTGCGCTCATACGAGATATTATATTTCTCGAGCTTTTCTATAGTCTCCTTGTGCGGGTGACCGTAGTCGTTATCCTTGCCGCAGGAGATGAGCGCGAGCGACGGAGACACGACCTTGAGAAATTCTTCGCTCGTCGATGTGCTGCTGCCGTGGTGACCGAGTTTCAGGACATCCGCTTTGATATCCGCGCCGTTTGCAAGTATCTGTTTCTCGCTCTTTGCCTCCGCATCGCCCGTGAAGAGGAACGAATTCTTGCCGTAGACAACCTTCATCACTACAGAGGCATTGTTGAGATCCTCAGGCGTGCCGACGGGTCCGACTATAGTTATCTTTGCGTCGCCGAGGGTATAGGTATCGCCGACTTTTGCGGAGATGACTTTGGCGCCGGACGCTTTAATAGCTTTTATGAGCTTCTGATATATCGAAGTTGTGGGGACAAGGGACTTCGGAAGCTTCGGCATGATAATATTATCGACCTTTATACCCTCGATAACCTTGGGCATACTGCCGATATGGTCGGAGTGCGGGTGCGTTGCGACTATGTAATCGAGCTTTTCGACGGAGTTCGCCTTGAGATAATCGAGTATCGTCTGATCGTTGCCGCGCTCGCCCGCATCTATCAGCATGGCGTGGTCGCCGCTCTTGACTAAGATGCTGTCGCCCTGACCGACATCTATAACATGAACGGTGAACGGCTGATTGAGTGCGTCGCCGCTCTGTATCGTCTGCTCATCGCCCGAGAGCAGCTCGCCCCATGTGGGGATATCGAACGGGAGATTCATATAGGGCGCGAAGGTTATCAGCAGCGCGACGGCTATCACGACTGCGGTGACGATTATCTTCGTGCGCTTGTTCTGTGCGGCGGAACCGCCTTTTCTCTGATTTGCCATAATTTCCTCCGATCAGGTCTCGTCGTCTGCGGGAGCATCCGACAGGGCACATTTTTCCATCCACTGCTGTTTGGTTATAAGCACCTGACGGGGCTTGCTGCCCTCGAACGGTCCGATGATACCCTTGCTCTCGAGTTCGTCCATGAGCCTTGCGGCACGGGCATAACCGAGCTTCAATTTGCGCTGGAGAAGAGTTGTTGAAGCCATTTTGGCATCGAGCACGACCTCGACGGCGTTCGGGAACATCTCATCGCCCGGCTCTTCGCCGTCATCGCCGCCTGCGGCGCTGTTCTTCTTAGTCGAACCGGCTATTGCCGCCTGCCTGTTTATCTCGTCCATAATGCCCTCATCGTACTCCGCCTCGGCGTTGTGCTTGATGAAGTCGGCAACATCCTCGACCTCTTCGTCGGAGATGAAGCAGCCCTGGATACGGGTCGGCTTGTTTGCGCCGATAGGACTGAAGAGCATATCGCCGTTGCCGATAAGCTTCTCCGCGCCGGACATATCGAGTATCGTTCTCGAATCGACCGACGAAGAAACGGAGAGCGCGATACGGCTGGGGATATTCGCTTTGATAATACCTGTGATAACATCGACGGAGGGGCGTTGAGTCGCTATGACAAGATGCATACCTGCGGCACGCGCTTTCTGAGCGAGGCGGCATATCGCATCCTCGACTTCATTGGGCGCGACCATCATAAGATCGGCAAGCTCATCGATGAAAATGACTATCTGATGCATCGGGCGCAGTGACTTGTCGCGCTCGGCTAATTTGTTATATCCTCTTATATCGCGGACATTCTTCTCGGAAAGTATCTTATATCTGTTCTCCATCTCGTTGACCGCCCATGTGAGAGCGCCCGAAGCCTTGCGCGGATCGGACACGACGGGCACGGCAAGATGCGCGATGCCGTTATAGACCGTGAACTCGACCTGCTTGGGGTCAATCATCAGAAGCTTCACTTCGTCGGGGGTCGCGTTATAGAGAATGCTGACTATCATTGTGTTCAGGCACACGGATTTACCGGAACCCGTAGTACCCGCTATGAGCAGATGCGGCATCTTCGCGAGGTCTGCGCAGACGGCGTTGCCCGCGATATCCTTGCCGAGGACGACATTGAGCTTGCTCTGGGCGTTCTTGAACTGCGGGGTTTCGATTATCTCGCGCATATAGACCATCGAACGCAGCTTGTTGGGCACCTCGATGCCTATCGCCGCCTTGTTCGGAATAGGCGCTTCGATTCTTATTCCCGACGCGGCAAGGCGCAGTGCGATATCATCCGCAAGGTTGGTTATTTTATTTATTCTGACGCCCGCGTCCGGCTGAAGCTCGTATCTTGTGACGGACGGGCCGCGGCTTATCTCAGTTATCTTCGCGTGGACATTGAAGCTTTCGAGCGTGTCGAGCAGCTTCTGCGCGTTGGATTTGAGCTCATCGGAGAAGTTATCGTTGCCGTCATGGATGGGCTCTTTGAGGCAGGTTATCGGCGGCTTGCGATAAGTCGGCTGACTCTCGATAACAGGCTCTTCCTCATCCTCATCCGACACGTCGGGCACGGGATCGGGCTCTTTGACGGGCGGGAGCTCCGGCTCTTTCTTCTTCGGCTTCTCCGGCTCGGCGGGCTTCTTGCTTATATCGAGCATTTCAAGCTCGTCTTTCGCGCTCTCGGTCGGCAGAGGCGGCACGCAGGCGGGTCTGCCGTCCACAACGGCGGCGGCTTTTGACACGCCCTCGGCTATTTTCGCGGTCGCCGACGCAGCGTTGACACGGTTGACTATATCATCGATGCCGACATCGGTCTGAATCGGCTTGCGCGGGAACACGGTGGGCTCAGGTCCTTCATCGGCGGCGGATTTTTTGCGGCTCTTTGCAGTTGCTGCAGGCGTATCAGTCGGCAGAGGCGGCACAGGGAACGGGCGGGGGCTGACATAGGGCTCCTCCGCTTTTTTCTCCCTGCGCTTGTCTCTCGACGGCGCTCTCTCCTGCTCATCTCTGACGCGCTGAGCTCCGCGCTCAAGGCGTTCGTTGGTATCCTCGCTCATGCGCTTTATGGGCTTGGCGATAGATGTACCGAGGCGGGACAGAGTGAGTCCCGTGAGGAACATTATGCTGACTATCAGCAGGATAATATTTATTATCGCCGCGCCGACCTTGCCTGCCATTTTGGCAAGCAGTCCGCCGACGAGCGCACCGAGCGCGCCTGCACTCGGGAATGTGTCATAATCCCTCCACGCGGTCTTTATCTGATCGCCGAGGGTCATGAGCGAAAAATATTCCGACGGGTTCGAGAAAATATGTATCGCCGAGCACAGCAGCAATATTGATATCCCGACGCCGATAAGATTCGACGATATCGAGCCGAACGTCTTGTTCATGGCGAGCATGACCGAGACATAAATGAGCATGACGGGCCAGATATATGTACACGTGCCGAACACGCCGAACATAAAATTATGCACGGCGCGCCACGCGCTCTCGCCCTCGATAAACGCCATGGCTATGAGCAGAGCCGCGACAGCCATGAGCGCGATAGCCGCTTTCTGGCGGCGCGAGGACTGCTGCTCGGGAGTCTGCTCGACAGGCTCTTTTGCAGCCGCAGGCTTTGAAGCCGGGGCTTTTTTTTGCGTTGTAGTTGTTGTTTTTTTCTTCTTAGCGGCCGTTGACTTTGCCGCAGTCTTTTTCGCAGCCATTAAGGCCCTCCTTAGAAAATTGAACGAACTTATCTGACCTTTTCAACTATGCCGGCGATGATAACAACAACGCCGAGGACAAGGCAGTAGTAACCGAAAATTTTGAACTTATCGATTTTGACGAGCCACTCAAGAGCCTTTATCGCGGCAAAGCCGACGACGGCGGCGGTGACAACGCCTATAATAACGGGCAGGATATCTATCTGCTCGCCGAGGGCTACGGCGTCCTTTATCTCCATGACATTGGCGGCAAGGATAGCCGGGATGCCGAGGATAAACGAATAGCGAACCATATACTCTTTTGAAACGCCGCAAATCATACCGGTCGAGATGGTCGAGCCGGAGCGCGAGATGCCGGGGAATCCGGCGGCGAAAGCCTGAGCCACACCGACGGCAAGCGCGGATTTCGCGCCTATCTGGGGACGAGCTTTGACCTTCTTTGCGCGCCATGAGCCGACGAGCAGGAGAGCTGCAGTGAAGAGGAAGCAGACTCCCTCGACCAATATATCATTGTCATCGGCAAGACCGCCGAGAACATCCATGATGCGTCTGTCGCCGCCGACGGGAATAAGCAGGAACAGCAGAGGCACGCAGGAGATAACGAACATGAAGAGCATACGCCTGTTCTCGTTCATCTCGCTCCACTTGAACTTGCCGGTGAAGATATCTTTTATAGTGCTGAAAAATTCAACGATGAGACCCCATATGGTCTTGTAATAAACGACGAACACGGCTATCAGAGTGCCCATATGTAACAGCACCGTGAACAGCAGCGAGCTTGTGCCGCCGACATTGCCGAAGAAGTGCTGAAAGACCGAGAGATGCCCGCTCGATGAGATGGGCAGGAATTCGGTCACGCCCTGCAGAAAGCCGAGCAATATTGCCTTGAGTATTTCCATGATTATATTACCCCTTTTCCATTTTTCCGGCGGAATATAAAACGCCGGGTGAATAACACGGTTTCAGATATTCAAACGGATCGGTCGTCACAAGTCTTTCAACGACCTCGCCTTTTTCTGTCCTTGAACACATCACGCAGCCAAACGGAGTCTGATGCTCGCAGATATCCGCGGGCGGCTGCATAAAAATCTCGGCGGGAGAAACAACTGTGTAGAGCATCACCCGTTCTCCCCTTTCTTTTCACTCTGCTCCTCGATCATATCGCAGAGCTTATCGAGGGCATCGGAGAGAGAGCCGAGAGAATCTATAAGCCCCTCTTTGACCGCCGCCTCGCCGTCGAGCACAGTGCCGACATCCATAACGAGCTGACCGGTTGCGAGCATAAGCGAACGGAAGCGGTCGGCGGAGATGCGCGAATTATCGGCGACGAATCTCACTATACGCTCCTGCATCTGCTCAAAATAGGACATGGTCTGCGGCACGCCCAGGACAAGTCCCGTCATTCTGACCGGGTGGACGGTCATGGTGGCGCTCGGTGCGATAAACGAATACGCGCTCGAAGCCGCGAGCGGCACGCCTATCGAATGTCCGCCGCCGAGGACAAGGGACACGGTCGGCGTTTTCATTCCGGCTATAAGCTCCGCTATCGCGAGTCCGGCTTCGATATCGCCGCCGACGGTGTTGAGGATTATGAGCAAGCCTTCGATATCGCGGCTCTCTTCTATCGCGACGAGCTGAGGGATGACGTGCTCATATTTTGTGGTCTTGTTCTGCGCCGGCAGGACATAGTGACCCTCGATCTGACCGATAACTGTCAGGCAGTGAATATAATGCCCGCGCTTATCGACGGTTATGGAGCCTGTTTCGACTATCTGGCGAAGCTCTCTGTCCGTGCTGTCGGACGAATCGCCGTCATCCTCGCCGACACTCGGAGTCGGCGCGACGGGCTCCAATATGCTGTCTTTTTGTTCCGCTTGCTTTTTTCTGTTCATCGAATTCACTCCCGACAAACAGTATGCCCGAATAACTTTCGATAATTCAGCCATAGCACAGCGCACTGCGGCAGATTACGTTTTATTATACCACGCTGAAAGCTTTCGGGCAACATAAAAAATCGTCATATATCAATTTCCCCTATAAAATGTAATATATACAGGTATATATTTGGCGCGGCGCACCTTGACAAAATCCGCGGATTGCAATAAAATTTAAAGGTAATTTTATTTTTATACGGAGGGATACAAGTGGGCAGCACTATTGCACAAAAGCTTATAAAAAGCCACCTGCTCAGCGGCGACATGACCGTTGGCAGCGAGATCGGTCTGAGGATCGATCAGACTCTCACTCAGGACGCCACAGGCACCATGGCATACCTTGAATTCGAGGCCATGGGAGTCGAGAGAGTAAAGACCGAGCTTTCGGTCGCATACATTGACCACAACACTTTGCAGACCGGCTTTGAAAACGCGGACGACCACAGATTCATAAGGAGCGCCGCGAAAAAGAGAGGACTGCTTTTTTCACGCCCCGGCAACGGCATCTGCCATCAGGTGCATCTTGAGCGCTTCGGCATCCCCGGCAAGACGCTCATCGGCTCGGACAGCCACACCCCGACCGGCGGCGGCATCGGTATGCTCTCGTTCGGCGCGGGCGGACTCGACGTCGCGGTTGCGATGGGCGGCGGCGCATACTACATAACTATGCCCAAGATGACGCGCATAAACCTGCACGGTGCGCTTTCGCCGTGGGTCAGCGCAAAGGATATAATCCTCGAAGTTCTTCGCATCATGTCCGTCAAGGGCGGCGTGGGCAAGATAATCGAATACGGCGGAGACGGAGTCAAGACTCTTTCCGTCCCCGAGCGCGCAACTATAACCAACATGGGCACGGAGCTCGGCGCAACGACCTCTGTTTTCCCCTCCGACGAAGTGACGAAGACTTTCCTCGCCGCTCAGGGCAGAGAGCAGGATTGGGTCGAGGTCAAGGCGGACGACGATGCAGTCTATGACGAGGTTATCGACATAGATCTCAGCACCCTCGAGCCCCTCGCGGCAATGCCCCACATGCCCGACAACGTAAAGAAAGTTTCAGAAATAGGCGAGATAAAGATCGACCAGGTCTGCATCGGCTCCTGTACGAACTCCTCGCTCTACGATATGCTCAAGGTGGCGGCTATCCTCAAGGGCAAGCGCGTCGCCCCGAGTGTCAGCCTCACTATCTCCCCCGGCTCGATGCAGGTTCTCAGAATGCTCTCCGAGGACGGCGCACTCTCCGACATCCTCGGCGCGGGCGCAAGACTGCTTGAGTGCGCGTGCGGTCCGTGCATAGGCATGGGTCAGTCGCCGAACTCGGGCGCTGTCTCCCTGCGTACCTTCAACCGCAACTTCGAGGGACGCTCCGGCACGGCGGACGCCGGCGTCTATCTCGTCAGCCCCGAGGTCGCTGCGGCCTCCGCTCTCACGGGCGTGCTGACAGACCCGAGAACCCTCGGCGAGGCGCCGCACATCACAATGCCCGACCACTTTGAAATAAACGACAATCTCATCGACAAGCCCGCTTCGCCCGAGGAAGCGAAAAATCTTGAGATAGTCTACGGCCCGAACATCAAGCCCGTTCCCAACGGCGACGCACTGCCCGAGAGCATCGAGGCAGAAGTTGTTCTCAAAGTCGGCGACAACATCACAACCGACCACATCATGCCCGCGGGCGCAAAGATTCTCCCCTACCGCTCGAACGTACCGTTCCTGTCGAACTTCTGCTTCAAGCAGTGCGACGAGAACTTTGCCGAGCACTGCAAGCAGGCAGGCAAGGGAATCATCATCGGCGGCAGCAACTACGGTCAGGGCTCCTCGAGAGAGCACGCGGCTCTTGTTCCGCTGTATCTCGGCATAAAGAGCGTTATCACAAAGTCCTTTGCGCGCATACATCAGGCAAACCTCATAAACGCCGGTATCGTGCCGTTCACCTTCGCCGACCCCGCCGACTATGACCGCATCGAGAAGGGCGACAAGCTCGCGCTCGACGGCATCAGAGAGACTATTGAAAACGGCGGCGAGGCTGTTCTTAAAAATGAGACAAAGGGCGAGAGCTACAAGCTCTGCTACAGCTTCTCCGGCAGGCAGAAGGACATAATTCTCGCAGGCGGTCTGCTCAACTACACAAGAGAATCACACAAATAAGAGAGGAAGATAAACATGACAGAGGCACAGGTCAAGAACGCCGTCGAAAAATTTGAGGCTCTCATCCGCGCTCAGAGCGACCGTTCGGACAAAATAAAGGCTCAGGGCGATTTCATCGACTTCAAGTCGCTCGACAAGATCATCATCGGCGTCTGCGGCGGCGACGGCATCGGTCCGGTCATCACCAAGGAATCCGCAAGAGTTCTCGAATATCTGCTCGACGATAAAGTAAAGGCAGGCAAGATTGAATTCAAGGTCATCGACGGACTGACCATCGAAAACCGCGTCAAGGCGAACAAGGCTATTCCCGACGACGTGCTCGAGGAGCTCAAGAGCTGCCACGTTATCCTCAAGGGTCCGACCACTACCCCGCAGGCGGGCGATCCGTGGCCGAACATCGAGAGCGCAAACGTTGCGATGAGAAAAGCTCTCGATCTGTTTGCGAACCTCCGCCCCGTCAAGGTTCCCGAACAGGGCATTGACTGGACTTTCTTCCGTGAGAACACCGAGGGCGCATACGCCGTCGGCTCGATGGGAGTCAATGTTACCGACGACCTCGCGCTCGACTTCGTCGTGACGACCTCCGAGGGCTGCGACAGAATCGCAAGACTCGCATATGACTACGCGCGCCGCAACAACAAGGGCCGCGTTTCGATAATCACAAAGGCAAATGTCATCAAGACCACGGACGGCAAGTTTCTCAACCTCTGCAAGAAGGTCGGCGAAGAATATCCCGACATCGTGACCGACGAGTGGTACATTGACATCACCACGGCGAAGCTCATCGACGAGAAGCGCCGCCGCGACTTCAAAGTCTTCATTCTCCCGAACCTCTACGGCGACATCATCACCGACGAGGCAGCTGAGTTCCAGGGCGGCGTCGGCACAGCCGGCAGCGCAAACATCGGCAAGCGTTACGCGATGTTCGAGGCTATCCACGGCTCGGCTCCGAGAATGGTTCGCGAGGGCAGAGCGCAGTACGCCGATCCCTGCTCGATGCTCAGAGCGAGCGTGATGCTCCTCTCCCACATCGGCGAGCAGGAAAAAGCCGATCTGCTCGAGAGAGCGCTCGATATCTGCATGTATGAGGACAAGAAGCTCAAAATCACAGGCCGCGAGGACGGCTGCACCTGCAGCGAATTCGGCGACTATGTCATGGAGACAGTCAGAAAAATCAGCGAGTAAAAAAATATATAAAGTCAAGCCGCAGCGATTTGTTTTGCTGCGGCTGTTTTGTTTTGCCGCGATGTGGGGATACGGAGAGATAAATCGGATTTGTCGCAAAAACTATTTAAGCTCCCCTGCAGGGGAGCTGGCTCGGCGTAAGCCGAAACTGAGAGGGTGTTTTGCTTCGCTCAAAGCAACAAATATATGCAGTAAGGGCGGATATTATTTGACCGCAAAATTTGTAGTGCCTTATTGTCTTGTATTTTGTAGGGTGCGGCGACTCGACGCACCGATGCCGCGCGAGCGGCACAAAATCTTTGAAAAGGCTTGTTTTACCGACCGCCCGTAGGGACGGCCCTCGCGGCTGCCCGCTATCAGCGCAGCCGATACAACAATTTTGATTTGTTTATAATTGGCTTACTACCTTCGCGTCCCACTATAATCAAACTTTTCACACTACCCGCGTTTCGGCATTTCTTTTCTGTCTGAGAAAAGAAACGCCTGCAAAGAAAAGGCAGACTCGAGGTTTCACCCCGAGCCCCCCGCAACGCCGCGCCGCAGTACATAGTTTGCGGCTCTCAGTCGGTAGCTCGGCACATTCGCCCGCAAACTCGCTTCGCTCAAACAATACGGACTCGTTCGTCTTGCTTCGCAAGCCGTTCAGCCCTCTCAAAGAAAGCTATCAAACACTGCGGCGCGGCTATTGTAAGTCTGATTATAAGTGTTAGTCGAGTCGCCCGCTTTTGCTTTGCTATAATTCAAGTGTTCCGCAAATTCCAATTTACAAATGACCGCTTTTTTGAAACTATATTAAGCAAATTCGCGAGCATTGCTTTTTTGCTGTTATTCTTTAATTGTATTGAACTTATATTGACGCAAGAGTATAATTAATATATATTTTCAATTAACATCAATCCTAAAAAAGGAAGGTGCGGAAAATGAAAGAAGTGAAATCCCCAAAGAAGCCTCTGATATTCTACTACGGCATTGCGCTGCTCGTCATTGTGCTGTTCAATGTGATTGTGTCTCCCCTGCTCGTCAAGGCGCGGGTGACGGAAGTTGACTACGGCACATTCATGAGCATGATTGAGCAGAAAAAAATCGGCAATGTCGAGGTCGAGGACGATCAGATAATCTTCACCGACAAGGACGACGCGAAGAAAATCTATAAGACCGGCGCGATGAACGACCCGACGCTGACTCAGCGGCTCTACGACTCCGGTGCGAAGTTTTCAAAGGATATCGAAACGACGACCTCGCCGTTGGTGAGCTTCCTGCTGACTTTTGTGCTCCCGCTGATAATCTTCATCGGACTCGGCCAGTATATGGGCAAGAAGCTGATGGAACAGGCGGGCGGCAAAAACTCCATGGCGTTCGGCTTCGGCAAGAGCAACGCGAAGGTCTATGTCCCGTCGACCCAGGGCATACATTTCAGCGACGTTGCGGGTGAAGACGAGGCGAAAGAGAGCCTTTCGGAGATAGTCGACTATCTCCACAATCCGAAGAAATATTCCGACGTCGGCGCGTCGATGCCCAAGGGCGTCCTGCTCGTCGGCCCTCCCGGAACAGGTAAAACAATGCTCGCAAAGGCTGTTGCGGGCGAAGCGAATGTGCCGTTCTTCTCGATGTCCGGCTCGGAGTTTGTTGAGATGTTCGTCGGCATGGGCGCTTCAAAGGTCAGGGATCTTTTCAGCCAGGCAAAAGAGAAAGCTCCATGCATAGTGTTCATCGATGAGATCGACGCCATCGGCAAGAAGCGCGACGGTCAGTTCAGCTCCAACGACGAGCGCGAGCAGACGCTCAACCAGCTGCTCACAGAAATGGACGGTTTCCAGGAAAATATCGGCGTTATCATATTAGCGGCGACAAACCGCCCGGAGACGCTCGATCCCGCGCTCACCCGCCCCGGCCGTTTCGACAGGCGCGTGCCCGTTGAGCTGCCCGACCTTGCGGGACGCGAGGCAATACTGAAAGTCCACGCAAAGAAGATAAAGACGGCAGACGACGTCAACTTCCACACGATAGCAAGAATGGCATCCGGCGCATCGGGCGCGGAGCTTGCGAATATTATAAACGAGGCGGCGCTACGCGCGGTCAGAAACGACCGAACCGTCGTCAACGAATCCGACCTCGAAGAGAGCATTGAGACGGTCATCGCGGGATATCAGAAGAAGAACGCGGTGCTCTCTGACAGCGAAAAGAAGGTTGTCGCTTATCACGAGATAGGTCACGCGCTCGTTGCGGCGATGCAGTCGCACTCGGCGCCCGTGCAGAAGATAACGATAATCCCCCGCACCTCCGGCGCACTCGGCTATACGATGCAGGTCGATCAGGGCGACAAATATCTGCTGACAAAGCAGGAGCTTGAAAACAAGATTGCGACATTTACGGGCGGACGCGCCGCTGAAGAGCTCGTTTTCGGCGAGATAACGACAGGCGCATCGAACGACATCGAGCAGGCAACCAAGCTCGCCCGCGCAATGATAACCCGCTACGGCATGAGCGAAGATTTTGACATGGTGGCTCTCGAGACGGTTTCGAACCAGTATCTCGGCGGCGACGCTTCACTCGCCTGCTCTGCGGACACGCAGAACGAAATAGACCGCAAGGTTGTTGAACTCGTAAAGCGCCAGCATGAGAAGGCTTCCAAGATTCTCGCGGACAACCACGGAAAGCTCGACGAGCTGGCAAAATATCTCTATGAAAAAGAGACCATAACCGGCGAAGAATTCATGTCCATTCTCAACAAAGGAGGCGAAAAGGAATGAAAAGGCGTTCCGGCTTCGGATGGATGGAGCTCATAATCGGCATTGCGCTCGCGGCGCTCGGAATATTCACTTTTGTTTATCCCGACAATGCGGTGACGACCCTCGTTATTATCTACGGCATAATCGCCATAATAACCGGCATTGCGGATGTTGTGCTCTATGTTCGCGTTGACAAGCATCTCGGCTTCGGTCCGACTGTGTCACTCATTTCGGGCATACTCAGCGTCATGGCGGGCGCCATGCTGCTCGTCTATCCCAACGCGGGCAAATGGGTGCTCTCACTCCTGTTCCCGATATGGTTCATCGCGCACTGTCTCTCGAGGCTCTCGCACCTGAACACGATTCGGTTCATCGCGGGCAATTTCGTCTACTGGTTCACGATGATAGTCAACATTATCGGACTTGTGCTCGGCATTGTGATGATATTCAGCCCGAACATCTCGGTTGCGGCGGTCGCTTATATCGTCGGCGCATATCTCGTGCTGTTCGGCATTGACTGCATAATAATCGCGTTCAGCCGCATCGGCGAGGGCAAACAGTACTGATAAAACAAAAAGCAAGGTCAAGCGTAGTTTTGATCTTGCTTTTTTCTGCTTTCCAAACAGTGCCTCCGACGGCGGCATAGGGTCGTCGAGTCGCCGACCCCTACAAAGAATCTCAAATTCAACATTGAGCCATATTGATAAAAGCGCCGGAGGCGGGAAATTCCCTGTCTCCGGCGTTTTTTATTTTGTTCAGTCGGTCACGGACACGATATTTATCAGCACCTCGACCATCTTCGGCAATGCGTCGACGGGTATCGCCTCATAGATACTGTGGAAATTCATGCCGCCGGTCGAGAGGTTCGGGCAAGGCAGACCTTCAAACGAAAGGCGTGCGCCGTCCGTTCCGCCGCGTATCGGCACTATTTCAGGCTCAACGCCCGCATCGCGCATGGCTTTTTCGGCACGCTCGACAATGTCCATATGCTTCTCGATTATCTCTAACATATTATAATAGCTGTCTTTTATATTCAGCTCGAAAGTGCCCTCGCCATACTTTTCGTTCAAAAATCCGACGGTATCGGCAACGAACTTCTTACGGCGCTCGAAGTTATTCTTGTCGTGGTCGCGGATTATCATATGCGCGCTCGCCTCGGTCTCGTTGCCGGCGATATGCGCCAAATGATAGAAACCCTCGCGTCCCTCGGTATGCGCCGGGGTCTCCCACGCGGGGAGCATATTGACGAACTCCGCGAGATACAGCGCGGCATTTTTCATCTTGTTCTTGGCGGTTCCGGGATGGGTGTTGACTCCGTGAACCGTGATATCAGCGGCTGCGGCGTTGAAGTTTTCGCACTCGATACCGCCGACCTCGCCGCCGTCAACAGTATAGGCAAAATCGGCGTTGAAGCGCTCAAAATCAAAGTGATCCGCACCGCTGCCTATCTCCTCATCGGGAGTGAAGCAGATGCTCAGCGCACCGTGGCGGATGTTTTCGTTCGCGTTGATTTCGGCGCACAGGGCGACTATCTCGGCAACGCCGGCTTTGTCGTCCGCGCCGAGCAGAGTGGTATGATCGGTAACTATAAGCTCGCGCCCGATATATTCATCGCCGACCATCGGGGCGTTCGTGCCGTCAAATTTGATTATCTGCGGCTTGACGTTCGCACCGCTGACATCGGGCGAAGTGTCCATATGCGAGACAAGCCCTATCTTCGGGCAATTTTCGCAGCCCTCGGACGCAGGGATATGCCCATAGACATAGCCCATTTCGTCGCGCATTGCATCGGCGACTCCCGCGCCGCGAAGCTCCTCGACGAGATAATCGGCAAGGACGAGCTGGGTCGCAGTCGAGGGCACGCTATCACTCGACTCGTCGGAAGTGGTTTCGAATGTCACATATTTCAGAAATCTTTCGGTAACGGTCATTTTTATCATCTCCGTTTTTTTGTCGGTTCAATGATAACACAATCGGCGGAATTTGGCAACAGAGCGGTGAAATTTGGAGGAATATCGGTGTGTTTTGGGGCGTGGAATTTCAATCGTAAAGCCGATGTGATTTTGTATCGGCTGCGCCGACAGCGGACAGCCGCAAGGGCTGTCCCTACGGTATTAAAATTGAATATTCGTGAAGGTTATGTGCCGCTAATGCGGCATCGGTGCGTCGAGGTCGCCGCACCCTACAAGCTGCATGTATTTTGCCGTCAAACGATATTCGCCCTACTGCATCGCATTCACATAGTCACTCCAAATACAGAAAAACTGATACCTAAAAACAGGCAAAGCGAAAACTGCCCGCGCCACTTGCGTGACACGGGCAGCGTTCAATTATGCTTTGAGCTTTGGATTATGACTTAACCCTCAACATAAGCATACTGGAAGTACCAGTAGCCATAGGGGCTGTGCCATGTACCCTTGAGGGTCGCGCTCTGCAGCCAGAAGTCGTTGTAGTATGCAACGGGGATGCAAGCATAATCCTCGGACATGATCTTCTCAGCCTCGTGGAGAGCATCAAAGTGAGCCTTGGAATCGGCAACCTTGGACTTATCAATAGCGGCGTCGAAAGCCTTGCTGTTGTATTTACCATCGTTGTTGCCGTTGGACGAATAGAACAGCTCGATCATATTGGAAGCGTCGTTGTAGTCCATGACCCAACCGTTACGAGCCATCTCGTAGTTACCGGCGCGGCGCTGAGGAGTGAAGGACGACCAGTCAACAACATCGATCTTCATGGTGATGCCAAGCTCCTTCTTGTAGACCTGCTGAAGATACTCAGCAAGAGCCTTGTGGTAACCGGTATCATTGGTCGAATAAGTGATGGTCGGGAAGCCCTTACCGTCGGGATAGCCTGCCTCTGCGAGAGCCTTCTTAGCCTCGGCGAGGTTAGCCTGATAGTCCTTGCTGATATAGGTGCTGCCGCCGTTTGCTGCGATAGCGTTGTCAAGGAACATGCCGTCGCCGCTGTCAACGATGCTGGGTCCGACATAGTTGTAAGCCGGGCTGTAGGTACCCTGCATGATGGTGTTGGCAACATACTCACGGTCAATAGCAAGGCTGAGAGCCTTACGGACATTGACATTGTTGAAGGGAGCCTTATTAAGATTCATGCTGAGGTAATAAGTGCCGAGGATCGGATCGACATAGAAGTCGCCGCCGTCGGTTGACTTCTTGAGGCTCGGGATTTCCTCGGTGGGAACATCCTTTATCATGAGAGCCTGGCCGCTGGTATAAGCGGCATAAGAAGCGGCAGAATCCTCGAGAAGGAGGAAAGTAAGCTGCTCGGTAACGATCTTGCTGTTGTCCCAGCCACCCTTATAGTTGGGGTTCTTCTTGCATATGATCTTCTCGCCGGGAGTCCACTCGGAGATCATGTAGGGGCCGTTGCAGACATAGGTCTCGGGCTTGGTTGCCCATTTGTCGCCGTTCTTTTCAACGGTAGCCTTCTGAACGGGGCTCATGGTGCCGAAAGCAACGATCTTATCGAAATAAGAGCAGGGATATGCAAGCTTGATGGTAAGGGTCTTGCCATCCTCGCTCGCCTTGACGTTGAGCTTGTCAATGTCGGGCTTTGTGGTCTTCTTGCCGTTCTTATCGGGATTGCCGATAGCATCCTGATAGCCTTCGATCATGCCGACAACAGTCTCGCCGTAGGGTGCGCCGACATCGGGATTGGCAATTCTCTTCATGGTGTACTCAAAGTCCTTGGCGTTGAGCTCGGTGCCGTCGGACCACTTCAGGCCGTCACGCATGGTGAAGGTCCAAGTAAGACCGTCAGGGCTGACGGTGTAGGACTCAGCCTGTCCGGGCTGAACCTTGTTGTCCTGGTCGATGATAAGCAGTGTCTCAAACAGAGTGATGAGCATGTTGCCGCCATCGACTGCACTGTTGAGTGCCGGATCGAGAGTTTCAGGGTTGGGACCGATCTGAACAGTGATTCCCTTCTCTGACTTCTTGCAGGAGCCCAGAACTGCGACAGCAGAAAGTGCGAGCACCAGAGCAAGGAACAGAGATACGATTCTCTTGATCTTCATTGATACATCTCCTCTACAAATTTTTGCGGCTTTGCCGCTTTATATCCATTGCGCTCTTCGGCGCAACAAACACCGTTATTTTCAGTCCGCGACCTTGTCGAGGTGGTGGCACGCGGCGAAATGACCGGGGCTGACCTCTTTGAGCTGCGGGCACTCGTTGGCGCACTGCTCGTCCGCATAGGGGCAGCGGGTGCGGAAGCGGCAGCCGCTCGGAGGATTCAGCGGGCTCGGGACATCGCCCTCGAGCGGAATGCGCTTTGCGGCGCGCGCCGTCTTGGGATCCGCCTCGGGGATAGCCGAAATAAGGCTTCTGGTATAGGGATGGACGCTGTGCGCAATCAGCTCGAAGCTGTCCGCAAGCTCCACGAGTTTGCCGAGATACATGACGCCGATGCGGTTCGAGATATGGCGAACGACGCTCAGGTCATGGGCGATAAACAGATAGGTCAGTCCGAGCTCTTTCTGAAGATCCTCGAACATATTGACGACCTGCGCCTGAATGGAGACATCGAGCGCGGAGACCGGCTCATCGCAGACGATGAACTCGGGATCGACCGCAAGCGCTCTCGCGATACCGACTCGCTGGCGCTGACCGCCGGAGAACTCATGCGGATAGCGGTTTGCGTGCTCGCTGTTGAGTCCGACGCGCTCAAGAAGGGTGATTATCTTCTCTCTTCTCTCCGCCTTGTTGGCGGCGAGATGGTGGATATCGATAGGCTCGCCGACGATATCGCCTATCGTCATGCGCGGGTCAAGGCTCGCATAGGGGTCCTGGAAAACCATCTGCATCTTGCGTCTGAAGGGCAGCATATTGACCGCCACTTTGTTTTCCTTATCGAAAATAACATTTCCGTCGTAGATTATCTTGCCGTCCGTGGGCTCATAGAGTCTGAGCAGAGTACGACCGACGGTAGTTTTGCCGCAGCCGGACTCGCCGACGAGACCGAGCGTCTCTCCCTTATTGATAAAGAACGAGACATCATCGACTGCCTGGACGAATTTTTTGTGCTTTCCTCTGCCGCCTGCCGGGAAATACTGCTGCAGGTGCTGCACTTCAACGAGCTTTTCATTCTCACTCACAGCTTGTCTCCCCCTTTTCAAATTCTTCTTTCTGAAGCAGCCAGCAGTGGCTGTAGTGCGTATCGCTAAGCTCCGTCTTGGGCGGCATCTCGCGCAGGCATATCTTCATGCAGTTTGCGCAGCGCGGCGCGAACGGGCAGCCTGCGGGAGGATTCAGCAGGTCGACCGGCTGACCCTCGATAGGCACAAGGCGCTCTATCTCCTGAACGCTGAGCTTTGGAATAGAATTAATGAGTCCTTTGGTGTATTCATGCTTGGGCTCATAGAATATCTCATCCGCCGTGCCGTACTCAACGATGTGACCGGCATACATGACGGCGATTCTCTCGCACATGCTGGCGACGACGCCGAGGTCATGGGTTATCATTATGATGCTCATGCCGAGCTTCTGTCTGAGTTCCTGCATAAGCTCGAGTATCTGAGCCTGAATGGTAACGTCGAGAGCCGTTGTGGGCTCGTCGGCTATGAGCAGTTTGGGCTCGCACGCGAGGGCTATTGCTATCATGACTCGCTGACGCATACCGCCGGAGAGCTCATGGGGATACTGCTTGAGGCGCTTTGCCGGCTCGTTGATGCCGACAAGCTCGAGCAGCTCCTTCGCGCGGTCATATGCCTCTTTTTTGCTCTTGCCCGTATGCAGGCGGATAACCTCGGTTATCTGATTGCCGATAGTATAGACGGGGTTGAGGCTCGTCATGGGATCCTGGAAGATTATCGAGACCTCGTTGCCCCTGATTTTGCGCATTTCTTTTTCGCTCATCTTTTCGATCTGATGACCGTTGAAATATATCGTACCGCCGATGAGCTTGCCGGGATAGGCGGTAAGACCCATTATTGAATAAGCCGTAACGGATTTGCCCGAGCCGGACTCGCCGACTATGCCGAGCACCTCGCCCTCGTTCATGGAGAAGGACACGCCGTTCAGCGCCTTGACCTCGCCCGCGGGGGTGAAGAACGAGAGTTTTTCGTCTTTTATTTCCAGAAGTTTTTCGCTCAAAATTCTCGCCCTCCTTGTCAGTTTTTCAGCTTCGGATCAAACGCATCGCGCAGTCCGTCGCCGAAGAGGTTGAATGCGAGAATGATGACGCTGATAAGTATTGCCGGCAAAAACAGCAGATGCGGATAAGTGTTCATGCCCTTGACCGCATCGGTTGCGAGGGAGCCGAGCGACGGCATGGGAGCCGCAACGCCGAGTCCGAGGAAGCTCAGATAGCTCTCGGTGAATATAGCCGAGGGGATCTGAAGCGTTGTGGTAACGATAAGGGTGCCGATGCAGTTTGTGAGCAGGTGCTTTCTGATTATGCGCGAGCTGCTTGCGCCGAGAGCGCGCGCCGCCGTGACATATTCGGACTCCTTGAGCACAAGAATCTGCGAGCGCGTGATACGCGCCATGCCGACCCAATAGAGCAGAACGAACACGAGGAATATCGCGATAAGGTTCGGTCCGACCGTGTTCATCCAGCCAAATCCGGGCTGTTCGGCGAGATCCTCAAGCCTCGGTTTCAAGGCGAGCGAGAGCACTATTATCAAAAGAACATCGGGTATTGTATAGAGAATATCGGTGATTCTCATCATTATTATATCGACCCAGCCGCCGGCAAATCCGGCGACGGCGCCGAAAATCGAGCCGACTATCAAAACGAGCGCCGCGCAGATAAGACCGACGGTAAGGCTGATTCGCGTGCCCATCATAAGGCGAACGGCAAAGTCTCTGCCGAGCTTATCGGTGCCGCAGATATGCGGGAAAACCTTTTCGCCCGCGTCTATGCGCGCCTGCTCTGTTTGGCTGTATTCAAAAGGTTTGAGATTCTCGCTGTACTTAATCTGCTGCTCGTAGCTATACGGCCAGAAAGCGGGCATGACATAGGCGAAAACCATTATTATAAGGATGAAAATGAGGCTGACCATCGCTATCTTGTTCTTGCGCAGGCGGCGCATACCGTCCGCCCAGAAGTTGACGCTGTCGCGCATGACGACGAGGCTCTCTTTTTCATCGTTTGTTGCCGGGATAAAATCATCTGCATTCAGGTGCAGACTCGGGAATTTTTTCTTCATCGTTTCTCTCCTGCCGCTCCCTTACTTGAGTTTAATACGGGGGTCTATGATCTTATAGAGGATATCAACTATAACATTCGCCGCAATTATAAGAGTGGCAAGAACTATTGTAGTTCCCATTATCAGCGTATAGTCTTTTTGGTTTATCGCCGAGACGAAATCGCGGCCGAGACCGGGAATGGTGAATATCTTCTCCACGACGAACGATCCGGTCATAAGACCCGCCAGCATGGGGCCGACATAAGTAACAACGGGAAGAATGGCGTTTCGCAGGGCGTGCTTGAAGAGAACCTTGAAGTTCGACAGACCCTTTGCCCTCGCGGTGCGGATATAGTCCTGACCCATAACGTCGAGCAGGCTCGAGCGCATGAGGCGCGTTATATATGCAGTCGGATAAATCGACAGCGCCGTTACCGGCATTATATAGGATGCCAACGAGTTTAGTCCTATCGTCGGCAATATGTTCAGCTTGCTTCCGAATGTATATAGCAGGATAACGCTGCTTATAAAGCTCGGTATGGCTATTCCGCAGGTCGCAAGCACGATAATAATATTATCGGCGAATTTTCCTCTGTTATAGGCCGAGACACAGCCCAGCGGGATACCGACGAGCAGCGATACGAGCACGGCGACGCCCGCAAGACGCGCCGAAATCGGAAATTTCGAGGAAATTATTTCGTTGACCGAACGTCCGCGCTGTTTAAGGCTCGGGCCCATATCTCCCTTGAGAAGATCGGACATATATGTCAAATAACGCTGCCCTATGGGCTTGTCCAGTCCGAATTTTGCTTCAAGCGCTCTCTGCGCCGCCTCACTCATAGACTTCTCAGCCGTGAACGGACCGCCCGGTACCAGATTCATCAGAAGAAAAGTCAGTGTTGCAACAATGAATATGCACAGCAGACCCATTGCAACACGCTTGATGATATACTTCGCCAAGTATGCCAACTCCCTGTCGTCAAAGTATCGGGGCAAAAATTGTGCGCCGCCCCGTAGAAAAAGCACCACAAACAACTAAAAGTGTTGAATTACAACTATTTATGACTGCTTAATATAGGACATATTAACATAATACAGCCGAAAATGCAAGCTTATACAGATTGAATTTATTGTCAAATACCCCGGAATGCCGTCAAAATTTTCGGCGGCTTTATATCTCGGTGTCCGCGATATTAGTTTTTTGCGTGCACGCGGCGCAAAGATTCCCGAAAGCGCGCTGTCAAGCCGTTTTACAAAATTTATTCGCTTTGCTTCAACAATGTATCAAAGCACCGAATTACAGCTTTGCCGCGTTAGCCTGAGATTGATTTTGCCATATAAATTTCAGATGTGATATTTGAGCACAGCGAAGAGATATGACAATATATGCATATTACAGCAAACGGAGCGCAGTAAAAAAAACTGTGCTCCGCGAAAAAATATTCAAAAATTTACTGCATGACGGAAAGGATGAAGCATACAGCCGACACAGTAAACAGCACTGCGGAAAGGGCAGTTGTCATAAATCTGCTCTTTCTTGATGTATCTTCATTACCGCTTTCTTTGCTGATACCGACCATCATAAATTTGAACAGAATCGAGAGACCGAAAATCATTCCGGTCACAACATACGCTGTTCTAAGACCCGACTGATAAGACATAACATGCTGCGGATTCAAGAGACTTTCAAGTCTGATAAGTCCCAGCGGAATAGCCATCGTCAGACCGAATCCAAACAGAATTTTAAGTCCGATAAGGTTGCTCATGCTCGGATATCCGCCGACTGCCGACTTTCCGGAAGCATCCTCAAGATTTCTCAAAACCGAGCCCACCTGACCGACGCTGTAAAGCTTGCCGTCGATAAGGTAGCCGTTGCCGAGCTTATCGTTTATGATAAAGTAATTTCTGGAATCCTGAAACCACACGGGCAGAGTGAACGGCACAAGTTTTCCTTTGACCTTTGCCAACGCCAACAAACGGTTATTATCATCGCGTCCGTTGCGGCGCAGCTGCTTACTCTCAAACGAGCCGAACTTTTCAATATCATCATAGTAAACCGACACTTTGTGCGACGGAATCGGCTTATAGAATGTCTTTGCATGATCCATAAATGCATCAAAGTACACTGCCTCAAAATGGTCTTCATAGAAAGTGAACTTCGACATGAAGATAATTTTGAGCGCGCTGACGCTTATAAAATATGTAAGCGCAGCCGCCACTGCAATGACGACGATGCGCTCCGGCGCCAGTCCTTTGAGAATGATGGACACGGCTTCGTAAATCAGCATCGCGGGAAACGCAAAGCCCACAAGGGCAAGCATCAGACTTCCCGCTTCAAACGGTCGGACAACTGTCTTTTTCATAGTGTTCTCCCTTTCAGTTTTTTACCAACTCTCTCTCCTTATCTGTATGAAAGAACGCGATATTGACCGTGAACTCCCTATCAGCCTCGCTGTATGACCAATCGAACTCGCCGTTATATTTTCCCGCCATCGCCTTGATGCTCTTTGTTCCAAGACCGTGGAAGCCGCCGGAATTCTTTGAAGTCCTGAGCGATTTGCCGACGGACTGCGGCTTGCGGTCGCTGGAATTGACGCAGGAAAGCATATCGAATTCATTGACCCTGTTTATCGAAAGCTCTATCGTTTTCTTTTCGGAAACGCTCGCCGCCTCGACCGCATTGTCGAGGATATTGCTCAGAAGCGTTATCAGATCCGGCGCATCCATAAACGAGAGGTTCGCCGTTCTTATATTGTATTCGAAGCTTATCCCGCTCGAATCGCAGATCGATTTATATTTGTTGAGCAGCAAATCGAGGAACTTGTTCTTTGTGTTGCCAAACATCGAATGGTATTTTATATCGCCGTAGATATTCTCGATATATTCGCTGACTGCGGGATCGTCCGCGAGTGCTTTTATGGCGATAAGATGATTTTTCTCGTCATGCGTTATAGTCTTGAGCATCTCGTTTTGCTGATCGAGCAGGGCGTAATAAGTCTGGTCGGTGCGCAGTCGCTCCGCCTCGCGCTGGGTCTTATAGAGCTCGTCCATCTTGCGCGAAGTGCGCCCGTAAAAGACGAAAGTCAGAAACGCCGATGCGATTATAGCGATTGACGCGACGGAAATTATAACACTTATATTCTTCGACAAATCGTAGCGCACGGAAATCATCCAGAAAGTATAGAGGATAACTATCGACGCTATAGGATAAATCAGCAGGAACGCGGGGATGCGCACGCCCTTCTGACCGCGCAGATACAGTCCCGCATAAACAGCCGCTTTCGTCAGAACGAAGAGGACGGACTTGCTCAGGAGCACCATAAGCAGATAGATATAGACGCTCGACTGATACGCCTTTATATCACCGCCGCCGATTATCGCGAGCAGGCTTATGACTATAAATTCCGACGCAGTGTTCGACACCGCTATGAACAGCGCGCCGAGCGTTGCGCCTTTGATATTGCATTCAAAGAAGAGCTTTGCAAACACGGAATCGATAACAAAGCAGAGCAAAATGTTGACGACCGTTGAATTAAACAGCAAAAACGCCGCATATGCCACGGCATAGAAAGCAATGCCGACCGCAGCTGCAACGGTTTTCCTGCCCTTATTGGCAAACAGATCATTGAAGAACTGAAAAACAATAAACAGTTCCACAGCGTGTGAAAGTGTAGAAACCAGATTCATTTAGATCATCGTCCCCCGAAATAGTTGAGAAAAAAGTGGCGGAACTCCGCCTGCTTCCTGTAGGCTATGGGTATTTCGTACTTGCCGCAGAGCACAACGGTCGCGCGGGTGTAATCCGTTGCATAATGGACATTGACTATATAGCTCTTATGCACGCGGAAGAATGACGGCGCAGCGAGCTTTGAATCCCAGAAGTCAATGCCGTTTTCCGAATTGTACTCCCCCTGGGTCGTCACGACCCGCGTGGAGCGTCCGGCTATCTCAACAAAAACAATATCTTTTGAGAAGACACACACGGCTTTTCCGCTCTCTTTCACAAGAAAGCTTGTGCGCGTCCTGTCGATGAGCTTCAGCGCTTTTTCGACTCCCGCTCTGAGCCGCCTTGCGTCGAGCGGTTTGGATATATATCTGAAAACGTGCAGATCCATGGCATCGTCGATATAGTCATCATACGATGTGATAAAAAATATAATGATATTGCGGTTTCTCTTCTTCAGCCTTGCGGCAATCTCAAGCCCGTTATACGGGGTCATCCCGATATCGAGAAAAGCCATATCATATGTTTCCGCGCTGTCATGCAGTTGCGCACTGTCAGATATGAGATCGAACCGCGCATCGATATTCTTCTCCGCAAGGGTCGTGCGAACCACCGATTCGATCTTTTTTACATAAGCACTGTCGTCATCACAAATTGCGATCTTCACGAAATGCCACTCCTCGTTGACAATTATACCATATGAGAAAACTCAAGTCAAATAGTTTAAATCGTTAAATCGTTGAGTCATCTTTCTGATGTATGTAACAGTCAACAAGGCGCCAGACCATCCTCTGCTCCTCGACGGAAAGCGACGAGAGCATCTCCCCTATCTGCTCGGGAAGAGAATCGCTTATCACGCCGGAGAAGAAATAGTCCGCGTTGCAGTCGAGAGCCTTGCAGATGAGCATAAAGCTGTTGAGCTTCGGATAGCTCCTGCCGTTCTCTATATTGGATATCTGATTATCAGAGACTCCTATAAGTTCCGCCAGCTCGGACTGTTTCATTCCGAGCAGTTTTCTGCGCTGCATTATCCGCGCCCCGATAACGGCATTCTTCTTTTCATCATTCACTTTCATCACCCATGGAAAATGTTACCATTTGCCGCTTTTAATTGGAACAAACTGCAATTTACTAACACAATTATATTTGTAATACACCGTTATTTTATGCCGCTGTTAAATAATATTAAGGATTTGTGCAGTTTTGACGCAAAAATATGCAGTATTGTTTGTTATATTGAATTTTATTGTTGACATGTTATCATGTAGTTGTCCCAAAAATACCAAAGAAAGGAAATGCCGGACTTAAATGGAACCGGCAGCAGGTGGACAAAATGAAAAACATAGCAAAGAAAGCGGCAGAGTCTGTTATCACTCTCGCCAAGACGAACGTCAAGGACGACATCAACTCGACTGGTTCGCCCTGGTCTTATCAGCCCCGTATGCCCAAGAGCGCGGAGATCTATAAGAACAAATGATTTATGATCTGTCAGTTCGCCTGACTTCTCGTCTCGGGAAGCGCGGGTATCTGCCGGACAGCGAGGAAGAGATCGTGGCCTACGGTCTCTTTTCGTTGTTATCAAAGCTGATGTACGCGGTCATCTGCCTGATACTTGGACTGATTTTTTCGGTTCCGCTCGAGAGCATGATTTTCTACGCCGTGTTCCTGTTCGTCAAGAAATACGGCGGCGGGTTTCACGCCTCGACCGAGGGCAAGTGCATGATACTGTCGACGATAGAAATACTTTTGTCGATATGCTTTGTTTTCTTCGCCCTGCGCGAGTCCGCGGTTCTGAAATCCGGTGCGCTCGCATCGGCAGTGGCATACATTATAATATGCATCCTCTCCCCTGCGGCGGCGAAAGAGAAGCCGCTCGACGACGCGGAGAAAATTCGCTACCGCGAACGGTCGATAATCCGCGTTACGCTTACATTCGCAGCCATGACGGCGGTGCTCATCTTCGGCTATCCGAGAATATGTGCTCCGCTTTGCTCCGCGCTGATGCTTGAGGGCGTCATGCTGACGGCAGGCAGGATATCACTGAGAAGATACAGCGAAGCGGCAGAAGAGTAAACACAAAAGCCATCTCTGAAAAAGGGATGGCTTTTGTGTTTTTAGTATATAAATTGAGCCGCCCCATTAAGGAACGGCTTTTTGTTTATTTTTCTTTTCCAATCGTCACGGTGCTCTCTCCCCTGTGGCGAATGAGCCTTTGGACGGTGAATGTGCCGTCGTTTTTGATATTTATAAGCTGGCCGCCCCTGAAAGGCACGACATAGATATTATGGTCGCACGATAGACCGTAGCTGAGCCTTATCCCGTGATATTCGGCGGAATAGTTGTTCATATGGTCGTGACCCGCGAAGCACGCGGCGGGAGCGTCAGCGGATAATGATGGAATCCCTCTCAGCGCCAACAGAAATATATTTTATCTGCACGCCGATCTGCGTTTCTATGAAGTCGATATATTTTTTCGCCGCTTCGGGCAGTTCATCGAAAGAGCGGCAGTCGGAGATATCCTCTTTCCAGCCGTCAAAATACTCATAGACGGGCTTTGCGTTATTGAGCGCGCTGCCGGTCGGGAAAGTATCGACGCGCTTTCCGTCTATTTCATATGCGACGCAGACGGGGATTTTATCGAAATAAGAGAGAATGTCAAGCTTTGTCAGCGCGATTGCGGTTGCGCCCTGGACACGCGCTCCGTAGCGCGAGGCCACGACATCGAAGCCGCCGACTCTTCTCGGTCTGCCGGTAGCCGCGCCATATTCGTTGCCCGCCCGGCGAAGTATTTCGCCCTCTTCACCGAACAGCTCGCACACGAACGGACCCTCGCCAACGCAGGTCGAGTAGGCTTTCATAACGCCTATGCTCTCGTCAAGATGTAACTGCGGAATACCCGCGCCGATAGTCGAAAATGCGGCGATGCTGTTTGACGACGAGGTATACGGATAAATGCCGTAATCAATATCCCTGAGTGCGCCGAGCTGAGCTTCAAAGAGTATCTTTTTGCCCTCGTCAGCCGCTTTGCTCAGATATTCCGACGTGTCGCAGATATACGGGAGCAGCGGCTTGCCGTAGGTGCGAAGCCAGGTGAGCATTTTTTCGGCGTCGATAGGCTCGTGGTGATATCCGCCCTCGATGAGCAGGTTTTTCCACTCGACGATATCCCTGAGATGATCGGCGACGCCGTCTACGTCGCGCAGATCACCCATACGAATAGTCTTTTTCATATATTTGTCCGCATAGACGGGCGCGATTCCCCGGCGGGTCGAGCCGAATTTTTTATCGGAGAGTCTGTCCTCTTCGAGGCAGTCCTGTATCCTGTGATAGGGCATGCAGATAGTTGCGCGGTCACTGATTTTCAAGTTTTCCGGGGATATCTCTATCCCCTTTTCGCGCAGCCTGCCGATCTCGCCGACGAGGTGCTCGATATCAATAACCATTCCCGTGCCCATGACGTTCACTGTGCCGTCGCGCAGAATGCCGGAGGGAAGCAGATTGAGAATAAACGTGCCCTTTTCGTTGACGACGGTGTGACCCGCATTGTTTCCGCCCTGATAGCGCGAAACTATATCAAAATCCTGCGAAAGATAATCGACGATGCGTCCCTTGCCCTCGTCGCCCCAGTTGACACCGACTATCGCTGATAACATAATGATTGCTCCTTCTTTCGTTTGACTTGCCGCCATGCGGCGTGATTTCAGTTTTCGCTGTGTTTTGCGCCGTTTTCCGCGCTGAGAATAAGCTCCTCCTCTTCGCGGATGAACATCATGCCGAAGCTTATCAAAAGCAGTCCGCAGGATATCCAGATCGACTTCTCGCCGAGTCTCCCGGTAACAAAGCTGCCGACACCCGCGCCGACGGCAAAGACCAATATGACCGCGAAATATGTAAGCGCCTTTTTGAGTATCGCCTTATCCTTTGTGCGAAAATAGGCGCAGAGAGCCTCAGTGCCGCTTCGCATATTGCCGATGCACATCGTACTGGCATAGGCATGGCCGCGCACCTTATGGAATGTCTGCACCTGAAGCGCGCAGACGAACGAGACGAGCGCATTCGCGAGCGGATCGAGCTTCTGCGGCATGAATCCGACCGCAAACAGCAGAACTATCTCATCGATAAGAATCAGCTGCCGCCAGTGGATTTTCTCGTAGTTTTTGAACCGCATATGCACCACTTCCGCTATCGCGATGCCGATGATAAACGACACAACGGGGATGAGATATTTGATGACCCTGCTTCTGTCCGCGTCGACAAGGGCCGTGCTCATGAGCACGATATTTCCCGTCTGCGCGTTTGCAAAGACCGAGCCGCGGCAGCAATAAGTATAGGCATCCTGAAATCCGCCGGAGAGTATTATGAACACCGCCGCGCGGAATTTGTCAGACATCTGTCCGTGAAATCCGTTTTTGAGCTTCATGCAGACACACGACCCTTGGATTTATCGGCAGTCAGCCTGTCTATGCTGACAAGCTTCGTGCAGAGTGCGAGCACGCGCACCGCGAGAGTTATCTCTTCGACCGTTGCAAACGACGGGGCGAGCCTTATATTTTTATCCTCCGGGTCGAGTCCGTGCGGATAAGTTGCCCCGGCGGGAGTGAACGTAACGCCGCAGTCGCCGCACATCTTCACGACCTTTCCGGCGCAGCCCGGCATGGTGTCAAACGAGAGGAAATACCCGCCCTTGGGCGTTGTCCACTCTGCGATGCCCAAGCCGCCCAGTTCTTCGTCCAGCACTTTATATACCGAATCGAACTTCGGCTTCAAAATGGCGGCGTGCTTTTTCATATGTGCTTTTAGTCCTGCGCTGTTTTTGAAATATCTCGCGTGCATCAGCTGGTTCATCTTATCCGGTCCGATGGTCGCGAATTTCAAAAAGCTCTTTATATCTATCAGATTGGCCGGACTCGCCGCGACCGCCGCAACGCCCGCGCCCGGGAAGGTTATCTTGCTCGTGGAGCAAAACTCATAGACCATATCGGCGCTGCCGGCTTTTTCGCATTCCTCGATTATATCCGGTATCTGCGCATTGTCGCCGTCAAAGGCGTGGACACAGTAGGCATTGTCCCAGAAGATACGGAAATCCTCCGCCGCCGGCTTCAATGCGGCGAAACGTCTGACCGTCTCATCGCTGAACACGATTCCCGTTGGGTTCTGGTATTTCGGCACGCACCAGATACCTTTCACCTTTTCGTCCTTTATCAATTTTTCTACCTCGTCCATATCGGGACCCGTCGGCAGCATCGGCACGGGTACAAGCTCGAAGCCGAAATGCTCGGTTATTGCAAAATGGCGGTCATATCCGGGGACGGGACAGAGGAACTTGCGCCCTTCAACCTCCTGCCAGGGCTTCGCGCCGCAGATTCCGTCGGTCATGCCGTGGCTGACTATCTGATACATCATAGTAAGGCTGCTGTTCCCGCCGACAAGCGTATGCGACGAGTGCGTGCCCATCATATGCGCGAGCAGGCGCTTTGCCTCCGGGATTCCGTCAAGTCCGCCGTAGTTGCGGCAATCCTGCCCGCTCTCGGAGTCGAGGATGCTGCGGCTGTCGATAACATCGAGCATACCGAGCGACAAATCCAGCTGCTCCGCCGACGGCTTTCCGCGCGACAGATCGAGCGTCACGCCGTTTTTTAGAAGTTTTTGGAGCTCTTTCGCAGCTTTCTCTTTTTCTGCTGCCAGCTCTTCGCTGCTTGCTTTCAGATAATTCAAAGTAATTCTTCTTTCCGGGCTTTACTTTTTTTGACAAGTGTATTATAATCCAGTTGCAGATATGTGTAAAATCTATAATACATATATCAACGATATCCAAAACATATATCAGCGGAGGCTTATCATGAACATAAACTACGACTACTACCGAATCTTTTACTTCGTCGCAAAATACGGCAACATCTCACAGGCCGCGAAGCTGCTTTTGAACAACCAGCCCAATCTGACAAGGACGATAAAGAACCTGGAAAGCGAGCTCGGCTGCCCCCTGTTTTCGCGCACAAACCGCGGCATGCGCCTGACGCCGGAGGGTCAGAAGCTGTATGAGCACATCAAGGTCGCCATCGAGCACATCGAGGCGGGCGAAGAAGAGATAACCGAGAGCAAGAATTTGCAGACGGGCACGGTTTTCGTCGCGGCGAGCGAGGTCGCCCTGCGCTGCCTGCTTCTGCCAGTGCTCAAAAAATTTCGCATGCTCTATCCCGGGGTTCGCATACGCATCAGCAACCACTCGACCCCGCAGGCAATAGCCGCGCTCAAGGACGGAACGGCGGATATCGCAATCGTCACGACTCCGACCGTCCGCTCCGCCTCGCTGAGCGAAACCCCGCTTCGCTCCGTGCGCGAGGTGGCGATATGCTCGCCGGCATTCAAAGAGCTGCTCGGCAGAAAGATAAGCCTCGCCGATCTCGGTAACTATCCGCTGATATCTCTCGGCACGAGCACAAAATCATTCGAGTTTTATTCGGCGTTCTTCACCGAGCACGGTCTGCCGTACAGCCCTGACATCGAAGCGGCAACGGCAGATCAGATTCTCCCGATGGCGCAGGCGGATCTCGGAGTCGGATTCGTGCCCGAGGAGTTCGTAAATCTTTCCGACAAAGTGCAGATAATCGACCTCGAAGAAGAGATACCCGAGCGCAGCATCTGCCTTATAAAAAGAAAAGAGCAGCCGCTGAGCGTGGCTGCAAAAGAACTTGAAAGAATGATAATAGAACTGGCGAGCGGAGAGTGAAAAGTGGATAGTGGTGAGTGGCAAGTGAAAAGTGGAGAGTGAAGAGTGAAGAGTGGCAAGTGAAAAGTGAAGAGTGAGAAAGTAAAAATCGGCAAATATCTGACGATACTTGCCGATTTTTGGTGCGGATAACAGGGATCGAACCTGCATGGTTGCCCACCGGATCCTAAATCCGGCGCGTCTGCCAATTCCGCCATATCCGCATATGTGCCGTCCGCTGAATGTCTGCGCGGCTTTTGACTGCTATATTATATCAGGGATAATAATTATTTTCAAGTTTTTCGCGTCCGGAGCTACAAAAAATAAAAAAAAGCTTGCTTTTTTGCAAGTTATCTGTTATCATATCATCTGTTACCGAGTAAAGAAGGAGGTGCGACACATGGCAAAATGCGAATATTGCGGTAAGGATGTGTCTTTCGGCATCAAGGTTTCCCATTCTCACAGACGTTCAAACAGAACCTGGAAGCCCAACATTAAAAGGGTCAAGGCTATAGTGAACGGCTCTCCCAAGAGAGTTTATGCATGTACTCGTTGCCTTCGTTCCGGCAAAGTTACACGCGCTGTCTGATGACCGAACAGATATTCACGGCACTGTTTTAAACGGTGCCGTAATTTTTTTGCCTTTTTATTTCCGACATCTTTTTCGGCGGGCGTAATACTATTGTATATTGTGCCGTCTTTTCAAACTGCTGACAAAGTTTATGACATAATTGTAAACTTTGGAAAAAGGTATTGATTTTTGGTACAAATGGGTTTAGAATATGAATTAGCACTCGGGGATGTAGAGTGCCAAAAGATTTTTAAGCTTGCATTTTTTATAATTCAGGAGGAATCGATATGAACATTAAACCGCTTGCAGACAGAGTTGTTGTCAAGCCTGTCGAGGTTGAAGAAACTACGAGCAGCGGCATTATCCTCGCCGCTTCCGCACAGGAGAAGCCCCAGGTCGCTGAGGTCGTTGCAGTGGGTCCCGGCGGACTCGTTGACGGCAAGGAAGTTGAGATGTACGTCAAGGTCGGCGACAGAGTCATAACCGGCAAATATTCTGGCACTGAGGTCAAGCTCAACAAAGAGGAATACACCATAGTCCGTCAGAGCGACATTCTCGCTATCGTAGAATAATCGGAGGTAATTCATCATGGCAAAACAGATCATTTACGGCGAGGAAGCCCGCAAGGCTCTCCAGGCCGGTATCGATAAGCTCGCTAACACAGTTAAAATCACGCTCGGCCCCAAGGGCAGAAACGTTGTGCTCGACAAGAAGTACGGCGCTCCCCTCATCACCAACGACGGTGTCACCATCGCCAAGGATGTTGAGCTCGAAGATCCCTTTGAGAACATGGGCGCTCAGCTGATAAAGGAAGTCGCCACAAAGACAAATGATGTCGCGGGCGACGGCACCACCACCGCTACCCTGCTCGCTCAGGCACTCGTCCGCGAGGGCATGAAGAACGTTGTTGCAGGCGCAAACCCGATGGTCATCAAGAAGGGCATCCAGAAGGCTGTTGATGCCGCTATCGAGGCTGTCAAGTCCCACTCTCAGCCTGTTAAGGGCACCGAGGACATCGCGAGAATAGCCACCATTTCCTCCGCTGACGAGGATATCGGCAGAATCATTGCCGACGCTATGGAGAAGGTCACCTCCGACGGCGTTATCACCGTTGAGGAGTCGAAGATTGCACAGACCGAGGCAGAGGTTGTCGAGGGCATGCAGTTCGACAGAGGCTACATCTCCCCCTACATGGTAACCGACACCGACAAGATGGAAGCCGTCATCGACGACGCTCTCATCCTTATCACAGACAAGAAGATTGCAAGCATTCAGGATCTTCTTCCCCTGCTCGAGCAGATCATGCACGCAGGCGGAAAGCTTATCATCATCGCTGAGGACATCGAGGGCGAGGCTCTTTCGACCATCCTTGTCAACAAGCTTCGCGGCGTGTTCACCTGCGTGGGCATCAAGGCTCCCGGCTTCGGCGACAGACGCAAGGAGATGCTCCAGGATATCGCTATCCTCACCGGCGGCAAGGTCATCACCTCCGAGCTCGGTCTTGAGCTCAAGGACACCCAGATTTCCGATCTCGGCCGCGCACGCCAGGTCAAGGTCTCCAAGGAGAACACCATCATTGTTGACGGCGCAGGCGACAAGGACGCTATCAAGTCCAGAGTCAACCAGATCCGCACCCAGATTGAGAACACCGCTTCCGACTATGACAGAGAGAAGCTTCAGGAGCGCCTTGCAAAGCTTGCAGGCGGCGTAGCGGTCATCAAGGTCGGCGCAGCTACCGAGACCGAGATGAAGGAGAAGAAACTCCGCATCGAGGACGCTCTCGCAGCAACCAAGGCAGCTGTTGAAGAGGGTTCCGTTGCAGGCGGCGGCGTCGCACTGCTCAACGCTATCCCCGCAGTCAAGGCTCTGCTTGACAGCACCGAGGATTCCGACGAGAAGACCGGCGTGAAGATCGTTCTCAAGGCTCTTGAAGAGCCCGTTCGCCAGATTGCTTCCAACGCGGGACTTGAGGGTTCGGTTATCATCAACCACATCGTTGAGTCCGGAAAGATCGGCTACGGCTACAACTTCGCTTCTGACGGATATGTTGACATGTTCGAGGCAGGCGTTGTTGACCCGACAAAGGTCACCCGCTCCGCTCTGCAGAACGCCGCTTCCGTTGCGGCAATGGTTCTGACCACCGAGAGCCTTGTCACCGACAAGCCCGACCCGGCAGCAGACGCGGCAAACGCCGCAGCGATGGCTGCACAGGCCGGCGGCGGAATGTATTAATCCAAAGCTGAATAAATAATTTGAGCCGCTCGGGCAACCGGGCGGCTTGATTTTTTGGTATTGCAAAATTGAGATTTGTCCATCACTCGAGCCACAGCAAAGTAAAAACAAGTGTTTCAGCCAATTTTTATAATCAAGCTTTCAACAGCCGCGCCGCAGTGTTTGAAGTCTAACTGAGATAGGCTCGCTTCATCCGCCACCGGCGGCGCTTAGGTGACGTTGCACACTAGTTCAAGCTCCGGCGCGTTTGCGGGCGAATGTGCCGAGCAACTAATTGAGAGCCGCAAGCCAAGTGCCGCGGTGTGAAATCTCAGGAGGGTGAGTTGTAGGGGGCGGCGACCCGACGACCCTTTGACGCGCGAGCGTCACGGCGTTTTGTGGATGATGCGAGTGAAGTAATCACTTAGTCACTTACCGCTATTATGGATTTTAAAAGCAGGCGAACAAAGTTCGCCCCTACGGTCTGTAAAACGAGCTTTTCCGAAGATTTTATGCCGCTTGCGAGGCATCGGTGAGTCGAGTCGCCGCACCACACAAATTGCACGCCAATAAATTTGTGCAGATTTTGTTATAATCCCCAATTTGCATGGCTTTCTCTAATTTAAATTCCATCATCGCCTTGAGTTAAAGCGAAAAAATCCGCCCGGAATTGGGCGGATTAGTTATTTTATAACCGTATCAATCGCTTTTCTGACATCGGCGGCGACGGAATCTATATCGCGTGCGGCGTCGATGACGACGATATTGTCTCTGTCTTTGAGCAGTTCAAACGCGCTGTAATACCGCTCGCGGATGGCGTTTATCTGTTCCGGGTCGCGCTCAAAAATTTCGAGATACACGCGCCCGTTTTCTATCCTCTCGTGGCAGCTCTCCGGGTCGACATCGAAAAAGATGCAGATATCCGGCTTGAGTATGCCCGGGCAGTTGAGGTTCATATCGATGACCCACTGCCTGTCCTCCCCCACCGCCTGATAGGCGATGGACGAATAGTAATATCTGTCGCACACGACATCGATTCCCGCTTCGAGCGTCTTTTCTATGCCGTTGACGGGGTTCATATTGTGCGCCACGCGGTCCGCGAGGAAGAGCGCGGCGAGCTCCGAGGATGTGCGCTGCCTTGCGCCGCTGAGCACATCTCTTATCATACCGCCGGTCACCGACTCGGTGGGCTCGGCGGTCGGATACACATTCCTGCCCTGCGACTTAAGATAAGCGCAAAGCAGAGCCGTCTGGGTGCCCTTGCCGGAGCCGTCAAGTCCCTCGACTACAATGAATTTTCCTCTCATAATACGCGGTAGTCCTCCGTGTAAATGAAGGTGCATTTGTCGAGCTGTTTGTCAGACACTTTTATCTTCGACGGGAAGCTCGACTTGACCGCCTTTGCCATATCAATCTGCTCGCCGCAGAGGGTGGCTCTTGCATATTCAAACGCTGCCTCGGTCATTGAAGATGCGGTCAGATCGTCCCACACGATGAACTGGTTCTTCGTGCCGCCGTTCGCTCTTATCGCGGCTCTGACCTTGCTGAACACCTTGGACTTGTTGTCCCACTTCTTGCCGACCTCGATATCAAAAGCGGCGGTGTAGCCGTCATAGATGCTCGGGAAGCTCGTGCCCGCGACGATTATGCCGTTCGGGCAGGCGTTCTTTATAAGCTCCGCCTGAGAAGATATATCGGCGCAATAAGCCGCAATCTTCTTGCCCTCGAAATTCTTGAGCTGGCGGGCGATATCCTCTTTCATGAAACTCTGTGCGCCCTTTATGCCGAGAGCCTGCGAGACATCGTAGCAGTTGACAAATTTATATGTCATGCCGAGCTCATCGCACTTCTTCTCAGCCGCTTCGCGCGACTCCTTGATGCTCGGGGTGCTCTGCTGAACGCCGGTGGCGTAATAGACAAAGACCTGCGCGCCGCGTCCGTGCGCCTCTTCGACCATCATCGCTGCGTCCTTGGCGGTATCTATCGCAAGAATGGCATCGGCGGACTTCGCAAGAGTCTGGATATTCTCCTCGGGTGCAGTGCAGACGATGAGCTTATCGGGATTCTTTGCCTTTGCCGCTCTGACTGCCGCGACGGCTCCGAGATTCGCTCTCGCGATAACTATCGCGCCGTAGCTCGCATCGGAGGCGATATCGTTGACGCGCTTATAGAAATCGAGAATGCCCGAAGTGCCGACGCGCGTGTCGGTATAGACAACATGCTCGACATAGGAATATTCGCTCGCAAGCTGAGCCGCACGCTGATATTCCTCGGGGTTCTGCGACAGGGTTGCTGTGACTATGGCGATCTTTTTGCCGGGCGCTTTGCCTCCGGCTCCGCCCGAGCACGCGCACATACCTATGGCGACTGCCAGGATGAGCAGGAATGCTGCTGCGGCTTTGAAAGTCTTTTTCATATGATACACCTTATTTTTCCATGAACGCTTCGGCGATGCGCGCGGTGCTGTGCCCGTCGCAGGCGTCCATAAAATAGTTTCTGAAGTTTTCAATTTCCGCGCTGTCGAAGCCGGACTGCGCCTGCCTGACGGCGGAAATAATGCCCTCGGTATCCCGGACTATAGGGCCGGGAACGAAGTCCTCATATTTGTTATAGAAACTGCGGTCGCGGTCATATTCTTCGAGATCATAGGCAAAGAATATCATCGGACGGCTGAGCAGCGAATATTCAAAAATCACGGACGAATAGTCGCTTATCAGCATATCAGCAGCGCACATTGCGAGGTCGATTCGCACATCTTTTGAGATATCGAACACGAAATTCTCATATTTTTCGCGCTCTTCGGCGCTGAGCGAAAAGCGTTTCGCCGTCTGCGGATGGAGCTTATACAGCAGGACGAAATCGTCGGACAGCTCCGCGTTTATGCGCTCGATATCGAGCTTCAGATCCATATAGGACTTGAGAATCGAGTTGCCGCGAAATGTCGGGGCATAGAGGATTATCTTCCTGTCCCCTATCTGCGGGAATTTTTTGAGCATCTCCGCGCGGGCGGAGGAGACGAAATCGGAGCTAAAATAAATATCCGTCCTTGGCACGCCGAGAGGTCTGATTATGCTCTCCGGGCAGTTGAACGCCTCGGCATAATACGGAATAATATTGCGCGCCGACACGGTGACTGCGGTATAGGTGTTGTGGATCGGATAGCGTTCGAGGCTCTTTCTGTCCGCGCCCCACTTGAGGTCGGCGGTCGAATAGCCCCATTTTTTGAACGCACCGCACGCATGCCAAAGCTGAATGACCTCGGTGCCCTTTCGCGGATGATTCGCGAACAGCGGGAAGAACGCATCCTCAACAAAGACGAGTTTGCTCGTCGCATACTCGCGCTGGAAGCGGATATTCTGCCTGAACTCCGCCACCCTCGCGCTTATACTGCCCGCTCCCGCGGGAATGAGCATCTCGGTGCAGTGCATCCCGCGCGCCTCAAGCTCGCGCTTCATGCAGGACAAGTTGTCCGGAAGCGTTTTGCTGTTTGAAGCAAGGAGCACCTTTTTTTCGTCTATCGGCTTTTTCGCCGCGCGCCTGTAGACAGCAGGCCAAATGCGGTAATAGAGCAGGTGGCGGCGCATATCGCCGAGTTTTTTTATCAGTCTTATAAGCAGTGACTTCATCTGTCGCTTTCTTCCTTAAAAATGCAGCTTGGAGTTGACTTCCTGCACGGTCTTTTCGTCGAGCTTCAACACCTTGCGGTCATATGTATACATTCCGTTGACCTCGAACTCGACGTCGCTGACCTGAGTATAGACAGTGGCGCAAAGTCCTTTCTTTATCAGCGGGATGACCTGCTTCTCGTGCAGCTTCTTATAAGCCGCGGAGAGCTTCTCCTTCGACCTGAACATGATATAGCCGAAGCTCTTCTGCTTGTTCCAGACGTGACCGTCGAGAATCATGCTGTATCCGCCGTATTCGCTTATGACGAACGGTCTGCCGTCAAGCTTCGGCATATGAATCGGCAGGATATATTTGTGCATGCTCTTGAGGTCGCAGCCCTTCTGATCGTACCAGCCGCTCGCGTGGTCAACGATTCTCGAGGGATCGTATGCCTTGACGGCATCGCCGATCTCCTTCGCGTCGAACTGACCCCAGCCCTCGTTGAAGGGCACCCAGCAGCCGATGCAGGCGCAGTTATAGAGATTGTCTATCATCTCGAACAGCTCGCGGCGGTAGTCATCGCGCCACTCCTTTTCGCCGCGGCTGAACCAGTTATATTTATTATCCTTGACGCCGATGCCGATATTCGGCAGAACACCCGCAAGGATATTTCCGATATACTCGCCGCCGCTGACCATATCCTGCCAGACTATCATGCCGAGTCTGTCGCAGTGATAGTACCAGCGCAGGGGCTCAACTTTGATATGCTTTCTGAGCATATTAAAGCCGAGGCGCTTCATCTCGGCGATATCGAATATCATCGCTTCGTCGTTGGGTGAAGTCAGACCGCCGTCGCTCCAATAGCCCTGATCAAGCAGGCCGCGCTGGAAATAGGGCTCGTTATTGAGCATAAGGCGCGGCAGACCCTGCTTATCCTTGCCGATGCTGAACTTTCTCATGCCGAAATAGCTCTTGACGGTATCGACAGCCTCGCCGTTTTTCTTCACGGTGAGTACAAGGTCATAGAGAGTCGGGCTCTCGGGGCTCCAGAGTTTCGCATCGGGCACGGGAAGATGCGCGTTGAGCTTCATCTCGCCGGAATATACCTGCTCGCCGCCGAGCGAAATCTCAGCCTCTATCGTGCATCCGTCAAGTCCCTCGCCGGTGCAGGAGACGATTATCTCGCCCGCGTCGATATCGGGGGTCAGGCGCACACAGGTGATATGGCTCTGAGCCACAGGCTCAAGCCACACAGTCTGCCAGATTCCGGAGGTTCCGGTATACCAGAATCCGACGGATTTGAGAACCTGCTTGCCGCGATTCTGCCAGCCCTTGTCGGTCGGGTCATAGACCTTGACAACAAGTTCATTTTCGCCGTCGACAAGTTCGTCTGTTATATCAAAAGAGAACGGGCAATAGCCGCCGGTATGTGTGCCGACGGAGACACCGTTGACAAACACCTCGCACTGCCAATCGACAGCGCCGAAATGCAGAATGCAGCGCTTATTATCAAAGCGGCTGTCGAGAGTGAACCTCTTTCTGTACCAAAGGCGCTCGTCTGGCTGAAGCGCGCGCTGAACGCCGGAGAGCTGGCTCTCGATGGCGAAAGGCAGGATTATCTTGCCGCTGAAATCTTTCGGGCAGGCGTCGCCCGCCGGGGTTATCTCATAATCGCACTCGCCGTTGAGGCACATCCAATCCTCGCGCACAAGCTGCGGGCGGGGATACTCCGGAAGAGGACAGTTTTTGTCCACATCGTCAAAAAATCTGGTTTTCAGATCGTTCACTTACTTAACCTCCGCAATTTAATTAAAAAGTCACATAGTATTATACATTAATTTATGCGTTTTGTCTATAGATTTATTCTCTGTGCCACTTCACGCCCTGGGCGGTATCCTCGAGGACGATGCCCATTTCCTTGAGCTGATCTCTGATTCTGTCCGCCTCTGCCCAGTTTTTCTCCTTACGAGCGTTCGTGCGCGCCTCAATAAGAGCTTCAACATCGCTGTCGAGAGTCTCGGTCTTGCGGTTATAGACGAGTCCGAGCACACCGGTCAGCTCGTCGAACATGGCTATCGCACCCTCAACAAGCGCCTTTGAGGGGGTCTTGCCGACAACATTTGTATTGATATCGCGGACGAGCTCAAATATCGAAGCGATGGCGTCGGCGGTGTTGAGATCGTCGTCCATGGCGGCGATGAACTGCTCTCTGTACTTATTAAAGCCGTCGATAATCGCCTTGTCGCCGTCATGCTCTGCATCAACGGCGTTCTTGAGCTCGAAATCGAGCGAATCGCGGCAAGTATAGAGCCTGTTGAGCGCGGCGATGCACTGCTCGATGATATCTGTGCTGTAGTTTATAGGGCTTCTGTACTGAGCGGAGATGAGCAGATAGCGGATCGGCTCATAGCCGTATTTTTCGGCGACATCGCGCACGGTGAAGAAATTGCCGAGAGATTTCGACATCTTCACATTGTCAACGTTGATGTAGCCGTTGTGCATCCAATAGTGGGCGAACGGCTTGCCTGTGAAGCACTCGCTCTGGGCTATCTCATTCTCATGGTGAGGGAAGATGAGATCCTGACCGCCGCAGTGAATGTCAATGGTGTCGCCGAGATAGCGCCAGTTCATCGCGGAGCACTCGATATGCCAGCCGGGTCTGCCCTTGCCCCACGGGGAATCCCATGCGGGCTCGCCGGGTTTCGCGGCTTTCCAGACGGCGAAATCCATCGGCTCGCGCTTGACCTCGCCGACCATTATACGCGCGCCCGCCTCAAGATCCTCAAGCGGCTGATGCGAGAGCTTGCCGTAATCCTTGAACTTCTCGGTGCTGAAATAAACGTCGCCCTGCGCCTCATAGGCGTAGCCCTTTTCGATAAGGGTCGAGATTATCTGAATGATGGCGTCGATATTCTCGGTAGCCTTCGGATTTATCGTTGCGTGGCGGACATTGAGTCCGTCGGCGTCGGTCCAGAACTCTTTTATATAGCGCTCGGAAATCTCGGAGAAATCAACATGCTCCTCGTTTGCGCGTCTGATTATCTTATCGTCGATATCCGTGAAATTCTGAACGAACTTCACATTGTAGCCGCGATATTCGAGATAGCGGCGCAGGATATCGAAGATGCACAGCGGGCGGGCGTTGCCGATGTGGATATAGTTATACACGGTCGGGCCGCAGGCGTACATCTTGATCTCGCCCGGAGTTATCGGGACGAGCTCTTCCTTTTTTCTTGTGAGAGTGTTATAGACTTTCATTTATATCTTCCTTTCAGTCAATTTCCTGTGTGTTTTCCTGCTCCTCAAGCTGTTTTCTCAGCTGGGAGACCTGATGTTCGAGCCTGCAGAGCTCCTGCGCGACCGGGTCGGGTATATGCACCTGGTCGAGATCGTCGACCCTGACTCCGTTGCGGCGAACGATATGAGCCGGAACGCCGACGGCGGTACAGTTTGGCGGAATCTCATCGAGAACCACCGCGCCCGCGGCGATATTCGAGTTATCGCCGACTTTGAACGGGCCGAGCACCTTTGCGCCCGCGCCGATCATGACATTGTTGCCGATAGTCGGATGGCGTTTGCCGGTATCCTTGCCGGTACCGCCGAGCGTCACGCCCTGATATATCATAACATCATCGCCTATAACGGCGGTCTCGCCGATAACGACGCCGGTGCCGTGGTCGATGAAAAAGCGCCTGCCGATGGTCGCCGCCGGGTGTATCTCTATCCCGGTTTTGCGCGCCGCCCGCTGCGATATCCAGCGTGCGAGGAAGAACATCCTGCGGCGATAGCACCAATTGGCTCTGCGGTGCATTCTTATAGCTTTAAGACCCGGATAGAGGAAGAAGATTTCGAGCGCGCTTCTCGCGGCGGGGTCGCGCCGTTTGAAGGTGCTTATATCCTCCCTGAGCCTGTCAAACATAAATATCAACTCCTTGAGCTCGGATAAAATTGCTGCCGCGATGCGGCGTTAGTTGTTTGGAGTGCGTATGCGCTGTTAATAAGTCTGTGCATTTTCGCGGGCGGATTATATCCGCCCCTACAGCCGCTCAATATACAAATAACATACAAAAAGCCTCCGTTATCCTTGCGGACAACGGAGGCGCCTGAGCGCGGTTCCACTCCTGTTTATATCTCTGCGCGCAAATACGCGCCCGGCCGATAACGGTGCCTTCCGCGCAGGGATACTGTTATTCCCCCTGCGTGCTGACGGGTGCATTTCGCCTTCATACGGCAAGGAGCTTTCTCAGCTTCGGGCTCCCTCTCTTTTGCCGCGAATATCCGGCTACTTCTCCCGGTAAACGCATGTTATTTTTTGGTTTTTGTCAGCCGATATGACTCGCATATCTACTAATCATTATATTGAAATCACTTGGAAAAGTCAATAAGTTTTTTGCTGTCCACAAAATATGTGATGCCCGAAACGACCGTCAGAACGGCGGTTATCCAGAGCATGATATTCGACACTCTCGCGAGAGTAAACCAGCCGGCGTTTGCGAAAATATTAAACGTCGCGTCAAGTTCGGCAAGGAGCATGATAACAATAGTGAACACCATCTGGCTGACGGTTTTCGCCTTGCCCCAATAGTTTGCGGGGATGACAATGCCCTGCGCCGTGGCGATAAGGCGGACGCCTGCGACGGCGAACTCGCGGGTGAGGACTATCATGACGATCCAGATGCTGCACCAGCCCTCGCGCATAAATGCGAGCAGAGCGGCGGTGGTGAGCATTTTATCGGCGAGCGGATCGAGAAGCTTGCCGAAAACGGTGATAAGATTATTCTTTCGCGCGATCTTGCCGTCGAGCATATCGGTCAGCGACGCGACCGAGAAAACAGCGAGCGCGACTATGTAATGATAAGGGAACTCAATAAGCATAAGCGCGAGATAAATGGGCGCGAGGAACATTCTTATGAGCGTCAGTTTATTGGGCAGATTCAGCTTCTGCATTTCAATTCCCCTTTCCGGGTTTTATTTTACTGTTCTTCCGAGTAGGTCATATTCGTTGACGCCGAGTATCTCGACATCGACGAACTCGCCTTCTTTTATGAAATCGGGCGAAGTGAAGATTATCTTGCCGTCGATATCGGGCGCGTCCATATATGAGCGACCCGAGTAGCTGTCGGTATAATCATCGTAGCTCTCGGTGAGCACGCGCAGGGTCTTGCCGATCATATTGTTGTTCTTTTCGGTCATTATCTCATACTGATCCTGCATGATGACCTCGGCGCGACGGGATTTGACATCGTCGTCAACCTGATTCTCCATCTTCGCGGCGGGAGTACCCTCCTGCGGGGAATATTCGAAGCACCCGAGGCGCTCGAACTCCTCCTCGTTGACGAACTCGGCAAGAGTCTCAAACTCGTCGTTGCCCTCGCCGGGGAAACCGACTATAAACGTCGTGCGGATAGCAATATCCGGCATGCGCTCGCGCAGTTTTCTTATGACCTCGCGGGTCTCTTCCGCGGTGCTGTGGCGGTTCATCGCCTTGAGGATTTTATCGTCCGCGTGCTGGAGCGGCAGGTCTATATAATGTAGCACCTTAGGCTGGGAAGCCATGGTGTCGATAAGCTCGTCGGTTATCTTATCGGGATAGCAATAGAGCAGACGTATCCACTCGATGCCGTCGATCTCACAGAGCAAATCAAGCAGATGAGCGAGCCTGTATTCGCCGTAGATATCAATGCCGTAGGACGAGACATCCTGCGCGATAAGCACGAGCTCTTTGACGCCCCCATTCGCAAGGGTCTTTGCCTCTTCGACTATACTCTCCTCGTCGCGGCTGCGGAAGGGTCCGCGGATGGACGGGATGGCGCAATAGGTGCAGCAGTTCGAGCAGCCCTCGGCTATCTTGAGATACGCCCAGTAGTCGGGAGTAGTGAGCACGCGCTCGCCGCACAGGGGAAGCTCTTTTTTGTCGGGGAAAACATTGGTCTGCTTGCCGTCGAGAACTTCGTCAACTATCTTGTCGATATCGCCGTTTGCGCCGATGCCGACGACCGCATCAACCTCTGGAATCTCCTGAAGTATCTCGTCGCGATAGCGCTCGGCGAGGCATCCGGTGACAATGACCGCGCGGACAAGTCCGTCTTTTTTGAGGCCGACCATCTCCAGAATTGTGTCGATAGCCTCCTGCTTGGCGGAGTCGATAAACGCGCAGGTGTTGACTATAACTGCGTCGAGGCGCTCGAAATTGTCCGCATTTTCAAATCCGGCGTTCTGAAGCTTTGCGAGCATCAGCTCACCGTCGACCTGATTCTTCGGACAGCCGAGCGACACGAATAAAACTCTTCTTTTCTTCATCAAACAGTTCTTCCTTTCGCTTGATAACAGAAATTATACACTATTTTTTCCTTTTCTTATCTTCTAACAGGAAAATTGATCGTCCGTATCTTCATATTCCTCGTCCACAGAGCGCATTGCCGAACGGATATCGGAATAGCCATAGCCGAGGCGAGTCAGGGCGTTGAAGGTGCGTCGCCTGCCCTTTTCATCGGAAAATTTGCCGGCAAATTTGGTCTCCAGCAGATTTTTTATCCGCTCAACATCGTCGCCGTCGAGCTCTTCGGCGCATTCGCTCGCCGTCTCGCGCGATATTCCGCGCTGTCTTAGCTCCTGTTCAATGCGTTTTTTACCCATGCCGCGCCGCTCATACAGCTCCTGCGCGAGGGTGTGGGCATAGCGCTCGTCGTTGACATAGCCCATCTCTTCAAGGCGTTCGACCGCTTCGCGCGCAAACTCCGCGCCGGAGCGGCGGGCAACCTTTCGCTGAAGCTCCTTTGACGAATGGTCGCGCCGCGAGAGAATATCGACAGCCGCGTTAAATGCACGGCAGGAGCCTGCCGCCTCGCAAAAGGCGGCAAACTCCGCATCGTCAATTTCATCGCCGGGGCGTATATTCTGACTCGCCCAGAAATCCCGGGTAACGGTCAGGCGGTACTCCTCGTCGACAAGTATATGTATTTTTTGTCCCCTGCCCTGCTGTACCGTTATCTTCATCAATCGTCGTCATCAACAACGATGTCCAGCTTCGCCTTTGCGCCGGAACGGCTCGTAGGCTTCTTGGGCATCGCAGCGGGTGCAGGCTCAGCGGCAGGCGCGGGCTTTTCCGCAGGCTTTGCGGCGGCTCTTGCGGCGTTGTTCTCCGCCATAAGGCGCTCGCGAACCTGGGCTTCGAGCTCCGCCATGAAGTCGGGATGCTCGCTGATATAATTCTTGACATTGTCTCTGCCCTGACCGAGGCGGTTCTCGTTATAAGAGAACCACGCGCCGCTCTTGTGGATAATATCATACTTAACGGCGAGGTCGAGTATTTCGCCGACCTTGGATATGCCCTTGCCGTACATGATATCGAACTCAGCCTCTTTGAAGGGCGGAGCGACTTTATTCTTGACTATCTTAGCCCTTGTGCGCGAGCCGATGAACTCATTGCCGGGGCCTTTGAGCTGCTCTATCTTGCGGACATCGATACGGATAGAAGCATAGAATTTCAGCGCACGACCGCCGGTTGTGACCTCGGGGTTGCCATAGACAACGCCGACCTTTTCACGCAGCTGGTTTATGAAAATTATAATAGTATTCGACTTTGAAATCGCGCCCGCAAGCTTTCTGAGAGCCTGCGACATAAGGCGCGCGTGGAGACCGACATGGGAGTCGCCCATATCGCCCTCAATTTCCGAGCGCGGAACAAGAGCCGCAACGGAGTCGACGACTATAACATCGATAGCGCCCGAACGGGTCAGGGCTTCGGTTATCTCGAGCGCCTGCTCGCCGTTGTCCGGCTGAGAGACGAGAAGAGAATCGACATCAACGCCGAGGTTCGCGGCATACACGGGATCGAGCGCGTGCTCGGCATCAATGAACGCAGCCTCGCCGCCCATTCTCTGAGCCTCGGCGACAACATGAAGCGCGAGAGTGGTTTTACCGGACGACTCGGGGCCGTATATCTCGATTATTCTGCCGCGCGGAAGTCCGCCGATGCCGGTGGCGGCGTCGAGGGTAACGGAGCCGGTCGAGATAGCCTCGACATTCATTGCCGTGTTCTGGCCGAGTCTCATTATCGAGCCTTTGCCGAAATTTTTCTCTATCTGCGATATCGCAGTTTCAAGCGCTTTCTGTTTATCTGCCATGTTCGTTCCGTCCTTTCGGGGAGCTGAAATTTTGTTCGTACAAATGTTCTGTTCTTATTCTACATCATACCCCTGCAAAAAGCAAGGGTATTTTGAAAATTATTTTGATCTTGCAAGAAAAGCGATGTTTATGGCGTGGTCGCCGACACGCTCGAAGTCGGTTATGGTGTTGAGATAGAGCATACCCGCTTCGGTGTTGCACTCCTTGCGGTTGAGGCGGAAGATATGCGAATCCTGGCATTCGAGGGTCAGGTCGTCGATATGCTCCTCAAGGTCGGAGAGTTCCTTTGCCTCGTTGTCGCTGAGCGACTGGTTATCAAACGCCGCCATCGAACGCTCAAGCAATGTAACAACACTGCCGCAGAGCTGATTGAGCTCCTCCCTCGCGGGGTCGGAAAACTTGAGCCCCTCGCCGATATTGTGCTGAGCCGCTTCGGCGAGGTTTATCGCATGGTCGCCGACGCGCTCGATATCGTTTATCGCGTGGAAGACGCGGGCGATATAATCCGAGTCGCTGTCGGTTATATCAAGAGCGTTGAGCTTGACGAGATACGAGGTTATATGATGGTTGAGGTAGTTTATGATCTCTTCGTTTTCCATGACCTTGTCGAGATCTTTGTCGCTGCGGTTTATGAGCGCGTGGGCGCTTGTCTCAAAGTTATCGCGCGCGAGCTTCGCCATGCGGGCGACCTCCTTGCTGACCTGCATGACAGCGAAGGGGGGCGTATTGAGCAGACGGTCATCGATGAACTTGCAGTGCATCTCGCTCTCGCTGTCGTCCTTGCCGGGAACGAGCAGGCAGGAGAGCTTGACGAGAACTTTCGCAAACGGGAACATAACAACGGTCGAGACGATATTGAATACGATATGCGATATGGCTATCTGCGCCATCGGGTCGGGCGACAGTTTCTCTATCCACTCGACATAGGGAGTGAGCAGGGCGATAAGAATGAATATGCCCGTGCCGATAAGATTGAAGAGCAGGTGGATAACTGCGGCGCGCTTCGAGTTTTTCTTCGCACCGACGGTCGAGAAGAGTGCCGTGAGGCAGGTTCCGATATTCTGACCGAAGAGGACGAAAACGGAAAATTTGAGCGGCACGAGTCCCTGCATGGCGAGAGTCTGGAGCACGCCGACGGAAGCCGAGGAGCTTTGGAGCACGGCGGTCATGACTATGCCGAGAATAATACCGAACAGCGGGCGCAGAGGCGACTCCGAGACGGTGACGATAAAGTTCATGAAGCCTGCGCTATCTCTGAGCGGAGCCATGGAATCGGACATCATATCGATGCCGAGGAAGAGCAGACCGAAGCCGGTAAATATTGCGCCGAGGTTCTTGACAACGGTCTTTTTCGACGCGAGCATGAGAATAACGCCGACGAGCACTGCAGCCGCCGCGACGCTCGAAAAGTTCAGCGCGATGAGCAGTGATGTGACGGTAGTACCGATATTCGCGCCCATTATGACGCCGACCGCCTGCGCGAGCGACATCATGCCAGCATTGACGAAGCCGACGACCATGACGGTCGTTGCGGTTGACGACTGGATTATCGCCGTGACGACAAAGCCGACGAGCACTGCGAGGAAGCGGTTTCCGGTAAGCACTTCGAGCATTCTCTTGAGCTTGGCGCCGGCTGCGTTTTCGAGTCCGTCGCCCATCGTCCTGATGCCGAATAGGAACAGACCGAGTCCGCCCGCCATCGACAGAATATTAGCTACGCTCATATTTCAGTCCCCTTATTTCAGTTTTCCTGTACATTTTCATTTTCCTGTTAATGAGACTCAAAGAAAGCCAAAATCTCACATATATATCTTATCAGCTATTCCTGCAAATGTAAACCGCAAAAATAAATTAAAGCGGCGTAACACGGGTTTATCATCCGTATTCTGCCGCTTTTTGATATCAATTTTTCGCCTTTCTGCGTTTTGTAAAAATTGTCAGCACAGTTAAAAGCGCCGGGAAAAATATGGCGCAGAGTATGCCTTTTTTGAGATCGTCGCCGAATGCGCTCGCCATCATTCCGGCAAAAGTGGGTCCGGAAGAACAGCCGAGATCGCCGCCGAGCGCCAGAAGAGCAAACATCGCCGTTCCACCGCCCTTTATCCCCGCGGACGCCTTGCTGAACGTTCCCGGCCACATGATGCCGACCGAGAAGCCGCACATCGCGACTCCGACAAGCCCGAGCACAGCGGAGGAGCTGAGCGCAATGAGCAGATAAGACGCCATGCACAGCGCGCCGCTGAAAATCATCATGCCGTCGAGGTCGATTTTGTCGACGAATTTGCCGTATATCACGCGCGACACGCCCATGAGCACGGAGAAAAGCATGGGACCCGCGAGGTCGCCGACGGTCTTTGAGACACCGAGACCCTTTTCCGCAAAGGTCGAAGCCCACTGGCTGACCGCCTGCTCGCTCGCGCCGGAGCAGAGTATCAGAAGCATGAATATCCAGAACATCCTGTTTCCGAGCAGTTGTTTAAAAGAGAGTCCCTTCTCCCCTTCTTCGATAAGCGGAGCTATCGGGACGCGGATAAAGTTCAGGGCGTTGACTATCGGCACGACTGCCCAGATAAGGGCGAGATACTTCCAGTTAGCCGTTGTGAATATCGAGAAATAGAGCGTTGAAATGCCGACGACAGCGACACTGCCCCAGCAATAGAACGAGTGGAGCAGGCTCATCATCTTCTCTTTATTATCCGTCGGGCACGCCTCGACTATCGGGCTGACTATGACTTCGAGCAGTCCGCCGCCGACAGCGTATAGCACAACGGAAATGAGCAGACCGACAAACGGTGAGGGCAGAATCTCCGGCAAAACGGTCAATGAAACAAGTCCCGCCGCCGCGAACACATGAGCCATAATTGCCGCCGCGCGGTAGCCTATCTTATCTATAAAGAACGCGGAGAGAAAGTCGATGCAAAGCTGGAGAATAAAATTGACGGTTATCAGCGCGGTTATCTTTGAAAGCTCGATGCCGTAGCTCTTGTTAAAAGTCAGAAACAGCAGCGGCACAAAGTTGTTGACTATCGCCTGGACGACATAGCCCGCGAAGCAGGCGTTGACGGTCGATTTATAATTTTTCTTCATGAATTTGCCTTCTTTCTGCGGCGCGGAATAATGAACTCGCGCACTAGCATTATCACCGACAGAGTCAGCGGGAATATGACGGCGCAGAGTATGCCTTTTTTGAGGTCATCGCCGAACGCGCTCGCCATCATTCCGGCAAAGGTCGGACCCGCCGAGCAGCCGATATCGCCGCCGAGGCAGAGAATAGCATACATCGCCGTTCCGCCGCCGTGGAGCGCCGAGGACATCTTGCCTATCGTGCCCGGCCAAAGTATACCCGCAGACAGTCCGCACACGGCGACGCCGACAAGCCCGAGAATTGGCGAAGAAGTCAGCGAAATGAGAAAATAAGAAGCCGTGCAGACGCAGCCGCTCAGGAGCATCATTGAATCAAGATTTATTCTGTTGCCGAACTTGCCGTACATAAAGCGCGACACGCCCATAAGAATCGAGAAGAGCATGGGACCCGCCAGATCGCCGACGGTCTTTGTGAGTCCGAGCGCCTTTTCGGCGAAAGTCGAAGCCCACTGGCTGACCGCCTGCTCGCTCGAGCCTGCGCAGAGTATGAGCACCATGAATATCCAAAATGCCTTTGTTTTGAGCATATCCTTTATCGAGAGCTTCTCCTCGTCCTCGCCGACGACGGGCGCTATAGGCACGCGGGTGAACATAACGGCGTTGACTATCGGGAGAATTGCCCATATCAGCGACATTATCTTCCAATTATCCGTCGAGAACAGGGCGAAGAACAGGGTGGATATGCCGACCGCCGCGACGCTGCCCCAGCAATAGAACGAATGGAGCAGACAGAGCAGCTGATTGGAATTTGTTGACGGGCAGGAATTGACTATCGGATTTATCGTGATATCCAAAAGACCCGCTCCGACTGCGTAGCAGAACACGGAGATCAGCAGTCCCGCGAAAGCCGAGGGCAGTATCTCCGGCAGAATCGTCATGAAAATAAGACCCGTCGCGCACATCGCATGGGCGAGCACCGTTGAAGCGCGGTAGCCGATGCGGTCAACGAACAGCACGGCGGTCAGATCGACGAATATCTGAATAAAAAAGTTCGCGGTGATTAAAACGGTTATTTTCGAGAGTTCGATGCCGTACTGCGCCTGAAAGGTCAAAAACAGCAGCGGCGCGAAATTGTTGACGACCGCCTGAACGACGAACGCCGTAAAGCTCGCCGCGACGGTATGTTTATATCCTATCCTTTTCATTTTCGTTCCCCCAACAGAGAATTGCACACAAAAGGCATTTTAGCACAAAGCGGAAGTTAAATCCATAGATTTTAAAAAAAGGGCAAGGTGCTCAAAAATTGCAGAAATGCGGCGGCGCGGCACATAAAGTTGACGAAAAATTGCAGCCGATTCAGAGCGAAAAATTGTAGAATTCAATTTTGGGCAAAAGTAAAAAGCCTTGAAACAATCAAGTTTCAAGGCTTTTTATGGAGCTGCTAACCAGATTCGAACTGGTGACCTCATCCTTACCAAGGATGTGCTCTGCCACCTGAGCCATAGCAGCGAATGGCGACCCGGAACGGTCTCGAACCGTCGACCTCTAGCGTGACAGGCTAGCGCTCTAACCAACTGAGCTACCGGGCCAATTTGTCGGCTCTCACCGAACGCACATTATAATAACATAAGATTCCGGGTTTTGCAATACCTAATTTTAATTTTTTTGCGCTTCGTGCTGTTTTTTGACACGCTTTATAGGATATTGTGATTTTTTATCAAGAAAAGCTGTTGACTTACGCCTTATCGCTCCCGTTGGCAAATCTTGCGTAGCGGCGCATCGGCAGGGCACACGCCGCGACGCCTATCACGCCGAGAATAATCCAAAAAACAACCGTCGCCGTCCAGCCGAATTTTTCGGACACTGCGCCGAAGCCGTAGGTCGATATCGCGCTGCCTATATATGTGCAGCAGTTGAATATCCCGCCGACCGTCGATGCGCGCCCGAATTTCGCAAAGTGCACCGGTATGAGCGTCATAAGCAGATGGTTCATGGCGGCTATTATTGTAGTAAACAGCGCCAGGAGTATCACGCAAATGGCGATAGGATATTTGCCGACAAAGACTATGCCCGTCAGCGGTATCAGCGTCATGGCGAAGCCGAACGCCGACGTTGCGGCCTCGTTGAGCCTGAACACCTTCTCGTAAAGCTTCGTTCCTATCCACGCGCCGCTGAGATTGATTATCGGCATAATCGCCGACAGCAGCAGCGAAAACGAGGCGGAGACGTCATATTTTTCGGTAATAAGCGTGGGCACCCACGAGCTGACTCCGTCCTTCAGCATACCCTGGACGAGCACGCCGACGCATATGACCGACGCGCCGGAAATCATAAAGAGCTTGCCGAGAGAGATTTTTTCACCAGTATTCTCATGGACGGGAAGCGACGGCTTCTCCCCTTTTCCGAGGATTTTCGAGGTCTTTTTCGCGCATATGCACCAAAAGACCAGCACGCAGGTTATTATTCCGGCAGGGATATAAAACGCAAAATGCCACGACGCGAATTTTATCGCCGCCGCAGATATCACATAGGAGAGCAGGCTGCCTATCGGGAACGACGACGCTATGTGCAGACACGCACGGCTGCGCTGCTCCTCCGGCAGGACGGTGGCTATTATATAGAGCACGGGCGTCCAGAGCATGGACTGAACTATTCCGTTAAGTCCCCAGATAATGCTCATGGTGATATAGCTCGACGAACACAGCGGCATTATAATATTGGCGCACACCGTCCCGGCGAGCCCCGCGCCTATCATTTTATAGGGAGACACGCGGTCGCCGAGGATTCCGCTGAATATCTGACCCGCTCCGTAGCAGAAGAAATAGACCGTGCCAATAAACCCGGCGTGGGACTTTGAAAACACGCCGTCCGCGACTATCGCGGTGAGCGCGGCGGTATAGTTTATTCTGCCGAGATACGAGGCACAATAAGCCGCCCAGCAGGCGATAAAAAGCAGCGTGCCCGCCGAAAGTATTTTTTCTTTGTCCTTGCGCTGTTCCATGACTCTCTCCCAAACCGTGATGAGGCAATTATAACACCCGGTTATTTTTTGTCAACGGTCTTTTTGCCGCAACTTGTTGAGTTTGGAAATATTATGTGATATACTTAACAATGTATGAGGCAACATATTTCAACGGCTTACAGGAGAGGCAAATGAAATCTATCAAAGAAATTTACAGAATCGGACGCGGCCCGTCAAGCTCGCACACCATGGGACCCGAGTCCGCCGCCAAGATGTTTATAAACGAGTTCCCGTCGGCGGACAGATATGAAGCGGTTCTATATGGTTCGCTCGCAAAGACAGGAAAAGGTCACGGCACGGACAGAGTTCTGCGCGAGACCTTCGCGCCACGCGTGCTCGACATAAAATTCGACATGACGACGACCGACATCCCCCACCCCAACACGCTCGACTTCGCGGCGTTCGACAAGGACGGAAACGTCATCGGCAAGCGCAGAGTCTGCAGCGTCGGCGGAGGTGCGATAGAGATAGAGGGTAGAAAGGACGCAGAGCCACCCGAAGTCTATCCATTCAAGAATTTTGCGGAGATAAAAGAATACTGCAAGAAAGAAAATATCCGAATCCCCGACTTGGTTGAAAGATTCGAGGGCAAAGGGATCTGGCATTATCTCGACCGCGTGTGGATCGTCATGAACAGCTGCATCAAGCGCGGACTTGCCGCCGAGGGCGAGCTGCCCGGCGGACTCGGCATAATGAGAAAGGCTTATATGCTCAACAACCGCCGCCACATGGACGAGAGCCCGGAGACGCGCGAAAACAGGCTCGTTTGCGCCTACGCCTACGCAGTCAGCGAAGAGAACGCCTCCTGCGGCGAGATAGTAACAGCTCCGACCTGCGGCGCGTGCGGAGTTCTGCCCGCGGTTCTGCGATACACGGCGGACAGGCGCGGATTCTCCGAAAATGAAATACGCAGAGCCATTGCGACCGCCGGAATCATCGGCAACGTCATCAAGACGAACGCCTCGATAAGCGGCGCGGAGTGCGGATGCCAGGCAGAGATAGGCTCGGCATGTTCAATGGCGTCAGCGGCGCTCGCGGAGCTCTACGGCATGGACACGGATCAGATAGAATACGCCGCAGAAGTCGCAATGGAACACCATCTCGGACTCACCTGCGACCCGGTCATGGGACTCGTTCAGGTGCCCTGCATCGAGCGCAACGCAGTCGCCGCGATGAGGGCGATAAACGCAGTGAGTCTTGCAAACTTTTTGACATACACAAGAAAGATATCGTTCGATCTGATAGTCGAGACGATGTATCAGACGGGCAAGGATCTTTCAAAAATATACCGCGAGACGAGCGAGGGCGGACTCGCCAAGCTCTATAAACCCGCACAGAAAAACGAATCCACGGAGGAAATAAAATGAGCAAGCAGTTAAGACAGCCTGCAGCGGGCGACACCGTTGCAACGATAAAGACAAACAAGGGCGACATAAAAGTCGTCCTCTTCCCCGACGCCGCGCCCAAGGCGGTCGAAAATTTCACGACCCATGCGGACAACGGCTACTATGACGGGGTTATCTTCCACCGCGTTATCCCGGATTTCATGATTCAGGGCGGCGACCCGCTCGGCAAGGGTATCGGCGGCGAGAGCATCTGGGGCAGACCGTTCAAGGACGAGTTCAGCCGCGACTACCACAACCTCAGAGGTGCGCTGTGCATGGCGAACGCAGGTCCGAACACGAACGGCAGCCAGTTCTTTATCGTTCAGGCGCCGTCGGTTGACGAGCGTTTTATCCCGCAGATGGAGCGCCTGCCCGATATGTTCACGGACGAGTCTATTGAAGACTACAAGTCAGTCGGCGGAACTCCGTGGCTCGATTTCAGACACACCGTGTTCGGTCAGGTGTTCGAGGGCATGGATGTTGTCGACGCTATAGCCTCGGTTGACCGCGATTCTTCGGACAAGCCGCTCGAGGATGTCGTTATAAATTCCGTCGAAACGCAGACGCTTTGATTTTTGCTCTTTACTTTCAAATTTTAGTGTGCTAAAATATATACATGTACGCGGAGTCAAACCCAATATGACCGCGAAAAGGAGTAACTTTGATGAACGGCAAGCTGAAAGACAGCAACGTTGATTTTCTGTTCAAAGCGGTTCTCGCCCTCGAGAATATCGACGAGTGCTATGATTTTTTTGAGGATCTCTGCACCGTGACCGAGCTCAAGGCTCTTTCGCAGCGCATAGTTGTTGCGAAGATGCTCAGCGACAAGCAGGTTTACAGCGAGATAGTCAGCAAGACCGGCGCAAGCACCGCCACGATAAGCCGCGTCAACCGCTCGCTCAACTACGGCTGCGACGGATACGAGAAGATATTCGAGCGCATCGACGCCGCAGAGGCCGAGAAGAAAGACTGATAATGAGCGAATATTCATTCTTTGCCCGTTTTTATGACGAGCTGACGCAAAATGTTGATTACGAGAGAAGAGCAGAGCATTTTTCTGCTCTTCTGCTTTCATATGGGATAAAAAGCGGAACGGTTCTCGACCTTGCCTGCGGCACGGGCACCCTGACTTCGCTGATATCCGCGCGCGGATACGACATGATCGGCGTTGACTCAAGCCCAGATATGCTTTCCCAGGCTCAAAACAGGGCTTTTGAAGAGGGGCAGAATATTCTGTTTCTCTGCCAGCAGATGCAGACTCTCGACCTTTTCGGAAAAATCGACGCCGCGCTCTGCACGCTCGACAGCATCAATCATCTGACCGAGCCCGAGAATGTCAGAGAGACATTCCGCCGACTCGGCACATTCATCCGCCCGGGCGGGATGTTCATATTCGATGTGAACACGATATACAAGCACCGCGAGATTCTCGCGGACAACTCGTTTGTCTATGAATACCCGGATGTTTTCTGCGTCTGGCAGAACAGCCTCGACGATGAGACGGACACGGTGGACATCATGCTCGACTTTTTCGAGGAAAACGAGGACGGGACATACGAGCGCACAAGCGAAGATTTCAGCGAGCGCGCATATAGCCTCGACGAACTTTCAAAATGGCTCGGTGACGCGGGATTTGACATTGAAAACATATATGACGGCATGACAAATGAACCCGTCAGAGAAGATTCCGAGCGCGCGGTGATTGCCGCGAGGCGCAGGAAATAACAGGAGGACAAAAATATGGGCAAGCTTATACGCTGCATTTCCGAGGACGGCACGCTGACCATTATGGCTGCCGACACAACGGATATAGTAAACAGGGCGCAGGAGATCCACGGCACATCCGCCGTTGTTTCGGCGGCTCTCGGCAGGCTGCTGACGGCGGCGAGCCTTATGGGCAGCGCGCTCAAAGGAGCGGACGATTCCGTCACGCTCAGGATAAACGGAAACGGCCCTGCGGGCACCGTGCTCGCGGCATCGGACAGCCACGGCAACGTCAGAGGATACGCTGTGAACTCCGTTGTTGAGCTGCCGCTCAACGACAAGGGCAAGTTGGATGTTTCCGGCGCAGTCGGCAAGGACGGCTTTTTGACCGTTATCAAAGACCTCGGACTCAAGGAGCCTTATGTCGGTCAGGTGTCGATAGTCAGCGGCGAAATTGCGGAAGACATCACGAACTATTTCGCAACGAGCGAGCAGATACCGACCGTCTGCGCGCTGGGCGTGCTCGTCAACCCCGATCTCACGATAAGAAAGGCGGGCGGATTTATAATTCAGCTGCTCCCGACCGCCGACGACACAATTATAGACAAGGTCGAGAAGTGCATCAGCGACATTGATCCTGTGACGACAATGCTCGACAAGGGGCTCTCCCCCGAGACCATCTGCCGCACCGTGCTCCCCGCTTTCAAGCTCGACGTGCTCGACACCTCGGAGCCGGAGTACAGATGCGACTGCTCGCGCGAGCGCGTCTCCCGCGCGCTGATAAGTATGGGCAGAGATGAACTCGAAAAGCTCAAGGAGGACGAAAAGACCGAGGTCTGCTGCCAGTTCTGCGACAAGAAATATGTGTTCACGCCCGCAGACATCGACAGGCTGCTTGAAGAGAGCAAGGAAAAAGAGGATAAATAAATAACGAAAGCCTCCGCGAGCAACAATGCTTGCGGAGGCTTTTATGATTATTTTAATACGGATAAGGCACGAGGTCTTTTAGAGTCACGGCGGTATCGGAATCAACAAGAATTTCTATATTCTCCGGGCTGCCGAGTTGCATCATAAACTCACGGCAAGCTCCGCACGGGGGCAAAATCTCTCCCATTTTTGTTACTGCAACGACTTTTCTTGCGGCATACTCCCCGTAAGATATCATCGTCGACAGCGCGTTTCGCTCCGCGCACATACCCAGCGAGCAATCGGTGTCGATACACACGCCCGTATACACATTCCCTTTATCGGTCAGCACGGCGGCACCCACCCCGCCGGAACACATTTGTTCCGATATCACTTTCGGCACTGCGACAGCAAGCGCGGCGGCATATAATTTTTCCCATTCCGTTGTCATAGAATCACCCTTTCGTTTTACTGCGCATTTTGCTTTGCGGTGTTGATAGAGGAGATGAGGAGCACCCGTATGTTGGTACAGGCTGAGTCGAGAGTTTTATATCGGTCTTCGCTTATGTAATCGGTTCTGTATAAAAGCTTTATCCAATAGCCGGTTTCGTTCGCTTCTTTGAGCGCAATTTGGAGCTTTGATATAAAATCTGCCTTTCCATGGGCATACCGCGCCTCCCTGATATTAGCGCCGATACTTGTTCCCGCGCGACCTATCTGGTTCGAAATTATTGACTCATGAGCAGACTTGAGCTGTTTTACAAGTTGGATTATCATCACAGCAAAGTCCATTGACTGAGCCGAAAGCTTATCTTCCCGCACTTTTATCCCTCCGATTTTAACATACATTATAATTTTTATATCTGCAAATGAAGTGTCCGCTTCGCGGACATGAAATGCAATAAATTGCATGAAGCGTCCGGAACACCGGACATTAAGTGAAGCACCGGATATTCATTTGCCGCAGGCATACTTCATGCGGCAGCACCGCTCTTCATTTTTCATGCTCGAAGAGCGCTTCATTTCCAAAAATAAGAGCACTTGCAAAAGCAAGTGCTCTTATTTTTGGAGGCGCCACCCAGATTTGAACTGGGGCATCGAGGTTTTGCAGACCTCTGCCTTACCACTTGGCTATGGCGCCGTATTGAATTGTACGCTCTCTCTGTCAAAAAAATGCCAATTAAATTTAATTGGCATTAAGAGAATGGAGCGGATGACGAGGCTCGAACTCGCTACCTCCACCTTGGCAAGGTGGCGCTCTACCGGATGAGCTACATCCGCACAGCTGGTGCCTCCGGCCGGAATCGAACCAGCGACACGCGGATTTTCAGTCCGCTGCTCTACCAACTGAGCTACAGAGGCAAATATATGAAAACCGGCATAGCCGGATTTCGGCGAAATAATGGCGACCCGGAACGGTCTCGAACCGTCGACCTCTAGCGTGACAGGCTAGCGCTCTAACCAACTGAGCTACCGGGCCATTTTGGTGGGAACAACAGGGCTCGAACCTGTGACCCCTTGCTTGTAAGGCAAGTGCTCTCCCAGCTGAGCTATGCTCCCTGATCGATCGGTTTTTCGTCCGACGACGCAGACTAATATACTATAAATTCGTCATTCTGTCAAGCCTTATTTGCAATTTTTTTCAGTTTTTCTTAAAAAAGTCTCCGCCGCACCCGGCAACGGAGACTCTATTCAAATTTTGCGCTTATTTTGCATATATCGCGCCGATTATCTTGTTCATGGTCTTCCACGACATGAGGCGGGTGAGGAAGGTCAGGAACGAATAGCTCGCGCCGATGGTGTATATCGGGCTCACCTTTTTCTTCATGGCGACATTGGCGATAAATTTTCCTGCGACTGCGGGATCCATGCCCGTCTGCTCGTCATGCTCCATGCGGGAAACCGAGCGTCCGATGCGTCCGCCGTAGACATCGTCGCCGTCAACCGTCTTTTCGCGCGCCTTTGTAAAGCCCGTTTTTATATCGCCCGGCTGAACCGCGCAGACCGTGATACCGTAGGGGCGAAGCTCGTTTGCAAGAGCCATGGTATATGAATTTGTCGCCGCTTTCGCTGCGGAATAATAGGTCTGGAACGGAATCGGAATCTGCCCGGCGACGGAGCTGATATTGACTATTCTCCCCTGTCCCGCTTCGCGCATAACCGGAACGACGGCGCGGTTCATATTCACCATGCCGAAGAAGTTCGTGTCAAAAAGGCGCTTGGCGTCCTCGGTCTTTGTGAACTCAACTGCGCCCGAGATGCCGAAGCCCGCGTTGTTGACGAGCACATCTATCTTGCCCTCGCGAGCGACTATCTCATCGACCGCCTTTTTCACTGCCGCTTCGTCTGTCACATCGGCGACGAGGTGGTTGAGTCCCTCGACACCCTGCGCACGGCGGCTGAGTTCATAAACGGTATAGCCCGCACTTTTAAGCGCGAGCGCGGTCTGCATGCCTATGCCTGACGTTCCCCCGGTCAGAACCGCTATCTTCTTATCCATAAAATGCACCTCCGAGCTGAATAACAGGTAGATTATACCACAACTGTATTGCATATTCAATGCGGGCGGAGAATGCAAAAATTTCTTTTTTCTGTTGACAAAGGCGAAAATACATGATAGCATATATGCATAGATACTCAATGCATTGAGTAAAATTGTATACGAGGTGATAGTATGAAAATAAGCAAAGAACTCGCAAAGGGCAGCACGGGGCTGTTGGTGCTCAGCGTCATATCAAAGACCGATATGTACGGCTACCAGATAATCAAGACGCTCGAAGTGATGAGCGAAAATGTGTTCAGCCTCAACGAAGGCACGCTCTACCCCATTCTGCACTCGCTCGAAAAAGAGGGTTCGCTCGAATCTTATTGGTGCGAAGCGGAGGGCAGAAAACGCAAATATTATAAGATAACCGAATCGGGGCTCGCCGAGCTCGCGGACAAAAAACGCGAGTGGCAGAGCTTCTCAGGCGCCGTTTCAAAGGTACTGGGAGGTGCGAAGCTTGCAGCAGAGGTTTGACAAATTTCTCGACTATGTCTGCGGCGATATAATCTCAGACCGTGAGCGCGAAAACACCAGGAATGAGCTTTATGACCATCTGATGTGCACCTACGAATGCAACCTCGCGCGGGGTATGGACGAGGAGCACGCGGCAATCGAAGCGGAGAACTCCATGGGCGACAGGAACGATGTCAAGACAAAGCTCGGTCAGGTTCACGCGAGTTTTCCCGAGCTCAGATTCAAGAGCGCGCTGGCTCTCGTTATCGCCGGATTCTTTTTCGCATCGTTCCAAATAAGTCTGCTCAGCGGCATGGACATACTCATAAAGCTGTTCGGTCAGTCGCTGATGATAGCGGGCATATTCTGCCTGCGCAAGGCACACAAGAAGCTCGGATTATCATTCGCCGCGATAATGGGAAAATATGTTCTTTCGGGCGCGTCAACGGTGCTGACTCCGATTGCGGAGGATCACCCGCTCCCAATCTTCATTCTTTCGCTGCTCGGCGCGATATGCGGCGCGGCGTTCTGGATTCTTTTCGTCGGCGGGCTGATTGATCTCACAAGAGGGCGCGAGGACGCAGAGGCTCTGCATCTCCCGCTGTGCGCTGTGTCGAACGTGCTTCTCAGTGCGCTCAGCGGCGGGACATACATATATATGTACATCACAAAAACGGCATCCCTAAACTCGGAAAACGCGCCGATTTTCTTCCTTATCGCGATATCGCTGGTTATACTCAACATGATAATCACGATAGCCGTTCTGCGGCGGGCAAATAAGTTCCTCTACGAGAGCGGTCACGAATATGAGGCGGAGAGTTCCGGGCTGAAGAAAGCCGCCGTAACGCTCTGCGCGTTCGCGCTGGTGCTCGCGGCATGCGCGGGTTTCGACGCATATCGTCTGACGAGAAAAGCCGAAATCGAGCCGTACAGCACGTCGGACATCGCAATGGACGCAGACGAGCGCGCGAGAATAGAAAACGCCCTTGCGGACTACGGAGTTGACAGAGAGGTTCTGAAGCTTCTGCCGAACAGCGAGATTATGCGATTCCGCAACACGGCGAGTATCGACAAGCTGACAGACATGTCTCTTCAGGACATCAAATACACAAAGGAATATCAGAGCCGCAGGAACAGCGACGGCAAGCTTCAACCCGGCGTCTACACGATGGGCACTACCGACAATCCGTCATATTATTTTGAAAATTTAACATACTGCATCACGGATAACGACGGCAAGAAACGGCTGCTCTGTTCTTTTGAGCTAAAAGATATTAAATCCGCCAAGAAGGACGATATAAAAAATTACGCCGACTGCCTTGAATTCGAGAAAAGCGACGCAAACAAAAGTCTGATGACATATCAGGTATACAGAAACAACGACTCGTTTTTCATCCTGACTCAAGAAGACGGTCAGGAGCTGAAAAACAAGCCGCTGAATATCAAGAGAAAAACCGACGCGCTCGGGAACACGGCAATTTCCGAGGTCGAATTCCAATGCAAGCCGGGAATGAGGATTTTCTACACCGCAGACCTCACCATAGCCGACACGCCATATCCGATATATGACATAAAGCTCGGAGCCTCGTATATTCATCGCAAAAGACCGATACTGTGGATATCCGAACGCACACCGAAAACTCAGATAGATTCAGAGCAAGGGCAGCGATTTTGCTGGGTGAGGCCGGCCATAAGGACATTATATGTCCCGTATCTCAAGAGCGAAGCCCCATACGAAGCGACGACCGAGCCCGAAGAAGAGACGACGGAGCGAGTCATCCACGGAAATTCAATCGAAGAGATGGCTGCAAGCTAAGATAAAAAATGAGCCTCCGAAATACGGAGACTCATTTTATTTTTATTAGATTTCGCCGAGGGCGAAGGTATCCGAGAGCCAATCGGTGCAGATCTTCACCCACTGGGAAGCGCGGGCATTTTCTATAACTGACTCTGGTTTATCGCAGACGCTCGGGGTGCACAGCGAGAAGCCGTGCCAGCCCTTGGCGAAAATATGCATCTCGAACGGCACCTCATTTTTCGTGAGCGCCTCGGCATATTTTATGGAGTTTATTACCGGGACGGTTTTGTCCGACGCGCTGCCGAAGATGAATGTGGGTGGGGTATTTCTATCCACATGTTCTTCGAGCGACGGCACGGGGAACGCCAGAATACGGCTTATCTCGGAGAGGATGCACGGATAGCCGAGGATACACGCATTGGGTCTTGTGCCGCTGAGAGTCGAGAGTGCCGCCGCAAGATGCGCGCCGGCGGAAAAGCCGATGGCGGCTATCTTGTCTTTTATAACATGCCACTCCTCTGCCCTTTCGCGTATGAGCGTCAGCGCTTCTTCGGCATCGGCAAGGGGCATTTTGAACTCCTTGCCCTCGCCCACGGTATAGCGCAGGACGAAAGTGTTATATCCGTGCACGGCGAACGCCATGGCTATCGGCTCTGCCTCGCGGTCGGAGCACATATAATATCCGCCGCCGGGGATGACCAAAACCGCCGGACGGTCGGTCATATTCGGCATTTCTTTTGATGTATCGAGCAGATACGCGGTGAGCGTCGCCCCGGGATTGCTTTTGAGTTCCAGCTTTTCAACCGTCATGATATTCCTCCTCAGTAAGTGACCTTGAGGGTCTTTATCTCGAAGGGTCTGAACTGAAGCTTCGCGGGCGCAATGTTCTCGACTTCGCCCTGCTCCTCTTCGAGCATATTGGTTATCTTCACGCTCTTTGCGCCGTCGAAGAAGCTGACCTTTGCGTTGGTGAAGGTGCCCTCTGCCTCATACATACGAACTATGAATGCACGCTGAGCATCCTCGCAGGGCTTGACAGCCTCGACAAATATATTGTCGGCGTCGATGCTCATGAGCTTCTGAGCCGAATATTCGCCGGCAGTCACTGCGGCGGGAACATTGAGCTCATATGCCGGGCGGATAACATTCTCGGCATCAAAGCCGCTGTCATGCGGCAGGAACGAATAGACGCAGTGGTGAACGCCTCTGTCGCCCTTGAAATCGGGGCGCAGGCCGCCCTTGTGCAGAGACAGGCGCAGCTTGCCGCCGTTGACGCTGATGCCGTACTTACTGTCGTTGAGAACGGCAACGCCGAAGCGGGTCTCGGAGAGGTCGGTATATTTATGGTTGAGCACCTCGAACTTTGCCTTTTCAACGCTGTTGTTGCGGGTGGTCGGGCGCTTGACATTGCCGAACTGGACATCGAAGCGGGCGAACTCCTGCCTGACAGAAGTATCGAACGCAGTCTTGAGGAAGCGGTGGTTATCCTGCCAATCCATGACGGTGTCGAAGCGCACCTCGGCGCTGTCCGCAAAGAATATCATATCCTGCGTAACGGTCGACTTGCCGCTTATCGCATACTTGCTGCGAATAACGAGCGCGACGGAGCCGTCGGAAATTATTTCGCGGCTGACAAGCTTCGAGACATCCTCGAACTTCATCTCGATATCGGCGTCAACATCCCAGTTATCCCACTCGGACGGGAAATCTTCCGCCATGATGAAGGTGTTAAGGTTATATCCATCGCCGCAGATCTCGCGGTCGGCGCGCTTATCGACAAAGGAAGAAATCGTGCCGTTATCCGCAAACTTGACGGACGCGAACGGAGTCTCAAGGCTGTTATCATCGAGGCTGAACACGCTGTTTTCTTCGGGCTTGCCGTCGACAAGCTTGAGGGTGATGCTCGAAAATGCCGGGACGGTCACGCCGCCGACCATGAGCTTTTTGTTGCCTCTGACATCGGTGTAGACCTGCTGTCTGTAGCCGCCGTCAACTATCTTGCCGCTGTAGTCGAGAACAATGACATCGGAGCGATCAAAAGAAAGGGTGTTCGTGACGGTCACGCAGTCCTCCTTGTCGCTCTGAGCGAGTTCCTTGACAAGATCGCGGGCGCGGGTTATGAGCGCGGTGGTCATGGCGCGGGACTCCTCATGGGCGCGCGGGATGCAGGTGCCGGGGAGGATATCGTGGAACTGGTTGACGAGCAGCTTCTCATAGAGCGGAGCGATATCCGCGCTGTCCGCCGTCTTATTGTTCTTCACCGCGTCGGTTACCGTGAATATTTCAAGATCTCTGAGCGCGAACTCAGCCTTGCGGTTGTTGCGCTTTATGACATGCTGGTTTGTGAGCGTGCCGCGGTGCAGCTCAAGATAGAGCTCGCCTGCGTATGTATCGGGCTCGACCGCGTCTCTCTCAATCTCTTTCATTGCCTCGCCGACGAGCTTGTGCTCGGACTTCGGGCAGCCATTGAGATCGGCACAGCGTCTTGACGCCTCGATCATCTCGAACTGCGGTCCGCCGCCGCCGTCTCCGTAGCCATAGGAGATAACGCGGGTGTCGGTGACGCGCTTATCTTTGATGCACGAATGGCCGTTCGAGGGAGTACCCGCGACATAGGTCATGAGATCCTCGGCATCGGGCCAGATGTGGGTGCGGTTGAAATGGGTGAACACCTTTGTGCCGTCGATACCCTCCCAATAGAAAGTATCAAGCGGGAAAGTGTTGGTGTCGTTCCAGTCAATTTTGGTTGTCAGGAAATAATCGACGCAGCAGCCTTTCATTATCTGCGGGATAGCCGCGCTGTAGCCGAAGGTATCGGGCAGCCAGAAGCAGTTCGAGGTGAAATCGAAATATTTTCTCGTGAATCTCTGACCCCAGAGGAACTGTCTGACCATCGACTCGCCGGAGGTTATGTTGCAGTCGCACTCGACCCACACGCCGCCGTTGGGCTCATATCTGCCCTCTTTGACCTTCTGCTGAATGCGCGCGAAGAGGTCGGGATATTTGCGGCGCAGGAAGTCGCTGTGGCACGAGGAGCTCTGGATAAATTTATATTCCGGATACTCGTCCATAAGAGCGAGCTGGTTTGCATAGGTGCGCGCGCACTTCTTGACTGTCTCGCCGACATGCCAAAGCCACGCGGTGTCCATATGCGAATGTCCGATGAGCGCAGCCTTCGGCGCATCGTCGCCGTTTTTGACGGAGAGTGCTTTTTTAAGATAGGGCTTTGCTCTCTCGAGAGCCGCCATGAACTCGTCACGATCAACATCGTCGGGTGACTGATATATCTCTTTGAACACTTTTTCAAGCTCGTTTATAACGGACGCGCGTCTGAAAGAGCTCTCCGGCAGGTTCTTGACGAGCTGAACGAGGGTGCGCAGATCGAAATAGAACTCCTGGATAGCATAGTTCTTGACGCAGATATCGATGCCCTCGTACGAGAAATCATAGGTGAGCAGAGGGTTGTTCTCGGTCGGGTGGCAGCCCTTATAAGAATGACCCGCGTAATATTCGAGGTCGATGGCTATCTTCTCGCCCGCCTTTGCGTCCTTTTTGAGCAGGTCGCAGTAGTGGTTGCCGTGGCCGGTGAAAACTATCTTCGTGCTGAAGTTGCCGTAGGGCACTCCGTCGACCCAGAGGGTTCCCTCATAGCCAGAGATATGCGGGCGGATAAAAATATCTTTTCCGCCGAGTCCGTCGGGGACGACAAAATCGGTCTTGAACCAGCAATAGCCGAACTCCTCGCCCCATTTGTAGCCCTTTTCGATGGGGTCAAAAAGGCTGTCCTCCGGGATGCAGTGGAAACGCTCGAGGGTTGCGAACGCGCTCACGGGGCCCGGCTCGCCGACTTTTTCAAAAATCATCGGCTCGATGATATCGACAAAGCGCTCAAGCTTTCTGAGCATTCTGTCGGTCTGTTTTAAATCCAGCATATTCTTCTCTCCAAAATATATTTTTCCGCTGTGCGGACATTTGACTTATATAATATGTAACAGTATACCGCAAGAGTGTTGCATCTGCAAGCATTTTTGAAGAGAAAAGAAGCAAAGAAGCCGCCGCGGAGATGTTTTTCCCGCGGCGGCTCGTGTTATTTCAGCGAAGTTCTAAGATGCGGCATATCGCAGCTAAAACCGCCGCGAGATAAAGCCCGAAGATATTCATTATATTATAGAGAAGTGCCGTTATCATCTTCGCCCTCCGCTATGCGCTGTTCATGCATGAATTTGTCCGCTTCGATAGCAGCAGAAGTGAAGCTGTTGTTCTTCCAATAGCTCGCAGCGCCGACAATGAATGTGAATATCAGGCTTATTATTGTATATAGCTCACTGTATTCGACGCTGACCGGTGTTTTTCCGAATGCGGTCAGCGCCATATTGACTATTGACACAAGAGACAAAATACCTCTGACCCACGTGCCGACCGATATTTTTGTTATATTTTCAAAAAGCTTCTTCATGAAAAATCCCCCTTATTTTCTGCGCGTGATATCATCTATGCGCCTGTGCGCGGATTTTATCGAATCCTCTGCCGCCGCCATGCGCTCGACGAGATTATTGTGCTTGTCGACCCGCTTTTCGAGCTGCGCGATGCGATAATTCGTCAGCCTGTTCGACGCGAGTATGCCGCCGAGCGAGCCGATGAGCGTACCCGCCGCCGAGAGCAGTGCCACAGTTATTTCTGCGTTCATCTCACACCTCCTCAAGACTGCCGACCGCGACCCAGCTCGAGATATCGCCGAGCAGGGCTTCGAGCGTGCCGCGGTTCTGCTGAACTTTCGTGACGGTGTGTTTTTTCGGCGAGAGCTGGGAATCCGGCACGCGCTTTCCGCGCGCCGAGGTGCAGCCGCCGTAGACCGCACCGGGCTTTATAAAAACAACGCTCCCGACCGAAACTGACGGTCTCGCCGCGAGTTTCAAGTCAGAGAGCCTGACCCAAGAGTTTATCTCCTTGAGCAGCGCGCGGCTCGGCTCGACTTTTGCGACGGTATGCGTTCTGAGCTTCACCCACGACGGGATTCGCTGACCCGTAGCATAATTTTTGCCTATAATTTTCACGCGGTCGCCCGCTCTGATATCGGCATACTGCGCGACTTTTTGCGGTTTGTTTTTTACGCAAAGCCTGTAAAATTCGGCTATCGACGCGGCAATCGATTCGCCGCACTTTTTCTGTCCCGCTTCCGTTTCGACATTCTTTCTGTCCGAAGAGCTGTCTATGAACACGGTCTCGATGAGCAGACTGCGGCATCTGACCGAGCGGACGAAGCCGAAATAATCTCCGCCCGCGGAATTGAGCTTTGTTTTAGCTCCCCTGTCGCGCAGTGAAAATGTCTTCGCAATGCCCGCGCTTATCTCCGCGGCGAGCCTTTTGCCGCCCTCGTCGGCGTGTTTATAATAGACCTCGCTCCCCGTTCCGCCGCCTGCATTCAGATGAATCTCGGCAGCCAGATCGAAGTTCTCGCGGTTGACATAAGCTATCCTGTCCGTCAGATACATATCAGCATCGTAGTTTATGAGCACCGCGTCGCAGCCGTAATTTTTGAGTGCCTCGGCGATATAAAAGCCGATCTTTCGCGCTATGCGAAACTCGTGGAAACCTCCGCCGACCGCGCCGCTGTCATAGCCGCCGCCCGCCGATTTTCCGTGACCCACGGATATACAAATTCTCACTCTCGCACCTCCTCGAAGTAAATGCCCACAAGCTGCGACGGCAGATAGTGCATGACCGTGCCCTCGCCGCCGCTGTCGTCTCTTGTGCATCTGTAAATTTTGCCGCCGTCGAGATAGTACTTGTCTTTAAAATATCTCATGCCCTCGGTGGCGGTTATCGGATTCTCTATAGTGCCGTCTTCGCCTACCGTCACGCGTTCCCAGTGCGCTGGGGTTACGCTCGGACGCCATGTGGGATTGGCGGATATCGCGTTGTAGCAGCGATATAGATTTCCACCGTCGCGCACCCTGTCGCCGATAGAATAATCTTTTTCGCCGCTCCACGGTTCAAATAGGCTGATACTTGTCAGAGCTTCGGCGTTTGTCAGCTTCGCGGCGGCTCTTGTTATCATCTCGCGGAAGCGTTTTGCCTGCGTCCGTGTCATATATCCGCACCCCCTGTGATAATATCCAGCGCCTCGTCCGCCGATATATCTTCGGGCGGCTCGGCGGCTGTCCAGATTTGCTTTATCTGGGATTCAGTCTCCGTCCACGACTCGGTGTAATACCCGCCGTCGGACGGATAATCAGCCGTGATTATCGGCTTGTATCCGTACTGCAAAAGCAAATTGGGATCAGTAGTAAAAACATCGCCCTCGCTTGTTTTTATCGGTCTCGGCGCTCCTCTGAGCTCGCCGCCGACCAGTTTTCCGTATATCATATTTTCACCCCCATGTGAAGCTGCCCGCGCCCTGATTATAGAGCGCCGTTTTGCCTATAAGATCATAAAGGCACGGCACACCGTTTGCATCGAGACACGGGACAAGCTGCTGTGCATCGCCGTCGGTGTAGCTATATAACCGCATAACAGCCTTATTGCCCGACCAGTTGTTGTTGCCGACGTCAAATATCAATCCGTTTGTCGGCGTCTCGAAGTCGGCGACATCGCTCCAAGATTTTTTTAAAATATCATTGACCCACACGCCGGCTTTGTTTATTTGGATTTTTGTTCGTTCCAATGATGAAGCCACCGAAAAACGGTGCTTTTGATATTCGGAAAAGTCGCCGGAGAAAACCACCGGACTTGCGTTTTGAAACAGCGTAAGATTATTTTTCAACGCACTCTGGCGCGACCCGAATATGCCCGCGTCCCTGTTTATTTCACCGACTATCCTGAAATCTATGGTGATATCAGAATCCTGCGTCAGCTTGCGCCCGGTGTCGATATACTGTGTGCCCGACGATTGGATATATTCCACCGCCGTATAGCCATCCGGCAGACCTTCGATATGCCGCGCGGCACGCGAAAAGAATTTTCTTCGTCCTATCAAGTGCCCTCACCGACCTTCTGCGCCGCCAAAATTTTGTCTTTGAAGCTCAGCTCCCATGTTTCGCCGTTTTTAAAATCCGGCGCAGTGCCGATATATCCGGTGCCCGCAGGCAGAGTGACCGTTATATCGCCGCTCGCCGCGAAGTTCAGGCGCATCCAGCACTCGAACTTCGCGTCTTCGGGATACTGAACCGTCAGCGTCTGAAGCCCCGTCATGCGGTATTCCGCATTGCCGTTGAGCGTCGCAGACACCTGCGCGGTGCTGTAGGTATACTGCGATGGCGGAGCCTGCGGAGTGAAGCCGAGGGAATTTATTATGACTGCCTTTAAATCGGTCGTCCCGCCGAACAAGGCTTTTAAATCCCGCATACTCTCCACTGCGGCGGCGAGTTCGGGCAGGATGCCGCACTCCTCTTCAAGCTCGCCGTCAATACCCATAACAGACGGCTCAAAGCCGAGGGTGAACACGGCGGACTTGGTTATTCTTGTCACCTCGAGGTCATTGCGCTTATGCGCCTCGACCTGAACGGTCAGCTCACCCGTTGAAGTCAGCGCCTCAGGCAGAGGGCAATATATAACGCCGCCGGTTATATAGGCGGGAGTGCTGTTTGCGCCGCTGATAATATTCGACACGATGCGGCGGCTCAATCCGTAGACATCGAAGCTCAGAAGATAATACGAAGCGTCTGTTTTCAGCTCGCTGTTGAGCGTGATGCAAAGCCGCGCCGCGTTATGCTCTCCGCAAAAACAGAACGGCTCTTCAATCTGAGCCGTTCCGTCCGAAAGTATTGTTATTTTTATATCTCTCATCTGTTTTCCTCCCCGGAATAGTTGTCCTTGAGATAGTTCGCCGTTTCCAGAACGTCCCTGCGCTCTTTATAGAGCACGTTGAGCAGAGTTTTAATTTTATATGCCTCGTCGCTCGTCTCGGGATTCGGCAGAGCCGAAAGACGTTTTCTGTGCCTTGCTATAATCCCGTCGAGCACCTGCGCCTGCTCAAAATACTCGTCGGCAAGCTGTGAAAGAGTTCTGTTGAAAGTCATTTGTCTTCTCCTTTCAAAAGATAGTCGGCCGTTGTGCCGAAAAATCCGGCAAGCTGCGCGAGCTGATGCAAAGTCGGCTCTTTTTCGCCGTTTTCTACCATTCTTAATGTTCTTATCTGCATTCCGAGCGCATCGCAGAGCAGCTGTTCGCCTATGTTCTCGCTGCACCGAAGCTTTTTTATACGCCCGCCCAGGGTGTTCGGCTCATATCGCTTTGCCGCGCTCACGGCGAGCGCGCGCCTGACGGCTATCGGCAGAAATTCGACGGATTCTATATCGTGCTGATATTTTACAGTGAAGCTCAGCGCGTCATATATCTTTCTCTGCGCCTTGTCGAGGCACCGCGACACGCTCGACGGGCACACGCCCAATTTCTGAGCTATCGTGGATATCGTCGAGCCGTCAAACCAATATGCCTCCGTGACCTGTCTCTCGCGCGGCGTAAGCCTTGTTTTTATCACCTCGTCGGCGAGCACAGACAAATCAACATCCCTGCGCCGCCACGCATAGTCGTCCGGCGATTCGCAGCCCGGGCAGTGAGATCCGCAGCAGACGCACATCGCCGCCTGCCGCTCTTCGGGAGTCGGAAACGAGAAATCCATCGCCGCCTCGACACTTCTTTTTGACATTTGCTCATCTCCTCGCTTTCTCGAACATTTGTTCGTATCTATGCTTATAATTATAGTAACACATCAGATATTTGTCAACGGGAAAATATTTAATTTGACCCCGAAAATTTGCACTAAATGATGCACAGTCACATTCAGAAAGCGGGAAGAAAAAGTTCTGTCCGATAAAAAGGTCAGCAAATTTATATTTTAAGCGCGATGTATATATAGGTCATACCCAGCGCATTGAGAAGATTTTTGCTCCCGTTGACATCGCTCGCCGTGCTGATGCTGAAGCCGTCGGAGGAGATGCTGAGTCCCGGCATACCGCCCGCCTGAGTCGCGGCGGCAACATAGCAGTTTGTTGATGAGCCCGAAAAATCAGCTATAGCGGCGGGCATACTCCTGCAAAAAACAAATACGGCGGTGGGCTTGAAGCCGACCTTTACAGAACGGCTTTTTGCACCCGTGCCCGTATATGAGCCGATTTTTACAGGTGCGTTCCACAGAGCCTTGTCCTCGGCGGTGACATGCTTGACGGTATCGCGGATATGCGAGCCGCAGAGCAGGGTCTTGTCGAGAAAGCAGTGGAAGTTGAGCCCGGTCGTGTCTGCGGGGCAGAAATCCGCCTGCATGAGTATATATGCGTCGAGGACAAAGGCGTCGGTGTCCCTGTCCGCCTTGATGTCCGAACAGCCGGATTCGACAACGTTCAAATCTGTGTCGAAGGTCAGGCAGTCGATTATAGTCGTCAGCACATCGTGGCAGGTCGCGCCGCCTTTGCTATACGGGACATGGATAGCAAGCTTAACTTTTATATTCGCGAGGCGGCAATATTCATTCTTGACCAACACACCCTCGTCGTTCGCGGTGAAGCTGTCCACTATTTCCATCTTCCCTATGCCCACGGCAACGGTGACGCGCTTTAGCGGTATCTCTTTTTTGACGGCGGGATATTCGGTTATGAATCTTATCCCGCTCAGTCTCGTCTGCTCGGACAGCCAGTTAGCTATCTGCGAGGGAAGAACACTGATTGTACTCATAAAAACCTCCTTTATCGGGTCGCCGGGAAAAGCCCCGGCGACCCTTTGAGTTATTCCGTTATCTCGACGACCGTCCGCACGACCGCCCAGACATAGAGCACCTCTTCACCGAACTTTATCTTCTCCGCGCGGTCGATCTGGTATTTTACATCGCCGTCGATTATCAGCGCGTCCTCGTTGACCGTCAGGTCATGCTCGGGCGGGCCGATATAGAGATAATAGCCCTGCGAATTGTAGCCTATCTCGGTGTTTACGCCGTAGAGATACATCTTGTTCTTGTATCTCAGCGGCTGAATAAAGCCCTTGAACGGCGCGGTCTGAGTGGAGTCGGTGTTCTCGATAACGAGCGTTCTGCCCCACTTTTCAAATTCCGCTGAGAGATTCATATCTCCACCCCGCAGCAGAAGAAACCGTCGTCGCTCAAAAGAGGCGTGAGCTCGGCGAGAGCAGCGTCGCGCACGGATGCAGCGAATTTGAGTGAGCTGTCCGCGCTCTTTTTAACGGTGATGTCGCCGGCCTTGAAGCTCTGTATGCCGTCGGCGCTGCCCGCGCGGCGCACGCACAGGGCGTAATAGGCGAGTCCCGCCGCGGCCTGAGCGATTCTCACATCGTCCATGTCCGCATCGGCCTTCAATCGCGAATTCACGCGTTCGAGCGAGCTCAGGGCTATCCCGAGGCAGACTTTTTCTTCGTCCTCGCCGATATCCGTCAGCTGCCTGAGCAGAGAGAGTACGCTCCACTGAGTTATCATGCTCTCACCCCCGCCGTCAGACGGTAAGGGTGCGCGCGGCGGAGTCGAATATCCTTGCAAAGCCCGCAGTCGAGCTGATAACAGCACGCTCAAGCTGGCGGTCAATGAGCTTGTCATACTCGGTGGAGACAGGGCCTGTCGTAACCATCTCGAGGGCGCAGCTGCGGTCGATACCGATTATCTTGCCCGCGGGCACGCACGAGCCCTTTATAAGATCTGCGCCGAGGGGAGTTATAACTTCGCCCGTCGCGTGGAAATTAAGACCTGCCACAGCGTCCCTGAACTCACTGATGCCGAGCATCTGCGCGACCTGCGCGGGAGCGGCAATAATCGTGTTGAGCTCATATGGATCGAAGAGATTCCAGAAGTTGACAAGGTCGGTGTAGGTGAGCTTGCCCACAGATGCGACGGCGGTGTTGGAGGCGGCGTTGTTGTTGCCGTCGCCGTTTATGAGCACATCGACCGCGTCGCTGAGCTGAGTGCGCGCGATATATGCGCCGATCTGGCGCAGGGTGACGGTGAACAGATCGAGACGCTGGAAACGGACAGCCTCATAAGAAGCGACAAGCGAGCGTCCGCGCTTTTTCAGATGAACAAGGTTCGCCTTGCTCTTGACGCTTGTCTCGGGGATGAATGCGCCCTCGGTAACGACCTTGAGCTTCTTTTCATCGTCGCTCGGCTCGCAGGCTATCGAGCGATAGTCGAGCGAGTCTATAACCGTAGTCGATGCGACGATGCGCGGCAGGACATTTGCATCCTGCATACCCTGCCTGACGGCGCGGGAAACATACTCGGGGAAGAGCACGGCGGAGTCGGAGGTCTTGAAGAACTTGTCAACAACGTCGCTGCCCGCTCCGCTGACCTTGATATCAAAGCGCTTGAGCTGGCGCTGATATGCGTCAAGTCCCTCGAGAGCAGTGCCGCTGTAGTTCTCCGAGGGGTCTATCTTTTCGAGTGCGCCGGTGAAGTCACCGGAAGCATAGAGACCTTTTTCAAGTCTGATGTTATCAAAAGCAGTCATATTATTCTCCTTTCAGAATCAGAGCATGAAGCTCACTGTTTTGGCGGTTGTGTTGACGCTGAGCACGAGATATGTGTTGCCCTTTGTGCTGACCTTAACGCCGCCCGCGCCGTCCGATGCGAGAGCCGCATAGCCGACCGCCGGGGCGTCCGTGCCCGTATAGGGCATGGTGACAACACCCGAGAGCTGAACGCCCGCATATCCGCCGTTTACATTCACGCTGACGCCGCAGAATTTTGCGTCCGCGCCTGCCGCCGAAACGGTATCGTTTGCGCTGACCGCGACGGGCACGCCCGCCTTGAGTCCGCTTGCCGCCTTGAGCGTGAGAACATTCTCACAAAAACCTTTAGTTGAAACTGACATAATTATCCTCCTTTAAATTCTGAACTCGCTGTTGCCCGAGTGCGTTTCGGGCTTGGCTGACGAGAGCTGGCTGTTGAGTCTTCCGCCGCCCGAGAAAGCCTTTTTGAGCTCTCTGAGCTGTTCGAGCCCGAGGGTGCCGCATATCGCCGAGAGGCTCTCACCGCGCATATCCGGCAGAGCCGCCGCGCCCATGCGTATCACATCGCATATAAGCTCCTCGCGGTACTCTTTGCCCTCGCGGGCGAGCTGTTCGAGCTCGTCGATATAATCGTAAAGCCCCGCCGCCTCCGCCTTTGTGAGAGTCACTCCCTCATTGGCGCAGGAGAGGCGTTTGACGGTCTTCACCGTCTGCTCGTCCGCGCGGTAAGACTTAGTAACGCCCGCCGCCGGCTGGGCGGGGACAGCTACAAACGACCACTCATAGGCATCCGTCGGGTCGCAGAGTATCCTGTGGCAGAGCTTGCCGCCGTACTCCCTACCCTTTATATGGGCGCACGGATCGGTTCGTCCGTCCTTGCCGCAGATTGAACAGACGCTTCTGCCGACCGAGCAGCCGACACTCGTCTCTTTCTTTATCCCCGCGTCTATCTCTTCAATAAGCGCGGCGTTCTTTTCGCTGCGCGGCATATACGCCCGCGCGCAGAGCTTCGTGTATTTTTCGCCCGCCGAGGTCACCTTGTTATCGTCCGTCTCGACGCGGCAGGAAAATATCCTCGCCGTCTGATCCCTGCCGCTCATGCTGTGGTCGAATATCCCCGTCTTGCCGACAAAAAGCCTGGCTAACTTTTCGAGCGCGGGAATATCGAAGCGCTCGAAGTCCCTGTCGATTTCATTGTCGCAAAGCACGATACCGAAAGTATAGACCTCGTTGGCGCTCAGCGGCTTTACGGTATAATTGTTGATAAGCTCCAGCTCCTGCGGAGTCGGAGCGCCTGAAAGAACGCTGTTCTGCGTAGTTATCACTCCCCGTTTTCAATTTCTTTCCTGATTTTTTCCGCCTGCGCCGCATAGAGCTCAGCGCGTGCAAGCTCAACATTGTCCTGAAGAGTCACATCGTCCCACTCAGCCGTCACCTGCGAGGGCGTTCCCTCGAAGAGCAGATATGTGCGGCATATGCGCTCGATGACGGGTGTCAGAATGCGGCGGTATGCGTCGATCTCGCTGGTGAGCACGTCAGCCTGCTGAGCCGACATACGCTCCGTCGATGACCATGACAGGCCGAGCATAAAAGGCGGCAGTCCGGTTTTCGCGACTATCTGTTCGAGCATCTGGCGCACCGGCACCTCGCTGTCGAGAATCTGATTGTCCGCGCCGATGACCTTTATCTGAACATCGCCGACGGCGACAAAATCTTTTACCGCGCCGCCCGTCTGCATAGCCTCGCTCCATTCCTTTGCCACCTGCATGGCGCGTTCTTTGGCATATGCGCGGTCGAGCGAGTCGTTCTGCGGCTTATATGTGACCGCGAAGCGGATGTTACCCATGCGCTCCCAATTGAGCCCGATAGTCTTGTAGATTTTCATGAGTATCCCGCTGACAAACGGCAAGCCTTTGAGCATCGAACAGCCGCAGACTTCGCCCGGCTGCGGGTTGAGCACAGACAGCAATACAAGCTCGGGTCGCCTGACGGGCGACGGCATACCGACACATGAGGCGGAGAAGATATCAACTCCGACTCCGTCCGAGGCGCGGCGAAGCTCGATGTTTTCGAGCGGAGAGTTAAAAAGCGCCGCTATATGCCCGTCCGTATCCGTCACCATCTCGCCGACCGCCGTGCCGCAGGTCAGCAGCTGCTCGAAATAAGTTGAAACAAAGCTTTCGAGTCCGCACTGGTTGCCGCCGACGGGAACATTGCGAACGAAATGGTCGAGCTTATGCTGCAGGCGTTCGTCGGCGCATCTGACCTCAAAGCCGCCCGTCAGGCGGACGGTCTTGAATATTGCGGCGTCGATTATCGGCACCGCTTCGCGCAGAGCGTAGTAGAGCCGCGTCTGATTTCCGCCGAGCGGAATGTAGCTGTCGAGCAGTCCGAGACCCGACGCAGGGCGCGCCGAGGTCTGCACCGCCGCAGGCTCGGGAGCGGTTTTCTTTCTTTTGAACGGATTTATTGTTATTCCTCCTTTTCATGACGGCCGACCGCCCGGCCGTCATCTGCTCATGGCGAGCGCGAAAAAGCCGTCCTCTTCGTGCGCGAGCACTGTGGAGACGAAATAGCGCACATCGTCCATGGCGTGGTCGTATTCCTTTCTCGGAGCATCGCGTGCGGCAGTGTTATCCCATCTGTAGAGGGAAAATTCCCGAAGGCAGTCCGTGCATGACTGCGAGAAAAGGATGCGCCGCTCTTTGAGGGCATCCGAAACGCGGCGGATGCCGTCTATAACATCGTTCTTTGCGGGCACGGCGTGGAACCTGCCGTGGCGGCGGATACATTCGAGAAAGCTCGCGGCGGAGGGGTCGGCTATGACCGCCTCTATGTTGAGGTCGCCCGCAAGCTGTTCGAGCGAGGCGTAGTGCTCCTCGTCGGTGCGCTGCTCACCCTCCCTGCGGCTGTCGAAATAGTATTCGCTCAGCCTGTACCACCGCCCGCCGTACTCGCCCCAAAGTCCGAACGACGACGGGTTGACCGTACCGTAATCGCAGGAGATGAAGTAGCGCGACGGTATGCCTGCAGGTTCCGCGACATGGACCGAGCGCGAAAAGAACGGATAGACAAGTCCCTGCGCCGCGACCCATTTGCCCAGAACGAAGCGGTCATAGAACGCGCCGCTGTAAAGGCTTTCGTATCTGCGCTTTATCGCGGGCGTAAGCGACGGGTTGTCGTCCATAGTGAAATGGAGATACAGGCAGTTTTTCTCCGCGCTCTTTTTTATCCATTCCTCGTAGAACCAGTGCAGAGGCGTATCGGGGTTGCAGTTGAACCACAGCTTCGAGCCGTCGAGCGAGCACCGCGCCAATGCCTGTTCGACAAACGAGCGCGGCATCAGGGCAACCTCGTCGAGCAGAACGCCGCCGAGTGTCATGCCCTGAATGAGCGCCGCCGAGCCCTCGTCCTTGCCCCCAAATAAATAAAATCGGTTGCGCCTGCCGGAGTATTCTATCTCCACCAGATGCTGAGACAGCTTCTCGCGGCAGTCGAAGCCGAGCCGGCGCAGGACGGGCAGAATCGGCGTGATTATGTTTCTTCTAAGCGAAGTCACCGTCTTGCCGCACAGCGCGAAGGACGTATCGTCAAACGCCGAAAATGCCCACGCAACAAATGAGACTGACATACACAGGGTCTTTCCGGAGCGCACCGCGCCGTCGCAGATTATCGCGTCAAAATTCCTGTCCGGGCTCGACGGGCACCACCAAGAGAGCACCCGCAGCTGTTTTTCCGAGAAACTCTCAAAAGTGTTGTTTTTGCGTTTACTCACCCGCATCATCCCCGCGCAGAGCACGCGCGCTGCGGTCAAGCGCAGAGAGGAAATCCGAATTTTCTCCCGCCGAAGCGGCATTGCTCAGCTCGCAGAGTCGGTCGAGCGCCTTGAGCCGGTCGAAAAATTTGACCTCAAGTCCTCCGCCTTTCGGGCGTTTGATATCCGATACCATCGTCAGGTCCAGCTTTTCTATTTCCGACCCGTCCGGCAGCTCGTCCGACAAAATGAACTTCACCGCGTCCGCAACGCTCCCGAACGCGAGTCTGCGGTAGCCCTCCGTGACCTCCGCAAGCTTCGCGTCGCGCTCGTTTTCGAGCTTCGCTATTCGCCTTTTGATCTCCGGATCGGCGAGCAGCCTCATCGCCGTTCGCTCCGGGTGGACGGAATAGCCCGCCCGCGCAGCCGACGCGCGCGGTTCGCGGGACGCGACAAAGAAGCGGCAGAAATTCTCCTCTTTGGGCGAAAGCGGTTCTTTCTTTTTCATACTCTCATCTCCTCATCTATATTCACGGGCGCTTCGGCGGCGGTCTCCGAAGCGCCCGTCACCCATAGCGAAAACGCCCCGATTTTTTGCATATCGGGGTGCAAAAAACGGCGGAGCGTCAACAAAGTTCATATTTTATTAATATTTAGAGAAACAAAAAGTCTGTTTTCGCCTGTTTTCAGGCATTTTTCGGTTGATTTTCCCCGTTTTCGGTGATTGCCGCCGATTACGCAAGATTTTTGCTCTTTTGCTTGACTTTTGAGGTCGTGGGGTATAAACTAATGTAGGAGTGCGAAAAGTGCTTCCGTCGGGCTTTCCCGACGCAAAAATTTTTGAAAAGTGGTGAAATTTTTTGGGCAGCGACAAACCTAAGCCGCGAAGTTGGCAAACTAAAAATAAAGCTGTGGGGTCACGCCCGAAAAAGTTCGACCGATAAAAAAATCGGCTCTTTTTGCGTGCGCCTCACGGAGAAAGAGGTGCAATATGAGCCGTGATATCCTGGAAAATATCAGCGCACTGTTGGCGGAGGGCAAACTTGCCGATCTGCGTGAACAGCTGTGCGACATGAACGTCGTTGATATAGCGCAGGCGATGGAATCGCTCCCGGAAGACGAGCTTCTGCGGATATTCCGCATCCTCCCCAAAGACATATCGGCGGACGTTTTTTCTTATCTTGAGCCTGATTCTCAGGCGCAGCTGCTGAATCTCATAACAGATACAGAGCTTGAGAACCTGCTTGACGACATGTTCCTTGACGACACCGTCGACTTCCTCGAAGAAGTCCCGGCAAATGTCGTGCGCCGCGTGCTCGCAAAGGCAGACAGCGAGACGAGGTGCCTGATAAACAGATTTTTGAAATATCCCGAAAACAGCGCAGGTTCGATAATGACCATTGAGATGGTCGAGCTGCATGACTTTTTCACAGTCGGTCAGGCAATCGAACACATCCGCTCGACCGCCGTCGACAAAGAGACGGTCTACACTTGCTTCTGCATCGACGACAAGCGCCATCTTATCGGCACGGTCGCCCTGCACACGCTGCTGATGGCAAAAGACAACGAGCTTATCCGCGACATAATGGACACCGACTCCCAGCTCATCTGCGTCAACACGCTCGACGACCAGGAGAAGGTTGCGGACATAGCGAGAAAATACGACCTGCTCTCCGTCCCCGTTGTTGACAACGAGGCGAGGCTCGTCGGCATAATCACGATAGACGACATCGTCGACGTCATCGAGGACGAGAACACCGAGGACTTCGAGAAGATGGCAATGCTTCATCCCTCGGACGACAACTACCTCAAGACGGGCGTTTTCAAGCTCGCAAAGAACAGAATCCTTTGGCTTCTGGTGCTCATGGTCTCGGCGACTTTTACAGGCAAGATAATCGAAAACTACGAGAATATGCTCGCAGCAGTCGCTGGACTCACCGCCTGCATACCTATGCTCATGGACACGGGCGGAAACGCCGGCAATCAGGTTTCGACGCTGATAATCCGCGGTCTTGCACTCGGCGAGATCCGCCCGAAGGACTATCTGAAGATAGTGTTCAAAGAGATAAGAGTCGCGCTCATCTGCGGACTGACCCTCGCGGCAGTCAACATCGGCAGAATGATGCTCTTCTCCTCCGGCGGAATGCCCGTTTATCTTGTCGTTTCGGCTGCAATGGTCTGCGCTGTTATAGTGGCGAAGATAATCGGATGCACCCTGCCGATAATCGCAAAGATGATAAAGCTCGACCCCGCGCTCATGGCAGGACCGATGATAACAACAATAGTCGATATGGTCACCCTGCTCATCTACTTCGCACTCGCAAAAGCGTTCCTCGCGATATAAAAAATTATCCTCCGTACATTTTGGTGTACGGAGGATTTTTATGTTTTGTATGGCGCGGATTGTATGTCATTTAAAATTCGAGGCAATAGCCACTCAGTCTACGCTTCGCGTATCCGGCTCCCATACAGGGGAGCCTATGTCAAAAATTCGCCGAAGATAACAATATAAAAAATGCCCCGCACTTTCGTGCGGGGCACTGAACTTAGCTGATTACTTGCTGAGCTCTGCGAAATACTTGATGGTTCTGACCATCTGGCTGGTGTATGAGTTCTCGTTGTCGTACCACGAAACAACCTGAACCTCATACAGATCGTCAGCAATCTTAGCAACCATGGTCTGAGTTGCATCGAAGAGAGAGCCGAATCTCATGCCAATAACATCGGAGGAAACGATCGGATCCTCATTGTAGCCGAAGGAAGCGGAAGCAGCAGCCTTCATAGCAGCGTTGATGCCTTCCTTAGTCACATCGCTGCCCTTGACAACAGCGGTAAGGATAGTGGTGGAGCCGGTCGGCACGGGAACTCTCTGAGCGGAGCCGATAAGCTTGCCGTTGAGCTCGGGGATAACAAGGCCGATAGCCTTAGCAGCGCCGGTCGAGTTGGGAACGATGTTGGCAGCGCCTGCACGAGCACGTCTCTTGTCGCCCTTTCTGTGGGGACCGTCGAGGATCATCTGATCGCCGGTGTAAGCGTGGATGGTGGACATGATACCGCTCTGGATGGGAGCGTAATCGTTAAGAGCCTTAGCCATGGGAGCAAGGCAGTTGGTGGTGCAGGAAGCTGCACTGATGATGGTGTCGTCGGCATTGAGGGTGCCCTCGTTGACGCTGAAGACGATGGTCTTGAGGTCATTGCCTGCGGGAGCAGAGATAACGACCTTCTTAGCGCCTGCATCGATGTGAGCCTGGCTCTTAGCCTTGGAGCAGTAGAAGCCGGTGCACTCAAGAACAACATCAACGTCAAGCTCGCCCCAGGGAAGATCCTTCGCGTTGGGCATAGCATAGATGGTGATCTCCTTACCGTCAACTATGATAGCGCCGGGAACCTTGACAGTCTTGCCGTCCTCTTCATACTCAGCAGCCTTGAAGTCTACGGTGTGAAGATTCTCGCCTATTCTTCCGCAATAGCCGCCCTGAGCGGTATCGTACTTGAGAAGGTTTGCAAGCATCTCGGGGCTGGTAAGATCGTTGATAGCAACAACCTCGTAGCCCTCTGCGCCGAACATCTGACGGAATGCAAGACGACCGATACGGCCAAAGCCGTTAATAGCAACTTTAACTGACATTTGAATTCCTCCGTTGTTAGTATAATTGGTTATTGGTTATATACCTCATATATTTTAGCCGTTTTTGTCCTCATATGCAAGCAATTTGATAAAATTTTACAGATACAGGAAAAGTTTCGTTAATCTGCCCAAAATATTGTATCATAAAGCCCAAAAGGACATAATACTGCCGAAAATCCGGCGCGGATATTTTGACATATCAGCATCATTATTTTGCCTTTCAAAACAAAATCTCCCCGCCTTCAAAAAGCAGGGAGTTTGCATTTCTTATTTTCGGTCTCAGTCCTCTGACGAGTTGCCCGCGAGCATGGAGATAGCAGCCTGAAGCTGGGTGTCTCTCTCTTTTTCGAGCGTACTGAGATTCTCTCTGAGCGAATCCGCGAGGATGATTTCGGTGTCCGGAGTCAGGCCCTTTCCGTCGAAACTCTCGCTGATATAGGGCAGCATCTTCGAGGTGGTCAGCACGACTGCGCCTCCGTCGCTGAGCTCGAAAGTCTCCTGAACATCGGCTCTGCCGGCTGTCTTTTCGCCGATAAGGAACGCCTTGCCGAAATCCTTGAGGTCGCAGGCAAACAGCTCGCCGTAGCCCGCAGTGTCGGAATTTATGAGCACCGCCATGGGCATCGTTATATCCTTGGCGTCGGAGCTGTAGGTCTTGACGTTGTTGCCGTTTTTGTCAACGAGCGTTGCGAGCGCCTTGTTGCCATCGGTCGCCGTCGGGACAAGATAATCTATAACGCGGCAGGTGTATTCAATAGTTCCGTCATAGGTCGAGCGCACATCGAAAACGAGGCTCTTCGCGCCCTCTTTCTTGAGCTGGTCGACTGCCTTTTCAAGCTGGTTCAATGTATTCTTGTAGAACGCGGATATCTTTATATAACCGACCGTGCCGATAAGCTCGTAGCTGACGGTCTGGTTCGTATAACCGAGGACGACATTGACGGATTTGTCGACATCGTCGCGCCTGTAGGTGAGGCTGACGGAGGTCAGCTTTATACCGCTGAGTCTGCCCGCCATTTCACTGCTGTTTTCGGCAGTGACTGTGTCGCCGCCTATGGCAACTATCTTATCGCCCTTCTGAAGCCCCTCGGTCTGCGCCGGGGAGTTGGGATAGACTTCCGTTATGAGCAGATAACCGCTCTCGGGGTCTGTTTCAACCTCAACGCCGATGCCCGCGCTGCGTCCCTCAAGCTTCGAGGAATAGAGCTTGTAGGCGTCCGCATTCATATAGCGGCTGTACTTGTCGCCGAGTCCGTTGATATAGCCGTTTTCGAGGTTCGAGTCGAGCAGAGCCTCGTCTATATCGCCGTAGTACTTCGAGCGAACGATCTTGTCGACCTCCTCGACCGCATCATACATCTGCGCGCGCTTGGGAAGGTCGGTTATCAGCTTGTTGTACATACGCTGTGAGACCGACATCGTTATTGCGAAGGTCGCGGTCGCACTCAGAATAATGAGCGCAATCGCAAGTCCGAGCGAAATTTTCTTGTTCATTTGCTTTCACGTTCCTTCCTGCCTGAGATCAATTCGGAGGCGTGACAAAATCGAGAGGATTGAGCCTTGTGACGGCACCGTTCTTGACATGCATGACCTGGAAATGGACATGCGGTCCGGTGACATATCCGGTGTTGCCCATATAGGCGATGACCTCGCCTTTTTCAACATACTGTCCCGCCGAAGCGACTATCTTCGAGCAGTGGCCGTAATATGTTCTGTATCCGTCGCCGTGGTCGATGGTGATATAGTTGCCGCCGACATCGGAATAGCCCCTGACGAGCACCTTGCCGCTCTGCGCCGCAACTATCTTCTTGCCGTAGGAGACATTGACGCCGTTTTCGCGCACGACTATATCGATAGCCGGGTGCATGGTGTAGGTTCCGTCGCCCTCGGGGTCATAGTAGCCGTAGCCCGCGGAGATGTAAGAGTTCTTATATGGAACCGGCCACATCATCTCGCCGTCGTTATAAAATCCATCGTCAACGTCGCCGCTCTGGGAGCCGCCGCTGATGATTTTGTCTATCTGGCGCTCAAATGCCTCACGCTTTCTGTACTGCCGCTGAAGCTCCTGCTTATATTCGGCGCTGCTCTTGTCGAGCGAGGTCATGAGAGCCGATATCTGACGGTAGTTCGCGTTATATGCGTTCTGCTTTGAAGCGAGTTCTTTATTTTTAGTGTCGAGTTCGGATTTCTTCTCGACCAGAGACGAGCGCTTCTCTTCGAGAGCTTTTTTGTCCTCGTCGAGCTCCGCCTTGGCGGCGTTGAGCTCCTCGGTCTGCTTTTCGAGCTGGGAGATGAGCTTGTTGTCGTTCTCCGTGACGCTCGCGAGCAGCTGGATGCGAAGCAAGAGCGATGAGATGCTATCCGACTCGAGCAGGATTTCTATCCACGAGGACGAGCCCGCCATATATGTGGCGCGCAGGCGTTCTGATATCTTCTCCTGCGTGGCGTCTATCTGCTCGTCGAGCTTGTCTATCTTCGACTGAGCTTCGTCAATTTTTTTATCGAGTGCCGCTATCTCTCTGTCATAGTCTGCAATGTCCGCATTTAAAACGGAGAGCTGTGAGTTTATGACATCGAGCTGGCTGCTTATCGCCTCAGCCTGAGAAGAGAGCAGCTTCATCTTCTCCACATTCGAGGTCTGCTGATTTTTTATGCTTTCAAGCTTTTTCTTGTTTGCCTCAATCTCTTTTTCGAGCTCGTTATACTCCTGCTTGAGATCCTCGAGGCTCTTCGCCTGAACCCTTGTCGGGAAAATTCCGGTCATCAGCACGAGCGCCGCGCAAAGAACAAACGCCGCCGCTCTTCTGAGCCATGTGTTACGCTTATTCTTCATCGACTATCGCGAACTCCTTTTCTTTGAGATATTTTGTTATCGACACCGCACTGCCGAGCGCGCCGGAGAGAACTCCGAGCACGATAAACGCGGCGAGCAGTATCAGAGCATATTTGCCGAACGGAGCGATTCCCGACATTCCGATTCCGGAGAGAGTCTTGACGAGCGACCTGCCCGCAATTTCATATATGCCCCAGACGGCAAGCAGGGCGAGCACTCCGGAGATAAGTCCAAGCATCATGCCCTCGATCATGAACGGCCATCGGATAAACCACCTTGTCGCGCCGACGCTCTTCATGATGTTTATTTCGAGCCTGCGGCTGTCCATCGTTATTCTTATTGTGTTGGAGACGATGAAAAGCGAGACTATGAGCAGCAGCGCTATCATGCCCGCACTCACATAGCTGACTGTATTTCTCAGCCCCGCGAGCTGCTTTGCAAGCTGCCTGTTCTCGCGGATGTGGAGAACATGCGGGAGTTCGGAAATGCGCTTGACCGTGTCGTCAAACTTATCCGTATCCTTTAGCGAAACTTCATATGCATCGGGAAGCGGGTTTTCGTCGAGCCCGTCGAAGAGCACGGAGCTGTCCCCCATCTCGTCCTTGAGCTGGGCAAAGCCGCTGTCCTTGCCGACGAAAGTGCATTCGCGGACATTTGAAAGCCCTCTGAGGCTCGCGCCGAGCTCGTCCTCCTCCGCTTTCGTCGCGCTGTCATCGACAAAGACCATTATCACATTCTGATCCTCGACATTGCCGATGAACATATTTATATTGACCATTATCATGAACGCAACGCCAATCATCACCATGCAGCTGAACAGCACGGAGACCGACGCTATGCTCATCAGTCGATTTACATAGAGATTTCTCATTCCCTCGCGGGTGAGGTAGCCGAGGCTTCCGTTATTTTTCATCGCTCTCGTCCCCCTCTCCGTCGTCTTCGAGGTAAATAGAATAATCCGCCAAGACGGAAGAATATGTTGTGTCATACTCGCTTCCGTATCCCGTCGATTCTTTTTCGCGTTCTTTTCTTATGCTCTCGAGAGCCTGCCTGTAGATATCGTCGGCGGCGGTCTCGTTTGCTATCTCCTCCGCCTTTTCCGGGAGCCTTTCGGGTTCCTTTGCGGCAGGTTTCTCCTCCAGAACTTCTTCCTCGTCGTCGAGATACTTCGTTGCGAAGCCGTCCGCCGGTCGGTTGAGACTGCTTGATTTTGCAAGCGTGCGCTCGCGGTGAGCGGAATTTTTCATTCTGCCGTCCGCCGCAACGGTTCCGTTTTCGAGCAGGATAACGCGCTTGTCATACATACGGACGAGATTGTGCTCATGGGTAACCATGATGACAGTCGTGCCCTCCTGGTTGAGGCGCATGAGCAGATCGACTATCTCGAGGCTCATATGCGGGTCAACATTGCCCGTCGGCTCGTCCGCTATGATAAGATCGGCGTTATTCGCAAGGGCGCGGGCAAGAGCCACACGCTGCTGTTCGCCGCCGGAGAGCTCGGTGGGATAGCAATTCATCTTGTCCGTCAGCCCGACTATGTCGAGCACGAACGGAACGCGCTTTTGAATCTTGTTCTCCTTAGAGCCGGTGACGCGCATGGCGAACGCCACGTTGTCGAACACGGTCATCTTGGGGATCAGGCGAAAATCCTGGAATACTATGCCCAACCCGCGGCGAAAATAGGGTATTTCGCTGCGGGTAAGGGTGCTCAGATCTTGATTTTTGATTATAACTTTTCCATGCGAGGGCACTTCCTCACGCATCATGAGCTTGAGGAAGGTGCTTTTTCCGGCGCCGGACGCGCCGACGACAAAGACGAATTCGCCCTTGTTTATCTTGATATTGACATGGTTTAGAGCATGTGTTCCGTTCTCGTAGGTCTTGGAAACATCTCTGAATTCAATCACAGTTTTCACTCCTATATAAAGCGGTATCCCCCTCGCTTGACTTTATACCGATCTTAAATTACGCCGCAGATCAGTATTTGACAGGCTTCGCATCGAGATACTTCTTGACCATAAGAGCCACCTTGAAGACGATAGCATCGTCGAACTCGCGCAGGTCAAGGCCGGTGAGCTTCTTGATCTTCTCGAGTCTGTAAACAAGAGTGTTGCGGTGGACAAAGAGCTTGCGGGAGGTCTCGGAAACATTGAGGTTGTTCTCGAAGAAACGCTGAATGGTGAACAGAGTCTCCTGATCGAGGCTGTCTATCGAGCCGCGCTTGAACACCTCGCGCATGAACATATCGCACAGGGTCGTGGGAAGCTGATAGATAAGTCTTGCGATGCCGAGATTGTCGTAGCTGACTATGGTCTTTTCGGTGTCGAACACCTTGCCGACCTCGAGGGCTATCTGAGCTTCCTTGAACGAACGGGCAAGCTCCTTGACGCCGGTGACGGTCGTGCCGATGCCGACATATGCGTGGATATAAAGGTCAGTTGTCAGAGAATCGGAAATGGAGCGCGCGAGCTTTTCGAGATCCTTGGTCTCGATGTTGCTGCGGACTTCCTTGACGAGAGCTATCTCATTTTCGTTTATGTTGATGACGAAATCCTTGGTCTTGTCCGGGAACAGATTCTGGATAACGTCGAACGCCGCGGAATCGTTGTGCTCGGTGATTCTTATAAGAAGAACGGTGCGCACGGCATCGCTGTTGAAGCGGAGTTCGCGCGCCTTGATAGCGATATCGCCGGGAAGTATGTTGTCAAGAATGACGTTCTTGACGAAGTTGCCCCTGTCGAATTTCTCGTCGTAGCACTGCTTGATGTTGCTCAGCGCCACGCAGCAGATATCCGCATATTTGCCTGCAAGCTCATCTTCGCCGTCAATGAAAACAGCATACTCGGCCTGCATGTGAGAGCCGAACGAGCGGTAAGTGCAGCCGTTAACGATACGGTCGCCGTCCTCCGCAAAAATCTGCGAAGCGTTCGAGATAACCTCGCCTATTTTGCCGAGCTCACTGCAGGAGATTATGGTGCCGGTCTCATCAATAACGCCGATCGTTCTGTCAACAGCGTCGCGCATCTGATGGATGACACCCTGGAAAAGCCTGTTTGACATAATATCTACCCCTATTCTGAATGATTTCAACTTCTGCCGTTTTAGACATTTTGACAACTGCGCTATAGACATTTTACACAATCGCGCGCTCAATTGCAATACATAACGGGCTAAAAAATGTGTAAAATAAAGGATTTTTTTCATAATCGGGTAAAAAAGCGCCTGTTTTTATCTATTTCCCACAATTTTTTTAATTCGCTTTTAGTGGATTTGATCTTTGGTCATTTTGTCCATAGAATTCCACATAGGGGGTTTGAGGCGCTTTTATCCGCGCGATTTTTATGGTATAATGAGCCGAGAAAGCGAAAAAGGCGGCGCAAAAATGGAAGGCAGCATACTCAGAGCATATATATCGGAGAACATCGAAAAGGCTCAAAGAGAAAATATTCCGTCGGCGGTGTCGAAATTTCTCGATTCCGCTTCGCTCTCAGCGGCGTCCGCTCTCGCCCGCTCAACTGCGGGCAGGTTCATCTTCTGGGGCGGCTTCGATGGAGCTGAACGTGTAATCATGCTCAGCATCCCCGACTATATTGAGAGCGACGACCCGAACGAGATTTTCACAGTCTATGCGGACGGCTGCCCGCTGAGCGCCGTGAGAATAGAGAAGGACAAATTTTCCGACATCGGTCACAGGGACTATCTCGGCGCAGTTATGGGGCTGGGACTTACGCGCGAGAGCGTCGGAGACATCTGCGTTCAGCCCGACGGCTGCGACATAGTCGCCCTGCCGAACGCCGCAAAATATATCGAAGATAACCTGACCGGCGCGGGACGCGCGACACTGAAAGCGAATTTGATTCCGCTCGGCGAGGTCCGTGCGCCGCAGGTAAATATAAAGGAAACGAGCATCACCGTAGCATCGCCGCGACTCGACGCAGTAGCGGGCGAGATATTCTCGCTCTCGCGTTCGGCGGCGGCGCAGGCGATAGCCTCGGGCGCGGTGACGGTAAACGACGAGCAGGTATTGAAAGCCGACCGTCGCCTCTCCCCAAAAGACAAAATCGTTCTGCGCGGCAAGGGCAGAGCGATTCTCGGCGAAGAGTTCACGCAGACGAAGAAGGGCAGAGTAAGAATAGAGGTCAAAAAATCCGTGTAATAATATGGCAAGACCATTTTTGATAATCGACTTCTGCCTTCGCGTCTCACTATAATAAAAGCTTTCATACTTCTCGCGATGAAAAAAGTCCTACCCAAGTTTTATTTTGGGTAGGACTTCTTGACTTATATAGCTTCTCCGGCACTGCGGGCTGATTTTGTTACAGCATATCCTCTATCCGGTACGGTCTGCCGGGAGTGACAACATATTTTCTTGTTGTAACCCCGTCTTTGAGCGTGAAAAACTTTGAAGATACGGAGCAGTTTTCGACTATGCCCTCCGTTATGCCGTCCGAATTGTCGTCACTCGAGAATGTTACACTATAGCTCCCGTCGCCCGGCTTCGTTCCGCTTCCGACACCCTTTGATTCGATGCATCCGTCGGAATCGGCTCTGATATAGACAAACCCGTTGCTGTAATTTCTTCCGTCGATTCCGCTGTAGTCATAGAACACATTCGGATTGACAAACACCGTGTAGCCCTCGTCGGTGACGACAAGATCGAGTTCATTCAGCGAATATTTCAATCTCTTGCGCATTCCCCCGCTTTGCGTTTCGCAGTATTCGTCAAACGGCATATAGCCCTGAACGCGAAGCTTCAGCTTTGCTTCGTCGTAGCTCATTCCGAGTTCTATCGAGTCGAACGCCGCTTCGCTCTGCTTGCATATTCCGTCGGAAGTCTCGAACTTATATCCGTTCATAACATATATATAGGAGTTGAAAAAGTTTTCCGCACCGCGGCATGTCAGCGCCACTGCTATTGCCGCGACGCACACGGCGCCGATTTTTATTGCCCTGCTCTTCTTACTTTTTTCTTTCGGCAGTCCGTCTTTTCTCAGGCGAATATAGAGTACAATCGCCGCAACTGCGAAGCCGACTCCGAAAGCCGCCGAGCCGAGCACCGCGAAAATATCGTAGTCATAAAATTCAGTTGCCGGATATAATGATATCGGCATTATTTTTTCCAATATATAACAGCCGTCATAGAAGAGCGCGTCAACAAAGCTCGAATAAATAGAGGGCAGCCGCGGGTCTGGAGTAATAAACGGCAAACCGAACACTGCGCCGGACAGTCCCATTGCAAGCACCGTTTTTTTGAAGCCCTTTCGGTATGCCGCCGCCATAACGAGCGACACACCGAGCATCGCCGCGAACCCGACAAGCGCGCTGCACGCATCCGAAAATGATGTGCCGAAGAGAAACGATGCGAAAAGATAAAGCAGCGAGCCTATTCCGACAGTCAGCACAAATGCCAAAATCGGCATCCATATTTTTTCGCCGTAGACTTTCTCGAAATCCTTTTTCACCATTGAGGTTACACCTCCGTCGTCGCCCATATCGGCCAGTGCTTTTTGGATGCTCTCATCTTCGCTGTAGCCGATCTCGGTATAAAAATCGATGTGGTCGGATATATGATCCCGCAGCTCCTCGCGGATAAGTTTCTGCCGCCTCTTCGAGAGCTTTTCGGGAATCACAGAATCGAGGTAGCTTTCTATTCTTTTGTCCATTTTCTCTACCTCAGACCGCCGAGGGTGCTAACCCGCTCCTTATCACCTTTTCGACTGCGCTCGAATACGAATGCCAGTCCTCGGTCGATTTGTTGAGCATTTTCAGCCCTCTGTCGGTGATGTGATAATATTTTCGCCGTTTGCCGCGCTCGCCGTCCTGCCAATAGGACTTCACGAGCCCCTCCTGCTCGAAGCCGTGGAGTATCGGGTAGAGCGTGCCCTCCTTGAACGAGAACACAAATTCGCTGCGCTGTTCGATCTCCTTGATGATCTGGTAGCCGTACATGTCCCCTGTTCCGAGGACGGAGAGCACAAGCAGCGAGCTGCTGCCCTTCGACAGTTCTTTTTGGATATTCATGTAAAGTCCTCCTTTTATCATAGAGTTTCTATACATCGGTGTTCTATGTATATAGCATAGCATTATATTTCTGTTCTGTCAAGGAAAAATTTGCAAAAAATTTTTGCCGCGCCCGAAAAGCGGTCTACCCGTTCTCGGACACGGCATTTTGAATTGACTTTGCGGTCAGTTATAGACCGTTCTCTTCTTGCTTATGATATTTCCCGCCACGGCAAGCGCAATACCCAAAACGAGCAGAGGCAGGCAGCTTTGAAGCACCAGTTCGGACGAGACAAGCCCGAACGACATATAGAACATAGGCACTTCTTTGTTGATGCAGAATATATAGTTTGCTATCAGATACAGCACGCCGCCGAGAATGCTTATCGCCGCAGATTTTGAAATGCTGATAATAAAGCCGCACATTCCGAAGAAGAACACACAGGCGGGGATTATCCGCATAAATTCAAAAACGAAATCCGGAATGAGCAGGCACGACGCTGCCATCATAATTGAAATATTCAGGAGCATCGCGCAGAATATGACCGCGCAAATAGTGCCTGCGCTCACCCTTTTGTTGACGAACAGCACTTCGTTGCCCTCGGATTCGTTATACTCCCTGAGCACAAAAATGACATCCCACGCGGAGAAGAACGGAAATATCACCTGCGACATCTGCAGCAGATAAACCTCTATCATCTCGGGCTCGGTGCCGTTGAAACGCATGGAGCAGAGCAGTATCGGATAAAGAACATCGAAGAGCACGAGCGGAGCAAACCTCACCGCACCCACATTTTTCAGCGACAGACGCACAGCCATAAAAACCGCGCTCATATGTTTTTTGTTATGCATATGTATCCGTCCTCAACGCGCGGCGACACCGACGCGGCAGTAGGCTGAGCCTGCGCCGAGAGTACGGCGGTCATCCGCTTTGAATCGCGCTCAAACTGGCGCTGAATGAAATACGGCTCCGAAAGCTCACCGAGCCTTGAATCCTCGATTTCATAGACCTTGCCCGCGGCGGCATTTTCTATTTCAGCGCATGTGCCCTGTGCCGCCACGGTACCGTTGTTTATTATCACCAGCTCGTCGCAGAGGTTTTCAACATCCTCGACAATGTGCGTGGAGATAATTATCGTGCGCTCGCCCTCGAGCTTTGAAACAATATTCTTGAAGCGCAGGCGCTCTTCCGGGTCGAGCCCAGCTGTCGGCTCGTCGAAGATAATGATATCCGGCTCGCCGAGCAGAGCCTGAGCCACGCCCAGCCTGCGTATCATGCCGCCCGAAAGGGTCTTGACTTTTTTGTCGAGCTTGTCCTGAAGACCGACAAGTTTGATATATTTTTTCGCCTCATCGCCGATTTTTTCTCGGCTGATGCCCTTGAGGTCTGCGAGCATCTCCATCATTTCAAAGGCGGTCAGTTCCTTATAAAGACCGAATTTCTGCGGTAGATAGCCTATATGGCTCTGAAAGTTTTTGTCCTTTGAAATATCACTGCCGTTAAATTCGATTTTTCCCGCGCTCAGCGGATAGAGTCCCGTTATGCAGCGCATAAGCGTTGTCTTGCCCGCGCCGTTGGGGCCGAGGAGTCCGTATGTTTTTTTATCGAGCTGCAGATCTATCGATTTCAATATTTTACTGCGGCCGAAGCTCTTGTCCATCGCATAAAGTGATAGCATAAAAAATCCCTCCTCAGTCTGCGTCGGCGTAAAACTCGCTCGCAGTGCGCTTATCATTGGGGTTGTTGAGATATTCGGACATTCTCTTGAGTGCTTCTTCTTCGCCGAATCGGTCTATGTAATCGATAAATTTTTTATATGAAGCATAGTCTTTTCCCGCAAGCTCACGCATAAAGCTCTTTGCTTGCGCATCACCGTTTACATAGTAATTATAATTCTCGTACAGCTCCATTCTCCACGGTTCAGTTGCCTGCGTCGCCAAAGAATAGTCAACATCAAGTATTTCATCTGTCACCAGCGATTCGGTAAATCGGCAATATCCGGTAAACTTACCGGAACTGCCTGTTTGAGGAATAAAAATAACCGTCCGAATATCATTTGGCAGAGTTTGAGTTCCACGATATTTGTCGACAAAATTATCGAGCATCTTTTTCTGACCCATGTAGTAATGAAGATACGGATAGACCATTCTCACCCCGTCCTTCTCATAACAGTCATACAGCCCGGAAACGAGCGTCAATCCTGTCGTTTTTCCCTCAAACTCATTCTTTCCTGTCTGTTCAAGTCCGCAATACACTGTTTGATTGCTGTTCACTTTCACCTTGAAGCGAATCGGCTCATCAAGTACAAATCGGTATACTTCCCTTTGCTTCATATTATATACCGGCAGCGAACCGCTGTGCGGATAATACGGGAAATATCCCGGCAGGAATAAGCCCTGAAGATTGGAATAATATTGCGTTGAAAAGCCGCTGTATTTAAGCACTATCTTGTCAAGGTTCTTTCTCCCCGGATTTAAAACAGTGAAATAATCTCCGTTCTGTTCAAAGCGAAGCTTGTTTCCGCCGCCGTCCCGAACTGAGCTTATTTTATATCCGTGATATAGTGTGAAATCATACTTTTCAAGATTGGGCTTGTCAACGGTTATCACCGCCCTGACGTGCAGATTATTGCCGACCTTTATTTCCAGATCGTAATCGATCACATCAAACTCTTTTTCAAAACGCGCCCACTCTTTGTTCGTGCCGTCCGCATCATAATCGTCGGAATAAAATCCGTATGCTTCGTCATAGTAATCCTCATCCGCACATTCCATAGAATATTGAGGGTCGTCTCTCCCCACGGCAACTCGCGAAGCGGGGATCTGCGACACAACGAGAAAAGCAAACGCGAACAAGGCAAAAACGGCCGGAGCCGCCCGAAAACGTCTGTTTCTCTCCCCGGTTTTCAGACTTATCACAAAAAGCGAGAGCATAAACCAAAAAAGCACCGTCAGCCACCGATAAGGCAGGACAGATTGTCCGAAAGCAAAGATCGGCGCATAGTTGAGCGACGGTGGGAACACATCAAACAGCCGCAAAAACGGAAAGATATTTATGCTGACATCACGGCTGAAAGAATAGAACATCTCGCCGAGATAATTCGAAAGCGGCGAACCGAGCAGCGTGAAGAGCACAAGTCCGAGACAGCCGTTTATTCTGTGAAAAAGCAGCGATGCCGACATACCCATAGCCGCAGCGCAGCATGGAAGAAAAAAATGGCTCAGCAGCATATTCAGAACGGTCTGAATGATAAACTTGCCATGCCAACAGTTAAAATTTCTGTATTTTATAAATGATATCAACCACCATATATTAAACACAATAAAAAAAGCAAAAATAACGACTGCAAAAACTATCCCCTGCGCTAAAAATATCTTTCTTTTCGCGTGAGTCACGGTGTCCATGCACTCGTCGAGTTTATATCGGCGGAGTTTGTAACTCATTTCAAAGGACAGAAACGAAAAAACGACGAACGAAGCGAGAGAAAACTTCAACGGCACATCTAGCGCACCGAGAGCCGCATCATCATAGAGAGCGCTGACATTTCCAGCCATCAACCATATCATGGCAGCCACAATCGAAAACATAAACAGTGACAGAACGACTATCATTTCTTTTGAGCGGAGAAATATCGTCCTGACCTGAAAAATCAGCTTCTTGTCGGGCAAGGTTACACCTCCTATTTTTTAGGATTCAATCGAGCTACCCGCTATACTGCGGGTAGCTCCTCTATTCATTTATTTGTAGCAGATGTATCCTTCACCCTGAGCTCCTGAATTCCAAGCTCCATAAGGTTTAAGATAAAGCTGCCATGTAACCGCCTGACTGAAATGTTGTGTTTCCTCTCTATCGAAATCCTTGCCAATGCCCACCTTTATTTTCTTATCATATTTAAACGACTTTGAGGAGGCATTAAAATACATAGAACAGGCTGTCATTGCTCGGTTCGATTCCCTTTTAGTTTTTGCTCCGAACAATTTAAATGTACCTATAACCTTACCAGAGCAAGAATAGTGTTCATTGCCCTTTAATACTGCCGTTTCTGAATTCTGCGGTACCTGATAAGCAAACGATGAAACTATCCCTATCGAGGAAATTAAAACGAGAGTGAACAAAATCGAAACAATTTTTTTTAGTACTTTCTGCATTACAGTTCTCCTTTTCTTTTAAATATTACTATCTCATGTTTCGCATGCTAAAAAGTTTTTCGTATAACACCTCCGTTATTTCTTATTAGCCCACTCTCCTACACAATCCTATATTTTTATAATATCACAAAGCGTCCTTTAAAGCAATAGGAAAATTCAAAATTTGGTATTTTTCAGAGAATTTTGTGGGGGGGATAAAACATGCCGCCCGCATTTTCACGCAGACGGCATTATTTTTATATCAATTTTTATTTTATCACAACCACCGTGTTCGGGCGCATTGTCAGAGTGAACTCGCCGTTGTCCGAGGCTATCGTCTCAAGCGGCTCCATGTCGTGCTCCTCATCAAGCATATAAATAGTATATAGCCTGTCTTCGCCCGTTTCGACCTTGAACGTGCGCGGCAGAGGCGCGGCGTCGTCGGTATAATATGTGACGAGCAGCATCTGAGTCTCCCCGTCCGCCGCCGCAGCCGAATAGATATCCGGCACATCGCAGCTCAGGGCGCATTCATCCTGAAGCGAGAGCAGCTCGCCCCATGCCTTAACGGAGTAATAGCCCTTTAATCTGTCCAGCGTGCCGCGCTTGAACAGCCCGTTCATGCTCGAATTTACCCGCGCGTCATAGTACATGAGCATATCGTTTTTTTCACGCTGGCAGGCGCTCATAACGGCGGCGATAAACGCGGCGCCCTTCAGCGAAGCCTCGGTTTCAAGGCTGCGCTTCCAGCCGTCGCCACTCCAGCCGCAGACATAGTTCCACTCGTTCAATATGCTCTCGGTGTCCGTGTAGCCGTGGCGGTCGAGCATGGCGCGGTGTCGGCGCGCGTCGGACGTGAAATCGCTTACCTTCGACCCGTAGCAGTGCCACGAATAGAAGTCCATCGGCACATTTTCTTCTCTCATCTTTTCAAAGAATGCGTCGAGCCATTTTTCATTGTAGCCGCAGACCGCGGGTCCGCCGATTTTGAGCGACGGGAACCGCGCTTTCAGATACTTCGCCGCCGTTGCAAAAAAGTCATAGAACTCCTCGGGCGTTCCCGTCCAGCACTTGTCGTTGAAGTCCGGCTCGTTCCATATCTCCCAATATTCAATGCCCATATGATAGCCGTCCGCCCAGCCCTCGTTCATATGCATTATGATGTGCTCGCAGACGACCGCCCATTTTTGATAGTCCTTCGGCGGCATAATGCCGTAGTGCTTCGGCCAATGCTCGATTTTACTGCCGAGGCGGTAAAACACCTTTGCGCCCGCGCGCATAATCGTGCTGAGATAAATATCCGTCAGCGTGAAGTCATAGGACTCGGGCGAATACGGGTCGGCGTCGAAATCGGTGAATATATTATGTATATCGACCGTGTGCTCTCCGCCGTAGTCATAGCATATGGACGAATCGTGCGTTCTGGCAAACGGGATGTTCGCCTCCCTGAAGTCCGGCAGATTCGTGAGATTCTGGTCGCCGTTGTCCGTATACACGGGGCCGTTGTTGACGGCGTTCATCGGCTTTATCCTGCCGACAGTGTTTTTGAAATCAACCTTAAGTTTCATATATACCTCCATCAAATATCAAACGAGAACTGCCAATCCTCGCCGTAGATAACTTTTACTTTTATCGGCTTGTCGCTCTCGACGGTTATTTCGGGTTTCTCGTTTTGGGATTTTCTCGCCTTGCACATGAGGGTGACGAACGAATCCCTGCCGACGGGCAGCTTCTTTATTCCGTGCTCCTCGAGCCTGTTCACGCGCCAGACTATCTCCGACTTTTCGGCGGAGACTCTGATTCCGAGGATGTACTCTATCAAAACGGTTATAGGGAATATGCCCGTCCAGCCGACAAAATTCTCGCGCGCGGGGTCGCCGCGGTCGGCAGTCTCGGGGGCATAGTTCTCCCAGAAAGTGCCCGTCTTTTTATAGACCTCGATGCAGTTTTTATAGCAGCACTCGGCTATGTCCTTGGCGAGCTTCTCCTTTCCGTTTGCGGAGAGCCCACAGAGTATCATATAATCGGTCGGCGCCCAAACTCCGCCGTTCCAGTAGCCGCCGTTATCTTTGTAGTCCGGGTGATCCGCGGAGAGCGCGGGGACGCGGTTCGGGCGGTTGAATTCATTTTTATCCTCGAGGTGACGGCAGAGCGCGTCCACCCTGTCGGGCGGAGCAATCTTCGAGATAAGCGCCCAGAACGCAGCGACGGTCTTGACAGCAAGGAAGCTTCCGTCCGCCTTGAGGTCATAATAGAACCCGTCTTTTTCGCTCCACATCTTCTCGTTGACGAACCTGACGAGATTATCGTATTCGTCCCTGAGTGCGTCAACATCGTCAGAGATGCCGAGCTCCTCCGCCATCATAATAAGATATTCGCAGCTCATCGCCGCCTGCAGAGTCGCGTCTATCCAGGACATATAGCTGTGGTGGAAAGTCTCGAGCTGCCAGTCCTCCGAGTCGGGGATGAGCTCAAGATCACAGCGCGGCAGATTATCCATGCCGCAGCCCCAGCCGCTCGACCAATAGCTCCCATCCTTCCAGCGATGATAATTCTTGAGCCAATGGTGGAACGAGAGCAGCGGATAATAAACTTTTTTGAGCCTCTCCTTATCGCCGTAGTTCTTATAATACTGCCACTCGCACCACGCCATTATCTCGGGTCCCGTGCTCGTCGGGTCGTGGCGATAGAATCGGTCAACGCCGTCTAATTCGTTTATCTCGCGGCAGATGAAGCCGTCCTTGTGCTGCTTGCAGTAGAAATTGTCGAGCGTTTTCTGGAAGCAGTGGACGCTGTCGCCGTATTTCCCGAACATGAGCATAAAGCAGGAATCCCACATGAAAATGTGACCGTTAAAAGCGGCGTCGATATAGGGCGAGACAAAGCCGCTCTCTTTCGTCGGCTTTCCGAGGTTGCGGAAGGCTATCTCCCACGCCTTGTAATATGCGGCAATTTCATCGTCGTGTCCCGCCCACACGGGCTCGGGGAGCTTTCCCTTCTCCTTTTCAAAATCCGGCAGCTCCGACATATCGGGCTGCATGGAAATAAACTCGTTCTTTTCGGCATATCTGTCCTCAACATAAGGGCTGATGGGTTCTTTCATGTTTGCGCTCCTTTCGGGTATTTTCAGTCGAGCTGATTATATCACACTTTTTATTTTTAGTGAATAGTTTTTGCGGCAACACCGAGGCGGCGAAATATATTTTCGTTTTCAAAAATTAACTTTTTGTGAATATTCAAAAAAGTATGTCAAAAAGCATTGACTCCGATATATAAATATGCTACTTTGTAATTGCAGATGGGTTTTCTGTGGCAGAATATCATATAATTTCGGAGAAATGCTATGATGCTGTTCGGTTCAAAAAATTATAGATTTTTATCAGGTCTGAGGCGGGTGCGCATTCGGGCAGTTTAATAAGGCGCATAGGTCGGCATCGCAGCCGGCTTGTGCGCGTTTTTCTTTTTAATTAATTAAAAGCAAGGTGACAAAGATGAAATCAACCGCTAAAAGAGAAGTTATGACCGGCGTAATTACATTTCTTGTTTACGGCATTCTGGGCTTTGCGGCTTCTGTTCTTACCTCGCTCCCCGAAGCCGGACTGGATAGCCTCGCGGCGAGCCACGCCGTATTCATCATCGGAAGCATCGCAAGCTCCGCCGTTCTTGTCGGCGGAATAGCGTTCGGAATAGTATTCGGCAGAAAAAGATCAAACGGATATCTCATAGGGCTCGTCGCCTCCGTCGTCTTCTTCCTCAGCGCGGGATTCGGCTTTTTCTATACCCTGTCGTCAATCGGAGCGATAGATATCCATGACATAAGGTTTCAGAGCCTATATGAGCCCTCCATTACTATAATAATAGCTTACGCCGCCGTGCCGTACATCGCCTATGCCGCCGCGCGCATAAAAGCAAGCAAGAGAAATAAAATTAAAACTGCATAAATCATCAAACGCCGCCTGTTTCTCCGCAGGCGGCATTTTCAAAGCAAATAAAAAAGCGCCTCGATGATATTTCATCAAGGCGTTTTCTGGTGGACGCTAACGGACTCGAACCGCTGACCCTTCGCACGTCAAGCGAATGCTCTACCAGCTGAGCTAAGCGTCCATTTGAGCTGAATTTTTCGGTCTTTCCCGTTCAGCAGAGCCTATTATATATGAACGCCGCGCGAATGTCAAGCATAATTTTAAAAAAATTGATTTTTTTATAAGCCGCCGCAAAATGCTCTTTTCAGCCCGCGGGCGGCTTCATTTTAATTTATTTAAAAACGATATCGAGCACCAGCATCGATATCACCCCGGGCACACCGAGCAGCGCGCCCGCGCCGAGCGACCAGCGGTTGACGGAGAGCTGTATCCCCGTCGCAAGCCCCGCGATGTTGACGGCGAACAGCGCCGCTGCGCCGCCTATCGCGTTGAGTATCAGCGCCGAAAAGCCGCGCCTGTTCGTCACGGCGAACACCGTTATCGCGAGCGCGGCGGCAGCGAGAAATATTATAAGAACCGTTTTCATTCCTGTTGACAAGGCTATCCCCTCATTCCAGTTTGTAGCAGACGGCTATGTCGCTGCTTTCAAGTCCCTCCTGCTTTGCGAGCTTCAGGAGTCTGTGGTAGCGGCGCTTGAGCGATTCGAGCTCATATATTGCGGCCTCGACCGAGTCGTCGTCCTCGCCGTATTCAAACCGCAGATATGCCGCGTCCATCTCCTTTTTGAGCGCTCTTATGTCCACGAGCAGCTGCTCCTCCCTTGTCGGAGCTTCGTCCGCCTTTTTGAGCTTTCCTCCGAGCAGATATTTGAAAGCAGTAACCATTTTTTCGTCCTCCCGGTATTATTTGTATAGCAATTATGGGACAAATATGATAAAATAATTCAGCCGGACGATATTTTTCGCCCGAACGCCAAAAATATATAAGATGTTTATAATAAAGGAGAATGTGTTTTGAAGCTTTATCCCATGGTATTGACGCCCTTTGTCTCGGAAACTGTCTGGGGCGGGCGCAGACTCATTGACGAATATTCCGTTGTCACAGACAAGCGAAACGCCGCCGAGGCGTGGGTCATGTCCGCGCACAAAAACGGCAGTTCAACAGTCGCAAACGGCGAATTTGCGGGGAGGACTCTTCGCGAAGTCTATCTCGAACACCCGGAGCTCGGCGGCAAAAACTGCGCCGGATTCTCTGATTTCCCGGTGCTGATAAAATTCATCGACGCCGCGGCGGATCTCTCGGTTCAGGTTCACCCCGACGACGCCTACTGCCTGAAAAAGGGCAGCGGCGCGGGAAAGACAGAGTCGTGGTATATCCTCGACTGCGAACCGGGCGCTTATCTTCTGCTCGGCTTTGAAAAGGACATAACCCGCGAGCAGTTCAGGCAGTCGATAACCGACGGCACGCTGACCGACTATGTCAAGAAAGTCCCGGTCAAAAAGGGAGATTTCTTCTTTATAGAATCAGGCACGCTCCACGCGATATGCAAGGGCATCCTGCTCGCCGAGGTTCAGCAGAACTCGGACACGACCTACAGAATATATGACTACGGCCGCCTGGGCTTTGACGGCAAGCCGCGCGAGCTCCATGTTGAGGACGCAGTGAATGTAACGCACACGGGCGTATACAAAAATCCCTGCACGCCAAAAAAAGACGGCAATGTTACGAATCTTGTCGCCTGCCCGTTCTTTACCGAGAGAGTTCTCGATGTTAACGGTTCTTTTGACGGCACTGCGGACGAAAAATCTTTTGTGTCGCTTCTTATTCTTGACGGCTCGGGTTCACTCGAATGCGCGGGCGAGACTCTTGAATTTTCAAAGGGCTGCAGCATTTTCATTCCCGCAAACTGCGGCGACTACAAAATAAACGGAGAAGCAAAGATCCTTGAAACAAGGGTCTGATATTACAAATGGCAGTTTTAAGCGTACAGAATCTTGATATGGAGTTCGGCGAGCGCACGCTGTTTTCGGGCGTGAGCTTTGAAGTCGGAGAGCGCGATAAGATAGGCTTCATCGGCTCGAACGCAACGGGCAAAACAACCCTCTTCAAGCTCATCACCGGCGAGCTTGAGCCGACCCTGGGCGGGGTATATCCCGGCAAAAATATAAAGATAGGCTATCTCGAGCAGCACGCCTGCGCGGGGAGCCAAAAGACGGTCTATGACGAGATGGAGAGCGTGTTCGAGCCTCTTATGAAAAAAGAGAAGCGGCTCGAAGAGCTCGCGGATCTCATCGAAGCGGGACACGGCGACATTAACGCGCTCATCGCCGAGCAGAACAGACTGCACACCGAGTTTGAGGACGAGGGCGGGCTGACCTACAAAAGCCGCACCCACTCGGCGCTCACAGGTCTCGGATTCTCGGAGAGCGACTTCTCGCTCCCCTGCTCCCTGCTCTCGGGCGGTCAGCGGTCAAAGCTCGCGCTGGGCAAGCTGCTTTTGAGCGCGCCGGATTTGCTACTGCTCGACGAGCCGACGAACCATATAGACCTGACAAGCCTCGAATGGCTCGAAAGCTTCATCAACGACTACCGCGGCAGCGCGGTAATTATAAGCCATGACCGCTATTTTCTCGACAAAGTGACGACAAAAACGATGCTGCTCGAAAACGGCAGGATCGAGATGTTCAACGGCGGCTATTCCCGCTTTCTCGAGCAGAAGACCGAACGCGACGAGATCGAACGCCGCCACTACGAGCGACAGATGGATGAAGTTCACCGCCTTGAGGGCATAATCGAGCAGCAGCGCCGCTGGCGGCATTTCATAACCGCGGACAGCAAGCAAAAGATGCTCGACAAAAAATTGGCGGAAATCGACGCGCCCGACCGCTCGGCGAAAACCCTCGGCTTTTCATTCGGCGAAGTCGAGCCGACGGGCAACGAAGTTCTGAATGTCAGGGGTCTGTCAAAATCATTCGGCAGCAAGCATCTTTTCAGCGGCGTCGAGTTCCAGATACGCCGATCCGACCGCGCGTTTTTGCTCGGTCCGAACGGATGCGGAAAGACGACTCTTTTAAAAATACTTATCGGCAAGGAGAAAGCCGACTCCGGCTCATATCTCTTCGGCGCAGGCGTTCAGGTCGGCTATTTCGACCAGACGCTCTCCTCGCTCAACAACAATAATACAGTCCTTGACGAAATCTGGAATCTGCACCGAGATTTCACCGAGGCGCGTGTGCGCACTCTGCTCGGGCAGTTCCTGTTCTGCGCGGACGATGTTTTCAAGAAGATAGAGACTCTGAGCGGCGGCGAAAAAGCGCGGCTTTCGCTTTTAAAGCTGATGCTCTCGGGCGCGAATGTCCTGCTGCTCGACGAGCCGACGAATCACCTTGATATTCCCTCGCGCGAGGCGCTCGAATCGGCTCTGCTCGATTTCGGCGGCACGATGCTCGTCGTGTCCCACGACAGATATTTTATAAATAAGTTATCCACCCGCGTGCTGTCGATAGGCATGAACGGCGCGGAGAGCTTCGAGGGCGGCTACGACGACTACGCGGCGAAAATTGCCGAGCAGAGCGCGGAGAAGCCGAAAGCGACAAAGACCATGGGCAAGGGCGGCGAGGACTACAAGCGCCGCAAGGAGCGCGAGAGCGAGCTGCGCCGCACGATAACCGCGATAAAGAAATGCGAAGAGCGGATAAACGAGCTCGACGGGCTGATAGCAAAAACCAACGAAGAGATGTCAACACCCGAAGCGGCAGCAGATTACGCGCGCGTCATGGATCTGACGGAAACGCTCGGCAAGCTCAACGACGAGCAGACCGAGCTCATGATGCAGTGGGAAGAGCTCGAAAACAGAAAAGCTCAACTTGAGGGAGAGGAATAACATGAACTTCAGCGAACTTTTCGGGAATGCTCAATGGGTGACCTGCGATAGCGGCTGCACTTCGCCGGTTATAAAAGGCGGCTTCTTCATCGAAGAGCCGAAGAAAGCGGAAATAACCATCTGCGGGCTCGGTTTCTTTCGCCTGTGGATAAACGGGCGTGAAGTGTCCGAGGACAAATTCGTCCCCGTCAACAGTCAATACTGTAAGCGCGATCTGACGGCGTTTGAATATCCTATCTTAGACGAGCTGTCCTACCGCACATACGCCGTGAGATATGACATATCCAAATTTGTTGTTGACGGCAAAAATGATATCCGCGTCATTCTCGGCTGCGGCTGGTTCGCCCAGCAGAAGCGCAGCGCCGAGGGGTTCGCAAAATACGGCGACATAAAGCTCTGCTATAAAATCGACGTCGAGAATAAGAGCGGCAAAAAATATACTTTTGTTTCCGATGAGAACCTTGAATGGAAGCAGAGCCGCATTATTGAAAATAATATATATTTCGGCGAGGTTCACGACATGAGCCTTGCAGACGAGCTGACGTCGAACAGCGGCTTTCAAAATGTTATCAAAGCCCCGGCGCATGAGACTCAGTTTTTCGTTCAGGACTGCCTGGCGGACAGAGTGGAGCGCGCAATAAAGCCCGCGAAGCTCTTTGACCTCGGCGAAGTTTCGATATACGACATGGGCGAGAATATTTCCGGCTATCCGGTTGTCGCGGCAACGGTTGACGGCGCGGATATAACCGTCAGATGCAGCGAGGAAATAAACCCGGACGGCACGCTGAATTTCGATTCCTGCGACCGCGGGCAGATTCAAAAAGATGAATACCGCAACGCGAAAAAGGGCGAAGAGTGCATGCCCTGGTTTACCTGGCACGGCTTTCGGTATTTCGAGCTGACGAACAACGCCGAGCCCGTGCGCTGCGAAGTAGTCCACTCGGACTGCGCCGTGACCTCATCGTTCGAGTCAGACAGCGAGATGCTCAACTGGCTCTACGACGCATATATCAGAACGCAGCTGAGCAACATGCATTCGGGCGTGCCCTCGGACTGCCCGCATATAGAGCGCCTCGGCTACACAGGCGACGGTCAGCTCTGCTGCGAAGCGGCGATGATGCTTTTGGATTCGCAGAAATTCTATAAAAAGTGGCTCGAAGATATCTCCGACTGCCCGACTGCCAGAGCATCGGAAACGGTCACGTCCAGCACACCGCGCCTTTCATGGGCGGCGGCGGAGGCCCCGCAGGCTGGGGCGGCGCGATAGCGGTCGTGCCGTATGAGATGTATAAAATATACGGCGACAAGGAGACCTTTCGCCGTTATCTGCCGAAGATCCTTCGATATTTTGATTATCTCGACTCGCGAAGCTCCGGCGGTCTCGTCTGCCGCGAGGAAGAGGGCGGCTGGTGCCTCGGCGACTGGTGCCCGCCCGAACAAATAACAATATGCGAGCCATTCGTCAACACTGCGCTCTATGTCAAGCAGATGATGATGACAAAAGAAGCATCGGAGGCTATCGGTGAAAGCGAAACTGCCGCCATGCTCGAAAAGCGCATAGAAGAAAAGAAGCAGGCTATTCTCAACGCATATTACAGCCCGCAGACCGGCTCGTTTATCGGCGACGCGCAGGGTGCTAACAGCTTTGCTGTTGATATCGGACTCGGCGGCGAGCGCGCTTTCAACAATACAAAAAAGAAATACGACGCCGCAGATGCTTTTGACACCGGCATTTTCGGTACGGATATTCTGATCCGCGTGCTGTTTGAGCGCGGCTGCGCCGACACGGCTTTCCGCCTGCTGACTTCGACGGGCAAAGGCTCGTTCTATAACATGAAAAAGCAGGGCGCGACGACTATCTGGGAGAACTGGGACGGCGAGCGCTCGCACAGCCATCCGATGTTCGGCGCGGTGACGCGGTATCTGTTCTCGTTCATTCTCGGCATCACGCAAGAGAAAAACTCGGCTGGCTATGAAAAAATCGTCATCGCTCCGCAGATCCCCGACGGGCTCAACCGCGCGAGCGGTCACATAACGACGGTGCGCGGCGAAATAGCCGTCTCGTTTGTCAGAACGGAGCGCGAGATGGACTTCTATGTAACCGTTCCGCAAAAGGCGTGGTTCACTTACGGCAGCGACTGCGAATATGAACTCTGGGAAGGCGAAAACCATATCCACATTGATTTTGAGGAGTAAAATATGGCTATAATCATCACAAATTACAGCGAAAAATATCGGGACGATGTCCGCAATATCTGCCTTGACACGGCGGGCAGCAACGCGCGCGAAGAAAAGTCGATGCGCTTTTTGCTCGCGACCTTCTGCGACTACTATATAGACCGCGAGGCAGAGCACTGCTTCATCGCCGTCGATGAGGACACGGACAGCGCGGTCGGCTATATCTTCTGCGCGCCGGACTATCAAAAATACAAGCGTATATTCAAAGCCGAATATCTCCCGCGCGTCAAGGGCTGTAAAAAAGGAGATATAATTGAGTCGTGGGCGTCCGTAAACGGTCCCGCGCTATTCGCAAGAAGCTATCCCGCGCATATGCACATCAATATAAAGCCCGGCTATCAGCACTGCGGCATCGGCATCCGCCTGTTCGCGGCTCTGACCGAGCATCTCAGAGAGATCGGCTGCAAGGGCGTTATGCTGGTGGTCGATTCATATAACACCAACGCAATAAATTTCTACAAAAAGAACAAGTTTGATATCATATTCCCTCTGCGCGTCTGCACGGTCATGGCGCGCAGGGTCTGAGAAAGCAGGGAAAAAATATGAAATTAGCCGTCATCGGCACGGGCTGGATAGTCAAAAGCTTTATCGACGGGTTGAAGTTCGCGCCCGATTTTGAACTCTTCGCCGTATATTCGCGTTCGCGCGAGCGCGGAGAGACATTCGCAAAGGAAAACGGGATAAGTAAAGTCTACACCTCGCTTGACGAGCTCGCCGCCTCCCCTGCCGAGTGCGTCTATATCGCGAGCCCAAACGCCCTGCATTATACTCAGAGCAAAAAAATGCTCGAGAGCGGAAAGCATGTCATCTGCGAAAAGCCGATAACCGTAACGCCCGACGAATTTTCGGAGCTCTGCGAAATCGCGGACAGAAATAAGCTCATATATATCGAAGCTATAATGTATATGCACTCGCCCGTGCGGGCGGCGCTCAGAGAAACGCTCGGCGATATCGGCAAAGTCTGGACTGCGCATTTTGATTTTTCGCAGTATTCGTCAAAATATCCAGCCTATCTTCGCGGCGAGCTGCCGAATATTTTCAACCCCGCCATGGCGACAGGCAGTCTCATGGATCTCGGCATTTACTGCGTCTATCCTGCAATCGATCTGTTCGGCGAGCCGAAAACCGTCTCGGCAGTATCGGCATTTCTCGAAAGCGGAGCGGACGCGGCGACCGCCGTCTCGATGCTAAGTAAAAACACCGCAATAACAATGACAAGCTGCAAAACCGGGCAGGATCACGCGGGCTCGCAGATAATCGGCGAGCGCGGCAGCATAAAAATCGGCTCAATTTCAAAGCTCACGGATATCGAACTCGTGATGAACGACGGGACGAGCCGCATTATCTGCGGCGACACGCCGAAAGATGAACTCATGGGCAACGAGGCTCGCGCGTTTTATAAGCTGATAACAGAGCCGGAAAACAACAGAGAAAAATACAGAGAGCTGCGCGAAACGGCGCTCTCTGTGAGCCGCACGATGCAGCGCATACGCGAGTCGGCGGGAATAAAATTTGACGGAGGGATAGCATGAAATATGTGAAAACAGGCGATGTCCTCGCGGTAAGGCTTGACCCGGGCGAGGAAATAATCGAGTCGGTGCTGAAGATAGCAAAGGACGAAGATATCCGCTTTGCCGAGATATCAGCCATCGGAGCGGTAGGGCGCGCGGTGTTCGGGCTATACGACCTCGAAGAGCAGAAATACCACAGCCTGACATTTGTTCAGCCGCTCGAGCTCGTTTCATTAAACGGCAATCTCAGCCGCAAGGACGGCGAGCCTTATCTCCACCTCCACGCCGCGTTCGCGGACGAAAAAGGCGCCGTCATCGGCGGTCACCTCAACGAAGCGGTGATAAGCGCGACCTGCGAAATGTTCATCAAAATTTTCGACATTGACATGAGCAGGCGCATAAGCGAGCAGACAGGACTCAATATTTTCGACATCTGAAAATCAAGCAGGGAAGCCGACATATGCCGCGCTTCCCTGTTTTTTCTTGTCGAACACCATAAAATATTGCACAAAATCAATAAAAATTCATAAAAAATCAAAATTTCTTTACAAAAACTATTGCAAAGTGAATCAAAATCACATATAATTATTCTCAATCAGCGTAGTAACTGAGGGTGAACAAATGCGGCAAGTAAGATTTGAGATCACCGACGGCATCTGCCGTCCGGCAGGATGCGAAACGGACGACATCGGATATGCGGCAATCTCCGATGCTCAGTGCGCCTCCGAATCAAGAAAAAGTTCAACCGCCTCGGGCGGCCGTATTTCCTACGGCATAGTGATGACCGTCACGGAAAACGGATTCAATGAAACAACAAGTTTTCCAGACATCTCTTTCAGCAGAAAAAAGCTGAGGGACTTTGTCTCCATGCTCGAGCGCAACGATGTCTCCCCCGTCCATGTGGAGGAGATGATAGACGATTTCTTCTACGCGGGATAGGCGCGGCAGGCGAAAAGCCGTGTTTTGCGATTTGCAAGACACGGCTTGTTTGCGGTTTAACGGAAGTTCGCAACATTATTTTTTCATAACGGTATTTTCAGATACCGGTCAAAGGCGGCATATTCCTCTGCGGTAAAGCGAACGGTCAAGAATTTTCAATTTTTGGTTTGTCTCTGAAGCAAATTACTGTTGACTGATTATTGTAAATATGGTACAGTATTATTTGACTTAAAACGGATTTTCAATATGAAATCCACAAAAAACGGAGGGGTTACAAAAAATGCCGAGTCTTATCAAAAAAATCACATCCACCCCGAAGGGCTGGTCTACAAAACCGAAGGAGAGACTGAGCTACTATCTCTACTTCTGCGGACAGAACGCGATATATAACCTCGTCGCCTCTTTCCTGACGACCTACCTCATGCTCTCCATCGGCGGACTTGTCAAAACCGCGGGGATCATGCTCGCGGTCAAGGTATGGGACGCGGTCAACGACGCTATTTTCGGCGTGCTGTTCGACAAAGTGAAATTCAAGAGCGGCAAGAAGTTTGTCCCGTGGCTCAAGATATCGCTCGTCTTTATCCCGCTGACTACGGTCATGCTCTTCGCCATACCCAATAACTTCAGCGAAAACGCGAAGCTCATCTGGCTCGCTGTTTCATATATACTCTGGGATACCGCCTACACCCTCTGCGACGTGCCGATATTCGGTATCATCACCTCGATGAGCGAAAACATTGACGAAAGAAACAGCATTATATCCTATAAGCAGATTTGGGCGGGCGTGGGCTCGGGCGTTGCACTCATTCTCGGCACCGTCCTCGTCGGCGAGCAGGTCAAGCTCAACTACACGGTAGTCGCAATAATCTGCGCCGTGTTCGCAATTATCACGATGATCCCCGCCTGCTTCAAGCTTGAGGAGCGCTTCGGCGGAGACAGGGATGAGGATTTCACGATCAAAAAGATGTTCAGCTATCTCGTTCAGAACAAGTATCTGCTCATCTATTACATAGGCTATTTCTTCTATTCGAGCGCCAACGTCTCCGGCTCGCTCAACCTTTTCGTCTCGTTCTATCTCTTTAACAACTCGCAGTTCTCGCTCGTCGTTCAGGCTCTGAGCCTTGTTCCCGCGGCGATATTCTCGTTCCTCGTGCCCCACATGGTCAGAAAATTTGACAAGATGAAGCTGTTCAGAGTCTGCACTTTGGCTACCGTTATTTTAAGCGTTGTCATGTGGCTCATCGGCTACAACTCGATGATAGGCTTCATCATCATCTCGATACTGCGCGCGGTACCCATGGCTATTCTCGGCGTCATGCTCTTCATGTTCACGCCCGACTGCGCGGAGTTCGGCAAATTCACCTCCGGCATCGAGGCCAAGGGAATCACCTTCGCGATTCAGACCTTTATGGCCAAGCTCACAGCCGCCGTCTCCGGTGCGCTCGGTATGTTTATACTCGGTCTCAAGTCCACCGGCTGGGTCAGCGTCGAGGGAGCGCAGAACTTCGCAGACCTCCAGGGTGTCACCCAGACAGACCATGCGAAGGCCGTCCTGTGGTTCATCTATGTTATGTCCACGGCGATAGGCTACGCCATAGCCTATGTCATCTGGACCCGCTATAAGCTCACCGACAAGGATGTTCAGACCATGGCGGACTGCAACAGCGGCAAGATAACCCGCGCCGAAGCCGAAGAAAGACTCGGCGGAAGATACGACAAGAAGTCGAAGAAAGCGAAGAAATAACAAACGAAAAGAGCGGAGGGGCGTGTGCCTCTCCGCTTTAAAATACAGCACCCTGTGCACTGAGCCGCAGGGTGCTTTTTCGTTAAGTTTATTTATCAGAGCACTACTTCTCTGCCCGTCCTTGCGGACTCGTAAACCGCGCAGAGGATTTTTATCATATCGATGCCCTGCTGCGGCTTGAAGCACGGCTCGGCGCCCTCGATAACCACATCGTAGAAGTGCCTGAGGTTTCTCGCGTGCTCTCTGTCGGTAGCGTAGTTAGTCGGGATAACATCGAGGCACTTGCCGTATTCCTCGGTGTAGAACTCGACCTCGCCGTCCTGCCAATTGAGTCCCGCCTTCGTGCCGCGAAGCTCGACAAAGCGCGTCTCTTTCTTGACGTTCGACGCCCAGCTGAACTCTATCTGGAGCTGCGCACCGTTATCGAAGCGGATAGTGCCCATCGCAAGATCCTCAACGTCAAACGTGCCGTCCTCGACCTTGTCGCCGAAGTCGGAGTTCACGGAGTCGCTGACGTCGTTGTCGGCAAACTTGCAGTATGTGCTGCCGGTCACGGCGACGGGAGTCGGGTTGCCCATGAGCCATATCGCAAGGTCTATCATGTGAACGCCGAGGTCAATGAGCGGGCCGCCGCCGGACTGCGCCTTGGTGGTGAACCAGCCGCCCTTTCCGGGGATTCCGCGTCTCCTCTGCCAGCCGCAGCGTCCGCAGTATATCTCGCCCATTTTGCCGTCGTCAATGAACTTCTTCGCAAGCTTAGACGCGTCGGTGAAACGGTTGTTTCTCATGACCATGAGCGTCTTGCCCGCAGCCTTAGCGGCGTCATTCATCTTCATGACCTCTTCGACATTGACAGCGTCCGGCTTCTCGCAGAAAACGTGCTTGCCCGCCTTGAAAGCGGCAACCGCGATTATCGAGTGGAGATAGTTCGGGGTGCAGATATCGACAGAGTCTATCGTCTCGTCCTTGAGCAGCTCGTTGAAATCGGTATATACCTTCGCGTCGGGGAAGAATCCGTCGCGGCACTCGACCGCCCTCTCCTCGATTATGTCGCAGAGCGCGACAACCTCAAGTCGATCGTCTTTAAGATAGTGCTCGCGGTGAGCGCCGTTGAATATTCCGCCGACACCGATAATACCTACTCGCCATTTTTTCATAGAAAGACCTCCAAAAATGTATTTCATACGAATTGATTTTAACATAACAAGAAATAAAAAACAAGAGCGGCGGCCTGTACGAAATGCCGAAAAAACAGCTTTATTTTTAGTTGATTTAACAATTTGATTTGTGATTGACAACGGAACGGCGGAACGCCTTATGACGCTCCGCCGCTCCTTGATTTTATGAAATTGTGTTTTGCAAATTAAAGCTTATTTATCAAACGCGCCAAAGCGGGCTGCTATCTTCACGCTTGTCTTTGCAAGCGGAAGAAGAGCAACTATGGTTCTGAGCGCTCCGTCAGCAGAGGACGAGAGCACGGAGGAAACGAGGAAATTGACAACAATTTTCTGCGAGGCGTTCATGTCGAGAGCTGCAACAGCGGTCTTTATAGCCACAGCGTTGTTCTCCTCGGTAAGCTCGGAATGGAGATATCTGAACAGAACGACAAACGCATCCGCCGAGTCGCCTTCTATGCCGACAAACCAGTTTCTGGTCTTGGCTGCGCTCTCTTTTGCGGTGAAGACTCCGCAGGCGGCAATATCCTTTATTGCAGCCGCAAACTTCTCCTTGTCAAGGTTTATTGTAAGAATGACTGCGGGGGCGGTCTCCTCGCCGTTTTCGTCAACCTTGGCGGCCTGGAGCTCGATGTCCTTGAGCTTGGGGGCGATCATATCGTATACGCCGCCGGTGGTGAGGTCAACCTTAACGTTGTTGCCGATACCCAGGCTGATTTTGCCCAGCATACTGTGTATCTGAGTGTCGATAAGTCCCGTGTCAATAGCGGAGGCAAGATTCGGGAGAAGCTTCAGAACCTCGTCGACCGGGGATTCCGCAGAGGCAACTGCGTCAACAAGAGTGAATATGGGAGTGATGATGCCGCGGATACGGCGATCCATCTTCTCGTTTGTGTTGGCGCCCTTCTTAACATATGCGGTGTACTCGTCGGAGGTCATAAAGTCCTTTATGCCGAGAGCCTCAAATATGGGGATGAGATCCTCGTATATGCCCAGCTGCGGACCGTAAAATAAGCTGGTTGTGTTCTCAAATGAAACAACGGTAGTGAGCAGCGAAAGGGGTCTGAACAGCGACGCAACAGCGTCGAGGAAGCCCTCCTTGTCGCCGTTAGCGAAACCGAAGTCGCCGTCAACAACAGTGAGATACTGCCATGCTTCAAGCTTATCTACGGGCTTGCCGTCCGCGCCGAGCGTAGCTGCTGCGGCGTTAAGAGCCGCGATAGCACCCGCGCAGGTCTCCTTGTCAAGCTTTGCGGCAAGGTCCTTGGGTCCCTTTGCAACAAGGCTGTTGAGTCCGCCGACAAGCGGGAACAGCTTCTTTGCAACAAGAGCTACGGTTTCATTGGTATATACCTTCTCGTTGAGCACCTGGGGAACTCCGCCCTCGGGAACCTTCAAAATAGTGAAAAGAATATCTTCAACTCTGCCGATAGACCTGTTGACAGCCTTCTTGGAAGCGCCGATGGGATACTTAACCTTGGTGCGCTCCATAGCGTCAACGTCGGGTTTTTCGTCCGTAGGATCGGATACGGCAAGAGCAGCCGCTTCGCTGACAGCGCCGTCAAGCGCTGCGGTCGCTTCCTCCTGCGCAAAGGCATTGAGCCCTGCCGCCATAACGGACATTATCATGCACAGGCAAAGTATAACGCTGAATGTCTTTTTTAATGCTTTCATAACTTGTTCTCCTTTCGTTTTTAAAACGGGGGGCTGTTAACTCATCTCTCTTTTGGGTTTCTCCTCCTCTGCCTTGAAATTAATTTATAAAAAGGTTATAAATTCATTAATTGCTTATTTATTTGTAATTAAGCGTTTGTTAATAATTATTAACACGGCGTTATTAATTCGTTTAAAGCACAGAGGGAAGCCGACTCCCCTCTTTAATGCGTTTCTATAAATCAAGCGTCTATACATCTTACAATTTGATTTTAACATAAGGTGAAACAAAAAACAAGAGCGGTGGGTTGTACGAAATGCCGAAAAAACAGCCCTGTTTTTAGTTGATTTAACAGTTTGATTTATAATTGGCAAAAAGGAACGGCGGAACGCCGTATGACGCTCCGCCGAACCTTGCTTTTATGAAATTGTGTTTTACCTTTTGATGTTCGGTTTATTTCTTGAATGCGCCGAAGGGATACTTGACGACAGTGCTCTTCATTATCTCAACATTCGGTCTCTCGCCCATCGGCTCGTCGGGAGCGATGCTTGCGAGGATGTCCTTATACTTCGCAAGAGTATCGGTCGGAATCTGGGACTGAAGAGTTGCGGGAACCTTTGCATAAGCGGCCTTAGCGGCTTCGATGTCCGCGCGGTCATAGGGCTCTTCGATGTTCTCGATAACGACCACGAAATAATCAACATATCTCGCATTGCCGATATCGATGCAGGCGCTGTAAAGAGCGGTGGCGTTGAAGCTCTTGTAGCTCCAGCTTGTGATGTTGTCAACAGCGACGCCGTAGAAGGTGTAGCTTATTTTTCCGAAGAGAGTCTTCTCTGCATCGCTCATGGCGTCATATTTCTTGACTGCAGCAGATGCTTTCGAGGTGCCTGCGCCGCTGTCGTAAGCGGACTTTCCTTCGCGAACAGCCTTTATTGTCTCAAGAGGAGTCTTGAACGAGGGCTCAACGGATGCGAGCCACTCGAGTGCCTCTATATAGAGGTTGCCCTTGTAGGTATACTCTGTTGTAGGCCTCAGCCTTTTCGAGCCATGCGGCAAAATCCGTGATATACTGAGGATCGTTCTCGCCCTCCGCATAGTTGCCGGGCTTCGGCGCAAGGCCGGGGCTCTTCGGCTTCGTGGGCGCGGGGTTAGCCTTGAGAAGATCGTTGTAGACAACATCGCCCATCAGCTTGAAGCCCTTAAAGGCATCGCCCTTTACAGAGCCGCTGATGATGCCGTGGGTCGAGCCATAGCCGCCCGCCATAACGCGGGTGTTGTAATCGGTGGCTTCCCAAGCGGCTTTCTTGGCATCAACAGAGGTCTTTCTGTCGGCAATAGTCTTTGCAAGCGCAACGGCGTTGTCGATATAAGCCGGAACATAGCCGAGAGTAGTGACAGCCTGAGCCGCAGCGTTGACATAGTGATCCTTCTTCGAGCTTGATATCTCGGGGTGATTCTTGATGGAGATCTGGCGCTCTCTCATCACTACATCGTGGTAGAACACATCGAAAACAAGGACATCGATGCTTTCCTTATCGGAGTTGCCGAGAGCCTTGTACTCGGCAACGAGCTTCTCGTAAGCCGCAAGATCCTCTGCCGAAGGCTCGGCTTTGGTAACATCGCCGTCGAAAGCTTCGACATTCGCTTCAAACCTTGCAACGGCTTCTGACTTTTCCTGCGCGAAGACGTTAAGACCGACCGCCACGGCAGACATAAGCATGCACAGGCAGAGCATAACGCTCAGCGCTTTTTTAAATGTTTTCTTTTACTCTGTTCTCCTTTCGTTTTTGTGAAAACATTATAGACATTGTTATTCTTTGCTTCTTCTTGTCTCCTCCTTTGCAGCAATTTATATTATAACATTAAGTTATAAATTCAGCTTTTAATATGCGGCACCGACAAAGTACCGCAGTATTTATAAAATAATTCAGAACCACCGCAATATTATATACTATATTTGCAAATAAGTAAAGTTATATCTTAAATAAGTGTTATTAATTATTTGAGATATAAGGGGAATTGTTGAAATTCCCCTCGTTGTTTAAAAATCAAGTCTCTCCCGTAGGCTCTGTTTTATCCCAACCTCACACACGATGCTAAGCCCGAGGAAGCAGTCCTCAAAGAAATCGCGACCGAGCTTGAACTCCGGCAGAAGATAAGGCTTCATTTTGCTCTTTATCAAACCTATGAGCTTGTCCGTATCCATGCCCTCATCGAGCTCATATATAACTACCCTGCCCGGATTCATCAGCGCGATTATCGTCTGGAGGCGTTCGCTGCAAAAAGCTATGCGCTCGGATTCAATGTCCGGAGTGTGCAGCGGGATGTTTTCGACCTCGCCGGCAGCGCCCGACGCGCCGCAGAGTACCTCGCCGTTTGCGATTATTCCCGAGCCGCTCTTGCGCTTGCCGTAAGCATAGAGAACGGTTATACCCTCCTGATAATTCGAATATTTTCTTGCCACATTCGTTGCGACATGCAGGTCGTTGTCAATAAGAACCGTCAGTCCGAATTTTTCATTCAGCCTCTTTGCAACATCGATATGGTTGAGCGACGGGAATGCCGCAGAGTCCATAACAACACCCTTGCAGACAACGCCCGAAACGGCTATCGCCGTCATGGCTATGAGCGGATCGGCCGCAACGCTTGTCATAACAAGATTCTCAAGCGTCGAAAGTACTTTTTCGTCACAAATCGGTATATTTCCGCTGCCGATAGTACGGCTTTTGAAATCATGGATTCTGTATGAAAGAACATCGGAGTCAAGATAAATCAGCAGAAAATGCATATAGTCCGCGTTAAGCTTATATACCTGCGCCTTGCGCCCGCGTTCCGCACCTATAACTCCGTCCGGATTAATAATTCCCTCCGCAACACCGTAATCAATAGCTCGCGTCACGGTCGGCAGGCTCAGCCCGATGCTTTTGGCTATCTGCGGAATTGTCGCCTGCTTGTTTTTGTGTATGTATCCCCACACAGAGCGGTAATTCGTCAGCTTGACTATGGATGAATCAAGTGTATTTTTCAAAAAGCGCGCCCCTCATCTGCAAATTAGAAAACCGTGTTATTAAATCAATTATATCACCGCGTTCTGCTTTTCGCAATATGCATTTTTGCCAAAAACGGACTTTTTAAATTATGCACAGTAAACAACGCAGAATTGCGAATGCAACACAATTATTGACACAGTGTCGAAGCAAGTATATAATTTCAGTATCAAATATCGGAGGGAACAGCATGGCAAAAGGGCTGCCGGATTCAAAGAAATATATAAAAGAAAAGCAGACTCCCCTGCGCTTCGGCACGGACGGAAAATTCCGTATTCTGCATCTGACTGATGTCCACGAGGTCGACCCGGAGATGGACGATGAGGAGGATAGACAGATACCGATAAACAAGAGCAAAGAGACGATAAATGTCATTCGCCGATGCATCGAAATTGCTAATCCCGATCTTATCGTTTTCGGCGGCGACAACATCAGCGGCTACTGGCAGGAGTTCACATATGAATATATGTATAATACTATCAAAAAGATAGTCGCGCCGATTGCGGAGAAAAATATCCCGCTCGCCATAGTTTTCGGCAATCACGATGCCGAGGCTCAGCCCAAATTGCCGTTTCTCGCGAAAGAGAATCAGATCTGTATATACGCCGAATACAAGAATTTCAGGAGCACGATGAACGACGAGGATGTCTCCGGCTGCGCGAATTGCAGTTTGCCTATTTTGTCTTCCGACGGCAAGCATATCGCCTGGAACATCTGGTGCATCGACTCTGGCGACTATGTCAGGGACGATGAGTTCAATGTTATAGACGACGCCGGATACGGCTTTGTAAAAAAAGATCAGATAGCATGGTACGAAAGACGCGCCGCCGAACTCAAGGCGCAGAACGGCGGAAAAGCCGTGCCCTCTCTGCTGTTTCAGCATATCCCCGTCATTCAGGAATACAAAAAACTCAAAAAAGACCCGGATGGCAAATACAGCCTCGGCGCGCAGCACTACTCCGTCCCGGACGGCGCACTGCTCGAGGGCGAGATTCACGAATCCCCATGCCCGCCGCTCGAAAACGGCGACGAATTCGAGAGCTGGAAGAGAACGGGCGATATAGTCGCCGCATTCTTCGGCCACGACCATGTGAACACATTCACAATGGAAGTCGACGGCATAAAGCTCGTTCAGACCCCCGGCGCGGGTTACCACACCTACGGCGACAAACGCGGCGGCAGACTGATTATAATAGACGAAAACAAGCCGGATTCGTATGAGTCGGAATGCATTTTTATCGACAGAATAACACAAGGTGAGCTTAAATAAATTCAAATAAAGGACGGAGAACAGCTATGGACAAATACGCAAGATTCAGATATCAGCCCTGCATCCCGCTCGGCGCGGACGGCAGAAAGGTCACAGGTTCGCCCGAGCACGCCGCGCTCTCGAGAAAGGCCGCCGGCGAGGGTATGGTTCTGCTCAAAAACAGGCTTCACACTCTGCCGCTCACGCGCGGAACAAGAGTCGCACTCTTCGGCAAGGCGACTATCGAATACATAAAGGGCGGCGGCGGAAGCGGCGACGTTTTCTGCGCCTACATCCGCAATGTCTATGACGGATTCAGTCAGAAGGAAGCCGAGGGCAAGGTCAGCGTGTTCAAGCCGACCGTCGAGTTCTACAAAGAATACGTCAAGGAGGCGAGCAAGCGCATCCCGACCCGCGCCCAGATTGAGAAGATATGGGACAAGGTCAACGCCATGTCCTTCTGCAAAGAGAAAGACGATATAATCTACGACACATTCGCGAGCATGCATGTTGCCGAGGCGCATATGCCCGACGAGCTCATAGCGGAGGCAGCCGCGAACGCGGATATCGCGATAATAACCCTCAGCCGCTTCTCCGCAGAGGGCGTTGACAGAAAGGCTATCCCCGGCGACTACTACCTTTCGGACACGGAGAAGAGCCTCATCGACCGAGTCGCTGCGGCGTTCCCGAACACAGTTATAGTCCTCAACTCCGGCGCAGTCGTTGACTGCGAGTATTTCGCGGACAATGAAAAAGTCGGCGCGATAATCTCCGGCTGGCAGGGCGGACTCGAGGGCGGCATGGCGATTGCAGACATTATCTGCGGCGATGTCAACCCCTCCGGCAAATTGGCGGACACTATCCCCGACTCCTACGACTCATATCAGAACGCGCAGGAGTTCCTGACAGGCTTCGAGCATCTCGATTATTTTGATGACATATATGTCGGCTACCGCTATTTCGAGACGATTCCCGGCGCCGCCGAAAAAGTTCGCTATCCGTTCGGCTTCGGTCTCTCTTATACTGATTTCGAGTTCAGCGGCGCATTCTGCGGCGAGAGCGACGGAAAGATAGTCGCCGCGGTGACGGTCAAAAACATCGGCAAAGTGCCCGGCAAAGAGGTCGTTCAGCTCTATTACAGCGCGCCGCAGGGCAAGCTCGGCAAGCCCGCAAGAGAACTCGCCGCGTTCAAAAAGACGAAGCTTCTCTCCCCCGGTGAGTCCGAGGCAATCGCGCTGAGCTTTGATATCGGCGACATGGCGAGCTTCGACGATTTGGGCAAAATAAAAAAATCAGCATTCGTGCTCGAAAAAGGCACATACTCGTTCTACCTCGGAAATTCCGTCAGAGCGACAGAAAAGCTCCGCTACGACTTCGTGCTGAGCGAGGATATAATCACAAAAGAATCAAAGCCGCTCTGCAGACCGTTCAATCTCGAAAAGCGTCTGCTCGCGGACGGCAGCTTTGAAAATCTCCCGACGGGCGAACCCGTTTACACCCGCGGCACACGCACTTCTATCGAAGCAACCGCGCCAAAAGATACAATCATGTTCGACGAAGTCGGCGAAAATATAACGCTCGACGAATTTATAAAGCAGTTCACCGTTGACGAGCTTATCGACTTTGTCGGCGGGCATCAGAATCAGCCCGGAGTCTGCAACACAGGCGCGTTCGGCGGCATGAAACGCCTCAATGTGCCGCCCGTCCCGACTGCTGACGGGCCTGCGGGTCTGCGCCTCAACGCTTCAACGGGCGTGCCCACAACGGCATGGCCCTGCGCAACGCTTCTCGCGTGCACATGGAACACGGAGCTCATTGAAGAAGTCGGCGCGGCGGGCGGCGCGGAGCTGCGCGAGAACAACTTAGGCGTATGGCTCGCGCCCGCGATGAACATCCACCGCAATCCCCTATGCGGACGCAACTTCGAGTATTTCTCCGAGGATCCCCTCCTCGCCGGAAAGTGCTGCGCCGCCGACGTGCGCGGCATCCAGTCGCAGAAAATCGCCGCATCGGTAAAGCACTTTGCCTGCAACAACAGGGAGTCGAACCGCTTTGAATGCGATTCCAGAGTCTCCGAACGCGCGCTCAGGGAGATATATCTGCGCGGCTTCGAGATATGCGTCAAAGATGCCGACCCGTGGACAATTATGTCCTCCTACAATCTCATCAACGGCTGCCACACTTCGGTGAGCTACGAATTGCTCACCGAGATGCTCCGCAACGAGTGGGACTTCAAGGGCATGGTCACAACAGACTGGGGCGTCCACAGCAACCACTCCGACGAGGTTCTCGCCGGCAACGATGTCAAGATGGGCGACGGCGAGCCCGAGGAGCTGAAAGCCGCATTTGAAAACGGCAAGATAACCCGCGCCGACCTCGAGACAAGCGTCAGACGCATACTCGAGCTGACGATGAAGGTCGCGGAATAAATCAGATATAAAGCAAAGCAGTCGCCCGCGCGGCTGCTTTTGCATGTTCGGGCTATATTACGCCCGTTTTGTCTGCGGCTTTTTGGCAAAAATCGACATTGCAAAATATATTTTTCAATGATATACTAATTATTAACGCAGCGTTATTAATCATTGATGGGGACCGCCATAAGCCTGTCCGCAAAAGCCGGGGATGCCTTTTTTTCCACCTTTTGTGCATCGTCTTTCCCCTGCGGTCGGATTATCTCCGTTTTGTGCACCCGCAGGCGGCATTTTGCAGGCAGAGCGGCGGATAAATAACGGAAAGAATTCCGTCTTTTGGTTATTTGATTGATAACGCTGCGTTATAAATATTTCAGGCGGTCGGCGATTTTTCGCCCGCCGTTATTTTTATTTTCTTGATGTTTTTCGCGCCGCAGAGTATAATTAATTTTATAAATATTTCTGTTGAGGTGCAAACGGTGAGGGACAAGCTCAGCGTATTAAAAGAATATTTCGGCCACGATTCTTTCCGCGAGGGGCAGAACAGAATAACGGACAGCCTGCTCGGCGGGCGGGATGTTCTCGGCATCATGCCCACGGGCGCCGGGAAGTCGATATGCTATCAGGTGCCCGCACTCATGTTTGACGGCATCACTATTGTCATCTCCCCGCTCATCTCTCTGATGAAAGATCAAGTCAGCGCGCTCGTCCAGTCGGGCGTCGCCGCCGCATACATAAACAGCTCATTGACCCACGCGCAGTATCTGAAAGTGCTGCAAAACACGGAGAGCGGCAAATATAAAATAATTTATGTCGCACCGGAGCGGCTCTGCGCGCCCGCTTTTCTCGGAATATGCCGCAATCTCAATATATCCATGGTTGCGGTCGACGAGGCGCACTGCGTCTCGCAATGGGGTCAGGATTTTCGCCCGAGCTATCTGAAAATACCCGATTTTATCGACGCTCTTAACTCTCGTCCCGTTGTCGGCGCGTTTACCGCTACCGCCACGGGAGCCGTCAGAGATGATATAAAAACGCTGCTCAGGCTCGTCTCCCCGCTCGTTGTCACAACGGGCTTCGACAGGCTGAACCTGTTCTTTTCTGTCATGCAGCCGAAGAACAAATCGATCGAGCTGATGAAGCTGATAAAAGAGCGCAAGAATGAATCCGGCATAGTTTATTGCTCGACGCGCAAGGCGGTCGAGGAAGTGTGCGAACTGCTTCAAAAAAACGGATTCGCCGCTACCCGCTACCACGCGGGGCTTGATGAAAATGAACGCAGGCGCAATCAGGACGATTTTGTCTATGACCGCGCGACGATAATGGTCGCCACAAACGCATTCGGCATGGGAATCGACAAATCGAATGTCTCGTTCGTCATCCACTACAACATGCCGAAGAATATGGAGAGCTACTATCAGGAGGCGGGACGCGCCGGGCGCGACGGCAGGAGTGCGGACTGTATTCTGCTCTACAGTGCAAAGGATGTGCGGACGAATCAGTTCTTAATAAACAACTCCGAGCCGAACCCCGACCTCACCGAGAACGAGCAGGAAGAGGTCAGACGGCGCGACAGAGAGCGGCTCAAGCAGATGACTTTTTACTGCACGACGCACAAGTGCCTGCGTAAATTCATACTCGAATATTTCGGCGACAAGGGCCCCGAGCGGTGCGAAAAGTGCTCCAACTGCCTCTCGAATCACGAGAACACGGATATCACGGTTGACGCGCAGAAGATAATGTCATGCGTCGCACGGACGGGTCAGCGATACGGCAAAAAAGTAATTTGCGATGTCCTGCGCGGGAGCAAAAACGAGCGGCTGATATCCGCCGGGCTGAGCAGACAATCTACCTACGGCATAATGGCGGACTGCCCCGAAAAGCGGCTGCGCGACATCATCGACCATCTCTGCGAAAACGGATACATGACCGCACAGGGCGACGAATACCCGATACTCAAACTCGCGCCGAAGAGCCGCGGAGTTCTGACGGGTCAGGAGACGCTGCGCATGATGCTCGAGATACCGCAGAAAAAGAAAGCTGCCGCCGCAAAAGACGCTCCGCTCCCGCCGGCGGACGAAAAGCTCCTCGCCGCGCTCAAGGATCTGCGAAAAAGTCTTGCCATGCGCCAGAGCATACCGGCTTATGTCGTTTTCACCGACGCGACGCTTGTCGATATGTGCCGCCTCAAACCGAAAACGCAGGAGGAATTTATGGAGGTCTCCGGAGTCGGTCAGGCAAAATCACAGCGCTACGGAGAAGTTTTCCTCACAGTCATTGCAGAATTTTCGGAATAAATTTAAAAAGCAGGTCACCGGATATCCGATGACCTGCTCTGTTTTTTATGCCGTTCTGCGCTTGTTATATACGAACATTCCCACTCCCGCGCCGCAGATGAGGACATAGCCTATAACGCTCAGGACATCCGGCACATCGCCAAAGACGAAAAATCCGAGCGCCGCGGCGAAGAGCACCTGCGTGTAGTCATAGACCGAAATCTCCTTCGCCGGCGCGCAGATATACGCCCGAGTTATTCCTATCTGACCGACGCAGGCGAAAGTCCCCGCGAGGACGAGATAAATAAGCTGCATAGCGCTCATATGCTTGTACCCCGCTATCATAAACGGCAGGCACAGCGCGCACGAAAACGCGGAGAACCAGAAAATTATCCGCTTGCTGTCCTCTTTTCTTGAGCCGAGGCGGCGCACGAAAGTATAGGCTATTCCCGCACCCGCTCCGCCGAGAAGCCCCGCGACGGCCGCGAGCACTTCGGGATTGTCAAACCCCGGCTTTATGATGCACATGCTGCCCGCGAACGCAACGCACACGCCCGCTATCTGAACTATGCTCGGGCGCTCTTTGAGCAGAATTACAGAGAATATTATCGCAAAAAACGGCGAGAGTTTGTTGAGCATATTCGCGTCCGACAGGTTGAGTTTACCTATCGCGTAGAAATTGCACAGCATGCCGAGAGTGCCGAAAAAGCAGCGCCCGAAAAGATCGGGGATATTCTTTTTCGCGGGCACGAATCCTGTTTTATCGCGCAGCATCATGATAAAAATAAAAATCAGCGCGATAAAATTCCTGAAAAACGCCTTCTGAAACGAGGGCAGGTCTCCCGCGAGCTTGACAAACATCGACATCAGCGAAAAGCCGAACGCCGCCAAAATTATATAGAAAACACCTTTTGTTTTTGAGCTGAGTTTTGTCATAGGCTTCCGCCTTTTTGTTTGATAGCGCGGTGCGCTCCGAATATTATTATACCACCGATGTCAAAATATAAAAAATCCGGAACACCTAAGCATTCCGGACATATTATCAAAGCTTCACAGCAGGCTCTCGCCGCGCTCTTCGAGAAATTTCTTTACTTCGTCGAGCGTCGGTATCGACGCGGATGCGCCCGGGCGCGAGACTGCGACAGCCGAAGCCGGAATAATACTGCGCGCACCGCTTCGCGAAAAGGTCAAATATATCGTTCTCAAACATATAGCCGAACGCCACGACGCTGTCCGGCGCAATGACCGTGGCGGCATTCGTGACCGCCTTTGCGAGGCTGTCCGCGCATCTTTCAAGCTCAACTTTAACTGCGCCGTCGCTCTTTGCAGATAAAAGCATCTGCTTTATGTCGATTTTTTTGCACGCGAATATTATGTGGAACAATATACAGAATCCACAAAAATACTTGCGCTTTTCTGTTACAGATGGTATAATATATCTTGGAAAACACCAAAAGTATAATCTGCTTCATTCGATACCCCCACCCCGCGGGTTGCGGTACCCAAAAAACGGACGGAGGACCTTGCAATGACAGACTACGGCAGGACGGATATTTTCCTCGGCGAGAGCCGAGTGAATCGTTCTGCCCTTTTGCTGCAGCAACAGGTCTTTTTGCATAACAAAATAAATAGAACTATGCCGGAGACAGGCTATTTTTGCGCTGTCCCCGGTTTTTTGCGTTTTAAAAGGGCGGTGATATATGGTCTGTAAAAGCTCATAGGTCAGACCGGCTTTTGCCGGAGCAAAAAAATCCTTCCGCAGAACAAAAGGAGGGAAAAACTAAAATACAAATCGGAGGAACAAAAAAATGAAAAAACGAATTTTAAGCATGCTGCTTTGCTGCCTCATGCTGTTCGGACTGGTTTTCACAGTCTCCGCAGATCCCGATCAACCCGAAGTTGATCCCGTTGCACACGCAATCACCGTTACAACCGAAAACGGCACTGCAACCGCATCCGCGGAAACCGCTTTCGCAGGCACGGAAATCGCCCTTACCGCAGAAGCCAAGGAGGGCTTCCGCTTCAAGGAGTGGCAGGTCATAAAGGGCGGCATAGAGATAACGGACAACAAGTTTGTCATGCCCGACGAGGACGTTGAAGTTAAGGCAATCTTCGAGGCTATCCCCGAGGTAATCCCCGAGGAGCACAGCATCACGATAATCCCCGTTGGCAAGGGCAAGACCTATTCCGTCCCCAAGACCGCTGTTGCGGGCACGGAGATAACCCTTCATGCAGAGCCCGACAGCGGCTGGATCTTCTACGGTTGGGAAGAGGTCGTTGAAGAAGGCGTCGACAAGGTCACTATAGCGAGCGACAAGTTCATCATGCCCGACAGAGATGTTGTTATCAAAGTTATCTTCGTCAAGGAGAGCAGCATCAAGGTTACAACCGACGGCAACGGCACCGCTTCCGCTGACAAGGAAAAGGCTCTTAACGGCGAAGAGATAACCCTCACCGCTACCCCCAAGGAAGGCTATGCCTTCAAGGAGTGGCAGGTCATAAAGGGCAACGTAGAAATAAAGGACAACAAGTTCATCATGCCCGACGAGGATGTTGAAGTTAAGGCCATATTCGCCGCAGAGCACAAGATCGTTGTTCTGACTGATAAGAACGGCACCGCTTCCGCATCCACAACCGATGCTATCGCAGGCACCGAGATAGTTCTCACCGCCAAGGGCAATGACGGCTACTACTTCAAGGAGTGGCAGGTCATCAGAGGCAATGTCGAGATAAAGGACAACAAGTTCGTTATGCCCGATGAGGATGTCACCGTTAAGGCTATCTTTGCGGAAATCAAGGACGCTCCGAACGATGACGACATGAACGTTAAGCGCGACATACATTTCGTATTGGTCAAGACTGACGGAAACGGCGTAGGCGTTGCATATCCGCCTTACTCCGAGGCAGGCACAAAGGTAACGGTCGTTGCCATTGCGAAGCCCGGCTACAAGTTCAAGGAGTGGAAGGTCGTCAAGGGCGGCGTTGAGTTAGAGAACAAGAGCATTGCCACCTTCGAAATGCCCGCAGAGAACGTTATACTCGAAGCCATATTCGAGTCCGACGGCACCGAGGGCGACAAGCCTGACATCCCGAAACCCGACAAGCCCGATACACCCGACAAGCCCGGTACACCCGACAAGCCCGGCACACCCGACAAGCCCGGCACACCCGATAAGCCCGGCACACCTGACAAGCCCGGCACACCTGACAAGCCCGGTACACCCGATAAGCCCGGTACACCCGACAAGCCCGGCACCCCCGACAAGCCCGGCACGTCTGACAAGCCCGGCGCAACCGATGTACCCGACACAGGTGATACGACTAACGTACTCCTCTGGGCTGCAGCTCTGGTAATCGGCGGCGGTGCTGCGATAGGCACTGTTGTCAGCAAGAAAAAGAAGAGAGAAGAAAGCTAATCTTTCGGAACACTGAAAAGAGCGGTCGCTTCGGCGGCCGCTCGATTTTTGTTTGGCAGCGGAAAAATACAAATTATTGCGCGAAAAATCCCGATGCAGTGCATAACCGCATCGGGATAAAACATGTCAGAATTTCAATTTAAAGCATTGACGCTGCCTTTTAGGACGCATTACTCCCCTATCGGCTCCGACTTCCGGGTGTTCGCGCCGAAATAGATACCGGAACGGCCGAACCTATTGGAAATCACGGTTTCGTGCTTTTATTTCAGGCCTTTTACAAGTTTAATAATCTGAACGGAGAAGGTCACAGATAATTCTGCAAGTTTATTTTTCTTTTATATTCGTATCACCTGTTTATATAGACAGTATATCACAAATTCGAACATTGTTCAATGACGCCGACGCTGTGCGCCCGATAATGTCGCTTGCGCTCCGAAATGTTGCTGTTCGCTTTGCTCACAGTGAAATAATTTGCTCTGCAAATTGTGAAATTTGATGCTTCGCATCAAGTGAATGTGAAACAAAGCCTCACCGCCGCAGCGCTTTCACACGCCGCAGGCGTATTTCACATTTGCGGAGCAAATATTTCACATCAAAGATATTTCACTTGTTCCAAAGGAACGAATTTCACTGAAAAAAGCATTTGCAACCGCAAATGCTTTTTTCATGGTGCACCTGACACTTTCAAATCCGAACCTAATGCCGACTTTTCAAGGTCGGCAAAGGTTATGGTTTCGGTTCCGTCTTTGAAGTTAAAGTTAATTACCATTCTGTCTTCAAATAAGAATACCGAATTTACAAAGTTATTTATCAAGCTTCTTCTGTGGTCGAGTTTCTTGGGGTTAAGCTTACGAAATTTGTAGAACCAATATAAAATCTCCTCACGGGACAATTTTGGCTGCGACATTTCCTCTTTCATAATCTTGATTGAAAGCTCGCTCTTTTCCGCTTCAAGTTCTTCCATTCGCTCCTTGGTGGTAGGTGTAATAATACCTTTTTCCATAGCGGTAATGAGATTGTTGATTGCAGTTAAAGTCTGTGCATATTGCTTTTGCAGTATAGGAAGAACGGTACTTTCCTTATTAAAGGTTTCAAGTGCCAGGTCAGTCAGATATTCAATGGTTTCATCATTCATAATGAGTTTGCGGATACTGTCAATTACCAAATCTTCAATCCAATCCTTTTTAACGGTCTTTTTATCACAACCCTTATGATTTTTAACGCTTACACATTTGTAATAACGATGCACAATTTTTGTCCTGCTTGTACCGCTCTCGCCAACCATAAGACATTGACATTTGCCGCAAAAAAGTTTTGTGGTCAAAAGATATTCATCTTCCGCTTTGTGCTTTGCAGGGGCTTTCTTGTTCTGCTTCATTTTTTCCTGTACCAAATCAAACAACTCCTTATCAATTATGGCCGGAATTCCACCCGGCGTAACGACATCTTTAAATTTATACTCACCGATATATTTTCGATTGTGCAGCATACGAGCAACAATATCAACATCCAATTTGCTTTTCTTATGTGTTCTGACACCTTGATAATTGAGCATGTTTGCAATTTGTTGCATAGACATACCCTCGGCATAACTCTTGAATGCTAAAACTACTGCCGGTGCAGTAACCTCGTCAATGAGATAATTCTGCTCCTTATCCACTTTGTACCCGATTGGTAAGGTACCGCCATTGTATTTACATTTAAGAGCGTTTTCCATCATTCCTCTTGTTACTTTTTCTGCGAGCTCTACGGAATAATATTCTGCCATACCTTCAAGTAGCGATTCCAAAAGAATACCTTCTGCGCCCTGAGATATGGTTTCGGTAATAGATACAACCTTAACTCCGTTTTTCCTAAGCATATTTTTGTAATGCGCCGAGTCATATCTGTTACGGGCAAAACGGTCCAGCTTCCAAACGAGAATAACCTCAAAGTTCTTTGAAGCACTGTCTTTAATCATTTGCTGAAATTGAGGTCTGTTGTCGGTTTTAGCAGATAATGCTCTATCAATATAGGTATCCATAATTTGAATATTGTTCTTCTCAGCATAGGCTTTACATTCACGAAGCTGACCTTCAATAGATTCTTCACGCTGACTGTCTGAAGAGTATCTTGCGTAGATAACTCCTATCATAAATTTTACCTCCTGTGTTTGATAATATTTTAATTGGTATATTTGTTTTTGTTAAATGTGCGGATGCGACTGTTACATCGCACCCGCTTTTTTTACTCAATTTCCTTTAATTTATTCCAATCGCCATTCCACTTATCATATTCTTTCCTACCTGCTTCACTTTGAAAGAAAGCAACAATATCAGGAAGAATGCATCTGATAAGGGATTCGGCAGAATCTTCCGAAATAAGGACACCGCCCGAGAGATTATCAAGACGAACATTATCTTTGATATAGTTTACTTTTACATCATCACCCATAGGCACACTCCTCACCTTGAATCCCTGTCACGATTTCGCTGACGCTGTAAAGCCTTGTTGTAATAATCAAGGGCTTTCATAACATAATCCTCAAGTTGTTTCTTATCGGCTTTGGGATAAAATTTCTGTACCTGTTCAAGCGGCAATTTGAAATATTCTTTCTGATTCGGCTTTTCGGCAGAAAGCATATTTTCAATACTTTTAACCGTAAGCATTCCTGCATTGAAATCCTTGTGCATGTGCCAAGCCTGAGAATAGGACGGTGTGCATTCATGTTCTTCAATCAGATTGAGCAAATCATACTGCGTTTGGTCATCGAGATATGAAAGCTCAACACCGACAGAAAATGCGATTTTACCTTCGTCCATAAGGTCAAGCAATTCGGGAATAAGGTTTGTAAGACGGATATATCGCTGTATTTGTCTTGCACTATCTGTTGTGTTTTCTGCAATAAATTCATCTGTTCTGAACTTCGCGCCAACTTGGCACGAAGTTAAATCGTTTCTCTTGCCTCGTGATTTCAACGCCTCATATTTTAGCTTGTAAGCAAACGCTCGTTCCGACGGTAAAATCTTATCTCTGTGCAAATTACTGTCCACAAGCATAACAGCCGCTTCATCACGAGAAATGGCATAAATAAAAGCAGGGACTTCTTTTATCCCTGCCTTAACCGCTGCGTGTAAGCGTCTGTGTCCGCTTATCACTTCATATTCATCTGTGTTTTCAATAGGTCGTATGAGTATTGGTGAAAGAATACCTCGTTCCTGAATACTCTGAATGAGGTTGTTCATTTCCTCGTTATCTAACACTTTATACGGATGTCCCTCAAAGGGACGGATTTTCTCTACCGGGACATTTACCGGTGTATTTAATTTTTTATTAGCCATTTTAACGGCTCCTTTCTTTGTTAATATTTTTATTGGTTTTGTTTTTGCGGCGTTCTTCAATCTGTTTACGCCTTTCTTCCTGTTGTTTAACACAGCGATCATATTCTTCCTGTTGTGCAATTTCTGCCTTTGTGAGATAATGAGGAGGAGCTTCACCGATTAGTTTTGATACAGTATCAACAGAACGGTTGAAGTCATATTCGCTTATATCGGATACCTTTGTTTCAATGATTTTTCTTGCCTCGGTTTCTTTTTTTGGGCGTATTTTCATTAGCTTAGCTGTAAACTCTTCTTTATCAAGACTTTCAGCTTCTTTCTCTTTCTCATGATACTGAGCAAGTGCCGTTTCAATTTCCTCATCTATTCTCTTTTCCTCGGCTTCAAGGTGTGGTATTTCAAAATTACGCTTTTCTTCAAACTGAGGTTTAAGGTCAATAATTTCCTGTTCTGTTTCACAATCATTCTGTGAGAGAATATTCTGCATTTTAAAATTCAGCTCTTTCAACTCAAATTCAAGATGCTCCACATCATATCGAGTCTCATTATACTTTTGCTTAATAACCTTTGGTGTCAGTTTTAATTTCTTTTGAGTTTCTTTCAATTTTAATTCTGTTGTTTTAATATCTTCCTGTAATTTGTGGAAGGCTACATAAAATTCATCGGCATCACGAACAGCATTTACGACTTTGTTTTTCAGACGGTTGATGCTCTTTCTTTGATAATCAAGAATAATCATACTGGCACGAATACCCTCAAGGGCATCGGCAAGTGCAGGTAACAGTAATTTGCCGGCAGTAACTACAAGGTCTGTAAGTGCCTGAATGGTTTTTCGCAAACGAATAATCAGGCTGTTATCTTCACGGATAAGGATATTGATTTTCATTCTCTCGGTAATTCTGTCTTTCTTCCTGATTTTATTTCTTGAAACACCCTCGTGAATTGTAGGTTGAAGCAAGATGCCTCTTGCCTCAAAACTTCTGTGGTCAATAGGCTCAACATTCTTTTCCTGCAAGTCTTTGTTTACAATATCTGCCCACAGTTTTCGCCATTCATAGAGCTGTTCCTCACTGTTCCAACGCTCACTTATGGGATTTTGTCTGCCGTACTTTGTACTTTTGGGGTGTTTGTTTACTCTTTCATACCCATCAGCTTTTGAAGGTGACAGATATACTTTCTTATCGTCAACATAATACGGATATTGCTTTTCCCAGCCCTCATTTTTTGCAGATAAAAATTCAGAGGCGGTAAAGCCTTGCTCCTTACCGTCTCTGATACATAGATATTCTTTTTCGGTTTTACACTGCCAAGCACCGTTTTTATTTAACGGCCTGACAGTTGCCATAATATGAGCGTGGGGATTGCCTTCGCCCGTATCGTGAATACAAACATCAACGCACATACCATCATCAACAAGAACTTTTGCAAACTCTTCTGCCTCTGCAACCTGACTTTTACGGCTGATCTCAACAGGCAGTGCTACAATAAACTCTCTTGCTAAGCGACTATCTTTTGTTTTCTCTGTTTCTTCAACTGCGTTCCATAGCTTGCTTCTGTCACGCCATTCGGGCGGTGCATTGGACGGCAGAAAAACTTTTTCATAAACAAGGCCGCCTTTCTTTGTGTAATCGTGGGTTACCCCGTCGTAGTCGTTTGTGATTTCGCTACAGCTCATATATGCACTTGCGGCAACAGCAGAACGACCAATTCCACGGGTGATTACTTTTGCTTCAAGATGATAAATTGCGGGTATCAGCTCCTTCCTTTGGTTTATCAGCTCCTTCCTTTGGTTTAGTTATTGCTTTTGTTGGTTTATGTGTGGTACAATTATTGAATAATTGTATTTTTAGATGTTTACAATGGAGCATATTAAAAATTATTGATAAGAGGTTTATATATGAACATAATTGATATGAGTACAGATGGTTTATCACCTGAAGAAATAATAGAACTTCGTAAAATGTTAGGCCAACATATTAAAAACGCAAGAGAAAATTCAAGGCATAAAGAGTGCTTGCTCTGCGGTAAGACCGGCGGATTCTGCAAATCACATACTATTCCTGAATTTTGTTTAGATAATATTGCTTGGAATGGAAAAGTTAATTCTATTAATACTCTTATTGATACAGAAATACTTACCAAAGATTCTGGTGTAAGTAATGCAGGAGTATTTCATATCATCTGCAGACCTTGTGATGGCTCCGTTTTTCAAAACTATGAAAATGAATCGGCATATAATACAGAAATATCAAATACAACATTGAATCAGATAGCACTAAAAAATTCTTTGAGAGACATTTACAAGCATGAAATGGAATTAGAAATGTTTGAGGCTTCAAAAGAATTGATAAAAGAGAAGAAGCCTTTTATGTCATTTTTGGCAGATATCTTTTTTAATGCTCAAATCAAAGCAAGAAAAACAGATATTAAAGAATGCTATGCCGTTTTCAATAAAGCAAAAGATTATTTATCGTCTTCAAACAATTGGATACGATTGGTTTCTTACGATAAATTAGATTTTACTGCACCGATTGCTTATCAAGGAATGATTGCTTTAATTACAGGTGTGAACGGCGAAGTAATTAATGATATCTATAATCCTAAAAAAAGCTATAATATAGAATATTTACATTTAGCAATTTTCCCTTTAAAGGACTCAACAGCCGTAATAATGTTTTTAGATTCCAAAAGTGAACGTTATTCGCAATTTGAGGCTTACATAAAAAATACCTCTCTAGAAAACAGACTTGAAATTATTAATCGCATTATATTTTTGTACACGGAAGACTATTACCTGTCAAAAAAATTAGATTCAGATGTAATGCACAGTTTAGAAGAATCGGCAAAAACATTACAAAACATAGCCACAACTGCACCAAGGCGAACTCTAAAAAATGCAGTTAAAGATTTTGATTTAAGAAGAGATATTTGTATACCAAATCTACTGTCGAAAGAATATGAGGTCATAATTGAGGGATAATTGTGATTTTATTTTTCCCTCGGAGAGCGCACTACACCACCTTTACGGTGGTGAGTAAGTGCGCCCTTACGGGAACATATAAGCCTTTTACTTCATTTTCTTGAGTAAATAATCCTCTATTTCCGTCAACTCCATTGTCTTGATTTCAGGAAAAATCTTCTCTAAAATAGCCCCTGTAACAATAAGCCTGTGATTTCGTGCTTTCCGATCTTTTGCACGATTGCGATTTTCTGCCTGTTCAAGTCTGTGTTTGGCTTGTAATAGCTTCTTCTCATCATCTGTCAAAAATATCACCTCCAATCTTTGAGCCACAATGGCTCATATTTTTTTGCTTTTTACCTCTTTTGAGCCAAAAACCAGATGTTTTGGCTCATTAAAAGCAGTCAAGAAAAGCCAAGGTTTCTGCATCGTTTTTCAGCTGTTGATTTTCCGTCAGTTCTTTGTTTACCGTCTGTGTCGGCTTCTTTTCCGAAGAAACAAAAGAAACATCCTGTAACTCTTCACGAAGAACGGCGCGGATATCATCAAGCGTAAAATCTCTTGTCTTGTCAAAAGACTCAATCTTTTCAATAACTGCCTGAACTATAAATTTGTTTCGTGATTGTCTGTTGCTTTCTGCAAGATTATCTAAATAATCATTTGCTTTCTTCTCATCAGGATTATCAAGATTAAATCTCACATTCAGTCTGCGATTGCTCATATCCTACCCGATTTCATTTGTAGCTCTGCCATATATTCGAACCCCTTTGCGGCGGCGCAAATGTCGTCCACAAACTTCACTCTCTCCTTGTCGAATTTATAGAAATTCTTTACAAGGCAACCGCCGCCACCTGTAACATAAAGCGTCATTGTGTTTTCGTCATATCCGTGTTCACGAAGTCTGCGGAAAATATCCTTTACATAATCGCTGACGGCGGACTTGATAATCTTCATATCCGATTGCACAATATTTACAGTACCTTCGCAGAGCACTTCATCAATGATATAGTCGGAGACTTCTCTCTGAGTTTTCTGCATAAAGAGTTCACGAACTGCAAGAGTGCATTGATAAGTGCCGAACTTTTCTGTAAACATCTTGCCCGACTGCGGTCTGCCGTCAATCATATATAAAACATTCATTGTACCGTTACCGATATCAGCAACCATATTTACGCCTGACATCGTAGAGCCAAATTCGGCAACCGCCGCATACCACTGCGGATATATACTTGCACCGGATATTCTTATTTTGTACTCGGTGTGTTGCCAAGTGAAAGCTACCTCATCATATTTGGTGAGATACGATTTAAAACTTTCTTTTTGCCCGGCAGTCCAGGTGAGTGGTAAACCTGCGGCAATGTGAACTGTGGCTTCGGTTATGTTTTCTGCACTCAGCTCCTTTGCGATTGCAACAAGGGTAAGAGCATAATAGTCGTCATCTCTGATTTTATCGGAAAGAAACTCCTTGTGTCCTTCGCCGATAAGATAATATTTTCCGTTCCACACAAGCATATCTTTTGTAAATAACGGCTCAGAATCGCAAGCCATTATGCCTGTCTTGAAACAATGATTTGCTGTTTTGATATTGCCGTAACCGTGGTCAATACCGATGATAAATACATCATTGAATTTTTTCATTTGTTTTTACCTCCGTAAAATAATATTTTTTTGTTTTAAATTTTGGCATAAAAATAACACCCATATAGGTGCAATGGTAGAATGGGTCTGTCGCGAATGTCGAAGATAATCACTCCTTTCTTAGAAATATTTGATATGTATAGTTAGTAAGTGGACACAATGTCCACTTACTAGAATCATCTGATATGAAACTTTCAAGTGACCAGAGTGGTCACTTGAAATAATGAAACAAAGTGGTAGATTCCCAACATGGGTATCTACCCAAAATGTATCGCAGTATTCATAATAGTAAAATAAGCAAAAGACCCTAATAAAACAATTTGTGGGGGCAGTTATCAAATGTCGAGGTATTGAACTTTAATGAGTGATATGATATACTGAACTAAATTTAAATCCTGGAGAACGCTATGAAAAGCAAAAAATATATCATACCTGAAATATCTGCACAGAGTTTAATTACATCGGCTCAGAAAACTGATGACGGTTATCGTTTTTATTTCGACACAACAGAACCATCAAAGGAATACTTGGTTGAAAACACAATGCAGGATGATTGCCCGATTTTCTATCAGGCTATGCTTGCGTTGGGTGAAAATCCAAATGATGCAAATTTGGTTTCTGATAAACTCCGTGATGTTTTTGTGTATGTAGATTTCTCAGGCACCTTTGACCGCAAAGCTGTCGGCAGAGTTTTGAAATATCAGCAGATTGCAGAATATATGTTTAAGCCTGAGGGTATAACCTTGAACTTTGGTAAAAAAGATAAAAGATATGTTGCCTTTGAGCGTTCTGCTTCTATGAGCAGAGAAAACAAATTATCCTTTGTTCGTGCCGATATCTATGATGCTCTGCGTGAAAGAATGATGCTTGGTATGAATATCAGTAAGTGTCAGTTAAGTAAGTTGTACGCATACAACGCACTACTTTTTACAAGCGGTACACGATATTATGATGAAAGCGTACTTTCCGACAAGAGAATTATTGTAATTAAAAATCCAAAAGCAACAATAGAAAATGTAAATACCGTTACTGTTGAAGATGACGGCAGTAATAACCCTATGCGTAAATATACCCGAACAGAAAAAGTAACTGATATTACAATAACCGAGTTTGATGGTGAAGGATTTGTTTCTCCAAGGTTAGCTGATTCACTTGCAAAAGGTCACAATTCATTTCAAATCCGTATGCCGTATATCAAAGGTGTTGTGCATAAGGTTGATTTTGCATCTTTGCTTTCAGAACTTGATGTGCCATATATTGTTGATATGTGGGGCCACAAGCATAACCCGAATGATATTGATATTATCCTTACGGACAGTATGTTTAAAGGCCTTAAATGGATGAAGGATAATAACCTTACTTGGGCAGAATATTTGAAGCGTTGCAGAGACTACAACCACGCTCTGTATATATCAGGTATGGATAAACTTACTCCACAGAATACAACTGAACTTAACTATCAGTTCTTGAATACTCTCTCAATCACAAACGAAGAATTCCGCCCTGCGGACTTGCCTCTCGGTTGGCAAAGCTTTCCTGAATATGATTCAAGACAGTGGGTAACCAAAACCACCGAAACAGAATATTATCGTTTTATTGCGGACAATGAATCCCGAAGAAGATATTTTACAGATAACGAAACGGAAAATATCCGCCGCAAGCATCGTGCGGAGCTTATTGCAAAAAATCCGCTGTTTATTGATGAACCTGTATTCGCAAAAGAATTGAATGACAAGACAGAAAATATTATCCGTAAGTATTCGGTTGGTCAGTTGTTGGTTTCGGGTGACAACAGATATTTATCAGATGACCTTGTAAGGTTAGCGGCTCATATCGTTAAACAGACTGTCGGTGAAAACTTTGCATATCGTCAGCTTGAACAGGAATTTTTAAGCGACAATTTTATTTATGCACCTGATCCGAACTATATGGAAAATGAAGTTTATACACTTCTTCGCAGTCCCCATATTGCCCGAAATGAAGAAGCACTTGTAAAGCCTGTTACGGCTGGATACTTGCGAAACAAATATTTTTCACACTTAAGCTATGTAATTATGGTAGACTCCCGTTCACTTATTCCGGAAAGATTGGGCGGTGCTGATTTTGACGGTGATATGGTAAAAACCATTGCAGATCCTCTTATCAATAAATGCGTTATGCGAAGCAGTACAGATTTGCCTTTGCTCAAAATACCGACGGCAGAACCCTTGATTGCAGATGCAAACGATTGGTATGAAAGATTTACAACCGTTAAAAACATATTTTCTTCTCGCATCGGTCAGATAAGTAATGCGGCTCTCAGCAGAGGTGTTATTGCTTATGACGAAAATACCGATGCAGAGGATAAAGAAAAATATTATCATGAAGTTGAATCACTTGCCATACTTACGGGTCTTGAAATCGACTCTGCAAAAAGCGGTATCAAGCCTGATTTATCGGAGTATATTGAAAAGAAAAATACGAAACGCAGTATTTTCTTACGTTACAAAGCGATTGTTGACAGGGAAGAAAGTCATAAGTGGTATGCGCCTACCAAAAATGCAAGGCTGAAAAAGTATTTCAGCAGTGTCGATTGGTCGGCTGTCAGTTCCAATCTTGAAAGATTGCCGTATTTTGCATATATGCTTGAGAAAGAAACAGAAAAATCTCTCGTTATTCCGGTAAGTGATGAGCAATTATTTACCTTTGCCCGTGAGCCCGGTTGGAAAGATAAACTCAATCCCGACACACTTAAACGGGTTGAAAATCTGATTAAAGATTATCACGAAGCGTTAAAGCGCGTACGCAGTGTAAAACACATATCTGCTGATATGAAAAGGAAGAATGATATTTACCGTATTCTTTATGCCCGAGGACAAGAAAAAACTTACTCGGTAGATGAGTTGTATTCTGTTTTTGACAGTATGACTTCGCATCAGGTGAGAAAGGCAAGACTTGCTTTAGATGAGGTTAAATGGTGTTTCATATCACCCGAAGAACGGCAAAATGTATTGTACTCAATTTGCAGAACTGCAAAACTATACGACTATTCAGATGTCTTCTGTGATTTTCGCAGCGGCGGTTACCGCATAGTCGGAGATATTATCTGCGATTTTGATGATATGTACCGCAAGATTGGAATACAAAAAAATATCACCCGTAAGGGTGACAGCAAAGAATTGAAACGACTTTTAGCCGGTGTTGAAAACGCATACGATTACAAAGAACAAATTGTTCGCAACTGTATGAATATTATCCGTCCAGCAGACAAGAAAAACTGCCTTGATTATACGGATGTTGTAAAATGTGCAGTTGCCCTCGGTGAACGGCAGTTTGTTTTAGAGGTATTGCCATCTGTTGCGTCAGATTTAACCATTGACGAGCCGAAAAAGAAATGGAGGTTGTGGTAATGACTAATGAATGGCAAGAGTTCAAGGCATACACAGGCAAACCAACCTATTCGGCAGAAAACAAACACGACCTTTCATATCTTGGCAGATTCACATTCAGGACTATTACAGATTACGAGGGTCTCGGAAGAATACTGACCATTATTGCAAGAGGATATTTGTTTCACGATAAAGACGGAAACAAATTTACTGATAATCCGTATGCCCGTATTGAGTATGCGAGAAAAGCACTTTGTGCCTGGTGCAGTATTCCAGGTAAAAATGAAACAGAACCTTTCACTAATTTCGGTGAATTATCCGAGGTATTTCCAGAACTTGTAAACAGTAAAGGCGAGGGTTGGTATTACAGGCATATTAAGAATATTATTAAGTTTGTAAAGAATAACCCTGATTCGGTAAGTGAAAAGGCCAAAACAACAGTTGCCGGAATATCCAAAGGTTTCAAAACCGAATGGAAAAGGAAGGCCAGACAGTTGCAGGTTCCCATATTTGCTGTAAATACCAAAGCCGCCTGGGGATTAAGATTTGATGATATTATTGCCGACGCATTAGAACTCGGTGCATTACGAGCAGAGGTATATGTTTTGCCGTCCGAAAAGACAGAGAAATTACAAAGTATTGACATTGACGGTGTTCCGGTTGAAGTGGTATTTGATGTTGTCGCATATTATATGGCAAACAAGCAACCTGACAGTGAGTGGGTTGTTTTACCCGTTGCAAACTTTGATTGTTATTACGGCAATACCAATTTCAGTAAAAAGTGGCTGAGCAAAATCCCTGATAGCGTGCTGACAAGAGAAGTCAGTAATGGTATATGCAGGATAAAAGTTGATATCTGAAAAAGAAATAGCCCCGTTGGGAAAGCAGGTTTACTGCAATCTCAACGGGGCAAAAACACTTAATGGCTATTTTTTTGTTTTATTCACTTAGAAGATCCACATAGTAATAAAACAAAACTATGAATACATTAGGTTTATAAAATCACACTCTATAACTAACCCTATTATCCACGTTAAGAACATAACGAGTGCAGCAATAACAATTTCATTCATATTGCACTACCTCTGTAAATAATTGCTATTAGAAAATAAAAATTTTCTTTCTTTTGTTACTTTGACATTTTATGGTACCAATTGTCTTGTGCTTTTGCAGCAGTTACTTTTTCATCTTTATTGTCTATGCTGTTAATACTTGTAGCTTCATCTAATGCAAACATTAGTGAGTATTGACCATCAATTGTATCGAAAGAAATATATCCATCCTTAATTTTAATTGTATCAAGTTTGTATCCCATATCAGAGAAGGCTGATTTAATAATGGATAGTGCATTAGCAACATCTTCACTTATTTCAAGTATTTCACCGTTTCTTGAAGCGAAAGATAGCACAATGTCTTCTTTCGTATAGCCATCAATGCCAAGACAAATATAGTTATCGGTTGGGTTTTCTTCAATTATCGTTATCAAATATTTAATAACGATATTATAACTATCTATATTACTTTTTAAGCTACTATCCGCCATTTTTGTTTCATTTGAAGAATTGAAGAGTTGGGGCATATCAAACAAAGCTTTCATTTCTTCTTTATCTTGTGTTGATAGCGATTTGTCATTATAGAATTGTTCAATCAGAGCCTTGCTATTGCCGTCTAAAGTTTCGTTTTCTATAATACTGTTTTCATCTTCATATTGATTTTGTTCAAAAGAAATCGCTGCTATTGATGTTATTGATGTTATTGATATAATAATAACTAGCGATAAAGCGATTAAAACTATGATTCTTTTCATTGCTTTTTCCTCCTTATATAGTACCTGAAAAACTGACATCAAAAGACATTTTTGACACAAAAGGTTTATATGCTCCATTATACTCTTTAAAATGCTGAAGAATGTACCAGTCTCTGAATCCCTCATGAGTTCCACCATACTTATCAATATCTGGTTCATTTAAACCAAAATGATCATAAAGAGTAAAAGTTAAGGTGCAACTATATGATGAACCGTTACATGTGTATGATTTTACTATTATTTCATTTCCCCATAATCCATTAACACAAAAGGTGAGCCCCTTTATTTTGTCTGATGCTTTGTTAAAAACAGGTTGATTGATATTATTTGCTCGCATTTTTTGAACTAAAGGATTAGATGTTCTTGTAGAAGCCGTATATCGCAATTTATATATGTCCCCTTTATATGTGGATAAAAGGCTTTTAATTTGTCCTTTGACAGCGTTAACATAATTCGTTGTTGTTTCATGTTCTTTAGCAGCCGACGTCAATTTTGTATTTGAATAGGTTGATCCTGAACCACTCATAAACGTTGAAATCATATTTAATGCAACCGATTGTAATGGTTCTGTGCTTGTTGTTTTACATAAACTTTCCCAATGAGAACGCCTCTTATCAACAGTATTACCCGATGTAAAATCTGTCCAAGTGATCCATTTCATATTTCGTAACTGGTCTTGAGTTTTTGTGTTATATTTCATATCTTCTGGTTTATTTCCATTGCCATCATTTATATAAGTGTTTTCAGTTTGATAGATTTTTAAATTGCTTGCGCTAATAGTATTAGATGTGGTATAATTCACAACAAGTATTGGCTGATACGCACTCCTATTATACGATGCAAAGGTCTTTTTTATATTTGTAGAGGCGTTTTCCACACTAGATGAGGCTTTAAAAATTATTCCTTTTGATTGTGAATATGTTCCATTTTTCCAACCTTTTACTGCGTTAGTGATATTAAATGAGTATCTGTGCGCTGGATTTAAAGATGCACCATTAGAATACGATATGTTTTTGCTTGATAAGGCTGATGACACATAACTATTTGGGGATGTATTTGACCAAGAAGCCGATGCTTCATTCCAAGATGTTCCTGTGAATGTGTGGCAAAATACAGTCATTGATTCACTTTCACACATTAGGTCTCTAATAGAAATATACGCACTTGTGATGTTGTTAGCAGATGCTATATTACTTAAATTAAGTCCGGGAAAACGCATTAGAATACGTGAAATTCCATATGTTGCTCTTTTACCTACAAACAAAGAACCCGAAGAGCCATCGGAACTTTCCTTGTTATTAATAGTGACATCTTGAATGGCGCCACTGCCGCTTTTTACTTCAATCGTTGGGTCAATAGTAACAGGATAAATAGTATTTTTATCTTGCAAATAAGCTTCATCAATAATTACGCTGAGTTTGTATATCGAATTGTCCTTGATAGTTTCAATTTGATAGTTACCCGTAGTGTTATTCTTTTCATCTGCTGAAAATACTAATATTTCTCCAATTAAAGCTTTTACCTCACTGGATTCATTACAGATTACAAGTTGTCCATTCTCATTTTCAATTAATTTATATCCATTTGTATATAAATTAAACTCAAATATATTTTGTCCATCATACTCTTTTAATACAATATCTTCTTTTACACCCATTGCAGTAAGCGTATATTCATATTGAGTTTTGTTATTTGCTTTATAGATTATTTTATCACAATCTTCAGTTTCTTTCAAGCTAGCTTTGGGTTGAAAGAAATCATTTAAAAACGAAATTTGAGATACTTCTTGTAAAGGAATCATTTTTAATTTAATATCATTATATGTTATAGAAATACCATCTGTCAGTGCATTGCCAAAAGTAGTTTTTATGTCATTATTGAGACTTTCGAAACCATCTTCTGTTTCCGTGATTTCGTTAGATTTATCAACAACATTTCCTTGCTTATCTAAATATTTAACTGGGTAATTAAACGTATATGAAGTAATACTTCCATCTACATTTTCAAAACATATTTCATTTAGACTCTTTTCAGAACTACTTATTCTTCTTATATGTTTCAATTCAATATCCCCATCTAAACTAACAACATTAGGCATTTGACTCTCAATAAGACTTGTCGTGTTGTCTTCATTAACACCAAATACTGCGTTATTCGAGATTACCAAAGAACTTATACTCAGTATTATTGCGATTATCAACGATAAAATTTTCTTTTTCACTATTGTCAAACTCCTGTATAATATATATGTTTTATAAACAATCTGTTATTTTAGCGTATAAACAAACATTTATACGCTAAAGCTGTTAAATTTTAAAATATACCTCACTTTAAGGACTGTTATTTTTTTCATACTTCATATTCCTCCATTTACTGATTTGTAAAAGCATCTATTATTTATTTTGCCTTTCACTAATATAGTCTTGAAAAACGCAAAATCTTACAAAGGCAAAATCGCCAAACATTTCTTTTGAGATTTGTGCAATATACCATATTAAACATTATAAAAAAGTCTTGTGCAATTTTAAAACAGCACAAGACTTTTCGTAATTATTTGAAATTATAATAAGTGTAGTTAAAACGCTAACGATGAAGTTGCATTATAACTGGTTTCTTTATCCTTGAAAACTAAAAGTTTAGTTTTCTCTGCATAATGTTCACAAATTACTCGATATGTATAACCCTTAGGTGCAGAAATGGATTTTGAAAAGGTTTTTGATGTTGATTCAGAATACTGATCATAATAGCAGTAAGTAGTATAATCAGTCCATGTCCCGTTAATTAATCTCTGCAATTTGATGTATGTGAAACCACATTTTGTTACGTCTGTGTTACCAACTGTAGTTGCGGTAATTATCAAACTACTTGCAGTTTTAGCTAATTTTAAGGATTTACTTTTTATCAGTCCTGTTGATGCTAAACTCACGCCTGAATTATTGTTAGTGTTATATAAACCATATACCTCTCCAATGATTTCGTCTTCAATAACAATCGCAGACTCGGAAATTTTATCTTGCGCAAAAGTATTGATCGACAATATGCTAATAAGGGATAATACAACTAAAAACAATGATATAAATTTTTTCATAATAGACACCTCTTATTTAATAGTTTTTGCAAATTCAACCGCTTCATCTAATTCCATGGGAATTTGAATGAAATAAACAGATAGACTGTCTCTGTAAGTTACCGCAGCAGAATCATCTTGCATAAAGCAATATATCGTTATGTTACCATTCTTTACTTCTTTTATTTCACTTGTAACATTAAGAAACTCCACATCTGGCACGATTTCATCCATACTATATTTCGTTATATTGAGACTACCAAGTTCATTTTTATATTTAAATGTGATATTGACTGTATTCGTGTATTCGCCTGACTCATATTCAATATTTGTTATTTCATATTCATCAGAGAAAATTGCTTCAGGTAAGAGAACTTTATCAAATCCGTTATCTGCAAGTTCTTTTGCAAGGTCTGTGTCAAGAAGTTGGTAATCTGCAGGCTCATCGTCGGTTTTATCAAAGTTTATACGAATATAATCATTATAAAGTTCAACCATACCGTCAAATATGTTCACATCAAAAATAACGGCAGATACCGACATCGTTCCGACCAACAACACTACGGCAGCAGCGACAATGGCAATAACTCGTCTGAATTTTATCTTTATATGTTTATCATTGGAATCACCGTTTCCTTCCTTAATATTGGCATCGGTTGCGTTGCTGTTAAGTTCGCTCAATTTATCTAAGCAATACTCAATAAGCTCCGTATCCATTTCTTCTTCGGGCTTTTCCATTTCGTCATCAATAATTTTACTGAGATTTTCTTCTAATGAACCATCAAGCTCTTTGTCATTGAGAAAGGCTAAAAACTCTTCATCAGTCAGCATTAATTTTTCCTCCTTCAATTATATAGTCTTGAAATTCTTGTTTTCTTACAAAAAAATTTATAAATTTTTATTCAACACTTCATCAATAATCATTTTTGCTTTCGTTTTTAATCTGAATATTTTTTGATAGATGTTATTTTCCGTTGTGTTATACTCTTCGGCAATTTGCGAAATGCTCTTTTTCAAAGTGTATCTGTCATATAACAGTTGCCGTTCACTTTCATTAAATTCATTTATTACTTTTTCTTTTAGTATCAGAATTTGGTCATCGTTAATCGTAAAAGACTCGTCAAATACAACTCCGGAATATGTATTATCGAGATTTTGTGAATCAAAAGGAACAATTTTTTCGGCATCTTTTTTCGCTTGCGAGTAAATATCTTTGATTTTATTGTTTGCACCTTTTGTAAGCCATGCTTTCGGATATTCAATTTTCTTTCCCTTGTGCAAAGCGTCTGCCAAATCAAGAAAGACCTCCTGGACACAATCGTCAATGTGATTGGGAAGACTTTGCAGTTTATATTCACACAATTTGCGAATATACGGCTCAAACTCATGCCACAAATCATTTACCGCTTTTTTGTTGTTTTTTAATTTCATTTATATGGTAGTCCTTCCTCTTTGTGTTTTTTACCCTATGTAAACACAATAAAAAGTTTAGAATCGATTTTCAATGACACGATTTTATCATTTAACAATATTATATCACATATCGTAACAGTTTTGTTATGCAGTTTTGCCTGATTTTTCTACTTTTTGGAAGATGTAATAGTTTTTATAACCTTATAATACAAAACTCCGCCTATTAAGTCAAACTTAATTTGCGGAGTTTATATATTATTATTTAGTTTTTATATTTATAAAAATAATCAAATCCTCTCCATTTTCTGAATGTTGTATCTTATCAACAATACAATTGAAGTTTTCAGTAAGTAAGTTCCAAAGTAAAGGCGAGAGCTTTTTGTCAATCTGAATGTTATATTTCACGCTCATACATATATCAACTCCTTGCAAACAACTTCTCGTGCTCGTGACTGAATATTATTCATCTTTTGCACCCATACTGTTGAGTTATCAGATTTAAGCTGTTCTGTAACGCCCTCAGCGGCTCTCATCTGCTCAACGAGTAAGTCAAACATCTCCGTTGCTTGTTTATCAATTTCTGCAAGGTACTTCCAAAATCTGCCCTTGGCGGTCATAATGTTCACTTCAATGGGTTTATTCTTCAACACAAAATCTTTATGTAACATTCCCCATTTGCCGAGAGTGATATTTGCTTCTTCGGGCGGTAAAGTGAGGTTAGGTATCATATAATCTCCGACTTGGCGATAAGTAATATTATTGTTTGTCATAGAATTCAGCCTCCTTTTTAATACTTGCATTTGTCAATGATTTTAATGAGCAAATCTTCAACATCTTCTGTCGGCAAATCCTGCTCCAAAAGCATATTACGAAACTTGTTCATTCCGTTGACAAGCAAGTTGCACTCAAAATCCGTCAGCTTAATTTTAATATTTTTAGCCATAAATAAAACCTCCTGTTACTTGGTAGCTTTATTCTACATCATAACTAGTGGTTAGTCGAATGTGTGGATTTTTAAAAAATGGTATTTGTATATTTCACTGCTTTGCATTTAGTTGAATAATATTGAAAAAAGATATATAATAGAAGTAAATAATTGTAGGAGATATTTATCATGTCAAAACTTACAGATATAAAAAGGCGAATAGATGAATTGGATGGTGGTGCTTTCCAAAATCTATGTGATACATATTTATGTTATAAAGGATATGGAAATGGATATTCTTTAGGGATGTCTACAGGCACAAATAAAACTGCCAAGGGAAACCCCGATACATATTTTTTAACTGCTGATAATAAGTATGTATTTGTTATGTATACAACGCAAAAAACAGACTTTTTCAACAAAGCAATTGAAGATATTGATAAATGTTTTGATAGCAAAAAAACCGGCATTAAAAGTGACGATGTTGCAGAAATCATATATTGTCACACATATGGCAGACTAACGGCTGGTGAAGATAAGAAGCTTCGTGATTATTGTATCAAAAGAGGAGCTATTCTTAATATTATTGGTCTTGATGTTCTTGGAAATGAATTGTTTATGCACTATCCAATTATTGCTAAGGAGTATTTAGATATTTCCGTTGGGACAGGGCAAATAACCACGATTGAATCATTTATTCAAGCACATGACAACAACAAAATGTCAGCGCCTTTAAACACAACTTTTATGTTTAGAGAAAAAGAAATTGAAAAAGCTTGTGAAATGTTGAAAACAAATAATATTCTGCTTGTTTATGGACCATCGGGAGTTGGAAAAACAAGATTTTCAGTTGAGCTATGCAAAGAACTTGAAGAAAAACAAGGATATAAAACAATATGTATTAAGAGTAATGGTTTAGAGATTTATGATGATCTCATTTCATCCATTGAACCTAATGAAAAATATATTGCTCTTGTTGACGATGCTAATGAATTGGCAGGATTGCAATTTGTATTGGAATACCTTCAAACCAATGACGGTAAGAAGATTTCTAAAATAATTGTTACTGTCAGAGATTATGCTCAGCAAGAAGTTCTTAAAAAGATTTTGGATTATGAAAAACCTGGAAAAATCAAAATAGATGCTTTAAAGGATGAAGATATTCGAAAATTAATTGAGGTTTGCTATGATATAAAGAACAATATTTATTCAGATAGAATAGTTGAGATTGCAGAGGGTAATGCACGAATTGCTATGCTTGCGGGAAAGCTAATTAAAGATACCGGTAAATTAGAATCTATAATGGATGCATCTGAATTATATGCCAATTATTATGGAAAGCAATTAGAAGAAATTTTATCTAGTAGTAAAACAGAAATATATTCTGCTGGTATAATTGCATTTCTTCAATCAATTCGTTTAGATGCGTTGGATAAACTATCGGGTATTTTTTCAGCAATTTCATTAACAGCTGATGATTTTATAACTGATATTAAACATCTATACTCATTAGAAATAGTTGATTTGTGTAACGATAAAGCTGCAAAAATTTCGGACCAAACTTTTAGTAACTTTTTAATAAAATATGTGTTTGTTGATAAGCGCTTAATACCTTTAGACCTAATGATTAAGGTATGTTTTGATTTTAATAAGAATAGAACCATCTCAGCCTGTAACATTTTGCTTAATGTGTTTTCTGATTCGAATGTTCGTAGTTATTTAGAGGAACAGATTAATAAAGTATGGGATGAAATGAAAGATGATAAAGACAAATTTACACCATTTTTCAAGGCGTTTCATATGATTAGACCAACCGAAACACTGCTATTACTAAAAGAGAGAATTGAAAATGAGGATTCGATAGATTTTGATGTATCAACAATCGATTTTAAAATCAATAATGATGGAACGCATATTTCCGATGAAATTATTGAACTTTTATGTAGTTTTAACAATTGTGAACAGTTACCGGAAGCTATTGAATTGTTATTAGTATACTACACCAAACGTCCGGATTTATTTAATGAAGTTTACACTGCTTTTATACGAGAATTCGGAATTGACAAAGATTCAGAGAGATTCAAATATTATTCCGTTTCAAAAGCAGTGGAAAGTCTATGTTATTATTTGAAAACTAATAATAACGGCAACTCGTTAGCTTTGTTTGTAAGGGTGGCTGTATATTATTTGAATTTTGTCGTGTCTAAAACTGAAGGTGGAAGACGAAACACTTTTACAATTTATACTATACCGGTTAATGCAACTAAGGAAGTTATACAGTATAGGAAAATCCTAATAAATGAGTTGCAAAATATTTATAAAAGAGGTTTGTATAAAAAAGAAATAGAATTTGCTTTGAAAAACTATGGCGCTGGAAAATCTGATTATATTGATTACGAGATAGTACGAGAAGAATATAGTGATGTTATGTCCATTGTTGCTCATCTTCAAAAGGATAATTTATGTCATTGCTTAATCGTCAAACATCTAAAAAAGGTGTTTGAAAAAGGTAAAATTGATTTTGACCACGAAACTATCGATAAATTTATTAAGTCGCCTAAAAGTATAATTTTTTCTATTATAAATGGAGATAGAAAAGAATATTTATCAATGACACAAGATGAAGAATGTGCTCACCGAAATGGCATTACGGAAGCTTTAATTAAGAATTATTCTATACAGGATTATGAGCTTTTGTTTCAGACTGCCTTAGAAGTTGATAAAGAACTTGAAAATCGTACTTATGGCTTTTCTACTGGCTTGAAATATGTTTTTGATATCGTTTCAAAAAACAACACTCTGTACGCAGAAATAATTGAATTATATTTACATTATGACACACCTTGTAATGTACATCCTGCTAACATATTAAGCAAGCTGTTTACATTCATGACAGTAGATGAGGTAAAAACATTAATTGATAAATATGATTTTACTCAAAAAAATACATGGCTTTGGCACTTTTATGTTGAAATGCCAGAAAATCAAATAGAAGCAAAACATACAGGTGAACTCTTATCATTTTTTAATAGTCCTCCAACACAATTGAAATCAGCAGGTTATCGTCCTTTAGATGACATAAAAAAGTTTGCGTGTGTAGATAACAACATTTTTGAAAAGGCTAGCCGGACAATACTTGCTAATTATGATAAAAGTCCTTTTGTTTTTAGTTTGTATTTTGAACTTCTTTTTAATCCGTACCATATTACCCCAAAAGATTTGATTTTATTGTACTCATTTGACAAAGAATTATTGGCCGACATATATCTTAAAGGCGTATTATATTCAGAACATTTTGACTGCACTGGAGAGTTTTTGATTGAGTTTCTTAAAGAATCCCCAGAATTTGTAGATAAATATTTAATCCAATGTACTCAAACAGAAAAATACAGATACAGAAAATATGAAAGTTATATGGACCGTCTCAGAGGTGTTTGGAGAGAAAATGATTATATAAATAAGGTTGACTATATAGTTGATAAACTTTACACTTTGCTTAAAGACAGTCATTGGGATTTTGAACACTGTGTGAAAGATTTATTTGTGTTGAACCAAAATGATAAAGAGGAAGTTGTTGCTAAACAAGATGAGTGGATTAATAAATGTATTGAGAAGAACTATGCTGATTTTGATTTTATGCACTCACTGTTTTGTGTTTTAGTAGAAATGCCAACCGATAGACGAAGAGCGGCACTTTTAAAGTTTCTTTCATTGAATTCTAATTATGATGATTTTGAAAAAATACCTTTAGAACCTTCTTCTTGGGGTGGTTCAGGCAGCATGATTCCGTATATGCAAAATCGAATTACTTATTTATCATCACTTATTCCTTATTTGTCTGGTGTGAAATATTTAAAACATAAGCAAAGAATTGAACGACGCATTAATAGTTGGGAAAAAGAAATCAGGCAAGAGGAAATTCGAGAGTTGCTTGAAGATTGGTATTAACAGTGTAGTTGATACTTATTGAAAATGTAATTTCAAACTGATTTATATTTCAAATGACAGTGCTTTAATACCAGAAAAAGCTCCGCAAACACGGAGCTTTTTCTATGTAAAATCAAAAACAAACAAAAAATCCGAACCCGTTTCCTATTTGGAAAACTTGGTTCGGATTTTTCTGGTTTGGTGCGGGCGACCGGACTCGAACCGGTACGGTGTCACCACCGAGGGATTTTAAGTCCCTTGCGTCTGCCGATTTCGCCACGCCCGCATATAATCAACCGCCGAAAGCCTTATCGGCGGTTAATATTATATTGCATTATCCGATGTTTGTCAACAGATTTATGCTCCTACGCTTCCATTCCGAACGGGTCGTCGTAATGGTGCGCCTGTTCGAGCATCATATCCTTGACCTTCATCAAGCGCGTTGTTGTGCTGCGCTCGTTTTCGTCGAGCTTCATCGAGATATACTTTATCGTCTCCTCATACTGAGGGATCATAACATGCTCAAGGGCGTTGACTCTGCGGCGCGTTTTTTCTATCTCGCCCGCGAGCAACTGGCACGATTTCTCGATCTCCGCGAGTCTGAGCATATCCGGCATTATCTCCGACAGCGCGCTGACCGCATTGTCAAGCTCCGCCGAGGTAAACGCCGTTCCGTATGAATAAATATCGTTCTTGTCAGCAGTCTTGTACTGAACATCGAAAACCGGAATCATAACGCTCATCACGTTTTTCTCCGAGCTCTCGAGGCTCATCTCCTGCGTGGGGAGCATCATAGCGACGCTCAGGCTCTTGTCGTTCATGGCGCTTCTCGCTATCTCCATGTTGACGTTCGCCTGCTTTATCCCCTCTTCCACACGGATGCGAAGAGCCTTATTCTCTTTTACGAGATCGAGGAAGCGGCGCATGAGCTCATCGCGCTTGTCTTTGAGCAGCTTATGTCCCCTGCGCGCCGTGGAAAGCTTGCGCTTGAGGTTTGTAAGCTCCATTCGCGTGGGGTTCACGTTCATTACCGCCATTGTCTATCACTTCTTCCCATATGGATTCAGAACTTGCCGTAATACTTGTCGAGGAATTCGTCGCTGACGCGCTTGAGCTCGCTGCGCGGGAGAATCGAGAGCAGCTTCCAGCCGATGTTGAGCGTCTCTTCGATGCTGCGGTCGGTGTCAAAGCCCTGCGAAACATATTCTTTCTCGAATTCATCCGCAAACTTTGCGTAGAGCTTATCCATATCCGTCAGCGCGTCTTCGCCGAGGACGACCATGAGCTCCTTTGCGTCTTTACCGCGCGCATATGCGGAGAACAGCTGGTTCATCGTGTTCGAGTGGTCGGCTCTCGTCTTGCCCTCGCCGATGCCTTTATCTTTGAGTCGGGACAGGGACGGCAGAACGTCGATAGGCGGGTTGATGCTCTTTCTGTAAAGCTCACGGCTGAGGATTATCTGACCCTCGGTGATGTAGCCCGTGAGGTCGGGAATGGGATGGGTCTTATCGTCCTCGGGCATGGTGAGGATCGGAATCATCGTTATGCTGCCGGGCTTGCCCTTCTGCCTGCCTGCGCGCTCATATATAGACGCGAGGTCGGTGTACATATAGCCGGGATATCCGCGGCGGCCGGGGACTTCCTTGCGCGCCGCCGAGACTTCACGCAGAGCGTCGGCGTAGTTCGTGATATCGGTCAGGATAACAAGAACATGCATTCCGCGGTCGAATGCGAGATATTCCGCGGCGGTCAGAGCCATCTTCGGCGTTGCGATACGCTCGATGGCGGGGTCGTTTGCGAGGTTCGAGAACATAACGGTTCTGTCGAGCGCGCCGGTGCTTCTGAAGCTCTCGACAAAGTAGTTCGACTCCTCGAAGGTTATACCCATTGCCGCAAAGACAACGGCGAACTGCTCGTTGTCGCCGAGGACTTTTGCCTGGCGCGCTATCTGAGCCGCGAGGTTTGCGTGGGGCAGACCGGATGCCGAGAATATCGGCAGTTTCTGACCTCTGACGAGGGTATTAAGTCCGTCAATGGCGGAGATACCGGTCTGTATGAACTCCTGCGGATAGCTTCTGGCTGCCGGATTCATCGGCAGGCCGTTGACATCCATTCTCTTCTCGGGGATTATCTCGGGGCCGCCGTCTATGGGTCTGCCGAGTCCGTCAAAGACGCGGCCGAGCATATCGGGCGAAACGCCCAATTCCATCTGTCTGCCGGAGAAACGCACCTTGCTGTTGGCGAGGTTGATTCCGGCGGAGTTTTCAAACAGCTGAACGAGCGCGTTCGTGCCGTCGATTTCGAGCACGCGGCAGCGGCGGGTCTCGCCGTTTGCAAGCTCTATTTCACCGAGCTCGTTATACTTGACTCCCTCGACCTCGCGCACGAGCATAAGAGGTCCCGAAACCTCCTGAATAGTTCTGTATTCTTTAGGCATCAGTATTCCTCCCTTGCGTCAACAACGGCTTTTATCTCGGAATCTATCGCCGCGCAGACTGTTTTATATGTGTCCTCAATGTCCTTTTCAGGGACATATTTGAAGCGTCCGATGCTCTCTCTAGAGGGTATCGAGACGAGTTTTTCAATATCCGCGCCCTTTTTGAGCGCATCGAGAGAACCGTCATAGAAGCGCAGGACGAGCTTCATCATCAGATACTGCTTGCGCAGGGACGAATATGTGTCCACCTCGTGGAAAGCGAGCTGATGCAGGAAGTCCTCGCGTATTGAGCGGGCAGTCTCCATCTTGAGTCTGTCAGTCGGAGAGAGGGCGTCCATACCGACGAGCTTAACTATTTCATCGAGCGAAGCTTCATCGGAAAGCAGAGCCATGAGCCTTGCGCGAAGCGTGGTCCACTCATCCGAGACATTCTCGTTGAACCAGCTTCCGAGCGAGTCGGCATAGAGGGAATAGCTCGTCAGCCAGTTTATCGCCGGGAAGTGGCGCTTATATGCGAGCGCCGAGTCAAGTCCCCAGAAGACCTTTACTATTCTGAGTGTCGCCTGGGAGACGGGCTCCGAAATATCGCCGCCGGGAGGCGAAACAGCGCCTATGACCGAGAGCGCACCCTCGCGTCCGTCCGAGCCGAGGGAAATAACACGTCCCGCACGCTCATAGAACTGGGCAAGCCTGCTGCCGAGATAAGCGGGGTAGCCCTCTTCGCCGGGCATCTCTTCAAGTCTGCCGGACATCTCGCGCAGAGCCTCCGCCCAGCGGGAGGTAGAGTCCGCCATGAGGGCGACGGAATAGCCCATGTCTCTGAAATATTCCGCTATCGTGATGCCCGTGTATATCGACGCTTCGCGCGCGGCGACGGGCATATCCGAAGTGTTTGCTATAAGCACGGTGCGCTCCATGAGCGACTTGCCCGTATGCGGATCGATAAGCTCGGGGAACTCATTCAGAACATCTGTCATCTCGTTGCCACGCTCGCCGCAGCCGATGTAGACGACTATATCCGCCTCAGCCCACTTTGCAAGCTGATGCTGAGTGACAGTCTTGCCGCTTCCGAACGGGCCGGGAATCGCCGCGACGCCGCCCTTAGCTATCGGGAACAGCGTATCAACGACGCGCTGACCGGTGACGAGCGGAACATTCGGCGCAAGCTTCTTTTCAAACGGTCTGCCGCGGCGCACGGGCCATTTCTGCATGAGCGTTACGGGCAGCTCCTCGCCGTTTGCGGTCTCTATCGAGCCTATCTGCTCGGTTACGGTGTAATCGCCCTCAGCTATAGATTTGACAGTACCGACAACGCCGGGCTTCACCATTATTCTGTGTTCGACTATCTCGGTCTCCTGCACGGTGCCGAGGATATCGCCGCCGACGACCTTGTCGCCCGCTTTCACTTTCGGCACAAAATGCCACTTCTTCTCCCTGTCGAGAGCGGGCACCTCAACGCCTCTGACGAGGCTGTTGCCGACGAGCTCGCGTATCTTTTCGAGCGGGCGCTGAATGCCGTCGAAAATGCCCTCGATAAGTCCGGGGCCGAGCTCGACGCTCAGCGGCTCGCCCGTTGACTCGACGGGTTCGCCCGTGCCGAGTCCGGAGGTCTCCTCATAGACCTGAATGGAGGCTCTGTCGCCGTGCATCTCTATTATCTCGCCGATAAGCTTGCTGTCGCTGACGCGCACGACGTCGAACATGTTCGCCTCGCGCATGCCCGTTGCAACAACGAGCGGACCGGCTATTTTTGAAATCTTTCCTGTAGTCATATCTGTTATCACGCCTTTCGGTTGAGCGTCATTATTTGTCCAGTATGTCCGAGCCGACCGCCTTTTGGACGGATCTGCTGACATTCTTCATACCCATGCCCGTGTTTCCCTTGACTCCGGGAATGGGCACTATTGCGGGCAGAGGTCTTGTACGGTAGCGTTCAAGCTCGTTTTCGAGCCCTGAGGCAAGAGCCTCGGTGATGAATATCACCGCATACCCGCTCTCCGCCATTTTATGGAGCATCGGCGCCGCCTCGGCGGGGTCGTCGACGGGGAAGATGTGCATTCCGAGGGACGCAAAGCCGAAGATGCTGTCTCTGTCGCCCATTACGGCTATCTTATGCATAGACTTCCCTCACTCTCGCTCTTATTGTCTCTGCGGAAAAGCCGTTGAGCTTCGCCGAGAGTATAACTCTGACATTTTTCGTCTCCGTCTCGACGGCATTATAATAAGCCGCAAGCGGGTCGGGGCCGAACGCCGTATATTTGGCTTCGGTCATCTGCTGCGCCGAGAGCTCGTCGCACTTCTTTTCAAAAGCCGTAAGCCCCTCTTTGAGGCTGTCCGCAAGAGAACTCAGTTCGGTGTTCGCGAGCATATCCGCAACCGCGTCAACACCCTCGAACGCCGCGTGGATCAGCTCGTCTGAATTAAGGCTTTCGCACGGGCACAGCGCATTTTTGATATATTGAGCCGTTCTGCCTGCCGAAGCGCAGCGCAGCGCCGTCTTTATATCGGCGGCAGCGCATGAGAGCTCGACCTCTTTCATCAAAAGAGTGCTTCCGCTCTTTTCGGCGAACTGCTTTCTTGTTTTCAGCGCCGCCGTGTCTATCGCGGTGTCCGCAAGTCTGCCGCTCTCGAGCTTGACTATCGCATCATAAGCCGCCTGCGCGCAATCCCTCATGCACTCGGGCAGGGAGTCGAGCTCGTTTCGCTCGACGCACCCGATTATCTCCGCCGGATCCCACACGCTCGGTTTTACAACATAGTCGGACGGGTCGAGGTCGGAGAACTTCGCCTTGAGCGCCGCTTTGAGATTGAAGAAATCGTTGTTTATCACGAGCGCATCAAGAAGTGAAGCGTCCGGCGCGCTCTCTTTGAGCAGCTGCCACGCGGCGTTCACATGCTCTTCGAGCATCGGCGCATAGTCGTGACCGACGCCGTCGGTATGCCAGCCCTTGTCGCCGAGCAGTCTCAGCGCCGCCTCATAGCTCTCGGCCGTTATAAGCTGTTCCGTTTCGGCGGGAGAGAGCAGATTCACTTCGTTGGCTCTGACTCGCGCTACGGCGTAGGCATATTCATTTTCATGCATATTTCTCACCGCCGTTTAAAATATCACGCCGCAGACCTTCTCGCGGACAATGTCCTTCTGCTCGTTTATGAGCGCTCTGAAGGTACAGTTCATCTCAATATCGCCGTAGACGAGGATAAAGCCGTTGTCGATATCCGCGCTCTGCCCGGAGAGCTTCACCGAGCCGTCCGTGAGCGCCGCGTTTATCCTGTCCGCAAAGCCCGAGGGCACGCGGTCAAGGTCTCTCTTTGAGAGCCTCAGCTCCCCCTCGCCCTTGCAGGCGTTTCTGACGGCGAGCTTTTCGAGCGCCGCGAAATAATCGTCCGCGCCCATATTGCACATCGCGTCATAAGCCGCCTCTATCGCCGCGTCTACTGCCTCGACTTTCGCCGAGAGCTCCGCTCTGCGGGCAATGCCGCTTATATTCGCTTCGGACATATTTAATATCGACTGTGCCTTTTTCTCAGCGTCCGCTATAATATCGGAATACGCCTTTTCGGCGTGCGCGTTCGCGTCCTCCGCGATATCCTGCGCCTTTTTCTGCGCCTGATCCGCAATCTCGCGGCAGCTCGCCAGAGAATCGGCATTTATTTTTTCAATTATTCTGTCAAGTCCGCTCATCATTTCATCCCTTTCGCCGGCGCATACGCGCCGTTTTTTCGGTCATCAGATATTGAGTCCGCTGATGCTGAAGATCGAAAGGATCGAGACGAGCAGGGCGATAACGGCGTAGGTCTCAACCATTGCCGCCATGGTTATAGCCTTACCGTTCTGGTCGGGCTTCTTGGCTATTATGCTGACGCCTGCCGCCGCAGTCTTGCCCTGAGCTATTGCGGAGAAATAACCGACTATCGCAATGGGCATGCAGGCCGCAAACATCATAAGACCTTTTTCGATCGAGAGAGGCTCGAAGCCGCTGCCTATGACGCCCATTCTGTTGAGCGCAAGGAAAGCTGTAAGGAAGCCGTAGAGTCCCTGAGTACCGGGAAGGATCTGAAGGATAAGCACTTTACCGAACTTCGTGGGGTCTTCTGTGATAACGCCCGCTCCAGCCTGACCGACAAGGCCGACTCCCTTTGCGGAGCCCATACCGGAGAGGATAGCCGCAAGAGCGGCGCCGAGGACGGCTATTGATGTTCCGAGACTTGAAAAAATAGACATTACTGTATTTCCTCCTTGAATCTGAAATGTTTTGTATCTGCTTTTAAGGGGGTGAAGGAGCGCCCTCCGCCCTCATAAAATTTTGAGAAGAATTCAACATACTGAAGCCTGTTCGTGTGGACATATGTGCCGATAAGATTTATCGCGATGTTCGCCGTATGTCCGAGCAGGAAAACCCCGATAAACAGTATGAGCTTTGCTATCTTGTTGCCGGGCATTGTGCCGAGCAGGTTAATAACCGTCGCTATAACGCCGGTTGAAAGTCCGAGCGCCAGCAGGCGCGAATAGGAGAGGATATCTCCGAGATATCCGGACGCCGTGTTATACAGCCCGTAAAGTCCGCCGCCGAGCTTGCCGATAATATTCTTGGCGCTCCGCCCGCTCGTCAGAACGGTCAGCACCGCGCCGACAAGGGCAACATATTTGCCTATTGTCGTCAGCGTCTGCGGCACATCGATTATGATTCCTGCACCCAGCGGTGCGATACCTGCGACGAGCAGATATACAGGAACAACATCGCAGAATGCGTCAAGCTTCTTGCCGTCCTTCCAGAGCATATAGAACCTGACCGCAAGACCTGCGAACAGGTGGATTATACCGAACAGGAACGAATAGAGCAGCAGCTTCATCGGGTCGTTGACCGGTTCAAACCAGACCGCCGTCGACGCTATCTCCTTGCCGAAGAACTCACGCGCTATGACCTGCGGCGCGTCGCCGAACCAGCTGCCGAACATCGTGCCCCAGAACACGGTCGAGATTCCGCAATAGAGAAACATATTGACCGTCTTTTTCATCCTGGGCTCGAGCTTGAGCTTCGCCTTGGCTATGAGCATGGCGATGACCATTATCACGCCGTAGCCCGCGTCCGAGAGCATGATGCCGAAGAAGACATAGTAGAAGAACGCCATAACGGGGTTCGGGTCGACATCGTCGCGGTTTGGCATCGAATACATTTCGGTTATCGGCTCGACGGGCGCGACAAAGGCGTTGTTTTCGAGCAGCACCGGCACATCTGCATCTGCGTCCGGGTCGGTAATTTCGATAGCGACCGTGTATTTCTTTTCGAGCGCGTCAATAACTTTTGCAGCCCGCTTCTCGGGGATATATCCCGTGAGGACGAAGATGCGGTTCGTCATGGCTATGCGCTCAAGAGCCGCGTATTTTTCTTTCTTTATCGTGAAATAATCAATGACGAAGCTGATATCATCGTAGCAGCCCGCAAGCTTCACTATTTCGGCTCGCGCCGTTTCGGAATCTTTCTCGTTCTGCTCGATCTGCTTTTGAAGCCGCTCATATCTCACGCGCGGCGGATGCTTCGTCGGGTCGGACGGATAAGCGAAATTGAGCGTTCTCAGCGCTTCGAATATCTCTTTCTCGCACTCCTTGTGGCACATCACAACCGCGCAAGTGCGCTCGCTGTTCGCCGAGATTATCTGCGCATCGACTTCGTTTATCTCCGGCGCTGCCGCCGCTATCGCTTCGAGCAGCGACTGCGCGTCATACTGCACCGGGAATGAGCCGATAAACACCGCAGACGAATCCGTGCCCTTGCATTTCATCGGGATATCGAGGCTCAGCCACGGTTCGAGCGCGTCCATCGCGGTGCGGCACCGGACATTGTCCGCCGCATATTCGTGCATATCCGCCTCGAGCGAGTTTATCCTGTAGCACTCGCGGAGTATTTCATCCGCCTCATCGGCTTTTTTAAGATACTCCGAAACCTCGAGCTCCTTTCTGCCGCCGAACGACGACATGAGGCTCTGCATCAGTCCCTTTTTCTGCGGAGCATATTTGTCGAGCGTTTTCTGCGCGCTCTCCGCCGCCGCGAGGTACCGTTCAAAGGTCGAAACGGTGACGCCCGTTGACAGCTTGCAGAGCGATTCGCTCTCTTCGCAGTCGGTCAGCTCGACAGTACCCATACGCTGAAGGCAGTCGATTATCTCCTTGCTCTGTTCAAGCGGAGCGAGCAGCTCGATGCACTTCATTTTAAGCTTTGCCAACCTGACACCTCCTGACTTTTCTGTAATTTCTGAGCCGTTTCATCAGATCACCGTCTCCATAACCGCTCTGATTGCCTCGGCTCTGTGCGCTTCGGCAGCCGCAAGCACTTCGCGCTTGCGCTCCCCTGCCGCCTTTTCAGCTTTCTCCTCGTTTGCACGCGCCTGTTCGCGCGCACCCGCGATGATTTCTTCCGCTTTCTTTGCGGCCTCAGCCTTCTTTCTTGCAACTGCGCCCTCGCCCGCTTCGACCGCCGCGTCGACGGTTTTCTGCGCCTGTTCGTGCGCCGCTTTCTGCGCCTCTTTGTCCGAATTTTCGGCATCGAGCACCTTTGAAAGCATTTCGGACGCCATAGAAACACGCTCCTTTCATCGGCGAACATATATAAAAATATTTTTCCGCCGCATTTTCTGTTATTTTACCACAAAATTATGACCGAAAAATGAACAGAAAGCACAAATATTTTATCTATAATGCTTATATCTATATGTCCGCATCTTACCGGTTATTTTATCACACTGCAAAGCGCGATTAAATACCCAACATTCGCCCGCTGTCGCAAAGTTGCACATTCGGGCGCATTTGTCCAAAAGGTTGTAAACTCGGGGCGCATTTGGTATAATGAGTCATACCCAAAACGGAGGAAAAAGCTATGACGGAAAAACTCTCGGCATTCGATCTTGAAACATTTATGTCTAAGCTCGTCGACGCGCTGCCAAAGCTCGCCGGGGCTGTGATAATAATCGCGCTCGGCTTCTGGGTCAGCTCGCTTATCGGCAAACTGCTGATAAAAGGTCTGACGCGAAAGGGCGTTGACGCATCCATCCACTCGTTTCTGCGCAGCATCGTAGTCTGGCTGCTAAGATTTGCGGTCATACTCTCCGCGCTCTCGACTCTCGGCTTCAATCTGAACTCGTTCATCGCCGCCCTCGGCGCGGCGGGACTGACCGCCGGCATGGGTCTGCAAAACAGCATCGCCCAGTTTGCCAGCGGCATACAGATACTCGTCAACAAGCCTTTTAAAAGCGGCGACTTCGTCGAACTTGAGAACATAAGCGGACGGGTTCACGAGATAAAGCTGATGTACACGGTGTTTACGACCGCTGACAACAAGCGCGTTATAGTCCCGAATTCGCACATCACGAGCAACAATATTATTAACTACAACGCCGAAGGGCGCCGCAGACTCGACATGACCTTCTCCGTCTCCTACTCCGACGACATAGCCCTCGCAAAGCAGGTGCTCCACGCGCAGGCGCTCAAGAACGAACTCATCTATAAAAATCCCGAGCCGGAAGTCGTCGTCAAGCAGCAGTCGGCGAGCAGCATCGACCTTCTGCTCATGGCGTGGTGCTCATCTTCCGATTATCTGACCGTCTACTACAAACTGCAGGAGGATGTCAAAACAGCCTTCGACGAAAACGGAATCAACATCCCGTTCAACCAGCTCGATGTCCATGTATCTAACTCATAAGTTTTAAATTTGTCATAATTAACAAAAAACGCCCAATTGTCTGCGGCAGATTTTTTTGAAAAAGTTCTTTTTGACTATCAATCGGGCGTTTTTTATTATATAATGTTAGATGAAGGCAAAAAAGACAATTTAATCTGCGGAGGGAATTATTATGTCAGAAGCTTTAACTGCACCGGATTTTTCAACTATTCCTGTAGGACCGCTTGCGCTCATCGCCCTGCCCGGCTGTGAGGAGCTTGCCGCAAAGATCGACGCCTATCTCAAAACATGGCGCGAGATCCGCGAGAGCGAGCACAAAACAACCATCGCGTTCTCGGGCTATCAGCGCGACTCCTACCTCATCAAGGCGGCATTCCCGCGTTTCGGTTCGGGCGAATCGAAGTGCCACATCCAGCAGTCCGTTCGCGGCTACGATATCTTCATCGTCTGCGATATGTTCAACTACGGTCTGACCTATAAGATGTACGGCAAGGACAATATGATGAGCCCCGACGATCACTACGCGAACCTCAAACGCGCCATCAGCGCGATCGGCGGCAAGGCAAGACGCATCACCGTCATCATGCCCATGCTCTACGAAGGAAGACAGCACAAGCGTTCAAGCAGAGAATCCCTTGACTGCGCCATGGCTCTTCAGGAGCTGAGCACTCTCGGAGTGGACAACCTCATCACCTTTGACGCGCACGACGCACGAGTTCAGAACGCTATCCCGAACCACGGCTTTGAAAACATTCAACCTGCTTACCAGATGATAAAGGCGCTCGTCAAGAATGTTCCCGATCTCAAGATCGACAACGATCATCTGATGATAATTTCCCCCGATGAGGGCGGCATGGGTCGCTGCATCTATTATTCGACCGTTCTCGGCGTTGACCTCGGTATGTTCTACAAGAGACGCGACTATTCGGTCGTTGTTGACGGCAGAAACCCGATAATCGCCCACGAGTTCCTCGGCGACAATGTTGAGGGCAAGGATGTTGTCATTGTTGACGACATGATCTCCTCCGGCGAGTCGATGATCGAAGTTGCAACGAAGCTCAAGGAGCTCAAGGCGAGAAGAATCTTCGTCTGCACCTGCTTCGGCCTGTTCTGCAACGGACTTGAGGCTTTCGACAAGGCATACGAAAGCGGCCTTATCAACAAGGTGTTCACCACCAACCTCATCTACAGAACCCCCGAGCTCAAGCAGCGCGAGTGGTATGTCGAAGTTGATCTGTCGAAGTACATCTCCTATGTTATTGACACTCTCAACCACGACACCTCGGTCAGCAAGCTTCTCGACCCGAAGGACAGAATAAACAACCTCCTCGTCAAGAAAGGCTTCCGCACCGCAGAAGAAGTAAAGTAAAAAAGTATAGTATAAAAGACCGCCTGAAATTCAGGCGGTCTTTTTATATCTACATCAAAATCGCAGTCCGCAAGCTGTCAATAAACTAAGCCGGAGCTGAAAGCCCCGGCTTTTGTTCATTTTATTTTCCGGCTTTGAGATCCTTCATCATCTCGGCATAAGCCTTGACGAGGGTCGAAGCAACCGTTCTGCCGAAGGAGATGGTCTCCTGATAGTGATCGCCGAGCAGGTCAGAACCGTCGAAGAAGATCATGCAGTAGTCATTGTCGGGCACGACATATCCGCAGGCATCGTTAGCCTCGCCGAATACATAGAGCTCAACATTCTTGCCCGCATAGTCGCTGACGATGCTGTTGAGCGACGGATAACCGAAGTCCTTGCCGCTGTAAGCGTTCTCGGCAAGGCAGGCGCCTTTTCCGTCGATAAGCTCGGGCGATACTTCGCCGGGCAGAAGAGCAATTTTAATGTTCTTGCCTATCTCAAGATAGCCTATCTCCGTTGTGGTATAGAGAGTCTCGTTCTTATCGTAATATATCTTGTTGCCGACGAGTCTCGCCTTGCCGACAGCCTCGATAACGGGATTGCTTATCTCGACCAAGACTTCCTTGTGTCTGATGTTGAGTATGGGCTCAACTCTCGTCTCCTCGACGGGCTCCCAATTCTCATACCAGACGCTTATTTCGCTAAGCTTCTTCTGCTTCTCTTCGTCGGTAAGCTCGGTGTTGTTCTTTATCGCCTCGGCGGCATCGGCATAGAACTTGTCGTTCGTGAGCCAGTCGCCCGCGCGCTTTATCTCATCCTTGGTCATGGTCAGAGCAACTACCATTCTGCCGAGCTCGTTGCCGTAGCGGGTAGCCTCTTCGCTTCTGCGGACGGTGTCAACGCCGTCGTTGGTGACTCCGCGGGCGGAATAGATGCCGCACAGAGCGCCGTTGATAAACATGAAGTTCGTGTTGTTGTTCTCCGCGCTGCTGATTATCTGCTCCATGTAGTAGGTATAGTCTGCGGAGAGCTCCTTGCCGCTGCTCTTGCTGGTCTTGAGACCGGTGATATAGGGATGAGCGGACATGTTGACTATATAGGTCTCGGTGCTGCCGTCGTCGGGGACGAAGCGGAGTCTTGTGAGATTGTCGACAGCGTCGAACACGCCGCGCTTGTCGTTGATGTAGTCCTCGCCGAGGTGGTCGAGGGTAGCCTCATACATCTCGCCGGACTTCATGCTCTTGCACGCCTCGACTATAGTATCAGTGGTCTTTTCAAAGAGAAAATTCATATACTTCGGGTCGGTGCCGGAGGAATACTCGCCCTTACCGCTATAGGTGACGCCGATGTTTTTCGCAAGCTTGACGAAGAAGGGATTCCAGAGACCCTGCGTGTCGATGCAGCTGTGGCAATGGGTCGCAAAGACATTGACAGAGATTATGTTTTCGTCTTTGAGCTCTTTTGCAACGCGGTCGCGGATCTGCTTGATGTCCTCGCTCGCGATGCCGATGCACTCGATGGTCGAGAAAACGACCTTGCCGCGTCCGTCGTCAACAACAACGGTGCGAACCTTCATGTCATCGAGCACGGTCTCGACAGTGTTCGACGGGAAGTTCTGAAGCAGGTAGCCCGCAAGATAATAATGTCCGTTGAGAACATCGTCGGGAACGAGGCTCGCCTGGCTGTAGCCGAGCTGCCACTTCGCGTCCTTAGAAGCCTCGCTGACAAATTCCTTGCTGCCCTTGTAGAAGTTCTCGCTCTCGGGCTTATAGTCCTCAAGCTTGGTAAGTCCCCTCGGCAGCGGAACCATGTCCGCAATGAAGCTGATTATCTTTGTGAAGATGCAGTCGAGATAGGTCATGAGAATACTTGTCTTCTCTTTATCCGTCTCCATCTTCGCAAGAGCCATGATGAGTCCCCACGGGGTGCTCACATCGTACTCCTTGCCGCCTATCAAAACCTTGAGCGGTTCGATTTTTGCCAGATTCTTGACCGCGCCGGCAGCGTCCTTGGCAACGGTAGAATTGAAGTCCTTTACCGAATCCGGGACATACTTGTCGTAGTACTCATAGGCTTTCTTGGCGACTTCAATGCCGATTTTCACAAGTCCCGCGATAATCTGCGGAATTTCCGAGACCGAGACGTCAGTCGGTGCGGCATTCGCGCTCGCCGCGCTTGCGGTCGAAGCGAAGGAGCACGACATAATCATCGTCAGCGCCAGAACGACTGCGAGAATCGATTTGAGTGCTTTTTTCATCGTTTGTTTCTCCTTTATTTTTATTTTTTCAAGCTGTATATTACAGGCGCGGACTCCACGCCTATATCACGAAGAACATATTCGTAGCTCCACTTGCTTTCCCTTGTGCGCCATGCATCCGGACCTATCCAGTGGCATTTGCGCTCATAGAGATGCACCGTGCCGAACGCATTTCTGCGGTTCGTGTAGAGCTTCACCGCTATCTCATGCCTGCCCGCTCCGATATTTTTGAGCTCCAGCTCATACGGCGGGAAGATTATCTCACCAGCGTGAACGCCGTCAACAAATATATCGGTCAGCGCACCGTCGTAGTGCGGGACGGTAATTTTGATATCCCCGCCGGGGCAGTCGACGCCGAAACGGTAGGTCACACAGCCGCCGTAGAACGGCAAACCCTGATTTACTATACTGCCAAACGCGAGCTTTTCGGGGCGCTTTACGAGCTTCTTGAGCCTGCCGCGCACCTCGACGCCGAAGTCGCCGAGCAGATAGCACCATTCGACATTCGTGCGCTTGCCGAACGGGAGGACGATATCGAGTATATTCTCTCCCTGCTCTATCTTCGGCAGATTAACGGTCTTTATCGATTTGTCAACATACCAGCCGGTCACGGTGTTGTCGACCGCCTGACCGTTGAGCGTTATCTGCGCTTTCTCAGCGTCCTCAAGCGCGAGTGACACGCCGTCGAGCGCGAGCGCGCTGTCTATAGTAAATCTGAGCTTGATTTTATGCTCGGGCACGGGCTCGTGAATGACCCACGGTTGCATCACCGCGCCGCTTCGAAGCGGGAAACCGAGCTTTTCGCGGCAGATATTATCAGCTCTGAGAAGTTCCTCTTCTTCGCCGCTCAGCTCATCGCCGTCAAGCGCAAAACGCGCCATGTCAAGAAGCATGACATTCGGCTCGTCGAGCTCATATTCCGTCTCGCATGGAACTGTAATTTTCTTGTCCTCGCGCTCCTCCGGCTCAGTATACTGACCCTCGGAGCAGCCGTCATAGAGTCTGAGCAGCAGGCTGTCGTATTCATAGAGCCGTGCGCTTATCACGGTGTTGCCGTTGAGATAATCGAACTCCGCTGGCTTTATCTCGCCGCTCAAGGTGTCGTATATCACGGGCGAATATTCGCCCTTTACGGTTATTTTTATATCATTGAAATTCGTTATGTTGCAGTCATACGGCTCCACGGCGTGCGCGACAAAGAGCCACAGGCTGTCGGTATCCTCGCGCAGCTGATATATCAGCCCATCCGAAAGATAGCCGTCGTCATCGCGGATGCAGACGGTTCTTGACGCGTCGAGCGCAGTCAGAAGCGACGCGCGCTGATAGGGTATGTGCTCGCTGTTTTTGAAGAGCCTCTCTCCCCTGTCGGACGGCTGTGCGTCCTCGAGAGTCGGGGCTTCGCCGAGGAATATTACCCTGCCGCCGTCCTCGCGGAATTTTTCGAGCCTGTCGAGCGTTGACGAGCGGAGCGTCTCGCATCCGGGCACGACTATCACGTCGTACTTCATCTCGCCGACTCTCAGCGGCGCGTCCGCATGCGGGCAAAGCCCGGGCAGCAGCGACTCGCTGATGAAATCGAAATCTATGCTGCCGAACAGCAGCCACTTTGTCAGATCCTGGAAATTTTTGTCAAGCTCTTCGCGGATGAGTCCCGATTTGTCGTTGGGTCCCCAGTGGAGCCAGAAGCTCTCTACCGGGTGGATAACGCCGACCTTTACAATCGGCACGCCGCGGGTCATCGCCGTGTTGACTCGCGCGAAGTGATCCTCAACGCAGGAATATTTTTTGTACCACGGGGACTGATAGTTTATCGAGGCGGGATAGTCTCGCTTCGCCTCGCCTGCCATGGAGACCCACGACAGGTGCGGCACGCGCACCGTGACGCCGAGAGCCGCCTGCCAGTCGCCGTTGAGTTTGTGTCCTCTGAAGTCAAAATCCCAGTCTGTAACGCCGTAAAGCTCGGAGAGCACACCTTCATAGCCGAACTGATGCGCGGCGGACTGAGCCTGCTTCGCGGTCGTGTATTCTTTCCACGAGCAGAGCATATCAATACCGGGCAGTCCGAACGAGCGGTATGAACGCATTGCTTCGCCGAGCGCACCTGTCTGGCTTTCGAGCGTCGGCTCGTCCATCATATGACCGGTCAGCGCGATGCCGTTTTCGCGGCACCAGCCGCCGACTGTATCGGCGAACGCCGAAGAGAACCGCTCCGCAATATGATCGTGATAGCGGTAACGGGCGGCGGAAACTTTTCCGTCCGGCAGATCCCAGAATATCTCCGGCAGGAACTCCATTATATCCTGAGAATATGTATCTGAATATGTCTTTGCAAAATCGTCCGTCCACGGCATGATGAGGTCGTCCGTGTCGGTCGAGTTGTCCATGAGCGTCTTGCGCGTGAACTGCGGCTCGTCGGTGAAAATTGCGGGGACAGTTTCATCGAACTCGTCGCCGACGACCTCTTTGTACCGCTCGTGAGTGACCTCAACGAAGCGTTCGACCGCCTTTTTGTCGAGCGTGTTGAGATAAGCCTGACCATTATACCACGGGTTCGCGCCGCTTATTTCAAGATAGGCATACCACTTCGTCCCCTCGGCAGGGTCGTTCTCACCGATGCGCTTGTAGCTCTTCAAATATCCGTCGGAATCGAGCACTATGTCGTAGCAGGCAAGCAGCTCGCCGTCCTCGGAGCGCACTCCGCGCGATGTGGAGTCGTCCGTGAAGCCCGCAGAGCCGTCATATGGTCTTACGGTAAAGAGCAGGTGGCGCGCGCGGAAACGCTTATCTTTCGTGACTATTCCGCCGGCGGCGCCGGAGGGCCATCTGTCCTCGTCATAGAGCCACGCGAGCATTTTTTCGCTCTTCGCCTTGTCGGTGCAGGAGCGGATGAGATGCATGAACTCGTCGCTCAGATATTCCGTATCCATGCCGGTTCTGACATGCATATGAAATCCGCCGAAGCCCATCTCATGAAAAATTTCTATCTGCCGCAGAAGCTCGTCCTCTTCGAGCCTGCAGTTCCACGCCCAGAACGGCGCGGCGCGGTATTCGCTCGTCGGGGAGCGAAACAGCTCATCGGACAGGGTGCTGAGATAATTCTTTTTATAAAGCATATATTCCTCCGCTAAAAATATCGAACCCCTTTTTGATTATTAATTATACCATAAAAGTCCCTGTCCGTTGTCACAAAAATTGACCTCGAAAGCTGTACAATTTGACGAACGACGGGCGCTTTATAACGGTTGATTTTCCGTTTCGCGTGCTCTATTATAATGATGCACGATGTATATTTGTTTAGTTCAAAGCTTCGCAATATGGACATTTTCCTGCGGCGAAGAGCAAAAAACGGGCGGCACAGAGCTAATCCGTACCGCCCGATTCTGTTTTATATCGGCTTATTCAGCCTTTTTGTTCTTCTCTCTGTTGCCGAGCACAACATTCGTCAGGATGCCGAGGATGAGTGCGCAGGCGATGGAGGTTATCGTGACCTTGCCGAAGGAGACGGTCAGGCCGCCGATACCGGCGATAAGAATAACGGAGACAACGAAGAGGTTTCTGTTATCTTCGAGGTCAACTTTCTGGATCATCTTCAGACCGCTGACTGCGATGAAGCCGTAGAGCGAGATGCACACGCCGCCCATGACGCAGGAGGGAATCGAAGCGAGGAAAGTTGCGAAGGGTGAAAGGAACGCGATGATTATCGCGAGGACTGCCGTGCAGACGATAGTCGCAACGGAAGCGTTGCCGGAGATAGCCACGCAGGCTATCGACTCGCCGTAAGTGGTGTTCGGTGCGCCGCCGAAGACAGCGCCGACCATCGATCCGATACCGTCGCCGAGCAGGGTTCTGTGGAGACCGGGCTCAACAAGGAGGTCAGTTTCAACTATGGAAGAGATGTTCTTGTGGTCAGCGATGTGCTCTGCGAAGACAACGAATGCAACCGGAACATAAGCCACTGCAACAGCCGCTATGTAAGAACCGTTGAGTTCGCCGAAGGCGCCGAAAGCCTTGAGGAAGGTGAAGTCGGGTATCGAAACAAAGGTTTTGACGCCCACTCCGTCAGCAACGAGTGCAGTGAAGCCGCTGAAGTCGATAACTCTAAGAGCGTCGTTTCCGGTCTTGATGCCGATAACGGTGAAGATAGCCGCAACAGCGTAGCCGGAGAGGATGCCGATGATGAACGGGATGAGCTTGACCATCTTCTTGCCGAAGACGGAGCAGAACATTGTCACGAAGAGAGTGACGAGACCGCAGATGATAGCGACATAGACGCTTGCGGTCGGCTCGCCGTTGACTGCATAGGAGCCTTTCTGGAGATCGCCGATAGCGTTTCCTGCGAGCGAAAGTCCGATTATAGCGACGGTGGGTCCGATAACGGCGGCGGGCATGAGCTTATTGATCCAGCCGACACCGGAAATCTTGACAGCTATTGCTATAACAACATAGACAAGACCCGCGAACACAGCGCCGAGAATCAGTCCGAGATAGCCGAGCGCAACGGTGGTCGCACCTGCGAAAGCGGCTGCCATTGAGCCGAGGAAAGCGAAAGAAGAACCGAGGAAAACAGGGCTCTTTGCCTTCGTAAAGAGAACATATACAAGGGTGCCTGCGCCTGCGCCGAAGAGCGCCGCGACAGTGCTCATCTGCACTTCGCCGCAGTTATAAACACCCGAAGTTATCATGGGAACTGCGATGGTCGCTGCCATAATCGCGAGCAGCTGCTGGAACGCAAAGACGATAAGCTTGCCGAACTTCGGCTTGTCTTTGATACCGTAAATCAATTTCATACTATTGACCTCCTCAAATTTTGCCTGTCTATACTCAACACAGTCCCGGTGAACCGCTTCTGCGTCAAAGTCTTATTTGCTGTATATTGAGACGCTTGTCTCATCGTCGAACGGCGGGATCTTCACAACGACCACTTCGCCGCGCGAGGTCGGCACGTTCTTGCCGACATAGTCGGCGACTATCGGGAGCTCCCTGTGTCCCCTGTCAACAAGCGTTGCAAACTGTATCTTCGCCGGGCGGCCGAGGGAGATTATCGCATCCATCGCGGCGCGCGCCGTTCTGCCGGTGTAGAGCACATCGTCGACCATGACGACCGTCTTGCCCTCAACGGAAAAATCAAGCTTGCCGGAGTTCACCGTCGGCTGACTCGCGCTCTCGCTCAGGTCGTCCCTGTAGAGCGTGATGTCGAGATAGCCTTTCTGCGTCTTCACGCCGAGGCTCTCGATCTTTGAGGCGAGAATATCCGCAAGCGGCGCGCCTCTTCTCATTATGCCGACAAGGCATATCTCATCCGAATCGCCGTTTCGCTCGATTATCTCGTGCGATATCCGCGCGAGCGCACGGTTGACCGCCGCGCTGTCCATGATATAGGCCTTGAACTCCATTTACTCACCCCGAAGCATAAAAAAATACGATCCTGCCACACCGACAAAATCGCACAAAAACACGCAGATATACCCTATCCGCACTGAATATGACCATCTTGTCGGCATCTCTGTACCGCTCTTAAAGATTTTTTGCTGTGAATACTATATCATATTGTTCATCGGTTGTAAAGACCCAATTTATAGTTTTTTCAACTTTTTTCGCCGCCGAATCTTACATAAATGTAAGAACTCAGGCGCACAATGTAAGGCTTTGTTATTGAGAACGACCCACTCATTTGATATAATCATTATCGACAGGAGGAGTTTTTATGAAAACCAAAAGCAAAAATAAGAAGCTGCGCATCGCGCTCGGAATATGCATACCGCTCATAATCATTATCGCTGCGGCGTTGGCAGTTGTTATGAAATACGGACCGACATTCGGATTTTATCTCGTCCCGCCGTCGGCAGAGCGCTACGGCAAGGACGCTCTTGCAACCATAGGCAAAAGCGGGATATATTCGGGAAGCGACGAGTGGAAAAGCACTTACGAAGAATGTCTCAAGATGATAGAAAACGCCGAGAGCTATGAGGACACATACCCCGCGATTAAAAAGGCTCTTTCGGTTTGCGGCGGCAAGCACTCAATGCTCATGACAAAATCGGAATCGCAGGACATAACCGAGAGCTATGACGAGGTTCTGCCCACCGTTTCGCTCGACGGCGATATTGCAATAATAAAACTCCCCGATTTCCTCGTCACAGCCGAAGATTTCCTCGGCACAGCCGAAGCGGGACAGAAATACGCAAAAGTCGCGGAGGACTTCATTCACGAGAACCGCGATAAAATAAAGGGCGTTGTGCTCGACCTGCGCGGCAACACCGGCGGTGACATGGGTCCGATGGCGACGGCTGTCTCGTCGCTGCTGCCAGACGGCGAATTGGTTTATTATCACTACCGCAGCTACGATATCCCAGTCACGCTCAAAAACGGCGTTGTCAGCAATGCGGGCACGGGCGGCAGGAGCCTCTATCCCGAAGAGAAGCTGAATGTACCCGTTGCGATACTTACCGACGACATGACTGCGAGCTCGGGCGAAGCTCTGACGCTCTGCTTCAGAGGACTCGAAAACACAAGGACTTTCGGCGCACCGACCGCTGGCTACACGAGCGTCAATATGCTCCACAACATGTATGACGGCGCGCAGATGTATCTGACCGTCGCGTTTGACAAGGCACGCACGGGCGAGATATTCAAAGAGACTTCTATCGAGCCGGATGTCGCCACCGACTCCCCTCTTGAAGCGGCTCTTGAGTGGCTGAGAAGCTGAAAATAAAATACAGCACTCTCCGTAAAAGCGCGGAGGGTGCGTAATTTAACAAAGCGAAAGGATCGGCACATCTGCGCCGACCCTTTTTATTTTTTGATTATTTTGCTTTCTTGTCTTCCTTTTTCTTGTGGAAAAGAATCTTATCCACGGGGAAATAGAGGAAGAACTGGAGAGCTGAGCAGACAGCGGTAGCTATAGTGAGCGAAAGACCGCTGTTCAGATGGAACTTCGAGGTGCAGAACTCGAAAACTACGGGATTGAACCACGCAGAGAAGCAAACGAGAGCAAGGGTGAAGATTATGTATATGGGCAGAGTAATAGCGGTGTTGGAGCCCGAGTTGAAAGTCTTTTCCTTGTTGATGAAGAATGCAACTATCTGCGCCAGAAGGTTCGAAACGTTGAATGCAATGAAGAGCGCAAGTCCGCAGCGCTGACCCTCGATGACCGGATAGTCAAAGACGAACCAGTGGAATGCCTGCGTGCTCAGAGCCTTGATCGCGGGGATGTTGTAAAGAATCGCGAGAGATGCAACCTGAACGATGCAGGCGCCGAGGCTGACGACGATGAACTTGACAAACTGCCAGAGTGTGTTGATGCCGGAGCCTTTACCCGCTGCGGCCTTGTCGATATTGTTTAACTTTCCCATTTACTTCACTCCTGTGATAAAATTTTCAATTAATTTTATCATACCCGCCGAGATAAATCAATAAAAACGCCCGTACTTTTTGGATATTGATTATTAAAAACAGATAAATCGGCATAAAAAAAGATCCCGCAGGAAAACCTACGGGATCAAGAAGCGTCAATTACTCGATAATCTTGATAACAACGCCCGAGCCGACGGTACGGCCGCCTTCACGGATAGCGAAGCGGAGACCCTCTTCGATAGCGATGGGAGCGATAAGCTCAACAGTCATATCGATGTTATCGCCGGGCATGCACATCTCTACGCCCTCGGGAAGGGAGATGATACCGGTAACGTCAGTAGTTCTGAAATAGAACTGAGGACGATAGTTGTTGAAGAACGGGGTGTGACGGCCGCCCTCGTCCTTAGTAAGGACGTAAACCTGACCGACAAACTTGGTGTGGGGATGAATGGTGCCGGGCTTAGCAAGAACCTGGCCGCGCTCGATATCGGTTCTCTGAACACCGCGAAGAAGAGCGCCGATGTTGTCGCCGGCCTCAGCGTAATCGAGGGTCTTGCGGAACATCTCGATTCCGGTGCAGACGGTCTTGCCCTTCTCTTCCTTAAGACCAACGATCTCAAGCTCGTCGCCGGTTCTCAGCTGTCCACGCTCAACTCTACCGGTGGCAACAGTACCACGGCCGGTGATGGTGAAGACATCCTCAACAGGCATAAGGAAAGGCAGGTCAGCCTTACGGTCGGGAGTGGGGATATAAGTGTCAACAGCGTTCATGAGCTCCCAGATGCAAGCAAGCTCGGGGGCGTCAGGATCATTGCCGTTGTACTCAAGAGCCTTAAGAGCAGAACCCTTGATGATCGGGGTGTCATCGCCGGGGAAGCCATACTCGTTAAGAGTATCGCGGATCTCCATCTCGACAAGCTCAAGGAGCTCAGGATCGTCGACCTGGTCAACCTTGTTCATGAAGACGATGATATAGGGCACGCCAACCTGGCGGGCAAGAAGAAGGTGCTCCTTGGTCTGAGCCATGGGGCCGTCGGTAGCAGCTATAACAAGGATAGCGCCGTCCATCTGAGCAGCACCGGTGATCATGTTCTTGATATAGTCAGCATGGCCGGGGCAGTCAACGTGAGCATAGTGACGGGTAGCAGTCTCATACTCAACGTGAGCGGTGTTGATTGTAATACCGCGCTCTCTCTCCTCGGGAGCCTTATCGATGTTAGCGTAATCAACAAACTCAGCCTCGCCCTTCATAGCGAGAGTCTTGGTGATAGCAGCGGTAAGAGTAGTCTTACCATGGTCAACGTGACCAATGGTACCAATGTTTACATGGGGCTTAGTTCTTTCGAATTTAGCTTTTGCCATTTGGAATTTCCTCCCTTTAATTGGTTAAATAATTGTCTCATGCATCAGCATAAAACTATTCTATCAATTTACACCTGAAAATTCAAGTGCTTTTTAAAAATTACTTGTCCTTGATGACAGTCTCAGCAATGGACTTCGGAACCTCGGCGTAGTGGCTGGGCTCCATGACATACTGACCGCGTCCCTGCGTCTTGGAACGAAGGGTGGTAGCGTAGCCGAACATGTTCGACAGCGGGATGAATGCATTGATCTGCACTGCGCCCGTACGCATCTCGGTGCCTTCGATCTGTCCGCGGCGGGAGTTGACATCGCCGATAACATCGCCCATATAGTCCTCGGGGACGATAATGGCGACCTTCATGATGGGCTCCATAAGCACGGGAGCTGCCTTCTTCATCGCATCCTTGAACGCCATTGAGCCGGCGATCTTGAACGCCATTTCGGAGGAGTCGACCTCGTGATAAGATCCATCGTAAAGAGTGACCTTGACGTCAACAACATTGAAGCCTGCAAGAACGCCCGACTGCATTGCACCCTTGATACCGGCCTCTGCAGGTCCGATATATTCCTTCGGGATAGCGCCGCCGACGACCTCGTTGACGAACTCGTAACCCTTCTCGGGGTTGGGCTCGATGCGGATCTTGACGTGACCGTACTGTCCGCGGCCGCCCGACTGACGCGAATACTTGGTATCGCTCTCTGCGGGTTTGGTGATGGTCTCGCGGTATGCGACCTGGGGTTTACCGACATTAGCCTCGACCTTGAACTCACGAAGAAGTCTGTCAACGATTATCTCAAGGTGAAGCTCGCCCATGCCGGCGATGATGGTCTGACCCGTCTCTTCATCAGTGTAGCACTTGAAGGTCGGATCCTCTTCGGCGAGCTTTGCAAGCGCGATAGCCATCTTCTCCTGGCCTGCCTTGGTCTTGGGCTCGATAGCGACCCTGATAACGGGATCGGGGAACTCCATGGACTCAAGGATTATAGGAGCCTTGGCGTCGCAGAGCGTGTCGCCGGTGGTGGTGTTCTTAAGACCGATAGTCGCAGCGATATCTCCGGCGTAAACGCAGTCGATATCCTTTCTGTGGTTGGAGTGCATCTGCAGGATTCTTCCCAGACGCTCGTTGCAGTCCTTGGTAGCATTGTAAACAGTGCTGCCGGTGGTGACTGTGCCCGAATAAACTCTGAAGAAGCAGAGCTTACCGACGAAGGGATCGGTCGCGATCTTGAAAGCAAGAGCTGCGAACGGCTCGGAATCCGAAGAATGACGGAACTCCTCTTCACCGGTCTCGGGGTTCGTGCCCTTTATCGACGGGACATCCGTCGGAGCGGGCATGTAATCAACAATAGCGTCAAGCAGCTGCTGAACACCCTTGTTGCGGTAAGAAGTACCGCAGCATACGGGAACCATCTTATTGGCGATAGTAGACTTGCGGATGCAGGTCTTTATCTCATCAATGGTGAGCTCCTCGCCGCCGAGATACTTCTCGAGCAGCTCGTCGTCCTGTTCGGCGACGTGCTCAACGAGCTCATCATGATACTTCTGTGCAAGTTCCTTCATGTTCTCGGGGATCTCCTCAACTCTGACGTCGAGACCCTTGTCATCATAGTAGACATCAGCCTGCATCTGAACAAGGTCGATGATTCCCTTGAAGTCAGCTTCCGCGCCTATGGGGAGCTGAATCGGAACTGCGTTACACTTCAGGCGCTCCTTCATCATGTCTATAACATTATAGAAGTTAGCTCCCATAATGTCCATCTTGTTAACATAGACCATTCTCGGAACCTGGTACTTGTCCGCCTGTCTCCAGACGGTTTCGGACTGGGGCTCAACGCCGCCCTTTGCGCAAAGAACGGTAACAGAACCGTCCAGAACACGCAGAGAACGCTCAACCTCAACGGTGAAGTCCACGTGGCCGGGAGTGTCGATGATGTTGATTCGGTGGTTCTTCCAGAAGCAGGTAGTCGCAGCGGAGGTGATTGTTATACCTCTCTCCTGCTCCTGCTCCATCCAGTCCATTGTCGCAGCACCATCATGCACTTCGCCGAGTTTGTGGGTCTTTCCTGTGTAGAACAGGATACGCTCCGTTGTGGTGGTTTTGCCTGCGTCAATATGCGCCATGATTCCGATATTCCTGGTCTTTTCCAGTGAAACCTCTCTCGGCATAAAAACCTCCGTATCTCGCCTTTGTGCGAATAGCAAAATATATAGGTGAAATTACCACCTGAAATGTGCAAATGCCTTGTTGGCCTCTGCCATCTTGTGAGTATCCTCACGCTTCTTGAATGCCGAACCGGTCGAATTGACGGCATCCATGATCTCGTTAGCAAGTCTCTCCTTCATCGTTCTCTCGGAACGCTGACGGGAATAAAGGGTTATCCAGCGCAGACCGAGGGTCTGTCTTCTCTCCGGACGAACCTCCATGGGAACCTGATAGGTTGCACCGCCGACTCGACGAGCTTTGACTTCGAGAACGGGCATGACATTCTCCATAGCAGCCTCAAAAACCTCAAGCGGTTCCTTGCCGGTCTTCTCACGGATAATGTCGAAAGCCTCGTAAACGATTTTCTGAGCGACGCCCTTCTTACCGTCGATCATGACGTTGTTGATAAGGCGTGTTACGAGCTTTGAGTTGTAAAGCGGATCGGGCAAAACGTCACGTTTTGCTATCTTGCCTCTTCTTGGCACTTCGCTTCCCTCCTTCATAGTAATGATATCATAGGTACTCGAGTGACAAAACTCTCGTGGTGTCAATGGGAGGCATGTATTTCAATGCACTCTCGCATTGGAGTAATCACCTGCAAGAAGATTCTGTCTCTTAAGCTTTCCGCATCATGCGGAATTACTTTTTGGCAGCCTTCGGACGCTTAGCACCGTACTTGGAACGGGCCTGCATTCTGCCGTTGACGCCCTGTGTATCGAGCGTTCCGCGGATGATGTGGTAACGCACACCGGGAAGGTCCTTAACACGGCCGCCGCGGATGAGAACAACCGAGTGCTCCTGAAGGTTATGACCGACGCCCGGGATATAAGCCGAAACCTCGATGCCGTTGGAAAGACGAACTCTGGCGATCTTTCTAAGAGCCGAGTTGGGCTTCTTGGGGGTGGTGGTCTTAACCGCTGTGCAAACACCGCGCTTCTGCGGAGAAGCAGTGTCGGTCATGACATTTTTCTTGGAGTTGAGACCCTTCAAAAGCGCGGGGGCTTTGGGTTTCTTCTCAAGAGTTTCTCTTCCGTTTCTCACAAGCTGATTAAACGTTGGCAAGCAGTACATCTCCTTTCTAAGATTTATATATGAAATCCGCGCTTCGGGCATAATTATCCCAAAACACAAGACATCACAATTTAAAATTATACCGCTGAAGGTTCTGTTTGTCAACCTTTTCGGTTCGTCAAATGACAAAATATTCGGCGTTTATCGGGGCATTATATATGATTTTTGTCCAATAAACGCATCTCTTTATAGTCACCGCTGCCGGAGTCCCCCGCAAAAGCGGCAGACTCCGGCTCGATGGTTGTTTATTATTCTGCTTCTTCCTGGTTTTCCGCCTCTTCGAGCTTCTCGGCAAGGTCGCTGAAGATGCCCGTAGTGGGAAGCACCTGAACATCGCTGTAGCACTTCATGCCGGTACCCGACGGCAGGAGCTTGCCGATGATGACATTCTCCTTGAGACCGAGCAGCGGATCGCTCTTGCCCTTGATGGCGGCGTCGGTGAGGACTCTTGTCGTCTCCTGGAAGGATGCGGCCGAGAGGAAGGACTCGGTTGCAAGAGAAGCCTTTGTGATACCCATGAGCACGGGCATGCACTGAGCCTCTGCGAGCTCCTCGCCTGTCTCCTGAGCCTTGGCGGCGACGCGTGCGTTCTCCGCCTTGAACTCGAGCTTGTCAACAACAGCGCCGGGCAGGAAAGTCGTGTCGCCGGGATCGGTGATCTTGACCTTCTTCATCATCTGACGGACGATGACCTCGATGTGCTTATCGTTGACGTCAACACCCTGCATACGGTAGGTTCTCTGAACCTCGCGGATGAGGTAATCGTGAACAGCCTCGACGCCGAGGACTGCGAGAATATCGTGCGGGTTGAGAGCACCTTCGGTGATGGTGTCGCCCTTGTTGATGTGATCGCCGGGCTCAACCTTGACGCGCATACCGTAGTGGATGGGATACGCCTTCTCCTCGAGGGTCTCGGGATCGGTGACGATGATGTTTCTGACCTTCTTGATCTCGCGCTCTGAAACCGTACCGGAGATCTCACTGATAAGAGCGAGGCTCTTGGGCTTTCTCGCTTCGAACAGCTCCTCGACTCTGGGAAGACCTTCCGTGATATCGGACTGGTCTTTCGCGCCGCCGGTGTGGAACGTTCTCATCGTCAGCTGTGTACCGGGCTCGCCTATCGACTGAGCCGCGATAATACCGACTGCTTCACCGACCGTAACAGGCTCGCCGGTTGCAAGGTTTGCGCCGTAGCACTTGATGCAGACGCCGTGCTCGGACTGGCAGGTAAGCAGCGAACGGATCTTTATCTTTGCAAGGCTGCCCTCGGGCTCTTCGCCCGCGGCGACCTTTCTGTCGTGGTACTCATATACCTTGTCGGCGACGCGCTTTGCGTCGTCCTCGCTCATCATCTTATCCTTGCTCATGATAAGCTCGCCGGTATCCTCGTCGACAAAGTCGTTGAGCAGATAGCGGCCGGTAAGACGCTCGGTGAGGCTGACTATGCGGCGCTTTCCGTCGAAGATATCGTAGACATCCGAGCCCTCTGTGCAGCCGCAGTCCTCCTCGCGGATGATAACATCCTGCGAGACATCGACAAGACGTCTGGTGAGGTAACCCGAGTCCGCGGTACGAAGTGCGGTATCGGCAAGACCTTTACGCGCACCACGCGACGAAATGAAGTATTCGAGTATATTAAGACCTTCACGGTAGTTGGCTCTGATGGGGATTTCAATCGTCTTACCTGCTGTATTCGCGATAAGTCCGCGCATACCTGCAAGCTGACGCAGCTGGCTGTCGTTGCCTCGCGCACCGGAGTCAAGCATCATGTTGATCGGGTTGTAGGGATCGAAGTTCGCCTTGAGTTCTGCGGCAACTCTCTTTGTGCAGTCTTCCCAGGTCTCAATGACCATGTTCGTGCGCTCCTCATCGGAGAGAAGACCGTTCTCATAGTTGTCCATGATCTCGGCGATGTCCTTCTCGGCGTCGGCAATGAGTTCGCCCTTGCGCGGCGGTATGGTAGCGTCGCAGACAGCGACGGTGATACCGCTTCGGGTCGAGTACTTGTAGCCCTGAGCCTTGATTTTATCAAGCATATCGGCCGCTATCGAGGTGCCGTGAATCTTGATGCATCTGTCGATAATTTCGCCGAGCTTCTTTTTATTGACGAGGAAATCGACCTCAAGCTTGAAGTCGTTGTCCGGATCGCTTCTGTCAACAAAGCCGAGATCCTGCGGGATAGGTCCGTTGAAGATAACGCGTCCCATGGTGGTGGAGACGAGCTTTCTGACGGGCTTGCCGTCAATCTCCTTAGTCATGCGGATTTTGATTCTCGCATGGAGTCCGATGGTGCCGTCGTCGTAAGCCATGGTGGCCTCATCGACATCTCTGAACACCTTGCCCTCGCCGGGCTCGCCGGGCTTTTCAAGGGTGAGGTAATATGAGCCGAGGACCATGTCCTGCGTGGGAACGGTGACCGGGCGTCCGTCGGAGGGCTTGAGGAGGTTGTTGGCGGCGAGCATAAGGAAGCGCGCCTCAGCCTGAGCCTCCGCAGAAAGCGGAACGTGAACTGCCATCTGGTCGCCGTCGAAGTCGGCGTTGAATGCGGTACAAACGAGGGGATGAAGCTTGATAGCTCTGCCCTCGACAAGGATGGGCTCGAAAGCCTGGATACCGAGTCTGTGAAGTGTGGGAGCGCGGTTGAGGAGCACGGGGTGATCCTTGATAACCACTTCGAGAGCATCCCAGACAACGGGATTCTGACGCTCGACCATCTTCCTTGCGGACTTGACGTTGTTCGCCTTGCCGGTCTGGACAAGTCTCTTCATGACGAAGGGCTTGAACAGCTCAAGAGCCATCTCGGTCGGCAGACCGCACTGATAGATCTTCAGCTCGGGACCGACGACGATAACCGAACGTCCGGAATAGTCAACACGCTTACCGAGCAGGTTCTGTCTGAAACGTCCCTGCTTACCTTTAAGCATATCGGAGAGCGACTTGAGCGCTCTGTTGTTCGGACCGGTTACGGGTCTGCCGCGACGGCCGTTGTCGATAAGAGCATCGACAGCTTCCTGAAGCATACGCTTCTCGTTGCGGACTATTATCTCGGGTGCGCCGAGCTCAAGGAGCTTGCGCAGACGGTTGTTTCTGTTGATAACGCGGCGGTAAAGATCATTGAGGTCGCTCGTTGCAAAGCGTCCGCCCTCGAGCTGAACCATGGGACGAAGCTCCGGCGGGATAACCGGAAGCACATCGAGGATCATCCATTCGGGTCTGTTGCCGCTCTGTCTGAACGCCTCGACAACCTCAAGGCGTTTGAGAGCCTTGGCCTTCTTCTGACCGCTTGCGTTCTCTATCTCCTCGCGCAGCTGCGCGGAGAGCTGGTCGAGGTCGATTTCGGCAAGAAGCTCCTTGATAGCCTCGGCGCCCATGCCTGCCCTGAAATCGTCCTCATACATCAGGCGGTACTCGTCGTAATCCTTCTCGTCGAGAACCTGATACTTTTTAAGATCCGTTGTGCCGGGATCGATAACGATATGCATCGCAAAGTAGAGAACTTTCTCAAGGTTGCGCGGCGATATATCGAGGATAAGACCCATTCTTGAGGGTATTCCCTTGAAATACCAGATATGAGAGACGGGAGCCGCAAGCTCGATGTGACCCATTCTCTCGCGGCGAACCTTGGAGCGGGTTATCTCAACGCCGCAGCGTTCGCATATCTTGCCCTTGTAGCGGATTCTTTTATATTTGCCGCAGTGGCACTCCCAGTCCTTCTGGGGTCCGAATATCCTTTCGCAGAACAGTCCGTCCTTTTCGGGCTTGAGTGTGCGGTAATTGATGGTTTCGGGCTTCTTGACCTCGCCGTAAGACCAGCTTCTGATCTTATCGGGAGACGCAAGACCTATTTTTATGGATTCAAAGGTATTGTTTTCCATCCGTTGACTGCCCCTTTTTAAAATATATTTTTAAGGTGACTGTTCTCAGTCGTCGTAGTCGTCAAGCTCGCCTTCGCTGTCGGAGAAGATGTCGCCGTCATAGTAGTCATCTTCGCCCTCGGCATCGTCTGCAAAATCGGCGCTGTCATCGTCGTCCTCGTCGGAGCCGACATTGAAGATATCGCCCTCTTCGTTTTCCGTGCCGTAGCCGCCTGCAGTGCCGGCGTCGTTGACGGAGGAGAATGCCTTATCGTCTGAAGGTGCAAATCCGAGTTCCTCGTCGGTCTGCTTGAGGTCAATCTCCTCGCCGTCCGCGTCAAGAACGCTGACATCAAGGCAGAGGGACTGAAGCTCTTTGACGAGAACCTTGAACGACTCGGGAATGCCGGGCTTGGGAACGTTGTTGCCCTTGACTATCGCCTCGTAGGTCTTGACACGGCCGACAACATCGTCGGACTTGACTGTCAGTATCTCCTGGAGGGTGTAGGCAGCGCCGTAAGCCTCGAGAGCCCAGACTTCCATCTCACCGAAACGCTGGCCGCCGAACTGGGCTTTACCGCCGAGGGGCTGCTGCGTAACGAGCGAGTACGGGCCGGTGGAACGTGCGTGGATCTTATCGTCAACAAGGTGGAACAGCTTGAGGTAATACATGACGCCGACGGTGACGGGGTTATCGAACTGTCTGCCGGTACGTCCGTCGTAGAGTATCGTCTTGCCGTCCTCTCTGAGTCCCGCCTGCTTGAGCGCTTCGCGGATATCTTCCTCGTGCGCGCCGTCAAAGACGGGGGTCTCTACCTTGTAGCCCAGATGCTTCGCGGCAAAGCCGAGATGCACCTCGAGCACCTGACCGATATTCATTCGGGAGGGAACGCCCAGGGGGTTGAGCACGATATCGAGCGGCGTGCCGTCCGGGAGGAAGGGCATATCCTCCTGAGAAAGTATTCTTGAAACAACACCCTTGTTACCGTGGCGGCCTGCCATCTTATCGCCGACGGAAAGCTTACGCTTCTGGGCGATATAGCAGCGGACGACCTTGTTTACGCCGGGTGCGAGCTCATCGCTGTTCTCGCGGGTGAACTCTTCGACCTTGACGACGATGCCGTATTCGCCGTGGGAGACCTTGAGGGAGGTATCTCTGACCTCCTTGGCCTTCTCGCCGAATATGGCGCGGAGCAGTCTCTCCTCTGCGGTCAGCTCGGTCTCGCCCTTGGGCGTTACCTTACCGACAAGGATGTCGCCGGAGTGAACTTCGGCGCCGACGCGGATTATGCCGCGCTCGTCAAGGTTGCTCAGAAGATCGTCGGAGACGTTCGGGATGTCCCTTGTGATCTCCTCGGGTCCGAGCTTTGTATCTCTCGCTTCGATCTCGTGTTTCTCGATATGAATCGAGGTGTAGACATCGTTGCGAACCATCTTTTCGTTGATGAGAACCGCGTCCTCGTAGTTGTAGCCTTCCCATGTCATGAAGCCGACAAGGGCGTTCTTGCCGAGGGATATCTCGCCGTGATCCGTTGCGGGACCGTCGGCTATGACGTCGCCCTTTTCAACGCGCTGGTTGAGGGTGACTATCGGGCGCTGGTTGACGCATGTGCCCTGGTTGGAGCGCATGAACTTGATTATATCGTAATGGTCGAGAATGTTCTCGTCGCTGAGAATCTCGATCTGCTCGGCATCGACCTTTGTGACGCGGCCGGAGTGCTTTGCAAGCACGACAACGCCGGAGTCGACAGCCGCTTTATATTCCATACCGGTGCCGACGATCGGGCTCTCGGTCTTGAGCAGCGGAACCGCCTGCTTCTGCATGTTCGATCCCATGAGGGCTCGGTTTGCGTCGTCGTTCTCGAGGAACGGAATCATCGAAGTTGCGACGGAGACGACCATCTTCGGAGAGACATCCATGTAGTCGACCTTCATGCGGTCGATCTCAAGGAAGCCGTCCCTGTGTCTTGCGTTGACTCTCTCATGGACGAACATTCCGTTCTCGTCGAGCGGCTCGTTCGCCTGGGCGACAATGTAATCGTCCTCGACATCGGCTGTCATATACTCAACTTCGTCGGTGACGCGACCGGTGGTCTTGTCGACCTTTCTGAACGGGGCCTCGATGAAACCGTATTCATTTATGCGCGCGAAAGTTGCAAGGTAGGAGATAAGTCCGACGTTGGAACCTTCGGGAGTCTCGATGGGGCACATTCTGCCGTAATGCGAGTAGTGAACGTCTCGGACTTCGAATCCTGCACGGTCTCTTGAAAGACCGCCGGGACCGAGGGCGGAAAGACGGCGCTTATGAGTCAGTTCTGCAAGGGGGTTGATCTGATCCATGAACTGCGACAGCGGGGAAGAACCGAAGAACTCCTTTATCGCCATCATGACAGGACGGATGTTGATAAGAGCCTGAGGAGTGATGTTCTCCTCCTTCTCCTGAGCCTGAAGAGTCATTCTCTCGCGGACAACTCTCTCCATTCTCGACAGACCGATTCTGAACTGATTCTGGAGCAGCTCGCCTACGCAGCGGATACGTCTGTTGCCGAGGTGGTCAATGTCGTCCGTTGTGCCTATCTTGTTCGCAAGGCAGTTGATATAGTTTATCGAAGAGAAGATATCGTCGATTATGATGTGGTTCGGGATAAGGTCGTCGTGGCGGAGTCTGAGCTGCTCGAGAAGAGCCTCTTTGTCGTCGCCGCACTCGTCGACTATCTCGGTGATTATCTGGAAGCGAACCTTTTCGTTGATGCCGGCTTCAAGAAGCTCTTCCTTGGTCACGCCCTCGGGCACATAGTCCATAGGGTCGACCATGCCGTTGGAGATAATCTTGACCTTCTTGCCCTCAACATCGGCGACGGCGACCATAACGCCTGCGCGTTCGATCTCCTTAGCCTTCGCCTTGGTAACGACCTCGCCTGCCTCGGCAAGAATCTCGCCGGTCAGCGGAGCGATAACGGGCTCGGCAAGCTTGCAGCCTGCAAGGCGGGCGGCAATGGCGAGCTTCTTATTATATTTGTATCTGCCGACGCGCGAGATATCGTATCTGCGCGGATCGAAGAAGAGATTGTCGAGCAACTGCTGGGCGGACTCAAGGGTAACGGGCTCGCCGGGACGCAGACGCTTGAAGACTTCCATGAGCGCTTCGCCCTGGTTCTTCGTCTCGTCTCTCTCGATGGTGGCTTCGATTCTCTCATCGTTGCCGAAGAACTCGCGGATCTCATCGTCCGTACCGAGTCCGAGTGCTCTGATGAAAGTGGTGATGAATATCTTTCTGTTCTTGTCTATTCTTACATAATAGACGTCGTTTATGTCCGTCTCATACTCAAGCCATGCGCCGCGGTTGGGGTTGATTGTGCTTGAGAACAGCTCGATACCGGTCTTGTCGTGGGTCATATCGAAATATACGCCCGGCGAACGGACGAGCTGGGAGACGATGACTCTCTCTGCGCCGTTGATAACAAAGGTGCCGCTGTCGGTCATGATGGGGAACTCACCCATAAATACCTCGGACTCCTTTATTGCACCCGTCTCCTTGTTGAGCAGACGCACAGTGACGCGCATGGGGGCTGCATAGGTAGCGTCGCGCTCCTTGCACTCCTGCACGGTGTGTTTAGTCTTCTCGTCAATGCGATAGTCTATAAAGGTCAGCACCCAGTTGCCGGTGTAGTCGGTAATTTCCGCTATGTCGCGGAACACCTCCTTGAGTCCGGTGTCGAGAAACCATTTGTACGAGTTCTTCTGAACCTCGATGAGATTGGGCATCTCCATGACTTCTTCGATCTTGCCGAAGCTCATGCGCGTGGTCGTTCCTTTTTTGACGGGCTTAACATTCAGCATAGGCCAATTCACTCCGTTCTTTTTTCATCCGTTTCGTGTTATCACCATCAATTGACAGAAGCAGATATCCCATTTTTCGGGGCTATACACTTTTGTCAATTGACGGCTCGCGCAAGCTCTTTTGAAGAGCGTTGAAATGCAATAATGAAGCGGTTTTCCGCGTTTCGGGAAAGCTGTAACAAGCCCTTAGCCGAAAAGGCCGGGCACACAACGCTCCATTATAATTGTGCAGTTTTACATTTTATACTATGAAGCCCGCTTTGTCAAGAGCAAGAGTGCCATTTTTCAGAGTAATTTCAAACTTTTTACAATATCCGTCACAATCCCGCTCTCTTAGCTCTTATCGGCGCGGAATTTCTGCAATTCTGACCACCCGCAGGCTAAATATAAGGTATTATATAAGCAAAAGCAGGTGCATATTCAGCCGAAAATCCGCCGATAATATCCCGTGCCGGTTTTGACTTATGCCGGCGCGTGTGTTATAATACTCAAAATTTTCAATGCGTTTACGGAGGAAAAGCATGACCGGTATTGTTGATGTCGGCGGCGGAATGCGCGGAGTTTTTTCCGCAGGCATTTATGACCGCTTTCTTGAGGAAGGAATAAACTTCGACCTGTGCATAGGCGTCTCGGCGGGAAGCGCGAATCTCATCTCTTATGCCGCCGGACACCATGACCGAGTCAAGCGTTTTTATGTGAACTACGCTCAGCGCAAGCAGTATATGAGCTTCGACAATTTCATACACAGCGGCTCATATATCGGGCTTGATTATATTTACTCCACTATTTCAAACTCCGACGGCGAAGATCCGCTGAACTATGATGCTTTTGCAGCGAACCACACGGATTTCATAACCGTAGTCACCGACGGCGAGACGGGAGAGCCGATATACTTCCCTAAAAACAGCATAAAGCGCGACGACCTGACGGTCATAAAAGCCTCATGCTGCCTGCCTGCGGTGTGCAAGCCGATAGTTATCGACGGCAAAGACTGCTTCGACGGCGGGATCTCCGACCCTATCCCCTTTCAGAAGGCGTTTGACATGGGTTGCAACAAAGTTATAGTTGTCATCTCAAAGCCCATTGATTACCGCAAATCTCCGCAGAAGCACATGCAGATAATCAAAGCCGCGCTGAAAAAATATCCGAAAGTCTTTGACCGCCTCGCCGTAAGGCATGAGGTATACAACCGCCAGCTCGAAGAGGCAATAAAGCTTCAGGAGCAGGGCAAAGTGATTATCTTAGCTCCGCAGGACTGCTACGGCGTGAACACGCTGACCCGCGAGCCCGCCGCCCTCGAAAAGCTCTACGAAGAGGGTCGCCGCTGCGCGGACGAGCACCTCAGCGAGATAAAAGCGCCCGGTGAAAGGACCGCATAGTTAAATTATACCGGAGTTTTGACGCTCCGGTATTTTTTATTCAATAACGCAAACGCAACACACGGATTCAATATGACGCGCAACGCAAAGATTGCATTTCACAGATTTGATAAAAGTTTCGGTTTGCTGTGCCGTAAAAGCATCAAAAGATAAAAAATTCAGAAATTCCAGAAAAAACTTTACTTTTTAGCGGAAACGGTGTTAAAATAGAGAAAAATCACGCGGTGCAAACCGCGGCACAGGGGATGATATCTTGGACAAGATAGATGTTAAGATAATCGAATGTCTCAAGAAAAACGCAAGAGAAAACGCTTCGGTAATCGGCTCGCAGGTCAACATGTCCGTCTCGGCTGTTATCGAGCGCATCAAGAAGCTCGAAGCCAACGGCATAATCAAGCAGTACACCGTCGTGCTCGACAGCAAGAAGCTCGGCATGGACATCACCGCGTTCATCTCGGTGAGCATGGAGCATCCGAAGTACAACAACAATTTCAACGAATTCGTCAAGACCCACAAGCAGATAACCGAGTGTCACTACATCACCGGCGACTTCGACTTTCTTCTCAAAGTCAACACCGAATCGACCGGCGGACTTGAATCGCTGCTCAACGAGATAAAGAGCGCGGGCGGCGTTTCGCTGACAAAGACGCTCGTCGTTCTCTCGACCGTCAAAGAGGACTACTCTGTAAATCTCGAATAAAATATCAGCACAAAAGACCTGCTTTCTATTCTCTATACAGAAAGTAGGTCTTGTTTTTATCAATCAAGCGGCATCTTTGGGAACAGCATTATTTTAAACCACTCGACCGCGCGCCAGAAAAATTGATCTATCTTCTGCGACGCCTGCGCGTGCGATGAGAATTTGTCTTTCTTTACGAGCGTTCCGTCTTTCTCGACCATCTCAATGAACACCGGGTGCGCCGGAGAGCCGCTGTTGGGCGAATGTATCGCCATAAGAAGCCTGCCGTCGTTTGCAGTGAATATCATCCCGTGGCCGCCGTCAAGGTCAGCACTTTTGCGTCTCTGATAGAGCGGGATGCTGTTGAAGTGCCAGCTACCGCGGAGCTGACCGCTCAAGGAGAAGAGCGAGCCGACCGAATAGCCGAGCTTCGATCCGCTCGACCAGAGCATTATGAGCGTCCCCTGCTGCGTCTTATACAGGAACGGGCCGTCAGTTATGTCGCTCGCCCAAACGCAGTCGTCGGCGCGGAACATAGTCTCGGGTTCGGTCACAAAATGCGTCAGATCGGGGCTGAGACGGGCAAATGATATGTCCCCCACTCCGTCGGGCATACTGGTCCACTCATGGACAAAAATCATATACGGCACTCCATCCTCAACATAGAGCGTACCGTCGATACTGTCCCAATCGTGCGGGGTGACGTGTCCGTCGCTTATCTCTTCAAAAGGTCCCAACGGGCTTGACGAACGAAACACAGATGTTCCTCTATGTCCGGTCGATGCGCTGCCATATGACGCCAGAAGATAGTAGCTGCCGTTATAATAATGACATTCGGGCGCCCAGAAGCAGTTCACTCCGTCGAAGCCGTCCTTCGCCTCAAAGACATTGACGGGACCGTACCATGTCTCAAGGTCGAGACTGACATAGCAGCCGTAGCCATCAACGGTCGATGCGCCCGTGCCGTACATATAATATATGCCGCCGTTGACCAGAACAAACGGATCGCGGATAACGACATCGCGTACATTGACGCTGTGCGATGTATCTATCCCGAGAGCCCTCAGGTCGTCGGTGCTTCTGTTTTCCTGCGCGTATGCGCCCGGGACAATAATACTCATGACCATAACAACCGCCGCCAATGCCGATAAAAACCGTTTCATTTTGCAGCTCCTCTCCTCTGTTTTTTTCAAGTATATCATATATATTATTTGCTTTTCAATATAAAAGCGCCCCGAAGACAAATTCTTCGGAGCGCGTTTTTTTACATCAGCTGTTCTATAACCGCCGAATAGAGGCTCTCGGGGTCAGCGAGGATTTTATCCCGGACGCTCTGCGCCTGCTCCATATCCGCGACATAGAGAGTCAGCGTCATAAGGTCGTTGAAAGTGAATCTGACATTGCACCCGTTTTCGAGCGGGATTATCTCGACCGGCGTCTCTTTCATGCGGCGTTCCTGTTTGAGAAGCTCTTCCGCGGTCGCGAGTGCCTTGTCGCGCACGGCGCGCGGCAGTTCGTCCTCGATATTCGCCGCCGTCTTTCCCGCTGCGGTGAGGCTCAGCAGTTCGTCGTCATCGCTCTTGTCAACTTCAACGCTCCCGCCCTCGATAAGGCTTTCGAGCGCCTGGCTCGCTTCAAAGTAGTTCGCCAGTCCCTCGCGCTGAATGACCTCCATCAGCTGGCGGCGCGACAGTCCCCGCTCGGTGTTCTTGAGCAGAAAAGCTATCAGCACTTTTATTTCATTACGGTTGCGCAGTCCACCCGGCTCAACGCCCGCGGAAAATGCATCGTATCCGTCCATAGGGTCTCCTGTTTCGTTTGAGATTCTCTTACTTCTTCTTGCTGAAATCTATCGGGGCAATGGGCTTGCCGTAATAGCCGGTCGTCTTGAACTCATCGCTGATGAAGTTCTCGCGGCTCCACGCTCTGCCCCAGATGTTCGCCCAGCCTTCGCAGTAGAGTTTATAATATGATACACCGTCCTCTTTGCGCATTCTGACGAATTTGGGGACGTTGCACCAGATAAACGACGGTATCGCTATCACAAAAGCCCAGAGAGGTCCGAGCAGAAGCGACTGAATGGTGTGGCCGTACTCATGCATGCGTGTGTCGTGGACTCTGTCCGCCGGGCGGTCGGGATTCATGAAAATGAATATTCCGAGCGACACGCCGCCGAAATTATCGTGCGGGACATATGTAACAAACGCGTTGTTGAAGCGCTCGTGCTTATACTTTTTTCTCAGCGCGAGAAAGCCAATTCCGCCGACAAGATTCTGCGGCAGCGCCCAGGTGAACTGGACTAAATAGAAAAGAAATTTTTTCATTATTATCCACTCCTTGCAAATCTTTATACATTATACCACACAAAACGCGATGTGTAAAATCTTTTTACCACTCGTCGTTTTCGTCGGCGAGCACGGCATAAGCGCAGCGCACACCGTCGACTCCGGCGGACACTATTCCGCCCGCATATCCCGCGCCCTCGCCGCAGGGGTAAAGCCCGCGGATGTTCGACTGATATATCTCATCGCGCAGAATGCGCACGGGCGAAGACGAGCGGGTCTCTGGCGCCGTGAACACGGCTTCTGGCATGGCGAAGCCCTTGAGCATTCTGTCCATCTTCAAAAGCGCGTCTGCATATGTATCCGTCACTTTCTTCGGCAGTATCTTTCTCAGATCGCTCATCACAACGCCCGTTGGGCAGCTCGGATGAACTGCGCCGAGGCGGGTCGAGGGTCTGTCCGCAAGGAAATCGCCGACAAGCTGCGCCGGGGCGGTGTAATCGCTGCCGCCCGCAAGAAACGCCGCGTGCTCGATCTTTCTCTGCATATCCATTCCCGCGAGCGGATGGTCGCTGCCGAAATTCTCCGGCTCGATACCGACGAGCAACGCGCTGTTAGAGTTTTCAGCGTCGCGCCCGTACTCGCTCATGCCGTTGACGACTATTCCGCCCTCTTCGCTCGCCGCGTTGACCACCGTGCCGCCGGGGCACATACAAAATGTATAAGCTCCGCGCCCGTGCTCCGGGTGGCAGGCGAGCTTATAGTCCGCCGCACCGAGCGCGGGATGCCCGGCAAAGTCGCCGTACTGTGCGCGGTCGATGAACTCGCGCGGATGCTCTATTCGCGCGCCGACCGAAAACGGCTTCTGCATCATCTTGACTCCGTGGGCATAGAGCGTTCTTACAGTGTCGCGCGCCGAATGTCCGGTGCAGAGCAGGACAGTATCCGTCTCGATATCCTCAAAATGTCCGTCATGCTCGGTCTTCACGCCGTGGATATAGCCGTTTGCAACTATTATATCCGTCATTTTGCAGTTGAATCTGATTTCGCCGCCGAGCGAGATTATCTCTTTTCTTATATTGCGGACAACCTCGGCAAGGCGGTCGGTGCCGATATGCGGCTTTGCCGACCAGCGTATCTCCTCGGGCGCGCCGTGGTTAGCAAGCTCGTCTATAACAAAGCGGCAGAGCGGGTCTTTTATGCCCGTTGTGAGCTTGCCGTCCGAAAAAGTTCCTGCGCCGCCCTCGCCGAACTGAACGTTCGATTCGGGATTGAGTCTGCGCTCGCGCCAGAAGGTCTGAACATCTTTCTGCCTGTCTTCGATATGCGAACCGCGCTCGAGAATGAGCGGCTTGAAGCCCGCCCGGGCGAGAGCAAGCCCCGAAAACATGCCTGCGGGGCCGAATCCGACTATAACAGGGCGCAGTTCGCTCGTGCGCTTTACCTCCGGGGGGGTAAAGTCAACTTTCTTTACCGTTTCAACACCAGAGCCGCAACGCTTGAGAATCGCGTTTTCGTCGCCGTCAACATCAACTTCTACATTATACACAAAGAAAATGTTGTCCTTTTTGCGCGAATCGACCGCTTTTTTCGTCACTCTCAGTGTGCGTATTCTGTTTTCGTCAAGGCGAAGAGCTTTACCTGCCGCGCGCCTGAGATCGTGTTCGTCCGCAGTCAGCGGAAGCTTTATCTGATTTATTTTAAGCATACTTTTTCTCCGTTAAATAGATTTTGCCGCGCTCTCCCCTGCGAGCAGACCGGAAGCCCACGCCCATTGGAGATTGAAGCCGCCGCAGCCGCCGTCAACATCGAGAAGCTCCCCGGCGCAGAAAAGCCCGGGCACTTTCTTCGATTCAAGTGTTTCGCGGTCGAACTCATTTATATTGACTCCGCCGCGCGTGACCTGCGCATTTGAAAAGCCTTTGGTGCCATCAAATGTTACTTTGAAGTTTTTCGCCGTGCGCGCGAGATTCAGCAGTGCATTTCTGCCGAGCAACTGCGTGTCCGACTTTGAATCAACACCCGCCGTCTTTATAACCGCCGCTCCGACGGCGCGCGGCAGAATGCCTATCAGCATATCCTCGCATTTCCCGCCGAGTCCCGACAAGAAATCAGCTATCTCCCGCTCCCCCATCGACGGAATTAAATCGAGCGACGCGCTGACGGGCGAACGCTTCGCCGCCTTTGCTATGTCTGCGCTTATCTCCATCGCGGCTATGCCGGAAAGCCCGTAATCAGTGAAGAGCAGTTCACCGCGCGAGGTTCGCCCTGCGGCGCTTATCACCGCATCGTGGACGCGCATGCCCTTGAGCTGCCTCAGCTGTTTGTCCGGCGAGGTCAGCTGGACGAGCGAGGGGTAAAGCTCGGTAACAGTATGTCCAAGCGACGAGAGGAGCTTATACCCGCTCCCGTCCGAGCCCTGCGACGGCGACGCACAGCCGCCAGTGCAGATTATAATCCCGCGCGCTCTGTACCGCCCGTTTATCAAAAAGCCGCCGTCGGTTTTCTTTATACCCTCGCACTTGTCCTCGCATATGCTTTTCACCCCGAGGCGTTCCGCCTCAAAGCGCAGGCAGTCGAGCACGCCTGACGCGGTGTTGCTCATCGGATAGACTCTGCCGCAGCTGTCGCTGTAGGTCAAAAGCCCGATGCTTTTAAAAAATTGCAGAACCCGCTGCTCGTCGTATTTCTCGAACACCGAATCGGCAAATTCGCGGTTGGTGTAGCCGTGCGACCGGGCGTTGAGATTCGTCAGATTGCATCTGCCGTTTCCTGTGGCGAGTATTTTCTTGCCGACACGGGGCAGACGCTCGAGCATGGCGACGCGAAGCCGCGGCAGTGTGCGCTTTGCGCTTATCGCCGCCGCAAGCCCCGACGCTCCCGCGCCGACTATCAATATGTCAAAGCTTTCTTTCATATCAATTTCCTTTGCTTTATATCAGAAGAGCGATGCGATACACCGCAAAGCTCACTGTCCACGCTGTTATAAATTCAAAAATCAAAACTTTTAAAGTGCTCTTTGTCCCCAGCTCGCGCCGAAGAGCCGCGACCGCCGCAACGCACGGCATACTCAGCAGAGAGAAGCTCATAAACGCGCACGCCGCCTGCGGAGAAATTATATCTCTCACGCTCTGCGCCGAGCCTATTAAAATACCGAGTGTGCTGACCGTCGTCTCCCTCGCGACAAGCCCGCTGATAAGAGCCACACAGCACCGCCAGTCGCTGAGCCCGAGCGGAGAGAATATAAACGAGATCGCACCGCCTATCCTGCCGAGCATGCTGAATTTTGCGTCGGCGGCATGATGCATGGAAAAATCAAAATAACCGAGCGTCCAGATAACGACGCTCGCCGGGAATAGCACCGCACCCGCTTTTTTCAAGAATTCGCGCAGCCTGTCGCGCACATAGCGAAGCGCCGAGCGCACGGACGGCATACGGTACTCGGGCAGTTCAAAGACAAACGGCGGTTCGTCGCCCTTGAAAACCCATCTTTTGAGTATCAGCGAACCCGCGCAGGCACAGGCTATGCCGAGCGAATAAATCAAAATCACGGCGACCCAGCGCACATTCGGGAAGAACGCCGAGATGAGCATGGCATAGACGGGCATTTTCGCGCTGCACGACATGAACGGTATAACCGCCGCGCAAATTTTCTTTTCGCGCCCCGCATGCAGAGTGCGCGTGCTCATCAGCGCAGGCACGGAGCAGCCGAAGCCCATGAACAGCGGGACGAACGACTTGCCTCCGAGGCCAAGCAAGCGCAGCGGATAATCCGCGATAAACGCACCGCGCGCCATATATCCGCAGTCCTCGAGCAGACCCAAAAAGAAGAACAGCAGGGCTATCTGCGGCAAAAACGAGCACACCGAGCCGAGACCCGCGAGGATTCCCCCGCAGACGAGATCTTTTACCCATTCGGAAGCTCCAAGCAAACCGAGCAGGCGCATCAGGGCATCGGCAAGAGTGCCGTTTATAAGCGAATCCGCCAGCTCGCCGAGTCTCGTGCCGAGCGAGCCGAAGGTGAGATAAAACACAGTCAATACCGCCGCCAGAAACAGCGGCACGGCAGCAAAGCGGTTGAGCAGGATTTTATCCGCGCGGCGGGAAAAATTTTCCCCGCTCCGTTTGCTTTTTCTGAGCGCCTTTTTGCAGACGCCGTCGGTAAACCTATATATATGCGAGACGGTCAGCAGTTCGCGGTCGGAGTTCTCCGTCTCGTTCGATGAAATCAAATTTTCAATTACCTGCGCTTCTCTTTGAGAGAGCAGATCACAGGCACTTATGTCCCCACGCATGAGCCGCAGAGTTTCGATCCCTGTCGGAATACTCTTATCTTTGCATACGGGCGATATCAGTTCTGCTATCAGCTTCGCGCCGTCGGGCAGAAAATCATATCGCGGACTTGATATTTTCTCTTGAAACGCGTTTTCGCACGCCGCGAGCAGTTCGTCAATCCCCGTATTTTCCGCCGCGCTGACGGGCACCGCACGGATGCCGAGCAGCGCGCCTAAGAGATTATAATCGAGCTTATCGCCGCGCTTTTTGAGTACATCGGTCATATTCAGCGCCGCAACCGTCGGCACGCCGAGAAGTTCAAGCTGAACGGTCAGATACAAGCTGCGCTCAAGGTCGTTTGCGTTGATAACATTGATTATCAAATCGGGCTTTTCGTTTATGAGAAAACCGAGCGCCGCGCCCTCTTCGTCCGAGAGCGTGCGTAGAGAATATATCCCCGGCAGGTCAACAAGCTCCGCGCCGTGAAGGCTTTTTATTATTCCCGAGCGCTTCTCGACCGTCACGCCCGGCCAGTTGCCGACATGGCAGTCAGAGCCGGTCAGAAGATTAAAGAGCGTTGTCTTGCCGCAGTTCGGGTTGCCCGCGAGTGCAATGCGCATGCTCATCGCAGCACCGTCAGCCTTATGCACTTCGCCTGCGAGCGTCTGAGCCCGAGCTCGCAGCCGCGCACCGTAACCGTCACCGGGTCGCCGAACGGCGACGAGATGCCGGCGGTCAGCAGAGTCCCGGGAGTCAGCCCCAGATCGAGCAGCCGGCTGCGCCGCGCACCGGAGATAAGAAGCGATTCGATATACCCGCTCTCGCCGGGAGCGAGCCTGTCGGCAGTAGTTGTCATATACTCTCCGTTCCACCGCCGTAACGGTAAAATTATATTCCCACGCGCCCCGCTTGTCAACATCAACGCCGTGACGCGAATAATAATTGACTTATCACGCCGCAAGTGGTATTATTAGGCTGAGAGAAAGTGAAAATGATGGGCGTTTTTTCTGATATCCGTGCAATAATTCTATTGTATCGGACAGGTTTTTTATTTTATAAAACGCCGCCCCGAAGTTGACATAAATATAAAAAACGACTTTTTCAGGGAGTGAATTTGTTTGAAGGGTATCATTCTCGCCGGCGGATCCGGCACGAGGCTCTATCCTCTGACCATGGTTACGAGCAAGCAGTTATTGCCCGTATATGACAAGCCGATGATATACTATCCGCTGTCGACGCTCATGCTCGCGGGCATACGCGAAATACTCATAATCTCCACCATAGACGATACGCCCAAGTTCGAGCGTCTGCTCGGCGACGGAAGCCAGTTCGGCTTAAAGCTCTCCTACGCCGTCCAGCCCAAGCCCGAGGGACTCGCCCAGGCGTTTATAATCGGCGAGGACTTCATCGGCGACGACAGCGTTGCCATGGTGCTCGGCGACAATCTGTTCTACGGCAACGGCCTCGGTCATCTGCTCAGAGAGGCAGCGAAGCAGCAGAACAGAGCGACTATTTTCGGCTACTATGTCGAGAATCCGCAGAGCTTCGGCGTTGTCGAATTCGACGACGACGGCGTGCCGGTATCGATAGTCGAAAAGCCCAAGCATCCGAAGTCGAACTACGCTGTAACGGGACTCTATTTCTACGACAACAGGGTCGTCGAATACGCAAAATCGCTCAAGCCCTCCAAGCGCGGCGAGCTTGAGATAACCGACATAAACAAGATATATCTCGAAAACGGCGATCTCGATATCCGCCTTATGGGCAGAGGCTTCGCGTGGCTCGACACGGGCACCGTTGACGCACTGCTCGACGCTGCGAACTTCATCAAGACCGTTGAACGCCTGCAGGGTATAAAAATTTCTGCGCCGGAGGAGATAGCCTATAACATGCGCTGGATAAGCAAGCGCGCGCTGCTCGAATCGGCGGAGAAATACGGCAAATCCTCCTACGGTCAGCATCTGCTCAGCGTTGCCGAGGGCAGGATACTCTACACGAGCAACGATATAAGCGGCATCGGCGAGCGCCCGCGCTGGGGCATCGAGAGCGAGCAGGAGAAGCACTGACCGCCAGTAGCATTGTTATGAAAGGTAATGACGATATATGAAAAAAATTGAAACTCCGCTTGACGGCGCGTTTATTATCGAGCCGCAGGTTTTCGGCGATGTACGCGGCTGGTTCTACGAGAGCTACTCGAAGCAGAAGATGCACGACATCGGCATAGACGTTGAATTTGTCCAGGACAACCGCTCTTTCTCGGCTCAGCAGGGCACGCTCAGAGGTCTGCACTGCCAGACTCCGCCCATGGCGCAGACAAAGCTTCTGACCTGCCTGCGCGGCAGAATAATGGATGTCGCGGTTGACATAAGACGCGGTTCGCCGACATACATGCAGTGGACGGCGGTCGAGCTCAGCGGCGAGAACAAGAAAATGTTCTTCATCCCCAAGGGCTTCCTGCACGGCTTCGTGACGCTGACCCCCGACGTTGAAGTCTCATACAAAGTCGACGAATACTACGCACCCGCAAACGACAGAAGCGTAAAATTCGACGACCCGGATATCGGAGTTGACTGGGGCGTAAAGGTGCCGATTCTCTCGGACAAGGATATGAAAGCTCCCCTGCTCAAGGACAGCGATATCGAATTCATCTATTAATAAAAACCAAAGCGGACAGAGTGCATACCCTGTCCGCTTTAGTTTATGCTGCACCCGATAGGTGCAGCACATATATAGGAGATAAGAGGTTATCAATATTAATTTTCTTCGCTCCCCGTTTTATACGGGCGGATTATATCACAAGTTTATCGGCTTGTAAATAGGATGGGTACGAGCGGCACTTTTAACGGTACAAACTGCATCGGGAACGAAGAAAATTCCCGATGAATATATAATTATTAAACAAAAACATTGGGATATTTTTAAAAATTATTTGCAATACAGTGCATATAATTGTAGAAAAGAACAACTTTTAAGACTAAAAATGCTACAATAGCAGTGTTGATCGAGAGAATGGTTTTTGCTTATTCTCACAAATATCCAAGGAGAGGTGTAAACTGTGGGAAATGGTATACTGAAATATTTGCTTTTCGCTCTTGCAGGTTATGTTTCGGGAAGCATCATGTACAGCTACCTTATTCCAAAGCTGTTCTGCGGAGTCGATATCGTCAAAGAGGGCGAGGATCACAATCCCGGCATGACCAATGTTATGCGCTGCGTCAGCGTCAAGCTCGGCGTGCTCTGCCTCCTGCTTGATGTCGCAAAAGGCTTCGCTCCGGTATTTCTTGCAAAGCTCTATGTCCCCGACTTCAAAAATATGCTCTTTGCGCTCGTTATAGCGGCGCCCGTGCTCGGTCACGCTTTCACGCCAATACTCAAATTCAAGGGCGGCAAGGCGATCGCCACATCATACGGCGTTCTGCTCGCGCTGATTCCGGACAGCTTCATGGTTCTCAGAATGGCTATAATAACCGCCATATTCAGCCTGATAATCATAGTCAAGCCCGATTCGCTCAGAGTTATTATCTCTATGTTCATCTTTGCCGTCAGCAATTTCTTCTTCCACGACATCACATCGTTTGTCATCGGCTCGCTGATTGTCTCCGCCACGGTCATCCTCAAGCACTTAATGAACTACGGCAACGAGAAATTCAAAGTCAGCTTCCCCTTCCACAAGAAGCACGAAGAAAGCGAAGGCGCGGCACAGGAATCAAAGCAGGAATAAAGCAACAAAAAACATACCGACTGTAAAGTGACAAGCTTTACGGTCGGTTATTTTTATAAAAGCAAAAGCTGCAAAGTGCAGGTCGAGCCCGCATTTTGCAGCTTAAATTTTATTCTGCTCCGACGGCACGCTTGCGGTGCGAGGGATTGCGCTCGATAAGCGGAGGAACTCCGTTTGCAACGCAGCCCGAGGTTATCGCAACGCGCTCAACCGTCGGGTCTGACGGCACATCGTACATGACCGGCTGAAGCACGGCTTCGATTATCGAACGAAGTCCGCGCGCGCCCGTGCCCTTTTCGAGCGTCTTGTCGGCTATCGCCTCAAGAGCGCCCATGTCGAAGTCGAGTTCGACTCCGTCAAGCTCGAACAGCGCCTTGTACTGCTTGGTTATGGCGTTCTTCGGCTCGGTGAGAATGCGCACGAGAGCGGTCTTGTCGAGCTCGTCGAGAGAAGTGAGCACCGGAAGTCTGCCGACAAGCTCGGGGATTATACCGAACTTGACGAGATCCTGATGCACGACCTGCGAGAGCAGATCGCTCTTCTTGAGGTCGCTCTTGCTCTTGACGTCGGCGTTGAAGCCGAGCGCGGAGCCGCCCATTCTCTTCTCGATTATCTTCTCGATGCCGTCGAATGCGCCGCCGCAGATGAAGAGGATATTCGAGGTATCGACCTGGATGAACTCCTGCTGGGGATGCTTTCTGCCGCCCTGCGGGGGAACATTGGCAACCGTGCCCTCGATTATCTTGAGCAGCGCCTGCTGAACGCCTTCGCCGCTGACATCTCTTGTTATCGACGGATTCTCCGACTTTCTCGCTATCTTATCGATCTCATCGACATAGATTATGCCGCGCTCGGCGCGCTCTATGTCGTAGTCCGCAGCCTGGATTATTCTGAGCAGGATGTTTTCAACATCCTCGCCGACATAACCCGCCTCGGTGAGCGTGGTCGCGTCCGCTATGGCGAACGGAACATCGAGTATCTTCGCGAGGGTCTGCGCAAGCATCGTCTTGCCGACACCCGTGGGTCCGAGAAGAATGATATTGCTCTTCTGAATCTCAACATCGCTGTTCTTCGCGCTGTTTATTCTCTTATAGTGGTTATAGACCGCGACGCTCAGCGTTTTCTTCGCCTCGTCCTGACCTATAACATACTCGTCGAGCTTCTCTTTGATCTCATGGGGCTTGGGGAGCGGCTTATCACTCGTGCGCTGACCGCCCTTGCGGCGGGAACGCTTTTCGTCCGCCTCAATTATATTGAGGCACTGCTCCACACACTCGTTGCAGATATATACCCCCGGACCGGCGATAAGCTTCTCGACCTGATCCTGTGTTTTCTGGCAGAAAGAACAGCGGACTGTCCTTTCCCTCTTATCATCATCACGCGGCATAACAGCCCTCCGGATTTATCTGTTGTAAATTATTTTATCTGCAAGTCCGTATTCGACGGCTTCCTCCGCTGTGAGGAAATTGTCGCGCTCGGTCTCGCGCTCAACAAACTCAATCGGTTTGCCCATATTCTCAGCTAAAATTCTGTTGATTCTCTCTCTGGTCTTGAGGATATGATCGGCGGCAATCTTTATCTCCGTCGCCTGACCCTGAGCACCGCCGAGAGGCTGGTGGATCATAACTTCACTGTTGGGCAGCACAAGGCGTTTGCCCTTTGCGCCCGCGGCAAACAGGAACGCACCCATCGATGCCGCTATGCCCATGCAGATGGTCGAAACATCGCACTTGATGAACTGCATGGTGTCGTATATCGCGAAGCCTGCGGTGACTGAACCGCCGGGGCTGTTGATATAAAGGCTAATATCTTTTTCGGCGTCCTGACCCTCAAGGAAGAGAAGCTGCGCAACCACTACGCTCGCCGTTGCGTCGTTTATCTCGTCGGAGAGGACGATTATCCTGTCGCTGAGCAGGCGGGAATAGATATCGTATGAACGCTCGCCTCTGCTGGTCTGTTCGATAACGTAAGGTACTAATGCCATTACTTTTTCCTCCTTTGTTGTCCGATGCAGGTGCCGTATGCTTGCGCCCGCCCGGCGAAAAAGCCGGACGGGAGCAGTACGGATTAATTATAGTATCGTTTGGCGAAGATTATTCAGCGTCTTCCGCTTTCTTCTTCGCGGGAGCCTTCTTTGCGGGCTTCTTCTCAGCAGCCTCGGCATCGTCGGCCTTCTTTGCGGCAGTCTTCTTCGCCGCGGGCTTCTTGGCGGGAGCCTTCTTCTCGGCTTCGCCCTCGTCCTTCTTTGCAGCGGCTTTCTTCGCGGGAGCCTTCTTCGCTGCGGGCTTCTTCTCGGCAGCCTCAGCGTCGTCGGTCTTCTTTGCGGCGGCTTTCTTTGCCGGAGCCTTCTTAGCCGCAGCCTTCTTGCCGGGCTTGAGAGCCTTTGCGTTGTCAACGACGAACTTGACAACCTTCTCCTTGAGCAGGTCAGCCTTGAGCAGATCCTCGGCTATAAGGCTCTTGATCTTCTCGACTTCCATGCCGTACATCTCGGCGAGCTTCTTGAACTCCTCCTCGATATCTTCGGCGCTGACTTCGATCTTCTCGTCCTCTGCTATCTTGTCGAGAGCAAGACCGAGCTTGACCTGAGAAACAGCCTGCTCGCGCATGGAGCTCTCGAAAGCTTCCTTGTCGGTGCCCATGTATGAAAGATAGGTATCAACATCGATGCCCTGCTGAGCGAGTCTCTGAGCGAAGTTGTTGATGTTCTCCTCTTTCTGGGTGTCGAACATGACTTCGGGGATCTCAGCCTCGACATTGGCAACAAGCTCTTCCATGAGCTTTGCCTCGAACTCCTTCTCGACATCGGACTGTCTGTGCTCAAGCATATCAGCCTCGACGCCCTTCTTGAGCTCGTCGACGTTATCGTAATCAAGATCCTTCGCGAACTCATCGTCGAGCTCGGGAAGCTCCTTGACCTTTATCTCGTGAAGAGTGACCTTGAAAGTGGCATCCTTGCCTGCAAGCTCGGGAGTGTACTCCTCGGGGAACTTGACATTGACGTCGAAGCTCTCGCCTGCGTTGTGGCCGATGACCTGATCCTCAAAGCCGGGGATGAACTGACCCGAACCGAGCTCAAGCTCATAGTTGGAACCCTTGCCGCCCTCAAAAGCCTTGCCGTCGACAAAGCCCTCGAAGTCGATGACTGCGATGTCGCCCTTGGCGGCTGCGCGATCCTCAACGGTGATGGTTCTTGCGTTGCGCTCTCTCATAGCTTCGATGCGTGCATCAACCTCTTCGGGGGTGACGGCAGCTTCAGCCTTCTCGGCCTCGAGACCCTTGTAAGCCTTGACTTTGATATCCTCGGGCTTGACGGTGACTTTCATCTCGAAGAGAACGCCGTCCTCGCCGATCGACTTAACATTGACGTCCTTCGGGCTGTCAACAGGCTCGATGCCCGCTTCCTTATAAGCGTCGGAAACAGCCTCGGGGAAAGCTATCTCAAGTGCATCTTCATAGAAGACATCCTTGCCATAGAATCTCTCGATCATGGCAAGAGGAGCTTTGCCCTTGCGGAAACCGGGAAGTGCGATCTTGTTCTTGGCCTTGTTATAAGCCTTGAGAACAGCAGCCTTGAACGGCTCTGCGCCGATCTCGATCTCCAGCGTATAGACGTTGGTGTCCGTTTTGTTTGATGATTTTAAACTCATTCGTTTTTCCTCCCATTATACAGGTAACTCTAAGATTATAGCAGAGATATGTTAAAATTTCTACACTATTTTTCAGATTTTCTGCCAAAACAGGGATTTTTTCTTCGTTTTAGCCGCAAAATCCGCCGACGGGCAGAAATTACGGCTGTTTTTCAATAAGTTTGGGCAAAAATTCGAGGTAATCGCCGGAGATAAGAGAAAACTTTATCCCGTCGCGCTCGCCCTCGAAAGCGCTTTTTGTTGCAAAAGAATGGAGATGCCCGTAGAAGCACCGTTTTATTTTGTACTCGACGAGGACATCATATATTTCGGGGCATATCCTATCCTGCGTTATCGGCGGATAGTGGAGAAACACGACCGGCTCGCCGCCGAGCGCGATTCCGCTTTCTATCGATGTGCGGAGCCGTCCCGCCTCGCGCAGAAGAACTTTTTTGTCCGCGTCCTCCTCCGCGTCGAAGAACCAGCCGCGTGTGCCGCAGACGGAGATATTGCCGACGGACACCGCGCTGTTGTGGACTATAGAGAGCGTTTCAAAGCCCTTTTCTTTGAAAAAATTTTCCATTTTCCTAGCGGTGTTCCACCAGTAGTCATGATTGCCTTTCATGAGTATTTTTTTGCCGGGGAGCGAGTTGAGAAAAGCAAAATCTTTCTGAGCACCCTCGAGCGACATCGCCCACGACACATCGCCTGGGATAACCACCGTGTCGCCGTCCGAGACAACAGCCCGCCAATTTTTTTCGAGGCGCTGCACATAGTCGCTCCAGCCGTTGAATATATCCATAGGCTTGTCCGCGGACAGGGAAAGATGCGTATCCGCAATTGCAAAAAGTGACATCGTGCTCTCCTTTTCTTTTTAATAATCGGGCTTCGAGCCGGGCAAAATACTTTCAGCGGCATGAGCCGCAAAAACATTCGGAGGTAATCGAAAATGGATAAGGTCATCAAGGATATCCGCTGCAACGCCTGCAACTGCGTCCATCACGCGGACGATTACAAGTGCACCGCAGGTCACATCGAAATAGGCAACACGAGCGCCTGCTCATGCCAGGACACGCTGTGCGCAACATTTGAGCTCGACAACTCGAAGAAGCACTGCGGCTGCTGAACACGGGGAACGCCCCGCGTCATATACCGAGCAGTCTGAAAACAGCCTTCTCCATGCTGTCCCTGTCGCAGACGTCCCTGAATCTCACGGGCTTGTCCCTGAGATCGGCGAGCTGCGGGGGGCAGCTTGTCTTTGTCACGCGGGCAAGCTCACCGACCATGCTGAACTCGTCAAGCCCCTCGGATGCGCCGGGTTCGACTGCGTCGAGCACGCTGCGGCTGAACTTGAACGGGTTTGCGGTCGAGTCGATAACGGTGGGAGTCTTGTCCCCCGTTTTTTCTGCATATTTTTCATAGACATTGATGCCGACAGCCGTGTGCGTGTCGCACAAATAGCCATAGTCTTCAAATGTCTTTTTAATCGTATCTTTCGTGCCCTCATCGTCGCAGCAGCCGGCGCAGAAAACGGAGTTTATTGCGCTCATTACATTTTCGGGCATGGTGTACTTGCCCTTCTGCTTGAGATCGCCCATCATCTCGCGCACGAACTCATCGGAATAGCCGCTCGCAATGAAGAGCAGGCGTTCAAGGTTGCTCGAAATGAGAATATCCATCGACGGCGACGAAGTCGTATAGAAGCTGCGGTTGATGTCATAAACGCCGGTGTCGAAGAAATCGGTGAGCACGCGGTTTTTGTTCGACGCGCAGATAAGGCGGTCAACCGGCAGACCCATCTCGCGCGCATAGTAGGCGGCGAGGATATTGCCGAAGTTTCCGGTCGGGACGACGAAGTTAATCTTATCGCCCGCCTTGATTCTGCCGTTTCTTATCATGTCGCAGTAGGCGGAGAAATAATAGACAATCTGCGGCACGAGGCGACCCCAGTTGATGGAGTTCGCGGAGGAGAAAGCCATGCCGTGCTCGGCGAGCTTCTTGCCTATCTCTTTGTCGGTGAATATCGTCTTGACTCCGGTCTGTGCGTCGTCAAAGTTGCCCTTTATCGCGCAGACGGCAACATTTGAGCCCTCCTGCGTGGTCATCTGGAGCTTCTGCATGGGGCTGACTCCCTCGTCGGGATAGAACACGAGAATCTTCGTGCCCTCAACGTCCTTGAAGCCCTCAAGAGCCGCCTTGCCCGTGTCACCCGATGTGGCGACAAGAATAACGGTCTCTCGCGTTCCGACTGCCTTTTTGACCGAGACGGTCATAAGTCTCGGGAGCATCTGGAGCGCCATGTCTTTAAATGCGCAGGTGGGGCCGCGCCAGAGTTCAAGAATCTCTTCGCCCGCTTTGAGCTCGTGTATCGGAGCGATATCCTGGGAGGAGAACTTGTTGTCACCGTATGCGCCCTCGACGCAGTAGGCAAGCTCTTCGGCGGTGAAATCGGTAAGATACAGGCTGAGCACACGCTTTGCGCGCTCAACATAGGACATATTCGCCATGGCGGCGATATCGTCAAGGCTCACCTTCGGAATCTCAACGGGGACAAACAGTCCGCCGTCGGCAGAGATGCCCTGAGCAATCGCCCAGGATGAGCTGACGTCTACATTTTTATCTCTTGTACTTGTGTATCGCATAGAGACCATCCTTCGCGTTAAATTACATTTTATTATAGCATAACGCGCCTTGGTTGTAAAACCTTTTCAAAAAAGTGCGCGGCGTTTTCAAAAAATATTTTTTTGCATATCTCCTCGGGTATTCCGTTTTCTTCGAGATAGACGCAGATGCTCGGTATCTTCTCTATTCCGCGAAGCTCCGGCTTTATTCTGCAGCCGTCATAGTCCGAGCCTATGCTGATAACGTCCTCGGCGCCCAGCGAGAGCATATGCTCCGTATGGCGCAGGAGCTCCTCTCTGCCACCGTTTCCGCCGAGGAAGCGGTCATAGAAATTGAGTCCTATAAGCCCGCCGCGCTCGATAATAATTTTTATCTGCTCGTCGGTCAGCGAGCGCACCTCGTTATGAACGGCGCGCGCGTCCGAATGGCTTGCGATAAACGGCGCGTCGCTGAATTCGCACAGGTCATAGAAGCTCCTGTCGCTCAAATGCGACACGTCGGTAACTATGCCCAACTTCTCCATTTTCGAGACAAGCTCCCTGCCCCAATCGGTAAGACCGCCGCCCTCATCGCAGCCGCCCGCGGCTCGATTTTTGTGATTCCATGTGAGGGTTATGAGCCGCAGTCCGCGCTCATAGAGCTTTTCGAGGCGCTCAAGGCTACCGACTCCGCGCGAGCTCTCCATCGCGAGCATGACTCCGCGCGAATGTCCGCGCACGTCCTCGGAAGAGAGTATCGGGAAAACGTCGCCTTTCTTTTTGAGCTCGTCAAAATAGAAATCACATGCCGAGTCGAAATACCCCTCGACGAGCGAATCGTCCATACTGTCGGGGACAAAGACGGCGAACACCTGATTCCAGCGCCCGAAGATGCTTCCGCGCTCAAAATCGATGTCGCGTTCATTCTTTAAAAGGCTGTCTCCGTCGTCCATGCACTCAGTAAGAGTATCGCAGTGCAAATCAAAAAAATCCATAAAATCACCCATAAAATAATATTGCCGACCGAAGCGAATATTACTCAGAAGCTGCTGTCAAACGCATTTTCTATATATTCGCAGGAAATCGGCTCGTTCTCCTTTCCGAGAGTAACTTCCGCCACATCGAAGCGCGGCTGAAGATCGTAGTTATTTTTCTGCATAAAAAGCGAAGCGGTCTCGATTATCCGCTCCTGCTTTGCGCTGCCGACCGCTTCGCGCCCCGGAGCTATCGCGCCGGGCGAGCGGGTCTTGACCTCGGTGAACACCAAAAAGCCGTCCTTTTTAGCTATTATGTCTATCTCACCGAGGCGGCAGCGGTAGTTCGCGGTTATTATCTCATAGCCGTTTTCGCGCATGAAGCGCGCGGCGTATATCTCACCCCAAAGACCGGGCTTTTCCTTTTCGCTGAGCATATTACCACCCCTCCGGCAGTTTCTTCAAAAACGTCTTTCTGTGGACGGGAGATATGCCGAATTCGCGTATTTTTTCATAGTGCAGCTTCGTGCCGTAGCCCTTGTGCTTTTTGAAGCAATATTCCGGATACTGCTCGTCGAGAGAGAGCATATATCTGTCCCTGCTGACCTTCGCCATTATCGACGCCGCGGCTATTGACGCACTCAATGAGTCGCCTTTGATAATGGCCTTCGACGGCACGGGCAGACCCGGCAGGCGGTTGCCGTCCACAAACGCCGCCTGTGGACGCTCGGGCAGAGCATCGAACGCGCGGCGCATGGCAAGAAAGGTCGCATTGAGGATATTCATCTCGTCGATTTCTTCAACGCTCGCGCTAGCGACGGCATAGACGGCGTGCTCCTTTATCTCGTCAAAGAGCAGGTCGCGCTTTTTCTCGCTGAGTTTTTTTGAATCGTTCAAGCCCTCGATAATATAATCTTTGGGCAGTATCACGGCGGCGGCAAAGACCGGACCCGCAAGAGGTCCGCGCCCCGCCTCGTCTATTCCGCAGACGCACTCGAAGCCGTGCTCCGCGGCGGTTCTTTCATAATAATAGCGGTCTATCTCTTCAGCCATCTCAGCCCTCCAAAAATTCGTCGCTGACGACATCGTGGAGCAGCGAGTTGAGATAATTGAGGCTGAACGACGGCGTTGTCGAGCGCACTCCGTGGCGCGATGCGAGCGCGTCGGTGTAGTCCGCGAGGTTATACACTCTGACATTCGAGAAGCCCGAGTCATAGTGGGTGACAGTTCCCGTGAACTTCGCCTTTGTGACCTCGGTCGTGTTCTTTTGATAGTCCTTGGTGACGGTTATGTGCATCATGCCGCCGAGCATTCTCGGGCCTCTGTCCTGCGCGGAAATAAAATTGCCGAGCGAATAGATAACGAGAACTTTTCTGCCGTCCGCGGCGGTTATGTATTCAACGGGCTGAATGACATGGGGATGAGTGCCTATAATTATATCCGCACCCCAGTCAGCAAGCTTCTGCGCGAGCTCATGCTGGCGATCCGTCGGCGTGTGGGTATATTCCTCGCCCCAGTGGACGTTGACTATCGTCATGTCGCTTATCTCGGACGCCGCCTTGACGCGTTTTTCTATCCTGTCCTCGTCCGCGCCGAGCATAAGTATCGTCTTGCTGCCCTCGGGCAAGCTCAGTCCGTTCGTGGGCTCGGTCAGCCCGACATAGGCGAATTTAATGCCCTTGACAGTGTTTGTCGGTATGGTTTTGTAGTCCTCTTCGTCGAGATAAGCTCCGCAGAAGACAACATTCTTGCTCTTCCAGAACTTTATGGCATTTCTCAGCCCGCTCTCGCCCTTGTCAAGCGAGTGGTTGTTCGCGATATTAAAAACATCGAAGCCTATCTTCACCATCTCGTCGCCGAGCTCCGTCGGGGAATTGAAGCAGGGATATGTACTCGGTGCTTTCTCGGGGTCGATTATCGTCTCCTGATTGATTATGCTTATATCAGCCGCCGCAACGGTAGAAGCGACATTTTTATAGGCATAGGTGAAGTCGTAGCCGCCGGTCGCCGAGCGGGCGTGCGCCTGATTGTATATGACCCCGTGAATAAGATTATCGCCCACGGCGAGGATATTCACGCTGACGGGCTCGCGGGTGTCGGCAGTCGTGCTCTCGGAGGTGTTTTCCGCCTCTCCGCCGGCGGGCACTGCCCTCTGACAGGCGCAGAGCATGAGCAGAGCCGCCAAAAGAGCTATAACTCTGAGAATTGATTTCTTTTTCATGATATCCCTCTCTTTTTATATAATCAGTCGAGCGTTATTCTGCCTAATTTGCCCGCGCGGTACTCGTCGAGGAGCATGACCGCCGCGCGCTCCGTATCCGGCTCGCCGCCGCTTATCAGCATTCCGCGCTTTCTCGCGAGCATCTCAAGGCGTTCAAATTCCTCGCTCTCCGGCGGAAATTCGAGCTTATATCTTTCTTTTATTCTCTCGGGATAGTTCTCGTTCATTATCGTCAGAAAGCGCGCCGCGATAAGCTCGATATCAAGAATAGTGTCCTTGACCGAGCCGATAAACGCGAGGCGCAGACCCACGTCCGGGTCGTCAAACTTCGGCCAGAGCACGCCGGGCGTGTCGAGCAGCTCGATGCCGCTCCCGATGCTGAACCACTGGTTCTGGCGCGTGACTCCGGGCTTGTCCGCAACTTTTGCCTTGTTCTTGCCCGCCATGCGGTTGATAAACGAGGACTTGCCTGTGTTAGGTATACCGACTACCATCAAGCGAAGCGGCTTGCCAGCCATGCCCTTTTGAGCGTTCGCCTCGATTTTATCGGCGAGCATACGGCGGACGGTCGGCGCAAAGGCGTTTAAGCCCTTGCCCGAGCGGCAGTCAACGGCTATCGCCGTCACGCCCTGCTTGCCGAGTTCGGATATCCTGCGGCGCGTCGCGTTTTCGTCGGCGAGGTCGCATTTGTTGAGAATGACCATGAGCGGCTTTTGTCCGATAAGCTCCGGCAATTCGGGGTTTCGGCTGCTCACGGGCACACGCGCGTCAACTATCTCGACCACCGCATCAACGAGCGGCAGGCTCTCTTTTATCTGCCTGCGCGTCCGAGCCATATGACCCGGGAACCACTGGACATAAAGATCTCCGTTTTCCAAAATTCTTCCTCCTTAGGACTATATGCGCCAATATTTTGCGCGCCGTATATAAAAAATGCTTTTCGGCTTTACTAAATGAGTATAGCAAAAAAACTTTGTCTTTACAAGCAAAAAACGCAGCCGAAGCTGCGTCTTGATTGCATATTATAGCGCGGACAGGTTATTTGTCCGAATCCGGATTGAAATTATAGTAGACATCCCACTGACCGAACGGCATTATCCTGCCGATGACCTTGCCCATGATGTACTTCTCGTCGATAAATCCGACAACTCTCATGCGGCTGTCCGTCGAGTCGTTTCTGTTGTCGCCCATAACAAAGAGCATACCCTCGGGCACGGTCGCGGGAAATTCTATATTGCCGCGGGAATATGTAGGCTCGAGCGTATATTTTTCGTCGAGCGCTTTGCCGTCAACATAGACAACGCCTTTTTCCGTGTCAATATCCACCGTCTGACCGCCGACCGCGATAACGCGCTTTATCAGCGTCTTATGCATGGCGTTGGGCTGGGCGACGATAACTATGTCGCCGTAGTCAAACGAGCGCTTGAGCGAGCTTATCGCCACGGTATCGCCGTTATTGAGAGTCGGGTTCATCGATGCGCCGGAGACGACGAGCACGCGAGTCACAAAAGTGAAAACAATGGCAATCACCGCAACCGCCGACACAACGACGGAGACTATATCATAGATATTGCTGACCGTCTTTGAATTCTTCGGCTGCTTTTTAAAGTCAGCCTGCTCTTCCGTATTCATTTGAAGTTCATTATTTTCCTGCATAACAGTCCGCCTTCAAATCTCAAGCCTTGCGGCTCAGTTTTTGATTATTTCAATCTTGTCAAACGGGTAGAACCTGAAAACGACCTTGCCGAGAACCTTGTTCTCGTTTATAAAGCCGATATCAGTCGAACGCGAATCGAGGGAATCGTTCCTGTTGTCTCCGAGAACAAAGAGCTTGCCCTCGGGAACGGTCACGGGAAAAGTCATATCATAGCTCAGATTCGTCGGAGTGTTCACATACGGCTCGTCGAGCACCTGACCGTTGACGCTGACGGTGCCCTTATAAAAATCTATATCCACCGTGTCGCCGCCGACCGCGATAACGCGCTTTATTATCGACTCATCCTTGCGCGTGGCGTGGGATATTATTATAACATCGCCGCGCTCGTAGCCGGAAAAGCTATGTACGCACGCGACCCTGTCGCCGCCGCTGAAGCTCGGGAGCATTGAGTCGCCGATAACTGCGGCGGGTCTGAACATCAGCGAAAAGAACAGCATGAGTATAATAACAGCCGACTCGAGCGTGGCAACCACGTCATATACTATGCCCCACAGTTTTTGATTCCGCTCGGGCAGCTCTTCTCCGCTGTCTGCCTCCCGCGAGAGCGCGGCAGGATATTCAAATTTGAACCAATATTCCTCGACTCTGCGCATTGCCCTGCAAACCCCGTTTAAAGTGAAAAAAGGTGTAACAAATAAATGTTACACCCTCATTCGCACAATTATTTGACCTGGCTCTTAACTCTTGCGGCCTTACCGACTCTGTCTCTGAGGTAATAGAGCTTGCTTCTGCGGACCTTACCGCTTCTGATGAGCTCAACCTTAGCAACGTTGGGTGAATGTACCGGGAAGACTCTCTCGACGCCGACACCGTAGGAAACTCTGCGAACGGTGAAGGTCTCGGAAACGCCCGAACCCTTGCGGGCAATAACGGTTCCTTCGAAAGCCTGAATTCTTTCTCTCTCGCCCTCGCGGATCTTAACGGAAACCTTTACGGTGTCACCGATCTTAATCTGGGGGATCTCGTCGCCTGTTTTAAGCGAATCCTGTGCAATAACTTTGAGTGCGTCCATTTTATATTCCTCCGTTGATTTTCAGACGTTCGTAACAAATTAGATGAAAGAGGAGCGCCCGCTTTAATGTGGTGCGGCCATGCCGCTTCGGCATTAAACCCCGTCATCGAAGCTGTGACGGATAACAAATGCTTAGATATTTTAGCACAAAGTGCCGGACAATGCAAGTGTTTTTTGATTTTATTTTTCGCAGCGCAGGCAATATTATATATAAAAGTATAGTCTGCGTTTCGTCAGTTCATGACAGGCTCATATTATACCGCATATATCGTCAAAAATCAAACCGATAGTAATACTTACAATAATTTTCAAGCCGAATGTTTTTTAAGGCTATTGACAAAGTGTATACGAAAGAGTAGAATAGCTGTCGAAATTTAATATTTCCTTATTGAGAGCGGCTGAGGGAACAGGCCCTGTGAAGCCCGGCAACCTGATTATTCAAGGTGCTAAATCCTGCGGTGCAGACCGGAAGATAAGGCCGGCGGCGGAAAAATTCCGTATCGCCCAGAAGTGCTTAGCGGTTTCGCCAAGCGCTTTTTTTATTTGTCAGAAGGAGGACAAAAACATGGCAAACTACTTTTTCACATCCGAATCCGTAACGGGCGGACATCCCGATAAGATCTGCGACCAGATCTCCGACGCAGTCCTTGACGCTATCCTCGCCGAGGACAAAAACGGCAGAGTTGCCTGCGAGTGCTGCTGCACGACCGGCATGGTCATGATAATGGGCGAGATAACCACGAGCGCAAAGATAGACATCCCCTCGATAGCGCGCCAGGTCATCTGCGACATCGGCTATGACAGCCCCGAAAAGGGCTTCGACGGTCACACCTGCGCTATACTTACAACTATAGACAAACAGTCCCCCGACATCGCCCTCGGCGTTGACCGTCAGGGCGCGGGCGATCAGGGAATGATGTTCGGCTATGCGTGCCGCGAGACTCCGGAGCTTATGCCTCTGCCCATCTCGCTCGCCCACAAGCTCGCCGCTCAGCTGACGAAAGTCCGCGCGGACGGCACTCTCCCCTATCTCAGACCCGACGGAAAGACTCAGGTCACGGTCGAATATGCCGAGGACGGCACTCCCGTAAGAATCGACGCTGTTGTCGTATCCTCGCAGCACGCCGCATATATCGAGACCGAGACGCTTCGCCGCGACATCGAAAAGAATGTTATCCGCGAGATCATCCCCGCGGACATGATGGACGACAAGACGAAGATATTCATCAACCCCACCGGACGCTTTGTCACCGGCGGTCCTCAGGGTGACAGCGGCCTCACCGGCAGAAAGATAATCGTTGACACCTACGGCGGATATTCACGCCACGGCGGCGGCGCATTCTCCGGCAAGGACCCGACAAAGGTCGACCGCTCCGCAGCATATGCCGCAAGATACATGGCGAAGAACATCGTCGCCGCAGGTCTTGCAGACAAGTGCGAAGTTGAAATCGCCTACGCCATCGGCGTTGACGAGCCCGTCTCCGTTTTTGTTGACAGCTTCGGCACCGGCATTATCCCCGACTCCGAGATAGCCGCCGCCGCGAACGAGGTCTTTGATCTCCGCCCGGCTTCGATAATCAAGGAGCTCGACCTCCGCCGCCCGATTTATCGTCAGGTAGCCGCTCTCGGCCATGTCGGCAGAACCGATATCGACCTGCCTTGGGAGCACACCGACAAGGTCAATGCCCTCAAGGGAGCCGCAGGCATAAAATAAGATATGCATAAAATAAGATATATTTAAAATATTAAAATATATTATTGTATAGCAAACCGCCGCAAGGAAAAATCCTTGCGGTGGTTGATTTTTATTTTGCTTTATCCCCTGCAGCTGTCCTTGCCGCATTTTTTGCAATGCAGATGACTCCTGTCCGGCGTGAGATAATATTCCGCGCCGCAGTACGGGCAGCGCACCGTATCCACACCCTTGAACATAGCTATAGACAAGGAAAGAAACACGGCGGCGGCGAGATAGAAGAATATCGCCGAGGTTATCGGCACTATCACTACAACTATTGCAAACGACGGAACGACAATGCCGAGCACAATAAACACAGCCGTCAACAGTAAAAGCAGCACCGCGGCAACGGGGCGTTTTTTCCGTCCGATTATATTGAATTTTTCAAGAGTTTTGATGCGTTCGTCGTTGCTTTTCATTCCACGCCTCCACACTTTTGCTGACCGTCGGTCACCTTGTGACATTTTTATTATAGCACAAGCAAAATAAGAGTCAATAGCGCAGGACGATATTTTTTAAATCATGATATTATCGGCTAATTTTAAAGTTGAAGGCAAGAGGGTGACACATCGCTGCCGAGCAAATAAAAAGCCGCCGTTTCCGAACTGAATTGATATCGAATCCGGCTTTCGTTTGAACCCCTCAGTCACTTCGTTCAAAGTAAGTATGGGCGGATATCATCCACCCGCGAAATCACACGATTTTATTGATACGCACTTGTAGGGTGCGGCGACTCGACGCACCGCTACCGCGACAGCGGCACGATATGAAATTGTATAATTCACCCTATGCCTTCGCGTCCTACTATAATCAAATGATATACACTGCCCGCGTGGCACCCCTGCAGGGGAGCCGGATTGGCGAAGCCAAGACTGAGGGGTCAACCGCTCGGTCAAAAAATAAGAATTAATTTTATTTAAGCCATGTTTTACAGCCTCTCCGCAAGCTCGGCGATATCGGTTATCTCGGAGCTGAGTTCAAGGAGATATTTTCGTGAATCTTCATCGCGCAGGAGGTATTCGCCGGCGCAGCGCACGGCTCTGTAAAAACGCCGGTCGATTTTCTCCGGGCAGCGGAGCAGCGGACACATACCCGCGCGCGGGTCGGGTACGGGCACTATAACAATTTCGTTTTCGCGCTCGACCGCGAGCGGAAACAGCGGGAATATCCTGCACGCAAGCGGTCTTTTGCGCCTGTCGCAGCCGCCGCGGCAGACGACAACAGGCTCACCGAAGTTGCCCTCGGAATCATTTATTTCAAAATCCGTGCTACTTTCGAGCAGCTCTTTTTCGCCCGGGAACAGACCCATTCCGTCATTTTCATCGCCGGAGCAGCAGCGTGCCGAACAGAGCTTTCCGCAATTAAAAGGCTTGAGCGGGGTTATATTTTCAAGCTCATCGAGCGCCTTTTGCAGCCCGCTTTTGAAATTATTTTTCATATTTCTACCCCTCCGAGCACTTCGCCGACCTTGCCGCAGATCAATAGATCGGCTCGCGAATCCGTCGAAGTCGGGCTCATATTGATAACTACAAGATGTTTGCCGTTGAAGTAGTTCACAAGCCCCGCCGCGGGGTAAACGACCATGCTCGTCCCCGCGATTATCAGCGTGTCGGCTGAGGCTATCGCGCTGACCGCGCCGCGCACCGTTTCGTCATCGAGCGCCTCTTCATAGAGCACGACATCGGGCTTTATCACCCCGCCGCAGGAACAGTGCGGCACGCCCTCGCTTTTTATCATATAGTCAATATCAAAGCTCCTGCCGCATCGCGTACAGTAGTTTCTGAGCACGCTGCCGTGCAGTTCAAACACATTTTTGCTCCCCGCTGCCTGATGCAGACCGTCTATGTTCTGGGTCACGACCGCCGAGAGTATGCCCCTCTCTTCAAGCTCGGCGAGCTTTTTGTGCGCGGCGTTCGGCTTTGCCGAGACGGCATATGAAAGTATTTTATCGCGATAGAATCTGTAGAAATCCTCCGTCTTGCGCTCGAAAAAAGTGTGGCTGAGCATCTGCTCAGGCGGGTAGTCATATTTCTGATTATACAGCCCGTCAACGCTTCTGAAATCGGGTATCCCGCTCTCCGTTGAGACGCCCGCTCCGCCGAAAAATACGAGCGAGTGGGACTGCGATATTATCTGCGAAAGTTCGTTTTTCATCTGTATCACTCCGTTTCTGTCGAAGATAATTATACCATTTTTCGCACGAAATCAAAATATTTTTTACAGATGCGGCTCGAAAAATCCACAGTATTTTTATAGAGATTCAACAAACTTCGGCTTTTTCGGGATTTTTTTGAGATTTTCTATTTACAAACGCTTTTCATGCTGTTATCATAGGGACAACAAGACAGTGAGGTCATCATTATGAAGCTTTCAGCAAAACTGACAGCTAAATATTTTCCCTATTACTTTAGCTTTACCTACTTTTACGGTAAGGCTTATTTGCGTTTGACCGCAGACAGGGAAATGACAGCACCGAGCCGCGCTTAAGGCGCATAAAACTTGGTAATCTCCCCCGCAGTTGAACGCTGCGGGGGTTTTTTATTTTACAAATTTTTACCGGAGGGAAAAACAATGGTAGTTATTCTTAGAGAAAATTACAACGAAGAGCAGCGCGACAATCTTGTGAACTGGCTTGAAAGCCTCGGCATCACGGTTCACAGCAGCCTCGGCGAGCACAACACTGTGCTCGGACTCGTCGGCGACACATCGGGAATCGACATCGACCTTATCAAGGCTCTCGATATCGTCGAGGATGTCAAGAGAATCCAGGAGCCGTACAAGAACGCGAACAGAAAGTTCCATCCCGAAGATACGGTAGTCGTCATTGACGAAGAAAAAGATATCAAAATCGGCGGCGGCAACTTCCAGATCATCGCGGGTCCCTGCTCCGTTGAATCAGAAGAGCAGGTATGCGGTATCGCGCAGGCGGTTCAGAAGTCCGGCGCAACTCTGCTTCGCGGCGGCGCGTTCAAGCCCCGCACTTCCCCCTACGCTTTCCAGGGTCTGCGTGCAGAGGGTCTCAAGCTCCTGCTCGAGGCAAAGAAGCTGACCGGCATGCCGATAGTCACCGAAATCATGGATCTGTCTCAGCTGCCGCTGTTCGACGATGTCGATGTCATTCAGGTCGGCGCGCGCAACATGCAGAACTTCGAGCTCTTAAAGCAGCTCGGTCATATCAACAAGCCCATACTTCTCAAGCGCGGACTTGCGAGCACTCTGCAGGAGCTTCTCATGAGCGCCGAATACATCATGGCGGGCGGCAACATGAACGTTATCCTCTGCGAGCGCGGAATCAGAACTTTCGAGACTTACACCAGAAACACCCTCGATGTTTCCGCCGTTCCCGCTATCAAAACCCTCTCGCATCTGCCGATAATCGTCGACCCCAGCCACGCGACCGGCATCTCGAAGCTTGTAAAGCCCATGGCCTTTGCAGCTACCGCCGCCGGAGCGGACGGACTTATTATTGAAGTCCACAATGACCCCGAGCATGCGCTCTGCGACGGTCCGCAGTCGCTGACCCCCGAGGCGTTCGACGATGTGGTCAAGGGCGTCAACAGCATCCGCCCGTTCGCATATAAAATGTAAGGTTGCCAACAGTCTGTCGAAAGGATATAATAATTATGAAAACAGCAGTTATAGGCCTCGGACTCATAGGCGGTTCAATGGCAAAAGCGTTCAAAGACAACACGGACAGCGAGGTTTACGGTCTTGATATAAACGCGAGCGTCATGCTCAAGGCGAAGCTCGTCGGCGCGATAGACGGCGAACTGACGGACGATATCCTCGCGCAGTGCGACAGAGTTATAATCGCGCTCTATCCCGAATCAACGGTCGAATTTCTTCAGAGCAAGGCGGACATAATCAAAAAAGGCGCGGTCGTCATAGACTGCTCCGGTGTAAAGCGATATGTCTTTACACCCGCTCACGAGCTTGCAAAAGCCCATGGCTTTGAATTCATCGGCGGACACCCGATGGCGGGCGTCGAGAGATGGGGGTTTGACAGCTCGTTCGGCATGCTGTTCAACAACGCTTCGATGATCCTGACCCCCGACGGCGGCACGGATATAGCACTGCTGCACGAGATAAAGCAGATGTTCCTCTCGATAGGCTTCGGCAGCATCACCGTTGTTTCTCCCGAACAGCACGACAGAATTATCGCCTACACTTCTCAGCTCGCGCACGTCGTTGCAAGCGCATATATCAAGAGCCCGACCGCACTCGAGCACACGGGCATGAGCGCGGGTAGCTATAAAGACATGACGCGCGTCGCGTCGCTCAACTCCAATATGTGGAGCGAGCTGTTCCTCGAAAACGGCGACAATCTTTTGAACGAAATAGATAACATTATAAATAATCTGACCGAATACCGCGACGCGATAGCGTCAAACGACAGGGCGAAGCTCGAAGCCCTGCTCGAGGACGGCACGAAGAGAAAAGCCATCTGCGGATAAAAAACAGGAGTGAAGACCATGCAGACCGTAAAAGTCAGGGCATCGACCGAATACGATGTGCTCATTGAGCGCGGGATATTAAAAAAAGCCGGAGAGCTTATAAAAGAATACACGGGCGCCGGCAGAGCTTTGCTGATAACCGACCGCACGGTGGACGGGCTATATTCAAAAGCCGCGCTCGAATCGCTGAAAAGCGCCGGGATAAACTGCGAGAAGTTCGTCTTTGAGGACGGCGAGGAGCACAAGAACCTTAAAACAGTCGGCGATATTCTCTCGTTCGCGGCGCAGCTCAGCCTCAACCGAAGCGATATATTCATAGCTCTGGGCGGCGGAATAGTCGGCGATGTAACCGGCTTTGCGGCGAGCGCGTATCTGCGCGGAGTCAGATTCGTCCAGATACCGACAACGCTTTTGGCGGCGGTCGATTCCTCGGTCGGCGGCAAGACGGGAGTCAATCTCCCCGAGGGCAAGAACCTCGCCGGAGCATTTCATCAGCCGTCACTCGTTTTGTGCGACCCCGATTGCTTCGACACGCTGAGCGATTCGCTCTTTGCCGACGGCGCGGCGGAGAGTATAAAATACGGCATAATCTCCGATGAAAGTCTCTTTGAAATTTTCGAGTCAGGCGACGTAAAAGGCAATATAGAGAACATCGTGCGCCGCTGCGTCGAGATAAAAAGCGACATAGTCTCGCGCGATGAATTTGACACGGGCGAGCGTCAGAAGCTCAATCTCGGGCATACGCTCGGCCACGCAATAGAGCGGTGCAGCGATTTTGCTGTTTCGCACGGTCACGCGGTGGCGATAGGCACAGTTCGCGCTTGCATCGCGGCACAGAAGCTCGGCGTGTGCAAAGATAATATATCGGAGCGCGTGAAAAAAGTTATGGCACGAAACGGGCTCCCCGTCTCGACCGATATTCCCGTTCATGAGCTCGTGGGAGTCATGCACCGCGACAAAAAATGCAGCTCGGCGGGAATAAATCTCATTCTGCCGACTAAAATCGGCGAGTGCATCCTATATAAGACAAGCCCGGACGAGCTTGAAAGCATATATTCTCTTTGACGGAGGGCGCAATGGATATCATAATAACACCGGGCACGCTTCGGGGCACTCTCGAAGCTCCGCCGTCGAAGTCGCACGCGCACAGGCTGATGACAGCCGTGTCGCTCGCAGGCAAAAAAAATTCCGAATCGCTCTGCACCTCCGAGGACACGCGCGCAACCTTTCGCTGTCTCAATGAGCTGCATGACGGCGGCATCCTCGACTGCGGCGAGAGCGGAACGACTCTGCGCTTCCTGCTCCCCGTCGCCTCGGCGCTCGGAATAAATGCAGAATTCATCGGCCACGGCAGGCTGCCGGAGCGCCCGATGTCGGCACTCAACAATGCGCTCAGAGAAAACGGCGCAGTGATTTCTGCTGATAATCTGCCGATAAAAGTCTCGGGGCAGCTTCATCCGGGCGTGTTCAGAGTTCCCGGAAACATCAGCTCGCAGTTCATATCCGGTCTGCTTTTCGCCCTGCCGCTGCTTGACGGCGACAGCGAAATAGTAATAGAGGGCAAACGCGAATCGGTCGGGTATATTGACATGACGCTCGATACGCTCAGAAGCTTTTCTATCAATATAGAAGAGACCCCGAGCGGATACAAAATAAAAGGTCCGCAGGAATATATCGAGCCCGACTCCCCGCGCGTTCAGGGCGACTGGTCGAACGCCGCGTTCTTCCTTTGCGCGGACGCACTCGGCGGAGAGACGGATATCACGGGGCTGTCACTCGACAGCCGACAGAGCGACCGCGCGATTGTGAGTATACTGAAAGACTTCGGTGCGGATGTAAAATGCGGCGATATAATTTCAGTCCGAGGGAACGGGCTTCGCGGCATTAAAATCGATATTTCGCAGTGTCCCGATCTCTTCCCGACCCTCGCGGCAACCGCATGTGCGGCTTCGGGCGATACGATATTTACAAACGCCGCGCGGCTAAGAATAAAAGAGAGCGACCGCATCGAGGCGGTCGGAAAGATGATAAATTCACTCGGCGGTTTCGCCGAAAGCACGGAGGATTCCCTGACCGTCCGCGGCACGGGCACACTCCCCGGCGGCGAGGTCGATTCGTTCAACGATCACCGCATCGTCATGGCGGCGGCAGTCGCGGCGTGCATATGCGAAAATCCCGTTATTATACACGACGCGCAGGCGGTGAACAAATCATATCCGAACTTCTTTGAAGACTACAGAAAACTGGGAGGCAAAGCGGATGTCATCTGAAAACGGACAGAACATAAAGCTCACGGTATTCGGCGAATCGCACGCGAGCGCAGTCGGAGTTGTTATTGAGGGACTGCCCGCGGGCGAAGTGATAGACGAGGAGCAGATAATGCAGTTCATGCGCCGCAGAATGGGCGGCAAGGCGTGGAGCACTCCGCGAAAAGAGGAGGACAAGCCTGAATTTCTGTGCGGTCTGCTCGGCGACAGAACCACGGGCGCGGCGCTCTGCGCGATAATACGCAACAGCAACATCCGTCCTGCGGACTACGAAAACATAAAAAATATCCCGCGTCCGTCCCATGCGGACTACCCCGCGTTCGTCAAATACGGCGGCGCGAACGACCGAAGCGGCGGCGGGCAGTTTTCCGGCAGGCTGACGGCTCCACTGTGCGTCGCAGGCGCGATAAGCGAACAGATACTCGCGCGAAAGGGCATAAAAGTTGCCGCGCATCTCTCGCGTGCGGCGGGCATTGACGACACGCCGTTTGACCCCTGCAACCCGGACAACGGGATTTTTGACAAGCTCAAAACAAAGCTCTTCCCCACCATTGACGACAAGGCGGGCGAAGAGATGACGAAGAAAATAATCGAGGCAAAAGAGTCGCTCGACTCCGTCGGAGGAATAGTCGAATGTGCGGTCACGGGGCTCGGCGCGGGGCTCGGCGACCCTATATTCGGCTCGGTCGAGAGCAGGATATCTTCAATGATATTCGGCATCGGCGGCGTGCGCGGAATCGAGTTCGGCGTAGGATTCTCTGCGGCGGACATGACCGGAAGTGTCCATAACGACCCCTACTGCCTCATTGACGACAAGATAAAAACGGTCACGAACAACCACGGCGGCATCATCGGCGGACTCACGAGCGGAATGCCGATAATATTCAGAGCGGCGTTCAAGCCGACCCCGTCGATAGGTCTGCCGCAGAGGAGCGTCGATCTCGATTCGCTCGAAGAGACCCGCCTCGAAGTCAGAGGCAGGCACGACCCGTGCATCGCGGTGCGCGCAGTCCCCTGCGTCGAAGCGGCGGCGGCAGTGACCGTCCTTGATATGGTGCTCGGCAAGTAAATTCATACGGAGATGGTAAAATGGAACTTTCAGACTACAGAAAAGAACTTGACTCAATTGACGCGCAGATGCTTGAGCTTTTCAAGCAGCGGATGAATACCGTGCGCGGCGTTGCGGAATATAAAAAAGAAAACAAGCTGCCCGTCCTCCAGCAGGGCAGAGAGCGCGAGATTCTTGCCGCCGCGGCGGCGGGAGCAGGCGAAGAGCTCGAAGACTACGCCCGCACATTTTTCGCGACCCTCATGGATGTCAGCCGCTCTTATCAGGAGAGACTGACAGCAAAAGGCGGCGTTATCTCGGAAACTATAACCAATGCGCTCAAAAACACCCCGCCGATATTCCCGAAGCACGGCACCGTCGCCTGCCAGGGCGTTGAGGGCGCATATTCCCAGCTTGCCTGCGACAAACTCTTTACTGCTCCGTCCATCTCATATTTCAAGAATTTCGAGGGCGTGTTTGCCGCCGTTGAACAAGGGCTGTGCGAATACGGTATTCTCCCGATTGAAAACAGCACCTACGGCACGGTAAACGAGGTCTATGACCTGATGAAAAATTACCGTTTCCATATTGTAAGAAGCATCAAACTCAAAGTTGACCACTCCCTGCTCGTCCTGCCCGGCACCGAGCTCAAAGATGTCAAGGAGATATTCTCCCACGAGCAGGCAATCGGCCAGTGCTCTGAGTTTCTCAAGGCGCACCCCGGCATAAAGGTCACCGTGTGCGACAACACCGCCGCCGCAGCAAAGATGCTCCACGAGAGCGGCAGGCACGACGCCGCGTCTATTTCGTCGGCGGGCTGCGCGAATCTCTACGGTCTGAAAAAGCTCGACACCCGCGTTCAGAACACGGACGGCAACTTCACCCGTTTTATCTGCATCTCAAAGAAAGCCATGATCTTCCCCGGCGCAGACAGAATAAGCCTCATGCTCTCCCTGCCGCACAGACCCGGCTCGCTCTATTCGCTCATCTCGAAGTTCTCCGTCCTCGGGCTCAACCTCACAAAGCTTGAGAGCCGCCCGATAGCCGGCAGTGACTTTGAATTCATGTTCTATTTCGACATCGAAGCGTCCGTATACTCCCCCGCAGTTCTCGCCCTGCTCGACGAACTTTCGGACAGCCCGGAGCTGTTCGTGTTCCTCGGCAGCTACTCGGAGGTTTGACATGAAGTGCGCACTCATCGGCGAAAGGCTCGGTCACAGCTACTCGAAGCTCATCCACGAGGCGTTCGGACTGTATTCATATGAACTGGTCAGCCTGCCGAAGGACAAGGTCGGCGATTTCATGGAGAATGAAGAATTTGACGCATTCAATGTGACTATTCCATATAAGCGCACGGTCATGCCCTACTGCTCATACATCAGCCCCGAGGCTCAGAAAATAGGCAGCGTCAACACCGTTGTCAGAACATCGGACGGGCTTCACGGATTCAACACCGATTATTTCGGCTTCAAATCCATGGCGGAGCGCGCGGGAATAGATTTTGCGGGCAAAAAGGTCGTCATTCTCGGCAGCGGCGGCACCTCGCTGACCGCGAGAGCCGTGGCATCGGACGGCGGCGCAGAGAGAATAACCGTAGTCTCCCGCTCCGGCGAATACAACTACGATAATCTCGAAAAGCTCGCCGACTGCGAAGTATTGATAAACACGACGCCTGTTGGAATGTATCCGAACAACGGCAGCTCGGCGGCGAGCCTCGACAAATTTCCGCACTGCGAGGCGGTGCTCGATGTGATATATAACCCGCTGCGCACTCAGCTTATCATGCAGGCGCTCGAACGCGGGATAAAATGCTCGGGCGGGCTCTATATGCTCGTCGCGCAGGCGGCGCAGAGCGCAAAATATTTTTGCTCCGCCGAGATAGGCAAAGAAGAAATCGAGCGTGTATTCCGTTCGCTCGCGCTCGATGTTCAGAATATAATTCTCGTCGGCATGCCCGGATGCGGCAAGACGACCATAGCCGGAGAGCTCTCGAAGCTCACCGGGCGAAAGGCGGTCGACACGGATTCGCTCGTCGAAGAATCGGCGGGAATGAGCGTCCCTGAAATATTCTCGCAATACGGCGAGAAACGCTTCAGGGAGCTTGAAGCGCAGGCTGTCCGCGGCGCGGCAAAAGAAAAAGGGCTGATAATCGCAACGGGCGGCGGCGCGGTGCTCGACCCCGGAAATGTCCGCGCGCTCAAGGGCAACGGGCGCATATATTATCTCAAGCGAGACCTCGATCTGCTCTCACTCGACGGCAGACCGCTCTCGAAGAGCCGCGAAACGCTTGATAAAATGTTCGAGACGCGCGACCCGATATATTCAAATTGCGCGGACGCGGCAATTAACAATGATTTATCCCCTGTGTTGACCGCACAGCGGATAAAGGACGAGCTCGGCTCGTCCGATATATAGGAGACAGGTTTGGCAAAAGGGAGCAGAAATTCTGCTCCCTTTTGTCCTTTTCATTTTGCTTGTAGCGAAGTTTGTCAAAGGTATTTTCTAAATTAAACGGTTAATATAAAAGTAGAGAAAATCAAACCGACAAACTGGAATTTGTCAATTAAGTTCTTCAACGAAATTTAGAATACGTTGCGTTGCCAACTCATCCCTGGACAGTTTTAGCAATTCGTCAGCCGTAATCCATTTATAATCAGATGTTTCTCCTTCTTGCAAAACGACACTATCCTCATCTACATCCGTAATGCAAAGATACTCCACATAAAACGATTTATGGCTGTGGTGGAGCACCCTTCCTATTTCTATCAAATTATTGGAGGTAATTCCCGTTTCTTCATAAAGTTCTCTAGCGGCACAGATTGCAGGTTCTTCACCTTGTAATGCAGAACCACCCGCTGTAGCCTCCCACATTCCGCCCAAATGCTTTCTTTTATCCCTTTGCATGATGAGATAACTCCCATCTATATGTCTAACAATTATTTCACAGACCAAATGAAAAAAGCCTTCTGGAATTACCTCTCCTCGAACCAAGGTTACACCCTGAATCTTTTTGAAATCTCTATCATAAGCGTCCCACAGTTCCATATTTCGTTTACCTCCACAAATTCCGATTTGTTGAGCCGATGCTCAGTATAGCACACTCGTGCCTCAATCGCAAGCGATCCGCAAGGGCGCACTCACTCACCACCTGCCCAAGATCGGGCGGCAGCAGTGATTATATCGGTAAGTTTCAAAGACTGTTTTCAGCAAAATGGATTGAAGATAAATACTATATTAAAGATATCTAAAATTTTCCCCGGTCGACGCAATATGACCGGGGAATAATTATTTATTCAACCGCGCTTTAAAGCTTTTCATCATGTCCTCGACACCTGCGGCGAACGCGGACGCGGTGTGCGCGCCGATGGAAAACATCTCCTGATAATGGGCGTAGTCTTTGAAAAACAGCTTTTCCGCAAGCTTGCCATAGCCCGCGAAGAACATGCAGTAGTCATTGTCCGGGATGATATATCCGAGCGCGTCGTTCGCGAGCCCGAAAACCGCCGTGTCCCCGCCGACGATATCACAGAGGCTTTTGAAGCCGCTCGCCCTGTTTGTAATGCTGTTTTCCGCGAGCATATCTCCTGTGCCGCTGACGAGACCGGGTGTTATCTCACCAGGCACAAGCAGGGCTTTGAACTCGCCGCCGAGTTCGAGATATCCCGTCTCCGTCTCAAGTTCATATATTCCCTTTGCGGGTCTTGTCATATCAAAGCACGCGAAGCCGAGCTTCCCGATTATCTTTTCGAGCGGATTATCGACCCTGAACGCCGTTTCTTTGTGTATTGAAATAAGCTTCGGCTCCAGCTCGCGCTCTTTGACAGCGCATTTGCCTATTCTTTCGACGGCGCTTTTATACGCTTCACCGCTGTTTTTCGGCGAGAGCAGAGAATTTTGTTCTATTTCTTCGCACTCTTTCGTCATCGCGAGAACGAGCTTTCCAAGATCGCGCCCGAGAGCCTCGGTCTGGCGTGTAAAGTTCTCTTCCTTTACTCCGCCCGCTCCCCTGTTCGGGTATATTCCGTTGACCGCGCCGTTGATAAAAATGAAGTTTTCGCCCGCCGAGTTTGTCACACGCTCCATATAGAACGGAAAATCGGCGGAGAGCATATCGCCGCGGTTGTTTTTTATCCGCAGTCCGTTTGCGTATGGGTGCGCGCCGAAGTTGACCAAAACTGTCGGGCGGCTCGCGCCGTTGTCGGGCACGAAGCGCAGGCGGTTGAGGCGCGGCGAATATTCGCGCGGCGGACGCTTGGCGAAGATAAAATCTTTTATCCCGTACTCGCTCAGAGTCATGTCGCCATACGGCTTTTTTGCCGAATATTTTTCGAGCTTTTCGATGCTGTTTTCGCCTATCTGCGCCGCAAAAAGCCGCCCCGGTTCCATATTTCTCACCGCCTCGGCGACGGCCTTTTTCGTCTTTTCGACTATAAGATCAATAAACGCTCCGTCAACGCTCGGCAAGGGCTGCGAGTGCGTTATCAGTCTTGATATATTTTCAAAAAACTTCTTCCCTGTCACGCTCCATATGCCCATGGTGTCTATCGAGCTGTGGGCGTGGGTCGAAAAAATATTAATATATCCGACATTGTTCGTGCGGCAGAACGAATCAAGCTCGCTTCGTATGCGGCGAACGACCGTGTTTGTGAGCCCGATGCAGTCAACAGCGCAGAACACCTCAGCCGCCCTTTCCTCGCCGTCACTTATGGCTATCGCCCGCACTTTTATATCATCAAGCACGCCGCGAACCCTGCGCGGCGGAGCGGAAAGATTGCCGCCGATATAATAATTTTTCGCATCAATATCCGGCGGCGTTATGCTCCGCTCGGAGAAGCCGAGATACCAGCTGTCGCCGGCAGTGTCCGCAATGCGTATTGTATCTTCGCGCTTATCTTTCGGTTTTTCCGTTTTGAATCCGGGCGGCTCGGGCAGAATTTTATTCAGCCCGCTCAAAAAAGCCGTCAACCCCTGCTGCGCCCTGAACGCGCGGTCGACGCCTTTTTTGAATTTCTCATCAAAAGTATACATATCTCACCTCGCGAGCAAGTAACGCTAATTGCCTTTACATTATAAATTATTCCGACGCATGCTTTTTTGTCATTGTCCGTGCCGTATGCGGCATATTATTCCTGTGCCCGCTTCTCTTCTTTCTCTATAATACAATGTTTAGAAGAATATCGCAACCCCGGTTCATTCACGGTTCGTACAAATTTTCTTTACTTTGATTTAATGAATTTTTACTATTCAGTACACAATCGGATGTTATTATGTCAGTGTAGTGAGAGGGAAGAAAAGCCAGACAGCTACCAACTACGAAAGGACATCAGCAAGATGAAAAGCAAAAACTGCGTTCTCGTCTGTGTAACTCCGCAGAGCAAATGTGAACAGCTGATCCGTTCCGGGTCGCTGATAGCGCAGCAGTACGGAGTGCCGCTCGAAGTTCTCAGCGTGTTCCACGAGAGGGACGGATTCAGCCCCGATCCCGCAGTGCTTGAAGATCTGTACGAATGCGCAAAAAACGAAAACGCGCAGATGAGCGTATATTTTAACGACAGTCCGGCTATCCTCGCCGCAGTCATCGCCAAAAAGAAAGGCGCTGTTGACATCGTCACCGGATTCCCAAAAGAGAGGAGCACGCATTTCGTCTCCGCCCTGCACACACTTGTGCCGGATATCCAGATAAGCATGGTTGATGTTGACGACAACGGCAAAATCTATCGCATGATCCCTCAGGAAGCCCAGCCGCACTATGAAATGGTCGGCGCTCAGGGCGTATAAACAAGACAACCACAAACTTTTCCGGTTTTTTCATTGTTATTCTCCAAAAATGCAGAGAGCTCACAATATCATTGTGGGCTCTCTGCATTTTATCTCTCCGCTATTGACAACACCCGGATTATATTTTACAATAAGGAACGAAGAAAAGCTATGGGGGCATAATGATGATAAAGGAATATTTTATCAACAATCTTTCAAAAATAGAAAATGATTGGAAAAGACTCGAAATCGGCACTGAAATGACTTCGTTTCAAACCTATGACTGGTCTTTACTGCTCCTCAAGGACATAAAGAAAAAACTTCTCAGATCCATATTCTGGAAACCAGTGTTTGTCTGCCATTTGAACAGTGGCGGAGAAGTTGACATGATTGCACCGCTTGTTGTGCAGTCAAAATCGTTAAATCTCCGCTTTTATTCGATGATGAGCGGTATTTGTATACTCGGCGAAAAGTCCTATTCCGACTATCTCAACTTTATCTATAATAAGTGGAGCGACGAGGCCGCAGATGAAATTTTCAGCTTCATACATGAAAATTACGGCGGGATAGAGTTGAGGCTCAATAACGTACCCGAAAATTCTTCACTCGCTGGATATGTTACAAATCACTTTGAGCTTATTAACAGAGACGGTGAGACCGCCGTATTTGTTGATAACCCCGTTGACGCTGACGAATACTACAAATCGCTCTCTAAAAACACGCGCCAGAACATCAGAACCGCCTATAATAGGCTGGCAAAAAACAACTTTGAGTGTGAAATAACGATGTGCGACACCATACCAGACAAGACCACCGAAAAGGTTATGCATGACATACATAACGACCGCTTTATAAAAAAGAACGGACTTGACGGCAAATTTAGCATAAAGAAATTTATGTGGACATGTGCGCATAAAAACAACGAAACAAGGCATAACTGCGTATTCACCGCTTTGAAAACACTTTCTTCATCATGGCTTCTTCTCATTAGAATAAACGGAGAGGTCGCAGGGTATCTGTGCGGACTCAAAGACAAAGATACATACTATGTAATGCAGAACAGTTTTTCGGAAAAATTCAGAGAATTTTCGCCCGGTTTTCTAGCGTGTTACAACCTTGTCACAAGATTCGCAGGCAACAATGAGATAAAATGCATCGACTTCACCCGCGGCACAGAGGATTACAAGTACAAGCTCAACGGCACCGAGAAGCGTCTTTGCAACTTCACATTCAACATATAAAAACAAACGTTTGAAAGTAGTTTTTCTGAATACTTTCAAACGTTTTTTCATTGTTATTCTCCAAAAGCCAAGACAGCGAACAGAGCAATCTGTCCGCTGTCTTGGCTTTTTATCTGAAGAACCAATGTAAAGCCGATAAGCTTTACTCCTCATTTACTGTTTCAACGCCTTTATCGGCGGTTTTGCACAGGTGGACGCTCTTGACGAGCCCGCTCTTTTCGAGCTCGGCGCGGCATTTTTCGGCATCGCTCTCCGACTCGAACAGTCCGAAAACGGTCGGACCGCTTCCGCTCATCTGCGCGAGCGAACTGCCGTGGCGGCGCATGATGCTCTTTATTCTCACGCGCTCCGGCACTTCTATCGTCTGCTCGAAGACATTGCCCGCCTGGCGGCAAATGCCCTCGAAATCGGCGTTCGCCGCAGCATCGAGCATGCCGACCTTGTTCGGATGATATATGAAGCTCGCGGAATCAAAATCGCCGTAGGCGCGTGCGGTCGAGACGCCCGTTGCGGGCTTTGCGAGCACGACGAAGCAGCTTTTGAGCGGCGGAAGATGCGAAAGTATGCCGCCCGTGTGCTGAGAGAGCATAGTGCCGCCCGCGATGCAGAAGGGCACATCGCTGCCGATCTTCAGCCCGATATCGCAGAGCCTCTGCGTGCCCATATCAGTCCCGAAAAGCCTGTCGAGTCCAACTATAACTCCCGCGCCGTCCGCGCTTCCGCCGGCAAGACCCGCTTCAAACGGAATATTTTTTTCAATGTGTATGTCAACTCCCCTGCCGCTGAGCCCGGCTTCTTCGAGAAAAGCCTGCGCCGCGCGGTAGGCTATGTTCTTGCTGTCGGTCGGCAGAGCCGGCTCGGAGCAGGTAAGGCGGATGATACCCTCGCCGTTCTCCTGCACAGTCACCATGTCCGCAAGCGAGACCGACTGCATGACCATGAACAGCGAGTGATAGCCGTTCGGCAGTTTTGCCAGAATGTCGAGAAAGAGATTTATTTTTGCGTTTGCCCTGAGTTCGATCTTCATGACTGCACCTCTCTTTTTACTCTATCGGAATCTGCACGGGCTGGCGGTTCTGGAACAGCGTCACGCAGTCAAAGCCGCTGCGCTGCGCTATCTCCATGCCGACATCGACTCCCGCGCCGATATCCTTTGCATAGTGGGCGTCCGAGCCGACGGTCACAAACTCACCGCCGAGCTGTTTAAAGCGCCTGACAACATCCTCCTCGGGCATAGTTTTGCCGAGCTTCTGTCTGAGCCCCGAGGTGTTTATTTCGAGCGCCTTTTCGTTCTTGACGAGCAGAGAAAGAATCTCATCGACTTTGTCCGAAAACTTCGACATATCAACGGGTATGCCGTGCTCGCCGACGATATACCGAAGCGGATATGTCATATGCGCCAGGGTATCGAACTTCGCCCAGTGCGCGAGCTTTATAAGCTCGTCAAAATATTTATTCATCAGGTCGGTTATATCCCACTGGGAATAATCAAGATACATAAAATCCTGTTCATTCTGAAAATTATGCACCGAGCCTATGACCATATCATATGGCAGATTCGCGAGTATCTCCTCCGAGGTCGCGACATCGTACATCGGCTGACCGAGCTCCACGCCCGCGCAGACGAGCAGCTTCCCGCGAAACGCCGAGCGCGCCTTTGTGACATCGATAAACGACTGGAGCGCCACGCGGTCATAGTGATCCCGTCTGTAAGCGTCCGACTCGACATGGTCGGTAAAAGCTATCGCCCGAAGCCCCGCCATTTCGGCGCATTCGCACATATACATCGCCGAATGATGCCCGTCGGGTGAGTTGTCGGTATGAACATGAGTGTCGATAATTCTTTGCGGCATCGCGCTTCCTCCATGATACTGACGGTAAAGTATACAATATGATAACATATTTTTCCGCCCAGTAACAGTATTAAACACAAAAAAGTTCAAATTGTTCAACCGCTATTGAGAATGGGCATAAAATATGGTAGAATATCTTGATATCAGATGTATATAAGTAGTTCTGATAAGTGCACAGGAAAGGAAGAATAAAAATGAGAGCTGTCATGACTGTTACGGGCAAGGACATAATCGGTATCCTCGCAGAGGTGTCCGGAAAATGCTCGGAACTCAATGTAAACATAACCGAAGTGACGCAGAGCGTCCTGCAGGATCTTTTCTGCATGATAATGCTCGTTGACACGGAGAAATGCTCCGTGCCGCTGTCCGAATTTTCCGATATAATGAGCCGCCTCGGCCGCGAGCACGGGCTCGATATCCATGTTATGCACGAGGACGTGTTCGACTCGATGTATCACGTCTGATCTACGCACCTGAGAGGATCCTTACTATGATAAACACAAGAGACATTCTCGAAACGATACATATGATCGAGGATGAAAACTTAGATATACGCACAATAACCATGGGCATCTCCCTGCTCGACTGCTGCTCGCAGGATATCGACGACTCCTGCCGCAGAGTATACGACAAGATAGCGCGCAAGGCGGAAAATCTTGTCAGGGTCGGCTGCGAGATTGAAAAAGAATACGGCGTGCCGATAATCAACAAGCGCGTCGCAGTCACCCCCATCGCCATGCTTGCCGCCGCATCGGGCGGCGACCCGGTGAAATACGCACTCACGCTCGAAAAGGCGGCGCAGGCTGTCGGAGTCAACTTCATCGGCGGATATTCCGCACTCGTTCAAAAGGGCTTCGCCCCCGGAGACGAGGCACTCATAAACAGCATACCCGAGGCGCTCGCGAGAACCGAGCATGTCTGCTCGAGCATAAATATAGGCTCGACAAAGGCGGGCATAAACATGGACGCGGTCGCGCTCATGGGCAAGATTATCAGAAAGACCGCCGAGCTCACCGCCGACGACAACTGCATCGGCGCGGCAAAGCTCGTTGTGTTCTGCAACGCACCCGAGGATAACCCGTTCATGGCTGGCGCATTTCACGGCCCCGGCGAACCTGAGAGCGTGATAAATGTCGGCGTATCGGGTCCCGGCGTTGTCCGCTGCGCCCTCAAGAAGATTCCCGATGGCAACCTCACAGATGTTGCCGACACGATAAAAAAGACCGCATTTAAGATAACCCGCCTCGGTCAGCTCATCGCGAGCGAGGCTTCGCGCAGGCTCGATGTGCCGTTCGGCATAGTCGATCTCTCCCTCGCGCCCACGCCCGCAGTCGGCGACTCCGTGGCGCATATACTCGAAGAGATAGGTCTCGAACAGTGCGGCGCTCACGGCACAACAGCGGCGCTCGCCCTGCTCAACGACGCAGTCAAAAAGGGCGGCACGATGGCATCGTCGCATGTCGGCGGTCTCTCCGGCGCGTTTATCCCCGTCACCGAGGACGCCGGAATGATAGACGCCGCACGCGCGGGCACACTGAAGATAGAGAAGCTCGAAGCGATGACGGCGGTCTGCTCCGTCGGTCTCGATATGATAGTCGTTCCCGGCGACACAACCGCAGAAGTTCTCTCGGCGGTTATCGCAGATGAGGCGGCTATCGGCATGGTGAACTCCAAGACGACTGCGGTCAGGCTCATTCCCGCCATCGGCAAGAGCGCCGGCGAGGAGCTGAACTTCGGCGGACTGCTCGGCTCGGGTCCGATAATGCCGCTCAACACCGCATCTCCCGCAAAGATGATCTCGCGCGGCGGACGCATACCCGCTCCGCTCCAGAGTCTCAAAAACTGATTAAAAAGGAAGTTTTTCAATGAAGGTACTCGTCACAGGCGCCAACGGACAGCTCGGCTACGATGTTATAAAACGCCTGAACGCCCTCGGGGATGAGCCCGTCGGCGCGGACAGAGAAGAGTTCGACATCACGGACGGCAAGGCAACGGAGGATTATATCACAGCCCTGCGCCCCGACGCCATCGTACACTGCGCCGCCTATACCGCAGTCGACAAAGCAGAGGATGACCGCGACACCTGCCGCAAGGTCAACGTCGACGGCACGAGAAACATTGCCCTCGCCTGCGAAAAAATCGGCGCAAAGCTCGTCTATATCAGCTCCGACTATGTTTTCGGCGGCAGCGGCACTCAGCCGCTTGAAATCGACGCGCCGAAAGACCCGCAGAATATCTACGGAATAACAAAGCTCGGCGGCGAGGAAGAGGCTAAGAAATGCCAAAAGCACTTCATTGTGCGCACCTCGTGGGTGTTCGGAATAAACGGCGGCAACTTCGTAAAGACTATGCTCCGGCTCACCGACTCGCACGAGAAGCTGACAGTCGTTGACGACCAGACCGGGTCGCCAACCTATACACCCGACCTCGCAAGGCTTATCTGCGACATGATAAAAACCGAAAAATACGGCACATATCACGCCTCGAACGAGGGCTACTGCACATGGGCGGAGTTCGCAAAGGAGATAATGCGTCAGGCGGGGAAAGCGACTGAAATAGCCCCCTGCACCACCGCCGAATATCCCGCGAAGGCAAAGCGCCCGGAGAATTCGCGTCTTTCAAAGAAGTGCCTTGACGATGCGGGCTTTGACCGCCTGCCGCCATGGCAGGATGCGCTCGCAAGATTTCTCAAAGAGCTTGATTTAGCATGATATTTTTAGTATAATAAATTGATGGACAACCAGTTTGACTTCTTATTTTTGAAGGGAGGACTTTCCTTGATAAGACTTGAAAATCATCTCGGCGTTATCGAGATATCTCAGCCCTATTTCGCGTCCCTCATCGGCAATGCCGCCTCCTCTTGCTTCGGAGTTGCGGGCATGGCCAACAGCAATATGCGCCAGGGTCTGCGTTCCGTCTTTAAAAAGAACGGTCATTTCGCCGACCAGGGCATCTCCGTGCGCAAGGACGGCGAGGGTCTTATTGTTGACCTGCACATAATCGTGTCCTACGGAGTCAACATATCCGCCATATGCCAAAGCATCGTCAACAAAGTCAGATACACAGTCGAAGAGGCTACGGGACTTGAGGTTCACGCAGTCAATGTCTATGTTGACGGAATGAAGAACGAATAAAACCGATTTACGGCCGCACGACAACGGCTGTCCGGGGAGGAAAATAAATGACAATCACAGGAGCAATTCTGCGCAACGCAGTTATCTACGCGGCGCAATTAATCACTTCTCACCGCCAGGAGATAGACGCGCTCAACGTCTTTCCCGTGCCTGACGGCGACACCGGCACAAATATGTCCATGACAATAACCAACGCCTCGCGCGAGGTCAGGGTCAAGGATGACAGTGAGAGCGTCTCGGCTGTTGCAAGCTGTGTGGCTTCAGGTCTGCTGCGCGGCGCAAGAGGCAACTCCGGCGTTATCCTCTCGCTCATATTCCGCGGAATTTCCAAGGGGCTCAAGGGTCTTGACGAGGCTGACGGTGCAGCGATAGCCTCCGCGCTCGAGCACGGCAGTTCCTCGGCATATAAAGCAGTCATGAAGCCCACCGAGGGCACAATTCTCACCGTTATCCGCACGGCGTCCGAGTATGCCCGCAAGGCAGTGAACGACGGCGAGACGGACGCGGTCAAGGTGTTTGACATCGGTCTCGAGGGCGCGAAAGCCGCCCTTGCCGACACGCCGAATATCCTCCCCGTGCTCAAAAAAGCAGGCGTCGTTGACGCAGGCGGCAGCGGACTTGTCTGCATTTTCACCGCGATGTCCGATGTGTTCCACGGCAAGGAAGTGAACCTTGACGCCGACGAGGCGGAGGAAGCGAAAAGCGAAGAGAAAGCGGACGAACACTCCGCAGACAGCCGCTACACCTACTGCGCGGAGTTCATCTCCCGCCGCGAGAGCGACAAGGATATCCGCGAGCTGCGCGCATATCTCGAAGCTATCGGCGAGTGCGTCTCCGTCACGGATGACGGAAAGAATATAACCGTCCATGTCCACACGAACGCGCCCGGAAAGGCGATTCAGAAGGGCATTGAATATGGTCAGCTGACCAATATAAAAGTTGAGAATATGCATCAGGAGCATCAGAACGCCTCATGGGGTTCTGCGCCCGAGGATCAGCCCGAGCCGATGAAGGCGGTCGAGCCGACAAAGCCGTTCGGCTATGTCGCGGTCGCGTCCGGCGAGGGTCTGTGCGAGCTGTTCACCGAGCTCGGCGCGGATCAGATAGTCAGCGGCGGACAGACGATGAACCCGAGCACAGACGATCTGCTCAAGGCGGTTCTCGCGACCCCCGCAGAGCATGTCTATATTCTCCCCAACAATAAAAATATTATCATGGCGGCGGAGCAGGTCGATCCCCTGACCGACCGCGACGTGCGCGTGCTGCACACAAAGACCATTCCGCAGGGCATCGCCGCGCTGCTCAACGTTGACGACACACTCTCCGCGGAGGAGAATCATCTCGCGATGATGAAAGCCGCCGAGAAGATTTCAACCGGCCTTGTCACCTTTGCCGCGCGCGACAGCTCGATAGATGGTCAGTCCGTCAAAGAGGGTCAGATTCTCGGCATGGAAAACGGCAAGATAACCACCGTCGAGTCGAATGTCATTCAGGCGGCATACAAGGTCACAAAGCACCTGTTCAAGCGCGGAACTTCCTCGCTTGTCACGCTGATCTACGGCAACGGCACCACCGAAGAGGAAGCCGAGGAGCTCGCCTCCCTGCTGACCGCGAAATTCGGCTCGGATATCGAGGTCTCTGTTATAAACGGCGGTCAGCCCGTCTATTATTTCATAATTTCGGTCGAATAAGATGAAGCTCGATACTGATATAAAATACTTAAAGGGCGTTGGCGAGAGGCGCGCCGCGATGCTGTCGCGGCTTGGCGTCTCTGATGTCAACGCCCTTGTGCGTCTCTATCCGCGCGTCTACGAGGACTGGAGCCGGATAAAAAGCATAAACGAGGCGCAGATAGGCGAGATATGCTGCATAAAAGGCATTGTGGGTTCGCCTGTGCGCAAGAATCTCATTCGTAAAGGCTTGACACTTTACAAGACGGAAATTACCGATGGCAGCGGGATAATGGGCATCACCATTTTCAACAGCCGCTTTGCGGCAGAAAAGCTCACCGAGGGCGACGAGTTTCTGTTCTTCGGTCGAGTCGGCGGCAACCTTTACCGCAAGGAGATGAACTCGCCGGAAATAGAACCCGCTGAGGGTGCGGACAGGATAAGACCGATTTATCCTCAGACGCACGGGCTCAATTCAAAGATGATAGAGAAGCTTGTCCGCACGGCGCTGACTGAGTGCCGGGACGAGCTTGTTGACCCGATTCCGCTCTGGCTGCGCGAAAAATACTGCCTGATGAATCTGCCGGATTCACTTTGGAACATTCATTTTCCGAAGAGCCCCGATTATCTCGAAGAGGCGCGGCGCAGGCTGATATTCGAAGAGCTGTTAATATTGCAGCTCGGACTTGAAAAAATGCGCTCGCAGACTCAGAAGAACGCGGGCGCGATAATAGAGCGCGATTTCAGCGACGAATATTTTTCGCATCTCCCCTTCTCACCGACCGGTGCACAGCGCAGAGCGGTAAAAGAAGCCATGCGGGACATGATGAGCGGCAGGCAAATGAACCGACTGCTCCAGGGAGATGTCGGCTCGGGCAAGACTGCGGTCGCCGCCGCGCTCGTCTATTCGGCGGCTAAGAATTCTATGCAGTCGGCTCTCATGGCACCCACGGAGGTGCTCGCCGAACAGCACTATAAAACTTTCTTGAAGCTCTTTGAGGGCTGCTCAATAAATGTCGAACTGCTCACAGGGTCGGACACAGCCGCGCAGAAAAGGCGAAAAAAAGAAGCCCTCAAAGCGGGCGAAATCGACCTGCTCATTGGCACTCACGCAATAATCCAGTCGGATGTCGAGTTCAAGTCCCTCGCGCTCGTCATAACCGACGAGCAGCACCGTTTCGGCGTCGAGCAAAGAAACGCACTCGGCGAAAAGGGCGAGAATCCGCATCTCTATGTCATGTCGGCAACGCCCATTCCGCGCACGCTGGCGCTGATAATCTACGGCGAACTGGACATATCAATTCTCGACGAGCTGCCGCCCGGCAGGCAGAAAATTGAGACTTACGCCGTCACCTCGGAACTGCGGCAAAGAGCATATAACTATGTTAAAAAACACCTCGACGCGGGGCGGCAGGGATATATAATCTGCCCGCTCGTTGACGAGGGCGAGAGCGACACGGAGCTCGCCTCCGCCGTGAAATACGCCGACGAACTGCAGCGCGGCGATTTTCGCGGCTACACGGTCGGGCTGATGCACGGCAAGATGAAGAGCGCGGACAAGAAAAAAGTTATGGAGTCGTTCTCAAATGGCGAAACACAGCTGCTCGTCTCGACGACGGTCATCGAAGTCGGCGTCGACGTGCCGAACGCCGTGATAATGGTTATTGAAAACGCCGAGCGCTTCGGGCTCTCTCAGCTCCACCAGCTCCGAGGGAGAATCGGGCGCGGGCAATATAAATCCACCTGCATTCTTATCACCGACGCGCAAAACGACACGGCGCAGCGGCGCATGAAGGTCATGGAGACGACGACAGACGGATTCAAAATAGCGGACGAAGACCTCAAGCTGCGCGGTCCGGGCGAATTTTTCGGCTCGCGACAGCACGGACTGCCCGAGATGAAGATAGCCGACATGCTCGAAGACAGAAGCACGCTCGAAGAGACGCAGAGAGCGGCAAAGGAAATCATGGCGCGCGACCCGGAGCTTTCATCGCCCGAGAGCACGGCTCTGAAAAACGAGATCCAACGGCTTTTCGACGCAGTCGGAAGCGCAGGAATGAACTGAAAAGTCCGTATTGTACCAAGCAAGTGTTCATAAACAATTTCAGTCCCGACAGTGATATCTTTTGTATATATAATTATTTGTTTATCACTCGAGTTGTAGCAAAGTAAAAGTAAGTGACCGGCTGATTTTTATAATCAGGCTTCCCATAGCCGCGCCGCAGTGCTCGATAAGCCAACGGAGACGAGCGAGGGAACGGCTTGCGAAGCAAGACGCACGAGCACGCATTCGGTCAAGCTCCGGCGCGTTTGCGTGCGAATGTGCCGAGCAACTGATTGGGAGCCGCAAGCTATGTACTGCGGCGCGGCGTTGCGGGGGTACAGAGGGGCAGCCCGCAGAAAGGCAAGCACACATCGGTTTTGCGCAGCAAAACTGCTTGCACTTAAAAGTATTGGATTTTTGATGACAGGCAAGAAAAAGGCGCACAGGAATGCGCCCGCATTTCAAGCGCTTTTTTCGCAGCATGGCGCAAAAAGACTTACTTTTAAGCGATGCTTGCTTGCCTTTTTGTGGGCACAGTTTGCTTTTCTTTTGCAGGCGTTTTCTTTTTCAAATAAAAAGAAAATGCCGAAACGCGGGTAGTATACATCCTTTGATAAGAGTGTGTAGAGAAGGTAGAAGCTAATTATCAATAAATTACAATTGCTATAACCCTGTATCGGCTGCGCCGATAGCGGACAGCCGCAAGGGCTGTCCCTACGGTCGGTAAAATCAGAGATTCCGTGCCGCTATCGCGGCAGCGGTGCGTCGAGGTCGCCGCACCCTACAAGATGCACGACAATAAATCACCGCAGATGGATAATATCCGCCCCTACTGTACAACTTTGAGCGAAGCGAAATAACCCCTCAGTCTTGGCTTCGCCAATCCAGCTCCCCTGCAGGGGAGCCAAAATAGATTCTTCGACAAATAACGTGCTTCTACGCACATTTCGGCGTCCCGTACCATCTGCAATTCTGCGTGGCAGAACAGCATAAACCCCGACTACAAATCATAGTCGGGGTTTGTTATTTGGTTTATGCCGAATCTGCGGCTCTTATTTCGGCAGGTTGGCGAACAACTTTACATTGTCGAATGTGTATGTATACTTGCCGTCCTCAATGCCATGGATTATCTCGCAGACCTTGTCGTTATACGGAGTCGGCACGCCGTACTTTCTGCCGTAGGCGCAGACAACGCCGTTTATCGCGTCAACCTCGCACTTCTTGCCCTTTTCAAGGTCCTGGAGCATACTCGCCTTTAAGAGCCTGTGCTTCTTGATGCAGATCGGGATGAGCGCGAATGATATTTTCTTCTTTATGCCGTTGCCCTTGTAGTCGAGAAGCTTGACGATATCCTTGCCCTGAACCGGCTCGATTTTTATTCCCGCCGCCGCGGCAACATCGATGCACTCTTTTATAAGGTTCTGACAGCAGACACGGGAGATCTTGTTCTCTGCGGCGTCGCCGAAAGTGCCGCCGATAACGGCGGACATGCCGCTGAACGCGGCGTTGATGAGCAGCTTCGACCAGCGGACGCCCATGAAGTTATCCTCAACCTCGACGGGGCACATCTTCTCAAGCAGAGCCTTGACCTGCATGAGTTTGTCGTCCTTCTGACCGTTCATCCTGCCCAGACCGAAGCTCATGCTGTCGGGCTCGCTCGTAAGCTCGGAAACGCCCTTGCCGTGGAGCGTTGCGCCCCAAGCGACGGTGCAGCCCATCGTTCTGTCCTCGCCAACGACCTCGGAGACCGAGAGCTCCGGCAGTCCGTTCTGAAGCGTGCAGACGATGCAGTCGTCGGTCATATTCTTCTGAAGCTTCTTTAAAACATTGACATTGTCGAGCTGCTTTGTCAGCAGGATTATCAGCTCGTATTTTTCGGTCATCTCGTCGGGAGTCAGCGCGTGGACGGGCACGGTCATATTGACGGTACCGATTATCTTTGCGCCGTCTCTGTTGAGAGCCTCGACGTGCTCGCGGTTGCGCGTGATAAGATCGACATCCACGCCCGCCTTTGCGAGATATGCGCCGAGCACGGTGCCGAGCGACCCTGCGCCGTAAATTGCGGTTTTCATAAAAATCCCCTCTTTGATAAAATTTTATCGATATGATTATATCACGCAGAGCGGCGATTTACAAGAAAACTTTTCGTTCCCTGCGGAGTATGTCCGCGAGAATTATTTTGATTTATCCCAATAGGGGTAATCGGTAAACACGAACTTTCCCTCCGCATTTTTCCCTGTCGGTAGCTTGACATAGATGATATCGTCAACCGAGCGTTTTCTTACGGCCATAACAACCGTGAAATTCCCGGTGCCGTCATCCTCGACGTGATGCATCCAGCTGTTATAGGAGACTTCGCCGTCGTTTTTCTTATATGCTACATATATGTTGTCGTTATGCTCTATCAAATCCCTGTCGGCGACAGCTTGGCTCAGTATTTTATCTGTAAACTCCTCGGAAAAGACCTCTAAAAATTTTTTGCGGACCTCTTCCATCGTGGTCACATACCGGTATTGGGGGAACATTGGAATATACTTTCTGAATCTTATTGTCACGGGCTTCTCCCCGGCGGAATACTCGCCTGCAAAATTCAGAGTCAGCCAGAGGCTTCGCGCCTTATCTGCCAAATCCCGCGCGTCGGTCTCATGCAGAATAGACCCGTCCTCGGGATAAAGCTCATACCCGTTTATGCCGTGCAGGCTTTCTATTATTTCTCGCTTGTCGCTCTCATAGGTCTCCCAAAGCGCAAGCGCGGCCTCGGAAACTTTTTCCGAGTATGCGTTTATCCGATAATGGTCGCGCGCCGTAACAAACAGGGTGTTTTCGTCCGAAACAAGCCGCCCCACTTCCACTCTGCCCTTGTATGAGTCCGAGGAATAGCCGTTGCCGGTATCGATTATAAAGAACGTGAGCTCATCGCCGTCCGTTTTATCGACTGAAAACGCCACCATGCCCTCCGAAAAACTGGCGCTGACTACGCCTACCCAACTTTTGGGCAGCGAAATCGCATAGCTCCCTTCGGAAAACTCGGTGCTTCTTATTTTATTCGAGGTTATCAGCCTGTTAATCCCGGCTCTTAATGTTTGGTAATTTTTCGGGAAGTTATTGCTCCCGCTCGCCTCAATCTTCGTTCCGTCCGTCAAGACAGCAGAAAAGCTCATCGAGCTTCCGTCGAGAACGTCGGGGGGATTTGCGCCTCGGAAGCCCGCCCATTCATCTATTCTGCAATTTCCGAACAGGGCGCACACCTCGCGGTAGAGATTCTCGTCCCCGTCAACCGAGCGGATGACGTCGCGGGATTCAACAAAGCAGGACAGCTCGTTATCCCAGTCGTTCGAGCTCATATAATACTCAAGATGTACTCCGTCCTCTGTTTTGCATCCCTCATACACGGCGTTCTGCGCCGAGCAGTTGTTCTCCGTCAGCTTAAAACTTTTAAATTCCATAGGATCGCCTCCGTAGTCATTGTTCTGTTTCGATGAGCACGCGGGAAAAATCAGCAAGAGAATGCACACGAGTGCAAAAGAAATAAAGCGCTTTTTCATTTTCCTGTTACCTTTCCTTGATATGCCGCACTGCGCCAAAAGAGCAAGGGCTTCGGTTCTCTTATGTCCGTTATATTTTCTGTTCCGAACAAGTCACTCCTTTATAAGCTCATTTCTCAATATTAATTATATCACAACGCATTGATTTTTCAAGAAATAACCGAAAACTCGGGAGTTTGCCTCCAAAAAAAAGCTGCCGGGCGCAAAAAGCCCTTCAAAAATGCAGAAAAACTCCCGAACAGCAATGCTGCCCGGGAGCTGATATTCGTCTTGTAAGCGGTAAAAATTCAGCGCTTCGAGAACTGGGGTGCACGGCGAGCGCCCTTGAGACCGTATTTCTTTCTTTCGGTCATTCTCGGGTCTCTGGTCAGGAAGCCTGCCTTCTTGAGTGCGGGGCGAAGCTCTGCATCATACTGAAGGAGTGCTCTGGAAATACCGTGGCGGATAGCACCTGCCTGGCCGGTCACGCCACCGCCGTTGACGCGGCAGATGACATCGAGCTTTTCGCTGGTGCCTGTAAGAGCGAGAGGCTGGCGGACGATGAGCTTGAGGGTCTCAAGGCCGAAATAATTGTCAATCTCTCTGTCGTTGATGATGATCTTGCCGGTGCCGGCATAAAGACGGACTCTGGCGACTGATTTCTTTCTGCGGCCTGTGCCGTAGAAGTAAGGAACTGAATCGTACATTATTTATTGCCTCCCTTCATTAAAGAGCCCACTCTTCGGGCTTCTGTGCTTCGTGCTTGTGCTCAGCGCCTCTGTAAACGCGGAGTCTGGTCAGAGCGGTGCGGCCCAGAGTAGAATCGGGCAGCATACCCTTAACTGCAAGCTCGACAGCGAACTCGGGCTTTGTCTTCATGAGGGTGCTGTACTTGACCTCTTTCATGTTGCCGATATAGCCGGTGTGATGATAATACATCTTCTGGTTGAGCTTGTTGCCGGTGAGGACAGCCTTCTCAGCGTTGATGATGATTACATGATCGCCGCAGTCGGCGTGAGGAGCGAATGTGGGCTTATGCTTGCCGCGAAGAAGGACGGCAGCCTGAACTGCTACCTTGCCGAGAGGCTTACCGGCAGCATCGATGACATACCACTTACGGGTGATGTCGCCCGCTTTGGGCATATAAGTTGACATACTTGTTACCTCCGATTTCTTAATGCTACGATATATTACCACATCGCTCTATGCTTGTCAAGCACTTTTTCTTTAAATTTTAATTTATGTTTTGCTATCTCCGTTTTTCTCAAGTTTTCTCATTTTTTCATACTATTTGCTCGCTTATGATTTACGAAAAAATTTTGCCGATAGCGCGATAAAATCGACAATCTACCGCTCAAATTGACTTTATCCCCGGCATAGTATATAATAAATGTATTATATAAGCTCACGGAGGCAGACATGAAAAAAGAAGAGATAAAGCGCATGAACGATCTCTATCACCTGTCGCAGGAGAGGGATCTGAGCGAAGAGGAATTCGCCGAATGGGAGGGTCTCAAAAAGCAGTATGTAGCCGATTTCAAGGCGAGCCTTACAGCCCAGCTCGACAACACATATGTAATAGACGACAAAGGCAACAAGCGCAAGCTCGAAAAGAAGTCGGGCGACAAATGATCTGCGCGGACACAAAAACGAAAGAGTGATATTATGTTTTGCAGAAATTGCGGAAAGCAGCTCGAAGACGGATTCAAGGTCTGCCCCTATTGCGGCGAACCGGTGAGCCTCGCGGAGAGCGACGCCAGACGCGCGGCACAGGAGCAGACCGCCTCAGAAGATACTCAGCCCGTACATAATAATATTCCGAAAGAGCCGGCTCCCCTGCCTGCTCCTGCACCTGTTCAGCCGAAAGCGAACAAGAAGCCCGAGCAGGAAAGTGAAAGCACCGGCGGATGGAAAGTTCTCGGATTTTTCCTCGGCTTCTTCGGTCCGCTGCTGTGGTTCCTGCCGCTCGTCAGCCTCGTGCTCTATCTAATATGGAAGAGCGACAAGCCGAAGGTCGCAAATGGTATCGGTCAGTTCACGCTGATAGGTCTCGCGGTCGGCGTGGGACTCGCAGTTATTATTGCGATAATCGTCGGAGTGCTGTTTGCGATAACCGCGTCGATGACTGTGTTTGAAATGATACGCAGCTTCTTCCACGGTTCGCTCGGCGGGATAAACGATCTCGTCAGAAGCATCCCGTTCATCGACTGAGCAACATAAAAATATTGAAACCGCCCGTGTTTTTTCCTTCAGAAATTCGGGCGGTATTTTTTGCACAATTTTGAATTTATTCATTGACATTCATTCGATATTCAGCAATTATTCATTGATTCTTTTCCGCAAGCGGTAAAGCTTTCCTCCTTGCTGATGTGGATAACTATGTGGATAATGTGGATAACTTTTATGTTTTGATGACTATTTGGAATATATGCGTAAAGTAAAAAACTTTACAGTTTGATTTTAATAACTATATGGAAATATTCTGTATAAGCCGCATATGCAGTGACAAAAAAATTAACCCGGTTGCAGGAAAACTTGCAGCCGGGTTTTATGCATAAAATTTTACGCGTGATTTTTGTCTATTTTGCCAATATCAGACGTTCGCGAGAGCCGCGTCGAGATCGGCAATTATGTCATCGACATTCTCCGTTCCGACGGAGAGTCTGACGAGATTTTCATAGACTCCGCAGTCGTCGAGCTCCTGCGCGGTGAGCTGGCGATGAGTTGTGCTCGCCGGGTGCAGACAGCAGGTGCGGCTGTCCGCAACATGGGTGACTATCGCAGCCAACTTGAGGGAGTCCATAAACCTGACCGCGTCCTCTCTGCCGCCTTTTATTCTCAGCGAAATGACGCCGCAGGTGCCGTTGGGCATATACTTCTGCGCAAGGTCATAGTATTCGTCGCCCTCGAGGCCGGGATAGCGGACGGACTCGATCTTCGGATGAGCCTTCAGGAACCTTGCAACGGCGAGAGCGTTTGAGCAGTGGCGCGGCATACGCAGATGCAGAGTCTCGAGCCCGAGGTTGAGCAGGAATGCGTTCATCGGGGACTGAATTGAGCCAAGGTCGCGCATGAGCTGAGTCGTGCACTTTGTTATATATGCAGCCTTGCCGAACTGCTCGGTGTATACAACACCGTGGTACGACTCGTCGGGAGTTGTAAGTCCCGGGAACTTGTCGTTCTGAGTCCAGTCGAAGTTGCCGCTGTCAACTATAACTCCGCCTACGCTTGTCGCGTGGCCGTCCATATATTTTGTGGTCGAATGGGTAACTATATCCGCACCGAACTCAAACGGGCGGCAGTTTATCGGGGTCGGGAAAGTGTTGTCGACTATCAGCGGCACGCCGTGGGAATGAGCCGCTCGCGCATACTTCTCAATATCGAGCACAACGAGCGAGGGATTAGATATAGTCTCGGCGAACACGGCTTTGGTGTTATCTTTGAATGCCGCGTTGAGCTCCTCCTCCGTCGCATCGGGGCGAACGAAAGTGAAATCGATGCCGAGCTTTCTCATCGTGACATTGAAAAGATTGAAAGTTCCGCCGTATATCGCGGACGCGGCAACGACATGGTCGCCTGCGGAGCAGATATTGAAAACGGAGAAGAACGACGCCGCCTGGCCGGACGAAGTGAGCATCGCGCCGACGCCGCCCTCAAGGTCGGCTATCTTCGCGGCTACACAATCGTTAGTCGGGTTCTGGAGACGGGTGTAGAAATATCCGGACTCCTGCAGATCGAAGAGCCTGCCCATCTGCTCGCTCGATTCGTATTTGTAGGTAGTGCTCTGTACTATCGGCACAACGCGCGGCTCGCCGTTTTTCGGCGTGTAGCCGGACTGCACGCACTTTGTTTCTATATTAAAGCTCATTTTGTCTCCTCCTTTTTGTCAGTCTTTGAGAAAATGACCCATAAGGTCGAAGCCGGGATCAATAAAGTTGCCGGTCTCGGATGCTGATTTTTCATTTATGCTCGCAACGCCACTGTCAAGCTCTTTGCCTTTACGGTAAATCAGATACGGCACGGGGTCGGATGCGTGGGTGCGGGTCGATATCGGGGTCGGATGATCCGGCAGAACCATGACTTTATAATCGTCCTGAGTGTTGAGATAGTCAAGGATTATAGGCATTATACGGCTGTCAATAAGCTCGATCGCTTTGACCTTATTCTCGGGCTCGTTTCTGTGGCCGCACTCGTCGGGAGCCTCGACATGGATATAGACAAGGTCCTGACCTTTACGCCATTCGTCGATTGCAGCGTTCGCTTTGCCCTCGAAATTCGTGTCGATATAGCCGGTTGCGCCCTCGACTTCGGGGGTGTTCATGCCGGCGCAGATGCCGATGCCCTTGAGCAGGTCGACTGCCGAGACGATGCTGCCTTTCACGCCGAACTTCTCTTCAAAGGACGGCAGAGCAGGACGGCTTCCCTCGCCCCAGAGCCAGATAGAATTTGCGGGGAGCTTGCCCTCGGCTATTCTCTTCTTGTTCACGGGGTGATCTTTAAGAAGATCGTAGCTCTCGCGCATCATGGCAATGAGCTTTTCGGCGTTTGGAGAAGTCGAAAGATATTCGCCGATAACTCTGCCGGAGATATCATGCGGAGGGGTCATCTTGCCGAGATCCGTCGTGCCGTTATGTACGATAAGGCAATGGCGATAAGCCACGCCGCTGTAAAAATCAAATTCGCTGCTGCCGAAATGCTCCTGCACGGTCTCGATTATCTGCGCCGCCTCTTCGGTCGAGATATCGCCGCCGGAGTAGTCGAGCATGGTCTTTGCGCCGTAATCCGCCTCGTCGCTCAAGGTGACAAGATTGCAGCGCAGAGCGATATCCGTTTCGCTCATCTTGACTCCGATGCTGACCGCCTCAAGGGGCGAGCGTCCTGTGTAGCACTTCTTCGGATCGAATCCGAGCACGCTCATATTTGCAACATCGCTGCCGGGTTTGAGTCCGGCGGCAACGGTTCTGACAAGTCCGACTTCGCCCTTCGACGCGAGCGCATCGATATTGGGCTTCTTTGCAACTTCCATCGGCGTCTTGCCGCCGAGAGCCTCAACGGGATAATCCGCCATGCCGTCGCAGAGAACTACAGCATATTTCATATATCTTCACCCTTTCAGAGAATTTATGCACAAACGATGCATATCGGGCGCGACAAGTTCGGTTAGCATATGCATACTCGCCCGCCGCTGCTTTAATTATATCATAAAGTATCAGCGCATTAAAGCAAAAATTAAGAGAGAATATACATATATACTATATAAAAAAGAGTGCAAAATGACGAAAAATTATTTGTCAAAATGCGCTTGCAGCATATAATTGAGCGAGGCACAATGATATAATCGATTTGGAAGAAATATTCAAAAGGAGGATACATATGACGAGAAAATTATTCGCGCTTTTGCTCGCGTGCCTGCTGATTCTCATGAGCTTCACGGCGTGCGGCAGCAAAACGCCCGAAGCGGACACAACTGCGGCAGAAAACACAACTGCGGCAGAAGTCAATGCGCAGACGAGCGCCGAAGAGACGAACTCCGAAGCGGTATCCGAATCCGCAGAGGGGAGCACTGCTCAGAACACGCAGAAACCGACGGCAGACAAGCCGGCATCAAAGCCCGCAACAACTGCAAAATCGAATAATTCCGGTTCAGCTTCAAAAGGCAAGCTTGAAGTCAGCGCAGGAAGCGTAAAAAGCATCGCCGGCGCAAAAGTGCTCAGGGCGTGGAAACTCAATTCAAACGGAGTGAATATAGAAATCCACCGAATAGCCTATGGGCCGCAGATAACTCAGGCTTTCAAAAAAGCGAACGCGGACGGCGCTATCGACTACGACAAGACAGTTACTTATCAGCCGGTAGTCAATATAGCGATAATCACCTGCTCGCCCGAGCACATCGGCGTTGCATCGAGCCAACAGCTCCTCGGCACGAATGTCGGCAAGGTTGAGGATATGGGCAGAAAGAGCGGCGCGCTCATAGCAATAAACGGCGAGGCAGGCTCAACATATAAAAAAGGCGCGCCGACAATTCGCAGCGGCTCGGTAGTTTCGACCGACGGCAGCGGGCAAAAGCGACTGCTGATCTACAGAAACGGCACATGGAAAGTCGAAACGCTCACAAACGAGAACTGCAAATCGTACATCTCGCAGGGCGTTTACAATTCCCTGCGCTACCAGCGGCAAGTCATAACAAACGGCAAGGCGACCAACGAGCACGACACTTATTATCACAACCGCACGGTGTTCGCGCAGATATCGGAGAACAAATATATCATGGCTGTCGGCGAATTTATGCCGCTCGACAATATGATGAAAGTCCTCATAGCATACGGCGCGAGAAATGCATTCCTGTTAAACGGGGGCAACTGCTCGTCGATGTATGTCAAGGGCATCGGCAACACGACCGGCACAAAAGCGACTCAGCTCAAGAATCTCAACAAGCCGTGCGTTATCGAGAGCGAATTTTTCGCGGCAAACGGCATGCTCGGGCTCAACTCCGCCGGGAAGCAGAAGCTGGGTGGACCTTGCAACGAGCTCGACATAGTATATGTAAAATAAAGCAGAAGGGGTGAGCCGATGAAAAAGGCTTTCAGAGCGGCTGCAATTGCGGCAATATTGCTATTTGCGCTGACTTTTATCGGGAACGCAAAAATCAAAAGCGCATCGGCTCACCTACTGTTTTCTTCGTCCGTCAGCGTCGGTGGCAATGAATCGCGGGAAGTCACGCTCAAGAGTGGCGACAGAATAGCCATCGGCTCATATCTCGGCGAGCCTATTATATGGAGAGTCATCGAAACGGGCGGCAAAACTCTGCTCATGAGCGAAAAGGTGTTGTGCTTTAGGGCGTTCGACCCGTCCGAGGACGGCATCGGTAGTTCCGATTATCTCTCCTCTCCCCTGCGCGCATGGCTCAATTCGGAGAGCGGATTTTTAAATCCGGAGAATTTTTCAGAGTTTGACCTTTCGCTCATATCGCCTGACAAAAACGGCGATTCAATATTCCTGCCGTCAAAAGATATGCTCAAAAATATAAGCACCGCCGACCGCCGCAGAAGCCCGACCGAGCAGTGCATCAAAAATGATACTTCGCGCTATTTAACTCTGCGCAAATACTGCTGGTATTGGACAAGCTCGCCGGTTTCGACAAATCAGAGCAGCGTGACGGCGGTCACCACGACCGGCGGATTCTATAAAACGCTCGCGGCGGACAAGCTGTGCGGCGTATGCCCGGCGATATATCTTCGCAGCGGTATTCTCGTTCTTTGCGGAAGCGGAACCGCCGAAAATCCGTATGCGTTGGCGGGAGGTGGCGAAAGATGAGAGAAAAGCTGAAAGAATTTCAAAACTCTCCGCGCTCGATAATCGCCGCATTCTCCGCCGCCGTGCTGTTTTTCTGCACAGTATTCACGCGGCTGATCCTCAAAACCGACGACGGTCACTTTCTCGGCATACTCCACCGAAACGGATTCACAGTAACAAGCTGGCTGCACGAGCGGTACACAACCGTGTCCGGGCGGATAGTCGGCGAATGGCTGATGATAAACTTCCTGCGCCTGCCGCTCATTTTCTGGAAGCTGTTCATCGCCGCGCTGATAATATATATAATGTATTTTCTCTGCCGCCTGTCGGACTTTTTAGGCGAAAAGGCAGATGCAAAACAGAGATATATCTTCGCCTGCTCGGTGCCGTTGGCAGTATTCCTGCCATGCCTCAACCCGTCGGTGTTTTGGTTTGCGGGTTCGTTCACATTCCTCGTTCCGTTCACCGCCTTGCTTATCACGGTGACTCCGCTCACATTCAAGGTGTTCGGCGGGCGCGTGAATCCCATGGCATATGTCGCCGCCGCGATTGCTTCTGTCGTCGCGGCATCTCAGGAGCAGTCCTGCGCCGCGGCGCTCGCGCTGCAAGTGATTCTGCTGATTTTTTCGGCATATCAACGCAGGCTCAGATTCCGTCAATTCATCCCGCTCCTGCCGAGCGCAGTTTCCGCCGCGGTGTTGGTTCTCTCTCCCGGACTTCGCGGGCGCGGAGCGATGGAGGCGGCAGCGGGTTTTGAAAGATTCTCTAAAATGAATATATTTGAAAGACTGCTCTGCGGATTTTCAAATTATTTCGCATTTTCATTTTTCTTCTCGCTGATAACAGCAGCTGTTTTTCTCGTTCTGCTCGGCGCATCGGTATATGAAGCGTTCGGCGGTTCGCGGAAAATAAAGAAAATTATATCAGTCTTTGCAATATTCGCCTCGGCGCTGTGCGTCGGAGTCAACGCCGCATATATTATTATCCGCCGCACCACCCCGGACAAGGGCTTTGAAAAGATGTTCAAGAGCGGCAATTACCTTCCGCTCGAACTCGCGGTTATCGCGCTCTGTTTTGTCTTTCTCTTTAGCCTTTTCATTCTTATAGCGGCGCTCATCAAAAAGAACAAAAAGCTCGGTTTCACCGTCGGCGTGCTGTTCAGCGCCGCCGTCTGCTGCGCCGCAGTGCTCGGATTCTCTTCGTCCGTCTACGCCTCCGGTCAGCGCGTGTTTTACTACACCGAGATGTTCACGCTCATCGCCTGCGCAGCGATGTATTCTTCACTTTCGGAAAGCAAAGCGAAAAAATTCGCGGGATATGCAGTCCCGACAGCCGCATTTATTTTCTATATTATCAACTGCTTTACCTACACATTCCTTGAGATACCAATAATGGGCTAAAGCGAATTGTAAAGTGATTTACTTTACAATTATAAAGCCTATTTTTTAGCGCAAAAGTCGAAGCTCCCGTGCAACTTTCCCGATATATCAACACATTCGGGGACGCATGGGAGCTTTTGTTTTTTTATTTATAAATCATGTAAAGCTTAACAGCTTGTCATCAATGACCGTGCGGAACGACATCGAGTTTATCATGTTCCTCGCCGAGATCGGCGCGCAGGAGCGCAAAGAACACTATCGCGAGCAATATTTCGGCGCACCAGATGGTCTTGCCGCCGAGATAGCCGCAGAGAAAAGTTGAAGCGACCGCGCCCGCGACAAACGAGCCTATCATCAGCAGATGCGCGAACATCTTGCCGCGCGCCTCTTTATTACCGCTGCGAAGCCACTTGACGAGGTTCGAGCCGACCTGGCGGACATGGTTGGTGCAGAAGGTAGTCGCCATCGGAATCTTTTTCGCCTGGCGGAATGTATTGAACTGCATCGAAGCGATAAAATTCACAGCCACCTGGCAGATCTGCGGCGGCGCATTGTCCGGGACGAAGCCGAGCGCAAATATCCACGCCATTTCAAACGCCACGAACGCCGTGTCCCAGCGGACTATCTTGCGGCGGTTTATATGCTTGGGCAGAAATTCCGAAATGACCGTGCCGAGCAGATAAGCCGAAGCGGGCAGAAGATAATACAGCGCCTTGCGCCAGTTCCCGCGCCCGAGCTGAACCGCCATGAGCACGAAGTTTGCCGTCTGCGCGTTGCAGAACACGCCGCCCTTTTGAACATAAGTATATGCGCCGAAAAATCCGCCGACCGCTATCATGACGGCAAATATCCAGAGCTTTTCGCATTCAAGAAGCTCTTCCTCTTTTTTGAGAGCCTTTTCTTTCATCGTTCACCACACCGTTTCTTTTCTACAACGCATAAGTTTATCACTGCTCCCCATCTCTGTCAAGGAACGGGAAATAGCCGCAGCATCTTGAAAGAAAGCCGTTTTCATGGTATTATTTAGGGTATTATATACCATTATAGAATGCAGTATAAAGCAAGAGGAGAATAGCATGTCAAAGCTTTTGAAGTATTTGAAAAAATACAAAATTGAAAGTATTCTCGCGCCGTTTTTCAAGCTCATTGAAGTGGCGTTCGAGCTGACTGTTCCGCTGATAGTCTCAACTATAATCGATGTCGGCATAGAGAACGGCGACAAGGTTTATATTATCAAACGCTGCCTGCTGCTCGGTCTGCTCGGCATACTGGGTCTTTGCAGTACGCTTGTGGCGCAGTATTTCTCGGCGAAAGCGTCGGTCGGCTTCGCTTCCGATATCCGGCACGCGCTCTTCCAGCATATCGGCAAGCTCTCTTATTCCCAGCTCGATTCGCTCGGCGCGCCGACGCTTATAACCCGCCTGACGGGCGACATAAATCAGGTTCAGACCGGAACAAACCTGACCCTGCGTCTCGTCCTGCGCTCGCCGTTCGTCGTATTCGGCGCGGTGATAATGGCGTTCACGGTCGACGCAAAATCGTCGCTCGTGTTTGTCGTTGCGGTGCCCGCTCTCGCCGCGGTCGTGTTCGCGATAATGCTCGTGTGCATACCGATGTACCGCAAGGTTCAGCAGAAACTGGACGGGCTGCTGAGCAAGACGCGCGAAAACCTGCTCGGTACCCGCGTTGTCAGAGCGTTCTGCAAAGAGGAAGAGGAAATTGCGGACTTTGACGCCAAGAACAACGCCCTGACCGAGATGCAGACGGCGGTCGGCAGGATATCCGCTTTCATGAACCCCGCAACCTTTGTGCTCATAAACCTCGCGATAATCGCGCTGATATATGTCGGCGCAATACGCGTTGATTCCGGCGCCATTTCGCGCGGCGCGGTCGTTGCGCTCTATAACTACATGTCACAGATCCTCGTTGAGCTGATAAAGCTCGCGAATCTCATAATCAGCGTCACAAAGGCGATAGCCTGCGGCAACCGAATTCAATCGGTGCTCGATATCAAGCCCGGCACCGTCCCCGGCACTGTCACCGACGGCAACGAAAACAGCGAATACTCAGTTGAGTTTGACAAGGCGTGCCTGTCATATAACGGCAGCGAAGAATCGCTGCACAATATCGACCTCAAAATAAAGCGCGGCAGCTCGATAGGCGTTATCGGCTCGACCGGATCGGGCAAAACCTCGCTCGTCAATCTTATTCCGCGATTCTACGATGTCACCGGCGGGTGTGTGCTCGTTGACGGCGTTGACGTGCGCGACTACGACACAAAGGCTCTGCGCTCGAAAATAGGCGTTGTCTCGCAGAAAAAAGCCCTGTTCGCCGGCACTGTCAGGGACAATATCCGCTTCGGCAAGCAGGACGCCACAGACGAAGAAATCTGGCAGGCGCTCGAAACGGCGCAGGCAAAGCAGATGATAGAGGACAAGAGCGGGCAGCTCGACTTCGTCCTCGAACAGGAGGGCAAGAACCTCTCGGGCGGTCAGCGTCAAAGAATGACAATAGCCCGCGCCCTTGTCAGAAAGCCCGAGGTGCTCATCCTCGACGACGCAGCGAGCGCGCTCGACTACGCCACCGGTGCGGCACTGAACAAGGCGCTGAGAAACACCGACTTTGCCCCGACCGTCATAACCGTGTCCCAGCGCGTTGCGGCGATAAGAAACGCCGATACCATAGTAGTTCTCGACGAGGGCGAGATAGTCGGCATGGGCACGAACGACGAGCTTCTGCGCTCGTGCGAAGTCTACAAAGAAATTTTCGATTCCCAGCTTGAAAAGGAGGATGCGTAACCGTGAAGAACAAAACCGTTTTCAAGCGAGTTATCGCGGTCATCGGCCGCTCGAAGCTTCTGCTGTTCCTTTCGCTCATCCTCTCCGTTGCAAGCGTCATTCTCTCACTGTATATCCCCGTCCTCGCCGGACGCGCGATAGACGGAATAAAGCTGCACGGCAACGTTGATTTTGAAGTCATAAAGATGTGCCTTTTCGGCATTCTGATCTGCGCCATAGTCGGCGGAGTGCTCCAGTGGGTGATGAACATCATCAACAACCGCATAGCCTATAACACCGTGCGCGATATACGCTCAAAGGCATTTTCGCATATGCAGACCCTGCCTGTGGCGTTCGCCGACTCCCACCCCTACGGCGATATTGTCAGCCGCATAACGGCGGACGCGGAGCAGTTTGCCGACGGACTGATTCTCGGCTTCTCCCAGCTGTTCACCGGCGTTGTCACGATAGCCGTGACGCTCGTTTTCATGCTCACTATATCGCCGCTCATCACTCTCGCGGTCGTCGTGCTGACCCCGATATCGCTGTTCACGGCGCGTTTTATAGCACGCCGTACTTATTCGATGTTCAAAAAGCAGTCCGAGACCCGCGGCGAGCAGACTGCGCTCATCAACGAGATGATACAGAATCAAAAGACCGTTCAGGCGTTTTCATATGAAGACAGAGCGGTTGAAAGATTTGACGAGAGCAATGAAAAATTGCGCAAATATTCGCTCAAATCCATATTCTTCTCGTCGCTTACAAACCCGACCACCAGATTTATCAACAATCTTATCTACGCCGTAGTCGGGCTCATGGGCGGAATATTCGCCATCGGCGGCATGGTGACCGTCGGCGGATTCGTCAGCTTTCTCGCCTATTCGAACCAGTACACAAAGCCGTTCAACGAGATTTCCGGCGTCGTGACAGAGCTTCAGAATGCCCTCGCCTGCGCGGCAAGAATATTCGAGCTCATAGACGAAAAGCCCGAGGAGTCGGACGAAAATTGCTCGGCGCTCAGCGACCCCGAGGGAAGCGTGGAGTTCGACAATGTCCGCTTCTCATATGACAAGAGCAAAAAGCTCATCGACGGCTTCGATTTCTTCGCCCCGTCCGGCAAGACAATAGCCGTTGTCGGTCCGACAGGATGCGGCAAGACTACGCTTATCAATCTCCTGCTCCGCTTCTACGACGTTGACGGCGGCAGTATAAAGGTTGACGGCGAGAATATAAACGACATCACACGCCACAGTCTCAGACACCATTTCGGCATGGTGCTCCAGGACACCTGGATAAAGAACGGCACCGTCCGCGAGAATATAGCGTTCGGCAAGCCCGACGCCACGGATGAAGAGATAATCGCCGCCGCCAAGGCAGCACGCGCTCACAGCTTTATAAAGCGCCTCAAAAACGGCTACGACACCGTCATCGGCGACGACGACGGACTCTCCGAGGGCGAAAGACAGCTGCTCTGCATCGCGCGCGTCATGCTCATGAAGCCGCCGATGCTCATCCTCGACGAGGCGACTTCATCGATAGACACCAGAACTGAACTGAAAGTTCAGGATGCGTTCAATACACTCATGCAGGGGCGCACCTCGTTCGTCGTGGCGCACAGACTCTCGACCATCCGCCACGCCGACTGCATTCTCGTCATGAAGGACGGCAAGGTCGCCGAGCAGGGTACGCACGAAGAGCTGCTCGCGAAGAACGGATTCTATACGAAGCTCTACAACAGCCAGTTTGCGCAGTGAAATATATGTGCCATGGAACAACGGAGAAGAAAGCCTAACAGGCTGAAAGATTACGACTATTCGCAAAACGGAGCATATTTTATCACAATTTGCATAGATGACAGAAAGCCCATATTGTCACGCATTGCCGTAGGGGCGACCGCATAATACAACAGTTAAAAGGTTCCGTAACTAAGCAAGTCAAAAAATCAATTTGGCAAAAAGGTTTTTATGACCATATAATCCGTGACGAATACGATTATCAAATCAAATGGCAATATATTGACGACAACCCGATCAAATGGGCTGAAGACGAATTGCATCAGGACTGAAAAACAGCCGAATAACCGCCGCAGTTTCTTTCATTTGAAAGTTCGCGGCGGTTATTTTTTATTCAGTGTAAAATGGCGGCTCAGGGCGAAAATATAAAGCCCAATTCGACAAATATCATTTTTTAGTCTGCCTTGTTGACATCGGCAAAAAGTATGATATAATTATAACAGCTGTTATAAAACAAGCGTTTTATAATTGTTATTGGAGGACGCCATGGACTACATTCGCCTGTCACCCGAAAATCTCGAGAGCGAGCACATATGCTGCGCCATATCAAACGCCAAGGACCCGCAGGTCATTGCAAAAAAGCAGTGGCTTGCCGAAAGGCTCGGCGAGGGTCTGGTATTTTTAAAAGCCGACGCGCGCGGGAAGTGCTTTATTGAATATATCCCCGCCGAAAACGCATGGTCGCCGATAGACGCGCCCGGCTATATGTTCATCGACTGTCTCTGGGTCTCCGGCTCTTTCAAAGGACACGGATATTCAAACGACCTGCTCAACGAGTGTATCCGCGACAGCCGCGAAAAGGGCAAATCGGGGCTGTGTATACTCTCATCGGCGAAGAAGCGCGGTTTTCTTGCCGACCCGAAGTATCTGAAATATAAGGGCTTCATAAAAGCCGATTCGGCAAAGCCGTATTTCGAGCTGATGTATCTGCCGTTTGACCCGTCCGCGCCCGCTCCGCGCTTTCGCGAGCAGGCAAAAGGCGCTCAGACTGACGGCAGCGGGTTCGAGATATTTTATACAAGCCAGTGTCCGTTTACGGCGAAATATGTTCCGCTAATTGAAAACATGGCAAACGATATGAATCTTCCGCTGAGCGCCGTGCATATCTCATCGCGCGAGCAGGCTCAAAACGCGCCCTGCGCCTACACCGCATTTTCGCTGTTCTATAACGGAAAGTTCATAACGCACGAGATACCGAGCGAAAAGAAATTCGCGGCGATTTGTGAAGAGTTCGTAAAATAAAACATAGCCGGATTGACCGGCAGCGTAAAATATACTAATATAGAAAAGGGAAAAGATATCTGTCCGCCCCGGCGGACGAAAAGGAGACATTATGCTTAACATCAAAAACCTGACCAAAACCTACGGCGAGAAAAAGGCTGTTGACGACCTGACGCTGCATATCGCGCCCGGCGAGATATACGGCTTCATCGGCCACAACGGCGCGGGCAAGACCACAACGCTAAAATCCGTTGTCGGCATTTTGCAGTTCGACGAGGGCGAGATAACGATAAACGGCATCTCGATAAAAGATGACCCGCTCGCCTGCAAAAAAATCATAGCCTATATCCCCGACAATCCCGACCTCTACGAATACATGACGGGAATAAAATATCTGAACTTCATCGCGGATATTTTCGGCGTCAGCGCCGACGACCGCCGCGAGCGCATACATAAATATGCCGATATGTTCGGGCTGACCGCCGACCTCGCGCAGCCTATCTCGGCGTATTCTCACGGCATGAAGCAGAAGCTTGCGATAATCTCCGCGTGGATCCACGAGCCCAAGTTAATTATCATGGACGAGCCTTTCGTCGGTCTCGATCCCGCCGCATCGCATCTGTTAAAAGGCATGATGCGCGAGGTCTGCAACTCCGGCGGCGCAATATTCTTCTCGACCCATGTGCTCGAAGTTGCCGAAAAGCTCTGCGACAAGGTCGCGATAATAAAAAGCGGAAAGCTCATCCGCTCCGGCACAATGGAAGAGGTCAAGGGCGACTCCAGCCTTGAGAACGTGTTCCTCGAACTGGAGGGAGAAGAATGCTGAAAACACTGATAAAAAAACAGCTTCTCGAACTCAATAAAAGTTTCTTCGTTGACCGCAAGACGGGCAAGGGCAAGTCTGCACGCTCGGCGACATTCTCGATAGTGCTGTTCATATTGCTCATGATTTTTGCCATCGGCGGAATGTTCTGCTATATGTCATATTCGATGCGCCCGCTGATAACCTATGGCATGAGCTGGCTCTATTTTGCCATTATGGGCGCTACCGCTGCGCTTTTCGGCGTTTTCGGCAGCGTGTTCAACACATATTCGAGCCTCTATGACGCAAAGGACAACGACCTCCTGCTCTCGATGCCCATTCCCGTGCGCGATATCATAGCGGCGCGCCTCATCGGAGTCTATCTCATGGGGCTGATGTATTCCGGCGTTGTGGTAATCCCCGCCGTCGTCGTATATTTCATAACCGCGCATCCCGGAATATCCGGCATAACCGCCGTTATAATGGCCGTTATGGTGACTGTTCTTGTGCTTATACTGTCGTGCATACTCGGCTGGGTCGTTGCAAAAATCGCAGTTAAATTAAAAAACAAGAGCATTATAACAGTTATAGTTTCAATAGCGTTTCTCGGCGGCTACTACTATGTCTACTTCAGGGCGAATGAGATAATCACCGGCATCGTTGCGACCAGCGCGGCTGTTGCCGCAAAGGTGCGCACGTCCGCCTATCCGCTCTATATTTTCGGCAAGGCGTTCGCGGGCGATGTTCTGCCGACAATTATAATTTCACTCATCATTCTCGCTCTGCTCGCCGCGACGTGGCTCATAATGTCGCGCACATTTTTAAAGCTCGTCACGAGCAGCGGAAAGACCGCAAAGACAGTCTACAAAGAGAAGACGGTCAAGCAACAGGGCACCGACCGCGCGCTTCTGCGCCGCGAAATAAACCACTTCCTCTCGAGCCCATCTTATATGCTCAACTGCTCGCTCGGCGCGCTGTTTATGATAGCCGTCGCTGTTTTCTCGCTGATAAAAAGCGACTGGTTTATCGGCGTTGTCACCCGCATGGATGAGGATTTGCTGGAATACGCCCCGACTTTTGCATGCTTACTTTTATGCCTGCTCTCTTCGATGAATATACTCACCGCGCCCGCGATATCCCTCGAGGGCAAGAGCCTTTGGATAGCCCGTTCGCTCCCCGTCACCTCGTGGCAGATTCTCAGAGCGAAGCTGAAGCTCCATATGCTCTTCACCGCCGTCCCCGCACTGATATGCAGCATATGCTTCTGTATTGCCCTCAAGCCGGAGCTTCTCACGGCGGCGGTCATGATTATCCTACCGCAGATATTCACGCTCCTATGCGCCGTTTCGGGGCTCAGAGTGAACATCAGGATGCCTAATCTCACCTGGAGCAGTGAGAGCGGAGCGGTCAAGCAGAGTCTCGGCATCATGCTCGCGATGTGCCTCGGCTGGGCTTATATCATCGTGCTCATCGCAGTCTATCTGTTCGCGGTGCAGGTGCTGCCGAATGTATTCGCGCTGATGATCGCGACGGCGGTCATAGCAATAATAACCGTGATATCCTTTTCAAGGCTCAAGCGCAAGGGCGTAAAGAGATTTGAGACACTGTAAGCAAAATTAAATATCAGCAGCCGTGGTTCGTTGAGAATCACGGCTGTTGTTTTTTGCGATAAATTAAAATATTGAAGTAAATAAATATAACAAACTACGCCGACAGCGCACAAAAAATTATCTGACATTCAGCGACTTGAGTTATCGCGGCTTCGTATCGGCTGCGCCGATATCGGACAGCCGCAAGGGCTGTCCCTACAATTTGTGCTGCAATTCGCGAGCAAAAGCGCTGTCCGAAATAAAAAGCGGCAGGCAAGCACAAAACCTGTCTGCCGCAATTTTATTTAATTATTTCTCAAGATTAGCCTTGAGGGTGTTGAGCTCGTCACTCAGAGCCTTGGGAAGTCTGTCGCCGAACTTAGCGTAGAACTCCTCGATGCCCTTTGCCTCGTCCTCCCAAAGGGAGTTGTCAACGCTCAGGATCTCCTTGAGCTGATCCTCACTGACCTCGTCCTCGATGCCCTCAAGGTTGATGTCCTCAGCCTTGGGCACGAAGCCGATAGCGGTCTCCTCTGCGTCGACCTTGCCCTCGCAGCGCTTGATGATCCACTCAAGCACGCGCATATTGTCGCCAAAGCCGGGCCACAGGAAGTTGCCGTCGTCGTCCTTACGGAACCAGTTGACGTTGAATATCTTCGGAGCCTTATCCTCGTCGAGGCCTGCGCCGATGTCAATCCAGTGCTGCCAGTAATCAGCCATGTTGTAGCCGCAGAACGGAAGCATAGCCATGGGATCGCGACGGACAACGCCGACTGCGCCGGCTGCTGCTGCGGTGGTCTCGGAAGCCATTATCGAGCCGACGAACACGCCGTGATTCCAGCTTCTTGACTGATAGACCAGCGGAGCGAGCTTAGCTCTTCTGCCGCCGAAGACGATAGCGGAGATCGGAACGCCTGCCGGATTCTCAAACTCGGAGCTGATGCACGGGCAGTTGACAGCGGGAGCGGTGAAGCGGCTGTTCGGATGAGCGCCCTTTTCCTCGCTCGTCTTACCGTTCCACGGTCTGCCCTGCCAGTCGATGGCGTTCTCGGGCGGATTCTTGTCGAGACCTTCCCACCAGACGGTGTTGTTGTCAAGGTTAAGCGCAACGTTTGTGAAAATGGTATTCTTTCTTGTCGCGGCAAGCGCGTTGGGATTGGACTTCTCGTTCGTGCCGGGGGCAACGCCGAAGAAACCGTTCTCGGGGTTGATAGCATAAAGTCTGCCGTCGGGACCCTTTCTGATCCAGGAGATATCGTCGCCGACGCACCAAATCTTGTAGCCCTTGTTTCTGTATCCCTCGGGCGGGATAAGCATGGCAAGGTTGGTCTTGCCGCAGGCGGACGGGAATGCCGCGCAGATATATTTGACTTCGCCCTTCGGATTCTCGAGGCCGAGGATAAGCATATGCTCAGCCTGCCAGCTCTCTTTCCAGCCCTGATAGGAGGCTATACGAAGAGCAAAGCACTTCTTGCCGAGGAGGACGTTTCCGCCGTAAGCGGAGTTGACGGAGATGATGGTGTTATCCTGCGGGAACTGGCAGATATAACGCTTCTCGGGGTCGATGTCGCAGCTGCAGTGCAGTCCGCGAACCCAGTCGTTGCTGTCGCCCAGAGTATCCATAACCTTCTTGCCGATTCTCGTCATGATAGCCATGTTGAGAACGACATAGATGGAGTCAGTCAGCTCAACGCCGATCTTCGAGAACGGAGAGCCGACAGGACCCATCGAATAAGGGATAATATACATTGTTCTGCCCTTATAGCTGTCTCTGGCTATATCATAGAGCATCTTATAAGCCTCAGCGGGATCCATCCAGTTGTTGGTCGGACCTGCCTGATCCGCGCTCTCGGCGCAGATGAATGTGCGGTTCTCAACACGCGCAACATCGTTGGGCTTGGTTCTGTGAAGCAGGCATCCGGGGAGGAGATCCTCGTTGAGCTTGGTCATCTCGCCGGTCTCGCATGCCTTGGCGCGCAGAGCGTCAAGCTGCTCCTCGCTGCCGTCGATCCACATGACTTCGTCGGGAGATACAAGAGCTATCTTCTCTTCGATCCAGTCGATCACTGTCTTGTTCTGTGTCAAATGTTTCATGATATTTGACTCCTTTCGTCTAATCTATTAAGAAAGGTACCATCTTTACCCAGTATGTATTATACCCCAATAAACTCGGTTTTTCAATGACGAAACTGTTAACTTTCAGACCTTTTTTGATAAAAATTTATCAATTTCATCAATAGGCATCGAAGCTCGTGCATTGAGGGTCAGCGGGGCGATGTTTCCAGCCTTGAATTCATAGTAGCCCTGGGCGCCGACCATTGCCGCATTGTCGCCGCAAAGCGACAGTTCGGGCATGAACAGCGACCATGAATGAGCCTTGCAGATATCGGTCATTTCCGCTCTCAGGCGCGAGTTTGCGGACACTCCGCCTGCCAGGACTATCTTGTCAAAACCGAAGTTCAGTGCCGCTTTTTCGGTGTTTTCGCGCAGGCATCTTACGACCGCCTCGATATACGACGCGCCGAGATCGGGCACGCTTATCTCCTCGCCCTTTTGCTTTGCGTTGTGGATGATATTGACAGCAGCGGTCTTGAGTCCGGAGAAGCTGAAATCGTATTCGCTCCCGTCAACATGCGGACGCGGGAGCTTGTAGCTCTTCGGGTCGCCGTTTTTCGACACCCTGTCGAGGTTCACGCCGCCGGGATAATCGAGCCCCATGGCGCGCGCCGCCTTGTCCATCGCCTCGCCTGCCGCGTCGTCGCGCGTTCTGCCGATAATATGAAAATCCGTGTAGTCGCGCACCTCGATTATGTGGCTGTGACCGCCGGACACGACGAGCGCGAGAAACGGCGGCTCAAGGTCGGGGTGGGTTATATAGTTCGCCGCAATATGCGAGCGCAGATGATGCACGGGCACGAGCGGTTTGTTCGCGGAAAACGCGAGTCCCTTTGCAAAATTCACGCCGACTAACAGCGCGCCGATAAGCCCGGGCGCATAGGTCACGGCTATCGCGTCAACGTCACCGACATTCATCTCCGCCCTTTCGAGCGCCTCGCCGACAACGCCGGATATCGCCTCCGCATGGCGCCTTGACGCTATCTCCGGCACGACTCCGCCGTAGAGTATATGTTCCTTTACCTGCGACGCTATGACGCTTGAAATAACGCGTCTGCCGTCCTCGACGACCGCCGCAGCGGTCTCGTCGCAGGAGGATTCGATTGCAAGTATCTTCATTTCACTCACCCTCATCTGTCAAAAAACTTTGTCATTATCTCCGCGTCCTCGCGCGGATCGGAATAAAAATTTTTTCTTGTTCCGACTTCTTTGAAGCCGCGTTTTTTATAGAGCGCCTTCGCCGGGGCGTTTGAAGCCCTGACCTCGAGCGTTATCAGCACGCAGCCGCGTTTTATTGCGCCGCGCTCCGCCTCTTCGAGCAGCTTTTCCGCTATCCCGCGGCGGCGGAATTTTTCGGACACGGCGACATTGGTTATATACGCCTCGCCCACTATCTCCTGCACGCCGATATATCCGGCGACACATCCGTCGGCAACCGCGCAGAGAAAATGAGCCTGATCGTTATCAAGCTCTTCCCGAAGCGACTTCTCGCTCCACGGATGCGAAAAACATTCGCGCTCGAGCGACACGACGCCGCCTATATATTCTTCCGTCATCGGGACCGTTTCAACTTCAAAAATACCGATCAGCTCCCGCTCTTTATCTTTTCGTAAAGCTCCGGCAGCGCGCCGTTTATCTTCTTCGCACACTCGCGGTAGACTTCGATATCGCATCCGTAGGGGTCGTCAACTCCGCCGGCGAGCACATAGAGTCTCTCGTCGGGAATCATGCGGTTGAGCATCTCATACTGCTCATCGGTCATGCAGACTATCAGGTCTGCCTTGCGCGCGATGCTGCGGGTCAGCATACGCGATTTATGCTCCGAGATATCGACTCCGTATTCGAGGGCGACCGCCTGCGCGTTGTCGCTCGCGGGGCGTCCGTCAAAGGTCGCAAGTCCCGCGCTCGAGCAGTCTATACCGCTCTCTCCTTTTTCTTCGAGCAGTTTTTTGAACATTCCCTCCGCCATCGGACTGCGGCAGATGTTGCCCGTGCAAACAAAAACCAGATTCATGTTTCCTCCGTTTTATCAGCCTTTCGCGTCATACCATGTGCGCCCGGAATGGACATCCGCAGTGAGAGCCACAGAGAGCTTGACAGCGTTTTCCATTTCCTCTTTGAGCAGGGCGCTCACGCGCTCTTTTTCGTTCTCCGGCGCTTCGACTATCAGCTCATCGTGCACCTGCATTATCAGCTTCGCCGCCAGATTCTCGCGTTCAAGGCGTTCGTAAACTCTTATCATCGCTATCTTGATTATATCCGCCGCCGTGCCCTGAATGGGCATATTGCGCGCCACGCGCTCGCCGAACGCGCGGGTGTTGGCGTTCGATGCGGTGAGCTCCGGCAGATATCTGCGCCGCGCAAACATCGTCTCGGCGTAGCCGTCTTTCTTCGCCTTTTCGACCACGTCGTGCATATATTTGTCAACGCCTGAATAGTGCCTGAGATAGCCTTTTATATACTCATCCGCCTCGCTGCGGCTGACTCCGATATCTTTGGCGAGCGAGAACGCGCCGATGCCGTATACTATACCGAAATTGACCGCTTTCGCGCGGCTTCTCATTATCGGAGTGACAAGCTGCGGCGGCATATCAAAGACCTCGGACGCGGTCACAGTGTGGATATCCGTGTTGTCGTTGAACGCCTTTATCATGTTTTGGTCGCCCGAAATATGGGCGAGAACGCGCAGCTCAATCTGCGAATAGTCCGCGTCAACGAGCACATATCCGTCCCGCGCGACAAAGAACTTTCGCATCTCACGCCCGAGCGGAGAGCGCACGGGGATATTCTGAAGATTCGGCTCGGTCGATGAGATTCTGCCCGTTCTCGTCTCGGTCTGATTCAGAGTCGAGCGGATGCGCCCGTCCTCGCCGATAACCTTGAGCAGACCGTCGCAGTAGGTCGACCTGAGCTTTGAAAGAGTTCTGTATTCGAGGATATCGCGCACAGCGGGGTGCTTGTTTTCGAGCGATTCGAGCACCTGCGCGTCGGTCGAATATCCGCTTTTTGTCTTTTTTCTCGCGGGCAGCTTGAGCTTTTCAAACAGCGCTTCGCCGAGCTGCTTGGGCGAGTTCAGATTGAACTCGTAGCCAACTAGAGCGTATATCTCCTGCTCGATTTCGGCTATCCTCCCGCCGAGCTGTTTGCCGAATTCCGCGATTCCGTAGCGGTCAACAGCGAAGCCCGTCTGCTCCATTGAAGAGAGCACATGCGCGAGCGGAAGCTCGATGTCATGAAGCAGCTTCTGCTGTCCGTTTTCCTCAATTTTTTTGTCCATCGCCGCAAATAATCTTCTCAGCGACGCGGCGGCGCAGTCGTTTTCATCGCCGTTTTCAACCGACACTGCCGCTGAATATTCGCCTGCAAGGCGCAGCGCGTCATAGGACGAGGCGGATGGGTTGAGGACATAGCCATCAAGCTCCAGGTCGCCGCACATATTCCTGCACTGAGCCGAACAGCCCTGCGCGAATGAATAGAGCGACTTTATGTCCGCCGTGTATTTTTTTATATTTTTATCTTCGAGCAGCTTTATAAAGAACGGATAAAAATTCTCGTTTTCGCAGTCGCACACGAGCACTTTGTCCCCGAGATCGAAACGACACTTTTCGCCGTCCCAGAGAAAATAGCTCTCGCCGTCAGATTTAAGGCGCGTCATCAGCTGGCCGAAATCGTCCTCGGCGCAGAGCGGGACAGGCTTCTCCTCTTTCTGCGGCTCAGAGGCTGTGTTTGATATCTCGAGCCCGAGGCGGTCGATGAGCTTGAACATCTCGAGATCCGCGAGCATTCTTGTGACCTTGAAATTGTCGGGCGCTCTGAGAATATAGCTCTGCGGGTTATTGTCGATCGGGATATCGCAGTTTATCGTGCCGAGCTTTTTGCTCAAGAACGCCATGTCCCTGTCTTTTTTCAGCTTGTCCCGCACTCCGGGTTTGATATCTATCGTGTCAATATTGTCGTAGATATATTCTATCGAGCCGAAGCGGGCTATCAAATCGCCGGCAGTCTTTTCGCCGATTCCCGCAACGCCGGGGATATTGTCCGAGCTGTCGCCCATGAGGGCTTTTATGTCAATGAGCTTTATTGGCTCAACGCCGTATTTTTCGCGCACTGCCTCGGGCGTGTATCTGTCGGTCACAGGTCTGCCCATCTTCGTCGCGGCGAGCAGAACATTGACGCTGTCGGACACCAATTGCAGGCTGTCTCTGTCGCCAGTGGCTATCGTACAGACGGCGTCGCCGCTGTGGCGTGCAAGAGTGCCAAGAATATCGTCAGCCTCATATCCGGGCTTTTCAACTATCGGCACGCCCATCGCCTCAAGCAGCTCCTTGAGCACGGGCATCTGCTGCGCGAGCTCATCGGGCATACCCTTTCTTGTCGCTTTGTAGCCGCCGTACATCTCATGGCGGAAAGTCGGCTGTTTGACATCAAAAGCGACCGCCACCGCCTGCGGCTGGCACTCGTCTTTGAGGCGCAGAAAAATATTCATAAAGCCGTAGATGGCGTTGGTGAATCTGCCGTCCTTCGTCGTGAGCACCTTTATGCCGTAAAACGCACGGTTCAATATGCTGTTTCCGTCAATAACAAGAAAGTTCATGTTCAGCCTCCGAGCTTTGAGTCTAAGATACTATATTATACCACACAAGCGGCGATTTGCATACTTTTTTATATCCTTTTTCCCTTTATATAAATGCACTCGAGCTCTTTCAAATCGGACGAAAGCACGGTGAAATCGGCGCGCTTGCCGACTGCTATACTGCCCGTCACATCGTCGACGCCTATCGCGCGGGCGGGATTTATTGTGCAGGATTTCACCGCCTGGCGGACTGGCACGCCGAAGCTGATTATATTCCTGAACTCAGCAAAAATATTTGTCGTGCTCGCGGCTATCGTACCGTCGGCGAGCAGAGCCTTGCCGTCTTTTACATACACTGTCGTGCCGCCGAGCTCATATTCGCCGTCGCCGAGACCCGAGGCGCACATGGAGTCGCTGACCGCGACGCTCCTATCCTCGCCGAGTATTTTATAGAGCAGGGCGAGATACGCCGGGTGGATATGCATCCCGTCGCTTATCAGCTCCGCCGTGGCGTTTTCGGCTCTGAGCGCCGCGACTGCCGCGCCGGGCTTGCGGTTATATATCGGATCCATACCGTTCAAGAGATGCGTCGTGTGGGTTATTCCGTTTTTGTAGCCAAGCTCCGCCTGCTCAAATGTCGCGGCAGTGTGCGCGGCGGACACCGTGCATATCTTCGACGCCTCGCGCGCGAATTCTATAGCTCCCGGAAGCTCGGGTGCCAGCGACACAAGTCTTATTTTGCAGATTTTATCGAGCTTTTTGAGCTCGTCTATGTCCGGCTCATGCAGATATTCGGAATTCTGCGCGCCGCGCTTTGCATATGAGAGGAACGGTCCCTCCATATTGATGCCGTGGATATATGCGCCGCACTCCTTGTCGAGATATCCCGCCGCATTCTCAAACGCCTTTTCTATCCTGTCATATGGCAGAGTCATCGACGCGGGGCAGAACGAAGTTACGCCGAAACTCGCGAGAGTCCGCGACATGGTTTCGAGCGTATCCGGCTGAGCGTCGGAGAAATCCGCTCCCCCGCAGCCGTGGATATGTATATCGATAAAGCCGGGCAGGATAACGCATCCGGAAAGATCGTGCTCATCCCCGCTGTTTAAATTTTCGCCTATTTCAGCTATTTTGCCGTCCTCAACGCGCACATCCGCGCGGCGCAGAGCAAACTCGGAATCGAAAATATCCGCATTCTTCAGTATCATTTTATATCCCTCCGTTGCGGCAAAAGGGGCTGTTTCATATTGAATCCAATACAAAACAGCCCCTTTGTTATTGATTATATTTACGCGTTGTCCTCGATGAACTTAACGATATCGCCGACAGTTCTGACATGATCGAGAACATCGTCGGGAACTTCGAGGTTGAATTCCTCTTCGATGGACATAGAGAGATCGACAAGATCAAGGCTGTCTGCGCCGAGATCTCCGGAAATAGATGCATCCTCGGTAACAAGATGGCTGTCTATCTCGAGCTGCTCGCAAATGATTTTCTGGACTCTTTCAAAAGTTGACATTTTTATTTCTCCTTATACTGTAATTTTAAAATCAACCTTTTGTTTTCGAGGAAAGCGGAATTAATTTCCGTGCCTCTTATAGTATAGATATTATTAATATTATCGCCGTTTGTCAATACTTTATCTGTAAAAATTTTATTAATTTCACAGTGTGTATTTTCCCCCGATACAAAAGGCGTGAATATAGCCGCGTCGCGGGGAAAAAATAGATTTGAAAAAAATACTTTCGGGTGATGATATGGATATATTTCTCAGCTTTCTCAAGGCGTTCGCGGTCGGCGGCGCGATATGCGCGGTGGGTCAGATAATAATGGATCTGACAAAGCTGACACCCGGGCGCATACTCGTCTGCTTCGTCGTGGCGGGAGTCGTGCTCGGCGCGGTCGGAGTCTATGCTCCGCTCGCAAAATGGGCGGGCGCGGGGGCAACGGTTCCGCTGACGGGCTTCGGCTTCGCCATGGTAAAAGGTGTCAAGGAGGCCATCGCCGAAAAGGGCGCGCTCGGCATCCTGACGGGTCCACTGACCGCATCGAGCGCGGGGATAACCGCGGCGGTGCTCTGCGGTCTTATCGCGTCATTTGTTGCGAGACCAAAGGAAAAATAAGAAAAAGTCACCTGCCATACACAATAGCGTATAGCAGGTGAAATTTTTTCAAAAAATCAGTTGGCTGCGGGTGCGCAGGTATCGCAGCAGGAGCAGGAGACATAATTCTCCGGCTCGTCGGCAGCAGCCTTCTTCTTGTCTATGATCTTCTTGACGGCAAACGCTATACCGACAACAGCGGCGGCAACAGCGATGATGATAGCGACGATCTTGATTATCTTCTTAGCTTTGTCCATGGTCTCACCTCCTGTTTGATTCTTATCGATTATGATTATACGCCAAACACAGGCAAAAGTCAAACCATACGATAAAAATTTACAAATGGATATTATGCCGCATCAAAAAGAAAAATCGCGAAAAGAGTAAAAAAGCAAAAAAATTAACGGTCATGGCAAAAGCCAGAACCGTTAATCGTTTGTTTGCAATCTTACGCCTCGTTGAGAAGCTTTGCAAGAGCGGACTTCTTGCGAGCAGCATTGTTCTTATGAATAAGGCCCTTGGCGGCTGCCTGATCGACCTTCTTTATAGCTGCGGTGACAACTTCCTTCTTATCTGCCGCGTTGGTCTCAGCAGCAGTGTGAGCCTTCTTTATGGCAGTCTTAAGGGCTGAATTGCGGGACTTGTTGCGGGCGGCCTTTGTCTTGTTGACGATGACACGCTTCTTAGCTGACTTGATATTAGGCATTTTTGCACCTCCTTCATCATACAGTTAATAATCTTATCATAGACTTTGCCAAAATGCAAGAGAAAAAGAAAAAATTTTTGTCTTTCGCACCCCTGCGAAAGCGAAACGGAGACGAAAAAATGAACTTCAGAACAGACCTTGCGCTCGAAGTGCGCGAAAATCTCGAGGGCAGCAGAATCGACGGCGTGGAATGCACGAGCTTTGAAAGCGCGGGCGCGGAAATAACCCGCTTGCGAGTCACGGACAGGCGCGGCGAAGAAATATTGGGCAAGCCGCGCGGAGAATATATAACCGTGCAGTCACAGTCGTTCGCGCGCTCCTCGCGCATAAGCGACGAGCTTATAGATGCCGTGGCGCAGGAGCTCTCTCGCCTGCTCCCGTCCGAGGGCACGGTGCTCGCCGCGGGGCTCGGCAACACGAATATAACCCCCGATGCGCTCGGCCCCAAATTTATCGGCGGCGTGTTTGTCACAAGACACCTAAAGCGCGAGCTATGCGAGCAGCTGGGGCTCGGCAGGCTCCGCCCGGTCGCGGCGATAGCACCCGGAGTGCTCGGTCAGACAGGAGTCGAAACAGGCGAGCTGCTGCTCGGCGCGGTGAATGTGATAAAGCCCTGCGCCGTGATAGTCGTCGATGCACTCGCCGCGCGCAAGCTCGGCAGGCTCGGGAGCACAGTTCAGATATCTGACAGCGGAATAATCCCAGGCTCGGGTGTCGGCAATTCCCGCGCCGAGATAAGCCGAAAAACGCTCGGCGTCCCGGTCATATCCGTGGGCGTTCCGACGGTCGTTGATGCGCACACACTCGCCCGCGATGTGTCGGGTAATAACACAAATGAACCTGCCGAGGACGCAAAAATGATGGTCACACCGAAAGAGATAGACCTGCTTATCGAGCGCTGTTCGGGACTGCTCTCGCTCGCCGTAAACCGCGCTTTGCAGCCGGAGCTGAGCATAAAAGACCTCATCGAGCTGACAAGTTGACAAATTCGCCTGAAATTGTTACAGAAATGTTACAATTTAATCTTTCTTTGTAACCATTTTGTATTCAACTGTAATCGTTTTGTGGTGGCTTTAGCCCCCTGTTCGGTATATACTATGTATCGTAGGAAAGAGAAACTACGAAACGGTTAAGGAGGACAACAAAATGGTATTACAGGCATTAGGAATCATCTTGGTATTGGCAGTCGTCATGTCAGTGGCGGCAGTAAGCAGTTCGACCTCCGGCAGAACCGAACCGTAAAAGTGTTCTGAACGGATAAAAAACAAAACAACTTCTCGATTGCCGCCGCTTGTGCGGGCGACGGCAAATCAGTTCCCCATCACCCCCAGAGCTTCCGGTGCTCTGGGGGTTTCCCATTTTTATGTGATTTTTAAGCAGTGCAATTCGTAATATCAGCGATAGCCGAGACAGAATCGTGGCAATTTTGAAATGTCGATAACTTGCCCTTACCTTTGCGACCCACCACAATCAAATAATATCTCCTTTCCGCGTTTCGGCATTTTCTTTTTATTTGAAAAAGAAAACGCCTGCAAAAGAAAAGCAAACTCAGGGCTGCGCCCCGAGACCTCGCGAACGCCGCGCCGCAGCACTTAGCTTGCGGCTCTCAATTAGTTGCTCGGCACATTCGCGCGCAAACGCGCCGGAGCTTGAACGAGTGCGCGCTCGTGCGTCTTGCTGCGCAAGCCGTTCCCTCGCTCCTCTAAGAGAGCTTTCAAACACTGCGACGCGGCTATTGGAAGTCCGATTATAAAATTCAATTGTGGCGTGTATTTTCAATCTGCAAACACTGAGAAATTGAATTTAACAAAGCTTACATACAAACACAAAAAGAGCCGCCATATTGGCAGCTCTCGTCTTTTTTGATTTTACTCTGCGTCGTCGGCGTTTTCCCAGTTGTGCCAGACGTTCTGAACGTCGTCGTTATCCTCGAACATCTCGAGCATCTTGCTCATGTTCTTGATATCGTCCTCGTTTTCGAGTCTGGTGTAGCTCGAGGGAACATACTCGACCTCTGCGGAGAGGAAGGTGTAGCCCTTCTTCTCGAGATCCTCGCATATTGCGGAGAAATCGTTGGGCTCGGTGCGGATATCATAAACGCCGTCGTCGGTCAGGAAGTCGATAGCTCCTGCCTCAAGCGCATCCTCCATCAGCTTCTCCTCGTCGATATCGTCGTCCTTTTCGATAACGATAACGCCCTGCTTCGAGAACATGAACGAGACGCAGCCGCTCTGACCCATGTTGCCGCCGAACTTGTCGAAATAATGGCGCATATCGCCCGCAGTTCTGTTGCGGTTGTCGGTAAGGGTCTCAACTATAACGGCGATGCCCGACGGGCCGTAGCCCTCGTACATGATCTCCTCGTAGTTGTCCGCATTGCCGTCGCCGGCAGCTTTCTTGATAATACGGTCTATGTTGTCGTTGGGAACGTTGTTCGCCTTAGCCTTGGAAATGATATCCTTGAGCTTCGAGTTCGACGCCGGATCGGGGCCGCCCTCACGCACCGCAACGGCTATCTCGCGGCCGATCTTCGTGAAGATCTTCGCGCGCTGGTTATCCGTTTTTTCTTTCTTTCTCTTGATCGTACTCCATTTTGAATGTCCTGACATATAAGCCGCGCCCCGGGCGCGTCCCTCCTTTGACTATCTGATAAAGCTTGTTTCTAACGGTTAATTATACAATAAAAGCTCGCAGTCTGTCAAGTGCTGCGCCTTTATTTGACTATCGCATCGACTATCCTCCCGGCGCTTTTGCCGTCGAGGGCGTCAAAATTGAAGCTTTTGAACTTCTCCTGCCTGTCTTTTCCGAAATCGCCGCCTGATATCACATCGAGCAGTTCGTCAAAAGTTTTTGCCGTTTTGCCGGGCACATAGTCTTCATAATCGAAGAAGAACGAGCGCTCGCGCTCATATTCCTCGAGGTCGAATGCATAGAAAAGACAAGGCTTTCCGAGCAGAACGAAGTCCATGCATATTGAAGAATAGTCGGTTATCAGCAAGTCGCATATCTGAACGAGCTCGCCGACATCCGGATATCCCGTCATGTCTATCGCGCTCTCGCCCGCGTCCACTTCGCCCGTATGCACCTGCGGATGCAGGCGGATGAGCAGAACATATTCATCAGAAAAACGCTCCGCAAATTTCTTCGCGTCGAAGTTTTTCATTATCTCGCCGTCGCGCTTCGGGTCGTCGCGGAATGTCGGAGCATAGAGTGCGAGCTTTTTGCCCCTGCACTGCGGATGTTTTTCGTCAAACTCCGCTCTGAGCTTTTCGGTGTCAGAGGGCAAGAAGAATCTGTCCGTGCGCGCGCTCCCGAGCGGCAGTACGCTCTCCTCGGGCAGGCCGAACGCCTTGGCATAATACGGCACGACATTTTTTGACGAGCAGACCGCGTGGGTATATCGCTTGCAGCAGCGCTTTTCAAGCTCCTCAATCTCCGGCGGAAGCGCCGAGCAAAGCCCGAATCGCTTGAACACGCCCTCGGCGTGCCAGAGCTGGACAACTTTCGTCTCCGGGCTGAAATTTATATAGGCGAGGGGCATAAAATTGTCGTTCAAAAAGACATACTGCGCCGTTGCGAGGCGGTATGAGCTGACGAAAAAGAACCTGAATGCGCCTTTTATGAGCTTCGCCGGGTTCTTTGAAAGCTCGATGTCGCGGCGGGTGATGAGCTTTATATCATAGTCACCGCGCCTCTCAAGCTCCGCCTTGACCGCGCCGAGCGAATCGTTGAAATCCGCGTTGTGCGGAGATACCAAAGCCACCCTTCCCCTTTTGACAGGGAAAAGGCGGCATATTCTGAATATCACTGCGTAAATAGTATAAAACAGCTTTTTCATTATTTATCCCAATCGATGACGGTCTTGCCGAAGTTTCTCATATAGTCGGCGTTGAACGCCTTGTGGATATCCGGGATATCGCGAACCTTGAACTCATCGCCGATAAGATTCTCAAGGTAGTGTCCGACCTCCGGATGCTCTGCGAAGATCTGCATCGTGCGCAGGAAATCGCTCCTGCCGCTGCGCGAAGAGCCGAAGAGATTGAGACCTTTTTCAAGCACCATTCTCGTGTTGATATCGACGAAGTTCTCGCTGACGCCCATGAGCGAAATGCTGCCCTCGGGCTCAATGAGGTCTATCATCTGATTTATCGCGGGTCTTGAGCCGGGGCCGCCGACGCACTCGAACGCGTGGTCGATGCTGACTCCCTCAGGCACCGCGTCAACATGGAATGTCTCTTTTGCAAAGGTGAAGAAATTGAGCTTGTCCTCAACTGTGCCGAAGATATAAAGCTCGGCGTTCGGATAGAGATAGTGCAGCATCAATGCGGTTATAAATCCGACATTTCCGTCGCCCCAGATACCGATTCTGCGGCGGTTGGAATTCGCGAACTTCTCGAAACGCGAGATGGACTGCACGCTGACGCTGACAAGCTCCGAGAACGAAGCGACGCGCATATCGAAGCCCTCGGGCACCTTGACAAGGCGGTCGTGGGGCATCTGGATATAGTCGCGCATGAAGCCGTCATATCCGCTCGAGCAGAAGTGGCTCGAACGCAGATAGTTTTCGGCGATGACCGGGTCGGTCTCGGTGGGTGTATTGGGTATCGGAATGAGCATCTCGCCGACCGAAAACACGCCGCTCGGGTCATATATTACTTCGGCGACACACTCATGGATAAGAGCCATGGGCAGCTTCTTCATGAGCACGGCGCGGTTGCGCAGGCCCTGATAGTAGCGCTGATCCGCCTTGCATATCGACATCTTGACGGGGCGGAGAATGACCTCGTTCTTCGAGAGGCCTATCTCCTTGTACGCCGTGTCAATGAGCTTGGGCGCTATAAGCTGATATACTTCATTTATCATTGTTCACAACCCCCAGAAGTGCGTTTGCAACTTTGAGATCATAGGTGTAGGTTATCTTGATGTTGAACACTTCGCCGTCAACGATGCGGACGGGCTTGTTCTTTATTGTATAAATCTTGCACGCATCGGTCAGCGTGTTCTTCTCGTCCTCGGTGAGGCTGTTGAGAACGCTCTCAAGCTCCTTTATTCTGAAGGTCTGCGGAGTCTGACCCTGATACAGCTCGCTTCTGGTCGGGATGCTGCTGACATTTTCGCTGTCCTCGCTGCGGACTATTGTATCCGTTGCGGGAATAACAGTATCGCACGCGCCGTATTTCTTCGCAGCCTCGATATTTTCGTCAATTATTCTGTGGGTGACAAACGGACGGACTGCATCGTGGGTAACAATAACGCTGTCATCGTCAATGGCGAAATTCTCGTTGATGAACTTGAGCGCGTTTTCGAGCGTGCCGTTTCTTGTCGAGCCGCCCTCAACGACATTTATCTTCTCTGCGATAGCCTCGCCGAGATATTTCTTCACGAGATCCTTCGTGTGGGCTATCCATGCCTTGGGGCAGAGGACTATTATGCGGTCGATTCCGGGATTGACGACAAACTTCTCTATCGTGTGGACTATTATCGGCTTTGAGCCGAGCTGGAGATACTGCTTGGGCATATCTGCGCTGCCCATTCTGCTGCCGATACCGCCGGCAAAAATCGCTCCTATGACCATCTGAAAAACACCCTTTCTTATTTTATTCCCTTGACCATACGGTCGTAGATATCACAGACCTCCTGGCTCGTTCCGGAAGCTATCATCTTGCCGTGATCGAGGATTATGGCCTTGTTGCAGAGTCTGCGCACCTGTTCTGTCGAGTGCGAGACGAAGAGCACCGTTACATTATTTTCAAACATCGACATGACGCGTTTCTCGCTCTTGGCTCTGAAACGGGCGTCGCCGACAGAGAGCACCTCGTCGAGAATAAGCACCTGCGGATCGACCGCAGTAGCTATCGCGAAGCCAAGACGCGCACGCATACCGGAGGAATAGTTCTTGACCGGGACATGCATGAAGTCTTTGAGCTCGGCGAATTCGACTATCTCATCATAGCGCTCCTCGATGTATTTTCTCGAATAGCCCATCGTTGCGCCGTAGAGATAGACATTCTCCTTGCCGGTGTAGTTCATGTCAAAGCCCGCGCCGAGTTCAAGCAGAGGGGCAATAACGCCCTTTGTCGTGACCGTGCCCTTGGTGGGCTTGAGAACGCCTGCGACAGTCTTGAGCAGTGTACTCTTGCCGGCTCCATTGAAGCCGAGAACACCGAGGCGTTCGCCCTTTTCGATCTGGAAATTGACATCGGTCAGCGCCCAGAAATCGTCATACTTGAGCTTGCGGGTGACGAGCTTTATGAAATATTCTTTTAGATTGTCTACCTTTTCCTGATTCTGAATGAATCTGATGCTGACGTGATTTACATCAACCATTACGTTGCCCATAATTACGCCCTCCCATCAGATGTGCAGGATGAAATCATCCTGCTTCTTGTAGAACACCAGCACGCCTATGAGCAGCATCGCAATGCTGAAGACGGCGGAGTAGATTATATGATTCGGATTCATCGCCCTGCCGAAAAGCACGCAGTCCCTGAACATCGAGACTATCGAATAGAGCGGGTTCGCCATGAGCGCATACTGTGCATACCTGTTGGTTATATGCAGGGTCTCGACATTGTAGAATATGGGAGTCGCATAGAACAGCAGCATGCAGAAAACTTCGTACATATACTCGACATCCTTGAAGAAAACCTCCATGGTGCAAAGTATCATTCCGACGCCGACGCACAGCACAAAGAGGATGAGTATCGGCACGAAGGAGAGCAGGATATACGGAGTCAGGCGCATGGCGGTGTCGGTGAATATCATGTAATACGCCATAACGACCGCAAGCACAAGAAGCGAAATCAAAAACGTTATGAAGTTCGACGCGACATTCGCCATGGGGTATATGTACTTGGGCACATACACCTTCTTTATGACCGATGCGCTGTTTCTTATCGAGCGCATGGCGCGCTTGGTCGCCTGGGAATAGAACTCATAGAGCAGACGACCGCAGAGCAAATATACGGGATAGTTGAGAACCTTCGACTCATCGCGTCCGAAGATATTTCCGAAGATGAACGCGAGCACGATCATCGTCAGAAGCGGCTGAAGAAATGTCCAGAACATACCGAGAACCGAGTTCCTGTACTGGAGCTTAATGTTCTTGCGAACGATCTCGGTGAAAAGGAAACGGTACTTATAAAAATTCTTGAAGTATTTCTTCATCCGGATCACCTCCACTTTTTCATATAGTAGAACATCGAGCGGATATGGACGAGCAGGAGCTTGAAGTTATGTTTCGACTCCCTCTCCCATTCGTGATAGACGACAACCGACGGATCAAACACGACGCGGGCATATTTGCGCACGGTGCGGGTTATGTCGCTGTCTTCAAAATAGAGGAAATATCCCTCGTCAAAGCCGCCGATTTTGCGAAACAGCTCCGTTCTTATCATGAAGAAGCATCCGGAGGCGTTCTCAATGTCAAAGGGCTTTGTGTAGTCCTCGTCGAGCATTGCGTATTCGCGCAGGAGCCTGCCCGGCTTCTCTTCGTTGCGCAGGCGGCTGGCAAAAAGATATTTTATCTTCGGGTCGCGCTTGCCGAGGATCTGCATACGCCCGTCTGGGAAACAGATTTTCGGGGCGAGCATACCTATATCCTCATGCTCTTCGAGATAGTCCGCAAGGGCGGATATCGCGTCGTCCTTTACGGTGATATCCGGATTTATGACGACATGATATTTTGAATCAAGCCTGTCCATCACCAGATTATGACCCGCTCCGAAGCCGGTGTTTCCGGCGTTGCGGATAAGCTCAAGCTGCGGGTAGTTCTGCTCGATAAATTCCGGAGTGCCGTCGGTTGAGGAATTGTCCACAACATAGAGCTTGAAATCGGCACGGGTGAACTCGAGCAGAGAATCAAGGGTCTTTTTGATGGAATGCATATTGTTGTGCGTCACTATGCACCCCGTGACCTTATATTTTCCCAATTTCACACCTCTTTAAAGTGCTGACTTATCACGGTCAGCGTCAGTCTGCGTTTTTGTATCGCAGTATATCTCCCGCCATCTGAATACGCCAGGATATCTTCTGCGCGGCGGTGGTCTTGCCTCCTGTCACATTGCCGCCGTGGCAGCGATGCTTGATAAGAGGCTCGTATATGAACTCGACCTTGCCTTTTAATTCGGCGTTGAGTCCTATCCACCAGTCATGCATGGCGAGATCTTTGGGGAACGGCATAAACGCAGGCTCGAAATCGCGCCTGAACGCCATGCAGCAGCCCATATATGAATTCTTCAGAAAGTTTCTGACAAATCCCCTCTTCGAGCCGTTGAGGCTGAAGAAAGATTCGTCGGTGACGTTCAGTTCCCCGTCCGTCATCATTGCGTCATGCAGCACGACGTCTGCGCCGTTTTCAATCGCTTTCATGACGCGCTCAACCTTGTTCGGGAGCCAGACATCGTCCTGATCGCACAGGAAGATTACATCCCCCGAACAGTTGAGAATAGCGTTTTCAAAATTTCTGCATACGCCCTCGCCCGTGCCCTCGACATATCTGACGCGCCCGTCGTATGCCGAATAGAATTCGACCGCCGCGCGGGTCTTGCCCGCGGGGTTATCGTCGCTGACGACTATCTCGTCGTCCCTGCCGAGCTGAGGGAGTATGGATTCGATCTGTTCTCCTATATATTTCTCGCCGTTATATGCGGCAAGAGCAACCGATATTTTCATATATCAATAGAGCTTTGCGCCCGCAGGGATGCGGCCGGAGACCATAAGAAGATTGAGCTTCTCTTCGCCCTCCTCCGAATGTACGGCGCTCAGGAGCATTCCGCACGAATCGATGCCCATCATCGATCTGGGCGGCAGGTTGGTTATGGCTATAAGCGTCTTGCCGACAAGCTCTTCGGGCTCATAATAGGCATGAATACCGCTTAAAATAATGCGGTCGGTGCCCGTGCCGTCGTCGAGGACGAACTTGAGCAGCTTCTTGCTCTTGGGCACTGCGGTGCATTCTTTGACCTTAACGGCTCTGAAATCGGACTTGCTGAAAGTCTCAAAATCGACAAAATCCTTGAAGAGAGGCTCTATCTCGACCTTTGAGAAGTCTATGGTCTCGGGAGTCTCCTCCTCTTTTTCCTCTTCGACAACCGCGGTCTTCTTGGACGCATCGCCGTCAAGCGACTTCATCGTCGGGAAGAGCAGAACGTCGCGGATTGAGTAGCTGTCGGTCAGGAGCATGGCAAAGCGGTCGATACCGATGCCGATGCCGCCTGTCGGGGGCATACCGTATTCGAGAGCCATGATGAAGTCCTCGTCGGTGTGGTTCGCCTCATCGTCGCCGGCGGCAAACAGCTCTTCCTGAGCCTCAAAGCGGCCGCGCTGGTCGATAGGATCGTTGAGCTCGGAGAAGGCGTTCGCCATCTCGCGGCAGGTTATGAACAGCTCGAAACGCTCCGTGTAGTTCGGATCGTCGGGCTTTCTCTTTGCAAGCGGGGAAACCTCAACTGGGTGCTCCGTGATGAAGGTCGGCTGAACTAGCTTGTCCTCAACATATTCCTCGAAGAAGAGGTTGAGCAGGTCGCCCTTCTTGTGTCTCTCTTCAAATTCGATGCCGCGCTCCTTGGCGAGTGAACGGGCAGTTTCAAGATCGATTTCAGCGAAATCGACGCCTGCATATTTCTTGACCGCCTCGACCATCGTCATGCGGGCAAAGGGCTTGGAGAGGTCAATTTCCACGCCGTCATAGGTGACGACGGCAGTGCCGAGAACCTTGAGAGCAACGGTTCTGTAGAGCTCTTCGACAAGGTCCATCATGCCGTGGAAATCTGTATACGCCTGATATATCTCAAGGAGCGTGAACTCGGGATTGTGGCGCACGTCAAGACCCTCGTTGCGGAAAACTCTGCCCATCTCGTAGACTCGCTCAAGTCCGCCGACTATAAGGCGTTTGAGATAGAGTTCAAGGGAAATGCGCAGGTTGAGATCCTCGTTGAGGGCGTTGTGATGGGTCACAAACGGACGCGCGGCAGCGCCGCCCGCATTCTGAACAAGAATGGGCGTCTCGACCTCGATGAAATCCTTGGAATCGAGATAGTTTCTTATCTCGCGAATTATCAGGCTTCTCTTTATAAATGTATCCTTGACATCGGGGTTGACTATGAGGTCAAGGTAGCGGCGGCGATAGCGGGTATCGGTATCGCGCAGACCGTGGAATTTTTCGGGCAGCGGGAGCAGTGACTTCGTCAGCAGGCGAAGTGCGGTTGCGTGGATGGATATCTCGCCCCTGCGGGTCTTGAACACCGTGCCGCGCACTTCAAGGATATCGCCGATATCCCATTTCTTGAACTTTGCAAAGGTATCCTCGCCGACATCGTTTATGCGCACATAGACCTGAATGCGGCCCGAGCGGTCACGGATATCGATGAAGTTCGCCTTGCCCATATCGCGTCTTGACATCATTCGTCCGCATATGGAGACCTCTTTGCCCTCCATAGCTTCAAAATTGTCGACTATCTCCTGTGCATGGGCGGACTGATCCGCTGTTGTTATTTTGAACGGATCCTCCCCTGCGGCGCAAAGCTCGTTGAGCTTGTCCAGGCGGATCTGACGCAGGGCGTTTATGTCCTCCTGAGCCTCTTCGCTCTCGGCGGAGACGGGGTTGGTGTTTATCTCATCCGGCATTTTTTTCACTCCTTGGATTTATGTGAACTGTGCTTTTTTTACTTTGACTTTGCAATGCTGAGAATCTTGAGCTGAAGAATCTTTCCGGTCGGCAGCGGAACATCGACTACATCACCCTTGCGGTTGCCGATAAGCGACTTGCCTATGGGCGACTGGTCGGAGATTATGCCCTGAGAGGGGTTCGACTCGCTGGGTCCGAGGATAGTATACTCGCTCTTCTTGCCGGTCTCGACATTCTCGACCTTGACCTTTGAGCCGGGATGAACCACGCCCGCATTCAGATTGTCCTCATCGAGGATATTCGCGTTGCGGATGTCGTTTTCAAGGCGGGCGATTTTAGCTTCGAGCTTCGCCTGCTCGTTCATCGCCTCATCATACTCGGAGTTTTCGGAAAGGTCGCCGAAAGAACGCGCAACTTTGATGCGCTCGGCTATCTCATCTCTGCCGGTGGTTTTGAGCTGTTCGAGCTCCTTAACCTTGGCATCGTAGCTCTCTCTTGTCAATACGATCTGCTTTTCCATTTTAAGGCCATCCTTCTTCCTTAAATTTTAAAAATTGATACACTAAGGCCTTTTCAGGCACTTATCCACAATATTGTTATTATATTCATTTTATCGCCTGTTGTCAATAGTTTACGGCGCCGCCGAGAGCCTTATAAGCTCCGACGCGGCGCGCAGAGAAAGCGGTTTTCCGCCGTGATATATTTCGGAAAAACAAAGCTGCGCGAGCGAGTGGATTCGGCTTATAAGATAAAGCGCACCCGCGAATTCAAGCGAGTCCGCGCCCGTCGGCATGAGGCGCGCATATGCGCTCGTGAGCGTTATTTTTCCCGCCGTAAAAACTTCGCCGCCGCAGACAAACTTTTCGGGCGACGAATCGAGGTCGATAACTGCATCCGCGCTGTCGCTGATTCCGTCGAGAACCGCCGCGCCGAATTCGTCCATGGCGTTTTCTATCGGGCGCGAATACCCGTCCGGGCACGAAGTCGCGACGCGGATATCCGAAAACAGCGGCACTGCAATGCCGAGCCTCTGGGCAGCGGAGGCGTTTTTGTCTTTTATCAGCAGCTCGCCGCGCACTCCGCACCCGCAGGACGAGCGCAATATAGAGCACGCAGTGTTGAAGAAAACGAGCTTTCTGTAATCGGAGAGATCGGGCTCGTCTATCCCGCCGCCGGGTGCTATACCCTCGGGCAGGAGCATTGTGCCCGAACATCTGCCAGCCGCTTCGCATATCGCCGCGCGGTTTATTTTTCCGCGCCGCCTGGCTGAAATTATCTCGCGAAACGGCAGACCGCCGTATACACGCACGTCGCGCACCTGCGGAGCCTTGAACAGCCGCCTTCGCTTGAAAAAGCCGGCATCGTCAGCAATAACGAGAACCGAAAACATACTATCACCGCCGAAAATATCCTTCTCAAAGATATTATATGCCGCGAAGCGATGAAAATAGACAAAAAGAAAAAGCAGGCCTAAGCCTGCTTATCTGTATTAAAATGATATTACTCGGCGAAGCCGGACTCAACAAGCTTCACAAGCTCATCAACAGCCTGCTCCTCGTCGGGACCGCCTGCGATGATGCGGATCTGGGTGTTGCCCATGATGCCGAGGGAAAGCACGCCGAGAAGGCTCTTGGCGTTGACTCTGCGCTCGTCCTTTTCCACCCAGATGGAAGACTTGAACTCGTTAGCCTTCTGAATGAAAAAAGTTGCCGGACGTGCATGAAGTCCTACCTGATTCTGTACCATAACATCTTTAACATACATAATATATAATCTCCCACACACAAATTCAAATTTTATTCTACTGCTTATATATTATATCATAAAACTTGTCCCCGTCAACAATTTACTTGCGACTTTCGCCCTCAAAGGCGATAATTCGTTGCCTGTTCCAAAGTTAAAAATTCGGGCGGGGGCTTTGTTGTGTATTTTGACCATACAAGGCACATCTTTTTAATGCAGGTTGCACATTAAATTATTGCCTCGGAAATCAGTCCTCACTCTTCAAAGACGAGAGAAACGCTCGGTCTTTTCGGCTCAGCTCCGCCTTTTCGAGCATATCGGGTCTGCGGCGGTAGGTGCGCTCAAGGCTCTGTTCCCTGCGCCACTTCTCGATGTTCGCATGGTGACCCGAGAGCAGAACGGGCGGCACCTCTTTGCCGTGCCATTCGACAGGGCGGGTATACTGAGGATATTCGAGCAGGGACGAAAAATGGCTCTCGAGCTCGAATGCATCTTCGTTAGCGAGCACACCGGGGAGCATACGCGCGACGGCATCCGCAAGCATAAGCGCGGGCAGCTCGCCGCCCGTCACCACGAAATCGCCAATCGAAATTTCCTCGTCGACTATCTCTTCTATAACGCGTTCGTCAATTCCCTCATAGTGACCGCACAGCAGAGCGATATTGTCGAGCTTCGACAGCTCGACCACGCGCTTTTGGGTCAGCGTCTTTCCCTGCGGGGTCAGATATATGAGATGCGGGCGCGTGCCCGTGTCGCGGCAAAGGGACTCGTAGCAGTCATATATCGGCTGCACCTGCATTATCATGCCCGTCCCGCCGCCGTAGGGCGAATCGTCGACGCGGTTGTGCTTGTCGAGCGTATAGTCGCGGATGTTGCGGCAGTTTATTTCAACGCAGCCGCGCTCGCGCGCTCTGCCTATTACGCTCTCCCTGAGCACCTCACAGCACATCTCCGGGAAGAGGGTAAGAATATCAATCCTCATCTGAAAACAGCCCTTTCAGCGGTGTTATCAGGACAATTCCGTTCTCTACATCGACGCTCGAGACAACATCGGGAATTGCGGGAATAAGAGTCTCGGTGCCGTTGTCATCCGTTATGTGCCAGACATCGTTTGCGCCGGTCTGGCTGACATCGGTAACGGTTCCGTAGACTTTTCCGCTGTTTGCGTCCTCGGCGCGGCAGCCGATGAGCTCGGCTATGAACCAGTCGCCTTTCTTGAGATGCGCGTCGCTGCGGCGCATATAGAGCACCTTGCCTCTGAGCGAGGCCGCCTTTTCGACCGTGTCGCAGCCGTCGAGGCGCAGCAGCGCAATATTCCCGTGGGGGCGAGCGCAAACAACGCCCACGCTTTTTTCACCGTGTGCGTCGTAGTAGAGCGTTTTGAACTTTTTGAAGAATTCGGGCGAATCGCACCACGGCTGAACGCGCAGTTCCCCGCGCACGCCGTGGGTGCCGACTATCTGCCCTATTTCAAGATAGTCCTTTATCATCAGTCTATCTCAACTGCGACCTTCTCATCGCAGCGCGTTGCGGCAGCGCGCATAACAGTGCGGATAGCCTTGGCTATTCTGCCCTGCTTGCCGATAACTCTGCCCATGTCATTCTCGCTGACGTGGAGATGATAGACTGTAACGCCCTCATCATCCGGCTCGTCAACGGTGACGGTAACTGCATCGGGCTCTTCAACGAGACCCTGAGCGATGGATATAAGTAAATCCTTCATTTCGATGTTCCTTTCATAGAAAAACAAAACTCCCCGCAGACTGCCGAGAGCCATGTTTTACGCTGAGCGTTATCAGTCGATGACGCCGCTCTTCTTGAGGATATCCTTAACGGTATCGGTGGGCTGAGCGCCGTTGGCGATCCACTGCTTTGCCTTGTCTGCGTCGATCTTCACATCAGCGGGAGTCTTGAGCGGATCATAGGTGCCGATCTCCTCGATGAATCTGCCGTCGCGGGGATATCTCGAATCTGCAACGACTATTCTGTAGAAGGGGTTCTTCTTTGCGCCCATGCGGCGAAGTCTGATTTTAACTGCCATAATAATTGTACCTCCAAAAGTAATACAAAATTAATATATAATGTAAACCCTAAGGCTGACCTATAGGATAACATCCGTTTTTACATTCCGAGCTTGCTCGGGTCGAAGCCCATACGGCGCATCTTTTTCTTTGAGCCTTTGCCGTTGAACTGCTTGAAGAGCTTCTGCATCTGCTTGTGCTGGTTGAGAAGCCTGTTGACATCCTCGACCTTCTGTCCGCTGCCCGCAGCGATACGCCTTTTGCGGGAGGGGTTGATTATGTCGGGATTCTCGCGCTCCTTCGGGGTCATCGAGCGGATGAGCGCCTGGAGACGGTCGAACTGCTTCTCGTCAACGTCCACGCCCTGGAGCTTCTTGCCCATACCCGGGAGCATTGCGAGCGTGTCCTGAATCGAGCCCATCTTGCGAAGCTGGGTTATCTGATCGAGCAGGTCGTTGAGGTCGAACTTGTTCTTTCTTATCTTCTCCTCAAGCTCCGCCGCCTTCTTTTCGTCAATAGCTGTCTCCGCCTTTTCGATAAGCGAGAGGACATCGCCCATGCCGAGGATTCTCGAAGCCATGCGGTCGGGGTGGAAGGTGTCGAGATCGCCGAGCTTTTCGCCGACGCCGACGAACTTTATCGGCTTGCCCGTGACAGCGCGCGCGGAGAGTGCAGCACCGCCTCTGGTGTCGCCGTCGAGCTTTGTCAGGATAAGTCCGTCAATGCCGAGCGTCTCGTTGAAAGTCGAGGCAACATTGACCGCATCCTGACCGGTCATCGCGTCGACCACGAGGAGGATCTCGTGCGGGCGGACTTCCGACTTGATGCGCTTGAGCTCATCCATGAGCTGCTCATCTATATGCAAGCGGCCTGCGGTATCGATGAGGACATAGTCGTTGCCCTCGTCCCTTGCAAGCGCGACCGCCTGTTTGGCTGTTTCAACCGGATCCTGCGTACCCTTTTCAAAGACCGGTACGCCGACCTTTTCGCCGAGCACCTGAAGCTGTTTGATAGCCGCGGGACGATAGATATCGCACGCGACGAGCATCGGTCTGCTGCCGCGGTTCTTGAGCATGAGCGCAAGCTTTGCGCAGTGCGTCGTTTTACCTGCGCCCTGAAGACCGCAGAGCATTATCACCGTCGGCGGGTGCGGCGCAGTCGCAAGGCGGGTCTTCGTGCCGCCCATGAGATCGATAAGCTCTTCGTTGACTATCTTTATGACCATCTGCGCGGGAGTAAGGCTCTCCATAACATCAGCGCCGATAGCTCTCTCGGTGACCTTGGCGGTGAAATCCTTGGCTACCTTGTAGCTGACGTCCGCCTCAAGCAGAGCCATGCGCACGTCGCGCATCGCCGCGCGGACATCCGCCTCGTTGAGGCTGCCCTTGCTTTTAAGACGCTTGAACGCCGCTTCAAGGCGTTCCGAAAGACCTTCAAATGCCAATGTTTTCACCTCTGTATAAAAAGTAAGTAGTTTTTATGTTACCGTTTCAAGCCGAATTGAGCGAGCGATTTTTCCGCATCACATCGCACAATCGAGGACTGTGCTGATTTCGCGGGCGGATGATATCCGCCCCTACAGCAGCAACCGAGCGAACGGGTTCCTGCAACGCAGTACTGGGCAATTTTTCCGCATCACAGCACTCTGTCGAGGACTGAGAAAAATTTGTCGGAGCAAGGCGTGGGGTTCTGTGAATGAAGGAGCGCACTTTGTGTGCGTAACTGAATTCACAGGATCTCGCAACGCAGCTATGGCAAACTTTTTTCGCATCACATCACTCAATCGAGGACTGAGAAAAATTGTTCAGGACAAGGCGCAGGGTTTCGGGCGTGAGGGCGCGTACTTTGTGTACGCAACCGAGCGAACGGGTTCCTGCAACGCAGTACTGGGCAATTTTTCCGCATCACAGCACTCTGTCGAGGACTGAGAAAAATTTGTCGGAGCAAGGCGTGGGGTTCTGTGAATGAAGGAGCGCACTTTGTGTGCGTGACTGAATTCACAGGTTCTCACAACGCGGCTCCGGCGGATTTTTCCGCAGTCCGATCACTCCATGAGAGACATGGCGATGGCTTTTATCTTAACGGTATAATCATTCACTTCGCGCGACAGGCTGTGGTTGAGATTGTAGTCCCCTATCTCGCCGGCGCAGTCGATGATTTCGGTGAGTCCGCTGCGTATCTCGTCAAATTTCGAGGCGAGCTTGAGCTTCGACTCCATATCGAAAAGCTGGGCTTCGGCGCGCTTTATCGCATCGCGCACGCCCTGGCGGGTTATCCCCTCGTTTTCCGCGATCTCGGAGAGCGACAGGTCGTCGTTGTAGTAATAGCCCAGAAAGTCGCGCTGTTTTTCAGTCAGCATATCGCCGTAAAGGTCAAGCAAAACAGCTATTTCCAGATTCTTTGCCACTTTATTTTCTCCCCCTTTTCATCATGATCGCGTAAAGGTTAAACCCCTCTGTAAAGTCGAAACGCTTTACAGGGGGTTATTATACTAAAAATATCGTCGGCTGTCAAGCACATTTTTTCGCCAAAACCGAACTTTTTTCAACATTCCGGATGTGGAAAAGCGGCGGAAAAACAAGATTGGCTTTTTATCATCAACCGCTTGTGTTTCGAGCGGCAAAAGACAACAAAATGTGCCGTTATGCGCCCGCAGGCATGTGGAAAACCGTGTGGAAAACTTTTTTCGAGTCACTTGAGCACGACTATTGTCACGCCGTCTTCGCCCTCGCCGTAAACGCCGAGCCTGAAGCTCTTGACATACGGCGACTTGCGCAGATACTGGTTGACGGCGCTCCTAAGCGCGCCAGTGCCCTTGCCGTGGACAATTGTGAACTCGCCGAGACCCATACGGAGCATATAGTCAATATATCTGTCGAGCTCCATGATGCAGTCGTCAACGGTCAGCCCGCGGACATCGAGCCGCGCGGAGGCATCCATGTTCATCTTGCTCTCAACTCCCGTGCGGCGGGCGCCGGAGTTCGGGCTGCGCTTTTTCGGCGCGTTCTCGATAAGGCGCAGGTTTTTGAGCTTTACACGCGTCTTTGCCGCGCCTGCGAGGACTTCGACATTTCCGTTTCTGTCAACGGGCGAAAGCACTGTCGCCTCCTTGCCGAGATCGGCTATCAGAACAGTGTCGCCCTTTTTGAGCTCGCGTGGGAGGACATAGCCGTCGTTCTCAACGCCCATGGCGACCACGGGGTCGACCGCCTCGTCTATCGCGCCGAGACCCTTTCTGACTGCGGCGCGTGCGCGGCGCGCAAGGTCTGCGGCATCTTTTGTCTTCTCTTTTTCTTTTTTGAGCCTGTCGAGCTCGTCGAGCAGAGCGTAGCTCTCGCGCTTCGCCTGCTGGGTCAGCTTCGCCGCCTGCGCCTTGGCTTTCTCTATCTCCGCTTCGCGCAGAGAATCGACTTCGGCGAGCCGCTTTTCGGCTTTCTCCAGCTCGGCGCGCGCCTTTGCGGTCAGCTCCTTGGCACGCTCGTGCTCCTCCTCCATGCGGCGGCGGTTCTCTTCGAGCTTGTCGACGACATCTTCAAATCGGACATTCTCGTTGTTGACGAGCTCTTTCGCCCTGTCCACAACGCGCATATCCATGCCCAAGCGTTCACAAATCGCAAGCGCGTTCGAGCGTCCGGGGACGCCGATAAGCAGTCGGTAGGTCGGGCTGAGAGTCGCAACATTGAACTCGCAGCAGCCGTTTTCGACGCGCGGAGTCTCGAGGGCATAAGCCTTGAGCTCGGCATAGTGCGTTGTCGCGGCGATCTTCGCACCCTTGAAATGCAGGTCTTCGAGCACCGCCATTGCAAGAGCCGCGCCCTCGACGGGGTCTGTGCCCGCTCCGAGCTCGTCTATGAGCACAAGACTGCGGTCGCCCGCCTGACCCATGATATCTATAATATTCGTCATATGCGCCGAGAAGGTCGAGAGCGACTGCTCTATCGACTGCTCGTCGCCGATGTCCGCGAGGACTTCGCTGAACACGGAGAGTCTGCTTCTGTCGCCTGCGGGAATCATAAGTCCGCACATCGCCATGAGCGTGAAAAGACCGACTGTCTTTATCGAGACGGTCTTGCCGCCCGTGTTCGGACCGGTTATAACAAGCGTGTCAAAGTCCGTGCCGAGCCTTATATCAACGGGGACTACTTTGTTTTTGTCAATGAGCGGATGTCGGGCGGCGCGCAGCTCAATCTCACCGTCGGAGTTGAGTAGCGGCACCGTCGCGCCTATTGAATAGGCATACTGCGCCTTTGCGAAGATAACATTGAGCTCAACGGCGCACTCATAGCTGTTTTTTATCCCCTGCTCAAACTCGCCGACCATCGCGGAGAGCGCTGTAAGTATGCGTTCAATCTCGTCCTGCTCTTTAGAACGCAGGACTTTTATCTCGTTGTTCGCTTCGACGACCGGCATCGGCTCGACAAACACAGTGGCACCCGATGAAGACGTGTCATGGACAAGTCCCTGCACCTCGCCGCGGTATTCCGCCTTGACGGGCACGACATAACGCCCGTTTCGCTGGGTTATGATATTCTCCTGCATGAACTTCGAGTAGTGCGCGGAGTGGGTCATCTTGTCGAGCTGGTCGCGAACTTTAGACTCCTGCACGCGAATCTTGCGCCTGATTTCAAAGAGCTCAGGCGAGGCGCTGTCCGCAATCTCCTCCTCGGAGATTATGGCGGAAGTTATCTTCGTTTCGAGATATTTGTTCGGCTGAAGCGCCGAGAAAAGCGGGTCGAGAACGGTCTCAACTCCCGCGTTCGTGCTGCGCCACTGGGCGAGAGCACGCACGGTTCTGAGCACCTCGGCAACATCGAGCAGTTCGCGCATGGAAAGCGTGCTGCCCGCGCCGGCTCGCGCTGCGGCGTTATTGACATTGCGAAGCCCGCCGAAGGACGGACCGCCGAAGCGCGCAAGGAGCATATGCGCGTCGCGCGTCTGATTTATCTGCGCCTGCGCGAGATCAATATCGCTCTCCGGGCGGAGGCTCAGCGCAAGCTCGTGCGCGTCGGGGCACGCCGTGAACTGCGCGAGGCGCTCCAATATTTTATCAAATTCCAAAGCCGTTAAATGGCGGTTCATATTCTGAGACATTGTTATTCCTCTCGTTCAAGTTACTGCTTATAAATATAAAGTTATCACATCTGTGCCGCCATGTAAAGCAAAAAGAAAAAAATAAGGCTGACGCATTTGCGGCAAAAAATAAAAAGGCCACAATCTGCGTTTTCGGACGCAAACTGTGACCTTCAACATTTTTGCTCTTTGGTCTGCGCTGAATGCGGCAGCCGTAGACAGCTTTATCAGTCGCTCGTGTAAGGAAGAAGAGCAACGTGACGGGCACGCTTGATAGCGGTGGTAAGCTCTCTCTGGTGAGCGGCGCAGTTGCCGGTGACTCTTCTAGGAAGAATCTTCGCTCTGTCAGAGATATACTTATGAAGTTTGGCTGTGTCCTTGTAATCTATGCACTCAACCTTATCGACGCAGAAAGCGCAAACCTTCTTGCGGCCCTTGCGGTTGGGTCTTCTGTCGTTTTTCTCATATGCCATGATGTTAACCTCCTCTTTGGCTAAGGTGGAAGCCGAAAGCCGTTTCACGGCTCGGGGCTATTCGTTCGGCGTCAGACGCCGTGTTCAAGTTTTTCTCAGAACGGGAGATCGTCGCTTATCGGGATCTCCTCAAAATCGTCCGCTCCGCCTGTGGCGAAGGACGCTGCGGGCTGAACGCGCGCGGGCTGCTCGTTCTGGCGGGCACCCGTGCCGGTCTCTGCCTTTGATCCACAGAAGCTGACTTCCTCGGCAACTATCTCAAACGCAGTGCGCTTGTTGCCGTTCTTGTCCTCGTAGTTGCGCTGCTGGATACTTCCGCGAACAGCGATCATCGATCCTCTGTGGAAGTAGCGGGAAACGAACTCTGCAGTCTGTCTCCATGCAACAACGTTGATGAAATCGGTCTGCTTCTCTTCACCCTGTCTCTGGAAGCGGCGATCGACCGCAACGGAGAAAGTGGTGACTGCGACGCCGGAAGCGGTGGTACGCAGCTCGGGATCGGCAGTGAGTCTGCCCATAATTATTGCAACGTTAAGCATCTTTGTTTCCTCACTTTCTGACAACGAGTGAGCGGAGAACGCCGTCGGTTATACCGGCGATACGGTAGAACTCCTCGGGGAACTCAGGTGCAGCGCTGAAATTGAACAGAGCGTAGAATCCCTCGGGCTCATCGTCGATAGCGTAAGCGAGCTTGCGCTTGCCCCACTCATCAATGCTGTCCAGAGTGCCGTTCTGCTCGATGAGAGCCTTGAACTTCTCGATGAGAGCGGGAACACCCTCCTCACCGTTCTTGACGGAGAAAACCATCATTGCTTCATAGCTGTTGTTTGCTGACATTCTTAAAGCACCTCCTTCTGGTCTTTTGGCTGCGGTTCGTCCGCAGCAAGGATTAGCCGCCTTTTTCCTGCGGCAATTAGTTATTTTAACAGTGTTTAGCACTTTTGTCAACATATTTTTTTACATGAGTAAAATCGCGCTAACTCTTGTCAATCAGGCATATTAGTGGTAATATTTATATGAATCAGAAACGAACGCAGGTGATTTTCATGACAAGCCCGGCAACCGGAAGACCCGCGCACAACAGGCGCACGGCATACACAAAAACGGCAATACGCCGCACCTTCTTCGAACTGCTTGAAGAAAAGGACTTCGACAAGATCAGCGTGCGAGAGATATGTCAGCGCGCGGACATCAACAGAAGCACCTTCTACCGCCACTATGACGACATCAACGCGCTGATGAAGAGCATCGAGGCTGAGTTCGTCTCCGATATCGATAATCAGATCGAGAGAATGGATCCCGAGGTTTTCGATGCAGTATTGGTCGGTCTGTTTGATATTGTCAGGGATAATTCCGACCTGTGTTGCTACATGATGAGATGCGGCCCGCGAAAGGGCTTCATCAATTCATTGTTCGTAAAGAACTACGACAGGACACAGATAAAGTGGAAGAAGTTTTTCCCCGAGATCACGGATAAGCAGTTCCGCTGGATGTATATAATGTTCTTCAACGGCATCGTCAGCGTCATTGCGGAGTGGATAAACTCCGACTTCCGCGAAGATCCATCGACTATCGTCTCTTTCACCACAAGCATATATTTCAACGGCTTCAGAAAATATTTCTAAACTGTTTATAATTTTTGGCGACACAAATCACTTTTTGTGTCGCTTTTTGCACATGCTTCCAGATACTGTTCCTTGTTTTTAAGTTTGAGGACAATATATACTTTATATTAATGCGGCATAACCGCTAAAATGAAAGGAGTCCTCAGAATGAGACAGTCACTCACAGTCAGAAGAGCCGAGCACTTCAGCATAAACAGGAAGATAATCGCAAACATGACCGCGCAGAGCTGGCACGACATTCCCCATGTCGTTGTTACAAACGAGCCTGAGGCGTCCGAATTTCTGAAAGTTTTCAAAGAAATCAACGAAGGGCGCGCAAAAGAAGATAAGATCACGCTCAACGCAGTTATATTAAAAGTAATAACAGAGGCGCTCAAGAAGTGCCCCGCGATGAATGCACATATCGATTTCAAACCCCGCCTTGTCCGCGGATGCGTGACGGAGTTCGACGAAATAAATATCTCGATGCCCATGCTTCTTGACTCAGGTGAGATGATGACAGTAAATCTGCACAACATGCAGGACAAGAACCTCAGGGATATCAGAGATACGCTCGCCGATGTTCAACGCAGAGCGAAAAATTCAAACATGTCGCAGGTCATGTACGACGTATCCCTGAACGACACGCTGCAGGGGCTTGCAAAAGGCAAATTGGTTCAGACGATATCCCGCCTCATCGGCTCAAAGACCGGAAAGTACAAAGTAAAAACCCTCTCCGGCAAGAGCAAGAAAGAATATTATGATATACCCGAGTACGACAGGCTCACAAAATACGACATAGAACAGGGCACAATAACCGTATCGAACCTCGGTTCGCTCTACAAGGACTGGGACGGCATATGCGCTCTGCTTGAGATAATCCCTCCGCAGGTCGCCGCGATAGGCGTTGGCGCTCCGCGCGACACGGCGATTGCAAACCCGGACGGCACGGTAACGGTCGGCAAGAAGCTCGTCTTCACCGTCGTTTTCGACCACCGTGCGCTCGACATGGGCGATGTAGTCCCCTTCCTGAAGTCTATTGACGAGACTTTCAAGAACCCGGAAGTTATCAAGGAGTGGGTATAATCCCCACCCGGCAGAATAAATGGCAATGAATCAGGAAAAGCGATGTGTAAAGTATATTAGCTTTACATATCGCTTTTCTGTTATATCAGTCTAAGCAATACGGCGCTTTTGTGCAAAGGTCAATATTTTCAATGTCTTTTGAGCCGCTGCCGTTTAAGTCGAAATACTATTACGCCGAACTGTAAAGTTATATCCCTTTACGCTAAAAATTGCAAACCCGACCCAAAAAATTATATCCTCGGGTCGGGTTTCATTATAAAATTCAGGCTATCTCTATCTCAAACGAAACCGTCAGCGACTTCTCTGCGCCATTGCTGCCGTCCCATTTGAAAGTTGAAGTTCCCGCGCATTTTCCCGCACCGTAAGGCACGGCATCGGCGGCGCTGCTCATGCCGGAGTCCATCTCGGCGGCGACGAGATACATATCCTGGACATAGCTCTCCCCGCTCCTGATAATAAATTGTCGCGTGGCGTCCTCGGTCACTTCTACGGGATAATCTTTGTCGTAGAACGCTTTTCCGCCCTGCGTCAGAATTTTTGTGCGTATCTCATAGTGCTGCTGATTATATATCGGGAGCGTTGAAATTATATCTTTTCCGCTGTTGTTCGTGACGGTCGCCGTGATATGCACTTCGCCGCCCGATTTGACTTTCGGATTTTCGATATAAACTTTCAGCGTCACTCCGTCGAGAGTTTTTTCGATTGTCTGCGGAGCTGAACTTATTTCGGCTGTACTTTCTGCCGTGGTGTTCTCCGGAACGGTCGTTCCCGCCGTCTCCGCGTCTCCGTTTCGGCACGCCGAAAAGCTCGTTATGAGCAGAACCGATATTAATGTAGAAAGTATTGTTTTTTTCATAGTTTTCGCCTCCGGGCTTGATATTTATTCCGTGCCCTGTTCCCTTTGAAGATTGCGTTCAATCGGCTATAGGCATCCCTCCGTATATCTCTTTTTATTTAATATTATCAGACATTATTGTCAATGTCAACTTTCCGTCCACGATCTACTTTTCTTTTAAACAGTGCCGCCGTTGGCGGCATAGGGTTGTCGAGGTCGCCAACCCCTACAAATTATAATAAAAAGCAAAACACCCGAAGCTGTTTTCACAACTCCGGGTGCTCTCGCGTATTCATTTAGTTGACTTTCGTCTCAGTTATCTTCACTCCGGGCTCGATAACATCGATGCACTTGACCGGGCACGCCTCGTGGCACTTGCCGCAGCCGACGCACTTCTCGTAATCGACCTTCGCGCAGAAGTTTTCGACCGTGACCGCGCCGTATTCGCAGGCCTTGACGCACTTCATACAGCCGATGCAGCCCGCCTTGCACTCTTTTCTGGTCTGGGCGCCCTTGTCATGGTTCTTGCACATGACGGCGGCCTTTGCCTCGTGCAGGGGCATCAGATCGATAATGCCCTTGGGGCAGGTGTTGACGCACATCTTGCAGGCGTGGCACGCGAGCGGATTTATTCTCGCAACGCCCTCGCAGATATGAATCGCGTCATAGGGACACACCTCAACGCAGTCGCCGAAGCCGATGCAGCCGTAGACGCACTCTTTCGGTCCGCCGAAAAGCTGAGTTGCCATTTTGCAGCTCTTGACTCCGACATAGTTGAGCTTCGTGTCCGTGTTGTGAATATTGCCCTGGCAGAGGACAACGGCAGTCATGGGAACAACATCCCCCGCCGCGAGTCCGGTTATTTTTGCAATAGCTTTGCTGACCTCAGCGCCGCCGGGCATGCAGCGTCCGGTGTCGGTGGTCTTGCCCTGAGAGAGAGCTGCCGCATAGCCTGAGCAGCCGGAGAAGCCGCACGCGCCGCAGTTTGCGCCGGGCAACGCCGCCTGAATCTCCTCGGCCTTTTCGTCGACCGGAACAGCCATGACCTTTGACGCAACGGCGAGACCGAGACCGGCTATAAGTCCGATGACGGAGACGATGACAACCGCAATTATAATAAGATGCATATTATCCCGTCCTTTCTCAACCGAATATGCCGTCGACAACGCCCGAGAATCCGAGGAAGGAGACCGAGGTGAGCGATGCGGCAATGAGCGTTATGGGCAGACCCTGAAGGAATTTCGGCACGTCGCAGCTCTCGAGGCGCTCTCTGACGCCCGCGAACATGACCATGGCGAGCATGAAGCCGAGACCGCCGCCGAGCGAACGCATCATCGACTGGCCGAAATTGTAGTTGTTCTCAACGTTTATAAGCACGACGCCGAGCACCGCGCAGTTCGTTGTTATCAGCGGAAGATAGATGCCAAGCGCGTTATAAAGCGCGGGCATATACTTCTTGAGGATTATCTCGACGAGCTGAACGAGAGCCGCTATGACGAGAATGAATACTATCGTCTGGAGATATTCGAGATCATTGGGCACGAGCAGCTTCGCGTTGATGGGATATGTAACGGCAGTCGAGAGCAGCATGACGAATATAACGGCGGCACTCATTCCGACTGCGGTGTTGAGCTTCTTCGACACGCCGAGGAACGGGCAGATGCCGAGGAACTTTGCGAGAATGAAGTTCTCCGTAAGGATACCGGTAAGCAGTATTGAAAGCATTATTTTCATTTGCCTGCCGCCTCCTTTCCGTCCTTTTTGTTTTCAACTTCGCCGCGAAGGGAGCAGGAAGCCGCCATCGGGCAAGCCTCGCAGCCCTTGAGCTCCGCCTTTGAAAGACCCTTCTTGTCGGCAAGCTTGTTGGCGCACGCCATGAGTATGCCGAAGACGAAGAAGCCTCCGGGAGGCAGGATGAATATCAGCATCGGGCTGACGGAAGCCGGGATTATCTGAAGTCCGGCGATAGCGCCCGTGCCGAGCAGCTCTCTGACTGCGCCCATGAGGAGCAGCGCTGCGGTGAAGCCGACGCCCATGCCGAGACCGTCAACGGCGGAAGCCGCAACGGAGTTCTTGCATGCGAACGCCTCGGCTCTGCCGAGGATGATACAGTTGACGACTATCAGCGGCAGGTAAACGCCGAGCTGAGCGTCGATCTGCGGGACGAACGCCTTGACGAGCATCTGGACTATTGTAACGAACGAAGCGATTATAACAATATAAGCGGGAATTCTGACCTTCTGCGGAATCACCTTTTTGAGCGCCGCAATAGCGATGTTCGAGCACACAAGGACTATCGAAGCTGCAACGCCCATGCCCAGCGCACTCTCGACCGAGGTCGAAACCGCGAGCGTCGGGCAGGTGCCGAGCACCAGACGGAGAACGGGGTTCTCAACGAGAATGCCCTTGGTAAACTCCTGAAAAAGACTCTTTTTCTTTGCCATTTTTTACTCCGCCCCCTTTAAATTGGAATCATAGTAGCTCAGCGCCTCATTGACTGCCGCCGTGACGGCTTTCGAGGTTATCGTAGCGCCGGTGAGCGCCTGGATCTCGTTGCCGGAGGCACTGTTTTTGTTGACTGCAATATCCTTGACCTTTCCCTTGAACTGGTCGAGGAAGCTGGCATTCTGGGCTTTCATGCCGAGACCGGCGGTCTCGTTGAGTTCGAGCGGCGAAATGCCGGTGACTGCGCCGTTTTTGTCGATGCCGGTCATTATCTTCACATCTCCGCCGTAGCCCTTGGAAACGGTGACAAAGACATAGCCGACTTCGTTGCCGCTTGCATCCTTGCCGACAGCGTAAGTACCGCTGCCGCCCTTCATCTCCTGCGTTTCGCCGAACTGAGTCGCGGCGGGCAGGACTTTCTGCCTTGTTTCGACCTCGGTCTGCGCCGAGAGCTCCGCTATCTTCGGAGCCGTGACTTTATTTGTAACGGCGAGAAGAGTCGTGGCGACGAGGCATATCAGAAAGAGCGCTACAGTCGGGATGGCAAATTCCTTGAAATTCTTCATGCCTTCTCAGCCCCTTTCTTCTTTTTTTCCTTGACCGTGCCGAAAGGCTTCGGGGTGGTCAGATGCTCTATATGGGGAACAAGTATGTTCATAAGGATTATTGAGAACGAAACGCCCTCGGGCAGCGAGCCGAAGAGCCTGATGAACGAGGTCAGCAGACCGCAGCCGATGCCGAAGATTATCCTGCCCTTGAGATTGATGGGCGAGGTGGTGTAGTCGGTAGCCATGAAGAACGCGCCGAGCATAAGTCCGCCGCTGAGCAGCTGATAGGCGACAAAAGTGAAGCTGCCCTTGCCGGCTATGAGCATTATAACGGCTACAGTGCCGATAAACGACAGCGGAATTGCGGGAGAGATTATCTTTCTTATCATCAGATAAACTCCGCCGATTATCAGTGCCACCGCGCAGGTCTCGCCGAGGCTGCCGCCGCGGATGCCGATGAGCATATCAACGAGGCTCGGCAGCCCGTCGGAGAGCTCGCCGCCCTTTGTCAGCATGGTTAAAGGTGTTGCGGTGGTGACCGCTTCGGCGCCCTTGTCGAGCCACGAGAGGGGCTTTATCCATGTGGTCATGGCGGTCGGGAACGAGACCATGAGAATAATTCTTCCGGTTATCGCGGGGTTGACGAAGTTCTGGCCGATTCCGCCGAAGAGCTGTTTTACAACAACTATTGCGATGACGGAACCTATCGCCGCCTGCCACAGCGGAATCGACACGGGCAGGTTAAAGGCGAGCAGAAGTCCGGTGACGACCGCGCTCAGATCACCGAGCGTGTTGCTGCGCTTCATGATTTTGCGCGACAGATACTCGGAGAGCATGCACGTGCCTATCGTTACGAGGCAGATGAGCAGGACGCGCGGACCGAAGAGCCAGACGGATGCCGCAAGGGCGGGGATCAGCGCGATAATAACATTGAGCATTATTCCGCTGACCGTCTGAGCCGAGCGCACATGGGGAGATGCGCTGACTGTTAGTTTCTTTTCAGGCATTTCAGGCATTTTTGCTCTTCTCCTCTCTCAGCATCTGTTTTGCAAGGCGCATATACTGGACAAGCGGCTTTGCCGCAGGACATGAATAAGCGCATGAGCCGCACTCCATGCAGACCATGGCGCCGGATTTTTCAAGCCTGTCTATATCCTTCGCCTTTATATAGCGTTCAACAAGCGTGGGCATAAGGCTCAGCGGACATGCCGCCGCACATCTGCCGCAGCGGATACAGTCGCGCTCTTTCTTGACCTTCGACGCATCGTCGGCAAAGGCGAGAATGGCGTTGTTCTGCTTGAGAACGGGAATATCCGTGTTGACAACGGCAAGTCCCATCATCGGGCCGCCGGTTATTATCTTGCCGGGTTCGGCTTTGAAGCCGCCGCAGAAGTCGATTATTTCACCGACGTTCATGCCGATTGGCACGCGGACGTTCTTCGGGTCGGCTATCGCGGAGCCGTCAACGGTCAGCGAGCGGCTGACGAGCGGCTTGCCGCTCTTGAGATATCTTGCTATAAATGCGACGGAGGCAACGTTCATAACAACGCAGCCGACATCGGCGGGCAGCTTTCCGGGCGGAACCTTTCTGCCCGTGGCGGAGAGCACCATCATCTTCTCTGCGCCCTGGGGATACTTCGACTTGAGCGTCATGAGGCGCACCACGTTATCCTCCGCAACGTCTCTGTCCGCTATAGCCTTGAGCACTTTGAAAGCTTCGGGCTTGTTGTCCTCTGCGGCGATAACGACGCGCTTGAAGCCGAGTATCTCTTTCAAAGTATAGATGCTCGAGAGGATGTCCCACGAATTTTCAAGGCACTCGCGGTAGTCAACGGTTATGTAGGGTTCGCACTCCGCGGCGTTGACTATGAGTGTGTCAACATTCTTGTCGGGCGGGATACGCAGCTTGACATGCGTGGGGAAGCCCGCTCCGCCGAGTCCGACAAGGCCGGAATCCCTGACGGCGCGAAGGAAGCTCTCCTTGCCCGTCACCTTCGGCGGCTCAAGACCGTCGAAAAGGCGCATCTCGCCGTCGGACTCTATCTCCACCGCCTGAGTGATAACGCCGTTTGCAAGCGTCGCCTGCTTGACTGCGCTGACGGTACCGGATATAGATGCGTGGATCGGCGCGCTGAGGAATTTGTCGCTGTCGCCCACTATCTGTCCGACCGAAACTTTGTCGCCCGCTTTTACAGTGGGTGTGCACGGTACACCGATATGCTGCTGCATGGGCAGGAGCACTTTTTCGGGGACTGGAATTCTTACGACTTCACAGTCTGCGGTGTTCTTGTTGTGGTTGACATGCACGCCGCCGCGTACCTGCTTGACAGCTTTGAGAACACCGTCGAGTTTAACCGAGCTCATTTCTTCAACTCCTTATGATTAATTATTACTTCTTTATTATAAACCGCGTCTGTTTTTCGAGCGCCGGCATGACTATGCGCAGCACTGTTCCAGTAACAGCTCCGGTTATAAGCGAAAATATCAGCAGTGCCGGCGCATAGCCGAGCACGGCTCCCGTCCCCGTGAGCACCGCCGCGGCGGCGAGCTGACCTGCGTTATGGCATACGGCGGCGATTATCGACGCGCCGAGCAGACCGAAGGGATCGGATTTTATTTTTGTTGCCGCCCACATCGCGAGGGTGCTGAGCACTCCTCCCGCGAGGCTCATGAAAAACGCCGTCGCGCCGCGTGTCATCAGCGCAAAGAGCGCCTTGAACACGGTTATGCACATCGCCTGCGGCAGTCCGAGAGTGAGAACAGTGAACATCGTCACTATATTTGAAAACCCCGGCTTCGCTCCCGGCGGCAGAAACGGCAGAGAGGGAATCAGATTTTCAAGAAACGAGAGCGCGATCGCCTGGGCGCAAAGGATACCTAAAAGAGCGGTCTTTCTCGCTTTCATGGGCGTATCCTCCCGGTCAGGGCATCGTGCCGCTTCTCCGAGCCCTCGAGCCTTATCACAACTCCTGCGGGCAGGCACGCAGCGGTGTCGCCCGGGCGGGTGAGTTTGCCCGATTTTACGCACAATTTGTCGCGGCAGTCCGCGTCTTCGAACCAGACAGCTCCGTCCTTTATTTTTATCACGACCTTGAGGTCGGTGTCGGGTGTTATTGTCATATCAGCGCTCTTGTCGAGCGTTACGCGGCGATATACTTCGCCGCCCGCATAGATGACCGCCTCGGTTTTTCCGTTCGACGGCAAAAATCGCCATATCAGAAGAGCCGCGCCGACGCAGAGTACGACCGCTATCAATGCGATATCGGCTTTTTTTATGAATCTGCGCTGCATCTGTCTCCCCCGTTATAAAAGTTTGAATCCGTCCTTTTCAAGTTTGAAGCTGTCCGCGAGAGAACCCGTGACCCTGACGCTCCTGTCATTGAACACGAACACAGCCTGCGCGCCGTATTTTTCAAGCAGCGGCAGCGATTTCTCGTAGCCGAGCACGAAGCAAGCAGTCGAAAGCGCGTCGGACATAAACCCGTCGCTACAAACGACCGTCACGCTGACAAGTCCGCTCTCTGCGGGATAACCCGTTTTCGGGTCGAGTATATGATGATATCGCACGCCGTCGCGGTCAAAATACCGCTCGTAGCTGCCGGAAGTAGAAACACAGGTCGCGGGCAGAGTCAAAACCGCAAAGCTCTCGGTCGAGCTCTCCGAAAAAGGATCTCTTATACCGACAGTGAATTTTTCTCCCTCGCCGTAGATAAGTATGCTCCCGCCGACGGAGACGACCGCGCGCTTTATTTTTGAATTTTCGAGCACTCCGCGCACCTCGTCGCAGGCGATGCCCTTGCCGACCGAGCCGAGGTCGAGCACCGTACCCGACGGTATTTTTATGCCGTTCTCGTTTATCTCTATGGCGGAACCGGTGCCGTTGAGCGCCGAGTTTATTTCATCCTTGCCGGGCACTCTCTCTTTGCACGTGCCGAATCCCCAAAGGTCGCTGAGTCTGCCGAGCAGAGGGTCGAACGCACCGCCGCTCGACTTTCTCAGCTCTTCGCACTTCGAGAGTATATCCCCCATCTTCTTTTCGGGGTCGTTTATCTTCCCGTTCGCAGAAGACGAAAAGAGAGTTATCTTAACGCTCTGTCCCGCCGCGTCGTTTATCTCGCTGACGGCGGATGTTTCGATATGGCGCGAGAGGAGCTTGTTTTCGAGCTCCGATATGCAGTCAAAAACCGCCTTGCCGACCCTTTTCGCGTCTTTTCCCTCGATGTCCGCGCTGACGGCGGTGTTCATCATCGCAGACGAAGACGAGAACTCTCGGCTCTGCTTTATGCCGTCGTATGCCACGAGACCGATCAAAACGGCAGCCGCCGCGCACAAAAGCGCGACAATCAGCTTTTTCGAGCTTTTTTTCATCGGTCTCCCTCCGCAGTCAAGACTTCCATATACCTATAACATATATATTTTACATTGTTTTTCTTCAAACTTCAAGGACTTAAAATTGTCATTTTCGACGGCAAAAAAATATAGAAATATTTCTTTATCGATACAAAAATTGCTTTTTAAGCTTGATGTACAAAAAAATACAAAAATTTTATTAAAACTTAATAAAATTTCGTCCTTTTTATGGTGACAGAACTAAGAAAATATGGTATAATCTAACAAAATATTTCGATAATATTATCAGTTATGACGAAAATTTATTTTTGCCGTAACGCTAATATAAAGCAGAATTCGGAGATAATCTATGTTTGAACAGTCAATCAGCGTCGACAGGATGGATCAGGCGGTCAGCCTGTTCGGCAGTTTCGACGAAAATATTAAAATGATAGAAAAAGAGTTCGATGTCGGCGTCGTCAGCCGCGGCTCGGAGATAAAGGTCACGGGCGAGGCGGAGAACGTCTCAAAGGGCGTGCGCGCGATAAACGGACTTCTGATGCTCATCAACCGCGGCGAGGCGCTCAGCGACCAGAATGTCCGCTATGTCATCTCGCTCGTCAACGAGGGCAACGAGGATCAGCTCCCGCAGATGACTGCGGACTGCATCTGCATCACTTCAAAGGGCAGACCGGTCAAGCCGAAAACGCTCGGTCAGAAGAAATATATCGAAGCCATCCGCAAAAATACGGTCACTCTCGGCGTCGGACCCGCCGGCACAGGCAAAACTTATCTTGCGGTCGCCATGGCGGTGACGGCTTTTCGCGCAAAGGAAGTCAACCGTATAATCCTCACCCGCCCCGCAGTTGAAGCGGGCGAGAAGCTCGGATTCCTGCCCGGAGATCTTCAGCAGAAGGTCGACCCCTATCTGCGCCCGCTCTACGACGCGCTGTTCGATATGCTCGGCGCGGAGAGCTTCCAAAAGCAGCTCGAGCGCGGAAATATAGAAGTCGCGCCCCTTGCATATATGCGCGGACGCACGCTTGACGACAGCTTCATTATCCTCGACGAGGCGCAGAATACCTCGGTCGAGCAGATGAAGATGTTCCTGACCCGTCTCGGCTTCAACTCGAAGATGGTCGTCACGGGCGATATCACCCAGATCGACCTGCCCGACGGCAGGCGAAGCGGTCTCGTCGACGCGGTGAAGATTCTCAAAGATGTCGACGATATTCAAATTGTCAGGTTCAACGAGCGCGATGTGGTCAGACACAAGCTCGTTCAGGATATAATCAAAGCCTACGAAAAACACGAGGATGTGAAAAAAAGAAAATGAGAGGCAAAGTTAAGGTAATTATCACAAACGACCAGCATGAGGTCAAAATACCGACAGGAGTAAGAATGCTCGTGCGCCGCGCATGCACCGCGGTTCTGACACTCGAGGAATTTAACGATCCTGCCGAGATAAGCGTCCGCTTTGTGGACGACGAGGAGATACACAGACTCAACCGCGAATACCGCAACGTGGACAGGAGCACCGACGTGCTCTCGTTCCCCCTTGGTGAAAACGGAGTGTATGACACAAATCTTGACACGGGCGCAAAGATGCTCGGCGACATAGTCATTTCTATCCCCCACGCAGTCAGCCAGGCCGAGCGTTTCGGCCACACGCTCCAGCGCGAGATAGCATTCCTCACCGTACATTCGATGCTCCACCTGCTCGGCTATGACCATGAGGGCGGCGGAATCGAGAGCGTGCGTATGCGCGAAAAGGAGGAGACCGTCTTGACTCAGCTCGGTCTGCCCAGAAGCGGAAGCTACTATATGGGTGACGAATAAATGAAAGGTCTGCTCAAGAGCTTTGTCTATGCGGGGTCGGGCATCATCACCTGCATCAGGCAGGAGAGAAATATGCGCGTGCACCTCGTGTGCATGATATATATGTATTCATATCTCCTGATCTATGACTTCTTCGAGGTCTCGCGCACCCAGTTTGCGATAATTTTTATTGCGAACGCGATAGTTGTCATGGGCGAGCTGTTCAACACCGCTATAGAAGCGGTCGTTGACATGGCGGAGGAGAAGTTCAGCGAGAAATACAACCGCCTTGCTAAAATATCGAAAGATACCGCAGCGGGAGCCGTGCTCGTCGGCGCGATATTCGCCGTTTGCACGGGTATTGCCATACTCGGTCAGCCCGATGCGTTCAGGGCGATGTTCGCCTACTACGCAGAGAAGCCGTATATGATAGCCGTTTTGATCGCCAGCCTTGTGCTGAGCTTCACTTTCATATTCACGGGCTTCAATTTCAAGAAAAAAGACAAATAATATATAAAAAATCAATGACCGCTGACTGTCATATCAGCGGTCATCTATATGAGGAGAAGTTATGACTCAGACAAGAACCGCTTTCATCGCAATAGTCGGCTGCCCGAATGTCGGCAAGTCGTCGATACTCAACCGCCTGCTCGGCCAGAAGGTCGCCGTCGTGTCGCCAAAGCCGCAGACCACGCGCACAAAAATAATGGGCGTGCTGACCGAGGACGAGGTTCAGCTCGTCTTCACCGACACCCCCGGCTTCCACCGCCCGCGCACAAAGCTCGGCGAAAAAATGATAAAGGCGGTCAGCGACAGCATCTCGGGCGTTGACGCATGCCTCTTTGTTGTTGAGCCCTCGGGCGAGCTGCGCGACGCGGAAAAAGACCTTCTCAAGAAGTTCAAGGACGAGAAAATGCCCGTCATTCTCGCCATAAATAAAATAGATTCAGTCAAGCAGAAAGAGCTGCTTATTGAGCGCATGGCGCAGTTCTCCGCGCTCTATGATTTCGAGGCGATAGTCCCCTGCTCCGCGCTCAAGGGCGACGGATTCGGCGATCTAAAAGACGAGCTGTTCAAGCAGGCTCAGCCCTCGCCGCATTTCTTCCCCGACGACACCCTGACCGACCAACCCGAGCGCGTGCTCGCCGCCGAGATAATCAGAGAAAAGCTTTTGAATCTTCTCGACGACGAAGTGCCGCACGGTGTTGCGGTATGCATAGAGAGAATGCATGAGCGCGAAGACTCGAATATAACCGATATCGACGCCACGATTTACTGCGAGCGCGAGAGCCACAAGGGCATAATAATCGGCAAAAAAGGCGAGATGCTCAAAAAAGTTTCGACGAGGGCGCGCGAGGATATGGAGCGCTTCTTCATGTGCAAAATCAATCTCCACTGCTGGGTCAAGGTCAAAGAGGGCTGGCGCAACAGAGAGGGACTCATCCACAATTTCGGGCTCGACAACGAATAAAATTTTTCCTATCATAAATGCGCCGCGCAGTGAAAAAAATATTTTTACACTGCATGGAGGAGCGCACATCGCGCGTTTATCATAGATGAAAAATACGGACAAAAACACGGTTCAGAATGCATGGAACGCCTTTGAAATGAGCGGCAGGGTCGAGGACTATCTCCGCTATGCAAAGACGAATATCCGCGCGGGAGGTGAAACGGCAAGTGCAGACGCAGACAGAGGGGCTGATAATCAAGTCCCGCGATATCAATGAAAACGATACAGTCGTCAAAATTCTGACAGGCGACCTCGGGCTCATCTCCGCCTTTGCAAACGGCACGAAGAAAGTGAAGAGCCGAACCGCGAGCGCCGCCGTTTCGCCGATGACATACTCCCGTCTGACCCTCTACCGCGGGCGCGAGAGCTACATAGTTGACGACGCAAAGGCGATAGATGTGTTTTTCGGGCTGCGCGAAGACATTGAAAAATTATCGCTTGCAAATTATTTTTGCGAGCTTGCGGGCGAGTTTTCGCCCGAGAACACCGAGGCTCACGAATTTTTGAGCCTGACGCTGAATCTTCTACATTTGTTGTCCGAGGACAAGCGGAGCGCGGATTTCTTAAAGCCCGTCGGTGAGCTTCGTATGCTCGCGCTCGCGGGCTATATGCCCGACCTCGCCGGATGCCAATCTTGCGGGAACGAGCTGCCCGACGAGCCTGTTTTCAGCCTGCGCCATGCGGGATTTTTCTGCCGTAATTGCGCACCCGACGGCGAGGGAATACCCGTGACGCCCGGTGTGATAAACGCGATGCGCCATATCTGCACCTGCGATGACCGCGCGCTTTTTGCGTTTCGTATGCCGGACAGCTCGTTGAAAATTCTCGGCGATATCACCGAGCGCTACCTGCTTCTCCAGCTCGGGCATAAGCTGAGAACACTGGATTTTTACAAGAGCATAAAGATGTGAGTTGAAACACAAAAAATCCAATAAAATATCAGCCGGGCGGATATCCGTCCGGCTGTTTTTATCATGTCGTGCTCTCGTTCTGCGCGGCATTTTTTGTCGGGAAATCGAAGCCCTGCATGAAGCCGTCAAGCTCGGTCGAGCAGATATCGCCGCCTATCACCGCGCCCTCGTAGACGAGAATATTCGCCTGCACAGTTCCGCTGTCCCCCTCATAGCCGGGATAATTTTTTATGTTGTATGTCCAGCGCTTTGCGCGCTTGCCCGCGTACGGGGTCAGGTCGAGGTTCTGCGCTTTCTGAATCTCATTGTATTTTTCATATCCCCTGTCGAACTCGGCGGGGATTATAACCTCTGCGACCTCGACCGGGTCCTCCTCTATCTCCCAGCCGAACTGAGACAGAAACGCCGCGCGCTCCGAGGCGTTCGACGCCTTGAGGCTTATCGCGTTGTCGCTGACCGCGGGCTTGCCGCGGTTTATCAGAAGCACCACCGCCGCCACGGCGAGCACCGCCGCGAACGCAGTCAAGGCAATTTTCAGCTTTGAGGATTTGATTGAAAACACAAACACTTTTCTCCGCCCCTTCGCGCTTATAAAGATAGTTGATATATATGCTCATTTCTCCCGCTTTATCACGGTTGACAAATCTTGCTGAAATGGTAATATTATACTGTAACTTATTTCACATTTCGGAGGCAGGAAAAAGCATGAAAAAATGCAGTCTCATCCCCTTTGCCGTCCTCGCCGCAACAGCGGGCGCAGGCGCGGCGGTCGGCAGAAAATTAAAGACCGACAAGGCTTTCCGCCGCGACTTTGACGACGCTGTCGGAAAAGGTATCCTCGCCGCCGTCGGCAAGATTGCCGACAAACTCCCCGAACCGAATTTCGGCGATATCTCGAACTATCAAAGCCGCAATTTCTATCCCGGTCACAGCGAATTTGCATCATCGGGCAAGCGCGGTTCAAGATGGCGTCTCGGCTATGCCCGCCGCAGCCTTGTCCCCGACGACTACAATCAGAAGAACTACTACATAGCGGGCTATCTCTCCTATCCGCCTAATATAATGAGCGGGGTTATCGACGACCAGGCGGTGCGCGTTATCTGCCTCGACGATTCGAGCGGACGCGGGAGCGTAGTTTTTGCCGTCATTGACTGCGTCGGAATATCCGGCACGGACATACGCCGCATACGCGAGAGACTGGCGGACTTCGCAAAAGAAAATAATATAGTTTCCATCAATATTTCCTCCATCCACTGCCACAGCGCGATTGACACGCAGGGTCTTTGGGGCGATCTGCCGAAGATGCTCAAGAACAATGTCAAGGCGACCAAAGACGGACGGTATGACGATATTATCTCCGGGCGCGACCCCGAGTTCATGGAAAATCTGTTTGAAAAGACCGCAGACGCGATAAAAGAGGCGTTTGATTCCATGCAGCGCGGAAAGCTCGCCTATGTGCGCACCGACGCTATCGACTTCGCGCGCGACAAGCGCCCGCCCTATGTCTGGGACAAAGACATAGTCCGCCTGCGCTTCATCCCCGACAACGGCTCGGAAGAGACTGTAGCTGCGTTCATGGCGGCTCACCCGACAGCACTCGGCGCGAAGAATACCCTGCTCAGCTCCGACTACATCGCATCGATGGAGCAGGAGATAAACAAAGCGGGCAAGAATTTTATATTCTTCCAGGGCGCGGAGCTTGCGATAGCCCAGCAGCGCGACTGCATAACCGAGCATGACGGCTCGGAGGGCTGGCAGGAATACGGCAAGACTCTCGGACGCTTCCTGCTCTCTATCCCCGAAGAGGACGAGAGGCGCGTCGCGACTTTTATAAATATTAAAAACCGCGAAATATTCATCCCGGCGGACAATCCGATACTCATCGCCGCCGCAAAGGCGGGGCTCGTTGACAACACCGTTCTGCACGACCCGAGCGAAAAATCCGGCTACTGCTTCGTCAGCGAAGTCGGCTATGCGGAGATAGGCAAGGAGCTGTCCCTCGCGCTCATCCCCGGCGAGCTTGCGCCCGAGATTCTGCTCGGCGGCGCATACGGCGCGGACGAGAGCTTCAACCGCACCGCGTGGGAATATCCGCCCATGCGCGACATGATCCCCGAGGGCAAAGAGCTCAGCGTTATAGGTCTGTGCAACGACGCGATGGGATATATCCTGCCCGACAACGACTACGGCAGCGTCATAGCGAAGGACCACTACGAGGAGGCGGTCTCGGCGGGAAGGCGCGCGGGGTCAACTGTAACCGAAGCTTTCGGAGAGCTTGTCAAAAGTCTCCGATAAAAATAAAATACAACGGAGGGAAACCCCATGCGCAAAAACATCCGGCGAATCTTCAGCATCATTCTTGCGGCGATACTGCTGCTCTGCGCGAACCTGCCCGTTTTCGCAAAGAGCGAAAAATGCTCCTGCGGCACGCCGCCCGTAATCTATGTCGCGGCCTTGGGCAGCGCGAAGCTCTATCTTGACAAGGGCACGGAAAACGAGCGTCTGCTGTTCAGACCAGACACCGCCGCCTATCTGCGCCTTGCCGCACGTCTCGCCCCGGCAATAGCGCGCCTCGCCATAGACAAGAACTATGACGCTTTCGGCGACGCGCTCATCGATGGAGTCCGCGGCGTCTTCGGCGATTTGCAGATGGACGAAAACGGCGACTCGACAGACCGCGTGACCTCGGACGCCAAGCTGCCCGACAACCCCGACCACGGCGTTGACAAGAGCTACTATTTCGCCTACGATTTCCGTGAGGACCCGCTCACGGTCGCGGACAAGCTGCACGAATATATCGCCTGCGTAAAGAAGCTGACCGGACATGACACCGTGCTTCTTCGTGCCTCGTCCATGGGCGGCGTTATGACCATGGCGTATTTCTACAAATACGGCACCGACGGCATAGACGCCTGCATATTCCAGTGCTGCCCGATTCTCGGCACGCAGGTTGCGGGCGACCTGTTCACAAAGAAAATCACTATCGACCCGGACGCCCTCGTCCGTTACGCCTCGCAGCTGCCGACAGACGAGCAGTGGCAGTCCGACCTGCTCTGCATAGTGCTTGATATGCTGAACTACGCGGGTGTTTTCAAAGCCCTCGTCGGCGTTGCGGATAAGCTGCTCGAAAATCTGACGGACAGGGTGTTTGAAGAGCTCATGTACCCCGTGTTCGGCTCGATGCCCGGAATATGGAGCTTCGTGACCGACGACGAATACGAGCAGGCGAAGAAAATGACTTTCAACGAGAACACATCAAAGAAGCTCATCTCCCGCCTCGACGAATATCACTACAACGTCCAGTGCAAGGCGGGCGAGATACTGAACAGAGCTAAGAACAACGGCGTAAAAATAATGATAGTCGCGGGCTACAACAAGCAGCGCACTCCGCTCGTTGAGTCCTATATGTCAAACAGCGACGCGACCGTCGACACGAAATACGCCTCCGTCGGCGCGACCGTTGCCGATCTCAATTCAACTCTCCCAGACGGCTATGTTCAGAAGAACGAAGCAGGTGTTCACGACCATCTTTCAAAGGACGGCGTGATAGACGCATCGACCTGCCTCATGCCCGAGAACACGTGGTTCATAAAAGATATGCTCCACTGCAAGATACACGATGGGCACAAGGCGATGTACAACTGGTTCTTCTATTCAGAGTCTCAGCCCGATGTCTGGTCAAACGAAAAATATCCGCAGTTTTTGCAAAACGATGTGAACGCAAAGACACTCACTCCCATAGGCACTCAAGCGCGCCCGACTCAGTCCGAAAGCGGCTCCGAAAGCGCCGGCAAGCCCCTGACTCCGCAGACCGGCTCGGCATCCTTTGCGGCGGTTATCCCGCTCCTGTTTGCCCTGCCCGCGGGAGTTATTTCGAGGCGGCGCAAACGCTCATAACAGAAAAATGCAACAGCCGACGGCCATATGTTTCGCTGTCGGCTGTTTGTTCTTTATTTAACGGTTAAATATTTGTAAATCCTACTTCTTCGGGCTTGAAATAGGAGTAAATAATGTATAAAATAAGACTGTAAATCAAGTGCTGCTTTTTATACGGCACAACAAGAAAGGTCGTGCAAAGATGGCAAGATTTCTCTACTCCGCCTTTTCCGACGAAGCCGCCGACAGCATCGACGGTCAGATAGCCGCCTGCAAGGCAAACGGCGTGACGCACATGGAACTGCGCGGCGTTGACGGCAAGAACATCTCCGAGTTCACCGTTGACGAGGCAAAGACACTCAAGGAAAAGCTTGACGCAAACGGCATGAAGGTCTCTTCCATAGGCTCTTACTATGGAAAGATCGAGATAACCGACGATTTTGAGCCCCATTTCGAGGGCTTCAAGAACACAGTTGAAGTGGCGAAGATACTCGAAGCAAAGTATATCCGCCTGTTCAGCTTCTATTTCACAAAGGGCGAGAGCTACGAAGAGTACCGCCCGGAGGTCATGCGCAGAGTCAGAGCCATGGCTGAATATTCAAAGGAGCGCGGAGTCCTCTGCTGCCACGAGAACGAGCGCGGTATTTACGGCGATATCCCCGAGAGATGCCTCGATCTCCACAAGGAGCTCGGCGATGTCATCGGCGGAATTTTCGACCCCGCGAACTATATTCTCAACGGCGTTGAAATTCTCCCCGCATACGATTTGCTCGAGCCCTACATCACCTATATGCATGTAAAAGACGCGATAGGTGCCGAGGAGACAGTTGTCCCCGCAGGTCACGGCGATGCTCATTTTGATGAGCTCATCCGCCGCTTCAACAAAAAAGAGGGCGAGAGATTCCTCTCTGTCGAGCCGCACCTCAAGGTGTTTGATGCTTTAAAGACCATAGAGCGCGACGACAGCCTCTCGCTGAAAATGGATAAATTCACCTATCCCGACAACAACGCGTCCTTTGCCGCTGCGGTCGGCGGAATAAAGGAAGTTGTCGCAAGAGTCAAGACCCTGCGCTACGGCATAATCGGCGTTGGCAACATGGGTTCCGCTCACCTCGGCTATTATCTCGACGGACTCATCCCCGAGATGGTTCTCACCGCGATAGCCGATATCGACCCCGCAAAGCTTGAGCGCGCCGAGAAGAAATGCCATGACAGAAGCTGCGAGATAAAATGCTTTGACTCCGCCGAAGCCCTCATTGACTCGGGCGAGGTCGACGCTGTTATAGTCGCAACGCCGCACTATTCTCACCCGCCGATAGTCGAATACGGTCTGACTCACGGCGTCCATGTGCTCAGCGAAAAGCCCGCAGGCGTCTATACAAAGCAGGTTCGCGAGATGAACGAAGTCGCCTCAAAGAGCGACAAAGTGTTCGCGCTGATGTTCAATCAGAGGACAAATCCCATGTATATCAAACTGCGCGAAGTCGTGCAGAGCGGCGAATACGGCGAGCTGCACCGCTTCAACTGGCTCATCACCGACTGGTACCGCACGCAGGCATATTATAATTCCGGCGGATGGCGCGCGACCTGGAGCGGCGAGGGCGGCGGCGTCCTGCTCAACCAGTGCCCGCATCAGCTCGACCTGTGGCAGTGGATAACCGGCATGCCCGCATCCATTCAGGCGCAGTGCTCCATCGGCAAGTGGCACAATATTGAAGTTGAGGACGATGTGACCATATACGCCGAATATCCCAACGGCGCAACCGGCGTGTTCATCACGACGACCGGCGACGCACCCGGCACGAACAGACTCGAAATAACGCTCGACCGCGCGAAGATAGTCTGCGAGAACGACAGGATAAGAGCCTATGTCCTCGACCAGTCCATGACCGAGTTCAGCAAAACAGCTGAAGAGGGCTTCGCGAAGCCCAACGGTCACTGGGAGGATATCGACTACGTCGACACGGACACCGAGCAGCATGTCGCAGTCACAAACGCATTTGCGGCGCATATCCTGCACGGCACTCCGCTCATCGCGCGCGGCGAAGAGGGCATCAACGGTCTGACTATCTCGAACGCGGCGCACCTGTCCTCATGGCTCGGCAAGAAAGTTACCCTCCCGATAGACGAGGACCTGTTCTATGCCGAACTCCAGAAGAAAATTGCCTCGTCTTCCGGCAAGAAAGAGCCCGTGAAGGAAGTTGTCGTTGAGGATATGTCCTCGACCTACGGCTCATAATCGAAAGAAAACAGAGGTAGAATATGAAGATATCTATCGTGGGCTGCGGCGGAATAAGCCGCACCCACATCGGAGCCGTCCGCGATATACCGGACGCCCGGATAATCAGCGTTGCGGACTGCATTCCCGAGCGCGCCGAAGCGGCGGCAAAGCAGTGCGGTGCAAAGGCATATACGAGCCTTGAAGACATGCTCGCGGGCGAAAAGCCGGATGTTTTACATATCTGCACCCCGCACTATCTCCATGTTCCGATGGCAGTTTACGCCATGGAGCGCGGAGTCGATGTGCTGTGCGAGAAGCCATGCGCCATGACGGAAGGCCAGCTCGAAGAGTTGCGCGAATGTCAGCGCAGGACGGGGCGGCAGTTCGGAGTCTGTTTTCAGAACAGATATAACCGCTCGGTGCAGTATCTCAAAAATATTATTGATTCAAAAACATACGGTGAGCTTATCGGCATGAGGGCTTTTGTCACCTGGAAACGCGACGCGGACTATTACGCGAGCGGCGACTGGCGCGGCAAAAAAGCGACCGAGGGCGGCGGAGTGCTGATAAATCAGGCTCTGCACACGCTCGATCTGATGAATATGCTCGGCGGAAATGTAAAAGCCGTGACCGCACATGCTTCAAACGACCATCTCAAGGGCATAATAGAAGTTGAGGACACTGTGAGCGTATTTGCCGAATTTTCGCAGGGCTTTCGCGGAGTGTTCTTCGCAACAACCGCAAACGCCGTCACCTCGCCAATAATGCTCGAAGCAAACTTCGCCGACCGTTCGGTACGCATCGAGGGTGACAGCGTATTTGAATTAAATGACGGCAAGCTCACCCCGGTGCTCGCTGCGGACAAGTTCGACAACCACGGCAAGCTCTGCTGGGGCAGCGGACACAGCGCGCTGATACGCGATTTCTACGACGCGGTCAGAAATAACCGCCCGTTTGCAATAGATTCAGACGAAGGCGGCAAGGCGATCGAGCTCCTGCTCGCCGTATACAAGAGCGCTGAAACAGGCGAACGCATAGAGTTATAAAAAAGAAAGGGAAGATTGAAATGCAGATGACTTTTCGCTGGTTCGGCGACACCAAGGACACGGTATCGCTCGAACAGATAAGGCAGATCCCCGGCGTCAAGGGCATTGTCCCCGCGTTGCACACCCTGCCCGCAGGCGAAGTGTGGCCGCTCGATATGGTCATGGACATGAAGCACGAGATCGAGGCGGCAGGCCTTACGATGGAATGCATCGAGAGCGTCAACGTCCATGAGGATATCAAGCTCGGCAACGAAAACGCAGACAAATATATCGACAACTATATCGAATCCATCCGCAATCTCGGCAAGGCGGGCGTCAGGGTGATATGCTACAACTTCATGCCCGTTTTCGACTGGACGCGCACCGACCTCGCCATGGATATGGGCAACGGCGCGACCTGCCTGTCATATAACGGCGCGCAGATCGAGGGCAAGAGCCCCGAGGATATGTTCCGCGAGATCGACGAGAACTCGAACGGCTACGCGATGCCCGGCTGGGAAACCGAGCGCATGGGCGAGATAAAGGAGCTGTTTCAGAAATACAAGGGCGTGACCGAGGACGATCTCGTTGAGAATCTCCGCCACTTCCTGCGCCGCATAGCTCCCGTCTGTGAGGACTGCGGAATCAAAATGGCCATTCATCCGGACGATCCGCCATGGGGCATCTTCGGTCTGCCGAGGATAATCAAGAACACCGCAGATCTCGAACGCCTGCTCTCGCTCGTTGACAGCGACATAAACGGCATCACCTTCTGCACCGGCTCGCTCGGCGCATCGAAAGATAACGATCTGCCCGCGATGATAAGAAAATTCGGCGACAGGATATATTTCGCGCATCTGAGAAATGTCCTCAGACGCGACGGCTGGTTCAACGAGACCTCCCACCTGTCCTCGGACGGCTCGCTCGACATGTACGAGATAGTCAAGGCTCTCTATGAAAGCGGATTTGACGGCTATATCCGCCCAGATCACGGCAGAATGCTGTGGGGCGAAAAAGCCCGTCCCGGCTACGGTCTGTACGACCGTGCGCTCGGAGCGGCATATATAAACGGACTTTGGGAAGCTGTTTCAAAGTCCGAAAGGGAAGGAAGATAACCATGGTACACGAAAATCTTAACGGCCGCGTTGCGGTCATAACCGGCGGCGGCGGAGTTCTCTGCAGCGGATTTGCAAAGGATCTTGCGGCTCAGGGAGTAAAGGTCGCGATACTCGACCTGCGTGAAGAGGCGGCTCAGAAGGTCGCGGACGAGATTAAAGCGGCGGGCGGCGAGGCCCTTGCAGTCGGCTGCAACGTGCTCGAGAGTGAGAGCCTTGAGGCGGCGCGCGAGAAGATAAACGCAGCGCTCGGCTCATGTGATATCCTCGTCAACGGTGCGGGCGGCAACTCTCCGCTCGGCACGACGACCAAAGACACACTCGAGCTCGAGGACATAGCCCACAAGGCAGAGGGAGTCAAGACTTTCTTCGACCTCGACCCCAAGGGCATTGAGTTTGTTTTCAATCTTAACTTCCTCGGCACGCTGCTCACCACGCAGTGCTTTGCAAAGGACATGATAGGCAAGGAGAATGCGACGATTCTCAACATCTCCTCCATGAACGCCTACAGACCGCTCACGAGAATCCCCGCATATTCTGCGGCGAAGGCGGCTGTCTCGAACTTCACCCAGTTCATGGCGGTTCATTTTGCCGATGTCGGCATCAGAGTCAACGCGATAGCTCCCGGCTTCTTCTCGACGAACCAGAACAAGACTCTGCTCTTCAACGAGGACGGCTCGCTTACCGCGCGCTCGAACAAGATAATCACCCACACTCCCCTGCGTCGCTTCGGCGTGCCCGAGGATCTGACGGGTGCTCTGCTGTTCCTCTGCGACGAGAGCCAGTCCGGCTTCATAACCGGCGTTATTCTCCCCGTCGACGGCGGCTTCTCCGCTTATTCGGGAGTGTAAAGTCTATATCAAATCGGATTCCCGATTTGCAGAATCCTCAAATAAAAGAACGCTGTCCATTGAAATACATGGGCAGCGTTGTTTTGTGTTGTGGTGTGTGATTGGCAATTGGGATTTGTCAATCACTTGAACCATAGCAAAGTAAAAGCATGTAACTCAGCTAATTTTTATAATCAAACTTTCAATAGTCGCGCCGCAGTGGTAGAAACCAGCTGAGTTGGGCGAGAGGACGGCTTGCGAAGCAAGACGCACGAGTCCGTATTGTTTGAGCGAAGCGAGTTTACGGGCGAATGTGCCGAGCAACTGATTGAGAGCCGCGAGCTTGGTACTGCGGCGCGAAATTTCAGGAGGAGGTGAGTTGTAGGGGTCGGCGACCTCGACGACCCTTTGACGCGTGAGCGTCACGGTGTTTTTTGGAGATGATGCAAGTAAAGCGATCATTTAGTTACTTGTCACTATTATAGATTTTAAAAGCAGGCGAACAAAGTTCGCCCCTATGGTCTGTAAAATAAACTTTTGCGAAAATTTCGTGCCGCTTGCGCGGCAGCGGTGCGTCGAGTCGCCGCACCCTACAAGTTGCGCATCAAAAAAATTTCGTGCAGATTTCGCGGGCAGATAGTATCTGCCCATATCGAGCACCTTTTCACTGTTCACTTTGCGTGCAGATGATATCCACCCCTACCGCACACTTTTTCACTATTCACTTTTACTTATTACTTTGAGCGTTAGCGAAACAACCCCTCAGTCTCGGTTTACGCCGAGCCAGCTCCCCTACAGGGGGAGCCTAAATAGATTCTGCGACAAATCCCAATTCATCAATCACAAAACCGACCGCAGCAGATATGCTGCGGTCGGTTACTGTTTTACGGCACCCGTTTATGTTCCGGGCACTTTTCTTATTCCATATTGTCTATATAGCTGCAGGCTGCGAGTGCGGCTACGGAGCCGTCCGCCGCTGCGGTGGTCAGCTGGCGCACTTCCTTTGTGCGGCAGTCGCCCGCGGTGAAGACGCCGGGTGTCTTTGTTCTGCAGCTCTCGTCCGCGATGATATAGCCGTAGTCATCGAGGTCTGCAACATCCTTGAAGCTCTCGTTGTTCGGCATCTGACCGACCGCAATAAAAATGCCGTCCATCGGAATGGAACGGAGTTCCTCGTCGCCCGTCGCTATCTTTATGCCGTCGAGCTCGTCGCTGCCGATGAGTTTGACTACCTTCGTGTTCATGAGAACCTTTATGTTATCTTTCTCGCCGAGCTTCTTGACAAGAGCCTTTTCGCCCCTGAACTCATCGCGTCTGTGTATAAGCGTGACGCTCTTGCAGTAAGACGCGAGGAAGAGCGCGGACTGGAGAGCGCTGTCTCCGCCACCGACAACGGCGACATTCTTGCCCTTATAAAAAGCTCCGTCGCACACCGCGCAGTAGGACACTCCCCTGCCCGCGAGGTCGTTCTCGCCGTCCGCTCCGAGCGGTCTGTGGCGCGCTCCGGTGGCGATTATAACGCACTTGCACTGGTAGCTGTTTGAATCGGTTATGACGGTTTTTATCTTTCCGTCGACTATTTTTATTACCCGCTCAAGTTCAACATCCGCGCCGAGCTCCATCGCCTGCGAAACGAGGTTATCCGCAAATTCGCTGCCGCTTATCTGAGATATTCCCGGATAGTTTTCAACTCTCGGTGAAGAGGTTATCTGACCGCCGAAGGACTCGCCCTCGGTCACGAGCACGGTTTTTCCCGCTCTGAGCGCATAGATTGCCGCCGTGAGTCCGGCTGTACCGGCGCCGACGATAACGATATCAAATTGCTGCATTTCTTTTCCCTCTGAATATGGCAAAATTTTTCTTTAATGCGCCGAAAACCGGGTGAAGCCGCGCTCCACCCGATCTTTCAGCGTTTATCAGTGCATCAGCACTGCTCAATGAACTTTTTGATGTTTGAAAGATTGACGAAGCTCTCATATCCGTCTCCGTCGGCGACGATAAGAGTCGGAGCCTGTCTGATGCCGTATTTCATCGTCAGATCCTCCTGAGCCTCTGCATCGATCTTCTCGTAGCCGATATTCGCCTTGTCAAGCAGAGTATAGGCTATCTTGCAGTTGGGGCAGGTCTTTGTGGTGAAGAGCATGACCTTTGCGCCGTTTGATGCCTTGGAAGCATCCTCGTGCTTGCCGTCCTCCACGGTGTGGCTGACGGTGCGCTCATTCTTGAGATGAGACGCGCCGAGGTTATAGACGGTTCTGTCCTTGAACTCCTGCGCCTTGCCGTCGTTCCAGTTCTGGACGGGGCGATAGTAACCGGTGATACGGCTGTAGACCTCGGTCTGACCGCCGCACTCGGGGCAGGTAAAGTGCTCGCCCGCGATGTAGCCGTGATCCTTGCACACGGAATAGGTCGGGGAGATCGTGTAATAGGGCAGCTTGTAGTTCTCGGCTATCTTGCGCACGAGAGAAGCAGTCGAGGTCCAGTCGGGCAGCTTCTCGCCGAGGAAGGCGTGGAAGACTGTGCCGGAGGTGTATCTCGTCTGAAGATCATCCTGAATGTCGAGCGCCTCAAAGATATCCTCCGAGAACGAAACAGGAAGATGCGAGCTGTTGGTGTAATAGGGAGTGCCGCCGTCCTTCGCTGCGGTGATGATATCCGGGAACTGAGCGACATCGTGCTTTGCGAAACGATAAGTGGTGGACTCGGCGGGAGTTGCCTCAAGGTTGTAGAGATCGCCGTACTTCTCCTGATAGTCGGAGAGGCGCTCACGCATATGGTCGAGGACTTCCTTGGTGAACTGCTGAGTCTTCTCGTGGGTCATATCCGCTCTGAGCCACTTTGCGTTGAGACCGACCTCGTTCATGCCGATAAGGCCGATAGTCGAGAAGTGATTCTCGAAAGTGCCGAGGTAGCGTCTGGTGTAGGGATAGAGACCCTCGTTGAGAAGCTTCGTGATAACCGTACGCTTAACGCTGAGCGAACGGGCGGAGATATCCATAAGCTTGTCGAGTCTGCGGTAGAAGTCCGCCTCATCCTCTGCAAGATATGCGATTCTCGGCATGTTTATCGTAACAACGCCTATAGAACCGGTGCTCTCGCCGCTGCCGAAGAAGCCGCCGGACTTCTTGCGAAGCTCGCGCAGGTCGAGGCGCAGTCTGCAGCACATGGAGCGGACATCGCTCGGCTCCATATCGCTGTTGATGTAGTTAGAGAAATAAGGTGTGCCGTACTTTGCGGTCATCTCGAAGAGAAGTCTGTTGTTCTCAGTATCCGACCAGTCAAAGTCGCGGGTTATGGAATAAGTCGGGATGGGATACTGGAAGCCGCGTCCGTTGGCGTCGCCCTCGATCATGGTCTCGATGAACGCCTTGTTGACCATATCCATCTCTTTCTTGCAGTCCTTGTACTTGAAGGGCATCTCCTTGCCGCCGACAATGGCGTTGAGCTCGGCAAGGTCGTTGGGAACGGTCCAGTCAAGGGTTATATTCGAGAACGGAGCCTGAGTGCCCCAGCGGCTGGGGGTGTTGACACCGAAGATGAACGACTCGATGCACTTCTTGACCTCGCGGTAAGAGAGGTTGTCCACCTTAACAAACGGGGCGAGATAGGTATCGAACGAGGAGAACGCCTGAGCGCCCGCCCACTCGTTCTGCATAATGCCGAGGAAGTTGACCATCTGGTTGCAGAGGGTCGCAAGGTGGCTTGCGGGAGAAGAGGTTATCTTTCCGGGGACGCCGCCGAGACCTTCCTGAATGAGTTGCTTCAAAGACCAGCCCGCGCAGTAACCGGTGAGCATGGAGAGGTCATGGAGGTGGATGTCGCCGTTTCTGTGGGCGTTTGCTATCTCTTCGTCATAGACCTCGGAGAGCCAGTAGTTCGCGGTGATCGCGCCGGAGTTGCTGAGAATCAGTCCGCCGACGGAATATGTGACGGTCGAGTTCTCCTTAACGCGCCAGTCGGAAACCTTGACGTAGCTGTCAACGAGCTCCTTGTAGTCGAGGATGGTAGACTTCATGTTTCTGACTTTTTCGCGCTGCTTTCTGTAGAGAATATAGGCCTTTGCGACATCGGCATAGCCCGCCTGGCTGAGCACCGACTCAACACTGTCCTGAATGTCCTCAACGGCGATAAGTCCGTCCTTGATCTTGCCCTCGAAGTCCGAAGTGACCTTGAGTGCGAGCAGGTCGATGACCGTCGGATGAGTTTCCTTGTTGAGCGCGTCGAAAGCTTTTGATATAGCCGAAGATATCTTCGCTATATCAAAATCGGCGACTGCGCCGTCTCTTTTGATAACCTTGTACATCATCATGCCTCCATTTTCTTTCTTTTTCCAAATATACGCTTCATTTGCGCTGTCTGCCTACAATTATAGATGCAACCATGGCAAATGTCAACAGCAAAATACAAGATATTGTGTAGAATTTATTTTTCTACCCCAAGATGTTCCGAGTTTCAGTGTCCGTTATATTCCCCTTATCTCGACATTCGGGACATTTTTGCGGACTATATCCGCGAAAGAGCGCAGTGTTTCGCGGCTGTGCGAGCCGAGACCCTTCTGCAAAACGAACTCGGAATCGGTGAAGTTCTGGAGAAAATATTTCTCGTCGCCCTTGAGCCACTCGCCTATTTTCTCGAAGTCCTCCGCGCTGTGCAGCTCGCGCACAATGGTCGTGCGGAACTCAAAATCGGTCTTTCCACCCATGAGCAGGCGCACGCTCTCATATATCGGCTCCATATCGAATTTTTCGAGTCCGACCGTCTCGGCATATTTTTCGGGCGAATTTTTGATATCCATCGCCACATAGTCAACGAGCCCAGCGTCTATAAGCGACTGCATCTTGTCCGGGAAAGTTCCGTTGGTGTCGAGCTTTACGAGATAGCCCATGTCTTTTATGCGCTTTGCAAACTCGTCGACATTTTTATTAACGAGCGGTTCGCCGCCTGTTATGCACACGCCGTCGAGCATGCCCTGACGCTTTTTGAGAAACGCAAAAAATTCTTCCTCCGGAATCTCATATTCGTCCCCGCCGGGAAGAATCAGCTCCGAATTCTGGCAGAACGGGCAGCGGAAGTTGCATCCGCCGAGGAACACAGTGCATCCCATCTTGCCGGGAAAATCGAGCAATGTAAGTTTTTGCAGACCTCTGACGCGCATACCGATACCCCTTTTCAAGCCGTAAAAATCGAGACGGAGAAAATCGGTCTTTCCGTCCCGGCAAAATCTATTATATACCACGAAAGCGCTCTTGTCACCAAAAACATCTTGAAAAATTGCACAAAGATTACCACAAAATAATGTGCATATTATCGCCGCGATACATATATGTTGCATTTTCTGCGAAAATTTGATACACTCATAGTATAATATAACTCCAATATATATGTATAACTGCGGAGGTGTCTTAATTGGCTGGAAAAAGACCTGTTGCGGCGATACTCTATGACTTCGACCGCACACTTTGCACAAAGGATATGCAGGAATATCAGTTCATTCCGAGCGTCGGCATGGAGCCCGCGGATTTCTGGGGGCTCGCCAACAGCTACGCCGAGGAAGAGCATATGGACAAAATCCTGTCATATATGTACATCATGATAAAAAAATCGCAGGAGTGCGGGATTCCGCTGACGCGCAAGAGCGTCATGGAGTGCGGACGCGCGATAGAGCTGTATAAAGGTCTGCCCGGCTGGTTCGACCGCCTCAACCGCTTCGGCAGCGAGAACGGCGTGACCGTCGAGCACTATGTCCTCTCCTCCGGTCTTAAAGAGATAATCGAGGGGTCCGAAATAGGCAAATGCTTCAAAGAGATTTTTGCCTGTGAGTTCCTTTACGGCGAGAACGGCGAGGCAGTCTGGCCGAAAACCGCCGTCAACTATACTGCAAAGACCCAGTTTGTCTACCGCATAAACAAAGGCGTGCTCGATGTATCTAACGATAAAGATCTCAACCGTTCTACACCCGATAACAAGCGCCGCGTTCCGTTTTCCAATATGCTCTATATCGGCGACGGGCTTTCCGATGTCCCGTGCATGAAGATGGTCAAGGCATACGGCGGATATTCTATAGCCGTCCACAACAACGAACCGCGCCAGCTCGAGGGCGTGAGTGACCTGCTCTATCACAGCCGCGTTGACTTCGCCTTCGCGGCAGACTACTCAGAAAACAGCGAGCTTGACATAACCGTCAAGGATATCATCCGCAGAATAGCCATAGACAGCACCCTGCGCGACGAGCACAGCAAGCAGAAGCGCCGCTCGAAATGCTGCTGCGCGGACATCTGACGGAGGATAAATATGTCTGTATTTTTTACCGCTGCGGTGTGCGTATACAACACGGAAAAATATCTTCGCGAATGTCTGGATTCCGTCCTCAATCAGAGCTACAAAAATTTTGAACTGCTCATAGTTGACGACGGTTCGACGGACAAAAGCGGCTGCATCTGCGACGAATACGCAGAAAAAGGCAGCCGTGTGCGTGTCATTCACACGGAGAATCAGGGTGTATTGCTCGCGCGAAAGACTGCGTTTGAGAATGCGCGCGGGGACTATTTCATCGTCTTTGATTCGGACGACACCGTCTCGCCCGAGCTGTTTTCAAGATTGAGCGAAAAAATCGAGCAGTGCGCGCCGGACATGATATTCTTTGACTATAATAAAATAAACGGCGAAAATATCACGCATGAAAAGACATTCGACGGCGAGCGCACTTTTAATAAAGACAGCAAAAAAGAGCTCTGGGAGCTGCTGCTGCGCTCGAAGTTCAACTCACTTTGCTGCAAGTGCATAAGGCGCGATAAATTCGACTATGATATAGACGCGGCTCATTACAAAGGCTACAGCCGCGGCGAGGACAGGCTCGTCTCTGCACATATGCTGAGCCGGCTCAACACTTTTTGTTACCTGCCAGAGGCGTTTTACAACTACCGCACCTCGGCTTCCTCTCTGACGCGGACATATTCGTTTGAGAATCTCGTCATGTCCTCCCGCGCTACAGAGGAGATTCGCCAAATGATATCAGCCGACGGCTGCCTCGACGGCGAGTGCGAAGCGCTCATATGCTCTCTCGCGAGGATGATCTACCGCAATTTTCTCTATCCCAACGCCGTCTCTCTATCTAAAAAAGAGACTGTTGAGCTGATAAAAAAGAGCGAATCTCTCGGCATCTATAAGCTGTGCACCGATCGCAGAGCGGACAAATATTCTTCAAAGCCGGAGAATCTTAAATTTTCGCTGCTGAGAAATAAAAAATACTCACTGCTCGTTGACGCAGTGAGGCTCAAGAGCAGGATATAAGTCGAAGAGAGTCGATTGCCTTGACAAAATTTCTGCCGGGCGTTATAATATTCTCCCGAAAACTGCCCGTGCGGAAAGGAAGTGAAAGCCATGGGCACAGAACAAAAAAAAATTGCCGCCCAGAACAAGAAGGCTTTTCACGACTATTTCGTGCTCGACAGATACGAAGCGGGAATCGAGCTTTGCGGCACGGAGGTCAAATCCATCCGTCAGGGCAAGCTCAATCTCAAGGACTCATGGTGCTCGATAGTCGACGGCGAATTGTTCGTCAACGGAATGCATATCAGCCCCTATGAGCATGGCAACATCTTCAACCGCGACCCGCTGAGGGTGCGCCGCCTGCTGATGCACAAGCGCGAGATAATGCGCCTGCTCGGTCAGACGAAGCAGGAGGGCTTGACCCTCGTGCCGCTGAGTGTATATTTTGTCAAAGGGCGCGCCAAGGTTGAGGTCGGGCTGTGCAAGGGCAAAAAGCTCTATGACAAGCGTGAGACGGCGGCGAAGAAAGACGCCGCGCGCAATATCGAGCGCAGCATGAAAAACTTCTGATTCAATCGGCGGGAGTCGTTTGATATATGGGGATGAAAGGATTTCGACGGGGAGGTTGAACTTCAGTAAGCGGGCAGCGGTGTGGGACCGCTATAAAACCCATACGTTTAAATAATAAACGACAACAAAACAGTTTTACAAGCTGCTTAAATAGCAGCCGTCTTTGCCGGGAGTACTGCGGCCCGGTATAAGGCGTCGATTAGCAGTGAACGTGCACGGGTGAGCGCTCCGTAACCCGTCATGAACAACGGAACTACCGAACCGGTGAGCCTGCCTGACGGCGCTCCGGCGAGGGAATTCTAAAAGACAGGCTACGCCCGTAGAAAGCTGTGGGGAGCCCTTTTCGGACGCGGTTTCGATTACCGCCATCTCCACCATGAAAAAAGCACTTGCTGTTGCAAGTGCTTTTTTCAACGAAATTCGTTTCTTTGGAACGAGTGAAATATGCCTGCGGCATATAAAGGAACGAATTTTTTTCACTTGATGTGCAGCATCAAATTTCACAATTTACGAAGTAAATTATTTCACCTCGAGCAGTGCGAGCGATTTCACTAAAGTTTACAATTGCATGAGTTGAAACCGCTGTTATTGCAAATGATTTTTCCATCGTAACCGACAATCAAGCCGGGAAAGTTTTTTATAACTCTCCCGGCTTGATTTTTATTTTTGCAGTCATATTCTGACTGCTTCAACCTCGTTTCCGTGTTCCTTTATTATATCTATAAGATCGGTTGTTTTCAGCCACACCGTTGCGGTGTTGTCGTTCGGGTGGACTCCGATGAGTCCGCCGTTTACGAGTTCCTCGTCAAGAAAAAATTTCACTTTTTTCTCGCTGTCGTTGAGTATACCGAGCGGCGTCACTGCGCCGGGTATCAGGCCGAGCAGGTTCATCAGATCGTTTTCCGATGCGAAGCTCAGCGGGCGTGTGCCGTGCTCCTCCCTGAATTTTTTCAGGTCAACGCGCTTGTCGCCCCTGACAGTTATGAGATAATAATTGCGCTTCTTGTCGTCTCTGACAAATAAGTTCTTCGCGTCCGCCTCCTGGTGCGGCAGCTTAACATGCGACATCTCTTCCATATTGAACACCGCGCCGTGCTCGGTCACTTCGTATTCTATTCCCCTGCTTGTCAGGAAATCATATACTTCCTGCTTATTCATAATTTCATCCTCTATTTAAAGAGGGCTGCCGCATCGGGCAGCCCTCTTGCTTTTATATCAGTCCGGCGTATAAGTGAAGGTGAAGCAATGCGAGCGGAGCACCGCCGCGCCCATTATGTTGAGCCTGAACGCGTTGCCGCGCATCGTCTTATTACCTATTTTCATGCTCGAAATATATCCGCAGCTGCTGCCGCGCGCGCTGTCATGCTCGAGTATCTTTATCCACTGCGCGGGGTCGCTCTGGAGCGTTATTCGCTTTGATGAATCAACCTTTGCGTTATACGCTTCGACCTTCTTGCGAAGCTCCTCGCTCGAAATGGTCAGCGTGCGTTTGACATTGCCCTCGGGGCTTGTCCTGCCGCCCGCGAGATAAGGATAGCTGCTTTGACTGCCGCCCCAGACATTCGCGCTCGAAGCCGTCTTCCCCGCCGCCGTTGAAAAATACGGGGTGAGCGCAGGCGAGCCGTAATATGCAAGATATTCGCCAAGCGTCGCTTTTATTGCGTTTTCGATAGATGAGCTTGTGCCGGCGTAACTCTCGCGGAACGCGTGGTTTGAGGTAGTCATCTTAAAATTCTGGCGCTTTGCGTAGGTGTAAATCGCGACCATCTGCGACTTTATCGACTCAAGCGGCGCAGACGGACCGACCTCGGCATATGCAGTCTTGCCGAGATATTCGGCGAGCGAATAGCTCTTGCCGTTATATGTAACCTTGCTCGGTAAATTTGAATCTTTAACGAGGCTGATGCCGGGGTTGTTATAATAATGAAGCAAAATCTGCTTGTATGTCCAGCCGCGGCGCGCATATTCGGACGCGCCGTTCTGGCTCATGCCGACTCCGTGGCCGTAACCGTAGACGGTGAAAACAAAAGTACCCGTCTTTGAAGAGCTGTGCCTTGTCGTAGTCTCGGTCGGTTTCTGGGTGGGCTTAGTGGTCGGTTTTCCAGTCGTGTTCGGGCGAGTCGTGGGCTTTGTCGAGATAACCGTCGTCAGGACGGTTGAGCCCTCGGCTATCGAGCCGGGCGCAGTGCCATTTGTCTGCTCCCCAGTTGTTTTTCCGGAGTCGGCAGTGTCGCCATTCGGACGCTCTACGTCGGCAATAATCATATCGTCTATATCATCAATTATCCCGTCCGTATCGCTCTCTGAGGTATTCCCCCACGATGTGTTGCCGCCCGACGCGCTGTTCTCAACCGTATTGCTCTCGCTTGTGTCGGACTCGCGTGCGTTAATGAGCACCGCGCTGACCTGCGAACCGTAGCCCTTGACCAAAAATGTAATCGCAGTTCCGATAAGCGCCGCGAGCAGGATAATAGCCGCCACAATTAGCGCGGTCTTTTTGCCCGAGCGCACCGGAGCCGATTTGTGATGGGTCGGATGTTCGCCGTCCGTGATTATTATTGACGCATCGTCGCTGACATCGTGCATGACAAAGCCGTTGCGCGCATAGTCTGCGAGCGCGGAATAGAGCCTGCGGACGCAGGCGTAGATAAACTCCTGCGTGGTCTCGCCCTTGCGGCTGAAGACCTTGAACACGCGTGCCTTGTTCTCGTCCGCTATGCAGATGAGCATGAAATGCTTGCTATCCTCATCGTCGTTGCGAAACACATTCGATATCGCCGCGCCGATTGATGCGCCGCTCTTCGCTCTGGCGCGTCCCGCCATGGCGGCTATATATTCGCCGTGACTCTCGTCCTCCTGCCGCTTGATATCGACCGACCGGGCGAATATAGCATCGCCGAAATCCGATTCATCGTCATAGGGCAGGACAGAGAACACGAACGGGCTGTTTTTGCTTGAAGCAACCGCGACGGAAAGTCCACGCTCTTTCAAGAGCGCAACGACCTCTTCCGGATCGCACTTTTCTTCAGCACTCGGCTCGCCGGCGCCGTTCGCATCCGGTTCGGTAGTGTTTGCGCTTTCGGCAGCTTTTTCAACGGGCAGGAACACCAATTTCAGTTCTTCGGCAACCTTGGCGCATCTGCCGTCGGAAAGGGGCAGAAAAACCAGCGTCTGGCTGCCGCTTTTCTCTATAAAGCCGCTGTATTTGCCGTCGTCGGTCACAAGTATCTGTGCATCGGCAGGCATCAGACACTGATCCTCATCCGCCTTTTCAAGCACTTCGGCTATTCTGTCGGAGGACGCGGTTTTTGTTCTGAGCGCGTCGAAAAGCAGCTTCTTTATCTCGATATAATGCCGCTCGGAAGCCGCGAGAACCACAGTCTCCGAATCTCCGAACGCTCCGGCAAGGGCAGAAAACAGCTCGCGGCTGTCCGTGAACTGCTCAAAGCGGCACTCCCCGTAGGCTGCGGCAAAGACGGACTCATATTCCGCTATCGCCCTGCGCGGGAGAGGCTGATTGACAAAAGCCAGGAGCGAGATCTTATTTTTCAAAATATCACCTCATTAGTTGGGATACCATCTGTTTGCGTTTTTGTAGGGGTTCTGTTTCTTGTCTTTATCATACCAGGCCTGAGGATATCTCGGGTTGGGGTTGGTCTTGACGAGCGAAGTATCAACTTCTTCACTCTCGCCGTCGCGCACCATTCGTGCCACAACGACAAGGCGTGCGTTGTCGAACTCATACAGGCAGGTCGAAAGAGTGAGAATCTTGTCGGTCGGCTTGATATCGACGCCCGTTGTGTAGAGCTTTCTCGAATCAAGCTCGGCTATATACTGCTCGAAGCTCGCCTCGCTTATATTCGTCCAGACATAGTTGAAGAAATATCCGTTGTCCTCGGCGGTGGTCGCATTTGTGATAAACACCGCGTAGACCTTCCACTTGTAGTCGTGATAGATGGTGTTGAACTCGATTATCGGATTGTTTATGAATCCGCGCGTGGTGCGGTAATCGAAGAGCTTGCTGAATATCTTGTCCGAGCTGCGGGTGCTGTGACCGTAGATTATGCTGTTGCGGTCAAGCGGCTCGATTGAGTTCGCATGAGCCAGGAACGGGTTTCCGAGATCCGTGTATCTGTGGGTGAAGCTGCGTTTGAGATAATACGAATCGTTGTCGGTCTGGAGAATCGGGAAGTCCATCTTGAGCTTGTCTATTTTCAGCCAGCCGACGAGGTCGGTGTTCTGTGCATACGCCTCGGCGTATTTTAGCTGCATACCCTCGGGGAACTTGACATTCGGGTACTTTGCCTTTATCTCGTCCCAGGTCAGCTCCTCGCTGGGCTTGATATCTTTTATGTCGTTGTCAACGATGTTGGGCTGAACAAGATATGTGTTTATCAGCATTCCCGCGCTGACGAACACCGTGATTATAGCCGCCATAAAGACTATCTTGCGGACTATCTCGGATACGGCGTCGCCCTTCATCGGGATGATGCCCTTTATAAATTTTTTGAAGCCCTTTTCGCTGCCGCTGTTCTTCTCGTTCTCGCTGACCTCGCGTTCATATTCGCGCAGTGAGCCGCGGTCGCGCTCGCTGAGGTTGACGGCAAATGTTGAATCTGTCGGCATATCGAAATCGTCGAGCGCCTGCTCGGTCGGGTATTCCGGCTCGGTCACTTTCGGAATATCCTCTCCGCTCAGATCGTCGGGCGGGATAAACTTATATAAATTATCCTTTTTCGGCTCGGCGGGTTTCTCCGGCTCGGACTCGATTATGGGCTCGAGCTCGGACTCCGGCTCGGATACCGGCTCCTTTTCTTCGGTCACGGCGTCGCTTTCCTGCCGTGACTCCACCCCGGTTTCATCGTCGCCGCAGTCAAGATATCTGCGCGCGAGATCTTCCATTTCGCTGCGCTGTGCCGCAGGTTCGTCGTCCTCAACCGATGTGTAGTGCTCAAACATCTCCCTCATATCGGGCAGCGAAAACTCGCCGTCTTTTCTGTTTTTGTCAGACATACTCTTTCCTCCGATACAGGTTTACTTTATTTTCTCTTCCAGCATCAGGCGTGCAAGGTTAAGCGCCCGCGACGCCGTGACATATCTGTTATATTCACGGTCATTTTCATGACCGGTGACTATCTTTTCGACGACTGTGCGCTCGCCGTCCGTGACCGCCGCAAAGCTCAGTCCGCCGGGCAGAACACCGTCGCCTCCCGGTCCTGCAAGACCGGTTGTGGATATCGCTATATCCGCGCCGCTCACGTGCTTTGCGCCGAGCGCCATCTCGCGCGCCGTCTGTTCGCTGACAGCGCCGTAGGTCTCAAGCGTCTTTGGCGAAACGCCGAGGAGCTTTGTTTTTATATCATTCGAATAGCTGACTATTCCGCACTCGAAAACCTCGGACGCGCCGGGGATATCAGTCAGCCTTTTGGGGATATATCCCGCCGTGCAGGATTCGGCAGTCGCTATCTTTTTGCCCTTTTCTTTGAGCAGCGCGACAACGCGCTCTTCGATGCTGTTCATGTCGGTGCCGTATACGACATCGCCGAGCCTGCTGCATATCTCATCAACTACAGGCGCGCACATTTTGTCCGCCTCGTCGGCGGTTTCCGCCTTCGCGGTTATCCTCAGCCGCACCTCGCCGCTTTTTGCATACGGTGCGACGGTCGGATTCTCTGCGTCGAACATATCCTCTATCTCTTCGGCGACCGAGCTCTCGCCCATGCCGATTATATTGACCGTGTGTGAGACTATCGCGCCGTCGGAATATTTTTTCAAAAATCCGCGCACGCTCTCATTGAACATCGGGACGAGCTCGCCGGGAGGGCCGGGCAGGATAATAACGCACTTGCCGTTCTTTTCGAGCGCCGCGCCGGGTGCCGTGCCGTGGTTATTCTCAAACACAGTGCCGCCGACGGGCAGCATCGCCTGCTTGAGGTTGTTCTCGGGCATATTGCCGCCCTTTGATTTGAAATATGAGCGTATGCGCTCCGCCGTGTCTTCGTCCTCCCTGAGTTCGAAACCCATGACCTCACAGCAGACCTCTTTTGTCAGATCGTCGTCCGTGGGGCCGAGTCCGCCGGAAGTAATAACAATATCACTGCGACCGAGAGCCGTTTTCAGCTCCTGCGCGAGGCGCTCGGGATTGTCCCCGACGGAGCTGCGGTGCATGACGGATATGCCCATCGCCGCAAGCTCCTTTGAGAGAAACTGCTCGTTGGTATTGAGGATATCGCCGAGCAGAAGCTCGGTTCCGACACAGAGAATTTCACACACTGCCATTGTTACTCACCTTTTGAAAAAGCTTTTATAACCGTAACTTTTGTGCCCTCGACCGCGCGCTTTATGGGCTCGTCCCATTCGGTGCCGCGCTCCGCCTTTTCGACTCCGGCTATCGTCGGATGGGTGCGCGGGTGCTTCGGGGTGAACACAGTGCAGCAGTCCTCATAGGGCTGGATGGATATATCAAATGTCTCAATTTTTCTCGATATCGCGATGACTTCGTCCTTGTCCATGCCGATAAGCGGACGGAATACGGGCATCGAGGTCACAGCGTCTGTGCAGGCTATTGCGGGCATGGTCTGGCTCGCGACCTGACCGACGCTCTCACCTGTTATCAGCGCCTGGCAGCCCTCTTTTATCGCAATCTCCTGCGAGATGCGCATCATCATGCGCCGCATGATAAGCGTGAACACCTCTTCGGGGCAGTTATCTTTTATAAGCTCCTGGATCTCGGTAAACGGGACAACGAAGAGCATAATGCGTCCGCTGTATTTTGCGACCTGGCGCAGAAGCGAGTGAACTTTCTGCTCGGCGCGCTGGCTCGTATAGGGCGGAGAAGCGAAGTGAATAGCTATCAGCTCCACGCCGCGCTTTGCCATCATCCAACCTGCAACGGGGCTGTCTATTCCGCCGGAGACGAGCAGAGCCGCCTTTCCTGCGGAGCCCGAGGGCATACCGCCCGCGCCTTTGAGCTGGTTGCCGTGGATAAACGCGCACTTATCGCGCACCTCGACGTTTATTATAACATCGGGGTTATGAACATCGACTTTCAGATGGTGGAATTTCGAGAGTATCTTTCCGCCGACCTCTCTGCATATCGCGGGAGAATTGAGCGGAAACTTCTTGTCCGCGCGCTTTGCCTCGACCTTGAAAGTCGATGCGGCGTTGAGCAGGGGAGCCGTATATTCAACGCAGGTGTTGAGAATAACGTCCATATCCTTTTCGACTGCGGCGGCGCGAGAGAGTCCGGCTATGCCGAAGACCTTGAGAAGTCTTTCGGTCGCTTCGTCGAGATCGGCATCCTCGGGTCCTTCGACTATTATCGTCGACTGCGCGGGGGTGCAGGTGAATTTGCCGAGCGACGCGAGTCTGCGGCGGATATTCGCCATGAGCATATCTTCAAAAGTGCGCCTGTTGAGTCCCTTGAGTGCAAGCTCACCGTTTTTGATGAGAATAACTTCCTTCATGTTGTGATTCCTTTTTTATTTATTTTACTTATTTTTTCTTATTGTTTTCTGCCCCTCGGCAATGCCGTCGATGAGCATATCTATCTCTTCTCTTGTGGTAAAACGCGAGAAGCTGATTCTGAGCGGGCTCTTTCTAACTTCGTCGCTCAGCCCCATATTTTTGAGCACCGAGCTCTGATGTCCCTTTGAGCACGCCGAGCCGCTCGAGACATAGACGCCGCGCGCAGAGAGGAAGTTGAGCATCGGCTCGGAGTTTATGCCGAGCACCGAAATATTGGTCACATACGGCAGCGCGTCCTCCGGCGAGTTTATAACAACTCCGCCGAGAGCCAGAAGTCTGTCCCGCATATAGTCGCGAAGCTCAGTAACTTCTTTGAGCTCAGCCGCAAGATTCGGCAGAGCCGCAGCCGCCGCGCCGAAGCCCGCTATTGCAGGCATGGGCTGAGTGCCAGGGCGCAGTTTTTCCTCCTGCGAGCCGCCGAAAACTATCGGCGACAGGCGCACGCCCTTTTTGACATAGAGTGCGCCCACGCCCTTGGGTCCGTGTATCTTGTGGGAGCTGACCGTCATCAGGTCAACGCCCATAGCCGCGGGCTTGAGCGGCAGTTTGCCGAAAGCCTGCACCGCGTCGCAATGAACAAGTGCGGGCGACTTCGCACGCGTTACCGCAGTTCTCGCCGCTTCGACGGGCTGAATAGTGCCCGTCTCGTTGTTGACCGCCATGATGCTCACGAGTATCGTGTCGGGAGTCACGGCTTCAAAAAGCTCGCGCTCGCTGATGCGTCCGTTTTTGTCAACGCCGAGGCGTATGACTTCAAAGCCCTCGTTTTCGAGATGCTTGACCGTCTCATCTATACTCGGATGCTCGACGCTCGTCGTCACTATCCGTCTGCCGCGCCGGCGCATGGCATGAGCCGCGCCCTGAACGGCAAGATTGTTGCTCTCCGTTCCGCCGGAGGTGAAATACACCTCGTCATCCCGGCAGAAGAGCCTGCGCGCCACATTCGAGCGCGCGTTTTCGAGCATTTCGTCCGCCTCTATCCCCTTTTGATGCAGGGACGATGGGTTGCCCCAAAGCTCTGTTACAGCGGTTTTCATCGCTTCAACAGCTTCACTGCACACGGGGGTCGTGGCGCTGTTGTCAAGATACGCCGTCATAAGAAAAATCACTCCAAACCGCACGATTCCCAATTATACTTATATATTCTATATTATACAACATAATCACCGGACTTGCAATATATTTGAGCGGATTGCGGCGATACTGCACACGGCAAGTTTTTTCCTGTCTGCGCATAAAACGCCCGCCCGCTACATTATATGATATAAAGTGCAACAAGGACAGCAAATAAAGATTGACAAAAATATGCAATTTGCTATAATTAAACTGCAAATGAAACCCATTACATAAAGGAGAGTTGACATTGACAAAACGAACAAAATCGTGGGTCGCCGTGCTGCTTTTCATCGCAGTGTTCGGCGCTCTGCTCGTGACCGCAACGTTCACTGACCTCCAGGTCAGCAACATCCTCACGGCAAAGGCGCTCGCCGCCCACACCTATTACACCAACGAAACCACATACGGAGTCGTGCTTGAGGCGGTCGGCTCGTCGCCCGTCTATCTCATGCTTGCATTCAGCTTCCAGATTCTCTTCTGGCAGGTCATGCGCAAGATGAAAAAGCATCCGTGGAAAGAAATTCTTGCGATACTTCTTCTCGTCGCGGGAACGGCGGCATACTTCGTCATGTTCGACGACGCCGTAAAATATGCGCTCCAGCATATAGGTCCCGAGGCCGAGCTGTTCCGCAAGGCGGCATTCCTCAAGGGCATATCGATGTTCTTCGCGGGTCTTATGACCTTCTTTGCAACCTTCGCCATAAGGAACTACTCCGAGGAATCGGTCAACAAGATGGTTATGTTCGCAGTCGCGGTGCTCTGCGTTGCAGCTGTTTCCAACGGCATTATCGCCGCTGTCAAAGAGCCCGTCGGCCGCATGCGTTATCGCGCAATGAATTGCGAGGGCGGCCAGTCGATCGGCGGATTCGACAACTTCACTCGCTGGTATGTCGCCAACGGTCAGCACCTCACCAAGGACGAGATGAGAGCACTCTTCGGCACGACCGACGCTCTTAAATCATTCCCGAGCGGACACACCTGCTCCGCCGGCACGGTCTACTGCCTGCTTATGCTCCTCGATGTTTTCAACGTCAAGAGCAAGGGCAAGAGAGCCGTCAGCTGGATCGCCGCCATCACCTACACCGGCATGGTCGCAATCAGCCGCATAATCGTCGGCGCGCACTTCTTCAGCGATGTCCTCATGGGCGGCACGATAGCTTTCGTGAGCATGATAATCTTCAGAGAGATATTCATCTGCAAAGGCTCGAATGTCAAAGCGATGTTCGGCAAAGAATAAAAATTAAATAGTTAAGCACCCCGCAGGCTCAAGTCTGCGGGGTGTTTTTTCAAGTCCATTTTCAATCTTTGCAGGATGCACCGAAGCTTACCTACCGGTTTTGGAGACTTGCCACTATTATAGATTTTAAAAGCAGGCAAACAAAGTTCACCCCTACAGTCTGTAAAATAAACTTTTGTAAGAATTTCGTGCCACTGTCGCGGCAGCGGTGCGTCGAGTCGCCGCACCCTACAAGACGCGAATCAATAAAATTGCGATAGTTTTGCGAGCGGATAATATCCGCCACTACTGTCTTATATTTTGATTATCGCTTAACAAATTAACCCTCGGTCTCGGCTTACACCGAGCAAGCTTACCTTACACAATTGTATTACAACAAAATCGCATATCTTATCCGCTCGCAGCTTTGCCCGCATTTTGAGAGCTGCCAAAGCAAAAAGCACGGTGCATCTTTTGACACACCGTGCTTTTGTTTTTTATCAGTCTTCGCTGTTCTGCTTAGCGATGGGCTCGATCCTGCCGTATCTCGAAGCGGAAGCCGCATCGGATCTGGGCGGACGGGAGGGAGCTGCGGGACGGTCGCTGCGCGGGCGGTCATTTCTGCCTCTGCCGCCTCTGTCGCGGTTCTGATATCCGCCGCGTCCGTTTCCGCGGGGCGGTCTGGAGCCGCCGTTGAGGGGCTTCACGCCCTCTTCGAGAGTGATAACGACCTTGCGGTCATTCTCGGAGCCGACAGAGTGGGAGGTCACGCCCTCAACATCCTGGAGAGCCGTGTGAATGATGCGTCTCTCATAGGGATTCATGGGATCAAGCACAACATTTCTGCCGTACTTTCTGACCTTTGCGGCGCTCTTCTGAGCGAGTGCGCGCAGGGTTGCCTCGCGCTTCTCACGGTAGTTGCCGATGTTGAGCGAGACTCTTCTCGACTTGTCCGCGCCTCTGTTGACAACAAGGCGGACGAGATACTGGATAGCGTCGAGTGTCTCTCCCCTGCGGCCGATAGCCGCGCCGTAGTCGCCGTCATATTCGACCGCGATACTGACTTCTTCGTCAGTTTCTTCGATCTTTATCTCTGCGCCCTCGATGCCGAGGCTTGCAAGAATTTTTTCAAGATATTCCTTCGCGCCGGCCTCGGACGGAGCATCATAGCTCACCTTGACCTTTGCGGGAGTTGTTCCGAGCAGACCAAACATCTTCTTCGTCGGCATCTCGAGAACTTCAATTTCAAAATCCGAATCGGCGGATATGCCGAGCTGCGCGATAGCGTCAGCTTTTGCAAGATCGACTGTTGCGCCGGTTCCGATAGCTTCTTTTAACATCTCTGTTTCCACCACCTGGAAAATTTATTTTTCTTCTTTTTTCTGCGCAAGTGCGCGCTTGAGATTCTCTTCCCTTGAACGGCGCTCGACAGTCTCATCGACCATAGCCTTTGCAATCATTTTCTTCGGGCTGTGGGTGAACGAAAGGATAACTGTCTGAATGAGCGCGAAAACGTTCGATGCAATCCAGTAGATACCGATACCGGCGGGGAACTGGAAAGTGAAATAGAGCGAGAACAGGGGCATACCGAAAGTCATGCAGCCCATAGACGGGTTCTTCGCCATTTCGGGGTTGTTCTTGCGCTGCTGGAGCATCGAGAAGAGGCTCGTTGCGAGAGAAGTAAGACCCGAGAGGATGGGGACGACCCAGAGGATTCCGGGCTCTTTTATCGACGGAACCTCGCCCAGCGGTATGCCGAGGAAGGTGAAGTTGAAGTTCGCGATGCTGTCGATAACTCCCGAGCTGATGCCCTTTGAGAGCGCGATGGGTCTTATCTCATTGATATGGTTGATAACAAAAAGCTCGATAGTCTGCTTACCTGTCTTTGCGTTATATTCAGCGAGTCCTTTTGCTATTTCTGTCAGCGAATTGATTGTTGTATCATCGATCGCGAGCGCCCACTTGAGAGGGTGATAGATAACGCCGATAAGACCGAAGATGATGATGAACTGGATGGCGAGCGGCAGGCAGCCCATATTCATGGGATTGTGTCCTTCGCGCTGGTAGAGAGCCTGAGTCTCTTCCTGAATCTTTTTCTGATCGCCCTTGTATTTGGCGTTTATTCTGCGGATCTTGGGCTGAAGGCGCTGCGTCTTGACGGTACCCTTAGTCTGGTAGATAGAAGTGGGAATCATAAGAAGTCTTGCGAAGAGGGTGAAGAGGATGAGTGCAAGACCGTAATTGTTAACAGCTTCGAATATGAATCTGAGAACATATCCGAACGGGATACCCAATGTCGTGTAAATGGCGTCCATTATTTGTGAGTCCTCCGGTTGGATTTTTTGTCCCTCTTGGGAGGGACGGGATCATAACCGCCGGGGAATAGGATATTGCAGCGAAGAAGTCTGGCAACAGTCAGCAGAGAGCCTTTGAACGCTCCGTGTATTTCGAGAGCCTCTATCGCATACTGAGAGCAGGTCGGATAGTACCTGCACATATCGGGCAGCTGCGGTGAGATATGCTTTCTGTAAAACTGAATAAGTTTTATCAGTATGTCCTTCATTTTCACTTCACAACTTTCACTCCTGCAGATATACCGATAACACCCAAGGCTCCCAGCTGTTTGCGCATTGACCGCTCGATGTCGGTGCTCTTGCGGGAGACCGTCTTATGACGGGCGACAAATACAATGTCCCATCCCCCGCAGCACTCGCCTTCGAGCTGCCGGAAAGCCGCGCGAATTATCCGGCGGCACCGGTTGCGCTCCACCGCATTTCCGAGCTTTTTGCCGGTGGTTATCCCGATGCGCATGACACCGTAACGGTTCCTGAGCGCATATGTGACAAGCACCGGGTCAGCGGCTGATTTGCCGCGCCCGTAAGTCCTGCGAAAATCGCTGTTAAGCTTGAGCGTCTGATATTCTGCCAAAGCAATCAATCCATCCGTGGCAATAATCCGCTCGACCTGTTAAAAGACCGTTAAAAAGGTAAATCAATAGGTGAGCTGCTTTCTTCCCTTCGCTCTGCGACGGGAAAGAACCTTGCGTCCGTTTCTGTCGGACATTCTCTTGCGGAAGCCGTGCTCCTTCTTACGGTGCAGCTTCTTGGGCTGGTAAGTTCTTTTCATTTGCGGTAACCTCCGTTTCACAGGATATTAGTCACCGGCGGGCGCTTTGGTGGCACTCGTACCGCCGTGATCTTATGTGCAGATATGGGTATAACTCTTTCGCCTACCCTTGCAAGCTACTATTATATATCATACTTCACATCAATGTCAATCATTTTTTTGCGTCCTTGTGCAAACTGCTTGTTGAAAAAAAGGGGGTTTTATGATATACTCTATCCTATTATAAAGTATTATGATGGGGGAAGTTCACTAATGGATTCATTCAACGAGCTGTGGCAGGTAGTCTCCGACTATCTCAGGCAGACAAACTCCGAATCTATCTACAACGTCTGGTTCAGCGAGCTTGAGCCGATAAGCTTTGACGGCAGCCGCGCCGTGCTCATGACAACGGCGGAATTCAAGCGCCGCATCCTCGCGCAGAAGTTCGGCGGCACGCTTCACAGCGCATTTTTGAACGCGCTCGGTCTCGATGTCGACGTCGAGTTCATAGCGCCGGGCGAGGGATATTCGCAGTCTGACTCCTCGGGCTCTGCGGCGGGCTCATCGGAGATCGACGGCAGCACGCGCGCCTCAAACTATTTTGAAAACACATTCGACACATTCGTTGTCGGCGCGTCAAACAAATTCGCCCATGCGGCGGCGCAGGCAGTCGCGGCGAACCCCGGCAAGGCGTATAACCCGCTGTTCATCTACGGCAACTCGGGACTCGGCAAGACGCACCTGCTCAACGCCATATGCCACGAGATAAAAAGAAACGACCCGTCGATGAAGATAGTCCTCACCGACGGCGAGGAATTCACCAACGAGTTTATCGAAGCGCTCAACCACCGCACAACAACGGAATTCCAGAACAAATACCGCAAGGTCGACGTTCTTCTGATGGACGACGTTCAGTTCATCGCGAGCAAAGAGCGCACGCAGGAGGAATTCTTCCATACCTTCAACGCCCTGACGCAGGACGGCAAGCAGATCGTTCTGTCATCCGACCGCCCGCCGAAGGACATGCCCCAGCTTGAGGACAGAATGCGCACCCGCTTTGAGTGGGGTCTGCTCGCGGACGTTCAGCCGCCGGATCTCGAGACCCGTATGCTCATAGTCAAGCGCAAGGCGGACGCGCTTAACTTCGATATCAGCGACGATGTCGTTGAATACATAGCGCAGAAGCTCAAGAACAACATCCGCCAGCTCGAAAGCGCGGTCAAGAAAATGCAGGCTTATGTCCAGATACAGGGCGCGCATGTCAACACCGCCACCGCTCAGCAGGCGATAAGGGATATTCTCAGCGACAACAAGCCTATTCCCGTCGTTGTGGACAAGATAATAACCGAGGTCGCGCGCACCTACGGCGCAAATCCCGAGGATCTGCGCTCGAAGAAGAAGGACGCACAGACTTCAAAATACCGCCAGATATCGATGTACATCGTGCGCGAGGTCACGGGACTTTCCGCCAAGGCTATCGGCGCGGAGTTCGGCGGCAGGCACTATTCAACGGTGCTCTACGCCCTTGACGAGATAAAGAAAGAGAGCGACACCGACTCGGCGCTCAGAACGACTATCAACGATATCATAAAGAACGTGCAGGAGAGCTGATTTTTCTAACAGACTGACGCACCGCGAGGGAGGGATAAATGGTGCGCGATATTATTATAGCATCGTCATCCGACAAGGTGCGCGCGCAGCTGCGCGGCTTCGTTGCGGAAATGGGAATAATGGGCGTCATCGAGTGCCGCTCTGCTTCGCAGACCCTCGATTTCGCTCAGCGTCTCCCCTCGGCTATAATAATCTGCCACCGCCTGACCGACATGGCGCCCGCCGCCATGCTTCGTCTGCTCCCGCCGGGCGCCGATATGATATTGCTTATATCCTCCGCCCAGTCCCCGCTGTTCGGCATGAGCAATGTGCAGTGCATGACCCTGCCGCTCTCACGTCCTGAATTTCGCAGCGCAATAGAAAAGCTGCTCCGCTCCTCGTCCGAGTCGCGCATACGCTCGGGCGGTCAGCGCAACACGGCGGATCAGGAGATAATCGACAAGGCAAAACATTTATATATGAAAGTAAACGGTGTGTCTGAAGAGGACGCATACGCATATATTAGAAGAAGGAGCATGAACGAGAGCAGTTCTATAACCGCCACCGCGCGGCATCTGCTCAGCGAGCTCGCTAATATATAAATGAAAAGGGTCTTGTGAATGAAATTCGCCAAAATGCAGGGCACGGGCAACGACTACATATATGTCAACTGTTTTGATGAATCGATCGACGACCCTCCCGCCGCGGCGAAATTTTTGAGCGACCGCCATTTCGGTATCGGCTCAGACGGGCTTGTGCTGATTTTGCCGTCCGACAGGGCGGATTTCAAAATGGATATCTACAATTCCGACGGGTCACGGGCGAAGATGTGCGGCAACGCCGCGCGCTGCGTCGCAAAATATGTCTGCGACAGCAAAATGACCGACAAAGATATGATATCTTTGGAGACTCTCAGCGGAATAAAATACATTAATATATATAAGACGGACGGAAAGGTCACCTCGGCGCAGGTGAACATGGGGTCACCAATGCTGAAAAGCAGGGATATTCCCGCGCTTATTGAATCGGACACCGTGATTTCCCGGCCGCTCGAAGTCGGCGAAAAAGTTTATTCCGTCACCTGCCTTTCGATGGGCAACCCGCATTGCGTGGTTTTCTCTGAAAATATTGATTCTATAAATATTCAAAAAATCGGCGTCGAGTTTGAAAATCACCCGGCATTTCCGGACAGGATAAATACGGAATTCGTTCAGCCGATTTCAGATTTACACATTAAAATGCGCGTTTGGGAGCGCGGCGCGGGCGAAACCCTCTCCTGCGGCACGGGCGCGTGCGCGGCGGCGGTCGCCTGCATATTGAACGGCTATTGCAAGCGCGATACGGATATCAAAATCTCGCTTCGCGGCGGCGAGCTTTCAGTAAAATGGAGCTCCGATGGAAATGTGTACCTGACCGGTTCGGCACAGACCGTCTTTACAGGCGAAATTGCCTACGGCGGAGGCGCAAGATGAAAGTAAACGAAAACTTTTCGCTTCTCCGCAGCAACTATCTTTTTTCGACGATGAGCCGAAAAATTAAAGATTACAAAATCGCTCACCCCGAGGCGGATATAATCGACCTCGGCATCGGCGATGTCTCGCGTCCCCTGCCCGAGGCGTGCATAAAAGCCATGCACTCGGCGGTAAACGAAATGGCGGACGCCGCCACATTCAGAGGCTACCCGCCCGAACGCGGATATGATTTTCTTATCGACAAGATATTGAAATATGATTTCGCCGCGCGTGGAATAACGCTCGAAAGAGACGAGATTTTTATAAGCGACGGCGCAAAGAGTGACACCGGCAGCATCGGCGATATCTTTTCGCCCGAGTGCAAAGTCGCCGTCTGCGACCCCGTCTACCCGGTCTATATAGACACAAACATCATGGCGGGCAGGGGCGGCAAGCCGCTCGAAAACGGCAGATTTTCAAATATTGCTTATCTCGACTGCACCGCAGAGAACGGATTTATCCCTCCCCTGCCGGAGCAAAATGTCGATATAATATATCTCTGCTCCCCCAACAATCCCACGGGAACGGCGATGAATAAAGAGCAGCTCCAACAGTGGGTCGACTTGGCTAACGAGCACGGCAGCGTCATTCTCTTTGACGCCGCATACGAGGCGTTTATCACAGAGAGCGACATTCCGCACAGCATTTTCGAGCTTGACGGCGCAAAGAAATGTGCCATTGAGTTCAGGAGTTTTTCAAAGACTGCGGGCTTTACCGGCGTTCGCTGCGCATATACGATTATACCGCGCGAGCTCTCACGCGGCAGAGTCAGCCTCAACGCGCTGTGGGCGCGCAGGCAGGCGACGCGGTTCAACGGCGTGTCATATATAACCCAGCGCGCCGCCGAAGCCGTCTATTCCGACGAGGGCAGGCGGCAGATAAAAGAAAATATAAACTGCTATCTCGGCAACGCAAAGAAGATAACGGACGGACTTGAGAGTATTAATATCCGCTGTTTCGGCGGCAGAAATTCGCCGTATATCTGGTTTGAAGTGCCGAACGGGCTGACCTCATGGCAGATGTTCGACAGACTTCTGAACACCGTTCAGGTGGTCGGCACGCCGGGCTCGGGCTTCGGCACGATGGGCGAGGGATATTTTCGTCTGACCGCGTTCGCAGGGCCAAAGCGCACGCTCGAAGCAGTTGAAAGAATAAAAAACGGTCTGAAATAAGACCGCACGGAGGATAAAAATGGGCATTTTTTCAAGAATAAACAAGGGACTCAAAAAGACCCGCGAGAATATGTCTGGGGCTATCGACTCGATGCTCCACGGCAAGACTGAAATTGACGACGAATTTTATGACGAGCTCGAAGAGATACTCGTCATGGGCGATGTCGGCTGCATGACCGCATCGGAGATAGTCGAACAGCTCCGCGAGCGCGTTATGAAAAAGCATCTGCGCAAGCCTGAAGCCGTCAAGAACGAGATAAAAGAGATAGTCGCCGAGATGCTTGAGGGCGGTGAGGAAATGAGCCTTATCACTCTCCCCTCCGTCATTCTCGTCATCGGCGTCAACGGCGTGGGCAAGACCACTTCCATAGGCAAGCTCGCCGCAATGTACAAAAACGAGGGCAAAAAAGTTATCCTCGCCGCGGCGGACACTTTCAGAGCCGCCGCTATCGAGCAGCTTGAAGAGTGGGCAGACCGCGCGGGAGTCGAGATAGTCAAGCACCGCGAGGGCGCAGACCCGGCGGCTGTTATATACGACACAATTCAGGCGGGCAAGGCAAGAAACGCCGACATAATCATCTGCGACACCGCCGGCAGACTCCACAACAAGAAGAACCTAATGGAGGAGCTGGCGAAGATATACCGCGTCATCGACCGCGAGCTGCCCTACAGCGACCGCGAGAGCCTGCTCGTGCTTGACGCGACTACAGGACAGAACGCAGTCAATCAGGCAAAAGAATTCAAGAATGTTGCAGAGATCACCGGCATCATTTTAACGAAGCTTGACGGCACCGCAAAGGGCGGCGTTGTATTAAACATCAAAAATGAGCTCGGCGTACCCGTCAAGTTCATCGGCGTCGGCGAAAAGGTGGACGACCTCCGCCCGTTCAACGCCCGCGCATTCGCCGAGGGTCTGTTTGACGCAGAGCCGATTGAAGACGAGGAAGAGGAAAAAGAGGACGAATAATGGATTTTCTCATAGCTACACATAACATGAAAAAACGCGCCGAGCTTGAGCGCATATTGAAACCCATCGGCGTGCGCGTTCTGCTCGCGGAAGAGGCGGGAGTCGAGCTTACCGATGTCGAGGAGACTGGCGTCACCTTTGAAGAGAACGCATTCTTAAAAGCCGACAGCGGCTGCAAAGAGAGCGGTATGCCCTGCATCGCCGACGACTCGGGACTTGCCGTTGACGCGCTCGACGGCGCGCCGGGAGTGTATTCCGCAAGATACGCGGGCGAGCACGGAAACGACGAGAAGAACAACGAGCTTCTGCTCAAGAATCTGTCCGATATTCCTATGGACAAGCGCACCGCGCGGTTCGTTTCGACCGTCTGCTGCTGTTTCCCGGACGGCAGGCACATGACCGTGCGCGGCGAGTGCGAGGGCAAGATTGCCTTTGAACCCGCAGGCGAGGGCGGCTTCGGCTACGATCCGCTGTTTTTGCCCGACGAGTTCCCCGGCAAGACAATGGCGCAACTCACCGCAGAAGAAAAAGACAGCATCAGCCACAGAGGCAAGGCGCTGAGACTCCTTGCAAAAAAACTGGAGGAAATTATATGACAAGCAAAGAGAGAGCCGCGCTTCGCGCGCAGGCAAATTCGCTCGAGCCGCTTTTTCAGGTCGGCAAGGGCGGCGTCAATGACGCACTGATAGCCCAGACGCTCGACGCATTCCGCTCCCGCGAACTGCTCAAGCTCAAGGTCCTGCTCGAAACAGCACCCAAGCCCCCGCGCGAAATTGCCGAAGAGATTGCGGCAAAGACGCAGTCCGAGGTCGTTCAGGTCGTCGGTGGCAGTCTGATATTCTTCAAGGAGAATCCGGAGCTGCACGAGCCGAAAGATAAAAAGAAAAAGATAACCGGTACGAAGAATCCGAACCGCCCGTCTGTGCGCAAAAAAGTGCACGAAAAAAAGCTCGCCGAAGAGCGAAAGACCGCGGCGCGCCGCAAGGCGGAGCGCAATTTCAGACGCAGCCGCGATATATAACAGCAAATTTTAAGTCAACCGGTTCAAAAGCAGGCGCATTTTCGCCTGCTTTTTTGTGCATCGGGACAAATCGGGAATTTTTTGTAAAAGCCTATTGACAGCGTAGGTATAAGAGACTATAATACGCTCATAGATACTGAACAGGGAGGAAGCATCATGAAAAAGTTTGACAGCAACATTATGATGATGGAAATGTGCATGTTCTCCATGCGCATGTGCATGTGCATGCCTTTTTCCGACGAGCTTCCGTCAAACGAATAAATCTGATATATGCAGAGATTCGGGGAGCTTCGTGAGGAGTTTCCCGTTTTTTATTTGCATTGAGGAGGAAGAAAAGTGCAGTATCTGAAATTATTCTCGCCCTTTGATATAAGGCATTGGCGAATGTGCCGCAAGGCGCATGATTAAAAAGTCCGTTTCAACCCAATACCTTATAAATTAAAATACAAAGGAGATAATTAACATGAAAAAGACAATATCGATCATTCTCGCAGCGGTCCTCGCGCTGGGCTGCATCTTCGGCTTCGCCGCCTGCTCTTCGGGCAGCAAGGGCATCACCATTGCCGTTCCCAACGACGCGACCAACGAAGCCCGTGCGCTCCTTCTTCTTCAGGAGCAGGGCATCATCAAGCTCAAAGACGGCGCCGGCATCACCGCAACCGTAAGAGACATTGAGGACAACCCCAAGAACATCACCTTCAAAGAGGTTGAAGCCGCTCAGCTCCCCAACGTTCTCAAGGATGTTGACTATGCTGTTATCAACTCGAACTACGCTATCTCCGCGGGTCTTAACCCCGTAAAGGACAATCTCGCCATTGAGGGCTCCTCGAGCGCATATTCGAACATCCTCGCCGCCAAGAAGGGCAACGAGAATTCCGACAAGATAAAAGCTCTTTCCGCCGCTCTCCAGAGCAAGAAGGTCGCCGATTTCATCGCTTCCAAGTATAACGGCGCAGTTATCAGCGTTGTTTCGAACCCCGGTGACGGCTACGATCCCTCCGTCAACTACGACGCACTCAAGGGTCAGACCATAACCGTCGCTGCATCCCCCACACCGCACGCCGAGATCCTCGCCGTTGCCAAGGAGATCCTTGCCGCTAAGGGCGTCACCCTTGACATCAAAGAGTTCGAAGATTATGTCCAGCCCAACAATGTTGTTGAGTCCGGCGAGATCGACGCAAACTACTTCCAGCACGAGCCTTACCTCGACGATTTCAACAAGCAGAACAACACGAACATCGTCACCGTTTGCTATGTCCACGTCGAGCCCATGGCTCTCTACGGCGGCAAGCAGTCCACTCTTGACGCAGTGAAGTAAATGTTATAAAATATAATGCCGGGCTAAGTTGCTCTTAATCGGGCTGCTTGCCGGCATTATCTTTTTATCCAGAAGTTCGGAGGCATAAAATGATCGAAATTAAAAATCTGTCAAAAACTTTCAAGACCGCCGACAGCTCGCTCGACGCGCTCAAGAATGTTTCTCTGACGATAAACGACGGCGATATTTACGGCATCATCGGCATGAGCGGCGCGGGCAAGAGCACGCTCGTGCGGTGCATAAATATGCTCGAACGCCCGACTGAGGGCCAGATACTCATAGACGGGGTCGATATGGGTTCGCTTTCGAGCAAGCAGCTCAGGGACGCCCGCCGCAATATAACCATGATATTCCAGGGCTTCAACCTGCTCATGCAGCGCAACTGCCTGAAAAACATCTGCTTTCCGCTCGAGCTTGAGGGCATGAAGAAAGAGGACGCGAAGAAACGCGCGCTCGAACTGCTTGAGATAGTCGGTCTGCCCGACAAAGCGAAGGCTTACCCCGCTCAGCTCTCCGGCGGTCAGCAGCAGAGAATCGCGATAGCCCGCGCACTCGCTACAAATCCGAAAGTTCTGCTCTGCGACGAGGCGACAAGCGCGCTCGACCCGAACACCACACATTCGATCCTCAACCTCATAAGAGACATAAACAAAAAGCTCGGCATAACGGTTATTATAATAACCCACCAGATGAGCGTTGTCGAAGAGACCTGCAACCGAGTCGCCATTCTTGACAACGGCACGGTTGTTGAACAGGGCGAAGTCAGCACCGTCTTTGCCCATCCGCAGTCGGCGGCAGCAAAACGCCTCGTGTTCCCCGACGCTTCGGATGAGATTTTTGCTCCCGCTTCGGACGAGCACAGGATAAGAGTCGTCTTCAACGGCGCGTTCGCGACCAACACCCCGCTGATAACCAAGATGGCTATGGACGAGGGAATCGCGGCGAATATTTTAGCTGCCTCCACGCGCTGCATAGGCGACAAGGTCTACGGCAACATGCTCCTCGGCATCCCCGGAGGGGACAACGAGCTTGAACGCGCGTCGAAATATCTGCAGAGTATGCCGGATATTCTTGTTGAGGAGGTTTAAAAGATGTTTGACAATGCATTCACTTCCGAGGCGCTGACGGAAGCCCTCGATATATTAAAAAATGATTTCCCGCTGGCTATCTGGGAGACGATATATGTCACCCTGCTCTCCACGCTCTTCGCGATAATTATCGGCCTGCCGCTCGGCGTGCTGCTCGTTGCGGGCGAAAAGGGCGGCGTTCTCCCCCTGCCGAAGGCTCTGATGAAGGTTCTCAATGTTATTATAAATCTTCTGCGTTCGGTGCCGTTTTTGATTCTGATGATTCTCGTCTTCCCACTGACCCGTCTTATCGTCGGCACGGCAGTCGGCACAGTCGCCTCGATAGTCCCGCTCGTCATCGCGTCGTTCCCGTTTGTGGCGCGCCTTGTTGAAAGCAGCCTGCGCGAGGTCAACCCGAATATAATTGAAGCCGCGCAGAGCATGGGAGCTTCGCCCATGCAGATAATCGTCAAAGTCATGATTCCCGAGAGCGTGCCCTCGCTGCTCTCGAACTTCACGATAGCGATAACCACCATCCTCGGCTACTCCGCAATGAGCGGAATAATCGGCGGCGGCGGACTCGGCAAGATAGCCATAAACTACGGCTACTACCGCTACAAATATCTCGTCATGATCTTTGCGGTTATCCTGCTCATAGCGCTCGTTCAGATTTTCCAGAGTGTCGGCACCCACCTTGCAACAAAGACAGACAAGAGACTCAAGAAATAATTAAGCACATAAAAAGCACCCGGTCGGGAGAAATCCCTGCCGGGTGCTTTGCTGTATTTATTTTACGCCTTCGCTTTCGGGGTGAAAACCTTTGCGTCAAGCTTTTTCATCAGCGCGTCGAACACTATCGCCATAAGCAGCGTAGCGGCGAAGCAGAGAATGAAATAGTTCAGATTGTTGTTGACCAGTCCGAGTCTCTTGAATATCGTCATCGGGATGCGCTGGAGAATATAGACGCTGAAAACATGCTTGCCGAGCATCGAAAGTGCGGGATTGCCGATTTTTATCTTCATCGATGCGAGCACAACGATAAGCATGAACGCGCTCGCCCACGCCCAGTATACCGGGAGCCCTGCCGAGCGATATTTATGTCCGACAACAAAGGCAGCAACCGCGACCGTAATGCAGAGCATATAGATATAGTTGTTTTTCATCACGAATTTGTCTATATATTTCTTGAGATACGCATACCACATACCCAGCGGGAAGAGAATCAGCGTGTTGTAATACCACGCGGGCTTACCGACTTTTATAAGCGCAAAAGCGAGTCCGCAGGTGAGTACGGTCATCGCGATAAGCCCCGGGATATGGTGCTTGCGGAAGATAAGGAACGACACTATAAGTATCAGATAGAGGCAAAGAACCGCGGTAATATACCAGTTCGAGTTGCCTATGCTCTCCCATGTAGTGAACGCGAGCAGAGTCGTTCTCGTCTTCGTCTTTATTCCGAGTGCGAGATTCATCAGCAGGAACAGGAGAACCGCAATATCGAAATGCGCAAAAAGGCTCAGGAATCTGCGTCTGAAAACACCCTTGACATACGGCGTGCCTTTTTTCATTATAGAGCACATCATGCCGTAGCCCGAATAGAACAGGAAGGTCACAACAACGAGCTGGCCGAGCCAGCTTTTCAGGTCGAGCCATATCGTATCGGACGAGCCGCCGAGCTTCATATACCCGCTGATGTGGCACATGAAAACGAGCAGCACGAATATTCCGTTTATGGCGCCGGTCGTATCTTTTGACATATAATCGGAATTGAACTCACCCGATTTGACGAACTTTGCGCCGCACAAAAACACAAACAGCGCAGCTGCCAGAACATAGATCATATTTAATTATCCTCCGCAATATTTGAGACAATTATATCACAGCATTCCTATCCTTGCAACAAAAAAAGCGCGGGCGCAGTTTTCACTGCACCCGCGTTTTTTGTTAGAAAGGTGATGTATCAATTAAAGGGGTTGTAGTAGAATGATCTGTTGTCCTGCTGGGTTGTCTGCTCCTGCTGTTGTTGGGAGGAAGAGGAAGTGGTGTTTCCGGTATCCTCGACGAGCTTTACCTTGACATTGAATTCCTTTGTCTGGTAGTTGCTCGATATCCTGCACAGGGTCAGGGTCAGCGTATCGCCGACTTTGGCGTTTTCAATCGCTTCGAGCAGAACTTCCGAAGTGCTCAGCTCCTTGCCGTTGACCGCAGTTATAAGATCGCCGACCTGGGCGCTGCTGTTTGCAAGGTCGCTGTCCTCGTTGATGTCCGCGATTATGAGCGAGCCCGCCGGCAGACCCTTTATCTGCACTATCATGTTATACTGCTGATTCGATGTATTGGAGAAGTAGCTGATGCCGAGCTTCGGGCGGTTCGGCACTCTGCCGTAGGCGATAAGATCGTCGATTATCTCTTTTGCGGACGAGATCGGGATAGAGAAGCCCATGAGCTCATAGCTGCTGTCGCTGATTTTAAGCGAGTTGATGCCGACCACCTGGCCGTATTCGTTTATCAGAGCGCCGCCGGAGTTGCCGGGGCTGATAGCCGCCGTGTGCTGGATGCACTCCATGGAATAGCCTATCTGGCTGCTGACCGTTCTCGAAATTGCGGAGACCATGCCGTTGGTAAATGAGCCGAAGAACTCGGTGCCGCCGGGGTTGCCTATTGCATAGACTGTCTCGCCGACCGAAAGCTTCGTTGAATCGCCGAACTCTGCGGCGGTGAAGCCCGTAGCCTTTATTTTCAGCACACCGATATCGGTGCGCGAATCGTAGCCGACTATCTCGGCGTCATACTGAGTGCCGTCATGCAGCTGAACGACGGCTTTGACGCCCTCGCCGCTGATAACATGGGCGCAGGTGATTATATAGGTATAAGTGTGATCTTTATTCTCGCCCATGACTATGCCGGAGCCTTCGCCGGAAGCCGAGCTTGACGACTGGCTGTATACGACTATGCCGACATTGCTCGGCGAAACTTTTTCATATATCTGAGCCGAGGTGAGCACGCCGTTGCCCTTTGAAGTCGTTGTCGCCTTCGGGGTCTCGGCAATGTTCAGCTGAGCGTCACCCTCGGAAGTGCCGGTCACGGAAGTGCCTCCGGAGCTGCTGTTATTATTTCTCTTTGCAAGCACTGTGACGGTCGCAGAGACCGCGATAACAACTGCGAGGATTGCGGCGAAAACCGCAACGCCTTTCTTCTTCGCGCTCATCTTTTTCTTCTTTTTCTCGGGCTGAGGCGGCGTGTAGCTGCCGGAATTATATGAATTCTGGCTGTTATAGCTGCCCTGCTCGGGCTGCTGCGGAGCAGAATAAACCCGATCCGGCTCAAGCGGTGCAGACTGCTGTGCGGTGTCTGCCGAGTTGTCTTCGGGCGGCGTCTCGCCGGAGCTGCCGAAGTTGTTCACATAATCATCATTGTACATAAACTGAATCTACCTCCATCCATTGCCTTCGGGATATCCTTCATCTTTTGACACTATTATGGACTTTCAATATTACGATTTCTTGAACGTCGGGTAAATAACCTTTGGATTTTTATTCAACTTTTTTCCGCAAAAATTCATCTCAGCGGAAGCCAGAACACGAACTGCGTATATTCGCCCGGCTCGCTGTTGACGGTTATCTGGCCGCCGTGCATATCGATTATGGTCTTGACTATATACAGTCCGAGACCCGCTCCCTTGACATCGTAGCTGCGCGATTTGTCCGTTTTATAGAAGCGCTCAAAGACTTTGCCCGCCTCTTCGCGCGAGATTCCCTTGCCGCTGTTCTTGACGGAGAATATCATCTTCTCGCTGTCCGATTTTATTGCAACCTCGATATAGCCGCCCTCGTTCGTGAACTTCACGGCGTTGTCGATAAGATTATATACGACCTGATTTATCATATCCTCGTCGGCGCAGATGTTGAGCGGCTCGACCTTATCAAGGCCGCGTATCTCTATCTTCTTTTCATCTATCGCGCGCTCGAAGCCGAGCATCGTTTTGAAGGTCATTGCCGAAATGTCGAACTCCTTGGGCTGGATTTTTAACTGACCCGCCTCTATCTTCGACATATTGAGCATACCCGTGACAAGGCGAGAAAGGCGCTTGACCTCGTCGGAGACTATTCTGAGATAATATGTGCTCTTCGACGAATCTATCGTGCCGTCGAGTATTCCGTCTATGAATCCGCCGATAGTGGTCATCGGGGTCTTTAACTCGTGCGAGACATTCGCGACGAAATTGCGTCTCGAAGTCTCGATAGCCGAAAGCGCGTTCGCCATCGAGTTGAACGCCGTCACAAGCTCCGCGACCTCGTCCTCGTCGCCGCCCAGCACTTTATGATAGGGCACCGAGATTCGGTTGCTGAAATCGCCCTTTGCATACTGCTTTGCCGCCGCCGACATCTCGCGCAGGGGCTTTGTCATCTGATAGGTCATAACATATGTTGCAACGAATGCTATCGCGAGCGCGAGAATTGCCGAGAACAGGAACATCTTGAGCATCGCCCTGACAGGCTCGTGCAGCGAATCCGTATCCTGCGAAGCGATGACCGCGCCGCAAAGCTTGCCGGATGCCACTATCGGCTCAACACTTATAAAATGCGAGCTCTTGTACATTCCGCCGAGCGTGCCTGTTTCGGTATATCCGCCGCTGCTGAGCTTCGACAGAGCTGTTTCGGGGACTGTATATTTGCTGTGGACTATGCACTCGCCCATGTACATCACGAGATTGGACTGCCATATATCCTTACAGCAGATTATCTTGCCGTCGGTGTCACATATATAAATGTCCGCATCTATCGCCTGCGAGAGCTGGGCGGTCGAAACGCTCATGAGCAGAGTAGAATTCTTGTTGCTCTCTTCAAGCGAGTAGCCTTTTTGAATAAGCGCCGCGGCAGTCTGCGAGACGGTCTGCGCGTTCTGCTTTAAAAGCGCCGTCTTCTCTTCGGACTGATAGCGCGCGATGAATATCAACAACGACGAGCCGAGAATGGTGAAGCCGATAAACAGTATCAGCACCGTCACATAGAAGTAACGGTGAAACAGACCCGAGCTTTTTGTTCTCGAGCCTGCGTTCTTTACATCTTTTATTTCAAACTTTTTGCGTGCTTTTTTCATGCACATCAATCCTTGGTCTCAAACTTGTAGCCTACGCTCCAGACGGTCTTGAGCTCCCACTTGTCGGACACGCCCTCGAGCTTCTCTCTGAGCCTCTTGACATGGACATCGACCGTTCTCGAATCGCCGTAATAGTCGAAGCCCCAGACTTCGTCGAGCAGCTGGTCACGGGTGAATACCCTGTTCGGGTTGCTGGCAAGGTGATAGATAAGCTCCAGCTCTTTGGGCGGAGTGTCGATGCGCTTGCCGTCGACCCAGAGCTCGTAGTTTGTCAGGTTTATCTTGAGCTTGTCATATTCGACCTGCTTTATATCCGCCGCCGGGGCGCCCGCGCTGCGTCTGAGGACTGCCTTGACGCGCGCCACAACTTCCTTTGCGTCGAAGGGCTTGACGACATAGTCGTCCGCGCCGAGCTCGAGGCCGAGGACTTTGTCAAAAGTCTCGCCCTTTGCGGTGAGCATGATTATCGGCTTGTCCGAGAATTTTCTTATCTCGCGGCAGACCTGCCAGCCGTCGAGGCGGGGCAGCATTATATCAAGCAGCATCAGATCCGGCTGAATCTCGCCGAAGCTCTTCACGGCGCTCTCGCCGTCGTTTACTATGCTGACTGTGTAGCCCTCTTTTTCAAGATAGAGGCGCAGCAGTTCGCAGATATTAACGTCGTCGTCAACGACAAGTATTTTTTCGTTAGCCATAAGTACCTCTCCTTTGTTTTAAACGAACCCATTGTAATTATTATAGACCATTCAAAAAAGTTTGTGTGAATGGCAAAATAACATTTTGTTACAAAATTTCGTATATTTACCTGTGCAGATTCTCGCCCATGCTCACGAGCTTATGCTCGATGGAGTCGACGAGCGCTATCCAGCTCGCATTGATAACGTCCTGCGACACGCCGACAGTTGTCCAGATATCCTCGCCGTCGGACGAAGTTATAAGAACGCGGACGCTCGCCGCCGTGGCGTCTTTCGGCTCCATGACGCGAACCTTGTAGTCGATGAGCCTCAATTTTCTAAGGCACGGGTAGAACACCTCGAGTGCTTCACGCAGAGCGCGGTCGAGCGCGTTGACGGGGCCGTCTCCGTCCGACGCCGCTATCCTGACTCTGCCGTCAACGCTGAGCTTTATCGTGGCGGTTGCGCTGTGGTCATTGTCATAGGGCAGCTCGTCGAGCACCTTGTAGCTGATGAGATCGAAGAACGGCTTGTATTTTCTGACGAGACGGTGAACTATCAGCTCGAACGACGAATCAGCGCCCTCATACTGATAGCCCTCGTATTCTTTTTGCTTCAGGATATCGAGCAGCTCCGCGACCTGCGGCGAATCCTTGTCGAAATCGGGATAGAGCTTTTGTATCTTCTTGAGCACCGCCGCCTTGCCGGTCACTTCAGAAAGCAGGAAGCGCCTGCGGTTGCCGACGGATTCGGGGTCGATATGCTCGAACGATTCGCTGAATTTCAAGACGCCGTCCGCGTGCATTCCCGCTTTATGGGCGAATGCGCTGCGCCCGACAAACGGCACATCCCTGTGCAAAGTTACATTGGCTATCGACGCTATTTTTATCGCCGAAGAAGTCAGATTTTTGAGATTCTCCTGCGGGATACACTCGTAATCGGACTTTATCTGCAAATTCGGGATTATCGAAGTCAGGCTCGCGTTTCCGCAGCGCTCGCCGAAGCCGATAAATGTGCCCTGCACCTGCTTCGCGCCCGCTCTGACCGCCATGAGTGCGCCCGCGCACGCCATGTCCGAATCGTTGTGGGTGTGGATTCCTATATCTGTACCCGGAAAGGCTTTTACGACCTCGCCGGTGATTTTTTCAATATAATCGGGGAACGAGCCGCCGTTCGTGTCGCAGAGCGTCAGGCAGTCCGCACCGCCGCGCAGAGCCGCGCGCAGGCTTTCGAGCGCGTAGCCGTCATTGTCCGACATACCGTCAAAGAAGTGCTCGGCGTCGAAAACGACATATTTGCCGTGATTTTTAAAAAAGCGGCAGGTCTCCTCTATCATCAGAAGGTTTTCTTCGAGGCTCGTCTGCAAAACGCCCTCGACCTGGATTTTTCTGCTCTTGCCGACTATCGACACGCACGGGGTTCCCGCCTTGAGCAGAGCGGCACACGCCGCGTCCTCTTCGACTCTCTCGCCCTTTCTCCGCGTTGAACCGAATGCGCACAGGCGGGAATTTTTGAGCCACAGCCTGCTCGCCCGCTCGAAAAACTCAAGCTCGCGCGGATTGGAGGTCGGGTTGCCCGCCTCGATTATCGGTATGCCGAGATCGTCCAGCACACGGACTATCTCCAGCCTGTCGTTGACGGAAAAGGATATTCCCTCACCCTGAGCGCCATCGCGCAGGGTCGAATCGAGCAGTTCGATTTTTTTCAACTCTCTCCCTCCCGTGTCAGTCGTTTATGACCGTGTCGCCGCTCTCAAGAGCGGTTATGCCCGAGCGCGAAAGCTCGGCTATTCCGTGGATGCTCATGTCCGCGATAAACGCATCTATTCGCTCCGGCTCTCCCGTCAGCTCCGCCGTTAGCATCGTGTGACCGATGTCCTTGACCCTCGCGCCGTAGGCTATGACGGTCTTTAGGACCTGCGGTCTGTCTTTGTTGAGGCAGTGGACTTTTATCAGCAGAAGTTCGCTCGAAACGAGCTTCCCCTCTTCGAGATGCGCCACTTTTATGACATCCTCGAGCTTCAACAGCTGAGCCTCGACCTGTTTTACCTGCTCCGGCTCAACCTCGGAGACAACCGTCATTCGCGAGAACTCGGGATGCTCGGTCTCGGAGACCGTGAGGCTTCGTATATTATATCCGCGGCGCGCAAAAAGTCCCGCCACTCTGAGCAGAACGCCCGAGCGGTTTCGTACAAGCGCCGAAACGGTCAGCTTCTGAGTCATAATAATTTCTCCTTATTTGTAGATAGCCGTCGTAATATCGCCGCCGGGCGGTATCATCGGGAGCACCGCGCAGTCTGGGTCGATGCGGCAGTCTATAACTACGGGCTTGTCCATCGAGAGCGCCTTTTTGAAAACGCGCTTCGCCTGCGACGGATTCTTTATTCTCATGCCCTTGACGCCGAACGCCTTTGCGACGGCGACTATATCCGTCCCGCGCTCCGGCTGGGTCGCGGAAAAGCGTCCGTCATAGAACACCTTCTGCCACTGGCGCACCATACCGAGCACGCCGTTGTTCATAACTATAACAACGACGGGGATATTATATCTGCTGAGCGTTGCAAGCTCGCTCAGGTTCATGTGGAATCCGCCGTCCCCTGTTATCAAAATGGTCTTTCGCTCGGGTTTGCCGAGTGCCGCGCCTATCGCCGCACCCATACCAAAGCCCATCGCGCCCAGCCCGCCCGAGGTTATCAGCGAACGCGGGCGTTCAAAATCATAGTACTGCGCCGTCCACATCTGATTCTGACCGACATCGGTCACTATATTCGCTTCGCCCTTCGTCAGCTCGCTCAGAGTGTGCAGAACCGTGTACGGAGCATAGGGCTTCGGGCGTGGAATCCGCCTTTTGAACTCGGCTATCTCGCCGAGCCACTCGGAATTCTCTCCGGGCGGCAGCATCGCGCTGAGCTTCTCGAGCGTCTTTCCTAGATCGCCGAGAATGTGGGCGTCGGAAATTATATTTTTGTCAAACTCCGCCGCGTCTATATCAATATGTATTATCTTCGCCTTCGGGGCGAAGCTCTCTTTGCTCGCGGCGACGCGGTTTGAAAATCTCGCGCCCGCGGCAATGAGTAAATCGCAGTTCAACGCCGCCATATTTGCCGCCGGGTTTCCGTGCATGCCGACGAGCCCCAAGAACAGCTCCGCCGAGCACGGATAAGCGCCGAGCCCCATCATAGAACACGCGACGGGGATATGCAGTTTTTGAGCAAATGTTTTCAGCGCGTCCGACGCGCCGGAGCTTATCGCCCCGCCGCCGACATAGATAAGCGGTCTTTTGGCTTTTTCTATCATCTGCGCCGCGCGTTCGAGCTCGGCTTTCTCCGGCTCTTTTGCCGGGGCGGGCTCGCTCTTCGGCGCGCGTTCATATTCCTCGCTCTGAGCCGCGATATCCGCCGGGATATCGACCAAAACCGGACCTTTTCTGCCGGACTGCGCTATCGAGAATGCCTCGCGGACATCCTGCGCCACTCCGCGCTCGCCCGACGCGATAAACGAATATTTCGTCACCGGCATCGTAACGCCCGCGATATCGACCTCCTGAAACGAGTCGCTGCCGAGGAGCGAGGTCTTGACGTTCCCCGTTATCGCAACAACGGGACTCGAATCCATGTATGCCGCGGCGATGCCCGTCACGAGGTTGGTAGCGCCCGGACCCGAGGTTGCAATAACAACTCCCGTTCTGCCCGTCGCGCGGGCGTATCCGTCCGCCGCGTGAGTCGCCGCCTGCTCGTGGCAGGTGAGTATATGGCGAATTTTATCGCATTTGTAAAGTTCATCGTAGATATCGAGCACCGCGCTGCCGGGATAGCCGAAAACCGTATCGACTCCCTGTTCGAGCAGCACATCTATCAGCGCCCGCGCACCCGTTGAATTCATAAACACGCCTCTAAAAAAATTTATTTTACCGAGAATTTGAAGCTTGTGCGGCTTCTGAACTTTTCGCCAGCCTTGAAAATGCAGGACGGGAAGTTCGGCTGGTTCGGAGAATCGGGGTAGAACTGAGTCTCAAGGCAGAAGCCGGCATATTTGTTCATCAGCGTGCCGCCCTTGCCGGGTATCTTGTCGAGGAAGTTGCCGGTGTAGAGCTGAACGCCGGGCATATCCGTAGTAACTTCCATAACGCGCCCGCTCTCGGGGTCATATGCAGTCGCGAACGCGCCCTGCGTGCCCTCGTCGATGCAGAAATTGTGGTCGTAGCCGTTGCATCCGATAATGAGCTGCTCGTCGTCCTGATTTATATCCCTGCCGATAGCTTTCATCTGTCTGAAATCGAATGCCGTGCCGGTGACATCTCTTATCTCGCCGGTCGGTATGCTGTCTTCATCAATGGGAGTGTAGCGCGACGCGGACAGGCGAAGCTCCTGAGAGAGCACGTTCGGACGCTTATACGAGCCGAGATTGAAATACGCGTGATTCGTCATGTTTATCGGCGTATCCTCTGTGCAGACAGCTTCATATGCAATCGAAAGCTCGTTGCTGTCATCAAGAGTATAAGTCACCCTTGCGCTCATCGCGCCGGGGAATCCGTTCGAGCCCTCGCCGCTCTTATATTCGAGAACAAGGCTCTCGCCCTCGACTTTTGCCGCCCAGACAGCGTGCGAAAACTCGCCGCCGCCGTGCAGGCATGTCTTGCCGTTCTCGTTCTTTACAACATCAATTTCTTTGCCGTTAACGGTAAAATGTCCGCCGCAGATGCGATTAGCATATCTGCCGACGATCTGACCCTGATAGTCCGAGCGCTCGACATGACCCTTGAGATCGTCAAAGCCGATGAGAACATCCTCGAAATTGCCGTCTCTGTCGGGCGCAAAAAGCGACTGCCAGGTTGCGCCGTATGTAATGACGGACGCACTGACGCCGTTTGCGTTCTTGAGCTCGTATATATCGACCTCTCTGCCGTCGGAAAGAGTGCCGAAAAGTTTCTTTGAAATCATTGATTTTATCCTCCTGCTGTTATATTAACTCATGGTAAATTATACATTTAATAAAGACAAGTGTCAAGCCGAACGGCGCACCGACGTGCAACAGAAGAGTCAAATCTGTCGGCAAAAATTACAGCATCCATATTGACACGGGCAAATTCACAGTTTATAATAAAATCAATTTATCACAGTAAAGCCTTAAATCTGAGGCAAAGAACGATTCGGGGCTTGCTGAAAGGGGAATAACAATGAGTTCATCAAAAGGAAAGTATATGAACTTCAAGGAAATCGCCGCCTATTCGCTCGGTCTTTTCGGCTTCCAGGCGATAGTCGGACTCCTGAATTCATATCAGGCGGAGTTTGACGCTTCGATTCTCGGCGCGGACATCGCAGTTGTCGGTATTCTCGTGCTCGTGGCGAAGATTCTCTCCGCAGTTTTCGACCCGTTCGTCGGCAATATGATCGACCGCTCGAAGAGCAAAAACGGCAAGTTCAAATCGATGATTGCAAAGTCGATCCTGCCCCTGCTCGTCATGTCCGCGGTTGTGTTCATCGACGTGCCGTTCAAGACGAACAAAGCGGCAACTTACATATGGATCTTCGCGACCTATCTTCTCTGGAGCTTCGCGATGACCCTCGGCGACGTGCCCTCGCAGGGCATCGCATCCGTCCTCACTCCCGACCCGACGGAGCGCACGAATGTCGTCTCCATCTCAAACACGTTCAAGCAGATAGGCTTCTCCGCCTGCGTCGTGATAGTGCCCATCGCCTGCCTTATAATCCCTGGCGGCTCCAAGGTGCTCGTCAAGAGCGGCGAAACCGACCTGCCCATGATAGCGAACGAGTATCTGTTCACCGCCGTGCTCACCGCCGTTTTCGGCTGCGTGCTGTTCGGGCTCATCCCGCTCCTCAACAAAGAGCGCGTACCCTACACTGCGGGCAACAAGATATCTTTCAAGGACATGATGGGCGCGCTCAAATCGAATAAGCCGTTCATGCTCGTCATAATCTCGTATTTCCTCGGCTTCGGACGCCAGATGGCAATGGGCATTCAGGTTCAGGCGGCGAATATTCTTCTCGGCTCGCAGAACCTCGTCGCAGTCCTCGGCATCTCGACCGCCATCGGCACGATGATAAGCATGGCGGCCTGCCCGTTCCTTATAAAGAAGCTCGACGAGAAAAAGGTCTTTATCGGTCTTTCGGTATACGGCTTCATCGCATCCGTGCTCTCGTTCGTCATAGCCCACTTCTGGTTCACGAACCCCGACAACATGGTGCTCACCATCCTCTTCTACTTTTCACTGTTCCTCATGGGTCTCCAGTTCGCTTCCGTCAACCTCATGCCCATGATAATGACCGCCGACTGCGTTGACTACTATGAGTACGAGACCGGCAAGCGCATGGAGGGCACAGCGTATTCGGTGCTCACGCTGACTATCAAAATCTGCCTTGCGCTCGGCACGGCACTCGGCCTCGTGTTCGTTCAGGTCTCCGGCTATTCGGACACCGTGCGCGAGATCGCCGCAGGCACCGCCGCCGGATTCGCGACAAAGACAAAGGACATCGTGTTCTTCGCCTATGCCGTTGTCCCCGGTATTCTCTCCCTGCTCTCCGCTATTCCGATATTCAAATACGATATCGTCGGCAAGAAGAAGCAGGAGATATCCGACGCGCTCCAGGCAAGAAGAACCGCCGCAGCCGCCGAGAAATAATCAAAGCAAAAAGTTATCCTCCGTATGGATTCATACGGAGGATTTTTTGTTTGGTTTAGATTTTTATTCAAACATCGCCTTGAATGCTTTTATCCACTCGCGCGCTATCAGCGCGTGCCCGCTCTCCGTCGGGTGGATGCCGTCCCAAATCCAGTAGGCGCAGTCACGTCCCTCTGCTGCTTCGTCGAACAGATGCTGAAGCTGGATAAAAAATATCCTGCCGTCCTTTTCGGCAATGCGGCGGCAGATTTGCGAATATCTGCCTATCTCTTCGCGGCAAGTATTCTCTTCCGCCTTGAATCTGTCCTTTGTCGGCAGAAAGAACGGCTCCATGAGAAACACTTTCAGCTCCCCGTTCGTTTCAAACGACTGCGAGAGTATGCTTTCGAGATTCTTTTCGTATTCCTCTGGCTCAACATGATTTTCGCCCTCAAGGAAGCAGTCGTTCGTGCCGATGAGCAGGCTCAAAACATCCGGCTCTATATCGAGCGCATCCTCGCGCCAGCGGCGGAGCAGTCCGCGCGTCGTGTCGCCGGAAATGCCTCGGTTTACAAACTTCAGTCCGGCATCCGGATATTCCGCGCCGAGCATACCGCTGACAATAAATGCGTAGCTGTGCCCTATCTGATGGTTGAGATCGTGGCGGCGTTCGGGCTCTTTGTATCTGTTGCCGTCCGTTATCGAATCGCCCTGAAAAAGTATCTTCATTTTTCTCCTCCTCAGTCTATATCCGCAAAAACCGTGTCTGTTATTTCTCCGCGGCAAGTGCCGTTGCTAAGGTCAACAAGCCGCGCCTCAAACGCAGGCTCAAGCTCCTGCGGTATTCTCATTTTCACCGTCACCACGTCCTCGAACGCCGTGTCCTCGACTATGCCGCCCTGCTCCGGGATAAGCGAGGCGAGCCGCCCGTAAAATGTGTAGTCGCAGCGGATTTTCACTATGCTGCACTCCGCGCGGGTCACTATGCCGCCCGCATCGACTGCGATTTTCGCCGCGTGCGAATAGGCTCTGACGAGGCCCCCGCCGCCTAAAAGTATTCCGCCGAAATATCGGGTGACAACCAGAACGCAGTCGGTCAGCTCTTCTTTTTGCAGGACATTGAGTGCCGGCATTCCCGCCGTGCCCTGCGGCTCGCCGTCATCCGAAAAGCGGCAGATGTTGCCATTTCTGATTATATATGCGGGGACATTGTGCGTCGCGTCCCAGTGCTTCGACTTTATCGAATCGATGAACGCTATCGCGTCCTGCTGAGTCGTGACGGGCGATATATAGCCGATGAACCGTGAACGCTTTTCAACGAACTCGGCGCTCGCCGCCGCTCTTATGGTTCTGTACTGCATATTGCCGCCTCCCGTCAAATTTTATTCTTCTTCGCCGTCCTCGTCGTTCTTCTCATACGGGAACTCGTAGACGACCTCCAGCTTGTGCCCGCGCATCCACAGCGACGGGGTTATGCGCAGAGTGTAGCCGCAGCCGTTCGGAGTTATCCACTCGTGCATCGGAAGCTGGGGCAAACCGAAGTTTGTGAGCAGTGCCATCATCACGCCGCCGTGTGTGACTATCGCCGCGCGGTCGGTTTCGGTCTTTATCAGACCGTCGATTATTTTTATGAATCCCTCGCACACGCGCTTTGCGAACGCCTCGTTGCTCTCGCCGAACGGCGGCTCAACGCCCTGCTCGCCGGCGAGCCAGCGCGGGAACATCGGATAGTCCTTGAGCTCCTCCGCATCCTTGCCCTCGAACTCGCCGAAGTTGCACTCTATGAGCGAATCTATAGTAATGCACTTGTTGTCGGGATAGAGTATCGCCGCGGTGTCGGTGCAGCGCTTGAGCGGACTCGATATGACCGCGCCGACGGGCGGATAGACAAGCTCCGAGCGCATATTCTCGAGCTGCTTTCTGCCCTCTTCGCTGAGCTCAACGTCGGTGTGACCGATATATTTTCCCTCGGTCTCCTCCTTCGTCGCGCCGCTTCTTATGATATAGACTATATAGCTTTTCATGTTTCCTCCAAAAATACGCTGGGTATTTTGTTGAACTGTATGATTGAAAATTCTTGAATTTTTGATATAATGATTATACAGACTGTATAAAAGAGGTATCGTTATGGCAACAAATATAACCGCGCGCCTGTCTTCGCTCAGAAAAGAAAAGGGGCTGAGCCAAAAGGAAGCCGCCGCAGGACTCGGAGTCTCGCAGGCGCTGCTCTCCCACTACGAAAACGGCATACGCGAATGCGGGCTCGATTTTCTCTGCCGCGCGGCGGATTACTACAACGTCACCACGGACTACCTGCTGGGGCTGAGCGAATCGAAGCGCGGATTCGAGGGCGCGTTCGGCATCAAAGGCGACCTGCCCTCCGACTCGGAGCTCAACACATTAACTATATTCCGCGTCGCCGGAAAGCTGCGCAAATTCCTGACTTTCCCGCAGGAGAGTAATGACTCAACCGTCGACTCCCTGCACAGGATATACAGCCTCATGATGTACCGAATCATAATCGCGGAGACCGCCAAGGGCAATCTCCCGAGCGATTGGGTGCCCAACGCAGATATTCTCAACGACCCCGCCTATCTGCATATTCTCGACTGCATCGAAAGCGAGCTGATAACACAGGGCAGCCACTCGCCGCGCCGCGCTCCCGCAAAAATGCCGATGAGCTTCAGAACAGTCATCGACCGGACGCAGAGCTTTGTTGAATCCCGCTGCGAAAAAAGCGGAATAAAGCTCGACGGCGGCTACACCACGAAATTTTAGTTATATTCTCGCAACGCCGCTGTCCCTCGCCGCCTGCGCAACTGCATCGGCAACCGCCTTTCCGACGCGCTCATCGAACGCCGCAGGCAGGATATAATCGGGGTTCAGCTCATCGTCGCTGACGAGCGAAGCTATCGCCTTGGCGGCGGCTATCTTCATCTCTTCGTTTATGTCGCTCGCGCGGACATCGAGCGCGCCGCGGAAAATTCCGGGGAACGCGAGAACGTTGTTTATCTGGTTCGGGAAGTCGCTTCTGCCCGTGCCGACTACCGCCGCGCCTGCCGCCTTTGCGAGGTCGGGCATTATCTCGGGTACGGGGTTCGCCATAGCCATGATTATTGCATTTTCAGCCATCGACGCCGCCATCTCCTCTGTAACGATTCCGGGAGCGGAGACGCCGACAAATATATCAGCGCCCTTCATCGCGTCGGCAAGCGTGCCGGTGCGGTGATTTTTGTTTGTGAATGCGGCAATTTCCGCCTTTGCGGGAGTCAGATCCCCACCCTCGCAGATTATGCCCTTGCGGTCGCACATGATAATCTCGCCTGCACCCATAGAGTCGAAGAGTCTCGCTATCGCAACGCCCGCAGCGCCCGAGCCGCTGAAAACAACGGTGCAGTCGGAGAGCTGCTTTTTGACTATCTTTAATGCATTGACAACCGCCGCAAGGCAGACGACCGCAGTGCCGTGCTGATCGTCGTGGAAAATCGGTATATCCGTGCGCTCCTTGAGCTTGCGCTCGATTTCAAAGCAGCGCGGAGCCGCGATATCCTCGAGATTCACTCCGCCGAACGAACCTGCGAGCAGGGCGACGGTGTTGACTATATCGTCAACGTCCTTTGAACGCACGCAAAGCGGTATCGCGTCGACTCCGCCGAACGCCTTGAAGAGCACGCATTTGCCCTCCATGACGGGCATGCCAGCCTCGGGACCTATATCCCCGAGACCAAGCACCGCGGTGCCGTCCGTGACTACGGCGACGGTGTTCCAGCGGCGGGTCAGGTCATAGCTCTTGCTGACATCGTCCTTTATTTCGAGACACGCCGCCGCGACTCCGGGGGTGTAGGCAAGGGACAGCTCGTCCTTGTTGCCGACCCCGGCTCTCGGCTGTATCTCCAGCTTGCCGCGCAGTTCATAGTGCAGTTTGAGTGATTCGCTCAGATAATCCATTTTCGTTTTCCTTTCGTGTTCAAGAATACCCGGTTATTTTTACGGCCGCCGATCAGAAAACCGGTCGGCGGCCAGATAATATCAGTCCTTCGCCCAGTCGCGCGAACGCTCGACTGCGCGCTTCCAGCCCTTGTAGAGCTCGTCGCGGTGCGACTTCTCCATCTGGGGAGTGAAAATCTTCTCGATCTCGCGGTTCTGCGCGATCTCGTCCCTGTCCTTCCAGTAGCCGACGGCAAGACCCGCAAGGTATGCCGCGCCAAGAGCGGTCGTCTCGACGGTCTTGGGTCTGTCGACTATCGTGCGTATCATATCCGACTGAATCTGGAGCAGGATATCGCTGACGCTCGCGCCGCCGTCGACGCGAAGCTCGGTGAATGTTATTCCGGAGTCGTCCTCCATCGCCTCAAGAAGGTCGGTCATCTGATAGGCGATAGCCTCAAGGACGCTTCGCGCGATATGGGCGCGGTTGACTCCGCGCGTGAGTCCGACTATGCAGCCGCGCGCATACATATCCCAGTAGGGCGCGCCGAGTCCCGTGAATGCGGGGACAAAATATATGCCGTTTGCGTCGGGCACGCTCTCGGCGAGCTCGTCGCAGCGCTTTGCGTTGTCTATCATATGCAGCTCGTCGCGAAGCCATTTTATGACCGAGCCTGCGTTGAACGCAGAGCCCTCAATGGCGTATTCGACCTTGTCGCCGATACCCCATGCGACGCCCGTGAGCAGGTTGTTCTTTGATTTAACGCGCTTTTCGCCCGTGTTCATCAGCAGGAAGCAGCCTGTGCCGTAGGTGTTCTTCGCCTGACCGGGCTCAAAGCATGCCTGACCGAACAGAGCCGCCGGCTGATCGCCTATAGCGCCCGCGATCGGGATACCCTCGAGATCCTCAAGACCGATTATGCCGCCTGCGACCTTGCCGTATACCATGCTCGAAGGCTTGACCTCAGGCAGAATTGACATCGGGATGTTGAGATATTCGCACATCTTCTCGTCCCAGCAGAGATTGTCGACATCGAAGAGCATCGTTCTCGACGCGTTGGAGTAGTCGGTTATATGCACTCTGCCGCCGGTGAGATTCCATATGAGCCATGTCTCGACCGTGCCGAAGAGCAGCTGATCCGCCTCGGCGAGCGCACGTGCGCCCGGAACGTTGTCAAGGATCCACTTTATCTTTGTGCCGGAGAAATACGCGTCTATAACAAGACCGGTCTTATCCTTTATGTATTCCTCCATGCCGTCCGCCTTTATCTGCTCGCAGAGCTCCGCTGTGCGGCGGCACTGCCAGACGATGGCGTTGTAGACGGGCTTTCCCGTCTCCCTGTCCCACATAATGGTGGTCTCGCGCTGATTCGTTATGCCGATAGCGGCTATATCCTCAGGCTTTATCCCGCCCGAAGCAAAGACGGAAGTCACCGCCTGGAACTGGCTGAAAAGTATCTCCATCGGGTCATGCTCGACCCAGCCTGCGGCGGGATAGATCTGATCGAACTCCTTCTGCGCCTTGGCTACGATATTGCCCTTTTTGTCGAAAACGATGGCGCGTGAGCTCGTCGTTCCCTGATCGAGTGCAAGGACGTATTTTGCCACTTGTATCCTTCCTTTCAAATATATATGTCCGTTCTCTGCGCGGGCGTCCGTTCAAGTTATACGCCGCCGTGCAGAGCAAAATACCACTATAAAATAATAGCGCCAAACATACAAAAAGTCAATGTTATTGGCGAAACACTTCGGCACTTTGACTAAAAAAATAAATAATTATCTTTTTACTGTCAAATAGTTCTTTACCGTAAATATTAAAAAGCTTTTCTGATATATAATAAGCTCTGTAAGCTTAAAAATTAAAGGAGTGTTAATTAATCATGGGAGACAAGCTTTCAGTCGTCACGGGCGCTACGGGTCACGTCGGCTATGCACTCGTTAAAGAACTCGAGGCACGCGGCGAAAACTTCAGAATACTCATCAGAAAAGACAGCAAGATTTTTGACGGCATCAATTGCGAGCGCGTATTCGGCGATGTCACCGATCCCGCTTCTCTTGAAAAGGCTTTTGAAGGTGCGGACGTCGTCTATCACCTTGCAGGCGTTATCGAGATAAACAAGGGCAACGAGGACATGACCTGGAAGGTCAATGTCGACGGCACAAAGAACGTCGTTGAGGCGTGCAAAAAGTGCGGCGTAAAACGCCTTGTCTACGCTTCCTCCGTTGACGCTTACCCCCCGCTCCCCGATAATCAGGTTATGCGTGAGATTTCTCACTTCAATCCCGAGATTCTTGACGGCACCTATGCAAAGACTAAGGCTACCGCCACAAACTATGTGTTTGAGAATAACGACGACAAGCTTGAGACAGTTGTCTGCTATCCCGGCGCTTGCTGCGGCCCCTATGACTTCAAGGTCTCTTCCGTCGGCGAGATGGTCAGAATGTTCCTCAAGGGCAAGTTCCCCGTATCGCTCTCCTTCGGCGCATATAACTTCGTTGACGTGCGCGATGTTGCAAAGGGCATGATCGGCGCTGCCGAAAAGGGCAGACCCGGCGAGGGCTATATCCTCACCGATGAGGTCGTCACCGTCGACCAACTGATACATATGCTCGCAGACATCTGCGGCTTCAAGGCTCCGAGCCTCAAGATTTCTCTCGGTCTTGCAAATGCGTTTGCTCCTCTCATGGAGGTCTATTACAACGCCGCGAAGAAGACCCCGCTCTTCACCCGCTACTCCATCCGCAAGCTGACCTCGAACTGCAACTTCAGCTGCGAGAAGGCGAAGGAAGAGCTCGGCTACGCCCCCATGGGCGCAAAGCAGTCCTTCACCGACATGGTCGCATGGATAAAGGAATACGAAGGCACCGGAAAGAAGAAATAATCTTAACCGATAATTGAAATGACCGTCCGTTTATTCGGGCGGTCGTTTTTTCATATTCTGTTGAGTATAAAGTGATTTTTTTTAAATTCCAGCACTCCGTCATCCCTGAGTGCGCAGAGCTGGGCGGACATTGCACTGCGGTCAACGCACAGATAGTCGGCGAGCTGCTGGCGGTCGAAGGGAATGTCAAATTCATTTTTTCCGCTCTTCATCGCCTGCGCCGAAAGATATGACATCAGCTTTTCGCGCGTCGTGCGCTTGCCCATGTGGCCGAGCTTCGAGTTGAAATTCAGATTTTTGCGCGCAAGCTCGGATATCAGATTGCCGACGAGCTTTGCGTGCCCGGCGCACGACTTCGGGCACGAGCCGAGCACATGTCCGACTTTCAGCCGCATTATCTCGCATTCGCTCTCCGCCTCCGCGCCGACGGTCAGCTTTTCGCCCGTGCAGGCGAACGACTCGGCGAAGATTCCGCCCTGAGTTATCCGCGCCATGATATTGCGGTTGCCCCAGAAATCGTCCTGCACTATCAGAACGCTGCCGCTCATCACGAGCCCGAGCGAGTCCGTCTTTTCGCCCTCGGGCATTATTATTTCGCCCTTTTGATATCTGCGGCTGTGCGCATCGAGGGCTTCGAGCAGTTCGGGCAGCTCGGCTTCGTCTATTCCGAAAAAGAGCGGCGCCGCTTTTATTTTTTCAAAATTTTCCGACATATTTTTATCACTCCGTTGTTTTTGCAACAGTATTTTTGTCCTGATTCTACTATAATAAACGCGTCAGGTCAAGAAAAAAACAAATTTTACGCTCGGAGGAATTTTTATGAAGCGCAGAATAATCCATATTGACGAAGAAAAATGCAACGGCTGCGGAGCTTGCGCCGCAGCCTGCCATGAGGGCGCGATAGCCATGGTCAACGGCAAAGCCAAGCTCATGCGTGACGACTACTGCGACGGGCTCGGCGACTGCCTGCCCGCGTGCCCCACGGGCGCGATAACCTTTGTCGAGCGCGAGGCCGCCGCCTACAACGCCGAAGCGGTCAAAGAAAACATGATGAAGAAAAGAGACGGCGGACATCACGGCGGATGTCCGGGTTCAAGGCTCATGACGATGAACCGCGAGGAAAACGCCCCGTCGGCTCAGCCCGCCGAAATGCAGAGCCGACTGCGCCAGTGGCCGGTTCAGATAAAGCTCGTGCCGGTAAACGCGCCGTATTTTGACGGCGCAAAGCTGCTCATCGCCGCCGACTGCACCGCCTACGCCTATGCGGCGTTCCACGAAAAATTCATCAAAAACCACATAACCCTTGTCGGCTGCCCGAAGCTCGACAGCGTCGACTATTCCGAGAAGCTGACGGAGATAATCGCGAACAACAATATACAGTCCGTGACGGTCGTCAGAATGGAAGTCCCCTGCTGCGGCGGGCTCGAACACGCCGCAAAAACAGCATTGCAGAACAGCGGCAAATTCATCCCGTGGCAGGTAGTGACGATATCGACCGACGGGCGCATTCTCGACTGAGCGGTTGATTTATCAGCCCCTTTGCGGTATCATATACTGCGGAGGCGTTGAGATGAACAAAATCAACTATCAGCTCGAACTCGACCGCGAAATCGATGAAATAAAAAAGCAGGGGCGCGTGCCGTCCCTGCTGCTGCACAGCTGCTGCGGACCGTGCAGCAGTTATGTGCTCGAATATCTGACAAAATATTTTGATGTCACCGTGCTCTACTTCAATCCGAACATCTACCCCGCAGAGGAATATGAACACCGGCTCAGCGAACAGCGCAGAATAATATCTCTCCTGCCCGCGGAGCACAATGTAAAAATGCTCGAATGTGAATATAATCATACGCAGTTCACCGACGCGGCAAAGGGATATGAGCAGGAGCGCGAGGGTGGTTCGCGGTGCGAAAAGTGCTTTTATCTGCGGCTCGAGCGCACGGCTCAGGAGGCAAAGAAGCACGGCTTCGACTATTTCACGACCACCCTTTCCGTAAGTCCGCACAAGAATTCGCAGATACTCAACCGCATCGGCGAAGAGATGGGCGAAAAATACGGAGTGCGCCATCTGCCCGCAGATTTCAAGAAGCGCGAGGGCTACAAGCGCTCGATAGAACTTTCGAAGCAGTATGATCTATACAGACAGAACTACTGCGGATGCGAGTTTTCGAAGCAGGGGTAAAATTATATAAATTCGTCCGCCGCATTTATATCTAATACGGCGGACATCTTTTATTTTATCCTGTAGATAACTTTATTTTTCATTTTCTGTGCATCGAGCAAGCCAAACTCAGAAAATTTCAAAGCAAACTTGCGTACGGTAGCAAATGCTGCGTCTCCGAAGTCCTTTTCGAGCTGTTTCGTTGTGAAGCCATCGCCGCCGTATGTCGATAATACGAACTGCCAGAGCTTCGCCTCCTTTACCGTCACTTCACCCGAACGCAGAATCTCATTGTATCTTTCCGTTAAGTCCGTTTTAACTGCATCCGGTTTCATTTCGTCATAGACATTTTTTATAAAATATATTAGAAACGGCGTGACATCTGTAACTCCCGCAAGCCTCGCGTTATTTTCAACAAGAGTGTATGCGTCGTAATATTTTCCCCTGCTCTTTTCAATGTAGCTTGACATCGGAACAAAAAGCGTGCTTTCATATCCTTTCTGAATCAGGAACCACATATGCAAAAGACGCGCCATACGTCCGTTTCCGTCAAAATACGGATGCAAGTATGCGATATCAAAATGCAACATTGCAGCCTTGAGCAGATCATTTATGCCGTCGTCGGCATTTGCGAAATCCACAAACCGTTTCATATATCCGGGAAGTTTTCCGCTGCCGATGCCGCGGTGTACAACGCCGTCTCCGCCCATAACATACACATCATCATGGCGATAAAATTCCCCGTCGCGCAGTCTGTCATCGCCTTCGAGAAAATTCCCTATTGCCATCATATAGAGCTTATGGATATTCTCCTCTGTTATATGATTGTGCCTGTCGCTTATAAACTCAAAGCCAAGTTTCAATCCGTATATCCTGTTCTCCTGATTGTCCTTCGGCGCATTGCCGAGCATTATACTGCGCACGCTGCTGCGGTCAAAGTCAATGCTTTCGATCGCCGAGGTCGCAACGATCTCCTCTTCAACCGCATTTGCGGCATAGACGGAGTTCTGCGCGGTAAAAAGCAGTTTCACTGCTTCAAGATTCACACCTGTGCATGACGTCAGATATACAAGATTTTTGCCGTCAAAATCATTCAGCGGCAGCTTTTCATAAAATGACGATTTCAATATATTTATAAACTCTTCAAAATCATCCGGGTATTTATATTTGAGCTTTTTGAGATTTGTTATGTGTTTATCCGAGAGCATTTCAGAAAATTTCAGTGCATCCATTTAATCACCAACCGATACATATTGATACTAATTGATATCAGTATAACTAAATAATATCTTTTTGTCAACCATCAAGCTGTAAAAGCAACGTCCGCCGCATTTATATCTAATACGGCGGACATTTTTTATTTTATTTTATCTTCAAAACACCACAACAAGCAGCATCTTGAACTGCTCCTCGCCGTAGACTGCGTGCGGGTGTCCGGCGGGCATGACTATGCTCTCGCCCTCGTGCAGCTCGTAGTCAACGCCGTCTATCGTTATTTTTCCGACTCCCTCGAGGCAGGTGACAAATGCGTCGCCGCCGGAGGCGTGGGTGCTTATCTCCTCGTCCTTGTCGAAAGCGAAGAGCGTTATGCTCAGCGCGTCGTTCTGGGCGAGGGTCTTGCTGACCACCTGCCCGGGCTGGCAGAGCACCTGATCTCTCAGGGTCAGAACCTCGGATTTTGAAATATTTTTCATGAGCTCTTTCATTTTCTTCTCCCCTTTATTTCATATATATTATCTGCGCATAAGACTGAATTATGTCTGAACACAGTATACCACCGCCGCTTGGCAAACGCAAATATAGCTATAGAAAATCCTCTCGTCTTATGTTAAAATAGTATACGGATAATTTCAAGGGAGTGTGTCAGATGAAAGAGAACAAGAAACTTGTCAACGAAATAATCAGCGATGTCAAGCACGACATGAGCAACGAGGATATCATATCCCTGCTCGCCGACAGCAGGATATCGGCAAACCCCGACAAGGAGAAATACACATTCGGTCAGCGCGCCGCAGATAAAATCGCGAAGTTCGCCGGCAGCTGGGCATTCATATTCTCGTTCTCCGCCCTGCTGATACTCTGGATGGTCGGCAATGTCATACTCGCAAAACGCGCGTTCGACCCCTATCCGTTCATACTGCTCAACTTAGTGCTCTCGTGCGTTGCCGCGCTGCAGGCTCCGCTGATAATGATGAGCCAGAACCGCCAGGAGGAAAAAGACCGCCGCCGCGCCGAGAACGACTACAAAGTCAATCTCAAAACCGAGATAATGATCGAAGATATCCACGGCAAGATGAACCGTATACTCGCCCGTCAGGCAATACTGATGAAGCTGATGAAGATAGACGAAAACACGATGAAGCAGATAACGCTCGAAAAGCAGGAGGAGATGTGCGCCGAGGCGTGCAGAGCCGAGAAGATCAAAAACGAGCACAGCGAGCATAAAGAACCCGAAGAAAAGCCCGAAAGCTGAATTTCGCCTTGCTTTTGAATCACGTTTATTGTATACTGACCCTTGATAAAAGCCCTTCGGAGGAAAAGAAAATGAAGCAGCTCAATATTATTCCCAATCCCAACAAAATCGACTATCTCGGCGGAAGCGTCAAGATGGAAAACATCGATTCCGAAAGCTTTTCCGCGCGTCTGACAGACAAACTGCCCGAAGAGGGCTATGTGCTCGAAGTGACCGAAAACGGTATAGAAGCCACCGCCGGCGGCGAGCGCGGAGCCTTCTATGCGAGCCAGACATTGAAGCAGCTAAAGCAGCTCGATATCTGCCCGTGCGTGAGAATCGAAGACGCGCCCGCGTTTGAATACCGCGCATTCATGCTCGACTGCGCGCGCCACATGACGACGGTCGAGAACATCAAAAAGCTCATCGACGCCGCCGCACTCGTCAAAATGAACACCATGCACTGGCATCTGACCGACGACCAGGGCTGGCGCGTTGAAATTGACAGCCACCCCGAGCTCATCACAGTCGGCTCCCGCCGCCGCAGCTCGGATTTCGGCCAGTACCACTTCGCCGAGGAATATTCCGGATATTTCACAAAGGATGAGATCCGCGAAGTAGTCGCATATGCCGACGACAACTATATTGAAGTAATCCCCGAGTTCGATATGCCCGGGCACACGCTCTCCGTGCTCGCCGCCTATCCCGAGCTCTCCTGCAAGGGCAAGCCCCTCGAGGTCGGTACGAAGCAGGGCATCTTTGATGATATACTCTGCGCCGGAAACGACGATTCGCTGAAGCTCGTCTTTGACGTGCTCAGCGAGATGATTGAGCTCTTCCCCGGCAGATATTTCCACATCGGCGGCGACGAAGCGCCCAAGGTTCGCTGGAAGAACTGCCCGAAATGTCAGGCACGCATGAAAGAACTGGGTCTCAAGGACGAAGAGGAGCTTCAGGGCTGGTTCGTTCTCCAGGCTGTTGACTTCCTCAAAAAGCACGGCAAGACGGCTATAGTCTGGAACGAGAGCCTCAACAGCGGCATGATGCCCAACGATATTATAGTTCAGCGCTGGATGGACAAAAAGGATCGCTCCGTCGAGTTCGCGAACAAGGGCGGAAAGATGATAGTCTCCGAGTTTTACTATTACTACTGCGACTACCCCTACGGCATGACCTCGCTCAAAAAGACTTACAGCCTCGACCCGTATATAAAGGGACTGACCGAGGCGGGCAAGAAGAATGTCTACGGCGTCGAGTGCCCGATTTGGGCGGAGTATGTCCGCGACTTCGACAAGCTCTCATATATGTGCTTCCCGCGCTTCTGGGCTGTCGCCGAGGCGGGCTGGACGAAGAGAGCCAATATGGATTACAACAGCTTTGAGGAGCGTTTTGAGGCTCTGCGCCCGATGCTCGAAGAGATGGGAATAAAACCCGCTCCCCGCTCGGATTGGAACCCCAACTTCCTGCAGTCCCTCAAGGAGCTCAGGCAGTTCTTCAAGGGCACGACGAATCTCGACAATATCCTCAACATGATTCGCAACAACCAGGCATAAATAATATAGAGAAAGCTCCGCACTCGTCTGCGGGGCTTTTTTTGTTTTGCAGCTCAAATCTTTTGGCAAAATAACTAAAAATCTATTGTAACCCTCGTGGCAATAATATATAATTGTCATGTACCGCAAGTTAAAATTATTTTGACGGATAAATCAAAGAATTTTCCGAAAGGAGCAATCAAATGAGTCATGTAGACATCCGCTTCACGGACAAAAACTCCGAGCGCTTCATGCTCGCCAGAAGGGTCTACAAGGTCATTGAGGACCTTGAGAATGAATATCTCTACCCCGACAGCGAGACGCTCGGCGGCTTCAAATTCCGCGACGGGCAGTACAAATTTTCACAGATCGACGAGGGCGAATGGACGGACTTCGACTCGGAGAACGACTACTGGGGCTATAAAGAGGACTACGCGTGGTTCCGCCACAGCTTCACAGTTCCCGAGCGTTTTGCCGGCAGACCGGTTGTCTATCAGCTGACCCCCTCCGCAAGCGGCCCGTGGAATCGCAGCAACCCGCAGTTCATCATGTACTTCAACGGCGAGCTCCGTCAGGGCGGCGACTCGAACCACAGCGAGATACGCCTGCTCGACTGCGCCAAGGGCGGCGAAGAATTCGACTGCTGCCTCAACGCATATTCGGACGCTTGGGAATTCAAGGGCAAGCTCAGAATGGGCGCGCGCCTCAAGGTAGTCGATGACCTTGTCAACCGCCTCATCTTCGATCTCAAAACCCCGCTCAAAGTCGCGTCCCTCTATGACGCGGACGATCTTCCGCGCATCGATATAGTCAAGGCGCTCAACGACGCCGTCAATCTTATCGATTTCAACACCGCTGATTACGATACATTCGCTGCCTCCGCCGAGGCGGCAATCGACCTGCTCGACAGGGAGATATATTCAAAAGACGCCATGGACGCGACCGCCTGCTGCATCGGTCACACACATATCGATGTCGCATGGCTCTGGAGACTCCGCCAGACAAGAGAGAAGGCCGGCCGCTCCTTTGCGACCGTCCTCAAGCTCATGGAGGAATATCCCGAATACAAGTTCATGTCCTCGCAGGCTCAGCTCTATGCCTTTGTCAAGGAGGACTATCCCGAGGTCTATGAGGGCATCAAGAAGATGATCGCCGCAGGGCGCTGGGAAGTCGAGGGCAGCATGTGGGTCGAATCGGACACCAACGTCACCTCCGGCGAATCCCTTGTCCGTCAGTTCTTAGTCGGCAAGCGCTTCTTCAAGGACGAGTTCGGCGTTGACAACAAGATAATGTGGCTCCCCGATGTTTTCGGCTACAGCGCGGCGCTCCCGCAGATTATGAAGAAGGCCGGCATCAACTACTTCATGACCACAAAGATATCCTGGAACGAGTTCAACAAAGTGCCCTATGACACATTCATGTGGAAGGGCATCGACGGCACGGAGATTCTCTCTCACTTCTCGCCGAGCACCGACTGCTTCGACGAGGGAGACTGCTGGCAGACAACATACAACGCCTATCTAAACCCCGAGCACATCCTCGGCGGCTGGCACAGGTACTCGCAGAAGGATCTCAACAAAGAGTATCTCTGCACCTTCGGCCACGGAGACGGCGGCGGCGGACCGACCCGCGATATGCTCGAAATGGGTCACCGCATGGCAAAGGGCATCCCCGGCTGCCCGAAGGTCAAGCAGGAGTTTGCAATAGACTTCTATCACGACCTCGAAAAGGAAGTCAAGGGTTCGCGCAGGCTGCCCAAATGGGCGGGCGAGCTCTATCTTGAGTTCCACCGCGGCACCCTGACCTCGCAGGGCAGAAACAAGCGTTACAACAGAAAGAGCGAGCTGCTCTATCACGATATGGAGACTATCTGCGCCATCGCCGATTCAAACGGCATCGCATCATATCCCCGCCAGTTCATCAATGACGGATGGAAGATAATACTCCTCAACCAGTTCCATGATATAATCCCCGGCTCTTCGATAAAAGAAGTCTACGAGGATTCCAAGGAGCAGTACGACAAGCTCATCTCCGAGGGCAAAGCTGAGATAGCCGACACTCTCGGCAAGATAGTCTGCACTCCGGACGGCAGCGCCCTGACCGTTTTCAACACCTTCGGCGCAGAGCGCGACGATGTCGTTATCACCGATATGCCCGCTGACGAGCATTTCTCGATAGTCGACGCCGACGGCAATGTCATGCCGTGGCAGAAATCCGCCGACGGTCGCCTTGTGTTCTTCGCAAAGGGCGTGCCCGCAAAGGGATACAAGACCTTCAGTATTGTTCACGGCGGCGAGTCCGGCGAGAACACCGTTAAAGTCGAGAACAAGACTATAGAGAACAAGTTCTTCACCGTCAAGTTCGACAAGGATATGAACATCGCGTCTCTCATCCACAAGGCAACCGGCAGATCCGTCGCGCCCGAGGGCGAAGTTCTCAATAAAATTTATGCCTATGACGACAGACCGTTCAACCACGAGGCATGGGACATCAAGGTCTATTTTGATCAGAAGTACACCGAGATAAACGATGTCAGCGCAGTCGATGTGACCGAGAGCGGACCCGTCCGCACGGTCATAAAGGTCACGCGCAAGTTCCTCTCCTCGACCATTGATCAGAGCTTTATCTTCTACGCAGACCTGCCGCGCATCGACGTTGACTACACGGTCGACTGGAAAGAGAAGAAGATACTTCTCAAGGCGGACTTCCCCGTTGATGTCAACGCCACCGAGGCCACTTATGATATCCAGTTCGGCAACTACAAGCGCCCGACCCACCGCAACACGCTCTGGGATTTCGCGCAGTTTGAAGTCGTCGGTCACAAGTGGGTGGATCTCAGCGACAACAGCTTTGGTCTCTCCGTCCTCAACGACTGCAAGTACGGCCATGACATAAAGGACGGTCACATCAGAACGAGCCTCCTGCGCTGCGCGGTCAACCCGAACAGCGAGCAGGACAGAGAAGTTCACCACTTCACCTACTCCATCTACCCGCACGCGGGCTCGGTCGACACCTCCGATGTCGTCAACCAGGGTTATTCGCTCAACCTGCCGCTCTACTGCGTCAGCGGCAAGGCGGCTCACGACAGCTACTCGCTCGTGAGCACCGACAAGGACAATGTCATCATCGAGACCGTCAAGAAGGCTGAGGACAGCGACGATGTCGTCATCCGCGCATACGAGACATGGAACAAGACGACCGACTGCGTCTACACCTTCGACCGCGCTCCGAAGAGCGTATATGTCTGCAACCTGCTCGAAGAAAACGAAGAGCAGCTCGAAGTCAGCGACAACACAGTCTCGCTCAGATTCAAGCCCTTCGAGATAAAGACTGTAAAAGTCACTTTCTAAAATCCACAGCACAAAGCCCCACCCGCCAAAACGGGTGGGGTCATTTCATCGCAGCACAAGCATCATACCGCAAATGCGCAAATAAAATTCACGGCAAATTGCAAATCCGCTTGACAAAGCCCGGCACATTTGCTAAAATATCATAGCCGTTAAAAATACGGACAGGTATCGAAGTGGTCATAACGGCCCTGACTCGAAATCTTTCCAGCGCCTGTTCGTTTCGTCCCCTCGAAAACCCTTGCTAATTCTGGGTTTCCAAAAATTCAAATCGAATATTTTTTAGCTTTCTCTCCTGCTTTTCTCTCCAAAGGATTTTTGAGTGCTTTGGAAATGACGAGAATGGCGGGCGGAAATAGACACGGAGCGATATCGAAGTGGTCATAACGGGACTGACTCGAAATCAGTTGTACCTCACGGTACCGTGGGTTCGAATCCCACTCGCTCCGCCATCAAGAGCCTGTAATCAAGCCGATTACAGGCTCTTTCCTTTTTCCGAAACGGGCAATTCCGTGCTCTTTCACTTTTTCGGAGAGAAAATCATCCATTCTCCCCAACATCAATCGATCCCCACCGGCTTTCGAAGTCGCCGCCCTCCGGCAGAACAAGCCCTGTCTCCATCGCCTGTGCCGAGGTGATCTTGGACTTGTAATCCAAGTG